>Ga0160467_100154_pt1 | contig 95468 bp, 83 predicted proteins | sample HID1972I_E11MG_FD_108221 | JGI IMG/M metagenome (GOLD analysis project Ga0160467, IMG submission 108221) | Enriched pill bug-associated microbial communities from UW Madison campus, WI, USA - HID1972I_E11 MG | ecosystem: Host-associated > Arthropoda: Insects > Digestive system > Unclassified ... | reverse complement strand
TAGGAGAGCAATGTAGGGAAAGCGGCAAGTAAATAACTGGAAAACTGAAATTTAGAAGAAAAATAAATTGCGAAAAAACGTCATTTTGAATAAACATTTTAGGGGTTTCCTGCACAACCTGATCCATATAATGCCCATAAGGGACGGGGATAATGCCCATATGAGTCCGACTTAGAAGCCTATAAGTCGGACTCATATGGGCTACAAGGCGCTTTTTATACGCGTGCATATAAGCTCCAAGGCTTGGTAGTTAAAGCTGTCTCTGTGATTTAATCATTAATCCGATTATGTAAGGTGATCAGGTATAGACAGAAATGGCGTTGACTCTCGGTAATTATGACGGTCGAGATACGACCTGGAAAAGACTGCGTTCAATTAAAAGAACGATAATCTGTGAGATTTGTCTGTAAAGTGTTTAATTTGTAAACTTACGTTTTGTAGGGGGAAAGTACTTGAATTTTGATATGAGTGAAAAAATTAAAATAGGAATTTCAATAGGTGATGTAAATGGAATAGGGCTGGAAATCATTTTGAAAACGTTGATAGATCCGTCTATTTACGACTATTTCACTCCCATCGTTTACGGCACGACGAAGGTGGCGTCCTTCTATCGCAAAACGCTTTCCCTGGGTGATTTTAATTTTAATGTTATCTCCGGTGCGGAACAGGCAAATCCTAAAAGGGCAAATATGATTAGCTGCTGGGATGATGATGTAAAGATAGAACCAGGTGTTGCGAATGAGACAGGAGGTAAGTATTCATTTATTTCTCTGGACCGGGCTGTATCAGATCTGATAGCCGGTAATATTGACGCGCTGGTTACAGCTCCCATCAACAAGCACAATATACAGAACGAAGAGTTTAAATTTCCAGGGCATACTGAATACATTCAAGCAAAAGCGAATGCAAGTGATTCGCTGATGTTTCTGATAGGTGAAGATTTGAAGGTTGGCGTGGTTACCGGACATGTGCCGGTATCTGAGGTTGCGCAGAAGATAACAAAAGAGGGTGTCATATCTAAACTGCAGCTGATGAAGGAAAGTCTCAAGAAAGACTTTTGGATTCAGAAGCCGAAAATTGCAGTGTTAGGACTTAATCCGCATGCAGGCGATAACGGCTTGATCGGAAAGGAAGAACTGGAAATTATCATGCCTGCAATAGAAGAGGCTAAAGAAAAAGGCGTATTCGCGTTTGGCCCTTATCCGGCTGATGGATTTTTTGCAAGCGGTGCACACCTGAAGTTTGACGGCGTGCTGGCTATGTATCATGATCAGGGTTTGATTCCTTTCAAATATATAGCATTCCATAATGGAATTAATTTCACTGCGGGGCTACCGGTTGTGCGAACATCTCCGGATCATGGAACAGGATATGATATTGCGGGTAAGAACCAGGCCTCGGAGAGCTCTTTCAGAGAGGCGATGTTCTCGGCAATGAATATAGTAAAGCGACGGAAGGAGATGGCTGAATTGACTGCTAATCCATTAAAGATTAGTAAACTTTCTAAAGATCGCGACTAAAGGGTTGTGGAAACCGTCACGATACTGGTATAATGAAAAAAAACTTTTTCCAAGTCATTAATTTCAGTAGCTTTGCAGGCTCAATTGCCGTGCTTTGAATTTGTTACAGGAATATCGGATACCGTTTGTGGGATTGAAGTTAGGGACGCATCATTTTAGTTATAAAATAGATTCGCGGTTCTTTGACGAATTTGAGTATTCTCTTGTTAAAAATGGAGAAGTTTCATTAGAGATAGAGCTTACCAAGCAAGAGACGATGCTTATATTGCAATTCACGGGTAAGGGATCTATTTACCTTACGTGCGACAGGTGTGTGTCTGAGTTTCCATCGGTAATAAATATCGACGAAAGGCAGATTGTGAAGTTTACAGACGACGAAAATCTGGAGGATAATACCGATGAGGTTATCGTATTAAGTAAAAATGAGCATGAGATTGATCTTGCGCCGCTCATTTATGAATATATCAATTTGGCTGTTCCTTATTTTAATCGATGCGATGAGCCGGGTATGACAGAGTGGTGTGATAAAGAAATGCTGGATAAGCTTGAGAAGCTCTCAGGCTCTGCATCCGAAGAAACAGAACAAAATAGTGTGGCTGACCCACGGTGGGAAGCTTTAAAGAAGATTAAATAACATATAAAATAAAAAACCAGGACGATGGCACATCCAAAACGGAAAATTTCTAAGTCAAGAAGAGATAAAAGAAGAACTCACTACAAAGCTGAGGCGCCTACCTTGTTTACCTGCAAAACTACAGGAGCGGTTCATTTGCCTCACCATGCATACAATGTTGATGGTAACCTGTATTACAATGGTAAATTAGTTATCGAGAATACCTCTATTGCTTAAGGTAATTTTCTGAAAATGAAAATTGGCTTAGATATAATGGGCGGAGATTTTGCCCCTAGCGCTACCGTGTTGGGAGCAATTGCAGCTTATAAAGCCTTAGAACCACAGCAACAGAAACTCGTACTTATCGGGAATAGGGATCTCGCTCAGCCTATTTTTGCTGAGCAGGGATTTAACCCCGATCTTATAGAGTTCATCCACACTACCGAGGTGATCGGTATGGGTGAACATCCGACCAAAGCAATCTCACAAAAGCCCAATTCCAGTATCGGAATTGGCTTTCGTATGCTTAAAGAGGGAACGTTAGATTCATTCTCTTCTGCGGGCAATACAGGTGCTATGCTGGTTGGAGCGATGTTTAGCGTTAAAACAATACCAGGCGTAATTCGTCCCGCTATTTCTACTATAGTTCCTAAATTGAAAAAGGGCTATGGTATTATGCTGGATGTAGGCGCTAATGCTGATTGTAAACCTGACACACTATTGCAATTTGGTGTTTTGGGAAGTCTTTTTGCTGAAAATATCCATGGAGTTCATAACCCTAAAGTAGGTCTGATCAACATTGGGGAAGAAGAGGAAAAGGGCAATATGTTAGCTCTTGCAACTCATACGCTGATGAAGGATACGAACATGTTCAATTTCGTCGGTAATGTTGAGGGAAGAGACCTGTTTAACGAGAAGGCAGATGTTATTGTTTGTGATGGGTTCACAGGTAATGTAATGTTAAAATTAGCAGAGACGTTTTATGTTCTGACCAAGCAAAAAGGGTTTGAGGATGAATTTTTCGCGCGTTTTAACTACGAACAATATGGTGGAAGTCCGATCCTTGGGGTGAATGCACCGGTTATTATAGGTCATGGAATTTCTACTCCTGAAGCTATAAAGAACATGGTTTTACTCTCCAGAAGTATGATCACGACCAAGCTCATTGATAAGATCAAAGCTGCTTTTAAATAATTCATAGAGGATTATGCAAAAAATAAACGCTGCAATTACAGCGGTTCATGGATACGTACCTGATTATGTACTGACAAACCATGAATTGGAAACCATGGTTGAGACCAATGACGAGTGGATAACCACCCGCACAGGGATCAAAGAAAGAAGGATATTGAAGGGTGAAGGCCTTGCAACATCCGATTTAGCCGTTCCGGCAGTTCTCGGTCTTTTAGAGAAACGCGGAATCGGCGCAGAGGAGATCGATCTGATCATCTTCTGTACATCTACTCCTGATATGCCTATTCCGGCAACAGCAAATATTCTGGCTCATAAAGTTGGTGCGGTTAACGCCTGGGGATATGACCTGCAGGCTGCCTGCTCGGGTTTTGTGTTCGGGTTAACCACCGGTGCTCAGTTTATCGAGTCGGGCAAACACAAAAGAGTGTTGGTTGTTGGCGGAGATAAAATGTCTTCCATCGTAAACTATGCTGACAGGACTACCTGTATTTTGTTTGGTGACGGCTGCGGCGCTGCTCTTCTGGAACCTAACTATGAAGGTTATGGCATTTTGGACTCTGTATTGAAAAGCGATGGTGCGGGAAGTCACTCACTTCACCTCCAGGGCGGTGGATCCTTATATCCGGCTTCGAATGAAACAATTGCTGATTCAAGGCATTATGTTTATCAGGAAGGTCAGACTGTTTTCAAATCAGCAGTACGTAGTATGGCTGATGTAGCAGGAGAGATTGTAGAACGCAATAATTTGAAGCCTGAGGATATAGCCTGGCTTGTTCCGCATCAGGCAAACAAACGAATAATTGACGCTACTGCTAACCGTGCCGGTGTTCCTCCGGAGAAAGTGATGATTAACATTGACAGGTACGGCAATACAACCAACGGAACCATCCCGCTATGTTTGTGGGATTGGGAAAGTAAACTTAAGAAAGGCGATAACCTGATAGTGGCTGCTTTTGGTGGCGGATTCACCTGGGGTGCGTTGTACATTAAATGGGCTTATTAAAGGTATAGCTTCCTAGATATCAATCCCGAACTGGAGTTTTTAGGAGCTCTGTTCTGATTTTTGAAATTTAAAATTTAACCGGTAAAAATGGATATTAAACAGGTTCAGGAACTCATCAGATTTGTTGCAAAGTCAGGTGTTAATGAAGTTTCGATCGAAGAGAAAGAATTTAAGATCACTATAAAAACTAATCAGCAGCCTACGTATGTAACGGCTGCACTGCCGCCGGCAGCTGCTGTTGCAGCCCCAGCGCCTGCTGCTCCCGTTGCGAGTGCGCCAGTGGTATCAGCTGCTGACGCAAAAGCTGCTGCAACAGCTCAGGAATTGGCAAACTATATCACTATCAAGTCGCCAATGATCGGTACATTCTATCGTTCCGCTGGTCCTGATAAACCATCTTTTGCGAATGTTGGAGACGAGATAAAAGCAGGTCAGGTAGTGTGTATCATTGAAGCGATGAAGCTATTTAACGAAATCGAGTCAGAGGTATCCGGAAGGATTGTGAAAGTACTTGTGGATAATTCAAGTCCGGTAGAGTACGATCAGCCTTTGTTCCTGGTTGAGCCAGCTTAATATATATAATACGATGTGCACACATACAGATGTTTGAGACCTCTGTGGGTGTGCACATTGTCATATTTGCACATTTAAGTAGATTATGTTTAAAAAGATTTTAATTGCCAATCGCGGTGAAATAGCTTTACGTATCATTCGTACGTGTAAAGAGATGGGTATTAAGACTGTTGCTGTTTATTCTACGGCTGACAGGGAAAGTTTGCATGTGCGTTTTGCAGATGAGGCTGTGTGTATAGGCCCCCCGGCGAGTAAGGATTCTTATCTGAATATTCCCAATATTATATCGGCAGCGGAGTTAACGAATGCTGATGCTATCCATCCCGGTTATGGATTTCTTTCTGAAAATGCAAAATTCTCGGCTATCTGCCGGGATTACCATATAAAGTTCATCGGTGCTACTCCTGAGCAGATTAATGCAATGGGTGATAAAGCTTCTGCAAAAGAAACGATGAAGCAGGCAGGTGTGCCTACTATTCCAGGTTCTGAGGGTTTATTGAGTGATGTCAAGGAAGGTATCCGGATTGCCGGTGAAATTGGCTATCCTGTGATACTGAAAGCTACAGCAGGCGGCGGCGGTCGCGGTATGCGCATCGTTTGGAAAGACGAAGAGTTTGAAGCGGCATGGGATTCGGCACGTATGGAATCAGGTGCTGCATTCGGAAACGACGGTCTGTACCTGGAAAAGTTCGTGGAAGATCCAAGACATATTGAGATCCAGATTATCGGGGACCAGTATGGTACGGTATCTCACTTGTCTGAACGTGATTGTTCTATTCAGCGTCGTCACCAGAAGCTGGTTGAGGAGTCGCCTTCTCCGTTTATGACTGATTCTTTGCGTGAAAGGATGGGCGAAGCAGCAGTTAAAGGAGCGAAGGCTGTGAAATATGAAGGGGCCGGAACGATTGAATTCCTGGTGGACAAGCACCGCAACTTCTATTTCATGGAAATGAATACGCGTATTCAGGTCGAACATCCGGTTACGGAAGAAGTTGTTAACTACGATCTTATTAAAGAGCAGATCCGCGTTGCGGCGGGTGTGCCGATCTCAGGAAGAAATTACTTCCCTGCGATGCATGCTATTGAATGTCGTATTAATGCGGAGGATCCGGCGAATAACTTCAGACCATCTCCGGGAAGAATTACCATTTTCCATTCACCGGGCGGCCATGGTGTACGTGTAGATACTCACGTATATGCAGGTTACCAGATACCTCCGAACTATGATTCGATGATTGCGAAGCTGATTTGCACCGGGCAAACGAGAGAGGAGGCTCTCTCGACTATGGAGCGTGCGCTGAGCGAATTTGTGATAGAGGGAATCAAAACAACGATTCCGTTCCACTGCCAGTTGATGCGTGATCCGAACTTCAGGGCCGGTAACTTTACCACCAAGTTTATGGAAACTTTCGAATATATAGAAGAATCCATTTAATACTATCTAAATACCATTCGTTGCAAGATGAATGGTATTCTTGTTTACAAGATAATGAGCGAAAACAGAGGTAAAAGCTTAATAGAGTCTATAAAGGATAAAGGAAAATCGATGGAAGCAGAGATGTCTTTCTTCGACCACCTGGAAGTGCTGAGATGGCACCTGATCCGGTCTGCGGTAGCTATCGTTGTATTTACGGGTCTTGCTTTTTCGTATTATGACTTCATCTTCGACCAGATTATCATGGGTCCGAAGAATCCGCAATTCTGGACATACAGGATGATGTGTTCGCTGTCTGAGCGATTTAATCTCGGTCCTGATTTTTGTATCACGGACATTCCTTTTAATATCATCAACACAGACATGGCGGGGCAATTTACGCTTCAGCTGAATTCGTCTCTTTTGATTGGTCTGATCCTGGGCTTTCCTTACCTCCTTTTCGAAATATGGCGGTTTGTCAAACCGGGACTGAATCCGAATGAAAAGAATTCGGCCAGCGGCTTTGTTTTCTGGGCGAGTTTGTTGTTTATTATAGGTATTCTTTTTGGCTATTATATTATCGCGCCCCTGTCTATTAATTTCCTGGCAAATTATACTGTCAGCACCATTATACAAAATCAGATTACGATAGACTCATATCTGTCTTCTGTTGCAACGCTGACGCTGGGAGCGGGGATAACCTTTGAATTGCCGATGGTTATCTTTATATTGTCTAAGCTTGGAATCATGACTCCCGTGTTTATGCGTTCTACAAGACGTTACGCTGTTGTCATTATCCTGATCATAGCGGCAATTGTTACTCCTACGCCCGATATTCTGACAATGATCACGGTTAGCTTACCGCTGTTCCTGCTGTATGAGGTAAGTATTATTATCTCGGCACGAGTGGACAAGAAAAGAAAAAAAGAGATTGGTTTAAGATATTAATTATATATCATGAGTGATAAGATAAGTATAGCAATAGGCTCTGACCATGCAGGGTTTGAGTACAAGGAACTTCTGAGAGAGTTTTTGTCGGCCTATGAAGTCAAAGACTTTGGTACCTATAGCGCAGAATCTGCTGATTACCCTGATTTCGCACATCCGGTGGCTTCGGCCGTAGAAGAGGGTGGGTATACTTTGGGTATCCTGGTATGTGGCAGCGCGAACGGTGTTGCGATTACGGCGAATAAGCATCAGGGCATCCGCGCGGCGATATGCTGGACTGAGGAGATAGCTGAACTTGCGCGTTTGCACAATAATGCGAATGTGCTTTGTATTCCTGCAAGGTTTGTTTCAACTGATGCAGCGAAGGCGATCACGGAAAAATTTATTGCTACAGCTTTTGAAGGAGGCAGGCATGCTGTTCGTGTAGGAAAAATGTCTTGCTAAAACTTTCCTAAGGACTATTCATAATGTAAAAAGCGGCATCATTTATTAAAATGTGCCGCTTTTTACGTTAAGTAAGATTTTGTCTTAGAATGTTATTCTTACAGATAGACCGAATCCTTGGGGGTCAAATTCTGTATTAGGGGTAAACTCGATTGCTGGTTTCCAGTCCAGAGAGAGGTTGATTGGAGCATCGGTAAATTTAAAGTCCAGACCAAGTACACCATCAGCACTGAACACAAGGTCACTGTCGTTTGTAGGCTTAAATTTCTGACTACCTAATGTAGCACCACCACCATAGTACCACTGTAATCCTGGCAGATCGTTAATGGGATTGTGAACCTCATATAAACCTGTAAGGCGGAATGACGAGTAGTCGTTTCTATCCTTAAAGTTCAAAATGAAGTCTAAAGCCCTGTCTTGCTGGATAAATGTTTTATAAGTTATCCCGTACGCATTCCCTACACGTACACCCAGCGCATGTTTGTACTGCGCCTGTGCTGTGTTTCCGGCAATTAATAAGAACCCACCAACTAAAAATAATAATAGAAACTTTTTCATAAACTCATTAAAATGATTTGATAAACTACAAACCTGCCGCTTTATTGTTTTGAGCCGACAGAATAATTATTTCGGGGCAAAAGTATCAGTTTTTAACTAACTGACGTATTAGTGTTGTTAGTTACAGACGACGTAAGGCCCCAAGTAGTTACACCACAGGGTGGAAAAAATGAATATAAATTCCTATTTCAGTAGAAATAATGGAATTTGAACTTTAAAAAGATAAATTTGTGATCGCAAGGTCGCGCGGAGCGACCGATTTTTTGAATATGAGAAAACTAGTATTTGTTGCGTTGTTCTTTGCTGTGATTGGTTCTTCGTGTAGTAAGGTAGAGAGTTATGATTGGGAGAAGCAGATGGCAGTTGATGAGCAAATCATTAAAGACTTTATTGCGGAAAATAACCTTACTGCGAAGAGAAGTACGAATGGTGTATATTACATTATCGGGGAGCCCGGATCGGGAAATGTAAAGTATACTGCTAATACTACTATTAAAGCGAGATATGAGGGCCGCTTGCTAAACGGTACGGTATTCGATTCTAGTACAGAGGGAATTGACTTTCCTCTTGGAGGTGTAATCCCTGGTTGGCAGGAAGGAATTCAGCTGATACAGAAAGGTGGAAAGATCCGTTTGCTGATACCATCACCGCTTGGATATCAGAACAGGGGGCAGGGTAGTATTCCTGCAAATTCTGTTTTGGACTTTGATGTTGAACTTTTAGATGTGAGTAACCCACAATAAATTATAATTGATGAATTTAATTAACAGATATTCTTTTTTAATAGCTCTTGCTTTTGTTGCTGTAATTAGCGCTTGTACAAAAGAATATGCCTCTATCTCGGAAGAGGATGAGATAAACATACAGGCGTACATCAGTGCGAACAACCTGTCAATGCAAAAGTTTGATACCACGGGTGCATACTATTCTGTTATAAGTGAGGGTAAGGGACCTGATCTTGATTACACTCAGCAGATCCCACTAATTTTTACGGTGAAGTCTCTAGATGGTAAGTATACATCTCAAGATACTTTCGTAAACCATTATGCGGGGCGCTTTGGTTACTATACTCCAAATGTGCTGAGAGAAACTATAATGGCCAATCTGAAGAAAGAGGGAGGAACGATTCGTGTGATCGTACCGTCACGCAAAGCTTATGGTAGAAATGGAAGTGGTCCGATTCCTGGAAATGCAAGTTTGGATTATACTGTAAAGGTTTTAGAGAAAGCTAAGCTGGCGGAGTATGAGGATGCGGTAATACAGAATTATTTGAGCAAGAACTCGCTCTCTGGATTTACTAAATCTGCAGATAATATATGGTATAAGATCACTGAGCCTGGTACAGGGACTAAAATAATAGGTCTGGACTCTACACTCACATTTAACTATACCGGGAGGTTGCTGAATGGTACAGTATTCGAAACGAATGAGGGCGTGTCGACCATTCTTTCGGGTTACATCCCTTCCTGGCAAAAGGCCGTTCCTCTTATCAAGGAAGGTGGATCGATTCGTTTTATAGCACCGTCATCTTTCTCTTATGGACTAGCAGGATCGCAGGCCAGTTCAGTTGGACAAATATCGATTCCTGCGTTTGCACCCCTTGATTTTGATGTTAAGGTTACCAAGGTTGGACCTTAAATAAATTCTATAAATAATAAAAAGGGCAGCAAATCCAGAATTCGCTGCCCTTTTTGGTGTCCTATGAGCTATTATAACGATTCCTCTATCAGTTTATTTTATAGAACGGAAATCATGTTCCGGATCAACGTTCAATAACGTGTGGTAGATTAAGCTGATTACGTTGTCTACATCTTCCTTGTGAACCATTTCGACTGTAGTGTGCATATAGCGTAAGGGCAGGGAAATCAGTGCTGATACCACACCATTGTTTGAATAAGCGAAGGCATCGGTGTCTGTACCGGTCCAGCGGGATGACGCTTGTCTCTGGAAGGGAATTTCGTTCTCTTCTGCAGTCTTCACCAAAAGCTTATTGAAGTTGATCTGAACAGAAGGAGCGTAAGACAAGACTGGACCTTTTCCGCATGAAAGGTCGCCCTGGGTAACCTTGTTGATCATCGGTGTCTGGGTGTCGTGTGTTACGTCTGTAACAATCGCCAGGTTAGGTTTGATACGGTTGGCGATCATTTCGGCGCCGCGGAGTCCAACTTCTTCCTGTACCGCATTGACGATATACAGTCCGAACGGTAATGTCTTGCTGTTTTCTTTCAGCAATCGTGCGACTTCGGCGATCATGAACCCTCCGACACGGTTGTCTAAAGCTCTGCCGAGGTAATAACGGTTATTCAGCACCATGAATTCATCTTCGTAGGTGATCACACAGCCAACATGAATACCGAGTGCCTCTACTTCTTCCTGTGAGGTACAGCCGCAATCAAGGAAAATATTCTTTAATGTTGGCGCTTCTTCTTTTTCTCCGCTGCGGGTATGAATGGCAGGCCATCCAAATACTGCTTTTACAGTTCCTTTGTCGGTATGAATATTCACGCGCTTCGAAGGCGCGATCTGGTGGTCAGAACCGCCATTCCGGATAACATAGATCAAACCGTCTTTGCTGATGTAGTTGACAAACCATGAAATTTCGTCTGAGTGTGCTTCGATCACCACCTTGAATTCAGCTTCGGGGTTGATCACTGCTACAGCTGTTCCGTAATTATCCACAAAGTGGGAGTCAGTATAAGGCTTGATGTAATCTAACCAGAGACGCTGTCCTTCCCACTCAAAGCCGGTAGGTGAGGGGTTGTTGATATATGTTTCTAAAAATTGAAGTGACTTGTCGGTCACGACCTGAACATGTTCTTTATTATTGTCGTTAGCCATAAATCTTAATATATGAAGGTCAAAATTAGCTAATTGAAATTTGCCTGAGAAGGTTTGCTATAAAAACAACTCTGCGATTACAAAGTCTATACCATTGCGGCTGAAGCATTGATCGGTTTCTTTGAAGCTAAACTGCTTGTACAGTTGTAGAGCATTTTTATATTTCCCTGATGATCATGAAATGTAAGGGTATTTTACTTCGGTAAGATAGAGTCCGCACGCGGGGACAGAACTTCCGGCATTGGAACGGTTTTTACTTTGTATAATATCGTGAATGCTTTCTGAGGGGCTGATTCCTTTGCCTATCAGGACAAGGGTGCCGACAATGGCTCTGACCATATTCCGAAGGAAACGATCAGCCGAAATGTGGAAAACAAGGTTATCACTCTCTTCGATCCAGAGGGCTCTAGCGATTTTACAGTTATTGGTGAAGACCTGCGTGTTGGATTTGCTGAAGGCGCTGAAGTCTGTATAGGACATCATGTACTGAGCCGCCTGATTCATCTTTTCGATATCAAGTTTGTCTTGCAGCAGCCATGAGCGGTTATACTTGAACGGGTCTTTGCGCCTGTGTATGTGGTATTCGTATGACCGGAGGGTGGCATCAAAGCGGGCATGGGCTTCAGGATCGGTCTGGATTATTCGTTTGACCGCAACCTGGTAGGGAAGCAGTGAGTTGAGACTGTTTAAAAACTTTCTGCCGAGGAGATCATGCTGATGAGGTTCGGCTTCGGCATTGAAGTGGGCGAAGAATTCACTGGCGTGGACGCCGGTGTCGGTTCTGCCGCATCCGACTGTTTCGACCTTCTGTCGGAGGATGGTCGATAATGCCTTGTCCAGTGCTTCCTGAACCGTATAAGCGTTGGGCTGGATCTGCCATCCGTGAAAAGAAGTGCCGTCATAGGCAAGTTCAGCAAAATACCGCATATCGCTTCAAAAATAATCATAGAAAACCAATTGGAGTATGTATTTTAGCTGACACGATTAAATTATGCTACAACGTATCCAAACCGTATGGTTGTTCTTGTCAACCACCATGATTCTCCTTCTTTTTTTATTCCCTTACCTGCAGATCTTTAATGCTATGGGGACTCCTAAAGTGATTAAGGTTACCGGGATCTATGAAAATATTGGCGGACAGATTGTGAAAACCGAAGACTTTACATTGATCACGATTGTGACTGTATTACTGGCTTTGGTGCCATTGGTTATGGTGTTCATGTATAAGGACAGGAAGCGGCAGATAGTAACCGGCTATGTCGCCATTCTGTTGATTCTCGCATATAGTTTTTGGCTGGCGGCTACAGCTACAGCCGCTTTGGGTGATGTACAGCTTCAGTTTCAGAATTATGGCCTGGGAATCATCTTTATTCCGCTCGCAATTCTGTTTATAATATTGGCTTTAAGAGGGATACGAAGTGATATTAAATTATTGAAATCCGCCGATCGCCTGCGTTGATAGGTGATTTTGATGTTAGAAGCCTGTTTTTTTAACTTTTTTTATTATCTTTGTAGAATACCGGCAATACAGTCGGTTTTTTATTGTTATCATGAACCCATTTAGTACACTGGGTATCCGTCATGATATTGTTAATGCCATAACTGATCTGGGATTTGAAAATCCCACGCCAATCCAGGAACAATCGATCCCGGTTTTACTTTCAGGCAGCAACGATTTTGTCGGATTAGCCCAAACCGGCACAGGGAAAACTGCGGCCTTCGGCCTTCCCTTGTTAGAATTAGTAGACTTTGACCAGAATTACCCACAGGCGCTTATTTTGTGTCCGACCCGTGAGTTATGTCTACAGATTACCAATGACATAAAGAATTATTCAAAAAATTTAAGTAATGTAAATGCTGTTGCCGTTTACGGTGGCGCTAGTATTACTGATCAGCTTCGGCAGATTAAACGCGGCGTACAGATCGTTGTCGCTACCCCGGGCCGTATGCTTGATATCATCAACCGTAAGGCTATTGACTTTTCTCAGGTACGCTACGTTGTTTTAGACGAAGCGGATGAGATGCTCAATATGGGCTTCCAGGAAGATATCGACGTGATTCTTTCTACCACTCCTAACGACAAGAAAACCTGGTTGTTTTCTGCAACTATGCCTGCAGAGGTTCGTCGGATCGCTAAGAAATACATGACTGATCCGCATGAATTAACCATGGGTAAACAAAATACAGGTAATGCAAATATTGATCATGAGTACTTTATTGTACGTGCCCGTGATAAATATGCTGCCTTCAAAAGGATTGTAGATTTCAACCCTGAGATCTTCGGTATTGTATTTTGCCGTACTAAGATTGAAACTCAGGAAATCGCTGAGGCGCTTATTAAAGATGGTTATAATGCCGATTCTTTGCATGGCGACCTTTCACAGCAACAACGTGATAAGGTGATGAAACGTTACCGTGAGAGAAGCCTTCAGTTGCTTATTGCAACTGACGTAGCTGCTCGTGGTATTGACGTTAATGACGTTACTCACGTAATCAACTACTCTCTTCCTGATGAGATAGAGAATTATACCCACAGAAGCGGACGTACAGCACGTGCCGGTAAATCAGGTGTTTCTATCGCTATCATCAACGCGAAAGAGGTTGGAAAGATAAGACAGATTGAGCGTGTTATTGGTAAGAAGTTCACTAAGATCGAGGTTCCAAGCGGATTTGATGTTTGTGAGAAACAGCTTTTTGCTCTGATACACCGTGTTCATAATGTTGAGGTAAACGAAGCGCAGATTGAATCTTATATCCCAAGGATTATGGATGACTTCGCTGAGCTGAGTAAAGAGGAAGTGATCAAGCGTTTTGCATCTCTGGAGTTTAACCGTTTCCTTGACTATTATAAGAATGCTCCGGATCTGAATGCACCTTTACAGGACGATCGCTTCAGCGAGCGTTCAGGTGAGCGTTCCAGCAGATTTGGCCGTGCAGGCAACAGCGACTATACCAGGTTGTTTATTAACCTTGGATCTGTAGATGATTTTACACGTGGTGACATGCTGGGCTTCATTTGTAATAATGCAAAGATTAGCGGGAAGTCTATCGGTAAGATCGATCTTAAAGGTGTTTATACTTTCTTTGAAGTAGAAAATGCGGTTGCTGAAACTGTTCAGCAGAACTTTAAGTCTGTTGATTTCAAGGGTCGCGACGTTCGTATTGAACTTGCGGGTGATCGTGATGGTGGTGGCCGCGAAGGCGGTGGCGGAAGTCGTGAGCGTCGTAGCAGCGGAAGTCGTGAGCGTAGCGGTGGTTACCGTGATTTCTCAGGAAAACGCAGAGATGATCGTGGAGGAAGCAGCAGATCTTCAGGTGGAGATCGTGAGCGTCGGAAACGTTTCTAAGCATATATAAAAAAAGCGGCCATTGAGTTATCAGTGGCCGCTTTTTTTATGTAGTTATTTTAAAGATTTTTGATAGCGTGGGCTAGTCTGCAAGATAAACCCTTCTTCCTTCAGGGTTTTCGTAGAATTGCCTATCGTACATATCGATATAGACATCTTCTCCGTTGGGTCCTTTGACATGGTGGAGAAATCGGTCTTTTAACTTGTTGCCGTATTGTACGAGACGGTTGCCTAATCCTTTTGCTGAATGGAGAAGTTCATCGGCCTCGTCTCTTTTGTACATAAGGGCAATTATCGCCGCGGAGGCGGCCCCTGCTATTACACTCCAGATGATCACGTTTTTCATGGTTATATAGGTTTATAGGTTAAACAGTATAACCGTAGGGAAAGTTTGATTAAAATCAGGAAAGTTGATCTGCAAGAAGTTTCATCTCGATAGAAGGAGAGTGCTTCTCATAGAGAATGGCATAGACCGCCCTACAGATCGGCATGTTCACCTTGTATTGCTTATTTATGTGGTGTAATGACTTTGACGCATAATAGCCTTCGGCTACCATGTTCATTTCCAATTGCGCAGAGCGCACGTTGTATCCCTTACCGATCATATTCCCGAACGTTCTGTTACGGCTGAACTGCGAATAGGCGGTTACCAGAAGGTCTCCGAGGTAGGCCGATTCCTTAATGTCACGATCGATAGGATGAACGGCGTTTACAAAGCGGCTGATCTCCTGAATAGCGTTGGATATCAGTACTGACTGAAAATTGTCGCCGTAACCTACGCCATGGCATATGCCACTCGCCACTGCATAGATATTCTTGAGTACTGCAGCGTATTCGGTGCCGTAAATGTCATCTGATACATTGGTTTTGATATAACGGGTATTGACGAGGTTGGCGAATTCTGCAGCAAGTTTCTGATCAGGAGAAGCTATGGTGAGATAGGAGAGCTTTTCCAAAGCAACTTCTTCTGCATGGCAAGGGCCGCTAAGTACAACGATGTCCTGAAAAGGAACCTGAAAGGTTTTATTCATGAATTCGCCAATGATCATGTTGTCTTCCGGAATAAACCCCTTAATAGCAGAAATGACCTTTTTCCCTTTGAAGCTGTCGGGATTTAGGGTCGATAGTACTTCCTTTAAAAAGGCGGCCGGAATATTAAGCAAAATCATATCGCATTTCTCGACGACCTCCGCCAGGTTATTCGTGATGTTTTTTGCAGGTACTTTGATCTCAATGGAACTGAGATAGCTTCCGTTGTGCTTGTATTTCTTTATATGCTCAATATTTTCTTCGTCGCGCATCCACCAGAAGATCTCCTTCGGGTTTCTGTTATCAGTCAACATCTTGATGTTAGCTGTAGCCCAGCTTCCTCCTCCAATAACTGCTATTTTTGTGCTCGTATCCATAACTGAAAACCGCAAGTTTACGAATTAAAAAGCAAATCTTCCTTTCATTCGGTTTTAACAAAAGGAAGTTATGCCAGAATACAGGTGTAAGCAGCAGTAAGTGGTTTGTATGGGAGTGTTTACTTCTTAGGTTCGCCCTCAAACAGTTTATCCCGGCTTACTTTCTCAACAGCAATGCTGTCCTTAAGTGTCTTGGAGATTGCGCTGAATGGCGCAGAAACGATCTCCTCGTTGCCTTTAAGTCCGGTCTTGATTTCGATATAGGTATCATTTTGGATGCCGGTTGTTACTGGAATCTGTCTGACCAAACCGTTAGCATAGGTAAAGACGTATTCTTTCACCTTGGGCTTGTCTTTGTCGTCTTTCTTCGGTGAAGCTGCGCTCATATCTTCCCGTGTGGTTACAGATTGGATAGGTACAGAGATGCCGGTAGCTTTTTCAGTTTGGATATCGACGGTTGCCGACAGGCCGGGAAGGAAGGGAGATTTTGCTTGTTCCCTGTCTTTCATGTAGGCTGCGTAGGACTCGGGCAGGATCCTGATCTTGACGCTGAAGTTGGTTACCTGATCGGTGCTTTCGCCAACAATATTGGCTGAGCTTGCGATTTCGGTGACCTTTCCCTGAAATTTCTTTTCCTGAAAAGCGTCCACTTCGATATCAGCGAGGTCGCCGACAGAAACGCGGTTAATGTCATTTTCGTTTACATTTACATTCACCTCCATGGAATTGAGGTTAGAAATACGCATAATCTCAGTTCCGGCCATCTGAGCTGTACCAACAACTCGTTCACCAAGTTCTACCGAAAGCTTGGATACCACACCATCGACAGGTGCGTAGATGGTTGTCCGGTCGAGGTTATCTGCGGCTTCCTTCACAAGAGCCTGCGATTGTTGTACGCCATAACCTGAACCTATAATATTTTGGCGCAGTGCCTCCAGGTTGGCTCTTGCACTTTGGTATTCGGCTTGAGCTGCATCGTATTCGGCTGCGGAAAGCACTTTTTGTTTGAACAATTCCGTGCTGCGATTGTAACTGGCTTGAGTATTTTTGAAAGTTGCTTCTGCTTGTTTCAGCTGCTGACGTGCGGAGGCCAGGGAGGCTCTTTGGGTATTGAGAGATGCGACTGCACGGTCATATCCGGATTGGAGAATATCAGGTCTGATTTTGCACAAGAGCTGACCTTTCTTTACGACGTCACCTTCTTTTACATCAAGCTTCACTATTTCGCCGGAGACTTCAGAGCTGAGCTTAACTTCTACTTCTGCCTGTATTTTCCCACTTGCAGATACGGTTTCAATGATACTTCTTTTTTCGGCCTTTTCCGTGGCAACCAAGACTTTATCACCTGAGCCTATCCAACCCATTTTGGATGCAATAGCAAGTAAGACAACTATACATACAACTCCGATAATGACGTATCTGACGGTGCGTTTTTTTCTTTTTTTGGGTTCCATTTGGTGGCTTTCTATATTAAAATGTTAACGGATTACCGAGATAAAAGTCGATAATTTTATTTCTGAAAATAAGGTCATACCTGGCCTGGATAACATCAAACTGTTTTTGATTCAAGTCTGTCTGAGCCTGGTTGAAGTCGAGGGAATTAACAAGGCCTACGTCATATCGTTTGCTGATAGCGTCAAATGCTGTTTTTGAAGACTCAAAGGCACTGGAAGCAGACAAGAAGCGGCTCTGTGCTGCTCTAAGGTCGGTTACGGCCTGATAAATGACTTTATTGAAATTATTGCGAGCGAGTTGTTCTGTGACCCTTGCGTTCTGATAGGTAATCTTGGCGCGTCTTACCCCAATGCGAGCGGAGTAGCTGTTAAATATTGGAATGCTCAGTGTAAAACCGACAGCTTGATTGAAGTTCTCGTCGAGCTGGTCTTTGAAGCTCGTTTTCTCAAAAGTACTGGCATATTCAGGTGTTAGTACACGCTGGTTAGTGCCTTCCAGAAAGCCTATCACGGTGTTCTGACCGGTTAATTCGCGACTAAGCAGGCGCTGTCTGTTATTAGAATAACCCGATCCGATGCTTCCGCTGAACGACAGGCGTGGATACAGGGATGATTTTGCGACGTCTACTGCCTTTAGTGCTGCGAGTGTTCTGTTTTGTGCAAGCCTGACATCCGGATAATTCTCTGCTGCCTGAGAGTATATATCTGCTGCGGCATATTTGGAGTTAATCTCCCCGATTTCATTGATTACCGGCTTTACAACGCTGAATTCTGCTGCCGGGTCGCGTTCCATGAGTTGGGCGAGATTCAGTTTGCTGATCTCCAGCTGATTTAATGAGTTGGTAACATTCAATTCCGCAGTTGCATATTGCGCTTTTGCCTGGGAAAGATCAGCAAGTGTCTTGCTGCCCACGTCAAATTGTTTTTGCTCTCTGTCCAACTGAAGTTTAGCAAGCTGAAGTTGCTGCTGTGAGGCGAGTAGCAAGTCTTCATTGCTAAGAACCTGCAGATATGTAGTTACAACAGTAAGCGACAAATCATTTTGGATCTTCCGGGTATTACTTTTATCCGCTTCCAGCTGATACTTGTATTGCGACACCTGATGCCAGAGTCGAAATCCCTGAAAGATGGGGACAGAGGTATTGATGCTTGCATTGGACGAGGTGGTTTGCTGATTTACAAACTCATATGTTAAGGGGTCTACATTTCGTCCGAAGTTAAAGTTCAGGTTCCCTCCCGCGTTGAGGGTAGGGTAGAAGAATAGTTTTGATTCTTTCAGGTTCTCTTCTGAAAGTGCTTCACTCAGCTGCGCCTGCTTAATTTGCAGGTTGTTCTGCAAGGTTAAAGCGACTGCCTGTTCCAGCGTAATGCTTTCCTGCGCAAGAGCGGTGCCTGATGAAAGCGTACAAAAGGCTATTGCAAATGCCGCTATGCCGATTTTATAGGGGGATCTTCTGAGGGTCATTTCAGGCTAATAATTTGTAGTATTGCACATTCTCTATAATATGTATCTCGTAAAAACTCCTTTCTGGCTGCGATTTATCTACCCTTCTCTCGTATGGAGGAAATTAAACGATTCAAATAAGATTTACATCACCTTTGACGATGGTCCTATTCCAATTGTTACAGACTTCGTTATTAATACATTGAAAATGTATCAGGCTTCTGCTACTTTCTTTTGTATCGGGGATAATATAAGAAAACATCCTGAGGTTTTTCAGCGGCTAAAGGATGAGGGGCACAGTATCGGTAATCATACGTATAATCATTTAAGGGGCTGGGATACGGATAATGATATTTATCTGAACAATATAAAAAAGTGCCATTCGTTGGTTCAATCGGATTTGCTGCGTCCACCTTACGGCCGGATTAAGAATTCGCAGATTAGCCGGGTAAGAGAGGCGTTTCCAGATATGCAGATTATTATGTGGGATGTGCTTTCCGGTGACTTCGATCAGAAGCTCAGTCCGGAAAAGTGCCTTCAGAATGTTATTAAGCATACGCGGCCCGGGGCAATAATTGTTTTTCATGATAGCCTGAAGGCCTTCGATCGACTGGAGTATGTGCTGCCCAGAGCTTTGAAATTCTGGAAAGAAAAAGGATATGTTTTTGAGAAGTTGTAAACACTGGCGTAAGATAGTTTGTAAATACCTGTTGCAACCTTAATTAGAACTTTTCCAAATAATAATTGTGATATGATACAGGTCAGGCTCTCATTCATTTTTTGTAAATTCGCATGAATTTAACCTAAGTAGGTTGAATTCTTTATATGTAAACCCCTTAATACAAAAATCATAATGGCATTTGATATAGAAATGATCCAGAAGGTTTACAGCAATTTGGAAAGCCGTATTGAAGCTGCCAAAAAAGTTGTTGGAAAACCCCTTACCCTAACTGAAAAAATCCTTTATTCTCATTTGTGGAACGGTAATCCGGAGGAAGTATATACCCGCGGGACATCTTATGTTGATTTTGCACCTGACCGCGTAGCGATGCAGGATGCGACTGCGCAGATGGCTCTTTTACAATTCATGCAGGCAGGCAGACCTCAGGTTGCTGTACCTTCAACTGTGCATTGTGATCACCTGATCCAGGCGAAGATTGGTGCTACCGAGGATTTAGCGATTGCTAACAATACGAACAAGGAAGTTTATGATTTTCTTTCTTCAGTTTGTAATAAATATGGACTTGGTTTCTGGAAGCCGGGAGCGGGTATTATTCACCAGGTAGTTCTGGAGAATTATGCTTTCCCGGGCGGAATGATGATTGGTACTGACTCGCATACACCTAATGCAGGTGGCTTAGGTATGATCGCTATCGGTGTAGGTGGTGCTGACGCTTGCGACGTGATGGCTGGCTTTGCATGGGAGTTGAAATTTCCTAAGCTGATCGGTGTTAAGTTAACCGGAAAGATGTCTGGTTGGACTGCAGCTAAAGACGTAATCCTGAAAGTTGCTGGTGTTCTAACCGTAAAAGGTGGTACAGGTTGTATCGTTGAATATTTCGGTGAAGGTGCTCGCTCATTATCTGCAACAGGTAAGGCCACTATCTGCAACATGGGTGCTGAAATCGGTGCTACTACATCTATTTTCGGATATGATGAGAAAGCTGAAGATTATCTGCGCGGTACCTCAAGAGGTGATATCGCTGACCTTGCAAACCAGGTAAAAGCTCACCTAACTGGCGATGATGAAGTTTATGCTAACCCTGAGCAGTATTTCGATCAGGTAATTGAAATAAATCTTTCTGAGCTTGAACCACATATCAACGGTCCTTTTACTCCTGATTTGGCATGGCCGATCTCTAAGTTTGCTGCTGCTGTTAAAGAACATAACTGGCCTGCAAAACTGGAAGTAGGATTAATAGGTTCTTGTACAAACTCGTCATACGAGGATATTACAAGGGCTGCTTCTCTTGCTCAGCAGGCTGTTGATAAGGATTTATTGACCAAAGCTGAATATACGGTTACTCCAGGGTCTGAACTGGTAAGATATACTGTTGAACGCGACGGCTACCTGGATACTTTCGAGAAGATCGGTGGTGTTGTATTAGCGAATGCTTGTGGACCATGTATCGGTCAGTGGGCTCGTCATACAGATGATCCTGCCCGCAGAAACTCTATCATTACCTCCTTCAACAGGAACTTCGCGAAGCGTAATGATGGTAACCCAAATACGCACGCTTTCGTAGCTTCTCCTGAAATTGTAACGGCATTGGCTATTGCCGGCGACCTGACTTTCAATCCGCTTACTGATACTCTTGTTAACCAAAAAGGAGAGTCTGTTCGTTTGGATGAGCCACAGGGACTGGAAATGCCTATTAAAGGTTATGCAGTAGAAGATGCTGGCTACCAGGCTCCGGCAGAAGATGGCAGTGAGGTTACTGTTATTGTTGACGAAGCATCAAGCAGACTTCAGTTGCTGGCTCCATTCCCGGCTTGGGAAGGAACGGATCTTAAAGGTCTTCGCCTTCTGATCAAAGCAAAAGGTAAATGTACTACTGACCATATCTCTATGGCTGGTCCATGGTTGAAGTTCAGAGGTCACATTGACAATATTTCTAACAATATGCTTATTGGTGCTGTAAACTACTTTACAGAGCAAACTGACTCAGTTAAGAACCAGTTGACTGGCGAATATGGTCCGGTTCCTGCTACGCAGAGAGCTTATAAGGCAGCAAATATCGGGACTATCGTTGTGGGAGATGAGAACTACGGTGAAGGATCTTCACGTGAGCATGCGGCTATGGAACCTCGTCACCTGGGTGTTCGTGTGATCTTGGTTAAGTCTTTTGCTCGTATTCATGAAACGAACTTAAAGAAGCAGGGTATGCTGGGTATAACGTTTGCTGATCCTGCAGATTATAGTAAAATTCAGGAGAACGACGTGATCGATATTGAAGGGTTAACTTCTTTCGCTCCTGGAAAGCAACTTAAAGTTGTTCTTCATCATGAGGATGGTAAAACTGAGTCATTTGCTGTGAATCATACTTACAATGAGCAGCAAATAGAGTGGTTCAAGGCAGGTGCAGCTTTAAACCTGATTCGCATGAACAAGATTTAATTTAAGAATCGATATTTAAAGACCTGCCGACACGTTGTCGAGCAGGTTTTTTTATGCAATTTGAATACTCGCAGGTTGAAATCACGAGTAAAAAAGAAAGTCCCGCATTGATGATTCAAGCGGGACTTTCTTTTTATAAGGGGGAGTTTCGGATAAGAAATTACCCTAACTTAGCAAGTTCTTCTGCCATCGCAGCGCCGATTTCAGCAGGTGATTCAACCACACGAATGCCACACTCTGTCATGATACGCATTTTTGCAGCTGCGGTATCATCATCACCACCAACAATCGCACCGGCATGGCCCATACGGCGTCCTGCAGGAGCAGTCTGACCGGCGATGAATCCAACAACAGGCTTAGTTCCGTTTTCCTTGATCCATCTTGCAGCTTCTGCTTCCATTCCACCGCCAATCTCACCAATCATGATGATACCTTTAGTCTCAGGGTCTTCCATAAGAAGTTTCACAGCCTCAACTGTAGGAGTTCCTATGATAGGATCACCACCTATGCCGATCGCTGTTGTAATACCAAGGCCTGCTTTAACAACTTGGTCAACTGCTTCGTATGTTAAAGTTCCGGATTTAGAAACAACACCGATAGAGCCCTTTTTGAATATAAAGCCTGGCATGATACCAATCTTAGCCTCGTCTGCGGTAATGATACCCGGACAGTTCGGGCCTATAAGACGGCAATCTTTACCTTCAATATATTCCTTTACAAGAATCATATCTTTGGTAGGGATGCCCTCTGTGATACAAACGATAACTTTTATTCCAGCTTCTGCTGCTTCAAGAATTGCATCAGCAGCGAATGCAGGAGGTACGAATATAATCGATACGTCTGCTCCAGCTTGGTCAACAGCCTCTTTTACAGTGTTGAATACCGGTCGGTCAAGGTGTGTTTGCCCTCCTTTTCCGGGAGTAACACCACCTACAACCTGGGTCCCGTACTCAATCATTTGACTTGCATGATACGTACCTTCGTTGCCGGTGAAGCCCTGAACGATAACTTTTGAATTCTTATTAACTAATACACTCATTGGTCGGATTTTAAGATATGCAAAACTAAGAGAATAGGCCTAAAAGCCAAACCTTTTTGTCAGGATACAGTAGTTTTTTCGATTCCCAGAGAATTAAACTGCAGATCAAACAACCTTTTGTAAAGTCCATTTAGTTGCAACAGTTCCTGATGAGATCCGATCTCACGGATTTCGCCCTGGTCAAGCACGATGATCTTATCCGCTTTTTGCACTGTCGATAATCTATGGGCAATTACGATCGAAGTTCGTCCCTTCATGAGCGTCTCGAGCATAGACTGAATCAGTAACTCGGTTTCCGTATCAACGGAGGATGTCGCTTCATCCAGGACCAGGATTTTTGGGTTGTATATTAATGCCCTTATAAATGAAATCAACTGGGCCTGTCCTGCAGATAGTGTAGCTCCTCGCTCCATAACGTTGTAGTCGTATCCGCCTGGCAGTCGCTCTATGAAGTCGTGAGCTCCCGCTTCTTTAGCTGCTTCAATGACGAGCGATTTCGGAACGTCAGGATTGCCCAGCGTAATATTTTTTTCAATGGTATCAGAGAAGAGAAATACGTCCTGGATAACAGTTGCAATTTGCGAACGAAGGTAAGGTATAGTGTATTCCCTAATGTCCTGACCGTCTATTTTAATTGAGCCTTTACCGATCGCGTAAAACCGGTTAAGGATGTTGATGATAGATGATTTTCCTGCACCGGTAGCGCCTACGATTGCCAGTGTCTGCCCCGGATTGATCTCAAAGTTGATGTTTTTTAAAACCCACTTTTCCTCTGTATAGGAGAACCAGACGTCTTTGAATACAATGGCACCCTTTGTTATTCCCTGCTTAAGTGTTCCCGTGTCCTCCTCGTACTCCTTACTGTCAAGCAATGAAAATACCCTGTCGGCTCCTACCATTCCCATCTGCAGGGTGTTGAACTTGTCGGCCAGCTCCCTGATAGGGCGGTACATAAGGTTGATGAACATAATGAAAGAAACGATGACTCCTGGTGATAGATTATGCTCGAGAATGGACTTGGAGCCATACCATACTAATAGTCCCAGGGAAAGTGATGATATAATTTCTACAACTGGGAAAAATATGGAATAGTACCAGTTTGAACGAATATGTGCATCGCGGTGCTTCGCATTGATCTTTTTAAACTTGTGGATTTCTTGTCGTTCCCGCGCGAAGTACTGTATAATACTCATGCCGGATATGTGTTCCTGAAGGAAAGTGTTCAGGTGGCTTACCTGCGTTCTTACCTCTTGAAAGGCTGACTTAATAGCCTCTTTAAAGATATATGTTGCAAGCATCAGCAATGGCATCGGGATTAGCACCACCAGAGTTAACCTCCAATCGATCCAAAGCATTACTCCGAGGATAGCTACCAGTTGAAGTATGTCGCCAATAATAACAATCAGACCTTCAGAAAAAATATCGGCTATCGTTTCCAGATCTGAGACGGTCCGTGTTATCAGCTGCCCGATGGGAGTCCGGTCAAAAAAGCGAAGCTTTAGTTTCGTGATGTGATTAAAGACGTTAGTTCGCAGATCCCTGATTGTTGATTGTCCCAAAGCGTTAGTCAGGAACGTATGAAAATACTGAATAGTCGTCTGCAAGATTAGCAAGACAATCAGCACGATTGTCATGAAACCCAGTCCGGGCGCATCATTTTTAAATACATACTCGTCCAGAGCGTACTGGATAAGAAAGGGTCTGAGAGGAGCAAGAATTGCAAGTAATACGGTGAGAACTACGCACCAGATGAATTGCTTTTTGTAGGGCTTTATATAAGTATAAATCCGCTTCAACAAATTGATATCATATGCTTTTCCTGCGTTCTTAGCCATCAATTATTTATTGGAATGCGAAATTACACAATTTTCTTGCCCCTTCTGTCACATAAGTCTGATTTGCGTCTGATGCACAACCTGTGTAAAAATTGCATCGGGAAGCTTGATAGTAAATTAATCTTGATATTTTCGCACCACACAATCATCACCCATGTCGAGATTAAAGTATCCTTTCGTTTTAATAATATTCCTTCTCTCTTGTAGCTTTGCTTTTGCTCAGGGAGAAATTGATGAACGTGCGATGATCTTCAAGATGAAGGGCCTGGAGGTTGCTACGAAAGATTCCTCTTTCTATGCTAATTTTCGCTTCAGAATGCAAAACCGGATAGGGGCGTATACCAACGGAGGAGATGACTTCGGAATATCAGAATTTGATGCCCGGGTAAGACGTTTGCGCCTCAGAGCAGATGGTTATGTACTAAGTCCAAAGCTGGGTTACAGCATCCAACTTGCCTTCACACGCAGTGATCAGGATTTTGACAATACAGGAATCGCTAACATTGTACGCGATGCGGTTGTTTTCTACCATTTCACAGATAATTTTTATATCGCTTTTGGTCAGAATAAGCTTCCGGGAAACCGCCAGAGAGTTAATTCATCGGGACAGCTGCAATTTGCAGAGCGTTCAATCGTAAATGGCGCTTTCACGGTCGACCGCGACTTTGGATTGAAAGCATATTATGATAACAAAATAGGCTCAGTCCCTTATCGGTTAAAAGGGGCGATATCCACGGGTGAGGGTAGAAGCGTCAACGATTCAGACAATGGCCTTGCATATACGGGAAGGGCTGAAATACTGCCATTGGGGCTGTTTAAAAATGAAGGTGACTATTCTGAAGGGGATCTCGAGAGGGAGGAGACTCCAAAGTTGGCAATAGGAGCCGGCTATAGCTATAATGTGCGTACAAATCGTACAGGGGGGCAGCTCGGAAAAGACCTATATGCAGCCAGAGATATGGGAACTGCAATGCTGGACCTAATTTTTAAATACAACGGCTGGGCGTTTCAATCTGAATACATGAGCCGGGACTCGGATAACCCGCTCACGTTTAGCGAAGATGGCGATGTGAGATATATCTATAACGGTTGGGGACTAAATAATCAGGTTTCTTATCTCTTTAAAAGTAACCTCGAAACAGCCTTTCGTTACTCACTTTTACAGCCTGAGGATGAAACTGTTAGATACGAACATAGGACCGAAGTTCTTGAGCTTGGAGTGTCAAAATATTTGAGAAGTCATCGAATAAAAGCACAGTTCAATCTGAACTATAATACACAAGATGGAAAGATGGATATTCAGGATAAAAATAACTACTGGGGAGCTTTATTTCAGGTAGAGTTGGGAATTTAATTCTATTTTTTTGTAATATTTTTATTAAAAGTTTCGTTTTTATAACAACCGCATATCTATTTTGTTAGATTTGTTTGAGAACGCAAAACAAAATGAGGAAATTCCTTGCTAAAAGAGTATTCAGCATTATTTTCTTATCCATCTTCATGAGCAAGATGGTCATTTCTGTTGCGCCCTTAGTAATAGCTCATATCGACTCTAAAAACATGAATGCAGTCATCATGCAACTGGAGATTGAGCACCCAAAGTCATCAGATGTCAAAGATTCCGCAATGAAGGAATTCTTGAACCTTAACACGCTCAAGATAGGATCTGTAAGTCCCGTTCTTGTACTTATGCGTGTGTTTATAGATGATCATACCAAACACATTCGCGTGTTTTATCCTTCCGTACCTACACCGCCTCCGAACGTTTAATCCTTTTCTTGACTTTATCAGTTCGCTGATATTCTTTATTAGTTAATTAATAGGATTGTTCTACTTAATAGCAGATTATTATGCCTGCATCTAAAGGCGTTGAGAAATATTTCTCAGCTCAAAATCTAAAGAAGGACCTCCCTGCAAGTCTTGTTGTCTTCCTGGTTGCATTACCATTATGCCTTGGAATCGCTCTTGCTTCGGGAGCTCCCTTATTCGCCGGTTTATTAACTGGAATCATCGGAGGTATAGTGGTTGCCGCAATAAGTGGCTCTCAATTAAGCGTCAGCGGTCCGGCCGCCGGCCTTACCGTTATAGTTTTCACGTCTATCGCCCAGCTTGGGGGCTATGAAACATTCTTGCTTGCGTTGGTAATAGCAGGTGTTCTTCAAGTCGTCTTAGGCTTCCTGAAAGCCGGTACTATCGCCAACTTCTTCCCTTCATCAGTAATCGAGGGGATGCTGGCTGCAATCGGTATTATCTTAATCATGAAGCAGATACCTTATGCATTGGGATATAATGCGGATTTCGAAGGAAGCGAAAGTTTCCAGTCAGGCGAATCAAACACCTTCTCAGGTATCTCAGATGCCCTGAGTATGATCAGTCCCGGAGCCGTAATAATCAGTGTTCTTTCACTGCTTGTCTTGATTTACTGGAACAAAATCAAGAAGGTTAATGTAATTCCTGCACCTCTTGTTGTCGTGATCATCGGAATTGTTCTGAACATAATATTCAAAGGAACCTCCTTTGAAATTGCTAGTGTCCATCTTGTACAGGTGCCTGTAGTAAACTCGTTTAATGAATTTACCGGTCTGTTCATGACACCTGATTTTAGCCAGATAGCCAACCCAACGGTGTGGACTGTGGCTTTTACAATTGCTATTGTAGCCAGTTTGGAGTCTCTGCTTAGTTTGGAAGCGGTTGACAAGATCGACCCTTATAAACGAGTTTCTCCAACAAACCGCGAACTTGTAGCACAAGGTACTGGTAACCTGATTTGCGGACTAATCGGTGGATTACCGCTAACAGCAGTAATTGTACGTTCATCAGCCAACGTTAACTCGGGCGGCAAAACCAAAGTAAGTAGTATGCTTCATGGTATCTGGCTTTTAGCGTCGCTATTGCTGATCCCTGGCTTGATTAACAGCATTCCTCTGTCTTGTCTTGCAGCAGTGCTAATCTTCACTGGGGCTAAGCTCGCGAAACTTGCTCTGTTCAAGAAAATGTGGCGTGAAGGTAAAGGCCAGTTTATTCCATTTATTGTAACGATTTTAGCGGTCGTATTTACAGATCTGCTTAAAGGCGTTGCTATCGGAATGGTAATCGGTGTATTTTATATTCTTCGCAATAACATGCGCAATCCTTACTTCTATACCATCAGTAGCAGGGGTGATAAGGAAGTGATCCGTATTACATTGTCTGAAGAGGTTTCATTCCTCAACAAAGCAGCGATCTCTTACACCCTTAATAATCTTCCATCTGAGTCAGATGTAGTGATTGATGGGACCAATTCAAAATACATCGACCCTGATGTGCTCGAAGTAATACATAATTTTAAGCACAATGCCTACTCGAGGGCGATCATCGTGAAGCTGGAAAATATTAAGCACAGATACGATGTTCCCCAATTAAAAGAAATGATTTACAGACCTGAAAAAGTACACGAAAATGTCTAAAGAAAATATATCAACACCTACGGTCAAAGAGCTACAAGATACTCAGATCCGCACATATGAGCAGTTATTAGAAGGAAACAAACTCTTTGTTGAAAGAGAATTGGAACAGGATCCTGAGTATTTTAAGAAGCTCGCATCAGGTCAAAGACCTGATGTACTATGGATAGGCTGCTCAGACAGCCGCGTTCCCGCAAACCAGGTTACCAATACCAGACCGGGTGAGGTATTCGTACATCGTAATATCGCAAACGTATGCGTGCACTCTGATATGAATATGCTAAGCGTGCTCGATTATGCCGTTAACGTATTGAAAGTTAAACATGTTATTGTAGCCGGACACTACGGATGCGGGGGAGTGGAGGCTGCCATGAGCAACAGGCAGTTCGGTTTAATCGACAATTGGTTAAGGCACATTAAAGATGTCTACCGGATTCATTCACATGAGCTAGATCTGATCACCGACGATAAAGCCCGCGCAAAGCGGCTCGTTGAACTGAATGTTATCGAGCAGGTATTCAACTTGTGTAAGACCACAATAGTACAGAATGCATGGGGCGAGCGGATTGACCTTCAAATTCATGGATGGGTTGTTGATATCAGCACCGGAAGGGTGAAGGATATGAATGTTAGCTGCAGCAATTCCGGTAATCTCGGCAAAGTCTTCGATCTTTCTAAGAATCAAGTACCACAAGCACATTAGGCTATATAATATACAAAAGACCGGGTGCAAATAGCAGCCGGCCTTTGTTTCTTTTATTATTCAAAACTTTATACTTCAAGCTCTGAATACGCCTCAATAGGAGGGCAAGAGCAAATCAGCGTACGGTCTCCGTGGGTTTCATTAACACGACCAATCGAAGGCCAGAACTTACGTTCCGCAACGTATGGCAGGGGAAATGCAGCCTTTTGTCGGCTATATTCCTTATCCCAGCTGTCAGCTGTTACAACAGCTGATGTATGAGGAGCATTCTTCAGGATATTGTTCTGCTTGTCAGCTGATCCAGTCAAAACTTCCTCTATCTCCGCACGAATGGCAATCATGGCATCACAGAAGCGATCCAATTCATGCTTAGGTTCTGATTCAGTAGGCTCAACCATCAGCGTGCCTGCTACAGGGAAAGATACCGTTGGAGCATGGAAACCATAATCCATGAGCCTCTTCGCAATGTCGGTCACCTCAATGCCTGCATGCTTAAACGACCGGCAGTCCAGGATCATTTCATGCGCACACCTGCCCATGCTTCCGGAGTAAAGTACCGGATAGTGATCTTCCAATCTTGATTTTATATAGTTTGCATTCAGAATAGCATATTTAGTAGCATTAGTCAATCCTTCAGTGCCCATCATGGCGATATAAGCATGAGAAATCAGTAATATAGAAGCTGATCCCCATGGTGCTGCAGAAACAGCAGGAATAGAATGATCATTGTTGATGTCTACTACCGCATGACCTGGTAAGAAAGGCACCAGATGTTTCGCCACGCCGATGGGACCCATGCCTGGTCCGCCTCCCCCGTGTGGAATACAGAAGGTCTTGTGCAGGTTCAGGTGACAAACATCGGCACCGATTGAAGCCGGACTGGTTAGCCCTACCTGAGCGTTCATGTTCGCGCCGTCCATATACACCTGCCCACCATTCTCGTGAATAATCTCGCACACCTCAATGATCGATTCTTCAAAAACTCCGTGAGTTGAAGGGTAAGTCACCATCAGGCAGGAAAGATCATTCTTATGCTGAACAGCCTTGGTCCTCAAATCTTCCACATCAATATTACCATTCTCATCACATTTTACTACCACCACCTTCATGCCTGCCATGGCCGCAGAAGCCGGATTAGTTCCATGTGCCGAAGAAGGGATAAGCACGATATTTCTATGGTGGTTATTTCTGTCAGCATGATAAGCTCTGATCACCATCAGGCCTGCATATTCACCCTGAGCACCAGAGTTTGGTTGAAGGCTCATCGCCGCAAACCCGGTTATTTCGCTCAGCCAGTCATTAAGCTCAGATAAGATCTGCATATAGCCACCCACCTGGTCGGTAGGAGCAAAAGGATGAATTTTGCTAAACTCAGCCCATGTGACCGGGATCATCTCGGTTGTTGCGTTCAGCTTCATCGTGCAAGATCCCAAAGGAATCATTGAATGGCACAATGAAAGATCCTTAGCCTCCAGTGATTTGATATAACGGAGCATTTCATGCTCAGAATGGTGTATATTAAATACAGGATGTGTAAGGAACGTACTGCTTCTTTCCAGTTCCGCAGGAATCTGGGAAGAAGCTTCCTGAACCAGCTCCTCGAAATTCAGCTCATTCAGGTTTTTTCCTTTTACCTTTGCGAAGAAACGAATGATGGTCCTAATATCCTCGACAGAAGTCGTTTCATCGATAGAAATGCAGACTTCAGAGCCATTAAAATCAAAGTTGCAAAGATTGTTTATCGCTTCAGCATGGATAGGGCCGGTCAGATTACCCAGATCAAAGCGCACCGTATCGAAGAAAGCAGCATTCAGTTGCCTGTATTCCAGCTGCTCCAGAGAAGAAGCAAGCAGAGATGCCAGTCCATGAACCCGGGTTGCAATATTAACAAGTCCTTTCGGTCCGTGATAAGCCGCATACATTCCAGCCATAATGGCCAGTAATGCCTGTGCAGTGCATATATTGGATGTCGCCTTGTCTCTGCGGATATGCTGCTCCCTGGTTTGCAAAGCCATACGCAGAGCGTAGTTACCTGAAGAGTCTACAGTCACGCCGATAATCCTTCCAGGCATGCTGCGTTTATATTCTTCCTTAGTAGCGAAGAATGCCGCATGCGGTCCGCCAAAACCCATAGGGATGCCAAAACGCTGGGTAGAACCCACAACAATGTCTGCTCCCCATTCACCCGGAGGAGTCAGTACTGTCAGGCTTAGAATATCAGCAACAACCGTTAGTTTAATATTTAAAGCATGTGCCTTTGAAGCGAAGTCGCTGTAATTGTAAACAATGCCTTTTCCTGAAGGGTACTGTACGATCGCACCGAACATACGATCATCAAGCTCTACCGTTTCATGGTTTCCAACAAGAAGCTCAATTCCGTAAGGAGCTGAGCGTGTTCTTAGGATATCAATAGTTTGAGGAAAAAGATCTTCCGAAACGAAGAAAATATTCGCCTTCTGATTTTTGCGGAGACTGTACTGCATGAACATGGCCTCGGCAGCAGCAGTGCCCTCGTCAAGCAATGAAGCGTTCGCAATCTCCATTCCGGTCAGGTCAATAACCATTGTTTGGAAATTCAGCAATGCCTGTAAACGGCCCTGTGAAATCTCAGCCTGGTAAGGCGTATATTGCGTATACCATCCTGGGTTTTCGAAGATATTTCTCAGAATAACGGGGGGAGTGATATTATCATAGTATCCCTTTCCAATAAAAGACTTGAATACTTTATTCTTTGAGGCAGCCTGCCTCAAATCGTTTAAGTAGTCAAATTCGCTTTTTGCGGCAGGAAGATTCAACGGTTCTTTCAATCTGATCTGTGCAGGCACCGTTTGTTGAATGAGGTCATCAAGTGAGCTGACTCCTATTTGTGAAAGCATCTGTGTAGTCGCCTCGTTGTCAGGAGCAATGTGACGTGATTCAAATTTTTCTTTGAAATCAATATTTAAATTCATGAAACTGAATGATAATGGGATACCACAAAGGTACGAAAATGTGCCAAAATAAGCCAGAACAGCCAGTTTTTTTAAATTGGATAATCCTTTTAAGGGCAATTACTGAGGGTGTAAAATCTCGTAATTTCCTCAAATGGAAAAATTCCCTATATAATTATCCCAAAATTCGTAAGAGAAAAACAATCACCTGTAAAAAAAGGTAAAAAGATGTAATTCTTTGGGGCGTCTTTTTCAAATGAAAAGCCTGAAAGGTCGTTTTTCGACCCTGAAATTTTCTAAAGACGACTATAAACAATAATTGTTAGCAAAATATTGAAGCTCTGAACCGGGATTATTCTTTTAACTGATCCAGATAGCGTCCGATAGTCGCTTCAAGTCCAAAGTATAACGAGTCGCATATTAAGGCATGTCCGATACTCACTTCGAGTAATCCCGGAATATTCTGGGCGAAGTAGCGAAGGTTATGCAGATCAAGGTCATGCCCGGCATTAAGACCCAGAGACGACTGTTGGGCAGTCCGCGCAGCCTGTATATAAGGCGCTATAGCAAGCTCCTTATTCATAAGGTAGTTCTTTGCGTAAGCCTCCGTATAAAGCTCGATTCGGTCAGTCCCGGTAAGGGCCGCAGCTTCAACCATTCGAGGGTCAGGATCAACAAATATGGAAACCCTGATACCGGCTTCCTTAAATACTGCAATAATGTCCTTCAGATAGTCACCATGTTTTATGGTATCCCAGCCATGGTTAGATGTGATCTGTCCCAGGGCATCCGGAACAAGTGTCACCTGAGCCGGCTTGTTCGCCAGTACCAGCTCCACAAAAGACTCCTCCTGACAGTTTCCCTCAATATTAAACTCTGTAGAGATCGCCTCTTTAAGATCAAACACATCCTGATAGCGGATATGCCGCTCATCAGGGCGGGGATGAACCGTAATTCCCTGCGCACCAAAAGATTCACAGTCGAGTGCTGTCTTAACCAAATCCGGATTATTGCCCCCGCGAGAGTTGCGTAAAGTAGCAATCTTATTGATGTTAACGGAAAGCTTAGTCTGAGAATGTTGATCCATGTATAAAAAAAAAAGATGCCACCAAAGGTAAGCATCTTTCTATAAATTAAATATGTTAACAGATGATTAGTATCTGTATGCTTCCGGCTTGTAAGGGCCTTCAACAGCAACGCCGATATAATCAGCCTGCTCCTGATCCAGCACATCCAGCTCGACGCCGATTTTTGCCAGGTGAAGGCGTGCTACCTTCTCATCAAGGTGCTTAGGTAGGGTGTAAACACGGTTCTCATACTGATCCGTATTCATCCACAGTTCTAACTGCGCAAGTGTCTGGTTCGTAAATGAATTAGACATAACAAAAGAAGGGTGACCGGTAGCACATCCCAGGTTTACCAAACGACCTTCAGCAAGAACGATTACGTCTTTACCGTCAATCGTGTATATATCCACCTGAGGTTTGATCTCTACCTTTGTATCGCCATAGTTGCCGTTCAACCATGCCATATCGATCTCATTGTCGAAGTGACCAATGTTACAAACAATCGCTTTGTCTCTCAGTAATTTGAAATGCTCGCCGCGGACGATATTGCAGTTACCTGTACAAGTAACAACGATGTCAGCCTCAGCGATAGCAGTACTTAATTTTTTCACCTCGAAACCTTCCATTGCAGCCTGAAGCGCGCAGATAGGGTCGATCTCTGTTACAATAACACGGACACCAGAACTGCGCAATGACTCTGCAGAGCCTTTGCCCACATCACCATAACCGGCAACAACAGCCACTTTTCCAGCCATCATTACGTCAGTAGCACGACGAATCGCGTCAACCAATGATTCGCGACACCCATATTTGTTATCAAACTTCGATTTAGTAACCGAGTCATTAACATTAATAGCAGGTAAATGAAGTGTTCCATTCTTCATGCGATCATAAAGTCTGTGAACTCCCGTAGTGGTCTCTTCTGAAAGACCTTTAATGCCGGGAATAAGCTCAGGGAACTGATCGAACACCATATTGGTTAAGTCACCACCGTCATCCAGGATCATGTTTAACGGTTTGCGATCTTCTCCAAAATAAAGAGTTTGCTCAATACACCAGTTGAATTCGTCTTCAGTAAGTCCTTTCCATGCATAAACAGAAATACCCGCAGCAGCAATGGCGGCGGCAGCATGATCCTGAGTGGAGAAGATATTACAAGAAGACCAGGTAACTTCAGCACCCAGTTCAACTAAGGTTTCAATTAATACGGCAGTCTGAATAGTCATGTGAAGACATCCCGCAATACGGGCGCCTTTCAAGGGCTTAGATGGGCCAAACTCAGCGCGAAGAGCCATTAGTCCGGGCATTTCAGCCTCTGCCAAACCAATTTCTTTTCGTCCCCAGTCTGCCAGGGTAATGTCCTTAACTTTGTAAGGAACGTAAGTTGTCTCTACTGATGACATAGATTATAATGTTATTGTTCGGTGCAAAATTACGCAATAGTTTAACCAATATCAAAAGGGGAAAAGACTCTGGTAATTAAGGATTTTGATTTGACATTTCCTGCTGGCAGCCAACTCCTGTCAACAGAATCCCGCTCCCATATTCCAGTTTTTCTTATCTTTCGCATAAATAAATTTGATCGTGAAAAATTATCTCAACAGGTATATCCTCCTAATTCTGCTGCTCACTTTCTGCAGCCTCGGCGTTGAAGCCAGGAACGTCATTAAGGTATTGACCATAGGAAACAGCTTTTCTGAAGATGCCGTAGAGAACTATCTCTACGACCTTGCCAAAGCTGCAGGCGATAGCCTTGTCATCGGCAACCTTTACATCGGCGGTTGCTCACTGGAGACACACAGCAAAAATGCTGCTTCCAATGCACCTAATTACTCATACAGAAAAATAGTCGGAGGCAAGAAGACCATCACGCCAGGACAAACCCTTTCTTTTGGTATCAAGGATGAGCCCTGGGATTATATCAGCTTTCAGCAGGCAAGCCCTTATTCAGGTCTCTATGAATCTTATTTTCCATACCTGCCTAACCTGATGGACTATGTAGCAGCACACGCCTTAAATCCCAAAGTGAAATATATACTTCACCGCACCTGGGCCTATGCTAAGAACTCCCCCCATAAAGGCTTTGCAAACTACCAGAACGATCAGGATCAGATGTTCAAGGCAATAGTAAAAGCGACGAATGAAGTATCTGACAAAGTTCAAAGGTTCAAGATCCTTATTCCGACAGGCACAGCGATACAAAATGTGCGTACCAGTGCCATTGGCGACAGTCTCACGAGAGATGGTTATCACCTGCAGCTAACTTATGGGCGGTATACAGCGGCGTGCACCTGGTTAGAGGCACTGACCGGTAAGAACCCTGTTGGCAACAGCTACATTCCTGAAACGATTACAAAAGAACAGGCCAGGATTGCCCAAAACGCTGCTCATTATGCTATTCGCAGACCCGGGAAAGTGACTTCAATGGCAAAATTCAAGTTGTGATATGCTTCGCAAACCCTGTAAAATAGCCCCCATCAGATCTTTATCCCTAAATGTGACAAAGATTTGATTTGCTTTCCTCAGGAACCCTTATTTTTGTATTCTTAAATTGTAAATTAAAATTATGTATCCAGAATATTTAACTGCCCCAATGAGGGAAGATCTTGTAGGAGCCGGATTTCAGGATTTGAAGTCTGCCGAAGATGTAAGTGCGGCAATCGAGTCTGAAGGTACTGTCTTTGTGGTAGTAAACTCCGTATGCGGATGTGCTGCTGCTAATGCACGCCCTGCAGCAAAGATGGCTGCCAGCAATGAGAAGCACCCAGGTAAACTTGTTACTGTTTTTGCAGGAGTAGAGAAGGATGCGGTAGATAAAGCCAGATCATATATGTTGCCTTATCCTCCGTCATCACCATCAATGGCACTTTTCAAAGATGGAAAGTTAGTACACATGATTGAGCGTCATCAAATCGAGGGCCGCCCGGCTCAAATGATCGCCGACAATCTTGTTAGCGCATTCGAACAATATTGCTAAGAATAGCACTGCTGGTATAAATTACTGCTAACCACATAATCAGGGTCCGGTTATTCCGGATCCTGTATTTTAAAATTAAATATCCCTTGTCAGCAGCGCTTCCAGGTCGCTGTAGCTAACATCCATACGTACCCGGCCTTGCTTCGCATATGCCAGCTGCCCCGTTTCTTCTGAAACAATTATTGCCACCGCATCGCTCATTTCCGTTATTCCGATTCCGGCCCTATGCCGCAATCCAAACTGAGCAGGAAGCTTGATATTATCGCTCACCGGCAGGATACAACTTGCGCATTTGATTTTCCCTTCTGAAATCACCATGGCACCGTCGTGAAGCGGACTATTCTTCTTAAAGATCGTTTCAATAAGGCGTTTAGAAATATATGCATCTATCGGCTCACCCGTATTTTGGTAATATTGATCGTCAAAGAACTTCGCGAAAACGATCAGCGCGCCCGTACGACTATGCTGCATCGTCTTGCAGGCATCGATAATATGCTTGATAGCCGGTTCATTAACATTCTCCGGCTCCTTATTTCCTGGCAGGAAAGTCTTCCAAAGGTTGTTTCTATGGAGTGCAGCGTTCTTTCCGATCAGTAATAAAAAGCGTCTGATCTCCAGCTGAAAAACAATAATCAGTGCCAGAAAACCGACGCTGACGAAGCCCCCGAGTATATGGCTCAGCAGCTGCATCTTCAGCTGCTCTGTAACTATGTAAACCAGATAAATAATAATAAGCCCGAGCACAATGTTCACCGCAATAGTGCCGCGGATCAGGTTATACACATAGTAAATGATAGCAGCTACCAGAATGATATCAATGATATCAAGAAAGCGCAATTGCAGAAAACTGAGGTCAAAACGGTCCATCTATGTAAACTTTTAGGCGCCCGGAAACAGGGTGTTTATGGAGTGTTGCGTATGACCCGAAGATAAGAAAATAGCTTTAGATAAAATCAAAATTTCTCCTGTCGCAGGCATTGGATTAGCTTTACGGCCTCCACGGCCTCGCTCACGTCATGCACCCGGAGAATGGCTGCGTTCTTCAGCAAAGCAACCGTATTCAGTACTGTTGTGCCGTTCAGAGCTTCCTCACTGGTTATGTCGAGGGTCTTCCAGATAGTCCTTTTGCGTGATAATCCCGCCAGTACCGGAAGTCCGCATATCGAAAATTTCTCCATCTGGCTCAATAATAAAAAATTCTCTTCCGCATTCTTTGCAAATCCAAAACCTGGGTCCAGAATGATATCATGGATATGTAGTTCTTTCAAACGTGCTATCCTTTCAGCAAAGTATGACAAAACCTCTCCGAAGATGTCCTGATAACCGGTAAGTCCGGTCATCGTTTGCGGCGTACCCCGCATATGCATCAAAATATATGGAACCTTCAACCGGGCTACAGTCTCAAACATCAGCTGGTCCAGATTCCCCCCCGAAATATCATTGATAATATGAGCACCCGCCTCAACGGAAGCCTGCGCTACCGAGGCCCTGAAAGTATCCACAGACAGAATAGCTTCAGGAAATTCCCTGGTTAAAGCATGTATGACGGGCACTATACGCTCCGCCTCTTCCTCTTCCGAAACTTCAGTCGCCCCGGGTCGGGTAGAGTAAGCGCCGATGTCCAGCATCGCAGCACCCTCCGACAAAAGCTTTTCTGCCCGCCTCAGTGCGTCGTCTGTTCCAGGAGTTCTGCTTCCCTGATAGAAAGAATCAGGCGTGATATTGAGAATCCCCATAACACGCGGTATTGTAAAATCTATGAGACTCCCACCGGCATTAATGGTTTTCTTTTGCTGAAAAGACGTACTTTTATCGTTCATTATTAAAATTACAAAATACAGGTTAATTCACCTTTTAATCAAATAAACAAATATTTTGGCACACAATACCTCCCTCGAGTACGATTCAGTCATCCAATATTGCAGCGACCTTTTTCTGAAAAAAACAAAAGATTACGGTACCGCATGGCGAATACTGCGCGCAAGCTCTATAACAGATCAGATCTTTATAAAAGCGCAGAGAATCCGCACGCTCGAGGAAAAGAAAATATCCAAAGTAGGAGAGAGTATTCATTCAGAGTACGTCGGTATCATCAACTACTGTGTAATCGCTATGATGCAGCTGGAGATGAATGATGACGCAGCCATGGAGCTTGAAGTGACCGAGGTGCAAGAGAAATACCACCGCATCGTAAACGAGACGAAAGATCTGATGTTCGCCAAGAACCATGATTACGGCGAGGCCTGGAGAGACATGCGCATCAGCTCACTTACCGATCTTATCCTCATGAAGATTCTGCGCGTAAAGCAGATCGAGGACAACGAAGGACAAACGCTCGCCTCCGAAGGGGTGAAAGCCAATTACCAGGATATGCTGAACTACGCTGTTTTCGCCCTGATCAGAATGGGTGCTGAAAGCGGTAGCGATGAATAAATATTTGAAAGTATGATGAACACCTCAACGAAACTAAATACCCGTCCGCAATATCTGCTGTGGTTCTGCCGCCTTTTTGTAGGCTTGCTGTTTATTTTCTCGGGTCTGGTCAAGGCCAATGACCCCTTAGGTTTCGGTTACAAGCTGCAGGAATACTTCGAAGTGTTTCATACCACCTTTTTAAATGACTATGCCGCCGCTATATCTATAACCATCTGTGCGCTGGAGATTATCCTGGGTATAGCCCTTTTGCTGGGTTACAGGGCACTGCAAGTGAGTTGGGGACTGCTATTGCTGATCCTGTTTTTTACCTTCCTCACGTTCTGGTCCGCTGCGTTCGACGTCGTTAAATCCTGCGGATGCTTCGGAGACGCCATTCCCCTGACACCATGGCAATCTTTCCTGAAGGATCTCGTCCTATTGGCACTCATCGCATTCCTCTTCATAAAACAAAACCACATACAGCCACTCTTCTCCTCAGCAGGAATAATGAACGGGCTCATGGGTACAGCCGTCATCTTCTCCTTCGGAGTAGGGATCTATACTTATAACTATCTTCCATTTGTCGACTTCCTTCCATACCAGGTGGGCGCCAATCTTCCTGAGAACATGCGCATCCCGCCCGGTGCTCCTAAAGACGAGTATGTCATCACCTATTCGCTGAAGCATAAAAAAAGCGGCGAAACACAAAAGATGACCGACAAGGAATACCTCAAAACCGAGATCTGGAAGGATGCGAATTGGGAAATTGTAGGCGAACCTCAGAACCAGCTCCTGAAAAAAGGCTATGAACCTAAGATTCGTGATTTGATCATTGCTGACAGTCAGGGTACCGACTATACCTCCGAGATTATCGAGAACCCCTATTATAACCTCATCGTCGTTGCTTATAATCTCAATAAGGCCAACAATAACGGCATGGGCGACATCAACGCAATAGCCGTTAATGCTGCCGAAAATTATAACGTCCGCACCGTGCTGCTAACCTCCAATACTTTCGAGTCTGCAGAGGCATACCGCAAGAAACATAAGCTGATGATGGAGATTTTCAATGCAGATGCTGTGCCGCTTAAAAGTATGGTGCGTTCCAACCCGGGACTGCTTCTTCTCAAAAATGGCGTAGTCATTAATAAGTGGCACTTCCATACCCTGCCTACTTATGATGAACTCGAATCTCAATATTTAAGGCAGCCTAAGTAATAGCAAAATGAGAGTATTTCTAATAGGGTTCATGGGTTGCGGCAAAACAACCCTCGGCAAAAAACTGGCATCCAAAACCGGGTTTGCATTCATTGATCTCGACAAAGTCATTGAGCAAGCAGCCGGAAAAACTATTCCCCAGTACTTCACAGAGCATGGCGAAGCGGCATTTCGTGAGCTGGAACGCGATGTGTTGCAAACTACGGAGTTTTCCGAAAACTCCATCATCGCCACAGGTGGAGGCGCTCCCTGCTATTTCGATAATATGGACTGGATGAACAAAGAAGGATTGACCGTTTATATTTCATTGCCTCCTGCAGCCCTTGCCAGTCGCCTCGAAAACGCTGAAGAAGTAAGGCCGGTACTAAAAGACTATAAAGGTGAAGCGCTGATCCAATTTATTGCCGGGAAGCTTAATGAGCGAGAATCATTTTACAGCAAAGCTCAGATCACAGCGTCCGGCTTAGGCCTTACTGCCGATAAACTTTGGGCAATCCTCAACGGTTAACGCAAATAAACTACGTCTTCTGTATCCGGCTGATTAGATATCACAACATCAACATGTTCCTTGGTAACTGTCGATAACTCCATGCCGGTATAATCCGGCGATACCGGGAACACCCTGTGGCTTCTGTCAACCAGGGCAACAGTACGCAGCTTCTTCACCGGAATATCCAGGAATATCCCGATGCCATAGGCCATCGTTCTGCCGCGGTTAACCACGTCGTCTACCAGGATCACCGCTTTGCCTGCACAGTCTTCCACAGGGATATCCGTATTGGCCTGCAGAAAAGTGGTCGTCTTATCCATGATGATCTTCATCAGTGTAATCTTAATACCGCTGATCTCCTCAAGCTTATTTTTAATACGTTCTGCAAGAATATAGCCATAATCGACGATTCCGGCAATAACCAGTTCCTTTTCATCCAGATTGTCTTCCCACAGCTGGTAAGCAATCCGGGTGATCTTCTGTTCGATTTGTTTTTGATTCAGGATGATTACTTCGTTCGTCATGATTATACAGATTAGTGATAAGGGTAGAACACAAAATTAGCTCCTTCCGGAACAACTACGAACAGGCAGATAAAATCTTCCGGGTTCTTATAGGTCTTGATAAAACGGTCCTTCTTTTCCCGGTGAATAATTCCTTTCTGAATAAATTCTTCCAGGGTAGACGCCTGAATGGACCAGCTAGTGCCAAGGTCGGTTCTGTCCAGGATCAGTTCACCCAAAGTCAGCTCATGCTGGTGGGCTGCAAAAATAGGATATTCAGAAAGTCCCTCATTAATGATCTCCATCGAAACCTCTCTGATAGACTCGCTGTAAAACTTAAGGTCTTTCTCCAGGCTCTTAAGGGGACTTTCCTTTTCCGGATTGTTATTCCCTTCAGAGTCAGACTGGTTGATCAAATCTTTTAACTCCATATTTATCCGATCTTAATTTCCGGTATCAACAGCCGGACGTAATTCAAGTAATACTACGTTTTCTACATGCTGGGTATGCGGAAACATGTCCACCGGCCTGATGCGTGTCGTATCATATTTTTCCTTCAGCAGAGCGATATCCCGTGCCTGCGTAGCAGCGTTGCAGCTTACGTATACAATTTTCGGTGCTCCCATTTCCAGTAGACGTTGCACCACATCAGGATGCATTCCCGCCCTTGGCGGATCGGTAATAATAACGTCAGGCTTACCATGTTGTTCGGCAAATTCCGGAGTTAATACATCCTTCATATCCCCGGCATAGAACGTTGTATTGGTGATGCCGTTCAGAGATGAGTTTATTTTCGCATCCTCAATCGCCGTAGGTACATATTCGATACCGATAACTCCCTTCACGTGTCTTGCCACAAAGTTAGCAATCGTGCCGGCACCGGTGTAAAGATCATAAACCAGTTCATCACCTTTAAATCCGGCAAACTGACGTGTTAAAGCATAGAGCTCATATGCCTGAAGAGAGTTGGTCTGATAAAAACTCTTCGGACCGATCTTAAAGGTCAATCCTTCCATCTCTTCAAAGATGTAATCCCGACCTGCGAACACATGGATGTCCTGATCGAAGATCGTGTCGTTCTTCTTATGATTAATGATATAAAGAAGAGACGTAAGTTGCGGAAATGTTGCCTGCACATGCTCCATCATCTTCTGTATTTCGTCCTGTTCTGCATAAGCAAACACCACAATCACCATGATCTCTCCGGTAGTGGAAGTACGGATGATCAGGTTCCTCAAAGCACCCTCATGGTTACGAAGGTTATAGAAAGATATGGCATTGTCGAGCGCAAACTTGCGAATGCTGTTCCTGATCTCATTAGACGGACTGCCCTGAAGATAACAAGTCTCAATGTTCAGGATTTTATCGAACCTAAGTGGCACGTGGAAACCCAGCGCATTCATATTATGCTCTTCATCGCTGGCAACATCCTCATCCGTCAACCAGCGCTTGTCGGAGAACGTATATTCCAGCTTGTTACGGTAATAGCGGGTTTCAAACGACGGCAGTATAGGCTCGATTGGCGTCGTGTCAATTTTAGCCAAACGTTCAAGCGCATCATTCACAGACTTTTGCTTGAACTTCAGCTGCGCATCATAGGTCATGTGCTGCCACTTGCAGCCCCCGCATACGCCAAAATGTTCGCAGAATGGCTGCGTACGATATTCAGAAGGACTTACTATCCGTGTCACCTTTGCCTCGCCAAAGTTCTTCTTCTTTCGGAAGAGCTCGATGTCCACCACGTCACCGGGTATAGCTTTCTCAATAAAGATGACCAGTTCTTCGGATTTTCCGAGACCTTTTCCTTCTTCTGCTATATCCGTAATCAAGACCTTTTCTATTCGCTTCTTCTCAGCAGGCTTTCTTCTCATGTAAAAATTATATCAAATGAACACCGCAGACTGTCAGGCCGACAATCCCGTGAAGCGCAAAATTAAAGTAATTTTTGAAGTGGGGAATTTTTAAAGGATAAATAGAGGAACAAGGACACAATAATCCCTATGGGAACATATGATCCTGATGTCTGATGTCAGATAAACAATCTCAATAGCAATCCGAAAAAGCTCTTAAACGGCTCTCTGAAATCGAACTGCTCGTCAATGCTATTTGAAAAATCTGTAATCTCTTTACTCATAACGACCCTCCTTCTATCTGTACAATTAAACGCAAACGAATACCGATCTGGTATTTAGTATAACGTAATTTGATACTCAGATGTTTATCTGATGGCCGCTTTTACGAGATAAGGGAGGATCTCTTTTTGAAAATTAACAAAGTTTTTACGTACGTCGGCGTCACTTACAGAAGTGAATGCATAGGAGAACACAATGCTCTTGCTGGCTTTGATCAGGAAACGGATTCCAGCAGCATGACTTTCGTTCTTTTTAACGGGCATAGTCTCCTGAAATGATCTGATCAGAAGCTTTTCCAGATCATCAGATAATAGCTTCAGGAATCCCTGTGAGTTGGCCGACTCTCTGATGAAGTCCCAGCCAATAAATTCATTGCAAATGGTATAGGTAAGCCGGCAGGTTTTGAAGATAAGTTTGCTGAGGTAGGCCTCGATATCATTAACGTTATATTCAGAGTCTATCATTTCGTCGACGCTTTGCTTGAGTTCATCCATGAGGATGTAATGAAGCAGAACCTCCTTGCTGTCAAAATATTTGTAGATAGTAGCCTTTGCAATCTTTGCCTTCTTCGCAATTTCGTTTACGCTCGTCTTGTGATAGCCGTATCTGCGGAACAATTCCTGTGATGCCTCAATTATATTCTCCTTTACTTTGTCAACTTCCATTTCCATTAATTGCTTACGGAGATTATTCCATTGTTTTCACTAACATAATACGTCTTAAGCGGTTTTTTCGCCGGTTCCTTTTGCGGGATACCGTCTTCCAAAGAAAAGATGCCGCCACTGCACGGGTCAGTAGCTGTTATTCCTGTATCGTCAATCCTGACGGCACATTTCTTATCCGGATTTACTGTGCTGCAGCGGTCGTAAGCCATCAGTCCGCCGAATGCCGAGTGGTAGATGATCAATCCGGCCACCCCGTACCCCGAAACTTCTACATGATTACCCGGATAGGCAAGTCCTGAATACGCCGGGTTGCCCAAAGACGCACGGAAATTAACCGGAACATCAGGTACTCCTGAAGGGTCCTTGCCACAAGAAGCAAGAAATAAAAAGATCCCTAACAAAAGCACATTCCTCATCATTACACGATTTCGCTTTGAAACTGCTTCAGGAAGCGAACATCGTTTTCAGAGAACAGGCGCAAATCCTTTATTTGATATTTAAGGTTCGTGATTCTTTCAATACCCATACCGAAGGCGTATCCTGTATATTTTTTACTATCAATTCCGCAGTTTTCCAATACGTTCGGATCTACCATGCCGCAACCCAGGATCTCCACCCAGCCGCTGTTCTTGCAAAGAGGACATCCTTTACCTCCACAGATCGTGCATGAAATATCCATTTCTGCAGAAGGCTCCGTGAACGGAAAATACGAGGGACGGAAACGAACCTTCGTTCCTTCTCCAAACATCTCCTGAACAAAATAAAACAAGGTCTGTTTCAAGTCTGCGAAAGAAACATTCTCGTCAATGTACAATCCCTCTACCTGATGGAAGAAGCAATGCGCACGCGCAGAGATCGCCTCGTTACGGTAAACGCGACCCGGCATAATGGAGCGGAAAGGAGGCTGACCGTTTTCCATCATTCGAACCTGAACCGATGAAGTATGCGTACGAAGGGCAATATCACCGTTCACCGCATCCTTGTTGATAAAGAACGTATCCTGCATATCTCGCGCAGGGTGCTCCTGAGGGAAGTTAAGCGCAGAAAAGTTATGCCAGTCATCCTCGATTTCCGGACCTTCAGCAACCGTGAAGCCAAGCTTCTTGAAGATCTCAATGATCTCAGATCGTACCAGGTTCAGCGGATGCCGGGAGCCATTTTCATAACCCTCTCCCGGAAGAGTAAGGTCTACACTGGCATCATCTGCACCCGAACCAGACTCAAATTCATCCTTAAACTGCTGATGTTTCTCTTCAGCGAGTTTCTTGAATTCATTCAAAACTTTGCCAAGCAAACGCTTTTCTTCAGGAGAAACAGCTTTGAACTGGTCAAACAGGTCTTTGATGATGCCTTTAGTGCCCAGAAATTTAATTCTGAAGGCTTCAAGTTCTTCAGCCGACTTAGGTTCGAAAGCGAGTATTTCGGAAGTATATTGAGTGATCTGTTCCTGCATTATTGAAATATAGTAATATTTATGTCTGAATTTAAGGCTTTCATGCTCAAATAGCGTTTTTAAACCTTAATGAAATGCAAAATTATAAAAATATACGTATATAAGCACGACACTCCCCGAGCTCCGCTGAGTATTTACGATTTCCTCTCAGCTCCGAAGTCAAAAAGCCAAGCCTCGCTGAACGTAACATAAACGCCATAATGGAGTTCTTTGTAGTATTAATTTGGTATTTTGGCCGGCAAATATCTTCTTGCAATTATGGATGACTTTATGGCCGCCAGGTCTCAGATGGCCTTATCTCTCGGATTTCATATCATCTTCGCCTGCATCGGCATGGTCATGCCTTTCTTTATGGCGGTATCGCACTTCTACTGGCTGCGCACAAAAGATGAGATATATAAAAATCTTACGAAAGCCTGGAGCAAGGGAGTGGCGATATTTTTCGCCACCGGAGCCGTGTCGGGCACGGTATTGTCGTTTGAGCTGGGCCTCCTCTGGCCGGAGTTTATGAAGCATGCAGGGCCAATCTTCGGTATGCCCTTTTCCCTCGAAGGTACGGCCTTCTTTATCGAAGCCATCGCCCTCGGGTTCTTCCTTTATGGCTGGGATCGCTTTAACCCGTGGTTTTATTGGTTCACAGGAGTAATTGTTGGGATAAGCGGACTGGCATCCGGAATCCTGGTCGTAGCAGCGAATGCCTGGATGAACAGTCCTGCGGGTTTTGACTATGTCAATGGCGAATACATTAACATCGATCCTATTGCAGCGATGTTCAATGATGCCTGGTTCTCGCAGGCGCTCCATATGTGTATCGCAGCATTCGTTGCCACTGGCTTCGCCGTCGCAGGTGTGCACGCATTCATGATCCTTAAAAGCAGGAACGTACGTTTCCACAGTAAAGCCTTCAAAATTGCAGCGATCTTCGCTACCGTAGCAGCTGTTCTGCAACCTCTGAGTGGCGACATATCCGCCAAAGATGTGGCGCAGCGCCAACCGGCAAAGCTGGCCGCCATGGAAGCGCACTTCCACACGGAAGAAGCTGCACCGCTGATATTGGGTGGAGTCGTTGATGAAGAAAAGGAAGAAGTGAAATATGCGATTAAGCTTCCCGGCATGCTAAGTTTCCTGGCCCATGGCGATTTCAAGACGCCCGTAACAGGTCTTGATCAAATACCCGAAAATGAGCAACCACCTATAGCCGTTACTCATTATGCGTTTCAGATCATGGTGGGGTTGGGAATGATCATGCTTTTGATCTCTGTCATTTACTTTATCGCCCTATGGAAGAAACCCGGTTGGCTTAACAGCAAGTGGCTGTTGAAGCTCTTTGTCGCCGCAACGCCTATGGGTTATATAGCTGTAGAGGCAGGATGGACGGTCACAGAAGTAGGCCGTCAACCCTGGATCATTCACGGCATAATGAGAACAGCCGACGCTGTAACGCCTATGCCCGGAATCATTTACTCTTTTTATATGTACACTGCGATATACGTGTCCCTTTCTATAATTGTAATCTTCATGTTGTATCGCCAGATCAAGATGGTCGACAAACTTTATGATAATCAGCCATGATATACGTCGTAATAGCCTTTCTTTGGGCAGCAATTTGGTTATACCTTTTATTGGGCGGCGCAGACTATGGCGCCGGTATTATTGAATTATTTACGTCAAAAACCAATAAAGAACGCACCCGCATAACACTATACAGTGCAATTGGTCCTGTTTGGGAAGCCAATCACATGTGGCTTATCATAGCCATTGTAATCCTCTTTGTCGGGTTCCCAGAGATTTATGCCACCATGTCTGTCAATATGCATATCCCCCTGACCGTCATGCTGCTGGGTATCATAGCTCGCGGGACCGCGTTCACTTTCCGCCACTATGATGCAGTGGTCGACGATATGCAGCATGTTTATAACCGCATTTTTGCTTACTCGAGTTTCATTACACCACTCTTTTTGGGCATCATTGCCGGAAGCGCCGTATCCGGAAGGATAGATCCTGAGGCGACCGACTTTCTTTCGGCTTACATTTATAGCTGGCTGGATTGGTTCTCTATCTCCGTAGGCTTGTTCACCGTCGCCATCTGTGGTTTCCTTGCAGCGATATACCTGATCGGCGAGACCGACAGTAAAGAGGAGAAGAGAATGTTCGTCAGCAAAGCCCTCAGACTCAATATAGCTGCTGTTGTCTGCGGCGCACTCGTGTTTCTGGCCGCTACTTACGAGCAGATACCGCTGTTAGATTGGGTATTCGGAAATATCTATGGCACCCTGGCTATCGTTGCAGCTACGCTATCCCTTATTCTCTTATGGTATATGCTTTATAAAGGAGAAAGTAGGGGCATCCGGATTCTCGCCGGATTTCAGGTAACCATGATACTCTTCACCACTACATACAGGCACTTCCCGAACATCGTTATCCTGAAAAACGGCGGCTATCTTTCGCTGCTGGAACATAGAGGCCATGACAAGACCATCGAGACCCTGGGTTGGGCACTACTAATCGGAAGTATCTTCATCCTTCCGGCACTCTTTTATCTGATCTATAGCTTTCAGAAAAGGAAGGCTAACGTGCACTAAAAGATTGCTTTTTGCCGATAATAACCGGTAAAGGCTCTTTCTTTTCCGAAGATTTGATGTGTTTGGATTTTTGATCTTGGCTGTGTTTCAGGTGTTTCTTTAAGCCTTTTAATAATTGGTTTCCTGCGTATCCCAACTCCTGCATCTTCAGATAGCGGACGGGATAGGCTTCTATACTGATCTTTAAAGGATCTGCAGTACGTGCGGAAGGTTCGGTGGACTGGAAGGTACCGATAATGGCACAGGGGCTGAAGTTTTTACTGTTCAGCAGTACATATTCGCCCGTCCGCTCCATTTGATTATACATCAGCTGCGACATGGACAGGAGCACTTCTGTTAATGTTTAGTCCTTTGATTCAGATAAGGCCACCAGCACTGCCCCCGCCACCATAATTGCGGCGCCTGTTAACAGCTGCCAGGTGATCTTCTCCTTAAGAAAGATGATCGAAAGGATGATTGCAAAAACGAGAGACAGGCGTTCGATCGTCACCACGTACGATGCAGGGCCCATAGACAGCGCCTTAAAGGAAAAAAGTGTAGAAAGCGTAGTTGCAATGCCTGCCGAAATAAGCATGATCCAGGCTTTATTATCAATCTGTTTCAGCTCGCTGAAATTTCCTTGAACTAAAATAACTCCCCAGCATATCAAAAAGATAAATACTGATTGTATGGCAAAAGCCAGGCTCGAATCCACGTTCTTCAAGCCTGCTTTTGTCAAGACGATTACGAGAGCCGCCGCGAGAGCAGCCCCTAGTGCCCAGAATATCCACATAGCGCGATGATGTTTTAAGGTAAGTGTATATTTGTATTTGGTATTCAACAGATACATTGGTCTTTTGCTTGCTGAGATGTGATATAAACGTTATGAAATTGTTAAGGCAACCTTTTAGATAAGAGCAAAAGGCTGGGGATGAAAATGAGGACGATGCCTTAAGGTAGAGATGCTAACCAATCTAAGTTAGCTAATGATTAAATTCTTCATATAATAGGCAGGATTCACTTTCATGGTTCTTTTGAAGATCTTTGAGAAATGGTGCCGGTCGAAAAATCCGGATTCATACGCTATCTCGTCAATAGTTTTATTACTGTGGTGCATTAGATTACAGGCAGCTTCGATTTTTGTCTTCAGGATATATTGTTGGACGGAAATGCCGGTACTTTTTCTAAAGAGTCTGGAGAATGAGTTGACAGCCATGTTGGCTATATTAGCCAGATCCATATTCGTAATGCCTTTGTTGAAATTACGCTCGATAAACTTCATGGTAGCGAAAATTCTTTGGTCTATCGTACCAAATCTCCAGATACTTTCCTCCAAATGAAACAAACATGTGTTGATGATCTGCTTAATTTTTAAGCATTCTGCGAAGGTAAAGCTCAAGTCATTCATACATGATGCCTGAATTTCTTCAATAAGAAGTTGTATGTGCGGGCTGACAGGGACAATGTAAATACCTGCTTTTGCAAAATCTAAGGGAAATCCCAAAGAGAAATGAATAAAAAGGTGGTCGGTGCGATTCTTTCTGGCGATGGCGGCGATATCATCTCCTCTCTCAAATTTTCGGCCAGCAATATTTTCATAGCTGCTATTGCTCGTTTCATTAAGGCTGGTTGAAAAGGCAGTATTTGGAGGAATGATGATAAGCGAGTCTTTATTAAGATATGTTATTTCTCCGCTATACTGGATTTTAGCGCCCTCAACGTTATTGTGATAGATCCGCCAAAAAGGTACAGAAAGATCCATGCATTGCCAGTCTTCCAGAATCCAATAGCGACAGCACAATAGCCTGATGTGAACGTCGCTAAATTCCTGGCGAATTTCTGAAGGGTCAATCTTTGTCTTATCAGCGATCTTATTAATCATAGTATGTTTGTTTTATACATATTTTGGTGCGTTGCGTATATTCAATAGGCGAAATAAGTTTGACAATTTAGTATTATCAATTTAAACTTAAAACAACTGGTATTCAAATGCCAGAGCTAAGGCAATCGGTCAATAAGGCACCAATATAAACAACAAAAAAAAGAAACTCTCTCAAGCCAGGATGTTTTAGATCTCATTTTATTCGGTTAAGGTTTAATTTGTACATTTTATTGATGTTAAGTATAGTAACATATGTAAATCGGATCAAGTTATATGGAAGCTTCAAAAAGAAAAATCATTGTGATCGGTAGTTTCAACACGAATATGGTTGTCAAAGCAGTAAAGTTTCCCTTGCCTGGAGAAACTGTTCTGGGCGGTCCGTTTCTGATGAACCCCGGGGGGAAGGGAGCTAATCAGGCCATTGCCTCTGCTCGTCTTGGGGCAGATGTTACTTTTGTTGCTATGGTTGGCAATGACATGTTTGGTCGAATGGCACTGCAACAGTTCCAGAAGGAGAAAATTAATTGCCAGTACATTAAAATGGATCAGGAAGAGCCTTCCGGTGTAGCCATCATCAATGTAGACAGCAGTGGTGAAGCGCGTATTGCAGTGTCGCCTGGCGCCAATAATAATTTGAAACCTGAAGACGTAGATGCGGCACTGGAATCAGCAGAGAAGGGAACGATTGTATTGATGCAGCTAGAGATACCTATTAAAGTTGTCGAACACGTTATTCGTAAGTGTAATTTGTTGAAGCTGCGGGTGGTGTTGAATCCTGCACCTGTACAAAATCTGTCTAAAGATTTGTTTCCTTATATCTATGCCATTGTGCCAAGTGAAGTCGAGGCGTCAGCGCTAACCGGAATTGAGGTGAAAGATACAGTGACTGCTGGAATGGCTGCTCAGAAGCTTAAAGATATGGGTATTCAGCATGTTATTATTACGCTGGGAACCCAAGGTGCGTATGTAGATGCAAGCGATGTTCTTGGGCTGATTCCTGCACCGCGCGTGGAGGTCGTTGATTCTACAGGAGCGAGTGATTCTTTTTGCGGTGCTTTTGCAACAGCGCTTTCAGAAGACCTAAGCTGGGACGAGGCCGTGTCGTTTGCCTGTAAGGTAGCTTCTATTTCAGCGAAGAGTCTGGGCGCACAAACCTCTATTCCTTATCGAAGGCAGGTGGAAACCCAGGTGAGCTTTCAACCAGCAAATTAGAGGCACTGATGGTGTTTGGTCAAGGGGACAAATAGGAATGTTTGTTCTTGATGCCAGTTTGGTTACTTACCAGATATATCAGAGGTATTTACTGCGAGAGTTGCTACGAATAGCGAATTTAGGAATGTCTATCTGATCGGTTTTTTAAGAAAGATCCAATGACCGAAACGGATACCTTTATGCATGTAAACCTGATTGTAAATTCTTAGACATATTTCTCATATGCAAAAAATTATAGTGGTAGGAAGTTCGAATACAGATATGATTGTAAAAACGGTCAGACTTCCCGCATCCGGAGAAACAATAGCTGACGGATGCTTTTCCATGAATTTGGGGGGAGGGGTCAGCCAGGCGGTGGCCGCTGCCCGGTTGGGTGGAGAGGTTGCTGTTGTTACTAAATTAGGGGTCGATGGCTTTGGGGAGTTTGCTTTCGAACAGTTTAAAAAAGAGCAGATATCTACGGAGTTTGTGTCATTTGATTCATATGTTCCTTCAGGCGTGGCTTTGATCAACGTCAATAAGGAGGGAGAAAGCTGTACTGTGGTATCACCTGGCGCCAATGGGTATATCCTGCCGATAGATGCAAAAGCAGCTCTGGAAACACTTAGGAGAGACGACATAGTAGTTTTACAATTGGCGATCCCGATGGAAACAGTTGCATACGTGGCGGCAACGGCAGCGCAAAGAGGCGCAAAAGTGATTCTTAGTCCTGTCCCTGCACAAAAGTTATCGGCTAATATTCTTGAAAACTTATACCTCATTACACCGAATGAGGCTGAGGCGGCGATACTGAGTGATATGGAGATAAGTGACATCTGTTCTGTACGGAAAGCTGCTGCAAAGCTTTGTGCTGCAGGTGTTAAAAACGTAATTATAACAATGGGATGCAAAGGAGCTTATCTTTATAGCACCGAGCATGCAGAGTTGATTGAAGGGAACAGAGTGAAAGGGGTAGACATCGAAGTGGCAAGCGATAGCTTCAACGGTGCGCTGGCTGTTGCAATTTCAGAAAATAAAGGCCTTAAAGAAGCGATCGTATTTGCTTGTGCCTCCGCATCGATCTCTGTTTCGGGGATGGTAACGCAGGCTTCCCTGCCTTACAGGAATGAGGTGGAAGAATACATGACTTTCCAAGAATGTTGAAAAAACCAAGTAATTTCCAATGAAGAAATGCTATTGTCTGGCTTTGACGCTCGATCTGAAAAGTGATCCGGGGTGTAGAGACGAATACATCAAGCTGCATAAGAATGTGTGGCCTGAGATTAAAGCGAGTATTATGCAAGCCGGAATAATCGATATGAAGATATATAATTACCAGAATAGGCTATTTATGGTAATTAAAGTAGATGAAAGCTTCTCCTTCGAAAAAAAGGCTGCATTAGATGCTGTAAACCTAAAGGTTCAGGAATGGGAAGAGTTAATGTGGCGATATCAAAAACCGCTCCCCGGTGCTGAATCTAATGTGAAGTGGGTTTTAATGGATGAAATTTTCTCTCTGGAAGACTCTTACGTACACTTATAAATAAACCTAAATCAATGAGGAAGTATTATCTATTTATTCTGTTCTTACTATCGTTTGCCCTTCTTCATCAGCGAGCTGAAGGTCAGCAAAAACAATTAATCAATAAAAAAGCTGATGGTTTCAAAGGTATTTGGTATATGATTCAGCCAACAGGTAATGAATACGCCTATAAGTACAGTGGCGGCCTTGGTACTTATCCAGCCAATCACAGGCCGTTTGCTATTTACTCAAAGGAGGTGAAAAAGACGTTCTTTTGTTTCGGTGGAACTGATGATGCTAACAGTACTTTGCTTCACAACGTATCTTACTTCGATCATCAAACCGGAAAGGTTGCTAACCCAACAATAGTGTTGGATAAGAAAACTATCGATGCTCATGATAATCCGGTGATGTCTATTGATAAAGATGGATTTATCTGGATTTTTTCAACTTCTCACGGAATAGAACGTCCTTCTTATATCTCCAGATCAAAGAAGCCTTATGATATCAGCAGCTTTGAATTGGTAGAGGCTACAGAAAGGATTAACGGAAAGGAAGTGCCTTTTACAAATTTCTCCTATTTCCAGGTTTATTACAGGGAAGATAAAGGCTTCTTTGCCCTTTTTTCAAAGTATGATAAGCAGCATCGCAGAGTTATCGGATATAATACAAGCAAGGACGGGCAATATTGGGATGAGTGGAAGGTGCTAGGTAATATTGAAGGAGGGCATTACCAGATCAGCGCCATGGGAGGTTCTAAGATTGGCGTTGCTTTCGATTATCATCCGGCAGGGAAAGGGTTGGACTATCGTACGAATCTCTACTTCCTGGAGACAGCGGACTGGGGAGAAACCTGGAGGACAGCAACTAAACAAACAGTAGAACTTCCTTTGACAGAGAAGGATAATCCGCCGTTAGTAGAAGATTTTAAATCTGCCAATCTGAATAATTATTTGTTAGACATCTGTTTCGATGGGAAGGGGCAGCCAATGATTTTGACTTTGACTAGTAAAGGGCCTCAGCCCGGGCCGCAAAATGGCCCCCGTGACTGGCATTTCTTTTATCTAAGCAGAGATCAGTGGAAACATTCCAAAATTACCTCCTCAGATAGTAATTACGATATGGGATCTATTTATCCGGAAGGTAAGAACAGCGTGAAAATAATCGCTCCTACAGAAACAGGTCCGCAGGCATATAATCCAGGTGGTGAGATTGCGGTTTGGGAAAGCAGGAACGGAGGAAAAGACTGGAATAAAAAGAATCAGCTAACTAGTCAAAGCAGCATGAACCATTCTTATGTGCGGAAGCCAAGCTTTGCTCATAAAGACTTTTATGGATTCTGGGCGAATGGTGATGGTCGTAAGCCTTCGAATTCTTTCCTGTATTTTACAAACAAAAAGGGTGAAGTATTCCAACTGCCACGACACACCACCCATGAATTAGTAATTCCTCAAAAGCTCAATAGATGAACACGCTTCAGATGATTAAATTCAATAGAAACCTTTTACGATGCGCTTTGGCGATAGTCATGATTCTCGCTAATTTTTCGATAAGCTTTTCTCAGCCAAAATTAAATAGTGCTTTCGTTAGCCGCCAGTTGGATGACGCTTCCCGGCAAATCAAGGTTCTGGCAGAGAGATCTTCAAAGGACAAATTCCCCAGGAGCTTTCATAAAAACAGAAACGATGAGTCTGATTCCGGCTGGTGGACGTCAGGGTTTTATCCTGGCACACTGTTGTATCTGTATGAGCACTCAGGAGATAGAGAGTTGCTACGTCTGGCAGAGCAAAAGCTTGCATTGCTGGAAAAGGAGAAATTTAACACGACTACGCACGACCTCGGTTTTATGCTCCATTGCAGCTTCGGCAATGCGATGCGAATAAAAGGTGATACTGCCGTCTATAAGGAAGTTCTGCTCACGGGCGCAAAGTCATTAGCATCACGCTTTAGTGATGTTACCGGGAGCATACGTTCATGGGATTTTGACAATTACCCGGTTATTATCGATAATATGATGAACCTGGAGTTTCTTTTCAGTGCGTCCAGATTGAGCGGAAATAAAGCTTATTTTGATATTGCCATTACTCATGCTAATAAGACAATGAAAAATCATTATCGAAAGGATATGAGTTCATACCATGTGGTAGATTACGATCCTTCCACGGGATCGGTTATAAAGAGAAAGACAAATCAAGGTGCTTTTGATGAATCTTCCTGGGCAAGGGGACAAGCGTGGGGGGTGTATGGGTTTGCGATGATGTATCAGGAAACCGGGAAGACAAAGTATCTTACCTTCGCTAAGAAGATTGCCAGGTATATGTTAGATCATCCTCGTATGCCTGAAAATCTAATTCCCTACTGGGATTTTAATGCTCCTGATCTGCCTGAGGGTCATAAGTATGCTCCATATCGTCTCTACAGGGATGCTTCTGCGGCAGCAGTTATGGCTTCTGCGCTTTTGAAAATGAGTGTTCAGGTGAAAGGGAAATTGGGTGCGTTCTATTTGGAACAGGCAGAGACAATATTAACAAGCTTATCATCTCCGGCTTATAAGGCTGACTATGGTTCTAACGGAGGGTATATTTTGATGCATAGCGTCGGTAATATTCCTCAGGGAAGCGAAATTGATGTGCCTCTTACTTACGCAGACTATTATTATGTGGAAGCATTGATGCTTTACAAAGATCTTTTGGCGCAATCGTCAGAATAAGATAGATTTTAACACACGTTGATCCTATATTAAAAAGAAAATGAACATTAAAATTAAAGCCGCCATACTGGGTTCGAGTATGTTTTTTTCCTTTACGAGTGACAAGTATAGAAACCCTGTTTACAAGGATGCCAGCCAGTCGATGGAAAAGCGGGTACAGGACCTCATGGGCAGGATGACCCTGGAAGAGAAAGTTGCCCAGATGAATCAGTACGTAGGGCTTGAGCATATGCGCTCTGCGGAGAAGGACCTTACGGAAGATGACTTGAAAAATAACACCGCGCGGGGTTTTTATCCAGGACTTACCTCAAAAGATATTGCGAAGATGACGGAGCAGGGCTTGGTTGGCTCATTCCTGCATGTACTCACTGCGGAGGAGGCAAATGACCTTCAGAAACTGGCAAAGAAAAGCCGTTTAGGTATACCGCTTTTGATAGGAATTGATGCTATCCACGGAAACGCACAGGTCAGTGGCTGCACAGTATACCCTACCAATATAGGACTGGCGTCGGCATTTGATCCGGCGATGGCAGAAAAGATAGCGCGCGAGACAGCGTTGGAAATGAGAGCTACAGGTTCACAGTGGACATTTAATCCGAACATAGAAATAGCCAGAGACCCGCGTTGGGGCCGTGTCGGTGAAACTTTTGGAGAAGATACCTATCTGGTGACTCAGTTGGGTGTTGCCTCTGTAAAGGGTTATCAGGGTACTGATTTTACCGGTACGGATAAGGTATTGGCTTGCATCAAGCACTATATGGGCGGAACACCTCTCAACGGAACCAACGGTGCTCCGGCTGATCTTTCTGAAAGGACCATCCGGGAGGTTTTTCTGCCTCCTTATAAGGCTGGAGTTGAGGCCGGAGCATATACCTTAATGACGGCACATAATGAAGTTAACGGTATTCCAAGCCACTCGAATAAATGGCTCATGCAAGATATCCTACGAAGCGAATGGGGATTTAAAGGGTTTATTGTGAGCGATTGGATGGATATTGAGCATATACACGATTTGCATCATACCGCGGAAAATAACAAGGAAGCTTTTTTTCAAAGTATAGATGCTGGTATGGACATGCATATGCACGGTCCCGATTTTTATTACAGAGTAGTTGAATTGGTAAAGGAAGGAAGGATTTCAGAGGATCGGATAAACGAATCCTGCCGGAAAATCCTTGAAGCCAAATTTAGACTGGGGCTTTTTGAAAATCCCTTTGTAGATCTTAAAAAGATGAAAGAGCGTATTTTTACGAAAGAGCACAGAGAAACGGCTCTCGACGCGTCCCGTAAGTCCATCGTGTTGTTGAAGAACGACGGGATTCTTCCCCTGGATCCTTCCAAATATAAAAAGGTGTTTGTAACGGGCTCTAATGCTAATGATCAGTCTATCCTGGGTGATTGGTCGCAGCCGCAGCCAGATGAAAATATCATTACTATTCTTGAAGGTTTGAAGATGGTGTCGCCGGAAACCAGTTTTGCTTTTCTTGAACAGGGTTGGAACTTGCGTAAAATGGAGCCGGGAAAGATAGAACAGGCTGCGCAAATGGCTAAAGAGGCAGATCTAAATATAGTCGTTGTGGGTGAGCATGCGTTGCGCATCAATTGGAATGAGAAAACGGGAGGGGAAGACACCGACCGCTCGGATATTGCCCTGGCAGGTCTGCAGCAAGAACTGGTAGAAAAAGTTTATGCGTCGGGTAAACCTACTGTCGTTGTTTTGATAAACGGCAGGCAGCTGGGTGTGCAATGGATAGCTGACCATGTTTCGGCGTTGATAGAAGCATGGGAGCCGGGAGGCTTCGGAGGGCAGGCGGTAGCTGAGATTCTTTACGGAAAGGTTGACCCTACAGCTAAGCTGCCGGTCACCATACCCCGCCATGTTGGACAGGTGCAGCAGTTCTATAATCACAAACCCTCCATGTACTTTCATCCCTATACGATAGGTCCGAGTACGCCCTTGTATCATTTTGGATTCGGCTTGAGTTACACTACATACAGCTATAAGAACCTGAGACTATCAAACACTACTATTTCATCAACAGGATCAGTGAAGGTTTCGATAGATGTTAGTAATACCGGACAGAGAGAAGGAGAGGAGATCGTACAGCTCTATATCCGGGACGAATTCAGTTCTGCCACCCGTCCTGTTAAAGAGCTTAAGGATTTTGCCAGGATAAGGTTAAAGCCTGGTGAAACGAAAACGCTTGATTTCGATCTGCCGGCAGACAAGCTAGCTTTCTACGACAAGGGTATGCGGTGGGTGGTAGAACCTGGCAATTTCAAAATTATGGTAGGATCATCTTCGAGAGATGAAGATTTACAGGTGGTCAACCTGCTTGTAAAATAAATTATCAGATATGTTACGAGAATCATCTTTAAAGATTTGTCTATTGTTTATGGTTTTATTCGGCACTCAGGAGTCATTTACCCAAAGCTATCAGCCAAGGTGGGAATCGCTTGACCAACGTGCAGTTCCGCAATGGTGGAAGGACGCAAAATTCGGCATATTCGTGCATTGGGGACTTTATTCTGTTCCGGCGTATGCTCCGGTAGACCAGGTAGAGGGGGTATATGAAAAGTACTCAGAACATTACCTCATGAGGTTGATAGAGAAAAATGAGCATTTTACAGATTATCAAAAACGCAATTTTGGTGAGAGTTCTTCCTATAAAGATTTTGCGCCCATGTTTAAAGCGGAATTCTTCAATCCGGATAAATGGGCTGATTTATTCAAGAAGTCTGGTGCGCGTTATGTCGTGCTAACCTCCAAGCATCACGATGGTTATTGTTTGTGGCCAAGTGAGGAAAGTAAGGGATGGAACAGCGTAGACGTAGGTCCTAAGAGAGACCTCATAGCAGATCTATCTAAATCTGTGCGAAGCAAAGGTCTGCCCTTCGGACTTTATTACTCATTGTTAGAGTGGACAAATCCCTTATATACTTCGAGAGACATGGATAGATGGACCAGTCTGCACATGATTCCGCAAATGAAAGATCTGGTTACGAGGTATAGGCCTGAAGTGATTTTTGCTGACGGTGAGTGGGATTATACCAGTGATAAGCTAAAAAGTGAAGAGTTTCTTGCATGGTTATATAATGAGTCTCCTGTTAAAGAAAAAGTTGTGGTTAATGATCGCTGGGGAAAGGAAACGCGGAGCAAGCACGGCGGCTATTATACAACTGAGTATAACCTCATTGGAGAGGAATTAAGCGATAATAAAATTGATCATCCCTGGGAAGAAAGCCGGGGAATAGGGACTTCGTACGGATATAACCAATTTGAGACCACAGCGCATTATTATAGTTCGCAACAACTCATCCACCTGTTGATTGAGAAAGTAGGGAATGGTGGTAACCTCTTGCTTAATGTCGGGCCTCAGGCCAATGGTTTGATTCCGGTTATTATGGAGCAAAGACTACTCGATATAGGGCAATGGCTTGAAGTCAACGGAGAAGCAATATACGGTACTACAGCCTGGAAAGGGCGCCCTGTTACAAAGGATGAAGGAATTTACTATACTCAGAAGGAGCAGGATCTGTACATTATTTGTACCCGATGGCCGCAGACAGCCTTTGACATAGACGGCATTAAAGGTGCTGAAGCAGTAACCCTGCTAGGTTCAACTGCGGGAGTTAAATTTAATACCTCGAAAAACAAACTTCGAGTAACCGCACCACAGATCAATGCTGGAAATAAACCATGCGATCATGCCTGGGTGTTTAAAGTATCCAATTTTAAGTAGTAAAGGTTTGATATCAGATATGATGAAAAGATTTCTTCTCCCGGCACTTTTTGCAGCAATTGGTTTGCAATCTGTCACAGCTCAGGATTTACCGCAACCAAGCGCCAGGCAATTGGAATGGCAGCAGCTGGAAACGACGGCTTTTATTCATTTTACGGTAAATACTTATACCGGAAAAGAGTGGGGAGACGGCACGGAAAGCCCCTCTATCTTTAATCCCAAAGAATTTGATGCAGATAAGCTTGTTAAGGCACTGAAGAAGAGTGGGTTCAAATGGCTATCATCACAGCCAAACATCATGATGGATTTTGTCTTTGGCCTTCGGCCTTTACAGGACATTCTCTGAAGAATAGTCCCTGGAAGAACGGGAAAGGCGATCTGGTGAAAGAGATTGAACAAGCCTGCCGTCGATATAAGATGAGAAGAAGACTGTCAGATCCGCTGGTCAATGCTCACGGCAGCCGAAGTTAAACTTATTGGGAACAGGGAAGCGCAACTGACGCAGGGAGGCAGGAAATTGGTTTTAAAGGTTATAGGTAGGGGCGATGTTAAAATGAGAACCTGGTCGACAAAGTCTGAGAATGCTTTTGATGCAGATAATAGCGGCACTGTGCTGGTTGGCTTCGAGACGAAGTTGAAAGCAGGAAAAATTGGAGAGCATACGGTTTTACTTCTCCCAGAGTCAGAGTCTGGGCCCGAAAAAATGCGAATTCCGCGTTTGGCAAACTGGGAATCTATCGGTAATTAAAAGCAGTCTTTATCATGAAAATAAGAATTCTTTTTTGCTTTGTTTTTATAATGCTTTCTGCGGGATCTTTTGCGCAAAGTGCTTTAGGCATTAAAACTTACCCATTCGGTGTAAATCTGGCAGGTGCGGAATTTGGAGAAAGGATGCCGGGAGTATTTGGCGAAGATTATATCTATCCAACCGCTGGCGATCTTGATTATTTCAAGGCAAAAGGGCTCATGCTCATGCGATTGCCGTTTAAATGGGAAAGGATACAACCTGTCTTAGGCGCCGACCTCGATCAGGCGGAACTGGAAAGAATGAAGAAGGTTGTTTTGCTGGCGCAGGAGCGAAATATTTTGGTTCTTTTGGATATGCACAACTATTGCCGAAGAAAAGAGAAAGGCGAGTATTTGATCATTAGTAGTGAGGAGTTACCGGCATTGACGGTAGCAGATGCCTGGCGGAGATTAGCGACTGAGTTTAAGGACTTCAAAAATATCTGGGGCTACGGGCTGATGAATGAGCCTCATGATATGCCTTCAAAAGATACTTGGTTTACAATTGCCCAAGGCATAATCGATGAGATCAGAACGGTTGATCGGCAGACATCAATTGTCGTAGCAGGGGACAGTTGGAGTTCGTCTCTTCGATGGCCGGTAGAGAGCGATCATTTGAAAGAATTGCGGGATCCTTCCGACGCACTTATCTTCGAAGCACACATTTATTTTGATCATGATGGAAGTGGAAGTTATAAAGCCGCCTTCGAGAAGGAAATGGCTGACGACCTTACAGGGGTAACCAGAGCGAGACCATTCGTAGAATGGCTGAAAAAGAATAACAAGCGGGGATTTGTGGGCGAATATGGTGTTCCGGATAATGATCCTCGATGGTTGAATACCTTGAACAAGATGCTTGCTTATCTTCAGGAAAACGGCGAGAATGGCACTTACTGGGCTGCGGGTCCGTGGTGGGGAAACCATTTCATGTCGGTTCAGCCAAAAAATGGGAATGAACAACCACAGATCAAGATCCTGAGTAGATATCGTTTTGCCAGATAATCGTCTGGCAAGCGTATCTACTCACGGATCAGTTCGCGATCACTTTTCCAATGGTGATAACATCATTCCTTCCAGATCACCACTTCAGCAGGATTTAATGATTTTTGTCCGATCAGTATCGTGGCAGAGGCCGGGATGCTGATCTCTTGTTTCTGAGAGGAGTAGTTGAGTCCGTACCAGAAGCCGTTGTTATACTGTACAATTACGCCCTCAGGAAGGTTGAGAGTTTGTACTCCGGCTTGCCGATATACTTTTTGCAGTACATCCTTTTCGAGCTTTCCATCGTCTGTGTCAGTCCCTGTATAGGTTACTGTGCCTTTTCCAAGCTTGCGATGTATGACAGAAGCCTTGCCTGCATAGAACTGATCGTTGTATCTGGCCCAGACCTCAGTTCCATTAACAGGTTCAATGATATCACCCCAGTTATTCCAGTTGTAAGTCGCGCCCGACATGCTGACTTTGCCTGTTAGTGTGGCCGGCAGGTGATCGTAGAAGATTTCTTTTGCGCCGATCAGATCCAGAATAGGTTTTTGAAATGTAGCTTCCCAGATTCTGCCATTGCGATCTTTTTGTCCGGTGCGACATGTAAGTATCAGGTGTCCGCCGTTTTCAACATAGGTCTTCCAGCGTGCTGCCAGCTTGTCGTCCATGAGCTGGACGGCGGGAGCGACAAGAAAGGGATAGCGCGAAAAGTCTTTGCTCTCATCGATCACATCGACACCTGCGCCCAGGGATTTTAAGCCGTTATAGTAGCGGGTCATGTGATTCATGTAGTCCCATTGGTTCGTTTGAGGTTGATTGTCCATTTCCCAACGGCTGTCCATGTTATAAAGCATTGCTGCTGCACGTTGTTCAACAATTGCGGGAACCGGACCGGCTTTATATGTTTTACGGAGTACTTTAAGTTCGTTTATAACGCGGATATATTCATCCCCGGAGCTGCTGACGGTGATGCCGTCGGGCTTCATGATGCCGTAGTGGTATTGTTCGCCGCCGGTCAAAGGCTGTCTGAAGCGGTAATTGCATACAAACTTATTACCTCCGGCCATGACGTGGTACATCCACATCCTGACTGCACCAGGCATAGTCTGAGGGTTGAATAAACCCCAGTTAACTTGTCCAGGTTGCAATTCCATCACTCCTGTTAGGCCATTGATAGATCGGAACAGGTCATTGGAAAAGCCAATGCTGCTGGCTGATCCCATGCGGAAGCCCTGCTCTCCATGTCCGGCATCATATCCGGCTACCAGGTATTTGGTATAGCTATGTACATCGAGGGTCTTCATCCTGAAGGGGTCGACGGGAGCGTAAGTGGGCATCAGGTTGGTAGTGATCCATTGGTCTGGCCTGACGTATTTTTTAAGGACATCCCGTTGGATAAGCACAAAGTCGGCAGCCTCATCCGCTGTGAAGCGCTTGAAGTCTAGTACTGCATGCGGGTTGGGTTGTGCCGCGAGTTCCTTGGCATTTGGAATACGGATCTGTTCGAAATTGTTGTATGCGACACTCCAGAAGGCATTTCCCCAGATAAGGTTCAGTTGTTTGATGCTTTTATATTTTTTTTGCAACCATGTTTGAAAATTCTTTTGCGCACTTTCATTAAAATCGTATTCGTTACCATAATGAGAAGGCTCATTGTCGATTTGCCAGCCCCAGATATTCTTGTTTTGACCGTAGCGTTTACCCAAGGCCATTACGATCTTGTCGATATATTCACGGTAAACCTTGGATGACCAGGATCCCTGTTGCCGGGCACCATGCTGAATGGTTCGCCCATCTGCGTTAACCATCAATATCTCGGGGTGTTTCTGCGTAAGCCATACAGGAGGAGTAGGGGTAGGGGTGCAAAGAATCACCTTGATGTTGTATTTCCCGGCCAGGGCAATAGCTTTATCTAACCATTCAAAGTTGTACTTCCCCTCTTCAGGCTCAAGGATTGCCCAGGAGAACTCCGCCAGGTGAGTAAATTCAAAACCAAGCTCCGACATTTTTTTAATGTCCCTTTCCCAGTTTGCTTCCGGCCACTGTTCAGGATAGTAATAAGTGCCTACCTGCATGAGATCTTTGTCATTGAAGAATTTCATTGTGGACTGCGAAAATGTGGATTGTGCTGATATCAGCGTTGCTACGAAAAGCAACGTTTTTGCAAGTACAGGAGTGAGAGATTTTATCATTGGTTGTTTTTAGAAGCTGGCATAATTTCAATTTGGCTACTATTATAGAATAAAGCTTTTCGGAGGAGGTAGGGCATATATACTCTTGCATTCCTATTGTCGACGGGTGCTTCTGTAAGAAGGCTTTGTTTCTGATTAACCAATTTTTGGTGTTTCAGAACAACGTGAGTGTTTATATGTACCATACAGGTTCTTGATATGCTTCGATATTTATAATCCGTTTTTCGGCTGGTTGATGATTCCAGTTGAAAGAATGCCTGCTGTTTCATTATCTAATTGGAGGATGAGTAGGTAATAAATATAGTCAATTATCTGTATAATACTGAGATTGAGGTAGGTCTAAAAGGTAGTTCTATAGGAGTTCTTCTTATATAGGATGTTTCAGTAAGACGTGTCGAACCCCAAGGTGAAGAGTTAAAAGCTCAAATATTGCAGACCATCAGGATTTCACTTTGATTCAAAGCGACAGTAATCCGATAAACGCTCCAAGATGAGACAGGGTCAGTAAAATCTTGACTTTATATACGGATTAGCTAAAAAAGTATTAGGCATCCATATGGTTAAATGTGAAATTTACATTCAACAACTCATATATCAACTGATCAAAATTAAGCTTATTACGTTATCAAATTAAGCTAGTTAAAACACGATGGATTATATTAATCCTAGTATTTATAGCTACCGGCCTTAACTTCTTGGATCGTCAGGTACTTTCAATCACTATTATTAAAATCCAGGAAGAGTTTAGTCTCAACGATGTGCAATATGGAATGATCAACACCAGCTTTCTTATCAGCTATGCATTGATGTTTACCATTGGAGGAAGGCTGACTGACAGATTTGGTGCAAAAACAGGACTGGCATTTTCTGTTTTGGTTTGGTCGACAGCAAGTTGTTTGCACGGTTTTGTGGGAGCCTTCTATCAGTTAGTCCTGTTTCGGTTTTTGCTGGGGATTGGGGAAGGAGGCTGTTTCCCGGCAGTGGCAAAGACTGTAAATGAATTGTTCGAAAAGAGAGATCAGGGATTTGCAAATGGCGTAGCCATCGGAGGTTCAGCAATGGGGGCAGTTCTCGCCCCTCCATTGACAATATGGATATCTAATGAGATGGGATGGAGATGGAGTTTTATCATTCCCGGAATTATCGGCATTTTATGGGTAGCGGTATGGATTATCGTCCCGTGGAAAAATAAGGGAGAAGGGAAGGTCGTGCAGTCGCCGCTAAAAATAAAATCGCCACAAGTTCCATTTGTAAGAATCCTGCTAATAAATATGCATGGGTGTTTCTTGTAATACGGTTCCTTTTGGATCCTGTCTTTTATTTTATCATGTTCTGGATACCCAAGTATCTCAACGAGGAGAGAAATGTGTCCTTTGACGAGATTGGACGTCTGCTATGGATCCCATTCCTCGCATTGGGGCTTTCCAATATGATCGGAGGCTATTTTTCAGATACACTGTTGAAATATGGATGCTCTATTAACAAAGCCCGAAAGGTAGTAATGGGGACAGCGGCATTCTTCACTTTAAGCGCCATGTTTGTACAAGGAGTTTCTGGTATAGGTTGGGCAATAGGGCTGATGTCTTTGCTTATGTTCGCCCATGGCTTCTGGATTACCAATTACATCACCTCGATATCGGACGTTTTCGGAAGTACTGCAACTTCAACGGTGGTAGGCCTAACGGGAACAGCGGGAGCAGTGGCAGGCATCATAGTAAATCCTTTAATAGGATTTGTGGTGCAGAATTATTCCTATGAGCCGCTTTGGATCATTTGCGGTATCATGTATCCGATAGCTTTTTTGATATTGGCCGATCCCCTTGCATCAGATGGGGACCAATCTTCAGCGGTTGCACAATGCGGTATTGCGCGCACAAGAGATCTTGTTAAATGGGATAGGCTAGCAGATCTTAAAACGCCCTCTCCTCAGCAAAGGAACGTAGTCCTTCACCCTGAATTTGTAGACGGAAAGTATGCCTTCTATACCCGCCCTCAAGACAGTTTTATTAATGCGGGCAAAGGGGGAGGCATAGGTTTCGGCCTAAGCGACAGCGTGGAGAATGCGGTTATTGATGAAGAGATTGTTATTGATCAAAAACTCTATCATACTGTTTACGAGGCAAAAAATGGACTTGGTCCGGCTCCTATTAAAACCTCTCAGGGCTGGTTGCATCTTGCCCATGGCGTTCGCCATACAGCTGCAGGCTTGAGGTATGTGCTCTATTTGTTTATGACCAGTTTGAGTGACTTAACGAAAGTTATTTATAAGCCAGCGGGCTACTTTATAGCGCCGGAAGGAGATGAAAGGATAGGAGACGTTTCAAATGTTTTGTTTAGTAACGGATGGATTGCAGATGAAGATGGCACAGTACATATTTATTATGCATCCTCCGATACCCGTCAGCATGTTGCTACTTCGAGTATCGAAAGATTACTTGATTATGTAACCAATACCCCTTCGGACGGATTAAGTACATCGACCTCTGTTGCAACTGTGTACAAAATCGTTGATGATAAACAAAAAGAATGAATCAGACACTTTAAGTCCTCTGGAAGGCGTCGACACTACAGTTAGTTGAAGGGGAGCGAATTTTTCAAAAATAGAAATTGTATATACAAGTTGAAAATAATTTTCTTTTATAAAGTTATCTTGATTAGATTTGAGTTCTTGTATATACAAGTTGTAAGAACTGGACCACTTATAAAGCTAGGACAATTAAAAACGCTCTGAAAAGAGACATTTTCTTGAATTCAGGTATGCGCTGTACTAACCAGCAGCGTCATACATAACGTTACGAAAGAATTGCCGAACTAAATTATACTATGTTTTAACCTATTAATTATTAACCAATTATTGTATGAAAGCTTTTGACGAATTATTTCAATTCTCTCTCTTGCAGGCATTTCGTCTTGCAAAGAACGAATTGAACTTTACTGTAAGGGATACTTATGGTAAAGGTTCTCCGCTTAAAAGAAAAGGCACCAGCCTTATTCTGCTATTATTTCTTTGTTTTTCGGCGGCGAAGGCTCAGAATCCGGCTCCGCCTGCTGTAATCAGCGGGACGGTTAAGGATTCGAGAGGGGACGCCTTGCCTGGGGTGAGCGTTATGCTCAAGGGCACGCAAACGGGTGCAATCTCAGATAACACAGGTGCTTACCGCATCAGTGTTCCAGGAGCTGCCGGCACTTTAATCTTCAAATTCGTGGGCATGGAAACGCAGGAAATTCCCATAGGTACAAAGAATGTCATAGATGTTGTACTGAAGGATTCTGAAAGCAGACTGGATGAAGTTGTTGTAGTGGGTTATGGCAGTATGCGTAAGGCGGAGGTTACCTCGGCGATAGCGTCTATATCGGCGAAAGATATTAAAGATCTGCCGCAGGCTGGTGTCGATCAGATGCTTCAGGGAAAGGTTTCCGGGGTCACCGTCTCTAATAATGGCGGTCAGCCTGGAGGAGGGGTTTCTGTTCAGATCCGCGGGAATACGTCTATTGGTTCGAACGAGCCTCTGTATGTAGTCGACGGGGTTATTCAACAAACGAGCTCCAGTAGCATCAGCTACGACCAGCTTGGTGGTGTGGGCGGCCAGACAACGCAGAGTGCCATTGCCAGCTTAAATCCGAACGATATTGAAAGCATCGACATACTCAAGGACGCTTCCGCTCAAGCTATTTATGGGTCCAGAGCAGCGAACGGCGTGGTCCTGATCACCACCAAAAGGGGTAAATCCGGAGAAGGCAAGGTGTCCTACGATGCATATTATGGCCTACAAACTACACCAAAGATGCTTGATCTGATGGATCTGAGCCAATTTGCCGACTACAGCAACAAAGTGAGGCTGGAATCAGGCGAAGTATTGAACACGACCATAGATCCAATCCTGGAATTCCAGAGACCTGAGCTGCTGGGAAAGGGAACCGACTGGCAGGAAGCTATCTTCCAAACGGGTGCCATTCAGAATCACCAGTTCGCTTTCTCCGGAGGCCAGAGTAAAACTACCTATTACCTCTCCATGAACTATTTTGACCAGGAGGGAACCATCATCGGCTCTGATTATGACCGCTACACGATGCGCTTTAACCTGGATCATGAAGTGAAAGACTGGCTGAAGGTGGGCATGAGCTCCAGCGTAGGCCGTAACAGTCAGCGCGTTGCACTTACCAATGGTACAGAGGGTATTGTGAACCTGGCGGTTTATAATAGTCCCGCTGCTCCTATAACCACTATCGACGGCGATTACGCCACGACCATATCGGTAGGAGGCTTTAATTTCGGTAACGCCCTGAACCCCGTGGCGCGTGCCAAGCTTCGCAAGGTCACCAAGATCCAGAATAAGGCGACGAGCAACCTGTATGGTGAGATCATTTTCAACAAGAATTTCAAACTAAGAAATGAGCTGAACTTCGACTTTAATAACGTCGAAAACACGGCATTCCAACCAAGTATTATTACGGATCAAGGCATCGTCATCATCACGCCAAGCAGGCTGATGGAGCAGCGCGATAATAGTCTTTACGTATCGGCTGTTAACTATCTGAACTATAACCAGGTCTTTAACAAACACTCCGTAAGCGCCCAGCTTGGACATGAAAGCCAGAAGACGAACAATAATTATTTATCTGGCACGCGGCAAAATCTCGCCCTAAACTTTGAATCCCTGTCTGCAGGTGCTCAGGATGGGCAATCGCTAAACGGAGGTAAAGGGGACTGGGCGATGGAATCCTGGTTTGCAAGGGCCGGCTATACGTACAATGACAAATATTCCCTGAACCTGTCTGCCAGAAGGGATGGATCATCCAGTTTTGGACCTGAGAATCGTATTGGTTACTTCACAGCAGGTTCAGTTGGGTGGACAATCACCAATGAGGAATTTGCTAAAGGAGGAAACACCCTGAACTATCTGAAATTGAGATTAGGCGCAGGATCGGTTGGAAATCAGTCTGCGGGAGCCAATAACTACACCACCAATATCCGTCTATTTGCTACTGGTCCGTTTGGCTCCGGGGGGATTCCTGATAATGTAGGAAATCCATCTTTGGGATGGGAATCTGTCGTTACTTACAACGCAGGTGTCGACGCAACACTCTTTAACAGAAGACTGGAGCTAAGTGTAGACGTATACGACAAGACGACCACCGACATGTTGATGCGCAGCGAGATGCCTGTATTCTCAGGTATTGGAGCAAATTGGGATGATATCAAATCGCCGTTTGTTAATGCAGGAAACATGAAGAACAGGGGAATTGACCTTTCCATTACATCGTATAACGTAACTAAGCCGGATTTCGACTGGAGAACCAATGTGATTTTCTCTCATTACAAAAACACGCTTAAACAACTAAATAGTGAAGAAGCAGAACTGTTCAGATACACCGAATACAACAACGCCGTGGTGCTCACCCGAACGGTAGTAGGGGGGCCTCTGGGCAGATTCTATGGTTTCGTTGCAGAAGGCTTGTTTGGATCGGTGGCGGAGATACAAAATAGTGCCGACCAGGGCATTCCGGTTGGGCCAACAGGCACTTGGGTAGGGGATGTGAAGTTTAAGGACCTGAATGGAGATAATGTCATCGATGACAAAGATGTAACCTTTATCGGTGATCCCAATCCCACGTTTACCTATGGTATCTCTAACTCCTTCCGCTATAAGGGGCTGGACCTGACTGTTTTTCTTCAGGGTAGTTATGGTGGTGATATCCTGAACTATACTCGCCGGACCACTGAGCGCCTGAACAATCCGTACGTTAATCAGCTCGCGGATGTAACTAACCGTTATTCAACAAGCAATCCAGGAGGTAATATGCCCCGGTTTAATCAATGGCATAATAACAACTGGCGTGTGTCAGACCGCTTTATCGAAGATGGTTCGTACCTGCGTATACAAAACATTACGCTGGGATACAACCTGCCTTCCTCTATAGTAAGCAAAGTGAAAATGGCAAATGCGCGGGTATATGTAACCGCTCAAAACCTCTACACCTTCAGCAACTATTCAGGTGTTAGTCCTGAGCTTGGAGCCTACAATAGTGATGTTCTCTTACAGAACGTGGATAACGGTAACTACCCAACACCGCGGACGTTCAATTTTGGCATAAACGTTACATTTTAACCGGACATTATGAAAAAGAAAATATTCTTCCTACTTCTCCCTTTCTTATTTGCAGGTTGCAAAGAAGATTATCTTGAACGGCCTTCACAGAATGGCCCAACCCTCGAAACGTATTATACCACGGCAGAACAAGTGAATGGAGCTACGGGTATCCTTTACAACGTTATCTGGTATAACTATATCGACAAAGCTTTCTTCGCTATCGGCGAAGTACTTGGCGGTAACATGTGGCCTGCAGGCGATGAATTTACTTCATTCAAAAACTTCACGGTTTCAGGCACCGATCAGGCTGTATCCAATTCCTGGGGCGCATTTTATAAAGTGGCCGGTACGGCAACTGTATTACTCAATACCTTTGAAGAAAAGAAAAAAACAGTCAGCGATAGTCGCTATCTGGATCATGGAATAGCAGAAGCGCGTTTTATGCGGGCTGTGGCTTACTTTTATCTCGCACGTACATTTGGAGATGTACCGATTGTCGAAGATCCGGTTAAGATGTCGGAAACCGGCCAGTTCAATGTTCCCCGGTATCAACAGGCCGACGTGCTGAAATTCGTGATCGAAGATCTGAAGTTTGCCGAGGAGAACCTTTCCGCAAACGCCGCCCAACCAGGAAGAGCAACAAGTATGTCGGCAACAGGTATGATGGCTAAGGTGTATTTGTATATGAAGGACTTTGAGAATGCAAAATTAAAAGCACAACAGGTGATTAATTCCAACAAATACAGCCTGTATCCCGACTACCAAAAGATGTTTACCAGTTCGTTGGCAAACAATAATCAGGAATCAATATTCGCATTGCAGTGGCTTGCAGACGGAGGATACTCGATTGGAAATGCCATGCAAGTCTATATAGGCCCTTCTACCTTGCTGGGTCCCCTGGCTGGAGGTGGATACTCCTTATTTATCCCTTCTGTTGATCTATTGAACGCCTATGAGCCAGCCGATAAAAGAAGGGGCTGGTCTATCATGGAGCACGGCTTTACCCGCAGTGACTGGACTAACCAGAACTTTCCGAACGGTTTTGTGTACGATACAACGTATACCTCGAGTAATGACCAGGCCCTTAAGCTAAAGACCCCTACGCGTTCAAATGCGCTGAAGTATATTGTGGCTAACGATCCCGGAGGAAAAATCAACGGCTCGTTTAGTAGCATGAACACCTATGTACTCCGGTATGCAGACATCCTGCTAATTTACGCAGAAGCAATTCTGGGTACTTCTGCCAGTACATCAGATCCTGAGGCGCTGCGGGCATTTAATGAGGTACGCCATAGGGCAGGTTTTCCGGTCTCCGCTGACATGACGTCTTTGAATATTGACATGATACTGCACGAACGTCGCGTGGAGTTTGCCTTTGAGGGAGACTTCTGGTATGATATCCAGCGAATGGGCTTTGACAAGGCCAAAGTGATCATAGGAGCGCAGGAGCGCGGTATATTCGGTAATAACCGGGTGATACAGCATCTGGGCGTAACGCTGTCCTCACCGTCTCAGCTCTTCTTGCCTATCCCGACTTCAGAGCTATTAAATAACCCAGAATTAGCTAATCCAGCGGTTCCATATTATTAAAAATCGAAATATGAAAAAGACATCTCACATCATCAGATATATCCTGATATTTTCTGCAGCCATTGTCTTGTGGAGCAGCTGCAAAAAGAAAGAGTCAGGTATTGATAATCCGGTTATTCTATCAGGCCCCGACTCAGTTTCGGCTGGTGGGATCGTTATCCTTGAAGGTTCTGACCTGGCGGAAGTAAAATCTATTATATTCGAGGCGGGCAACATACCGGCTGCCTTCAACCCGGTACTGAATAATCCAAACGCTATATTGTTCAGGGTGCCAGACACCGCATGGGGAGGACCAACGAATATTATTATTACAAATAGCGCAGGAAAACAGTTTGTTCATCCGCTGGTAGTGGTAACGCCGGCTGTAGTGACTGCTGTTTCACTCTCCGACTATGTGGCTGGTTCTCAAATTACCCTGATCGGCGGAAACTTGCAGGACGTGTCGGAAGTAGCACTTGTGGATATGGAGGGTGAACCTATAGGACAAACTGCAGAAATAGTTTCGCAGTCAAAGAAGGAGATGGTGATTGCCATGCCTGCATCAGCAGATCCGAGGGTGAAGCTCAGAATTACCAACAGCTCCAGTACAGTCGTCACCGCTATGTACTTTGTCAATATTGATAATGTCACTCAGATTTTCACCGATAACTATGGAACAAAAATGGAGAACTGGTCATGGGGCGGAACGAAGCATGCCATTACTACCGAACAAAAGGTCATGGGAACTTCTTCCATAAGGGTCGATTTCACCGCGGCAAACAAAGGCGATGCTGTACGGATTGTTAATCAGGGCCAGATTCCGTTTGGAGAACTTGAGAACGTTTCATTCTGGATAAAAGGTGCGGACGTCGCCATGGATTACAGCTTCACCCTTCAAAAGAGTGCCAGTGAATCAGTCGAGCCTCAGACCTTCACCGTGCCTGCTAATGAATGGAAATACGTCACCTTTCCTTTGCAGATATGGAGAGCAAAAGGGATGACCCAGGCCTGGTCCCTGGTTCTGCAATTGCAGTCGACACCTGGAAAAGTTACTTATCTGGACAATATTGTATTCAACTAAACCGACACTGATTATGAACAAGATACTATCGGCTATCGCCGTATTAGCCATTGCAATAGGCCTGCATTCCTGCCGTAAGGTAGGAGCGGACCTGAAGGCGACCCCTCCTCAGGAAAGCGAAAATGTAAACACCGAACCTCAACCCTTCGGAACTAACTTATCAGGAGCAGAATTTGGAGCAAATGTTCCTGGAGAGCATCAGCAGGATTACAGTTACCCACTCGTAAGCGACCTTGATTATTTTAAGGGCAAGGGCATGAAGCTGATCAGGCTTCCTTTCAAGTGGGAGCGGCTGCAGCCGGTTATGAATGGCACGTTAGACCCAGTGGAGCTGAAGCGCATAACGGATTTTATAGATGCCGCTGCCGAACGTGAGATGCTGATCACTCCTGACGTGCACAATTTCTGCAGAAGAGTGGTAAACGGTAATCAGGAGATCATCGGAACAGAGCTTGTGCCGACTGCTGCGTTCGTCGACTTCTGGGGGAAACTAACAGAGGCACTTAAAGACAAAACCAATATCTGGGCTTACGGTATGATGAATGAACCCTATGCAATGCCTACCCCAATATCCTGGTTCGACATCGCCCAAGCAACGATCACCAAAATCAGGTCCGTGGATACCAAAACCCCGATCCTGGTGGGTGGAGACAGCTACAGCTCCGCGCAGCGATGGCCAAATGTGAGTGATAATCTGAAAAATCTGGAAGATCCCTCCGATAATCTGATTTATGAAGCGCATATCTATTTTGACGATACGGCAGGCGGTGTGTATGACCAGTCTTACGATGATGAAAAAGCTACACCACAAACCGGTGTCGAGCGGCTCAGGCCGTTCGTTGATTGGCTTACAGTCAACAAGAAGCGCGGCTTTATAGGCGAATACGGGATACCTGACGATGACTCCCGCTGGCTGCCAGTGTTGGATAACATGCTTCAGTACATGAAAGACAACTGCATCAATGGCACTTATTGGTCTGCAGGCCCTCGCTGGGGTACTTATAAACTAGCAATCCAGCCACGCGCCGGGGTGGACAGACCGCAAATGCAGGTACTTAAAAATTACCTGATGACTGATCCGCAAAAATGTAATTAAATTTTACTTGTATATACAAGATGTGTTTATTATGTTTGGGTAACAGCATAACCAATTGTAAATTTCTATATGTCGTCACAACCAATTAACCTCCTTCATGAAGATTTATTCGCTCTTGAATGGGAACTAGGCTATCACAAGGATGCCGGGCTGTCGCCTGATACCTGGATGCCTGCAGCTGTACCGGGTGCGGTGCAACTGGACGTCATGAAAGCCGAAAACTATAAGCAGCCATATTGGTATGGCGACAATTGCAAGCAGTTTGACTGGATGGAGGATTATTTTTTTACCTATCGTACAGCATTCAAGAAGCCCGACCTGGAAGCTGATCAACGACTCTTCTTTCATTCAAAGGGTATTGATTATTCCTATGAAATCTACTTCAATGGTATATTTCTGTACGCCCATGAAGGCATGTTCAGCTATGTTGACCTTGATCTTACAGACCGTCTGCAAGAGCTGAACGAGTTGAAGGTTCTTATTCTGCCTGTTCCAAAAATTGGCGGTGTAGAATTCGTTCCTGGTACCGATACCTATCGACAGAATGCCAGGGAAAGCGCCAAGCCGGCGGTTGGTTATGGATGGGACTGGCATCCGCGACTCGTGACCAGAGGTATTTGGGATGATACGTGTCTCCTTGTCAAAAATAGGAGCCATTTGAAGAATGTGTCGATATCGTATACACTTAACGACACATTTACGTATGCAGATATTAGTGTTGTGATAGAAGGTTTGGCGATTGCCGGATCCTCCTACACATGGAGGCTGGAAGACAAGTGGGGGCGTACCCACTTAGAACGTCGGGGAGAGCTTACAGCCGACGAAAAAACAATTTCTGCAACCCTGGAAAATCCAGAGCTGTGGTGGCCAGAGGGCTATGGGGAGCCGGTACTATACCGAAGTGAGTTGACCTTATTTGGTACAGATAATGAGTCAATTGATGGTAGGTCGTCAAAGCTTGGGTTTAGAAAGGTAAGCATGGTGATGAATGAGGGGGAGTGGGATAAACCGACAGTTTTTCCGACGAGCAGGAACAGGGCACCTGCCTGCCTGGAGATAAATGGTCGGAGCATCTTTGCCAAAGGAACGAATTGGGTGCATCCGGAGATCTTTCCAGGTTTAATAACCACTGAAATCTATAGAAAGCATATTGAGCTGGCCAAAGGTGCCCATTTTAATTTGTTAAGAGTATGGGGCGGTGGTATCACAAACAAGGAGGCCTTCTTTGATCTCTGCGATGAACTCGGTCTGCTTGTTTGGCAGGAGTTTCCCCTGGCATGCAATAACTATCCTGATAAACAGAGCTACCTGTATGTATTAGAAAAGGAGGCCACGTCGATCATCAATCGCATTAAACAGCATGCTTGTCTGGCTATCTGGTCTGGCGGCAATGAACTTTTCAACGCCTGGGGCGGAATGACCGAACAGTCCCTGGCACTGCGACTGCTGAACAGCCTGTGTTACCAGTTAGATTCTCAAACCCCGTTCATTTTTACGAGTCCGCTTTACGGAATGGGACATGGCAGTTACCTTTTCTTCGATTCGAAAACCGGACAGGAGGTGTTACAATGGATGCCTGCCTCCGATAAGACGGCCTATACAGAGTTCGGGGTTCCCGGGTTAGCAAACCTCGATGTCCTGAAAAGCTTCATTCCGGAAGATGAACTGTTTCCCCCTAAACGCGGAACAGCCTGGGAGCTGCATCATGCCTTTGGGGCCTGGCGCCATGACAGCTGGCTGGAGCTCCCCTTTCTCAAAGCTTATTTTGGTGAGATTAGCTCGCTGGAAAGCCTGGTTGATTTTAGTCAGCTCACCCAGGCAGAAGGGCTTAAGTTCATCTACGAAGAGGCCCGCCGGCAGAGACCCTATTGCAGCATGGCCCTCAACTGGTGCTTTCAGGAGCCCTGGCCAACTGCTGCGAATAACAGTCTGATCAACTGGCCTGACACGTTAAAACCAGCCTATTACGAGGTCGCCAATGCCTGCCGTCCTGTTCTGGCCAGCCTGAGAGCACGCAAGTTCGTCTGGCATGAGGGTGAACAGTTTAAAGCTGAGCTATTCATACTGAACGACACCTACCAGGCAGTAGAGCCCAAACAAGTAAAGGTATTTCTGAACGCCGACGGGCAGGATATGCATTTGACAAGCTGGGACTTTCTGGGTAGTGAAGGATTCAAAAATGCGGTCGGTCCGCTACTCGAAGTTAACTTGCCCGCTATGCAAAACGCCAGGTTCAGGATCAGGGTTGAAGTGCTGGGTGAGGTCGAGTTGAGTTCGGAATATGTATTCCTCTTCAAAGCAAGAGATGCACCCCATACAGGTTATTTTAGAGATTGATTTTATTCATCTTGTATATACAAGTTATTGGAAGTATTATTATATTTAAGATATGAAATTATACAAATTAAACAGGCTATTTAACAAAGAATCAGGCAATTGTTTTGATGTTGCCATCGATCATGGATTTTTCAACGAGGGCTCCTTTTTGAACGGGATAGAAAACATCCGGCAGGCTGTGAATGTACTGGTAGATGCTGCGCCCGACGCTATACAGCTTACAGTTGGTCAGGCGAGGCATCTGCAGTCCATCCCTGGGCGCTTCAAACCTTCCCTGGTATTACGTACCGATGTGGCCAATGTGTACGGCCGGGAATTGCCTTCTTTTTTGTTCAGCAGAATGATTGAAGATGCAGTTCTGCAGGCGGTGCGCCTTGACGCAACCTGTGTGGTGGTTAATTTGTTCAGTATTCCGGGACAGCCCGAAGTTACTGATCAGTGTATTCAAAATATCCTGAAGTTGAAGCCGCTCTGTGACCAGTACGCAATGCCCCTGATGATTGAACCACTTGTATTCCGTCCGAATAGTGAAGCAGGCGGCTATATGGTCAACGGTGATCCGGAAAAGATCATTCCGCTGGTAAGGCAGGGAGTAGAGCTTGGCGCCGATATCATAAAAGCAGACCCTACCGATGATGTCGGAATTTACCATAAGGTGGTGGAAGTTGCGGGCGAGATACCGGTGCTTGTCAGAGGTGGTGGAAAGGCAGCGGATAGGGAGATTCTTGACAGGACTTACGGCCTGATGCAGCAGGGAGTTAAAGGGATTGTCTATGGCAGGAATGTTATACAGCACCCGAATCCGGCTGGAATGACAAAAGCGCTGATGGCTATAGTGCATCAAGGAGCCAAGCCGGAAGATGTGCTTGACCTGATGAAGTAATCGTTCTCATCTAACCGATTTAATTAATAAAACAACCAATTATAAACAAATGAAGATAGTAAATATAGGGATTATAGGTGGAGGCCTTATGGGCAAGGAAGCCGCAAGCTCGTTCGGCCGGTGGTTTACGCTGAACGACTTTCCTGTAAAGGCTCAGCTTAAGGCGGTATGCGATCTGAATCCTAAGGTGCTAAGCTGGTATGAAGCCGTCCCTTCAGTGGAGTTGCTCACAGCAGACTATAAAGAAATGCTTGCACGACCGGATATAGATGTGGTTTATGTTGCGCTTCCTCATAATCTCCATGAAAAAGTCTATATTGAGGTCCTCGCTGCGGGGAAAGATCTGCTGGGAGAGAAGCCATTTGGTATTGATCTGGAGTCGGTACTCCGGATCCACGAAGCAGCTTCCGTTTACGGCCGCTTTGTCAGATGCAGTTCCGAAGTCCCTTTTCTGCCAGGTCCGCAAAGAGTATTGAAAGAAGTGCAATCAGGTTCGTTGGGACAGATCATTGAGATCCACGCGGGCTTCTTGCATTCGAGCGACATGGACCCTTCAAAACCGATTAACTGGAAAAGGCAAACGAAGTATTGCGGTGAAATTGGTGTCATGGGCGATCTGGGTATGCACGTGTTGCATATTCCGCTCAGACTAGGCTGGAAGCCAAAGCACCTGAGCGCGCAATTGCAGAAGATCATTACGGAGCGACCCGACGGAAATGGAAAGATGACAACTTGTGATACCTGGAACAACGCCACCTTAAATACCACTGTTGAAATCGACAATAACATGGTTCCCATGACACTTGAAATGAAGAGAATAGCACCAGGAGAGACCAACACCTGGTATATTGAGGTGCTCGGCACGGAAGGCGGCGTGAAATACAGTACAAAAGATACCAAGACGCTATGGACGTTCAAGCGTGAGGATGAACAGTATTGGCAACGAACAGATCTGGGATTCAAAGGAGTAGCGTTCCCGACCAGCAATGGAGGTATATTTGAGCCGGGCTTTGCAGACTGCTTCATGCAGATGCTGGCTGCTTTTGTTGCAGAGCGGGAGGGTTTTCTGAATGGTAGGTTTGGCTGCGTGACACCAGAAGAGGCAATAGAAAGCCACTATATTTTCGAGGCTTCGCTGAAGTCCTTCTCAAACAGCACCATAGAGGCAGTAAAATACCGCATGGAGGAACCCGTATGAACAGATCAGAGGTAAACCGTATCATCCGTGCTGCACAGCAATGTTTTAAGGCCAACGGGTGGGCCCTGCCACCCGAACCGAAATGGGATGTGACTGATTTTGGCCTGCGGAACTTTTCATCGACAGGTCTTGTGCTTGTCAACCTGGCTGAAGAGCCCGAGTATTGTGAAAAGGTGATGTATGCCACGAAAAATCAGCAGACGCCCAGTCATATGCATAAGAAAAAGAAGGAGGATATTATTTGCCGGGCCGGCATATTGGCTGTTCGGGTCTGGGGACAGGATCCTTATGGAGCCAGCTCACAGAATGGGATGGAAGTCAGAGTGAACGGAGTATCCGCTCTGATGGCATCAGGGCAAACGATCTCTCTACAGCCGGGAGAAAGGATCACCATCGAACCGGGAATGTGGCATGCATTTAGTCCGGCTACTGCAGAATGTATCATTTCCGAGGTCTCTACGGCAAATGACGACTTGAACGATAACTTCTTCTCGGATCCGCTGATAGGCCGTTTTTCTGAGATCAAGGAAGATGAACCGGCAATTGTAAACTTGGTAAGCGATAATATCTATGAGAAACGGGATCTTAGTTAGTGGAAACTGGGTAATTGATCAGGTAAAAGTGATCGACTGTTATCCTGATGAAGAAAGGCTTGTAAATGTCCTTGCTGAGTCAAGCAGTAACGGAGGCTCTGCATACAACGTAGTAAAGGCCCTGGCAAAGTTAAAGGCTGAGTTTCCCTTAAGCGGACTTGGCCTCGTGGGTAATGATGAAAGAGGTGTCAGAGTGATTGAAGATTGCAGATCCCTTAATATCGATGTCGCTCAACTGCGGCAAACGGATAAGGCCTCAACCTCTTATACAGATGTAATGACGGTGAAGGGATCAGGCAAGAGGACTTTTTTTCACCAGCGGGGCGCCAATGCCTTATTGGACATCGAACATTTTGATTTCGGATCAACTACAGCCAAAATATTCCATCTTGGCTATCTGCTGTTACTCGATCAGCTGGATAAAGTAGATGCGGACGGATCAACTAGAGCATCCAAAGTGCTTAAGACTGCTTTGGAATATGGCTTTATAACCTCGGCCGATATTGTAAGCGAACGTTCGGATAAGTTTACTCAGGTGATACCCTCCTCTCTCCCTTTCCTAGACTATTTTTTTGTCAATGAATTTGAGGCGGAGATGCTCACCGGCATTAAAACCGTAGAGCCAGGAGGCTATGTGCTGACGGAGCAATGCTATCAGGCAGCCTGCAAGATAATAACAATGGGTGTCCGCAAATGGGTGATTCTGCATTTCCCTGTTGGAGCGATCGCTGTTAGTGCCCAGGGTGAGAAGCTTTACCAGGCGAGTGTCAAGTTACCACAGCAGACTATCGCTGGCGCTGTTGGGGGAGGTGACGCCTTTGCCGCTGGTGTGCTGATGGGAGTACATCAACACTGGACAATGGAACAGTGCCTTAAGCTAGCCGTCTGCTCAGCCGCCGCCTGCCTGACGGAAACGACCTCTTCGGACGGGATACTGCCGGCCGATGATTGTCTGCTGTTAGCAGACATGTACGGTTTCCGTGATACATTTGAAGATCTGACCACTAATTTGACCAAGTAAACGAACTCTATCCTTATATGCAACTTCAGAACATAGATTTTCTTGTCATTCTGCTCTATCTGATCACGATGATCCTGATCGGCTGGTATTTCCAAAAAAAGGCGAGTACCAGCAAAGAGAACTACCTTTTGGGAGGAAAATCACTTCCATGGTACTATCTGGGACTGTCCAATGCCTCTGGTATGTTCGATATATCAGGAACTATGTGGATGGTTTCTCTTGCCTTCGTTTATGGCTTTAAGAGTCTATGGCTACCTTGGTTGTGGCCGGTATTCAATCAGGTATTCCTGATGATGTATTTATCAACCTGGCTTCGACGGTCGAATGTGACGACCGGGGCAGAATGGATGGTCACGCGTTTCGGTACCGGTCATCAGTCATCCATGGCACAATGGATCATCGTTGTGTTCGCCATATTAAGCTGTCTGGGTTTTCTTGCTTATGGATTTGTAGGTCTGGGAAAGTTTGTGGAGATATTTATTCCATGGGAAATAGTGAAAGACTATGTGCCTTTTCACGTTCATCTGACGTATGTGCCCCATTTTTATGGTATTATTTTTACACTTATTGCCGTCATCTATTCTATAATGGGAGGGATGAGTAGCATTGTCATTGCGGATGTTGTTCAATATGCTATCATGACTGTTGCGGCAATAGCCATTGCCGTAATCGCAATGAACCAGCTTGCGCTGCACCACCTGGAGGTACCGGATGGCTGGTCCAATCCTTTCTTCGGGTTTAGGATGGACCTCGACTGGAGTAATATTATCCCTGAAGTAAATCAGAAGATAGAAAGCGATGGCTATGAGCCGTTCGGGATATTTTTTACGCTGATGCTGATCAAAGGAGTTTTGGGAAGCATGGCAGGGCCAGCTCCGAACTTTGATATGCAGAAGCTATTGTCGACCAGATCTCCTAAAGACGCAGCTAAAATGAGTGGCTTTGTCAATGTGATCCTGCTGCCGACGCGGTACCTGATGATCATGGGATTTGCTGTTCTGGGACTTCTCTTCTTTAAGGAAATGAAACTGGAGGGACCCAACGGGATTGACTTCGAGAAGATCCTTCCTGCAGGAATAAATGCCTTTGTACCCGCGGGCTTAGTTGGACTCCTGCTGGTTGGTTTGCTGGCCGCCTTTATAGGAACTTTTGCCGGAACGCTGAATGCTGCTCAAGCCTATATTCTGAACGATATTTATCTTAAATATCTGAACCCGGAGGCATCGAGTAAGAAGGTTTCCCGGATGGGATATATCGTAGGAATTGTGGTTGTAATCATCAGTATCGCGCTCGGTTTCTTTGCAAAGAATGTGAATGATATCCTTCAATGGATCGTAGGGGCACTTTATGGTGGCTTTATTGCCGCCAACGTGCTGAAGTGGCACTGGTGGAGATTCAACGCAATGGGCTTTTTCTGGGGTATGATGACCGGAATTATAGCCGCACTTGTATTTCCATACATTTTTACCGGAGTGCCCTTGTATAGCTGGCCATTATTGTTCCTGATATCGTTCATCGGTTCCGTGGCAGGAACATACCTGGGTCCTCCGACGGAAAGAGCGGTGCTGAATGCCTTTTACAAAAACGTCAGGCCATGGGGTTTTTGGGAACCTGTGAAGAGAGAGGTAATGGCTGCGGACAGTAGCTTTCGACCGAATGACAGATTTGCCCTGGACATGTTTAACGTCGTGATCGGCATAGTCGGACAGTGCTGCCTGACGCTTTTGCCCATGTATATTGTACTTTCCATGAAGCTGCCCATGTTGATCGTCATCGTTTTATTGGGCATCATCGGATTTATCTTAAAGAAAACCTGGTGGAACAGGCTGGAGGATTAACACACATATATATATAATCTCCGCCATAACCAGATTGTAAATCTAAAATATATCGATTATGAAAAAATCTGCTCTGATTCTATTTTTAACCTGTGCCATGATGCTTAGTCAGCTGCCTTCTGTGCATGCACAGCCCGGGCTCAGGAGTAATGCGATTAAAACGGACTGGTGGCATATCAATCACCTGAAGCCGTATAAGCTAGATCCCAAAATCAAGAAAATGAGCTATATCAAAGTTCAGGGAAACAAGTTTGTGGATGAAAAAGGCAACACCATTGTATTCAAAGGACTTTCCATTTCCGACCCTGATAAATTAGTGAAGGACGGCAGATGGAGCAAGAAACATTTTGAAGTGATTAAGAGCTGGGGAGCAAACCTGGTGAGAATTCCGGTGATCCAGGTATCGGTGCACCAGCGGGGCATTGAAGAGTACATCAGGCTGCTGGATGAAGCCGTGACCTGGTGCTCCGAGCTCGGCATCTATGTGATCATCGACTGGCATTCTATCGGTAACCTGCATATGGAGATCCTGGCGCATGATATGATGAACACCACAAAGAAAGAAACATTTAATTTCTGGGCTACCATCTCAGAGCACTATAAAGACATTCCAACGGTTGCCTTCTATGAGATCTTCAATGAACCTACGCTCAACGACGGTCGTTATGGCAGCTGTACCTGGGATGAGTGGAAAATACTGATGGAACAGGCCATTGACCTCATCTATGCGCATGACAAGAATGTGATCCCATTGGTTGCCGGTTTTAACTGGGCTTACGATCTGACACCGGTACGCACTAATCCCATCGCCAGGGAGGGCATCGCTTATGTGACGCACCCTTATCCGGGCAAGAGGCAGGTTCCGCGCGAACCTCAATGGGAAGCAGATTTCGGTTTTGTTGCCGATAAGTATCCACTGATCGCTACCGAGATCGGCTATATGGATCCGAGTGACGACAAAACGCTTCAGGATGACGGTATTTATGGTCCTACGCTGATGAACTATTTCAATAAAAAGGGTATCTCCTGGGTGGTATGGGTATTCGACCCGGTATGGGTACCACAGATGATCAATAACTGGGACTATGAGCCATCACCACAAGGTAAGTTCTTCAGGGACGTGATGCAGGGGAAATTTAAATACACCAAATAAAGATTGACACATGAAAATGAAAAAAATATTTGTCCTCGCATGTCTCCTGACTGTCGGACTCATCAATGATAAAAGCTACGCACAGGAAGCAATGCCCGACAGGAGCCTGCTGCCTTTCGGTACCAATGCTTCAGGAGCCGAATTTGCACCACATATGATCCCTGGGGTGTTCAATACCCACTATGGTTATCCTTCGGAAATACAGCTGGATTATTTTAAGTCCAAGGGTATGACCCTGTTTCGGATGCCATTCTTATGGGAGAGGATCCAACCCGAATTAAGAGGTGAATTAAACCAGGTAGAGCTGGGCCGGATGATGGGGTTTATTGATGCAGCACGTGAAAGAAATCTTTGGGTCATTCCGGATATGCATAACTATGCACGCAGAACGGTTGATGAAAAAAGTGAGCTGATCGGTTCAGAGAAGGTGTCGATTGAGGATGTGTCGGACGCCTGGGCGAAGCTCGCCTCAGCGTTCAAATCGAAAGAAAACATCTACGGCTATGGGATCATGAATGAGCCTCATGATATGCTGAAGTCCACTCCATGGTTCAACATCGCTCAAGGCATCATTACGGAGATTCGTAAGGTAGATACCAATACACCAATCATGGTAGGAGGAGACAGCTGGAGCTCTGCAGAGCGATGGATGAAGTTCAGTAAGAATTTGAAACGGCTGAATGATCCATCCCGGAAACTAGTATTTGAGGCGCATATATATTTTGACGAGGATGCATCCGGAGCCTATAAACGTTCTTATGATGAAGAAAAGACAACAAGAACTACAGGCATTGAACGTGCCAAGCCCTTTGTTAAATGGTTGAAGAAGAATAAGCTTCAAGGATTTGTTGGCGAGTATGGGGTGCCGGACGATGATCCAAGGTGGCTGGAGACGCTTGATGCCTTCCTCGGATATCTGAAATCAAATTGCATAAATGGCGCATACTGGTCGGCCGGTCCGCGTTGGGGTAAATACAAACTGGCCATAGAGCCACAGGACAATACAGACAGGCCACAGATGAGCGTACTGGAGAAGTATAAGTTCGCTGATACCGGCTGCAAGTAGCGAATGAAACAGACAGTCACATGATAGATTAGGATATGAAAAAGTTTAACAGAAGGTGGATGCTGAAATCCGTGGGGCTAGCATCAGTCGGAGCAATGGCTCCGTCTTTATTGAAAGGAGAGGTGCTCAGCAAAGCGTATGAGATCAATAAAAAATCGTTGCAGACAGACATCATGGTGATAGGTGGAGGAACAGCCGGCGTGATTGCGGCCATACAGGCTGGTCGCGCTGGCAAGAAAGTGATCTTAGTAGAAAACGGGAGTCAGCTTGGAGGCACCACCACAACAGGAGGAGTAGCCTATCCAGGGATATTCTTTGCCTGGGGAAAGCAGGTGATTGGCGGTATCGGCTGGGAGCTGGTGCAGGAAGCTGTGGCGATGAACAATGATGTACTGCCCGACTTCTCCATACCACATGGGGAGGCACACTGGGTGCACCAGGTCCGGGTAAATCCCTACCTGTATACTATGTTGGCGGAGCAAAAATGCCTAGAAGCGGGGGTACAGATCCGTTATTATGAAAGTCCCACCAGTATAACGTTCAAAAATAACAGTTGGACCGTTCGCACCTTCGGGAAAGGAACAGATACCGAAATAAACTGCAAGCAGTTAATAGATTGTACAGGAAATGCTTTTGCTGTTTCCATAGCCGGATTCAATGTGATCCGTGAGGCGGAGACGCAACCTGGAACATTAATGTTCCAGCTGACTGGTTATGACTTCGAATCCCTTGATCTGGACCTTATTAAAGCCAGGTATAGTAAGGAGCTCGAAGCGAACGAACTCGATAAAAAAGAGTTCAGAGGCGATATTGTAGGATTATTAAGAAGCAAAGGCGACAATATCCAGCATATTGCCGGGGCAGATTCCACTACCTCAGAGACACATACGCTGGCCAATATTCATGGGAGAACCTCACTCTATAAATATCTAACATTCATCAGAACCCTGCCCGGTTGTGAGAAGACGAAGATTGTCAGTATGCAGACCGAGACAGCCGTGCGTGAAAGCTATCGCATCGACGGGCATTATAAAGTCAGCCATGAAGACTATATCAAGGCAAAGCACTTTGATGATGCCGTATCGTATTCCTACTATCCTATAGATCTGCATGATGAACATGGTGTTATACCAAGTCAGCTGGAGAAGGGGACGGTACCGAAGATTCCGCTGCGTGCGCTCGTGCCGAAAGGAAGTAGAAACTTCCTGGTGGCCGGCAGGTGCATCAGCAGTGACCGTCTGGCAAACTCCGCATTGCGCGTTCAGGCTTCATGTATGGGTATGGCTCAGGCTGCGGCTGCTGTGGCGGTACTGGCAATAAAATACAATAAGACTCCTCTGGAAGTGCCAATCCAGGAGATCAGACAACTTATCGAAGAGCATGGAGGCATAGTTCCAACAGCATAGATATATGGGATTTCTTGGTAAAATAATATGGACTTTCCTGTTCGCTGGGGCTGCATTGACCCTGCCTGCTTTTAAAAGCTTAGAAAAGATCCGTTATTTTCAGAGCCGTACCATGGTGGGCGAGCCGGTAAAAGTTCGTGCTTACCGGTTCGATTTCAAGGACTCCATTCCTAATGACTCACTTTACCAGGTGAAATCCGGGAATAATTTACCCTTATACTATTTTCGAAAAGTGCAGGCGGATATTTGCTTTGACGGCAAATGCCGACCGCTTGATATCATACTTTACTGGAATGTAACGGGCAGGTACCTGGGATTTGAGATGCCGGCAGGGGAGTACCTGAGTAAAACGGATCATGAACCATTTGTTAAGGGTGAATATGAGCACCTGCATCAGATACTGGCCGATGACAGGTCGGCACTCGGAGGATTAACATATAATCAGATTGTTGTAAAACCTGCCGGCCTGCGGGTTGATCTGGATGGTGTAACATCCGCCACATCTGCTGCAGTTCTGGATCATGTTGTAAAAGGAGCTGCTTACACGACCTACAAATTGTGGCACATCATATATGGCCCCACACAACGAGAGGTGCAGCGTTTGACGGCGGAAGCACTTTCAGCGGGTATGATCCTACAGATCTTGGAGAGTCCGGATTTGAGCGACCGGATGTGGGGCCTTCAATATGCCAACGGTTCTGTGAAATTAACACCCGAGCTATTTCAAAAAATTGTTGGCATGGTCAGCAATGAGAATTATAGTCTCACGGAACGGGCTCTTCACGCCATTGATCCCTCCGCGCTCAAGTCAGACGCTATGCAACTGTCGCTTTTGAATAAATTCAAGGAAACAGACTATGCAATAAAAAAGCTGATCATCGATAAGCTAAAAGATGCGCCTTATTTGAGCAAGGCAGTAAAGGAAAGTCTGGCCAATGAGGTTTTGACGTTCAATCCAGACATTTTAACCCGGGTTCTAAATGCCTTCGCACGGCATAAGGTATCAGACTTAAATACGTCCAAAGCAATTGCCAGACTGCTTAGGAGCGAAAATGCCTTTATTGCAAAAAAAGCGTACGATTTTCTGGTAAATGTAGATTCTGGAGATGCACAGATAAAGAGCTTAATCCGGGACTATAAGAACCAGCAACAATAAATTTTAATAACCCACACCATGATTAAAGTCCAGGAGCGTTGTTTCTTCCGATATATCATCACTATGATCTGTGCAATTGCATTGTTACCCCTTATCTCGAGTGCAAAGAGATCGGCTATGGTAACAGGTCTTAAATGCGAGTATCTGAAGAATCCATTAGGAATAGATGCATTGCAGCCCAGGTTTACCTGGAGGCTGGATGATCAGCGGCATGGAGCCAGACAAACTGCGTATCAGATCTGGGTTGGAACGGATTCTCTGGAAGTTGTGGGAAGGAAGTCAAAGATTTGGGACAGCGGGAAAGTTGATTCAGAATCCAATCTGGTAGTATACAATGGTGAAAAGCTAAGTCCATTTACGCGATACTACTGGGTGGTTGATGTTTGGGACGAAAAAGGAAACAAAGTACAAGGCGGATCTTGCGCAAATTTCGAAACAGGGATGCTAGCCGCGAAAAACTGGAGAGGTGCCTGGATCACGGATGTGCAAGATGTCGATTTGAAGCCTGCGCCCTACTTTAGGAAGACATTCATGGCAAAGAATAAGGTCAGGTCGGCCCGCGCTTATGTTGCTGTCGGCGGATTGTTTGAACTGTCTGTAAATGGAAAAGCGATAGGCGACAGTCGGCTTAATCCGATGTTCACCAGGTATGACAGACGGTTACTGTACTTGACATACGATCTCACAAACGAACTCAAACAGGGGAACAATACTTTCGGCATTCTGCTCGGCAATGGCTGGTATAACCATCAGTCGACTGCAGTATGGGACTTTCACAAAGCCCCATGGCGCGCAAGACCGACGGTGTGCATGGATATACATGTTACCTATGAAGATGGATCTGTCGATTATGTAGTGACAGGAGAGGACTGGAAGACAGATTTAAGTCCGCTTATCTTCAATAGTATCTACACCGCAGAACACTATGACGCAAGACTCGAACAACCGGGATGGAACACTGCTGCTTTTGACGATTCAAAATGGAAAAATGCCATCCTGCGATCTGCACCATCACAGAATATCGTGGCCCAGGCGCTGCGTCCAATCAGGAACACTGAACGGATAGCGCCCGTATCCATGCGTAAGCTAAACGATTCAGTCTTCGTCTATGACCTTGGAAGAAATATCTCCGGTGTTAGTCAGATCAAGGCGAAAGGGCCTGCTGGTACGACCCTAAAATTAAAACATGGAGAGCGGCTTTACCCTGATGGCAGAGTCGATATATCCAATATAGACTATCATTTCAGACCGACGGACCAGTTTGATCCTTTTCAGACAGACATATTTATCTTAAGCGGAAAAAGCGAGGAGTCGTTCATGCCCCGGTTCAATTATAAGGGTTTCCAGTATGTAGAGGTGACATGCAGCGAACCAGTGAAACTGGATGCCGGAAGTCTTGTTGGGTATTTCATGCATAGCGATGTGCCTGTCTTAGGAAAGATTCAGACATCCAACGAGATGATCAACAAGATCTGGTGGGCAACCAACAACAGCTACAAATCGAATCTCTTTGGGTTTCCAACAGATTGTCCGCAGCGTGAGAAGAATGGCTGGACCGGTGATGCGCATATCGCCATTGAGACAGGTTTGTACAATTATGAGGGCATCACTGTTTATGAAAAGTGGCTGGACGACCACCGGGATGAACAGCAACCGAATGGCGTGTTGCCTGCTATCATTCCAACAGCCGGATGGGGTTATTCATGGGCAAATGGTCCGGATTGGACAAGTACTATTACCATAATCCCCTGGAATGTATATCTCTTCTATGGCGACTCACGGATCCTTTCGGATAACTATGAGAATATGAAGCGTTATGTCGACCACCTGACTGAAATCAGTCCGCAGGGACTCACATCCTGGGGACTTGGAGATTGGGTGCCGGTAAAATCAAAGTCATCGGTCGAGCTGACATCCTCGATCTACTATTATATCGATGCGAAGATATTGATGCAGATAGCTAAAATATTAGGTCATCAGGCCGATCATGAAAGATATGCGGCATTAGCTATTAAGATCAAGGATGCTATAAACGCCAAACATCTGAATACAGCGACGGGCATATACGGAAGTGGCCTGCAGACCGAGCTAAGCGCTGTGCTCTATTGGGGACTTGTGCCGGATGCACTCAAAACAAAAGTCGCCGGAAACCTCGCCGCCCGGGTAGAAGCAGACGGCTATAAGATCGACGTCGGTTTGCTTGGTACGAAGTCTCTCTTAAATGCCTTAAGTGAAAATGGTTATGCAGATGTGGCCTATAAGATCGTATCAAGGAAAACCTATCCATCATGGGGTTGGTGGATAGAAAATGGGGCCACAACTTTATATGAGAACTGGGACATCCAGGCGGCGAAAGATATCTCCCTGAACCATATCATGTTTGGCGAAGTTAGTGCCTGGTTCTATAAAGCACTTGGTGGGATTAAGCCAGATCCTCAGCATCCTGGATTTAAGAATATTCTGCTTGAACCTCATTTTGTGGCAGGCCTAGATGAATTTGAGTCCACGCATAACGGTCCTTTCGGCCTGATCTCGTCATCCTGGAAGAAGCAGAAAAGGAAAACCGTCTATAACGTTGTGATCCCGGCTAACTCCACAGCAAGTCTTGTTTTACCCGAAGTCAGCAAGGCAGCTGTACAGCCAGCACATTCAGCAGAGGGAAAAAATATTTTTAAACTCCAGTCGGGCCGTTACCGGTTTGAGTTAAAATAATGAAGTCTCGAGACTAGTTGGGCACAAAAAAATTTTGAAAACCCCTGGATGCAGTATCGGCGATGCTGCCATCTTTTCTGACGAAGATTAGATATGTTTCAAGATCTTTGGTGCTTTCGACAAACGACAAGGCTTGTTTGACGGTCATCGCCATGAGTGCATTATCATATCCATCCGCCGTTATGGCGTCTTTAGCAAAGACGGTCACACTGATCATTTCGCTTTGAATAGGGTGGCCGGTAACCGGACTAAGGAGATGAGACGCCCTCTTGCCTCCAAGTTCCAGGTACTTTCTATAGTTGCCGGAGGTGGTGATTGCTCCCTTAGCTATAGAGATCACTTTTTTAACGGACAGTTCATTAGTCATTTTATTTGAAGGAGCCTCTATACCAATTCTCATCCTGCTTTTATCCGGCTTTGTGCCACGAATTCTTAGTTCCCCGCCGATCTCGACAAGGTAGTTTTTGACACCCTTCGACTCGAGCAAACCGGCAATGCAGTCTACACTATATCCCTGAGCGATCCCATTCACATCAATCTTGACGCAGGGCTTGTCTTTGAGAAGGAGGTCTTTATCGAGCAGGATATGCTGATAGCCCACACAGGGCAGCAGATTCTGTATTTCCAGGGAGTCGGGAAAGCTATTGATATTTTTAGTGCCAAAGCCCCATGCGCTTACAATAGGGTAGATGGTGATGTCGAACAGTCCGCCTGTTCTTTGAGATATATACTGCGACTTTTCCACCACCGCTTTTAAGTGCCTGTCGACTTTAAAGCCTCTGGCAGATTCGTTGAACCTGCTGATCAGTGAATAGTGTTTGTAAATAGAAAGAGAACTGTCAAGACTGCTCAGAACCCGCTCTACGTCATGTTTTAAGACCAGGCTATCCTTAGCATAATAAGTAATGTTGTAAGTAGTGCCCTGAGCATAGCCGTTTATATGAAATGCCGTTCTGCTGTTTTTATCAGAGCAATAAAGAAAAACTAATGGTAAAATGAGAACACTAAGGTATTTCATGGTGTTATGATAAATAACCGGTTATAAAAATCATTAATAAGCAGATTTAGCTTGTGTATACATGTATATTTCAAAGCTAATATTTCTACCTTTACAACTTAAATAATTATAATTTTTGTGAGCAAATCAGAGAGCACTCCCATTTACAAGAAGGTGATTGATGATCTAAAGGTTTTGATCGATAAAGGCGAATATAAAAAGGGAGATCTTTTGCCTTCAGAAAACGAGCTGTCGAAAACATATCATACGACGAGGGTGACGATCAGGCAGGCCCTTGCGGGCTTGATTAACATGGGGTACATAACCCGCAGACATGGGAAGGGGAGTATTGTTTCAGAGCCTAAGAATGGTTTGGGAATTCTGTCCCTGAGTGGGGTAACGGCTGGCGTAGGCGATAAGAAACTAAGCACAGTCATTCTTCAGAAGCCCGTTAAGCAGAACTGGCCTGTCGATTTCTTTCATGATCTTAATCCAGAGCAATTGAAGGCGGGATGCATATTTTTTATCCGGCTGCGGTATATCGAAGAAAGGCCTGTTCTATACGAAGAAACCTATATTACGAACCTGGGTCTTGCGCGATTTTCCACCAAGAACCTGAAGCAACGTTCCCTCTTTAGGATCCTTAAAGAGGATTATAACTTGGTGGTCAAGGAAGGAGAGCAAAAGATATGGGCTGTTCAGGCAGATAAGAATATTGCTACCTTACTGGAAGTAAAGAAGAATCACCCGGTAGTGCATATGAAAAGGAGCATGCATACTAACGTAAAAGATTTAAACATTTATTCGGTACTGTATTGTAACACAGAGGATAATTTCTTGCAGGATTATTTTTAACGAAGCCGCATGATAAAAGTCCTACTAAATCTCTTAGTTTTATTACCTTATAACTGCTTAAGTTTAGCTGTATTACTATCTAAAACCAACACCCAGTCCCTGTCCTTCTCGGGAGAACTGAAACTTGTATTAGTGGATTTTGAGAACTCCCCGATTTTTAAAGCTTTTCCGTTCCTTGGGTTATACCACCAGGCAATCGTTTTGGTTCCTTTGATTTTAGTTGTGTTGATTTGTAGCGGTTTCGCTGATGGAAGATAGATCAAAGAAAAGGAGCCATCGTCTGCTCTTGCGGCTCTAATGTGTGAACTGTCTTGTGGGTTTTTCCCCAAAATCATACTTTGGTCTGGGATCAGTTTCGAAAAAGGCCTAGACTCAAATAGTGTTCTTACATGTTGCATATCATTAGCGCCGGGACGGTCAAGTGCCTCTCTCCAGTCAGTAAAGCATGGAATAACAGATGGACCTCCCTTCTTAAACATCTGCCAGACGGCGTTATGACCATAAGTATAACCGCATGCTCCGGCTAAAAAATTCCAGTACGCATGCACTCTTACATCATAATCAGTAAAATAGCCCTTTTTGAAGTGATCTTTAACGACGAGAAGACCATCTTTATTTAAAACTGAATCCGGTACTTTCTTTTCGCTATCCCAATTTATAAACGTCCAAAACTGCACGGGGATGTCTTCGTAAGCAGGTTCGGCCTCTAAAAACGGCTTTACAGGCCTCTTCGAATAATCATTTTCTGCAAGCTTATATACTTCCATGAAACGGTGGGCATGACCGCTTTGATACATATTGAAATCGATCCAACTTTCATTTTGAAACCATTGAGAGGATGAGGCTTCCCCGGCAGGATGGTATGTAATCAGGTGATTACTCTTATCGCCTTTCTTTAAACCAAAGCCCATGGCTCTCCAGATGTCCATCACTTCGCTGTTTGCGATATTTCTGTCTCCTCCCAAAACCCATATAACTGGTTTGTCTTGGTAGCGCTTTCCGAGAAATTCGCCGAAGAACGCTGCATTTTCTTTATCAAAAACTACGGGACCAACACCTGGGCGATCGGAAAAAACCTTGTCCGCCCAAGTTGGCAATAAAGCGATATGTAAACCAAGTTCTTCGGCCTTATCAATTATGAAATCCACATGTTTGAAATAGCTTTCGTTTGGTTTTAAAGGTGATAGGTCAATCAAGGGTATATCTCCATACGGATTAGGAGTTCGAAGTCCATCACTTTCTGCAAGAACAACTGCCTGTATAACTGTAAATCCCTGTTTTGCTCTCTTGCTGAGGTATTCAGTAGCTTCTTCGCGATTTAGCCTATGAAAGAGTTCCCAGGCCGTGTCGCCAATCCACATAAAAGGTTGCTTGGCGCTGGTTTCGATATATCGTTTATTACTGCTGATAGAAAGGTGTTGAGAAAATCCGTCCAGGAAGCAAAATAAAATGGATAGGAATACGAAAGTTTTTTTTGACATAAGAAATGAGTGTGATATCCCTAAAGTACTTCAATTGTTGATATCTTCAATGTTTTTGACAATAAAACACTGATATCGGTTATAAAAGTATTGCTTTATAGAGGCTGTCAGTATTCGATGGACATGAGGGACGGCTAAACCCTGGAATGCCGAAGCCCCCCGGGAGGAAAGTGAGATGGGTGATCTTACAAGATGATGCAGTGACTGGAAGTTATATGATGAAGAACATAATCATTCTTATGATTTTTTTAACTATATATAATACATAATTATCTGAAGTGACGATGGTTTCAGAAAAGGGGGTCTTCGGATAGGCCTGGATATGGTTGCAGTACGGAACAAGTCATGCTAAGTAGTTCCGTTACCAACGGGCTTACCTTCATAAACCAGCAGCCGAAGTGCTACGTAGAATGAGCAAATAGTCAGATGGAGTATAGATTTAGGAATATAGTGATCAAGTCTGTCAAGAAGAGGGACAGTTCTTTATCGCGAAAGCATGATGGAAAATCATCGTCCGATAATAGCTTTTAGAGACTTTTTTAGAATCCCTACTGCATTTTCCATTTCGTTCTTGTCCAGGTGCCCGAATCCTAGACGCGTAGCAGTAAGATTTTTGGTTTGATAGAGGATCGTCTTAGGAAGGAACAAGCCGTTTGCTGCACATTCCTTTTGTAGTCTCATCAAATTGAATTTATCAAGCCATTCTACCCAGATAGCCAGGCCGCGGGAAGGAGCCTCGAATTTGATTCGGTCTCTAAGATTTTCATTTAATAACGAGACGAAATAATCTCTGCGCTCTTTATATATCTTTTTATTCTTTTTCGACAGGCGGTGAACTTCGCCCTCCTGGATCCACTCTGTAAGGACCTGTTCTTTGATAATATCTATTCCTGGCTCAAGAATATTCTGATGCTTTTCCAGCTCCTTAATAAAGTCAGTGGGTGCAGTGACGAAACCGTACCCAAAACCTGACGGTAAAGACCTTGCGAACGATCCAAGGTAAACTACTTTTTTATAGGAGTCAAAAGCAGCTAAAGGCAAAACGGGATTGTTATCGTAGTGGAAATCGAAATCATAGTCGTCTTCCACAATAACAAATTCATAAAGTTGGGCTAACTCAAGAACTTCCATTCTCCTTTTAGCGCTGAGGGAGGCTGTAGTGGGATAATGGTAATTGGATGTTAGATACAGTACCCTGATCTTCTGTTCTTCGCAAACTCGCCTCAGATGGTCGGTATTTATTCCGTCATCGTCAATCTGGATAGTGATAATTTGTGCACTACTGTCTGACAATGTCATATTGGAAAGATAGTATCCGGGTGATGCCACAACGACTTTATCGCCTGGTGTGATAAGTAGTTTTATGACCAGATACAAGCTGATCTCGTGACTGCTCGTGGTGAGAAGGTTTGATTTAGATATACGTATACCACGGGTCAGATTTAAGAAATTGGAAAAGTGTCTCTTGAAATCTTCGTGAGATTGTGTTTGAATACGCTCCCAGGCCCTGGTGTTTTTCTGTCTTTTTAGTTTTGATACGTAGAGCCTTGCCAGCACATCGGTGTGTACAAGTCTCATATCTGGTAAGCCATCATTGAATTGATAAGGCAAACTGCTTACCTCTGCCGGGTTTTCCAGAACTGACGAATGTTTGAAAGTAAAGCCTGTTCTGTTCTTTGAAGGTTGTTCCGTCGGCAAAGTTTTCCTGTACTTTTTTTTCTGTTTTTGATCCGATAATATAAACGTTCCTTTATTGGGCAGCGTTTCAATGAACCCCTGTGATTCTAGATCAATGAAGGCTTTGATGAGTGTGTTTCGGTTGACAGACAGTAGTTTACACAATATACGGGTGCCCGGAAGTTTTGTGCCTTCAGGAAGTAAGCCGGTTTGTATAGCCTTAATAAATTCAAAGACAATCTGAAGGTAGATCGGACTTGTATCGTCCGGATTAAGCCGAATATAACTTTGGAGAGGAATTTGAACCGGACTACTCATTTTCTTAAAACTGGTATACTTTAATGGTACGGAAAGGTACTACTTTTGCCAAAAATAGAAGGATATGAGAAAAATTTACCTGGCTTTATTAGTACTTATTTGCGGTGATCTATACGCCCAGAATGAGAGGGATACCGTTATTGCAATTGATGAAGTAGTGATCAATGAAAACAGGTTCAGCACGCCAATTTCGAAACAAAATAGAAACGTTTATGTGATCGATCAGGCAACTATCGCTAAACTGCCCGGCAGAAGTATTCAGGAAATACTACAATACGCCAATGGGGTCGATCTGAGGCAAAGAGGACCCTTTGGAAGTCAGGCTGACATAAGTATTGATGGCGGAAGCTTTGAGCAGACAGTGGTTCTTTTAAATGGAACAAAGGTTATTGATATGCAAACCGCTCATAACATGTTCAACCTGCCCATTCCAGTGGAGGCGATAGAAAGGATAGAGGTGATCCGGGGACCTGCGGCACGAATCTACGGGGTGAATAGTTTAACTGGAGCAATTAACATTATTACTAAAAAACCCACCGAGTCGGGAATCCTGATTGATTCTTATGCAGGTACGAACTTCGAAAAGGATTCAGAGGGAACAGGTAATACATTATATGGAAGGGGAATTCAGGTTGGGGGTGTTTTGAGCAAAGAGAAACAGCAGCATTCGCTCTTTGGATCGCATGATAAAAGCAATGGATACCGGTATAATACCGGATTTGAGAACAACAAGCTGCTTTACTTGGGGGACTTTCAGTTAGGTGAATCAAATGAAATCGCAACATCGTTCGGATATATTAACAATGGGTTCGGAGCGAATGGATTTTACGCTGCACCGGGAGATAAGAACTCCTCAGAGATAGTGCAGACTACGTTAGCTTCGGTTCAGTCTAAACACTACTTGTCGGATAAGTGGACATTGATGCCAAGGTTAAGTTACAGGTATAATTATGATGATTACCGCTACTTCGGTTCGTCTAATTTAAACGCAGGCAGAAGTCAGCATTACACTAATTCTATAGCGGCAGAGGTGAATACGTCTTATAAAGTCAACAGGGGAGAAATCGGCTTTGGAGCAGAAGCCCGAAGTGAGGATATTAAGTCATCAAATATCGGTGAACATCGTCGGGAGAACTTCGGAGTGTTTGCGCAATATAGAACCTATTTATTGGGGAATTTGAATGTTAATATCGGAACGTATCTCAATTATAACTCGGATTACAAGTGGCAGATGTATCCGGGAGTGGACGCGAGTTATGAGGTAACATCCGCATTTAAGGTTATCGGCAATATCGGCACAAGTCAGCGGATTCCCTCATTTACGGATTTGTTCCTGAATCAGCGGCCAGGAAACATCGGGAATCCTGACCTGGATCCGGAACGTGCTTTTCAAGGAGAACTTGGATTTAAAGTTACCAAAGGGAATCTAACGGTCAATTCATACTATTTTCACAGGAAGATCAGCAACTTTATAGATTGGACAAGGATGGTCGACACCGATCCATGGCAGAGTAATAACTTGGGGGAGCTGGTAACGAAGGGTATTAATATCCGCTCGGCTTATAGCAGGGATCTTTCGAGTAGGTCAAGACTGAGTTTTAATCTGGGATATTCGTTTTTGGAATCTGATTTCAGAAATGCTGATGCGGATCTGGATTCTAAATATTTGATATCGTCATTGAAGCACCAGATAACAAATACTATCGATATGAAATATGCGAGTTTCTCTATGTTATTCGCGACGCGTTTCAATGAAAGAATGTCCGGTCCGTCATATTGGATAAATGATCTGAGAGTAAGTCAATCACTAAATAAACTTACAGTCTATTTAGATGCTCAAAATATTTTCAATACTACATATTTTGAGATCGGTGCTATTCCCCTTCCTTCAAGATGGTTTAGCCTTGGGGTTAAATTTTCGAGTTTCTGATTTATATCTGGGATAAAAAATGAAAGCCTTGCTGGTTTGAGCAGCAAAGGCTTTCACTATTAAGTGTCCCGGTGCTTATTCTTTACGCTTAGAAGGATCGGAACCAGCCTTTTTAGTCATGCTCTTTATAGTTCTTTCCTTAAACTCACTGAGAGCGTTGGCCATTGCCTGCATCTCAGGATCTAAACCTGGAGCGAACTCTTTAGAAAGTAATTTCACAGTATCCTGTAGTGTATTTTTGTATCTCGGTTGAGTGATCTTTACGCGGCCTAGGTTAACCTTTACAGCGAAAAGTACCTGGCCAAACCGTTAATTAGCAGGGTGTGTTGCAAGCATAAGTGAATTATACTATTGTCAATGATAATTAAGGCACTTCTCTTAGTTGAAACAAAGACAACGATCATATGTTGCCGATAGCAAGCGCACATTCTCCCGCGATAAGTCCGACTATAGCAGTTTAAAGTCGGACTTATGGCTGCTTTTCATCTGGATGAACGCACCTTCACATAAAAGGTTTCCAGGCTCAAACATCTAGCGTGATTTGTGAATATTCACGCAAAATGTGCTCAATTCGGGAAGATTTTGACGAAAAACGCAAAATAATCGACATAAACCTTTAGCCGCACTATCTTGTTTTTAAAAAAGAAACAACATTATGGCAAAAGTAGACAACAAAGGTATGGTACGCGGCACG
>Ga0160467_100151_pt1 | contig 98045 bp, 87 predicted proteins | sample HID1972I_E11MG_FD_108221 | JGI IMG/M metagenome (GOLD analysis project Ga0160467, IMG submission 108221) | Enriched pill bug-associated microbial communities from UW Madison campus, WI, USA - HID1972I_E11 MG | ecosystem: Host-associated > Arthropoda: Insects > Digestive system > Unclassified ... | reverse complement strand
GATAATAACATTTACACGACTGCGAACATTGGGGAAAGCGACGGAATAACTATTTATGTAACTACCAATCAGCAAGGTTATGACGTTCCTGTAAAAGGTGCGTTTTCTTTGTTCGTGACTGCCAACAATAAAATCGAGATAAAAGAAGGTAAAGACGGCAACTGGGTAAAGCGAGATATTAAATCAGTTCTAACCAACACAAGCAAAACCAACACTTCTTACAAGCAGGAAATAGCAATCCCATGGAGCCTTCGGAAACCTCCTGTTAATAGTGAAATTGCTCTTAATCTCGGAATAACCGAAACCGGAGAATTCAGTGAAACGATCACAAACTGTATAGATATGCAGCCTAGTACCTGGATCGAAGTAAAGGTTAGATACTGCCACATCGCTACAAACTGCTAATTATAACGAAATGAAAAATCTGAAACCAAACGTCAGCCTGACGTTGATGGCAACAGCCTGCCTGCGAATGCATCTTTTCATTTTCATCTTTAGAATGAGCAAGTGATAATTATTATAAGCACAAAGACCCTCATTTCTTTATCGAATCGGCATATAGATACTTTTCCAAAACTTTCATCTGCGGACGATCTTCACTATTCTTCGGATCAATAGCTAACCTGTATTTTCCCCACATCGGCCCAGCGGCCCAATAAGTTCCGTAGATTCCATTCTTCTTTAAAAACGCTAAGAAATTGTCGAGTGTAACCAACCAGCGCGGATCATCATCTGGAACACCATATTCTCCTATAAACCCCTTTAGATTGTTCTGTTTTAACCAGCCAACAAACGGAACCGCACGGCTAATCCCGGTGCCCGAACTAGCTAGCTCTTCGTCATAAGACCTCTTATACGAGCCAGAAGCATCTTCATCAAAATAGATATGTCCTTCGAAAATCAAATTCTCTAAAGGATCGTTAAGATTCTTCAAGTTACCACTCATTGCTGGCCAGCGCTCTGCGGAGCTCCAGCTATCACCTGCCACGATAATCCGCGTCTTGGGATCAACACTTCTTATCTTCGTTATCATTCCCTGTGCGATATCGAACCATGGCGTACTTGCTAAAAGATCGTGAGGCTCGTTCATTATTCCATATCCCCAGATATTTTTGTAGCCTTTGAATTCCCCTGCTAGCTTCGCCCAGGCGTCAGCGACATGAGCTATGGTCACTTGTGATGACCCAATAATGTAACTGGAACCATTTACGTATCGGCGACAATAGTTGTGCATATCTAGAATAATCCAGAGGCTCCTTTTTTGCGCCTGATTCACAAACTCTTTTATTCTGCCTAATTCAACTACATCGAGACTGCCACCTAACTCAGGTTGAATACGTTCCCATAAAAAAGGCAGACGAAAGAGTATGAGACCCTTAGATTTAAAGTAATCAAGTTCTTCTGTCGTTGGATAGATGTAGTTCGCATCATAGATTCCGGGAATTTTGTTATGTGCAAGCTCAGCACCCGCTAAGTTCACACCAAAAGGCAAGGTATTTTGTCGCAAAGCTGTTATGCATTGATGACAAAAACATTAAAAGGCTCGAAAATACACACCTCATTTTCCAGATCTAAGCAGCACCTAAATATCAGGTTGCCAAATGCGGTTCATCATTAGTACGAGATGTAGACAAAAAGACGCCTCCTAAGGCCGGGGCGATTGAATGAGTAGGCTATCAAGCACAGACTCCAAATAGCTATCGTTAGGTTTTCCATCCCGTTGTTTTTTGAGCAAATATCCCTGGCTCTTATCTTTGTCAAATTTCCACGCGAAGGTCATATCAGGCCGAAGATCCATGTATCCATTTGTTTGGATATCCCAATAATCCCGAAGTCCGCGAACGGCATAGAGCACAGAAACCAAATCTGCTACATGACGGTTTTTGGCGGCACCTCCGAAGTATAGTTCATACGCTCTGCGTACAGGATTATTAATAGGGACTTGGGTAAGACTTTCTCCTATAGACAGGCCGCTTGGCTCTGAGCAAACTTCACGACCCGCGAAAACCAGCTCTCCAGGCCAATTGTGGATCGCAAAGTACGCTGCGGGCGCGTCAAACTGGAAATTCACATTTCCAAGCTTCAGATCATCCCTGGCAGGACTACCAATGAAGTTGCCTCCCATGCATACCCAGGTTCTTACTTTTCGCTTCACTAAGTCAATGCCGCTCAATCGACCTTCATTTGAGGGAAGCTGCAAGAGATTCATTATATTGGTTAGGTAGCCAGCGGTGACGATGACTACGGAACTGTCAGCTTGTTTTTCAAGAATATCACGATAGAGCTGAACTGCTTCCGTAGCATCCTCAATACTGAAGTTATTCGGAAATTCCTCTGCTATAACCTTGGTATATTTAGAATACCGGTATACGCCCTTTCTTATGATACCTATCGGAATATCCGGACGGCCAAAGTAAGTATTGATCGCATCTATTGTCGGCGCTGAGTACGGATCTTTGGTGCTGCACATTATTGAAAGAATTTCACATTCCCCTTTATCTGCGAGTGCGTGAAGCACCGCAAGCGCGCCTGCGTCGTCACAATCTGTATGCATATCCGTGTCAAAAATTATCTTAACAGGCGCCTCTTTTGCTGGCACCTTAACAGATACTTCTCTATCTGGCTCAATATTTCGCACTGCCGGATAATGACTTTTTGACTGGCAGCTCAGAAACACCAGGTTGATTAAACAGAATAGCAATCCTCTCAAGTAAAAACACATATTAATTTTATTTAGGGTCTCAATAATTGATTTACATTCCAATCATCGGTACTTCGATACCGTTACTTAACAACCATATCGTCTATGGCTTTTGCAATTTCATCCAAGTCAACGCCAGGTTTCAGTTCAACATATTCATGCTTACTATCCCGCGCGGTGAGCCATCTGTTACTTCCGTCGTCGTAAACCTTACAGTAGCCGCCTCTGACTGTTTGAAAGTACTTTCCCGCATCCTCCCGCAATAGAAATACTGCAATTTGATCCCAACTTGCACGACCTGCGAAATCATTGTATAGCTGGTAAGCACGATACACGGGACTTGTATTCGGAAGCCTGCTTTTTAAATAAGTTCCACCTGTTGTTATCTTTTGCCCTACCTCCCACCCAGCGAAAATCACCGGCCGTGCCCACTGTTCAACACAGTACACTGTTGAGGCTGGATCCGGTCTGTAGAAATTCGCTTCTTTGCCCTCCGGATAATGGCCACCCATACATATCCATTTCCTTACTTTTAGCTTAACCAGTTCTTTCCCGTTCAAGGGCGAATAGCTATCGCCTTCCGATTTCAAAAGGTTCTGCAGATTAGTGAGGTGGCCGATGGTGACAATGATAGCAGAAGAATCCTCACTTTCGCTCAGCAACTTTCTGTACAAAGCGGTGGCACCTACTGCATTCGCCGGTGACTTTAATTTGCGGGGGAACTCCTCCGAAATCTGACGAGTGTATCTTGAGTGGTTCTTCAAACCCTCCTGGCCTTTAAGCACTCCCAGAGGCAAATTGGGCCGTCCAAAATAATTATTGATGGCGTCCGCACAAGGGGCGGCATACAGATCATCGCTTGTTACAATAAGACCAAGAAAGTTAACCTTCTTTTGGTCAGCCAGATCATGCAACATTGCCAAAGCTTCCACATCATCGACATCCGAATCGATATCCGCATCCAAAATTACACCAGGAACAAAGTCACCCATATAGATGTCGCTACCACGGGAATCTACATTTATAACTAGTATCAGAGCTAAAAAAAACAGAGTTCTTATCATAATTTTACAATCAACACAATTAAGCCCATGGCTCATACCTACCTAAAAGTCCTATTCAGAGCACAGGCATTACTAAATGGTCAACTTCCTTTTCATGATTGGCTAACCTTCTTCAGCACAAAGACATAGTCCTTCCCTCCCGGCGCTACGATATTCAATATTCCTCCTTTTGTTATTGCTTCGGCATTTATAAGTTGGTTAGAAACCGGGTCAAAGCGCTTCACGTCGTATCGGCAATTAGCCAGGTTATAAAGCTTAACTGACGCGGAGCGGGGTATATAAACAACAATTGTTCTGCCGCCCTCAGTTTGTGATACCGAAACAAATTCAGCAGGAACCTTATCGCCGGGCTGCTCAACTAGTAGTTCCGGCGCCGGTTTTAGTGTCCACCATTCCATGGTACGCATAAACCTGGCGAGATAGCCGACCTGCAAGCTCCCGGGCAGCTTGATTGCGTCGTACCAGCGGCTTGTTCGTTCTCCCTTATCAGCGTGATTTAAAATAAGTTCTCCTTTCCGCAGCCATGGCCAAATGCCGTTTGAACCATATGTAAAACCTGCAGTTGGTGTATTTAATACACTCCAGTACGCGGCATTCCGGATATCGGCAGCAGTTATATTGGGCTGAATCTCCTCATAAACCGGCTCCATGTTTATTATGGGACGAGGTGGGAGCCTGTCCCACCTGGCTGCAACCTGTCCTTTATTGATAAAATTCAGTGCATGTGCACTATTGCTATGTCCTGATTGGTATCCGATCACGTCAAGCCACGATTCATCAGCGTAGACATCCCCTATCCAGGAAGTACCTCCCGGATGTAAGGCCACCACTCCGGGAGGCCCCTCCTTAAAAACGCTCCTCCCTATATTCTTCCAGCGTTGCTCGGTCTCACCGGTGTATTTCCCGTCGCCGCCTAAAATCCATATCACGTGATTTGCTCCATATCTGGCTACCATGTAGCGAGCTAATAATACAGCCTCTGCTTCTGGCAGGTAATAACCGGGACTGAGTTCGCGGCCCTGAACAGTAGCTAGTGCCCAAAGAAGCACAGGAGCAGCTACAAGCCCATGTTCATTAATTTTATCAATCTTGGTATCTAAATGCTTAAAAAAGTCAGGATTGATCTTTATGCGACCGCTACCCTCAAATGCCACCTGACCCAAACTGTTCTTATCACAGCCACGCCATTGAGTAGTTACAAACTGGATGACGGTGAATCCGGTCGCCGCCCTATTACTAAGATATTCATCCCACTCCTGCTCTGTGGATTTCAACGTCCCATTCCAGGCGGTACATCCCACCCAAAAGAAAGGAGTGCCATTCGTATAGGTCAAATAATATGAGCCTTTCGGATGAATAATCGCCCCATGCCGGTAAATAGCCCTATTGCTACTATTAACGTTGCAAACAAAAGCTCCCTTGATCTTACTAAGCCCCTCATTTCCCTTGTCAGAGCAAAACGTTTCCCAGCTCCAGCTTCCTGTCTCATCAGGCGCGAACCTTACTTTCCAGTTTTGGGCTCCATCCCAAAAACCATTTACAACCTTCACTCTCCCACTTGGGGAAGTAAAACTGACACCAAAGCTTTGTACATCATAAATCGGATTGATATACTCTTTACTGCTATGGAAGGTCTTTTCAAATTTCGTCCACAGGGGCAACTCGTCTGTGGCAAGAGCAGGTAGGGCTGATAAAAGGAGACATACCTGTAGCAACAGCCTTAGCTTCCAATGATGGTTTACTGGCAAATGTAACATATCAAGAGTCTTTCGTTTGCAATTATATACTATTCTCGTGCAGACGCTTTATAAAAACCAGCTTCAGCTAATTGAACGGACTGCTTTGATTTCAATACCGTAATTCTAACCTTGCTAGTTGAGACCAGGGGCAAACGCAATAATCTTTTGTGACCGATGGTAGTAAACCGGCTTAGCTCTTTCCACTGGTTTCCATCCCAGTATTCCAGTAAAGCTTCCTCGTTTCTTTGACCCGTTGCTATGTTCTCCTGCAATGATATCCTGTCGAATGATATGCTCTTTCCAAAGTCTATCGCGTATGGAACGTTATCCTGCAATTCGACGAATGTATCTAAGACTTTATCTGTAAGCGAATTGGGAAGCATTCCTTTGGCAAGATTCTTTCTGAATGTTTCTTCCAAAATGGAATGATAATCGTACAAACTCTTCACATCTATCGGTGAAAACAAACCGCTTTTATCCGGAGGGATATTCAGTAGCAATAGACTATTGTGACCTACCGATTTATAATACAGGTCCACCAATTCCTTCCCGGACCTTACTTTATCGTCCTCTCCTTCGTGATAAAACCAGCCGGGCCGTATAGAAACGTCGGTTTCCGCCGGAATCCAGAGCGAGCCTTGCGGATCACCTGCATTCAAATATTCCGGAGACATTTTGCCCGGGGCATTATCGGCCCTCACATTGATAGTAGACCAGCAGGTCTCTCCCGCGTAACCTTTCTCGTTACCCACCCATCTTACATCAGGCCCTACATCAGAAAACATAACAGCCCCAGGCTGAAGTTCACGTACCATCTGCCAGTATCCGTCGAAGTCGTACTCCATATCTTTTGCATTCTCTCCTTTCGCTCCATCAAACCAAACTTCTGCTATTTCTCCGTAGTTTGTCAGCAGCTCTCTAAGCTGATTCTTGTAGTAATTATTATATTCGGCTGTCCCATACGAGGGGTGATTCTGATCCCAGGGCGATAAATAAAAACCGAACTTAATACCATATTCTCTACAAGCCGCTTCAATCTCTTTCACAACGTCTCCTTTCCCTTGTTTCCAGGGGCTTTTCTTTACTGAATGCTCGGTGTAGGCGCTTGGCCACAGGCAAAATCCGTCGTGGTGCTTGGCGGTAATAATCGCCATTTTGAAACCGGTCTCTTTGAGGATTTTAACCATTTTCCTGGCATCAAAACTTACCGGGTTAAAAATGGACGGACTTTCAGTTCCATCGCCCCATTCCTTCCCTGTAAAGGTGTTGACGGTAAAATGTATAAATGCCGTATTCTCTAACTGTTGCCATTCCAGCTGTCGCGGCGTCGGCTTCGGTAGTATCTGGCCACCTGCCGGCAAACACGTCGCAGCAAGCAGCAAAACAGTAATTATTCCATTTCTCATGAGCAATATCAATTTAAACTTTCTTCTACTTTAAATACCCAGGCATGATCACAGGGAGCGCTTGCCAGATTAATTGAGGGTGGGACAATCGTTAACGTATTTGCCCTGAACTGATAGTTAACCTTTTCGCCGGAACCCAGCAACTCTATCTTTTTAGCGCCTATTAACCCGGCTAACTCAAACGGACCGGCAGGCCACTTTGTACATAAGATGTAAAGGTCATTTCCCTTACGGGTATAGAAGATACCGTCTTCCTTCATTGTCGCAGGCCGACGGTTCCATGCTCGGGTTCCGTATATCGCCTCTCCATTAACGTCCAGCCATTTTCCAATATCCAGTAGCCGTTCTTCCATTATCACCGGAACAAGCCCGTTCGCTTTAGGGCCTATATTCAGCAGGAGATTTCCGCCATTGCTTACCTTGTCTATCAAAAGGTCGATCAGTTGCTTCGAACCGGAATAGTGCTCCAACCTCTCAAACTGATTATACCCATAGGAAGTACCGATTCCTCTGCTTTCCTCCCAGGGATGTTCTATCTTCCTGGTGTTCACTGTGTCACCTATTAAGTCGTATTCTGTTGTATAGTATCCACCGTGGACGCTTCTGGTTTCTTTTCCCCACCTGTCATTCACTACTATCGAGCTTTTCACTGCTGATTCGTTATAGAGCCATGCAAGAAACTGTTCACTCTTCAGCTCGGCGCTGGTATAGTCCCATTCACCATCAGCAAATATCACCTCAGGCCTATAGCGATTTACCAGGTCTTTCATCTGAGGGATCATATGTTCTGTTGTCCACCGTCCGATGTTTTTAGATGTGTACAATGGATTGCTCCATTCCAGCAAGGAATAATAAAGTCCCATCCTCAACCCCTTCCCCCTTACCGCGGCGGAAAGATCCTTTATTACGTCCCGCCTGGGCCCAGTCTCCACACTGTTCCAACCCTTACTTTCTGTACTTGGCCAAAGACAATAACCATCGTGGTGTTTAGAGGTAAGCACAACGTATCGGGCTCCCGACTTCTTAAACAAATCAGCCCATTGATATGGATCGAAAAACTCTGCTTTAAACATATTAGCGAAGTCTTTATAAGAGGAACTGCCGCCATAATAACGTTTTTGATGTTCTACAAACAGCTCATTTCCCTCAAGCAGACGATTTTCGTAATGTTCAGCATACCTTTCGTACACACCTTTTAGTTCATCAACCGGAGCATAAGCAGGCACGGAATAAAGTCCCCAATGTACAAAGATTCCAAACTTAGCGTCAGACCACCATGAGGGAGTTTGGCGCTTATCCAGCGAACTCCATCGGGTCTCATACTCCTGTGCAGTTATGACGTTTGAATAAAGGAGAATCGTCAAAAGCAAAAGGAGAATCTTTGCTGCACTTTTTCTTATCATTTTATTTTTTTTACTAACCTGCTACTTAACCAATAGATCGACTACTTTCAGATCTTCATCCCTGGACGACGCGCCAACCATTATCTTAAAATTACCTGGTTCTACCACCCAGTTCATCTCTTTGTCGTAAAACGCCAGTTTACTAGCCGGCAAATTGAACTTAACAAGCTTTGTTTCGCCGGACTTAATGGAGACCCTGGTAAAATCTTTCAGCTCCATAACCGGCCTTGTGGCCGAACTGTACTCATCGCGTATATATAGTTGTACGATTTCTTCTCCGTCTCTTTTGCCTATATTGGTTACCTCAACTGAAACCTCTACCGACTCTTCTTTTCCAATGACCTTTTTCGATAGATTCAGATTCCCATATCGGTATGAAGTATAGCTTAATCCGAAACCAAACGGATATAAAGGAGTACTTGGCCCTATTGTATAAGGATGGAAGTACATCGAGGGCTTATGATTATAAAATTGTTGTACTTGTCCCACATGTCGCGGAATCGTAATCGGAAGCTTGGCAGTCGGATTCACCTTTCCATAAAGTATTTCTGCTATGGCTAGCCCTCCGACACCACCCGGCTCCCAGGCTTCGACCAGAGCAGCGACGTTATTCGCGATCCACTCCACTCCGAGCTGCCTTCCATTTACCAAAACAACAATAGTAGGCTTCCCTGAAGCATGGATCTTCTCAACAAGCTCTTGCTGAAGTCCAGGAAGTGCTATATCAGACCTGTCTGTATCTTCGCCTCCCGTTTTCTCAAACCAATTATTCCGCAATGCATGTTCCCCCACAACCACGATATTCAGGTCAGCATTCTTTGCCATCTCTGCAGCACGCTCTACTTTGGCAGGATCCATCTTTCGAATGTTCCACCCTTGCTCCAGATAACTAAAGTTGCTTTGAGGGGAAATCATCTTTAATCCCTCCAAAATGGTTATAATATTCTCATCAGGCTGTGGAAGGGCCCAGTCACCCATAATCCCCTGGTTATTCGCATTTGCACCTGTCACAAAAACATTCTTAAATTTTGAAGGATCAAGAGGAAGAATACCGCCGTTCTTAAGCAGAACGATTGACTTTCGGGAAGCATCCAGAGCCGTAGCCTGATGCTCCTTTGTAAAAACGTTTGACTTAACTTTCTTAAGATCAACAAAGCGATTTTCAAATAAACCAAGCTTGAACTTTGCTTCCAGAATCCGGCGACAGGAAGCATCGATACGTTCCGTGGAAATTTTCCCTTCTTTAACCAGTTCAACAACTTTAAAATAGAAGTCGGGACCGTGCATGTGCATATCCATACCGGCTTCAACGCTCTGAAAAAAGGCGTCTTTGTTGCTCTCTGCAGTTTTGTGAAGGTCGTGCATATGCTCGATATCCATCCAATCACTTACAATAAAGCCTTTGAAGCCCCACTCCTTGCGAAGCACATCTGTCATCAACCACCTATTGGAGTGGCTCGGAATGCCATTTACCTCATTATGGGCTGTCATCAGCGTAAAAGCACCCGCTTTCACGCCGGCCTGATACGGTGGAAAATACACCTCACGGATAGTCCTTTCAGACAAATCGGCCGGTGCGCCGTTAGTTCCATTTATAGGAGTTCCGCCCATGTAATGCTTGATGCATGCCAGGACTTTATCAGTTCCGGTAAAATCATTACCCTGATAACCTTTTACGGCAGCCACTCCCAACTGAGTTACGAGATAAGTATCCTCTCCAAACGTTTCACCAACACGTCCCCAACGAGGATCGCGTGCAATCTCAACATTCGGATTAAAGGTCCATTGAGAGCCGGTGGCCCTCATTTCAAGGGCAGTTTGGCGGGAGACCTTCTCTACTAAACCTGAATCAAAGGCTGAAGCCATCCCAATATTTGTTGGATAAACCGTACATCCTTTCACCAGAGCATTGCCGTGTATCGCATCAATCCCAATTAGCAACGGAATTTTCAGGCGGCTTTTCAGGGCAAGTCGCTGAAGTTCATTTGCTTCTTCAGCGGTCACCACATGAAGGAAAGAACCGACAAGGCCCTTCTCTGTCATGCCTGCGATATCTTTAGAAGTAAGACCCGGATAGAAGCCTCTGGCCGTGTTGTTCTTTAACTCTTCTTCGGTCAGATCTTTCTCCGCAGAACGCATATGTTCCAGCCCCACGTATTGATTCATCTGAGCTACTTTTTCTTCCAGCATCATTCGATTCATGAGATCATCTACACGCTGATCGATAGCCTTACTGGCATCCAGGTATAACGGCTTTTCACTTTCTTTGACGATAAAGGACAAGAAAACGCCAGCCAGCAACAGTAATACGGATATTTTTCTTTTCATAATTTTCCAGATATTTAATTCATTTTAGTCGGTGTTCCTATATCTGTTTATGGAGGCATCCATTCCTTTTTCAGATTGGTACAACGGAGGCTGGTATAAAAAAGCGTAAGGTTTATATAAAGTAGCACAGTCTGGATTCTCCCGTTTCAGTTGCTGGTACTTTTCCCAGAATTCGTCGTATCTTCTGATAGAAAGCGCGATCTTTTCCCTTTCATGCTTTCCAGACATGTCTCCAACAAAGCCAAGAGCCATAATATTCCAGCCCTCGGCGATAATCTGATGCAACAGCAAACCATAGAGACTGGATACCCTGACATAACGTTCATCAGCGGCATTTCGAAGCTTCACAATATTGCTCAAGCTAACTATTTCCTTCCACAGTGATACCGCTTCATACTTTTCATCAATGGCAGCCTGCAGTTGGCGGTGCTTATGCCAATAATTAAATGCTTTCGATAAGGGCGACGCGTCCGGTTGATCCCTGGATTCCGAAGCTTGCGGATCTGTGCCACCCAAAAAATGATCCCTGGTCCACCAAACCCAACCATTTTCAACCGGTAGTTTTGCACTTGAATGTCCTCTGAGTACTGCCTTTGCAGATAGCTGGCATAATTCCCTGAACGCCTTTCTCGACTCGCCTTCTATTCCGGCCTTATCCATAAAGCCGTTGAATACCTGCTCTTCTGTCTGCTTCGTGTCATTTCCCCAATGACTTATTACATAAGCATTCAAATGGCACCAAAACTCATTACTAACATACGGGCCGACCCATCCTCCTCCTCTGCTCCAGGTCCAAACCCCTTTAAACTGCGGACTATTTTTTATGTCATTTAAAGACTGGTATCCCGCTTGCGGAGAATTAGTCGAATACTCTTCAAAACCATTAATAACGCCTTCAGCAATATAATTGGGGAAGGAGCCCTTACCCTCATATTCTCTTTGTGCCTGAACTTCAACCACCTGAGCATGTTTACCAAATCCCAAAGTAGGATTAAATTCATGAGTGCGGTGATAATCCCCTTTCGTATGTTTGACAGCAAAAACGAGATTTTTGTGCGGGGCTATTTTATTGGTTACATCCAGGTAATAGTTCCTATCGTCATGCATCCCGCCAAACGACCAGGTGCGGTAAATCAGCATTTTATTGCGCTTCACACATACCTCGTCGCGCAACAGATTGAGGAGTGTTATATGACTTTTCTCCCCATTGATAATCGGATTATTACCGGTATGATAGGGTACATTATTCAGATAAGTTTCTCCTGTGCGAATCACCAGACCATCGAGATCAGGAAACGATTCGAATACCTCCTGTATCATCTGACGATGTATCTCTATTGTTTTTGGCTTCTCAAGGCTGATCTTTCCATTTTCATCACAAACCTCATCTTTGTACAACTCAACCAGTTTTCTTGGCAGAACTATAATATCAGTAAAATAGTAAACCTTAATACCTGCCCTATGCGCGCGCTTGATATTCGCCTTGACCCGCTTGGCAGCCTCTAGAACCCAATCCCTCTCCTTGCTTCCCCGCGGGAAAATTCTCTTATCAAAACTGTCGAACGTTATTGCGGCATGCACAAATGTAAAATCGTTCATTACTTGTCCGGTATAACCCTCATTACTCAAGAATTCGGGATCGTTATAGCGGCTATTGGTTAAAGCCTCTCCCGGATTGTTATGCACCATATCCAACACATGAAAATTATTGTCCTGTCCATATATCATCAACGGAGAAATACATGAAAAGAAGAAAACAAGCACCTGAGCCCTAACAGCAGCCATTCCCTGCATCATAATAGTATTAAATTGATTGTTCGAAAGTACTTTCATCGCATCGTAAGACAGGTTCTATTTACAAAGTTCGGGATCAGTCTGCTGGTACTTAAGCAGAGTGGACAGCTGCGGTCGGTCTATTCCGTCTTTCGGCTCTACAGACATTGCATAAGTTGGCCACCACGGTCCGGCAGCCCAATAGGTACCATTAACACAATTATCTTTCAGGTACTTCAACATGTTATCCAGAGTTTCAAGCCATCTTGGATCATTATCCGGCACCCCATACTCCCCGATAAATCCTCTTAGGCCATTAGCGTTTAACCACTCTACAAATGGCTTTGCCCTTTCAACCCCAGTGGTTGGGGTGCAGGCCTCGGCATCATAACCCTTAGCGTATTTTCCAGAATGGTCATTATCAAAATATATATGAGCCTCGAAAATCAAATTATCTGAGGGGTCTTTCAGGTTTTTCAGGTTATCACTGGCTAAAAGCCACCTTGCAGCCGAACTGAAAGAATCCCCACCAACAACAATAGTGGTTTTTGTGTCAACTACTCTTATTTTATCTATTAAAGCTTGAGCAATATTGAACCAAGTGGATGAGCCGGGCATATCATGCGGCTCATTCATCAAGCCATATCCCCAGATATTGTTATAAGATTTAAACTCTTCCGCTATCTTCGACCACACATCTGTAACATGCTCAGTTGTGAGTGAAGATCCTCCGATGACATAGCTTGTACCCTTGAAAGATCTTCTTGCATAGTTATGCATATCCAAAAGCACAAGAATTCCTCTCTCTTCTGCAGCGCTGACAAAGCTTTTCATTCTACTCAACTCAGCAGCATCAAGAGACTCGTTGAGGGTCGGTTGAATTCTTTCCCACCTAAATGGAAGCCTGATAAGCCTCAGGCCTTTATTTTTGAAATAATCAAGTTCCTCGGCGTTTGGATACGTATAATGTTCGCCAAACTTGCCAGGAAAAACGTCTCCGAACTCGGCTCCTGCAAGATTCACCCCGTACGGTTCGATTTTATGCTCTGCAACCGGAGCATTTCCATCAGGCTCACCTTCCGGGTCAGATGAAGAGCTTTTGTCACACGAAGAAATAAATGCTATTAAAATTAAAAACAAAATTGACGTATATCTTTTCATAATGTCGTTTTTTAAATGAATTATAGGCGGACTATTTATCGGGTTTAGCTACGATTCGCCAATTATCAAAAGAGATATCTATATTAAAGGCTACACCAGTTGATACAATCCCCCTTATTTCATACTGATTATTAGCACGAGCGGCCAATGGCACTGTATTTCCGTTTGCTGCCTGAAGAGATATAGAATGGGTCACCCATTTTCCTTTTGTATTGAAAGGTAAAGCTGTAGTCGGACTCCATGCGTAGTATTTATTCGAAGGCAGATCGGCGAAAATTCTGATTCCTGCCGTACTTACGGGCAGACTGGTGTTTACTTCAAATTTCAATAAGTAGTCGCCAGGGTTATCAACAACATCCTGGGGAAGTACCACCTTACCTTTAACAAATTCATCCTGGGCAAAACCAGTCCGGAGTGGCTTTTCCACAAAATGAGCATAATTGCCGCTGATTGTTCCGGGAAGCTCATCTTGTCCGATATAATTTGCCCGTCCCCAGACAGCCGAAGGCTTATCATCATAATTAACAACCATATTCGTGTTATCCTTGTAAGGATATTGATAAGGAAATTCTGCACCATTTCTATCTATGATTTTAATTATATCGCCTTGAACGGCGCCAGCTGGGACTGTTGCAAACAAAGAGTCGACTGTTGCTCGTACAATCGTAGCTTCGTTAGCTCCGAAGTATAATTTCCCAGTTCCTCTGGTTAATCCTGCAAGATCAAAACTCTGCCCAACAAAAACCATATCAGTGTTTACAGGAGCATATTCGTTATCCACACTAGCGATCATTACAGGAGGAATATTAATTTTGAAGTCATAGCTTGCTTCCCCTTGAGATGTTTCAACGACAACTTTATTAGTAATCTGATCAGGAGCGGTACTGGGAACTTTAACCGTAATCTCATTGCCCACTGCATAAACCATCCGGGCCAGATCAACTTCTACATCATTGAACATCAACTTGTTTAACGAACACAAGTTCTCGCCCTTAATAATAACAAACTCGTTATATGTCCCTTCTGATATAGGCGAGGTTCTATCTGGCTGGTACACTCCGTCAATTCTCGGTATACCGTTACAGCTTGCATCTTCATCATCTTTTTTGCATGACGAGAAGCTTAAGCTGCCTACTATTAAGCAGCTTAACACAATCTGGTAATATCTTATCTTGAATATTTTCATGACACTTACAATTAGTTTAACCTGAATATAATTCCGGTGGTGACTCAGCACTACCAACCTGGGTTATTTTCGTTTATTTCGGTATTTCCTGTGATCTCTACAATTGGTAAAGCGAACAATAAATGCTTTTGCTCACGAGACTTAACAATATTGTTATTATCATTCCCGATAGCGTTCATAACCTGCAGATAAATTCCCCACCGTCTTAAATCCCATGGGCGGTTTCCTTCGAGAGCGAGTTCACGCCTGCGTTCTTCAAGAATAAATGATCGAAGGCTTACTTTATCGAAATCTCCTGGCTCTACAGGAGTAGCCTCACTTCTAAATCTTACCTGGTTTAGTTTGCTAACCGCTTCTGTAATGTCGTCTACTTCATTTGCCGCTTCAGCATAAATCAAAAGCGTTTCTGCGTACCGGAGAAATGGGTAGGGAGCATCTGTTCTTCTTAATGTTTTGTCTGTAACATCCAGATACTTCGTCACTCTGGCGATACCCTGATCTCCGCTGGCATGTCTGAAAGAAGGATCGTCATAGCCATACTTGGTTTTATACAAGTTCAGTGTTTCCGGATCAGGCGATGTAGTGGGAGTTTGTTCTTTAGCAGGATACCATCTCTTAGCGTTATTATTCATAGTGAACTTGTGGATTACCCCGTCCCTTATACGCCTGTCAGTTTCCTCAAATAAGTCATACCAATGATCAGAAAGACCCATGGGGCCCGACCCGGCAAGCATTCTCCCTTCTGCATCGTACTGTCCACAATAATGATAAGTAAGTACCATCCCATTATTATCTTTCCCTTGCTCGCTATACAGCATCCATAAATGTTCAGCTTTACCACGGCTAGCCTTGCTCCATAAATTATTCCAGTTATTAATCAATCCAACTTTTGCACCTGCAACAGATATTAAACCAGGATCAGCCACATCAATTACTTCCTTAGCTTTATCCCTTGCCAGCCTGAAATATTCGGCTGCATTGAAAGACTCGTGTCCAGCCACCACATCTTTAGTAACTTGAAGTGGAATAGAAGTAAGTCTCTGCCCAGCCGCATTCTTATGCGGGCCTCCCATAACCGTTAGCTGAGCCCCCGACAATCCCCCTGAAGCCATATTCAAATAGACTTTCGCCAGCATGGTTTTCGCAGCTTCCTGGCTAATCATGCCTACCTTATACTTTGCATTAGTCCTGGCGAAAAGCTGAGCCTCCGACTCCTTCAATATCTCGATAATATAAGCATATACCTCTGCAACAGAAGAACGGGGAAGATTTGCAGGTTCACCATACACCACCGACGTTTTCGAAAGTGGAACAGGGCCAAAAGCCCGTACTAAAGTAAAATAAGCCCAGGCTTTATAGAAGTTGAGTTCACCTATAGCGTTGTCAATCTCGTCCCGCTCCACATTGCTCATCGAGTTAAGAGAAGGGATCACATAGTTCGATCTGCCAATCAAAAGATATAATGACGACCAATATCCTCTAAGATCATCGGCATTGCCGAAGTTGCCTGAACCTGTTTGATTATAAAAGCTCCGGTTTCCGGTTATATCATCACAATCCATCTCGTAGGGTCTGTTGAATACCTCATATCTGAAGAACCCATCTCTCAGGAAGGTAGACCGTACACCATTCATCCATAAGTTCATCGCTTCAGGAGAATCTTCCATTTGTTCCGGGGAAATGAAAGAATAAGGCTTTTCCTCGAGTGCCTTCTCGCATGACCCTGTCAGAAAAACCATAGCTAAAGCCAGTATTTTTAAGTTTATAATCTTTTTCATGTTTAAGTCTCTGTTGAGTTATGAATTAAAATGAAGCTCTGATACCAAAATTGAAGGTACGGGAGTTGGGATAAGCATTCATATCGACCCCACGACGCGACGCATCAGCTGCAAATGAATTTACATCCGGATCGTACCAGCTATAGTTGGTAAACGTTAACAGGTTATTTGCTGAACCATACACATAAATAGTGCTCGCAAAGAGCTTTTTGCTATTGAAAGTATAACCTATATTGACAGTCTTGAGTCTTACAAAACTTCCGTCTTCTACATTTCGATCGCTGAAAAACATTTCCCGGTTAGTACCTGCAGTTAGACGGGGCCATGTCGCCGTTGCCGCTGTTTCTTCTGTCCAGCGACCGTCGAAAGCGAACTTTGGAAAATTATCTCGCTCTCCCATACGCAAGGCCAGTGAGTTTGTGTTGAGAATATCATTCCCTATCGATCCCTGAACAAAAAAACTGAATGTCAACCTTTTGTATCCAAAGGTATTCGTAAGACCGAAAGTATAGTCAGGTGTCGTATTGCCAATAACCGTACGGTCGTTACTTGCACTGATCACACCTTCAGCGTCGCCATCAACATTTACATACTTTATTTCTCCTATTTTTGACTTCAGCCGGTCATCCGGGAGGGTTCTCCAACGGGGATCAGCGCGCACCTCAGCCTCATTGTCATAAAACCCATCTTCAACCATGCCATAGATGCTACCGATAGGCTGACCGTTCCGTAAAACCATTGCACTTTCCATTCCGGTATAGAGCCTAAGGAACTGATCTCCCTGCAGGCCGGAAACTTCGTTTCTGTTAAATGCTATATTACCGTTAACTTTCCAATTGAATTTCGGATTCTGGATAACTGCTCCATAAACTGACAGTTCTAAACCCTCATTTAAGACTGTACCGAAGTTTGTCAACCGGGTTTCAAAACCGGTAGTCGGCGCAACGGCCATGGTTTGAAGCAAATCTTCGGTTCTTTTTCTATAAACGTCAACAGTAACCGATAATCTGTCTTTTAAGAACCCCATATCAAGCCCTAAATCGGTTTGATAGGTAGTTTCCCATTTCAGCCCCTGGTCGACCATGTTATTTTTATTTAACGCGAAGCCGCTTTGAACCAAATCCAAAATAGGGGCGTTCACTGATATCATCTGATACTTTGTACCATATGGGTTTATTCCCTGGTTACCTGTAGAACCATAGCTCGTGCGAAGTTTCAAAAAGGAGAACATGTTCAAATCCTTAATAAACATTTCCTCACTTGCTGTCCAGGCTAACCCGACAGAGCCGAAATTGGCCCATTTATTCTGGTCAGAAAACTTGCTTGACCCGTCCCTGCGGAAATTCACCGTGAATAGATATTTACTCATATATCCGTAATTGACACGTCCAAGGAATGACATCAAAGAATTTTCTTCTTTCCTGTTTTGAGGAGTTTGCTGAACCAGACCAGAACCTATGTTGAAGTTCTCGTTTATATCCGTTGGAAAGCCTGAAGCCTTAATTTCGTAACGCTTTCTGTTTGCATCCTCAAAGGATGCCACCGCCACTGCAGACACATTATGTTTAGTCCCGAATTTCTTATTGTATGACAATAATGATTCTAAGGTCAACTGCCTTGTTGCTTCTTCTCCCTCAGAAGCCCTTCCATTAATCGGAGGACGGCCCTGATGAACATCTCTGCCATAAAAATTCTCACGCTCATTTGAATTATAGTTGTAACCAAAGCGCTGACGGAAGTTTAATGATGGTGTAAAGTTCAACTGTGCAAACCCCGTAGTATAAACCCGTACTGATCTTGTTTCATCCTTCATATTCATAACCGACTTATATGGATTCGATATCCGTGAAGCGGCTGCAATCTCCTCTCTCAGATCGGAATAAGGGTCGTCAAAAACATTTGTAGGAGCATATCTCATGGCATCGTTCATTACATTCGATTGAGTTTGCACCGTGTTGGTTTTAACCATTTGATAATTGGCATAATTCAAATTCGTGTTAATACCCAGCTCAAACAGCTTACTTACTTTTCTGCCAATGTTTAATTGAGTACCATACCTTTTATAACCAGACCGCTTGATTATACCTTGTTGATCTGTATAGTTACCCGACAAGGAATAAGTTCCTTTTTCTGTTCCTCCCGATATCCGCAATGTGTAATCTTGGGAAACAGCGTTCCTTAGTATAGTATTCAACCAATCTGTACCTGTAAACCCTTCGGGATATGTAAGGCTACCGGAGGGAACACCTGTTAAAAAATCTTCCGGTTTTGGTTTGTAGCTAACCAGATTTGTCGCCTCGTCAATCTGTACCCGACCCGGCCAGAGCAGCCCTAATGTTCCATCCTCATACCTGTTATAGTTCAGTCTTGCCTCGTTTCCTCTAATGGCATAGTCATACGCCCCCAATAGCTCCAGGCGGTTGGTTATACTACTTACTCCAGTATTCACCATAAATTCAACTTTATCCTTTCCCACCTTTCCTTTCTTCGTAGTAATAAGAACTACCCCATTTGCCCCGCGGGAACCGTATATTGCCGTAGCAGACGCATCTTTAAGAACCTGGATACTTTCAATATCCTGCGGGTTAAGGAAAGCCAACGGATTAACGGTTTGCTTTGCATCATCTGCGCTATTTCCCGCATCACCGCTTATTCCAGCGGAAGTGACCGGGATATCATCCACTACATATAGAGGCTCACTTCCGGAAAATGAATTCGCCCCTCGTATGGTCATGCTAATGCCTGCTCCCGGAGCTCCATCATTGCGGTTCACCTCAACCCCTGCAATCATACCCTGAAGCCCCTGATTAACGCTGATCGGGTTATTATTTACCAGATCTTCACCCTTAACTGAGCCTACCGCACCGGTCAGATCCCCCTTCCGTACAGAACCATAACCTATTATTACAACTTCATCCAGTTCACTATTCGATTCCTGTAGTGTTACATTAAGCGTCGTGTTATTCCTAACTGCCCTTTCAACCTTATCAAAGCCGATAAAGGCAAACACCAAAACTGACGCTGGAGAGGGAACTTTGATCGTGTATATACCGTTGTTATTTGTGGACGTACTCTCCGTTGAGTTTTTTACCCTTACAGTTACACCGGGAAGCGACTCTCCTCGTGTATCCGTCACTCTGCCTGTTACTGATATTGCGGTGGCCTGGCTGTAGGCACCATAACAAATGAACAAGGATAGTGTCAGAGTCAATAGTAAGTACCCCGATACCTTAGGAAGGCATTCGAAAAAAAACGTTTTTCTTTTCCCCCTATCAATGGTCTTGTGCCTCTCGGTGCACTGACCACTTTTAAGCAGACCTTCTGACTTTCTCATATTTTATAATTGGTTAATTTGAATGAATTACACCGCAAATGCAGAAACAGCTCCTTACAAGCAGCACTGACAAAACATTTGCAATTGAGTAATAATTTATGATTGAAGACTTTTGCCTATTAGCTGAATATTCAACAATTTTAGCATTCAGCTGCTACAGGCCGAAAGCGGATATTATTGTTCTCCGTTCCTGTCATAAAATCTTTCTGATAATTCAAAGGGCTCTTTCCGGTGATAATTTTAAAATATTTATGAAAGCTGGCAAAGTTATTGAAGCCGCTTTCATAACAGAGTTGCTTGATACTGAGCCCACTGTCGATCAATTGCTTACATGCATGTCCCACTTTGATCTCAATTAGAAACTGAGAATACGTCTTGCGTGTACGTGACTTGAAGTATCTGCAGAATGAGTTAGGGCTAATCCCTGCTACATCAGAAATTTCCTCCAGAGAGATTTTCCGTCTGAAATTATTGAAAGTATATTCATATACACGTTTGATGCGGTCCTGTTCATCATCAGTCTCCTGGATAAAACCAATAGATGAAAGCTCAGTGATCTTCGAATTATTAGCAATTTCATTCAGAATTTGCATAAGGATAAACAGCCTCACAGAACCTGCTGAATCCAGCATTTTTTCGAATAGTTCAGGAACGGTTGATTTCGCCTTACCGGTGACCTGGATGCCGCGACGTGCTTTCTCCAGTACTTGCTTGATAGCCTTATTTTCCGGCAAATTAAGAAACTCATTCCCCCAGAAGTTTTCATGAAAGTGGGCTACCCGCACATCCGCACTCCTGACGCCGACTTTTGTTTTGTCCATTTCATCGAAGCGCCAGAAGTGTGGTAAATCTGCACCTATCAACACGATATCGCCCGATCGAAATCGCGTTACACTGTCGCCTACAAACTGTGTTCCTCTCCCTTCATTAAAATGTATCAATTCAACCTCCGGATGGTAATGCCACCGGTTGTTTATTGAAGGCTCGATATCCTGTCGCACACTGAATGACTGCGCCGGAGCGTTTAAGACTTTAAGTAGTTGTGGTTTCATATTTCAACTATTTGATTTTAGTTACAAAAGCTTGGTTAATAGCTTATAATTGTAATCGAAAATTACATAAACATATTCCGGGTGGGAATATTTGAAACGCACCAAAATGTGTAGGAAACAAACATGGCATTGGAAAGAATATCTGAAAAACGGAAAATAGACCCGTCGGAAACAAAACAGCTATTCAATGATGTTAACATCAAGCTGTTCTGTTGTCGCTACTGGATGCTGGAAGAATGGGATTGTATTGATCTTTCTGTACCTTTCTGGCGGCTATATCACAATACTTTGCCGGGAGCGGAAATTATGTTTCAAGGCCGGACTATTCAGTTGAGACACGATCAGGTAGTTCTCATTCCTCCGCATACTTCATTTTCAACACATCTGAGATTCGCACATGCTCCTACGGGTAGTGAGCGAATAACCGGACGGCAGATTAATGACATCAATGATCTCAAGAATCATAGATCACAGGAAATAACCGACCATCTTTTTATTCATTTCAACCTGGGTTTTCCTTTAGATTTCGTGAAAGCTGACATTTATACTTTTGCCTGCGACTATAATGCTTTTCAACTCCTGGATCGCATAAAAGAAGCGTGTCTTGAAAAGACGTCGATATTTAGCTTTAATGACTGTTTAAAGATAAAGCAGCTAATAAGCCAGCTGTTGTCCAAACTTCCTGAAGATATCTGGACTTACGGAATAATAGATCGTCGAATATTTGACTCCATGCAACATATTGAAAAGCATCTTTCCGAAAGAATATCTAACGAAACGCTGTCAGAGCAGGCTAACATGGCTGTTAATTCTTTCGCCAGACTCTTCAAAGTTAACGCTGGGGTATCTGTACAACAATATATACTTAAGGCCAGGGTTGAGAAAGCATGTAATCTTATGCATCACACGAATAAAACGATTGATGAAATCGCTTACGATTGCGGCTTCTCCGACAGGCATCACTTTTCTAAAGTGTTCAAGCAAATCATGATGATAACTCCTGCCTATTATAAAAAACATTTAATTATCGGATAACTTCGCCTCGCTATTAATCCTCAGTCCCTTGCTATGTTCCTCCAGAGAAAATATATTTTCCATAAGCACCCACTTTTCGCCTGGCTTTGCCCAGGGCAGCTGTTCCTGATATTTTAACATCAGCGTCTCCCATTCCTGAACTTTCTGATTCATTAGATCCATTTTTTTCTTCTCTTCGATGCTAAAAGAATCGCTGGCTTCCAGGATCATAAACAGACGAGTCTCAAGCCTGTATATTTCCATATTAACTATTCCTGACATATATATATTGTCGACAATTTCCGGCCATACAATCTTGTGGTAATGATCATACTCTTCGATCAATTTTTTGTCGTTCTTCAAATCAAGAGCAAAACAATATTTTTTCATAAAAGACATCCTATTAAATCATTTATTGGCGATCAAACCGGTTAAATGGAGAAACTAAATTCTTCGCGACGACATCAAAAGTTGATAGCAGCAAGTTTAAACCGGAACAGACGCAATTGAGCAATTAACGGTCGTTATTTATTGTATGTAATTAGCCAGCTATTCAATCAGGTTGGCTTTTTAGGGACCCCACTTTTATTGAAATCCGTACTGCTATCGTTGTTCCTACGCCACAATGACAGAATCAGAGGGATTTTACGGAAACGTAAGGAGTCAGAATGTTAAATTTCACTAATTGATATAAAAAAAATTAATAGATAATTTTAAGACTTACTATTAACCAATTAAGCTAAATACAACATGAAATTTATCCTGACAGCATCTTTAACTTTATTGGCGGTCGTATCCTCCCTCGCACAAACTGTTCATCCTGATGCGAAGTACGCTGAAGCCGAAGAACTTCAGATTAAAACTAATGGATACAGAGGTATCTGGTACATGAATCAGCCGTCTAACGATGAATACGTCTACAAATACAGTGGCGGTATGGCCACATACACAGAAATGCATAGACCCCTGGCAATCTATTCGAAAAAAGCTCAAAAGACGTTCTTTTGCTTTGGAGGTACAGATGATAAAAACACCACCCTCCTGCATAACGTATCCTATTTCGACCATAAAAATAGGACAGTGGCTAATCCCACTGCGGTTATAGACAAGCGTACTACTGATGCACACGACAACCCCGTAATCTCTCTTGATGACAAAGGTCATATATGGCTCTTCTCAACTTCTCATGGAACAAACCGGCCCTCTTATATTCACAAGAGCGTCAAGCCGTATGATATAGAACGCTTTGAGCGGGTAAATGCAACCGAGATTGTAGATGGAGAAGAAAAGCCGCTGGACAACTTTGCATACTTCCAGATCTGGCATGTAAAAGGAAAAGGATTTATGGCCCTATACACCAAGTACACAGGTTGGAGTAGCCGGATTATCGGCTTTAACACAAGCAAAGATGGCGTAAAGTGGAAAGAGTGGCAACCGCTAGGGCAAATAGATGAAGGGCACTACCAGGTTAGCGATGAGCATAATGGCAAGATCGGCACCGCTTTTAACTACCATCCTAATGGTATGGGAATGAACTATCGCACTAATTTGTACTATCTCGAAACAACTGACTTTGGCAAGACCTGGCAAACTGCTAACGGAACAAAAATAGATCTGCCCTTGAAGCAAGTTGATAATCCGGCCCTGGTTAAAAACTTTAAAAGTGAAGGACTAAATTGCTATATGAAAGACATGAAACTCGATAAAAGAGGAAGGCCGATAATTATGATCATTTCGAGTAAAGGCTATCAGGCAGGCCCTAAAAACAATCCGAGGAGCTGGGAACTGTTTGCATTTGATAAAGAATGGAACAACTCAAAGGTTACCGGTTCCGATAACAACTATGACACAGGCTCCCTATATATAGATCAAGAAAAGACATGGCGTATAATTGGACCAACGAAACAAGGCCCGCAATTATTCAACCCGGGCGGCGAAGTAGCGATTTGGCAAAGCTCTGATTCAGGAAAGTCATGGGAACAGACCGAACAGCTAACCCAAAATAGCACAAAGAATCACAATTACGTGAGACGACCAGAGAATGCCCATCCCGATTTCTACGGCTACTGGGCAGATGGGCACGGAAGGCAGCCATCCGAATCGAGTCTATACTTTTGTAATAAGGACGGCGACGTTTTCGAGCTGCCCAGGCATTTCACAGGTGCGACTTTTAAACCCACAAAAGCCCCGAAGACTGTCAATTAAAAAAATATTCAAGCACAACATTATGAACAACATAAAAGTACACACTTTCATCCTTTTGTATATCAGCATACTAAGTACAAGCTGCCTCACGAAGCAAATCAATAATCCTGAGGTAAAAAGTTACGATCTTGAGCACTGGCCGGCAAATAAATCGCCTGAAGATATCGGTCAAAGAGTTATCAGGAAATATCTTAACACTTCACATTCGATGTATGGGGATCCACATCCTAAAAAAGCACCTCACCAGATCACGTATCCTGACATTTGCACGTGGCTTGGAGGGCTATGGTTTAGCAAAGAAACCAGCAACGATGAGCTCGTTAACCGGCTGAAAGATCGGTTTGACCCCTTGTTCAGCTCAGAGAAACACCTGCAACCTTTGCCTAACCATGTAGACAACAACGTATTCGGAGCCTTGCCTCTTGAACTTTACATGCAAACGAAGAAAAAAGATTACCTGGATATGGGCCTGCGTTATTCGGATACCCAATGGTCGCTCCCGGAAAATGCGAGACCGGAAGAAAAAGCATGGGCAGACAAGGGTTATTCATGGCAGACACGCATTTGGATTGATGATATGTTTATGATCACTGCCGTTCAGGCGCAGGCCTATCGCGCAACAGGCGACAGAAAATATATCGACCGCGCGGCCAGGGAGATGGTTCTCTATCTGAATAAGATCCAACTGGAGAATGGCCTTTTTCACCACTCACCGGAAGCACACTACAGCTGGGGCCGGGGCAACGGATGGATGGCGGTGGGAATGGCTGAGCTGCTGCGGGTCCTTCCTCGTGACAACGCTAACAGAAAAACCATCATGGAAGGGTATAAAAAAATGATGGCGGCTTTGTTGAAATACCAGGCTGAAGATGGTATGTGGCGTCAGATTATTGACGACCAGGAATCATGGAAGGAAACCTCGGGGACCGCTATGTTTACATATGCCATGATTACAGGCGTTAAAAACAACTGGCTTGATAAGAAAACATATGGTACATCTGCCCGAAAAGGGTGGCTAACACTCACCACGTATATTAACGAAAATGATGAGCTTACAGAGGTTTGTGCCGGCACTAACATCAAAAACAGCCGCGAGCATTACATGAACAGACCTCGTATTGTAGGAGACTTGCACGGACAAGCTCCCTTGTTATGGTGTGCAGCAGCTTTGGTGCGATAGCAGGCATGTCTCCCTGCTTACTAGCAGTATGTATCATAAAAAGCATTCGCTTAAATAGAGATATGAGCCGATTAGATGCTCTAATCGGCTCATATCTCTATTATTCTATATTAGGGTCTAGCGGTCTTTCCGCCTTTATCTACTATACCCCGGATTCTGCACAAGCGATTCCCCTTCTTTATTATTAAGCTGAATATCCTGTAGCGGAATAGGCAACAAAACATTAAAATCCTGGAAACCAGTGATTATTTTATTAGCAGGACCGGCGTCACCATTTCTAGAGATCCTATCTTTAAGTTTATTTGTACGAACAAGGGTCATCCGACGATTTTCTTCTGAAATAAGCTCACGGGCGCGTTCATCAAGAATAAAATCAATATTGATGTCGCCGGCAGTTACTCTTCCAAGGCTTGGGTTAGCCTGTGCCGTCCTTGTAAGTTTAAAGGCTCTGTCGCGCAAAACATTGATATCCTCAGCTGCCCCGCCGAGATTGTTCTGACGAAAACGAGCTTCAGCACGCAATAAATAGGTTTCCCCAAAACGCATCACAGGAAAATCTTTGACCAGCGCATATCCAAAGTCGTCTGCAGGATCATATCCTCCCCATTTCGTCGGATATGGATACCAGTTTTGCAAACTGTCTGCTTCGAACGGTATAACTTTATCACCAGTTGTAATAGTCCTTGTACTCACAGCAAGAGGAGAGTTTGCTGCTACACGGAACCCTTTTGCATCGATCCCTATCACTGTACTAACGCCAGGCTTATTATAATTGGTCGTACGGCGTATGTTGTAATTACTATTACGAATATCTCCTTGCAGACCCTGCCAAACGGTGTACTTCATAAAGTTGCTTAAACGAAGACGCCCGTTTCCACGACCACCTAAAGAATCGGCGTTTACCATTTCGGCCCAATTATGATATGATGGCTGCCATACGCGGCGATGCTGAGGATTATCAATTGTTCCGTTCGGCACATTTCGATTATATTCCATCTCGAAGGTCCAGATAGCTTCGGTATTGCCTTGACTACGGCGCTGATTCCCATAGCGGAACATGTCACGGTAATAGTCACCCCCCTCTCCTGTAAATATACCATACCTGGCCTCAATCAACTTATACTTTCCACCGCTTATAATTTCCGTAGCCGCCTGTTCCGCTTTGCCGAAATAAGTATTATCCCTCATTCCTATCCGCAGATAAGCTTCGGCGGCTAACTGACGAGCCATGTTCTTATTAATACGGCTTTGATAAACACCAGACTGATCCACATCAGGAAGGTTGGCGATGGCATACGTAAGGTCCTCGTCAATTACCTTATCAACTTCGGCAACTGGCTGCCGGGTATAGTCAAACTTTGGAACTGAAACCGCCTCCGTCAGCAGAGGTACGTCTCCCCATAGGGTTACCAGCGTGTTGTAAGCATAGGCCCGGAAGAATCTTGCCTCCGCGTTCGCTGCCTTATTATCCTCCCCAGTTGCTGCGATGATGATGTTCGCATTATTAATAAAGTCATAGCACCGTTGCCACAAAACACGCACCGCACCATTTTCCGGGTTCAGGGTGGCATATTGATAAAAAGGATTTTCTACTCCCTGAGTTGAACCGGCACTGGCGATATCCGTGCCGATGTGCCAGGCGGCTAAAAAGCCCTGTTCTGCACTATAGCCCCAGAGTTCAGCATATGTACGGTGTAAACCAACAAGCTGAGCCTCAATGGTGGAGCTGCTTAAGCCCGATACGCTGTATAGGGAATAAGGTTTTTCTTCAAGGAAATCATCCTTGCAAGATGTCACTGTCAAAGCTGCGACAGCAAGGATAGCGTATATATATTTATTGGATTTCATATTTATAATTTCTTGGTTAAAAGGTTATGTTGGCACCAAAAACAAAGCTTCTTACCATTGGATAGTTAAGGTCTGAGAACTCAGATCCTCGAACAATATCCCTTGATTCAGGATCCCATCCCACCCAGTTTGTCCAGGTATATAAGTTACGGCCGCTGGCATAAACTTGCACGTTACCAATACCAATCTTCTCTACAAACGAGCCGGGTAAGGTGTAACTTAATGTAACATCTTTCAGGCGGGTAAAACTTGCGTCTGAAGGAAATCCATACCCGTACCTGTTTGAATTATTTCCCAGTGAACGAAACTCATTACTTTTGTTTTCTGGTGTCCAGTACCCGATCACAGAAGGAGAGTTCCGGCGACCCGCCTCATCTCCTGCCACCCTAAGCTGACTATTCTCTCTGAGAGCACCCTGAACGGTGTTGATAAAGACGTTCAGGGAAAGATTCTTATAAGTGAAGGTGTTGGTAAGACCTCCTGTCCATTTCGGTGCTGTTTGACCTAAGATGGATCTGTCATTATTATCAATTTTACCATCTCCGCTAAGATCAGCTAATTTCACATCACCCGCTTGTGCGTTCGCATCCCAGGTCGTATGTACACCCGCAGCAATTTCCTCCTGCTGCCAGATGCCGACTTTTGTATAGTCATAAATAACACCGATAGGTTGGCCAATAAACCAGCGATTTCCCTCGTCACTCTGACCATTTCCGTACAGGTTAGTGATCTTGTTCTTGTTTGTCGCAAACACGATCGAGCTTGACCATGTGAAGTTATCTTTAGTAATATTCCGGGTATTTAAAGTTACATCGAGGCCGGTGTTAGACACTTCACCAAGATTGGAATAAACTCTCTCATAACCTGTTAGTCTTGGAAGGCTTTGTTCCAGCAATAGATCGTAGGTATTAGACTTATAAAAATCTATTGTTCCACTTATGCGATTATTCCATAATCCGAAATCAACTCCTGTGTTAAAGGACCTGTTCTTTTCCCATTCGAGGGTCGGATTTCCCATCAGAGCCCTTACGTCGAGAGCTGTTCTCGACTGTCCCCCCATTGCAAGGCCATTCGTGTTTAGAAGCGATAAAGATTGATAGATTCCAATGGCTTCGTTTCCAGCAAGGCCATAAGACACTCGCAGTTTTAGATTACTTACAACATCTTTTATTGGTGTCATAAAAGCTTCATTGTGTATGTTCCAGGCAAGTGCCCCGGCAGGGAACACCCCATACTTGTTATTAGCACCGAATACTGAAGATCCATCTCTGCGTACGGTAAAAGTGGCCAGATACCTGCTATCATAGCCGTAGTTCAAACGACCCATCTGTGAAAGGGTGTTGTATTTATCGGCTATAGAAGATGCAATCTGGGTAGTGGCTCCACCCAGGTTGCCCCAGCCCAGGTCATCGTTTGGAAAAATTTGTCCTTCAGCAATTGCCCGCTGCCAATACTTTTGTTTGGCAGAATACAAGCCGGTAAAGTCTATATGATGCTTGCCGAAATCTTTGTTATAGGTTAGAATATTTTCTATAGTATAGCTTTGCGATTCGGTATTGGTTATTCGACCGAGGCCGTTTACATTGTACACAGTTTCTCCTTCATAGTAGTTTTCACGTCCCGGCACAAAAGTATATCCGGCATTCAACCTGAACTTTAATCCTTCAAGCGGCTTTACAAGTTCGCCAAAGTTTATCTCACCATAGCCATTTAGGGTCATATTAAACTGACGACGCTCGGGGTTAATTGTAGTCGGAAGCAAAGGATTAGCCCATAATTGCTCCCCCCTCATCGGAAATTGTGTAAGTCTTCCGTCGGCCTCGTACATTCTCGCAAACGGGCTCATTGCAGTAGCGTTTAAAAGATGAGCCCGGCCGCCGTCCCGGTTATGCGATGCAATGAATGAAGAAGTTCCGACAGTGAGATATTTGGTGGGCTTAATATCTGTGTTAAGACGGAAGGAATAACGTTTGTAATCATATCCCAGCACTACACCCTTTTGCGTCATATAATCACCAGACACATAATACTTGGCATATTCGTTACCTCCGCTCAAACTTAAGTTATGATTCTGATTAACGCCCGTCTGCATTACTGCATCAAGCCAGTCAATCGAAACGCCGTTCTCATAGTTTTCGACTTCATATTCATTTCTTACAGGTCCGCCGTTAAACAAGGGCGCCTGATTAATCCTCGCATACTCAGCATATCGTGCCAGCATCTCTTCCGGCGAAGCACCCTCCAATACATCGGTTGCATTTTCTACACCAGCATAAGTACTATAACGGACAGTAGGTTTACCCGTGGTGCCACGCTTTGTAGTGATCAGAATTACGCCATTTGACCCGTTCACTCCGTAAATTGCTACTGCCGACGGATCTTTTAGGATCTCTACGGATTCTATATCATTTGGATTTATATCATTAATACTTCCATCTGTTTTCGTCAACGGAATACCGTCAACCACAATAAAGGGCTCGGATGAAGCATTTATGGAGCTTCTGCCGCGTACCTGAACTGATGGTGCATCACCCGGTATTGATGACGCCTGGTTAACGGTTACGTTCGCAACAGCCCCCTGAATAGCCTGCATCACATTATTAACAGGTAGCTTGGATAGGCGCTCCTTTGATACAGAGGCAACCGATCCGGTAATGTCTGACCTTTTTTGCGTGCCATACCCTACCACTACAACCTCGTTTAGATTAGTAGCAGTCGCATCGGGATTTAAGGCAATATTAAGAGTTCCCTCCCGGGCAGTTACTGTCCTTGCAGTATACCCAATATAAGTAAAGACCAGGGAGCTACCCTGCGGAGCAACAATGGTATAGCTGCCATTCGCATCTGTCGTAGTTCCCTTGGTGCTGTTTGCTAGTTTAACGCTTACTCCTGGAAGCGTTTCTCCTTTTTCATCAGTTACCACCCCTTTTACTGTGATACCGTCCTGGGCCTGAGCCACGGTACTTAAGCATGAGATGATTAAAATTAAAAACATCAAGAAATTATTTCGCCAGTTAATTGTTAGCTTCATAATAGAGATTTAAATTTTGTAAGGCATTGGTTAATTCGAAATGGAAAAAGTCCGGGTTTAATACGCCCATTTCACGGGTACAAACCTCCTTCGATTTAAGAGTCGACAGTTTAATCATACATACGGGGTTAATTGGTTAGATTGTTTACAGGGTTATGACTTAATTAGTAAAGTCTAATCTATGGCATTTTCCAGCTGAAAACAGGGGTCAAATCAACCAATTTAGGGGGGTAATAGCGATTTTTTGAAACGACCTTTCCCACCCTAACTATTTCCCCAGACAGTTTCTGTATTGATTAATTCAGCACCCGTTCTGATGAATTCAGGTTCGCAGCAATTTATTCCAAACCTAAACAAAGAGGAAGTAAACTAAACAGAGCTCTAAGCGTTGATCAAATATGTAATAATAAGATGCAGACTGCCGGCCGCTTATCCGATCGAAGGATCATGCAAGGGATCAATTATGATAATCACACGGCAATCAATACGGTGCCTATCAGCAATCATAGCCGTAACCGGATGCCATTAATAGCTTGTAGAATGGAATTTGAAAGATTTGCTATCAATATCGCTGGTAATATACTATTTGTTATCCCTCAGGGCGATGATACTTATATCATTTATCAGGAAGATAGACGATTAGGTGTTATCGAACGAGAATGGATCAAGGGTGAGCAGAGCTGGGTATCAACGGACCTGGAGGGTGCTGATTACATCAGACTTATAGGCAATGCCATCGACGATCACGAAATGTAAGTGACGATACTTAAATGCTTCTACCAGCTTTAGCTCCCCAAAAAACAAAACCGGTAGTATCGAGCCTTGTGTTACTTCTTCTACTGTCAATTTTTTACCCGTTTCTTCGGCAATTCCGTCAATCGTTTCACGAATAAGTTCACCGGGATGTGCTGGATTAAACATAGTCTTAATTTTATATATTGATAATCAATATAATCAACCTCATGGTACTTTCCTGTTCTATACGAAAGATGATCCGAAAGTTCTTGTCAACTTTTACGGACCAATATCCGTTTAGAGAGCCTTTTAACTGATGCAGGCCATATCCAGGAACATTGAGTTCCTCTGGCGATTTAACCGCATTCAAACGGGTTAATATATTTCTCTGAAGTTTTTCAGTGTGCAAACATAGTATATACTATTTTCCTTTTCTCAAAGAGGCAATATCCCCCAAATCCTTTTGCCTTCCCGTTGCTTCCTTGTTTCTAATAAATTCTTCCACATTGATAAAATTGATTTTCAGGCCATCTACATCGCCCTCAATTTTGTTGCTATACGCTTCGTCAAAGCCGACACCCGATATAGCATTCAATATATCTATCCTCAGGGGAGGATAACCTAACTGGGTTACATAATTATCTTTTAAAAAATCTTGTTCTTTAAGCCCTAAAGATCCAAAACCAAAATCGTCGAGAACAACAATCATTTTAGAAGCATTTTCACCACTTGGCTTGATCCAGATATCCAGATCTCCCGTATGCCTGGGCCGGCCATGATAGGCAAGGGCATGAGCACCGATGATCATGTAATCTACCTGATGTTCATTAAGTAGCTCGATAAAATCTCTGAAATCCCGCTCGAAGATCATAATTTTCTCTGATGAACTACTTTTTCAATTTTTTCGGGAAAAATTCCGTCTGACCATAAAAAATAGTTTCTTCTTAAGCGGCTTACTTCTGCCAGCCTTTCCGAGACACTCTTGCCTAACCAAAACAACATGTCACCAGTGTCTTCATCTTCCATTTTAACATGGTTGACCACCATAGCCATCTTTCTTTTTTCCTTCATATTCTAAGCACGAAAACTATTCTTAATAAAGATACTGAAGTATTTAGAAAAACTAAAAAGCCCTCCAGTTTCGTGGAAGGCTTTTCTAATGTGGGAATTACTGGGTTCGAACCAGTGACCTATATCTTGTCGAGATATTGCTCTAAACCAGCTGAGCTAAACTCCCTCTCATCGAAAAAGCCTTCCAGTGTGTGCTGAAAGGCTTTTCGTGGTATCAGCTGGAATCGAACCAGCGACACAAGGATTTTCAGTCCTTTGCTCTACCAACTGAGCTATGATACCGTTCCCGTGTTTCGGTCTGCAAATGTAGTCCCTTTTTCTAATTTCTAAAACTTTTTTTCAAATAAATCGACCGTAATTCTTCTGAAGGCTCATTCTTGTCTGATTATGAGAAAATTAAGCTGAGATTATTTTTTCATTTTAAATGTAAAGCCGTATAGATATCCGCTTCAGCAAGGTAATTTCTGTATAAGTTATAAGACATACCTTCAGTTCAGGGCTGAAGGTGAGTGAAATCTAAATAACCCCGCATACAATCAGTGATAATCCCGTAATAAGTCCGACTTATATGCTTAAAAGTGGGACTTATTACAGGATAACTACCGGCTGGATAGTCTTTCATATTAAACAAGCTGTGCAGAAAACTCCTAAATTGTTTATTTCTAATGGCTATTATTTGTAATTTATTTTCGATATAAATTACAGGTTTCCAGTTTTTTATCTCGTTATTTTTCTACTTTGCCAGCCTAAACCTAATCAACAATGGCACACGTCGATAGCAAAGGAATGGTACGAGGAACCGCAGGACCGGTCGTCTACCGCGGTTACCGAGGCAAGAACATCATCCAGGGAAAACCCAGGACTTTCAAACAAACCCAGGAAAGCATCAAGGCATCCACCGAATTTGGTCTCTCCAGCTCCGCTGCTGCCGTGATCCGCCGTGCTTTTGAACCGGCTTATATCCACCGGGACGGTGCAGCTGTCAGCCGCAGCACCCAGCTGGTCTACCGCGCCTTGCGCAGCAGCCTGAGCGGCAGCATGGGGCAGCGGGACCTGCATGATGCCAATTTGCAGGAGCTCATCGGCATGGACTTTAATGCGGACAGCAAGCTGAACGAAATGCTGCAGGTCGGTCACAGTGTGAGCAAGGATGCAGAAGGGAACGTGCAGGTCACTTTAGGCAGCTTTGACCCGGCTCAGGATATCCGGAAAACAGCAGGAACACCTAAAAGAGCCTCTTTGTACCGCATCAGGCTGACGCTGGTGGCCTTGGACTTCCGGCAGGAGTACCTGGAGTATCTGGATCTCCAGGATGTGGATGTCCGGAATGGCCAAACAATGCAAGAGCAAACCATCATGCTAAAGGGCACAGCAGATCCGGGTTGCATGATGCTGCTGAGCATGACCCTGCTCATGTACGGGCAAATGGAGCGGACGGGCGAGTATGTGCTGCTGAATAACAAAAGCTTTAGTCCCTGCGCCCTGATCGGTGCTTTCCAGGCTACAGAACCATCCCTGAGAACAGCCGAGCCGATACAACTCAGCAAAGAGGCCTATCCGGACCGATACATGAAAATGCAGGAGATGGGATATGCGGGAAACCTGTTGTTAAAAGAACTCTATAGGATTCTTCAGAAAAACCCGGCTAAAGCCAGAAATACTACCACCGTAAAGAAAACAGAGGGCGTTCCAAAAGACAGCAAGCCCCTACCCGAATTGGGCAAAAAGCTATCATTCAAAAAAGCATAAATCAACCTCATAAAAAAACACCTTAAATAGCTAAACCTCAACATTCTCAACAGTAGAAGATGTATAACAATTTGATGCCTGGATTCAGCATATTGGCTAAGCCAACCGGCCCGCTTTGCAATATCAGTTGCTCCTATTGCTACTACCTTGAAAAGGAAAAGATGTATTCAGAAAACGCTGATTTCAAGATGAATGAGGAAACGCTGGAAATCTTCACTCGAAAATATATTCACGAGCAACCCGGTCCGGAGGTGACATTCGTCTGGCAGGGGGGCGAACCTACTTTAATGGGTCTTGACTATTATAAACATGCACTGGAGCTGCAAAGAAAGTATGGAAGCGGGAAACGGATCTTTAACTCGCTACAGACAAACGGAATTCTGCTAAACGATGAGTGGTGCAGCTTTTTCAAAAAGAACAACTTTCTGATTGGGATCTCGATAGACGGCCCGGAGAAAATACATGACATCTACCGGCTGAACCGTGGTGGCCAGGGCACCTTCTCGAAAGTGATGAGGGGCATAGAACTTTTAAAGAGACATCAGGTTGAATTCAATACGCTTACTGTAGTCAACAATATCAACAGTGAACACCCAAAGGAGATCTATGCGTTCCTCAAACAAATTGGGAGCAAGTACATGCAGTTTATTCCTATCGTGGAACGTATCGCATCAGAGTTTAATGAAAAGGATCTCTCACTGGTATTACCAGAGTATAGTCGTAGCACAACCATGGCGCCCTGGTCTGTCTCTCCCCTGCAATATGGAAAGTTCTTAAAAGCGATCTTCCAGGAGTGGGTAAAAAAAGACGTTGGCACTTATTTCGTGCAGACGTTCGACTCAGCGCTGGCTAATGAGCTAGGCATGCCTCCCGGCCTGTGTACATTTGCCGAGAACTGTGGCGATGCGCTGGCAATGGAACACAACGGAGATCTCTATACTTGTGATCACTACGTTTACTCCGAGTACAAAATGGGCAATATTAAAGAAGGCTCCCTGAAGAAAATCATCCTGTCGGACAAACAGCAGCAGTTTGGCAGAAATAAGCACGAGGCATTGCCTCGATCCTGTAAGAGATGTGATGTTTATACCTATTGCCGGGGCGAATGCCCTAAACACCGCTTCCTGACCAGCACTCAGGGAGAACCCGAGCTGAACTATCTTTGCGAGGGTTATAAGCTCTTCTTCAGGCATGTCAAACCGTATATTAAATACATGGCAAATGAGCTCAAAAACCAGCGTCCACCGGCAAATGTGATGCGGCTGTCGGGAAAAAACAATACATTCCGCTGAGATTAGGATATACCGGGATTACGTATCTTTGCTGTATGGAATTTTCTGATCAATCAAGAGTTTGGATTTACCAGTCCAACAGAGCTTTTACTGCCGAGGAACAGAGTAAAATTGAAAAAGATCTGAATGCTTTTACGGCTCAATGGGAAGCGCATGGTGCTCAATTGAAGGCGAAAGGTGAACTACGTTATAACCGCTTTGTAATCCTGGTGGTTGATGAAGTGCAGGCTTCTGCTTCGGGATGCTCAATAGATCGCTCTGTGGGCTTCATCAGGGACCTGGAAAAGGATTACGGCGTAAATATGTTCGATCGCTTTAATATGGCTTACAAGAAGAATAATGAGGTTTACTCCTGCAACCGGGATGAATTCGAAGCGCTCTTACAAGCTGGTGAAATTAATGGCGACACGATTGTATTTAACAATATGGTGCAGACAAAGGCTGAACTAGATGCAAACTGGGAAGTAGCTTTGAAAGACAGCTGGCATGCCCGTGTCTTTGCGTAAGTGACCCTGCTTTATTCAGGGAGCTTGATGTACCGCATGTTCCGCATGATCAGTCCGCGTTTATAATAGATATAACGGGTCGGGTTCTCCGGAGTCCATTTTCTTGGGTTCGGGAGTACGGCGACCAGCAATGCGGCTTGCCTCTTGCTCAGGCTTTCGGCATTTTTGGAGTAGTAGTTCAGGCATGCGGCTTCTGCTCCGTAAATTCCGTCGCCCATCTCGATCACGTTCAGATAGATTTCCAGTATCCGTTCTTTGCTCCATAGCACTTCGATCAGAACGGTAAAGTAGGCTTCGAACCCCTTGCGCAACCATGAACGGCCTCCCCACAGAAATACATTCTTAGCGGTTTGCTGGCTGATGGTGCTCCCTCCTCTTATTGGCTGTCCGGCTTTATTCTTTAAATAGGCTTTTTGAATGGCGTCGGCATCAAATCCCCAATGCTTAAGAAATCCTGCATCCTCGCCAGCAATAGCTGCCACCTTGAGGTTATGTGACATTTTATCATAATCCCGCCATTCATGATCAATCCTCCAGGTTTTGCCATCCCATTTACGTTCTACCGCACGTTGTACCATAAGCCAGGTGATAGGTGGGTTAACGAACCGATACAGGAGTACCCATAGAATACTGATTGCCAAAAAATAGAAGATGATCTTTTTAACCCAGCCTAACAGCTTAGGAAATTTTAAGAATGAAGACCTGGAGGTAGAGCGGGATTTTTTACGGGCCATTTTTAAACGCAAAAAAAAGGCGCCCCGTGATGGAGCGCCCTTTCATAGTCTTTGATTTAACTTATTCAGCTACCACTTCAAAAGGAACCTGAACCTTAACCTCTTTGTGAAGGTTTAAGTTAGCAACATATTCGCCAACAAATTTAGGATCAGTTTCGAAAGTGATACGACGACGGTCAACTTCAAAACCTTCTTTTTTCAATGCTTCAGCTACCTGAATGGTATTTACAGCACCGAAGATTTTTCCGCTTTCACCAGCCTTAGCGCCGATAGTTAACTTAACACCTTCTAATCTAGCAGCTACAGCAAGAGCGTCATTTTTAATCTTCTCTTGTTTGAACTGAGCTTGCTTTAGGTTTTCAGCTAAAACTTTCTTTGCAGAAGAAGTAGCCTGAATTGCATATCCCTTTGGTATAAGGAAATTGCGTCCGAAACCTGGCTTAACGTTTACTACATCGTCTTTCTCGCCCAGGTTCTTAATATCTTGTTTTAAAATTAATTCCATGCTGATCTACCTCCTCTTATTTTAATGAATCAGTAACATAAGGCAATATACCAATATGGCGTGCACGCTTAACTGCCTGAGCAATTTTACGTTGGAACTTCAATGACGTTCCTGTTAAACGACGTGGTAAAACTTTACCCTGATCGTTAATGAACTTCAAAAGGAAGTTTGCATCCTTGTAATCAATATACTTGATACCGTTCTTTTTGAAACGGCAATATTTCTTACGTGTATCCTCTACTTTAGGGGCTGTTACGTACTGAATTGTTTCTCTTGCCATTATTTTGCAGCGTCCTCAGTTTGATTTTCAGGTTTGTTTTTCTTCAAGAATGCTCCGCTACGTTTCTTCTCATTGTACGCACGCGCATGCTTGTCAAGAGAAATCGTTAAGAAACGCATAACTCGCTCGTCACGTCTTAATTCAACCTCCAGTTTGTTAATTAATTCACCCGGAGCCTTAAATTCAGTTAGGTGATAGTATCCTGTAGTCTTTTTTTCGATAGGATACGCAAGTTTCTTCAAACCCCAATTGTCTTCGTGGACAATCTCGGCTCCGTTATCTGTAAGAACACCGCGAAATTTGGTTAAAACCTCTTTCGCAGCTTCGTCTGATAACAACGGGGTAAGAATGATTACTGTTTCGTACTGTTGCATTTTGTAATTTAATTATCAGTTGTTTACCCTCTTAATAAGGGAGTGCAAATGTAGCAGATTCTATTGATAAAAACAAATTCCATTCTGATTCTCCGCAGCCTTGCACATCATCGGCCTTCTCCTTATCTTCGTAGCGATGGATAATTTTTTGGTATCGGCAAGAAAGTACAGGCCAGCGACGTTCGAAAGCGTTGTAGGCCAGCAACATATCACCAATACGCTAAAGAACGCCATCAGAAACAATCAGCTTGCCCAGGCATTTTTATTCTGCGGACCACGTGGCGTGGGTAAAACTACCTGTGCGCGCATCCTGGCAAAGACGATCAATTGCGAGAATATAAGCGCGGAAAACGAGGCTTGCGGTGTTTGTCCTTCCTGTCGTGCTTTCAGCAATGGAAACTCCTTTAATATCCATGAGCTGGATGCTGCTTCGAACAACTCGGTAGACGACATACGTAGTCTGACTGAGCAGGTCCGTATTCCCCCTCAGGCCGGTAAATACAAGATCTATATAATAGATGAGGTTCACATGCTTTCTCAGGCGGCATTTAATGCGTTCCTGAAGACCCTGGAAGAACCTCCATCTTACGCCATATTTATTCTGGCGACTACTGAAAAGCATAAGATCCTTCCTACCATATTATCAAGATGTCAGATTTTCGACTTCAACCGTATTAAGGTAGAGGATATGGCCGGCCACCTGGCTTCGATCGCAACAAAGGAGAATGTCGCTTTTGATAATGATGGCTTGCACGTTATTGCGCAAAAGGCAGACGGCGGATTAAGGGATGCTTTGTCGATGTTTGATCAGATTGTCAGCTTCTCAAACCGGAATGTAACGTACAAGGCGGTTATTGAAAACCTGAATATCCTGGATTATGATTACTACTTCAAGATAACTGATCATCTGCTGAATCAGGATATCGCTGCCACCCTGCTGGTGTTTGATGAAATCCTGACCAACGGCTTTGATGGAAATAACTTCATTACCGGACTTGCTTCGCATTTCCGCAACCTGCTCGTAGGGAAAGACAGTGCTACACTGAAACTGCTCGAAGTGAGTGATGGAATCCGAACGAAGTACCTGGAGCAATCCAAAAGGGCTTCGGCTTCGTTCCTGCTCTCGGGGCTTAACATTGCCAATCAATGTGACCTGAACTACAGGAACAGTAAGAACCAGAGGCTGCAGGTAGAGATTTCGCTGATTAAGATATGCCACATTAATTCCGCTTTAAATCTCGCTGCTTCTGGTCCAACTGAAGCAGCAAAAAAAAAATCAGCTAGCGGGGTAACGGCCAGCCAGCCTGCAGCAGCTGCCGCAAGTATCGCTCCTCCGAGTGCACCTTCACAACCGGCACCTGCCATTCCATCTATTCCGGCTTTGGAAAAGCCTGCGTCAATGCATACACAAGCAGCTCCGGCACCGGCAGGTAGTGCGCCTGTACCTATTCAGGCCCAGCAAGCAAGTGTATCCGCTCCTTTACCCGCATCATCAGCACCTGCAGAACCAGGCGCAGCCCCGAAGCCGAAGATTGCTATCAAGCCAATGAAGACCGTAGCATCTCTGATTCCCAATCTGAACGACCTGTCTGCACCGGTAATGGAAGAGGAAGATAATGGACCCAAATATGTATCAGGGGATTCAAAGGAACCTTTTAATGAAGCAGAGCTGATCAGAACCTGGAATGAATATACCCAGGAACTTAAGAAACAGAATAAGATTAACCTCTATACCCTGATGACTAGCAATACGCCGGTGCTGAAAGACAATTTCCAGGTGGAGGTGACCATTGAGAACCGCATACAGGAAGATTTACTTGTCCATGAAAAAGTGGATCTTTTGAATACGCTGAGAGTACAGCTTCGGAATTACAGCATTGATCTGGTTCTCCGTCAGGCGGAGAAGAATGAGAAGAAGAGGTTATATACTTCCCATGAAAAGTACCAGCACATGGCTACTAAGAACCCTGTGCTGGAAGAGTTTAGAAAAAAGTTTAATCTGGAAATCAACTAAAGGAAATTTCCGTCTTTATCGGGATCATCATTCTTCGGGTAACCTTCTTCATCCAGGTCATCGCGCTGGTCTTCCGGAGTTTCTGCAAGCTCTTCATCTATTTCATCTAACTCTACGATTTTTCCGCTGTCGATATGCATCCCGAATTCAGGTGCGATAGCCTGATCATCGCCGTCGTTGGTGCGGTGATATTCGTCGTTGGCAGTTGGGTTTGCTTCGTCAAAGTCTGAATCGAAGTCACTTCCGTTTCGTCCAGCAGTTTCGTAAGGGTCCGGGTGCTGATAATCGGGATCATCACTGGCTACGTCGATTTCATAGCTTTCCTCGTCTTCATTATATACGAGGTCTTCACTGCCGACATCCGCTCCCAGATCATCTTTCTGGGTTCTGTTCCTATCTGTTTGATCATCATTCAGCTCAGGAAACGGTGTATTTTCATTATTCATAGTATAAATAGGTTTTATAGAGATAAAAGCAACCGAAAGAGTTAAATGTTTGTCAGAAATAGCTTTTGAACGGCATAAACCTTTCTGTCTATTCAATTTTTATATCTTTGTGTATCTGAACAAATTACTCAAAACAAATTCAAATATGTCAGTGCAAAAAATTAAAGTAGCGAATCCGGTAGTAGAACTGGACGGAGACGAAATGACTCGTATCATTTGGAAATTCATCAAGGATAAGCTGATCCTTCCGTACCTGGAGCTTGATATTAAGTATTATGACCTGGGTGTTGAGAAACGTGATGAGACCAATGACCAGATCACTGTGGACGCTGCTAATGCAATAAAACAATATGGTGTAGGTATCAAATGCGCAACCATCACTCCTGATGAGCAGCGTGTTGAAGAATTCGGCCTGAAGCAGATGTGGAAATCTCCTAACGGAACGATCCGTAACATCCTGGATGGTACTGTATTCCGTGAGCCTATCCTGATGAATAACGTTCCGCGTTTGGTCCCTAACTGGACTGCCCCTATCTGTATCGGTCGTCACGCTTTCGGTGACCAGTACCGCGCTACAGATTTCGTTACAAAAGGTAAAGGAAAGCTGACTGTAACTTTCACTCCTGAAGATGGTGGTGAAGAGCAGTCTTTCGAGGTTTACAACTTTAAAGGTGATGGTGTTGCTTTAGCCATGTACAACACTGACGAGTCTATCAAAGGATTTGCACGTGCTTGTTTCAACCAGGCATTAATGAAACAATGGCCTTTATATCTTTCAACCAAAAATACGATCCTGAAAAAATACGATGGTCGTTTCAAGGATATCTTCCAGGAGATTTACGAACAGGAGTTCAAGGCTGAGTTTGATAAGACTGGTCTGATCTATGAGCACCGTCTGATTGATGATATGGTTGCTGCTGCTTTGAAATGGAACGGAAACTTTGTTTGGGCTTGTAAAAACTATGATGGTGACGTTCAGTCTGACACCGTTGCTCAGGGATTCGGTTCTTTGGGTCTGATGACATCAACGTTAATCACTCCTGACGGAAAGGTAATGGAAGCTGAGGCTGCACATGGTACGGTAACACGTCACTACCGTGAGCACCAGAAAGGCAACCCTACTTCTACCAACCCTATTGCTTCTATCTTTGCGTGGACAAGAGGTCTGGAATTCCGTGGAAAGCTTGATGGAAACCAGGAACTGATCGACTTCTGCCATACTTTGGAGAGAGTTTGTATCGAGACTGTGGAAAGTGGTAAAATGACCAAAGATTTAGCGATCACTGCTAAGGCTAAGGTAGAACATGGTGTTGATTACCTGTACACCGAGGAGTTCCTTGATGCTATTGATGAGAACTTAAAAGCGAAACTGGCTAAATAATCCAGATAAGCATATTGACAAAAGGGGATGATCCGGTTAACGGCCATCCCCTTTTTGTTTAATTGGAAATCTTATTCAGGATATCTTAAGCGGCAGTTCGAAGATAAACTCAGAGCCTTCACCGAGTTTACTGTTTACCCATATTCTACCGTTTTGCCGTTTCAGGATCTCGCGGGTAATGTACAATCCAAGTCCAAGGCCCGATACCGTGCTATGCTGCGTATTGTTGATGCGGTAAAATTTTTCAAACAGCCTGGTTTTCATTTCATCTGAAATACCAAAGCCGAAATCCTGAATCCCACACAAAAGAACAGTTTCGGATGGGTAAGTACGGATAATTATTTCGCCGGCTTTAGGGGAATATTTAATCGCATTGGTAATAAGGTTTACCAATACCTGACTGATTCGCTCTCTGTCGGCATTGATCCGGTCCTGTCCTTGTTTGATAGTGCGTATAGAATGTGTATTAACGCCAACCTGAATCTCACCCACCACCTCGTCCAGCAGCTCATTAAAGGAAAATTCCGTATGGTTATAACGGACCTTACCTCCTTCCATATGCGTTACGTCGAGCAGGTCGTATATGATGCCTGTCAGCTTGTTCAACTGTTTATCCATACGGTCGAACATCTGACTGATCTTAGGATCCTCGAGTTTGCTAAGTTCCCTTTTCAGGATCTGGGTATAAGCCTTAACGGAGGTAATAGGCGTTTTGAGTTCGTGGCTTACGATACTGATAAATTCATCCTTTTGCGTTTCCTGCCTTTTTCGTTCGGTTACATCTACTGTAATACCTATTGCTTTGACTGGAATTCCGTCGTCATTCTTGAGGATAACTCCTCTAACACCAATCCATTTCATTGTGCCCTGCGCCGTGATGATTCTGACTTCAGATTCCATATCGCCGTGCAGCTGCGCTTTTTGAAACGCCGCCTTATATATGGGTAAATCCTCTTCTATAATGTGCCTTACGAAATCCTCCCTTCCCCACCATGAAGGCGCTCCGTTTTCATAACCGAAGATCTCGTCATATCTTGTCGAGCGAACGGATGTATTATTGATCAGATCAAACTCCCAGATACCAAGTTTGTTTGCCTCAATAGCCAGATCCAGACGATGCTGACTTTCCTCCAGACGTTTTCTGTTAACAACCTGTTCAGTCAGGTCGACTGAAATATTCACGATTCCGATTATTTCATTTTGTTCGTTCCTGACGGGCTCAACCAGTACATCATAATAGGATACCTCGGGTTTGCCATTTCTGGAAAACGTTACCGCGAGCTCCTTATCTACGAAAGATTCGCCCGTATCGATAACTTTCTGAAGACGGTTGCGCACATGATCACCCTCAAGGTCGGGCAGCAAATTAAATAGGTTCTCTCCTTCAATCTCAGCAATACTTGCTTTGTTGAACAGCTTACACATTGCTTCGTTAGCAAAATAGACCACAAAATCATTGTTCATGAAAAAGATACCGACAGGAGCTTTCCTGTAAAGTTCATTCATGAAAGCCTTATAGCTATTTAACCGGTCCCATATCGTCTTTTTTTGGTCTTTATGCACTATTTCACTTATCAATGTTACATAAGTCTTCTATGCGACGTACTTATACATAACCGGCCAGTCGAAGATTTATTACTGGTCAAATGTCGAAATAAATATCTAATTCATGAAAATCAGCTCTGCTATCGCTACAATTATTCTAGGACTTTTCATTTTTTCAGCCTGCGCATCGAGAAAAGCAGCATCGGGCTCTCAGTCCCTTACGTCACAAAAATGGACATTGTTGTCTGCCGGCGATGTAGATGCCGGATCTTCAGGTGCTTTTATTGAGTTTGGCGCAGCGCCTGGCGAAGTACGCGGCAAAGCGGGCTGCAACGGATTTGGCGGTAATTATACATCTGAGGGTAATAACCTCAAACTAGGAGGGCTGATGGCAACGAAGATGGCTTGTCCGGCACTCGACGTTGAAAATGCATTCTTCCGCGCTCTGGAAGTAACTGAGCGTTACGAGATAAGAAAAGACAGCCTTTTCTTGTATCAGGGTGACAAACTTTTGGCAACCTTGAAAGGCAACCAATAAGTAATTGATATAAAATTCGTATCTTGTCATTCCTAAGTTATTGAAGATGCAAGTACGAGCTAATCAATTCGTCTGTTTTATAGTCGGTATTCTATTTTTTATTTCTGCCGGTTCTGCCTTTGCACAGAAGATGGAAGCTCAGCTTTCGTCGGAACTGATCGATTACGCAAACCGGGAGGTGCAGACTTCGCTTTCCGCAAATCGTATTGATGGGGCTTCTGACGACGAAGTCTTACAACTCGTGAAAGACAATCTGCTTTCAAAAATGAAGAAGGACCTCAGTGATGAGTCTGCCGTATTTAGCAGATTTTCTTCAGGAAGACAAGTGATCTATACCATCTGGCAAATCGAAGCCGAAGTAAATAACGGGGGCTTCCATCAGCTCTTTACCAGCACCGCAGGAAGATTTATCGAAGGTGCAGAGACGGCATTCAAGGCCATACAAGCTTCACGGTTCGCTGACTTAGTTCGTGAGGTGAACGAAGAATACCGCAAGGGGTCGTCGGGTACGGACTGGAAGGCATTTGACAATAAATTTCTTTCTTTATACGATCAGGAAGATTTACAAAAACTGAAGATTGCCTATATTCGTGCCAACAAGCATGAATTTGCTGACAATTAAATCCTCAGTTGGAAAATAGAAAACCCTCTCTTCTGCTTGTCGTAATTGCCTTCGCTACTGTTTACGTAGTATGGGGCTCCACATATTTTTTCATTCAAAAGGCGGTTCATGAGATACCGCCTTTCTTAATGGGATTCATCCGCTTTGTTACAGCCGGACTGATCATGATGGGTTGGTGTGCAGCCAGGGGAGAGAAGGTCTTTAAGAGAGACTATATTCTGCCTTCTGCATTGACCGGGTTCCTGCTACTGTTCATTGGAAACGGAGCCGTGATATGGGCAGAGCAATATATACCGAGTGTTGTAGTGGCCATTATGGTGTCGTCCTCTCCCATATGGTTTGTCCTGCTCGACAAATCGAAGTGGCACATCAACTTTAATAGTATGAGCACCATTATAGGGCTTGTCATCGGGTTTGGTGGTGTTATTCTGCTTTTCTGGGATCAAGTTAACGGGATTTTCGCTGCAGAAGGAGATCATAACAGACTCCCGGCATTGCTGTTGTTATTGTTGGCATCAATATCCTGGTCAGCTGGCTCTCTTTATTCTAAATACAATTCCAAAGGTGGTTCGGCGGCTGTGAATACTGCGTGGCAAATGACTTTCGGGGGACTGGCATTTCTTCCCGGCAGCCTTATTCAGGGTGAATGGACTAAAATAGCATGGAGTACTGTCTCTATAGAGGCATGGTCTTCGCTCGTTTACCTTATTCTGATGGGATCAATTGCGGCTTTTAGCGCTTACGTGTGGCTCCTTCAGGTTCGTACTGCAACCCAGGTAAGTACTTATGCTTATGTGAATCCTGTTATTGCTGTTTTGCTGGGGGTGTTCTTTGCGAATGAACATGTTTCCTTTATTCAAATCATTGGACTTACGGTTATACTTACCAGCGTATTGCTTATTAACCTGGCAAAGTACAGGAAGAGCATCAGCTAGGCTCGACATACGGGCTAATTCAACGTAAGAGGCTCATTAACCATTTGGGTTAATGAGCCTCTTTGTTTTTTGAAATATCCGGATTAATATCCAGGATTTTGCGCTACGTCTGCGTTGTTCAGATCCAGTGCGGCTGTGGGTATTGGTCTTAGAATTTTCAACTGTCCATCAGCACCAAGGAAAGGATTGATACCCTGATCGAACCAGTTTGTCTTGATCTCCCTGTTCAGGGTACGGGTCCTTTCTACCAGGGTACCTGTCCGTTTAAGATCAAACCAACGGTGGAATTCACCTACAAGTTCGCGGGCACGTTCATCAAGAATAAAGTTGATGTTAACGTCCCCTGCTCCGATGGTCATTGCGGCAACTCTTCCCGGCTTAGCTGCTCTTCTGCGCACCTCATTAATACGCTCAGCTGCAAGTCCGCTATTACCAGCTTTGAAGTAAGCTTCTGCTGCTATAAGGTAGGTTTCACCAAGGCGAGCCAGGAACAGATCACGGCTGCTTGATCCGTTACCTACGGAGAACTGCGACTTCGGATCATCAAACTTCTTTACGGTTGGACTGGCGTTATCCGCTACAGTTCTTTGTGAAGACTCCCAGGCTAAAGAATACGGAATCACCGTGGCGTTATTACGATGAGCCGGATCTTCTGCTTTCCACTGTTCAGCAGTACGGGTGTCCCACTTCGGCTTGTAGTAAAAGCGGATGTTCAGGTTTGCGCGGTCGTCTCTTTTGTCATAATAGTCATAGTAGCGAGCGTAGTGATAGACCATAAACGTTGCATCAAAGCGCGCGTCGTTTTCAGTGAACGTATCAAAGGTGTAAATGGTAGGCACTAAGGCATAGTTTCTCCAAGGGTAACCTTGAACACCACCTTGACCACCCTGGTATGGACCAAAGAAGTTACCCTGCCCGTTTCCGCCAGTAGTTGAGGTAGGCAGTGATGTTGCATCAAACTGGATGGAGAACAGAATTTCAGGATCGCGGTCGTTGCCCGGATAGAAAAGATCTTCGAATGAGGTGCTGAGCGTCTGGCCGTTTATTGCCGCGTCTGCAAACTGAGCAGAAGTCTGGAAGTCCTGAGAAGTACCAAAGGTTTCGTATCCGCGGGTAAGGTGAACTTTCGCCAGATAATGACGAACGGCGCGCTTTGTTACACGACCGTACTGCGTAGCGGTTTCAGGGACAAGTTCCATAGCTGCATTCATTTCACTGATGATGAACGCATAGATCTCTTCGGCAGGGGTGCGATTAAACTCAGACTGGGGGACAGTGATACGATCTGTTACAAGAGGTACACCACCGAAAGTCTGAACCAACAGAAAATAGTAGTACGCTCTAAGGAACTGCATCTCACCTTTCCTCACAGGCAGCGTTGCAGATTCCGCAGTGTTTGTGTTGAAGTAGATAGCAGTGTTACAAGTTTGAATAGATTTATACAGGTTGGTGTAAAAGCTAAGCACGTAAGGATCGTCCGGATTCAGGTTCCGGTATTCGCTTAGACTCCTTGGCTGGTCACCGGTTCTGCCTTCGACGTACATATCGGTTCCGGCGCTGAACATGTAAGCGCTGCTGGTCCCCGTGTAAGCGTAAACGTTACGGAGGGTGGAATAAGCAGCATTGATGAGCTTCTCGTAACCTTCCTGGGTAGTATAATACGAGTCGGCTATGATGTTTGACTTGTTTTCTTCTTCCAGATAGTCCTTGCATCCCGCGAGGGTGACGAAGAGAAGCAACAGGGAGTATATCTTTAATGTTTTCATATCTGTATTCTAAAATCTTAAGTTCACACCAAGCTGGTAAGTAACGGTTGATGGTGCGACGTTATTTAATGAACCGGTAGAATTGTTGTCATTCGTAGGATTTACATTCGGGTCTATCCCGATTGCACCCTCAGGGTCGAACCCGTCATATTTGGTCCATACAAATGGATTCAAGACGTTCGCATAGATTCTCAGGCTTTTTACGCTCACTTTCTTTAACAGATCAGAAGGAAGTGTGTATCCCAGAGATATATTCTGCACTTTAACAAAAGATACGTCTTTGTAATACCCTACTCCAGCGATACCACTCCAGTAAGGCCCGATGTTGTTTGGCATAGGGTAAGCGGTAGAGGTACGGGTTGGTGTTACCAAATTCTCTGACATGTAGTAATCATAGGATACTTTCTGAGTTCCCCGGTCTGCATAGTTTCCATATTGTGCATGGAACGGACTGTAAACCTGAAGTCCCTGGCGGGCAAATAGCGATGCGGAGAAGTCGAAGTCTTTGAAGGTAACCTGGGTGGAAAAACCGCCTGTCCATTTTGGATCTTTCTGTCCGATAATGCGTCGATCATCGGTACTGCTGATCTGATTGTCGTCATTAAAGTCCCTGACCTTAGCCTGCCCTGGAAACTGTCCGTACACTGCGGCCTGCGCGCGCTCTGACTCCTGCCAGATACCGTCGTAGACGTAAGTATAATTTACGTTAATAGGCTGGCCTATAAACCATTTATTACCCACCATATCTTCCTTACCGTTCAGCAGCTCAAGAATTTCATTCTTGTTGCGGGCAAAATTTATGGAGGTGGTCCAGTTGAAGTTCTTGGTAGACACGTTGATAGTACGAAGGGAGAACTCGACACCCTTGTTGCTTACTGAGCTGACGTTGTCGATAATGGATGGAAATCCATTCTCAATTGCGATAAGCCTGTTCAGGATCAGACCTTTTGATTCTTTATCGTACAGATCAAGACTACCGCTAACCCTTCCTCTGAAGAAGCCGTAGTCAAGTCCGAAGTTGTACTCACGTGTCCTTTCCCATGTAAGGCTGGTATTAGGCAGCCGACTTGCTACATAACCCAGGGCCTGTGTGCCTCCGTAGTCATAGAATGATGGGCTGCCAAGTGTGGCTTGCGTTCCGTATGGTTGCACTCCATTGTTATTTCCGGCCTTTCCGGCACTCACCCTAAGCTTCAATTCTGAGATAAAACTGTATTTTTTGATAAACTCCTCTTCTGCTAGCTGCCATCCTACCGCGATAGATGGGAACGATGACCATCTGTTGCCTTCGACCAATCTGGAAGAACCATCCCATCTGTTGGCCAGGATAATATGATAGCGGTTTTTGAAGGAATAATTCAACCTGGCCATGTATGATACGAGAGAGAATTCGCTATACTGGCTGCTTGAAAGCTGCCTGTTTGAAGATGATCCAAGGTTATGGTAGGAAGAATTGAAAGGAAGGTCGTTTACACGGAGTGAATCCTGTTCGAACTGGTCCTTCTGCATACTTTGTAAGCCGGTGAATGTAAAGCTGTGATTTTCGATATCCTTCTTAACCGTAACCATATTGTCGAGGATATAAGAGAAATTCTGCTGGTTTACACGTTGGGCATCGGGCAGCAAGCCGTCGCCTTCGGTTGTAAGGGAACCCCAAAAGCGGCCGTTACGAACATTAGATACACTTGGCTGGAACGATGAACGAACGGTGATCCACTTTACCGGAGCAAACTGAAGGAACAGGCTACCCACTGCGAAATTACGACGGGTATTATTTTCTGTATTCGGAATTTCGAGAAGCGGATTGACGGTACTTGTTAAGCTGGTAATGGTATTAGCATCCAGGGGGATTTGTCCTGGTCTGAACATCAGATTACCCTCATCATCATACGGCTTGAAAATAGGCGCCATAGCGAATGCATTTCTGATAGCGACATCGCTACCACGCTCCGTTTCTGAGAGGGAATAATTGATACTCAAACCTGCAGACCATTTGTCTGAAAGATCAGTTTCAACACTGGACTTCAGGTTATAACGGCTGAAGTCTTCCTGAAGGAAGTTACCTTTCTCCTTCTGGTAACCTGCACCCACCACATATCTAATCTTAGCATTATCACTTGTTCCGGATATGTTAAGAGAGTGGTTTGCCTGAACTCCCGTCTGAGTAACGAGGTCGATCCAATCTGTATAATCTTTATCCGCAATACGGTTGAGGATTGTTGGGTTGTCGAAGCTACCAATGGTGTTGGTATAGTTTGTTCTGCCCGCAAGCAGCTCCGGAGAGATGTACGTATTCTGACGGTACTCCCACCACTCGTCACCGCCCATGAAGTTAGGCATTCGGGCCAGTTCTCTGATACCGGCATATCCATCATATGAAATAGTGGGTGCGCCCTTTACCGTTCCACCACCTTTAGTAGTAACCAATACAACACCGTTTGATCCTCTGGAACCGTAAATAGCCGTTGAGGCTGCATCTTTAAGAATGTCCAGTTTGAAAATATCCTGAGGATTAAGGAAGTTAATATCGGGAACGATTACTCCGTCGACAACGTATAGCGGCTGTCCTCCGGCAAGTGAGTTCTGACCACGGATCTGGATATTGTATCCTCCACCGGCCCTACCGGAACCCTGTGAGATATCGACGCCGGCAACCTGACCTTGGGCGCCTTGCAGGGCACTTACCGTTCCCCGCTCAGCAATGGCCTCGCCACTTACACTGGCAACCGCTGTTGCCACCTGGGACTTACGTTGGGTACCGTATCCTACTACCACTACTTCATCGAGGGCCTGAGCATCTTCCTGTAGTTTGATATCGAAGGTTTGCTGGGTCCCTACAGGCACTTCTTTGGACTGGTAACCGGTATAAGAAACCGAAAGAACAGGGTTAGATCCGGTTACTGCCAGTCTGAAATTTCCGCTCACATCAGTACTGGTACCTGCATTTGTACCTTTTAATCTCACTGATACCCCGATCAGCGGCTCGTTTGTCTTAATGTCGGAGACCTTCCCCGACACTTGTCTGCTTTGAGAATTTGCCTGAAAACCTGAGAGACAAAGCGTCAGGCATAAGAGCGCAAAAAATTTGGTCATAAAATTAGGTTTAATAATACGTTAGAGATAAATGGTCAGTAATGGCTCATAAAAGTCTTTAACTATGTCATAGGTAGTGTAGATAATTGGTTATTACTGCTGGTTAGTTAAATGCTCTGGGGGCTACCTTTAGGCGTCCTGTAGCATCCTGCAATATATAGATATTTTATTTTAAATAAATGCGTTTTTTGGCAAAAAAAAAGCTGTTTGGTTGAACCAAACAGCTTTTTTATAAGGGGGAAGAAGTTAAGCCTGCGAATCACGAATGGCTTGGTCTTCACGTAACTTATCAACATTATTTGAATCTCCGAAGGAATCAGTTTTTCCGGCAAAATAGTCCAGAATGTCTGATATAGTATCCATATTGTCAGCTGTACGCTGATGTACATCCGGCAGATCCTTTTCCAGTTTAGTATCTCCCAGCTCTATATTATCAATTTCAATCTTGGCGATCTTCTGTATAACGGCCTGCTGGCTGTTTTTCAGGTCTTCAAGTTCTCTTACTATCTTCGCCATCAGATCAAATTTCTGCAACTTATCCATAACTTTCTTTTTTTTAAGTATGTACTATACCTACTGCATGCAATAACTCTGCCGAAAGATCGGATATGCCTTAATTAGCAACTTAAATCGCTTCGGTTTTGCGCTTCAGCCAGTTTAGATCTTCGCCATCCAGAAACGGACTTAGCATAAGGAATACCTGTGCATTGTAAGCATTTAACCAGTTGAGATGTCGGGCTTCGAGAAGCGTCTTATCTACCGGATCTGTTTCTATTACAAATTGTGTTAAAGTTTCAAACGTAAAGAATTCGCCGAACTCACTTTTTTGATCGGGAATGGTAAGTACCAGATTTTCAATCCGTATGCCGTATCTGGAAGGGCGATAGATTCCCGGCTCTACCGAGGTTACCATACCGAGCTCAACATCGACCAATAAGTTTGAGGCGTTGAAGATCTGGGGACCTTCATGAACATTCAGGAAATAGCCGACTCCATGGCCGGTTCCATGACCATAATTGCGAACATGATCCCAGAGGGGCTTCCGGGTGATGGCGTCGATCTGATAACCTTTTGTGCCCTTCGGAAAGCGTGCTGTGGATCCTTCGATCATCGCCCTGAGGACAAGTGTATAATCTGCCTTTTCCTCCTGCGTAAGGTTGCCGAGCGAAACGACGCGGGTGATGTCTGTTGTACCATGAAGGTACTGGCCGCCTGAATCAAGAAGAAACAGCCCATCCTGCATTAACCGTGAGTCACTTTCTACGGTTGCCTTGTAGTGCGGCAGGGCTCCATGCTCAGCATAGCCGGCTATGGTATCAAAGCTCTCTCCCACGAAACCTTCCTGCTCTGCCCGAAACGTGTACAGTTTTTCGGCAACAGAGATCTCTGTTTCCTCTTCGTTGACCATGCTTTCTTCAAGCCATCTGAAGAAGCGGGTAAGTGCTACTCCATCGAGAACCATCGTCTTGCGGATGTTGGCGATCTCCGTTTCGTTCTTGATTGCTTTAAAGCTTGTGCTTGGATTGATATCCTGAATTATTTTAGCACCGGCAGAAATCTGACGGTAGATGGCAAAGCAAGTTCTTTTCGGGTCAATTAATATTGCTGATGATGATGTCAATGCCGAGACAGCCTGGTGTACGTCCTGATACCGACGCACTTCTATTGACCAGCTCTTTAGTCGCGAGCGATCAGCGGCGCTAAGTTTAGCAATATCGATGAATAAGACTGTATTTTTAGCGGATATCAAAGCAAATGCCAGTGTAACCGGATTACATTTAACGTCTGCTCCTCTGATATTAAAGACCCATGCAATATCATCAAGTGAAGAGATCAGGTGATAATCGGCACGCTTTCTTTTCAGCTCCTGCTGAATACGTTCCAGCTTTGAAGGCACGGTTTCACCTGTCAGGATATCGTCCAAAAGAAAGGCCGGCGAAGCAGGTAAGCCGGGTCGGTCTGCCCATAAGCTGTCTAGATAATCTTTATTTTCAGCGATGCTTATATCGGCTATTGATAGCTCATCCTTAATGGTATGGGCGAGCTGTACCGATATGAGGTTTGAGTCAAATGCTACCGTAGCATGGGCGTCCAGATTTTCTGCAAGCCAGCCTATATATTCAGGGCTACCTTGAGCGACTAGTTTTACGAGTTCAAAACCGGTGCCGTGTAGCTGTTCAGCCGCCTGTACAAAATAACGGGCGTCGGTCCATAAACCGGCGAAGTCCTGAGTGATAACCAATGTTCCCGCTGAACCTGTGAAACCTGAAGCGAAAAGAATACATTTATAGCGATCAGGAAGATATTCGCTGATATGCGGGTCTGCAGACGGAATAATGTATGCATCCACTTTATCATTGAGCATCTGGCGCCGGATTCCTGATAGTTTTTCCTGATATATCATTTTCATTAGAATAAGGACGCAATTTACAAAATATGGATATCGCTTTTGAAAAAGCGCGACTGACAATTCGAGATATGACCCTATTATTGAAAACCACAGGCAGCAAAGAACTATACTCGCACGAGAACGTTTACAGAAGATCATGATCAGACAAATTTGTAATAAAAAGGAACATGGCTATGACTGGATCGATATTAATGCTCCCGACGATGGGGAGCTTCAAGATATAGCCGGTTCTTACGGGCTCCATGCTGCCCTGGTGCATGATTGTTTGCAACCAGGTCATTTGCCGAAATATGAATCGCTGGACGATTACGCATTTATCATTTTCAGAGTGTACACTGATTATGATTTACTGGAAGCCGACACCGTCCAAGAACTCACCAATAAGGTAGCCATATTCTATTCAGCATCGTTCTTTATTACCATTCACCGATATCCGCAACCCTTTCTGGAACCTGTCATGAAAAAGGCGCCGGTATTAAAGAACACACATCAGTTACTGAATGGGGTTGTGAGGGCCTGTCTGACCACATACGATGAGCCATCAAACAAGCTGGCACAATCTGTTGATTATTATGAAGAACAGGTATTCCTGAGCAAGCGGAATATGCCCATTCTGAAAGGGCTATATTACCTGAGGAGAAAGATTGATCTTTTAAGGCGTATGCTAATGTTGTCGCGGGATATCATTGAAAATATCGATGACCATCAAGGGAACGTAAATACGCGGGATACGCGGGACCTGTATGTTAAGCTAACTACCATTTATGACAGTTTGAATGACAACCTCAACCAGCTTCTTAATACGTATTTCTCAACGGCATCACAGCGGACAAACGAAACTATGCGTGTATTGACTATATTTTCTGTATTCTTTATGCCCCTGACCTTCATTGTGGGCATATATGGCATGAACTTTAAATTTATGCCTGAATTGGAGTACCCCTGGGGTTATCCGGGAGTACTCTTTTTAATGTTGATTATCACCATTGCCATCTATCTTTGGTTTAGAAGAAAAAGATGGTTGTAGAATTATTCTAGGCTAAGCTGAAAAACCCTTTAGTTGTTCGATCATTCTGCTCTGAAGGTCTTCATCGATATTTCCCGGATTGTCGCTGAGAGTGAAAGAACCCTGATTGTCATCTTCGAATGAGGCGACCAATGAGTCACCACTATACACTTCATAAAGCTTTGAATTCTTCTCTGTCTTTACCTGATAGTCAGCAAACGCGCCGTCTTTCAGCATTAATTGCATATCAAACTGTTCCATAGTGTCTTTTTGTTAGAGAACCTCTTTTCAGAGCTAATGTTTTAAGAGAAGTAAGCGGTTGTATAATAAAGACAACACTGATCAGAAAATCAGATACTCTATACGAAGAGGTTCGGTTAAAGGTGGGCGAAAAGACTAGTAAACACTTTTTTGTCTTTAACAATGAGCACTTTACAAAGATTTAGATGATACTCATATGACTTTGGCATGTTATTAGCGTAAGGCTTAATATCAAACATTAAACTTGACATCATGAAAAAGATAACAGCTACAAACAACATCACTAAGTTGACACAAGGTTTCGATATCCAGTTAATGGAGATTTTAAAGGCAGATCTTAAGAATTACAAGAACAAATCAAATAAGCAAACACATACCATTAAGCAAGCAGCTTAATATATTTTCTATCACCTACCTACGAAAAACAAAAGGGAGCCCTAATGGGTTCCCTTTGTTTTTATATGCACTTTCCTATTTAACTAGGATGCTGTTTTACGGTGGAAAGACTGCGGTTTCTCCTTCGGGCGAGAGCTTTTTTTCCTCGAGGAAGATCTAAAGCTTTCTTTGCTCTTTGCCTTTTTCACTGATGAAGGTACCGCCAGTTTATTAAAATATAAAGGATACGGATGATCTTCTACCAACGGGATCTCCTGCTGCGTGAGTTTTAGAATGTCGTTCAAAAACGGGCGCTCTTCTTCGTCACAGAATGACCATGCTGTACCACTCGCCCCTGCTCTTCCGGTACGACCTATACGGTGTACATACGTTTCGGGGATATTTGGCAGTTCAAAGTTGATCACATTCTTTAATTCATCAACATCGATACCACGGGCGGCGATATCGGTTGCAACCAATACGCGCAAATCACCTGACTTGAAGTTCGTCAATGCACGCTGACGAGCATTTTGAGATTTATTGCCATGGATAGCTTCAGCTTCTATATTTGCTTTCGCAAGAATTTTCACCAGCTTATCTGCACCGTGCTTGGTCTTGGTGAATACAAGCACATTCTCTATGCTTTTGTCCTGTAGTAAATGTATGAGCAGATTAGGCTTATTCTTTTTTTCTACTGAATAAATAGCTTGTGTTATCTTTTCTGCGGTTGACGAAACCGGAGTAACTTCAACTCGTACAGGATTAGTTAAGATGGTATTGGCAAGCTGAGATATTTCAGGTGGCATGGTAGCCGAGAAGAACAAGGTCTGTCTCTTCACCGGGATCTTGGCGATTATCTTCTTGACATCATTGACAAAACCCATATCCAGCATACGATCTGCCTCGTCCAGGACGAACAATTCGATATGTTGCAGGTTTACGATGCGCTGGGATACGAGGTCGAGCAATCGGCCCGGTGTAGCAATCAGCACGTCAACGCCTTTGTTCAGGTCTTCTACCTGCTTGCCTTGTGATACGCCTCCGAATATAACTGTTTGCCGTATACCGGTAAACTTACCGTATGCTTCGAAGCTTTCTCTGATTTGAATAGCTAGCTCGCGTGTTGGTGTTAAGATCAGCGCCCTGATGTTACGGCGTGTGTTTTTTGGTACTTGCTTTTCCTGTAACAGTTGCAGCATAGGTAATGCAAAAGCAGCAGTTTTACCTGTACCTGTCTGAGCACAACCTAAAAGGTCTTTCTTCTGTAATACTACTGGAATGGCTTTCTCTTGTATGGGGGTTGGATGTGTATATCCTTCGGCACTCAGAGCTTTTAGAAGTGGCTCGATGAGATTTAATTCTTTGAATAACAAATTGTTGATTTTTTTATATGACGCAAAGATACGCTATTTATTGCTAAAATAGGCAAGGTCTTGAAAATGAGTAATTTTGATTCAACGGCATACAAAAGCAGCTGTCCTTTGCATCTGGGTTCTTCACAAAATTTCAAGTGCCCGGGATGCTGTTAAGATGTTGTATATATTGGGCACTAATACCTTAATAATACAAAATAGTGATTTTTAAGTATACTTGTGATACTAATCGTTTTAACACAACTATGGCAACTTTATATCCTTTCAAATTCAGGACCATATTCAAAGACAAGATCTGGGGTGGCGAGAAAATTCGCGACATCCTGAAAAAAGACTTCGCTCCGCTACCTAATTGTGGTGAGACCTGGGAGATCTCCGGCGTAAAGAGTGATGTGTCTGTAGTAGCAAATGGTGAGCTGGCAGGTCAGTCACTGGCCACGCTGCTGGAAAAACATCAGGGCAACCTGGTTGGTGAGAAGGTTTACAGCCGCTTCGGAAACGAATTCCCTTTACTTGTAAAATTTATTGATGCAAATGATGACCTGTCCATTCAGGTTCATCCGGATGATACCCTGGCCAGGGAGAGACATAATTCTTTTGGTAAAACAGAAATGTGGTACATCATTCAGGCAGATCAGGGTTCGAGTCTGATAACCGGATTTAACCAACCACTTAATGAGGAGATCTATCTGGAGAAGTTCAATAGCGGAAAGCTTACCGAGATCCTGAATAAGGAGGAAGCAAAGGCTGGTGACGTCTTCTTTTTGCCGGCCGGCCGGGTGCACACTATTGGTAAAGGACTGCTTATAGCAGAGATCCAGCAGACATCTGACATTACGTACCGCATTTATGACTTTGATCGTGTAGATGATAAGGGGAACAAGAGAGAGCTTCATACAGAGGAGGCTCTCGCGGCTATTGATTATTCTTTCTACGATGAGTATAAATCACTTTACGAGGAAAGACAGAATGAACCGGTTGAGGTTGTGACGTGTCCTTACTTTACTACCAATATCCTCGACTATACTGAAACGGTAAACCGCGATTATTCATTCGATTCTTTTGTGATCCATGTTTGTGTTGCCGGAGCTTATACACTGGAGTACGGTGGGCAAAAGATCGATGTTAAAATGGGCGACTCGATACTTATTCCGGCTACGATACAGGACGTAACGCTTAATACCTCTGAAGGGTTCCGAATCCTGGAATCTTATATTAAGGGCTAACCTTTTTTCTATTGGAAGATTGATGGACGATCAATCTTCCAATGTCTGATACTCCCCACACCACCCCGGAGCCTCGATCGATGCGCTTCATTCACAGTCATTCAGACTCTCTTACGTTGGATCAGTTGCTGGCAAAAGTTGGAAAAATCTGTAAGCAAAGAAGCTCAATAAAGCACTCACAAAGGTCTTTTAGGCTATTCATAAATGAATTTATTTGGCCTTTGAAAGAAATTCTAATATTAATCTTGTAAAAATTCAAACATTTAGCAGCTTTTAAAATTATAATACTGAACTAAACTTTGAACACTTGAGAAGAATCGGTACCCTGACCTTAAAAATCTTTCTTTGGATAATTGGGATATTAATCTTCCTGATCTTACTGTTGTTTGTGCTCATCAGGGTACCTTCGGTCCAGAACTTTGCTAAGAACAAGGCGGTGAATTATCTCGAAGGCAAGATCGGTACGAAGGTTGAAATCAACAAGATAAGTCTTAATTTACCAAAGCTTATTGTTCTTGAAGATATCTATTTTGAAGACCAGAAGAAAGACACGCTGCTCGCCGGAGATACGTTAAAAGTAGACATCAGCCTACTGAAGCTTCTGGACAACAAGCTGGAAATTAACGAGATTGATCTACGTGGTATTACTGCGAATATCCAGCGTGGCCCGGATAGTCTTTTCAATTTTGACTATATCATCAAGGCTTTCGTCAGCGAGCAAAAGAAAGAGCCGGAACCTGTCGATACTACCTCGACGATGAAGTTCTCGCTGGACAAAATCAATCTCGATAGGATCAACATAAGTTATCAGGACGCTCCATCTGCGAATGACATTCGTTTTTCTATTGGTCATTTTGATACCAGGGTCAAAGAATTTGACCTGGATAAAATGAAGTTCAGTATTCCAAAGATCAAGCTTTCATCTGTAAATGCGAGGATGGTACAGAGTAAGCCTGCTGTGGAAAGCAAGCCTGCTGCTGTACACGAAGCTGAAGCCAGCGAACCGATGAACCTGGATCTGGAGTTTGGAACTCTGGATCTTTCGCAAATTAAGGTTTATTATCAGAATGACATTTCGGCTATGAAAGCTGACGTTAATCTGGGTGCTCTGGAAGTCGAATCGGATAAGATTGACCTTAAAAACCAAAATATCATACTGGATAAGATTGACCTGAGCAATTCAAATATTCTTTTCCAGCTTGGGAAAAGCACCCAGGCTAAGGTTGTGATTGAAGAAACAGAAAAAGCAACCGAAGCCACAGTTAATAACTGGAGATTTAGTGCCGGAGACCTGGTTCTTGCAAATAATAATATCCGGTTTGACAACTTTAATATGCCGGTGCAAAGACGCGGAATGGACTTTGCACATCTTGATATTAAGGATTTAAATCTGAATGTAACTGACTTGGCTTACTCAATAGACACAATTTCAGGTAAAGTGAACTCCGGTTCGTTTAGCGACAAAAGCGGGTTCAATCTGAAGAAGTTCGAGACCGAGTTCTTCTACGGTAGCAAGGAGGCATATTTGAAGGATCTGCTGGTTCAGACTCCATCGACTACCATCAGCAATAATATACGTGTTACTTACCCTTCTATTTCGAGCATTTCTACCAATCTCGGTGAGTTAGGCATCGATGCCAACCTCGAAAAAACACGTATCGGTTTTAAAGATATTCTTCTGCTCGCTCCTGATCTTGCAAATACGGTGCCTCTCAAAGGTTACCAGAATGCGGTATTGAATATCAACGGAAAGGTGAAAGGTAAAGTCAAGAATCTGGAAATTCAGAATCTGGAAATATCAGGACTGGGGGGCACAAACATAAAAGCATCAGCTAAAACAAGAGGTCTTCCGAATATGGATAAGGCCTGGCTGGATATCAAGATTGACGACTTCACTACCCGGCGGGCGGACATTCTTGCGCTCGTTCCTCGTGGTACCATCCCTGCCAATATCAGGATACCTGAAAACATTAAACTTACAGGAAAATTTAAGGGGGGTATCACCAACTTCAGTACTGATCTTAATTTATCCTCCAGCTTCGGCAGTGCCAAGGCAATTGCAACGTATAACGCCGCTGTGAAGGGCAATGAATCTTACAAGGCTAATGTGCGCATCTTTAACTTTGATGTCGGACGCATGATCAGCAACGACAGTCTGGGTCGCATCACACTTGCAGCGAATGTGGTGGGTAATGGTATTGACCCGAAAACGATGCGTGCAAAGGCAGTTGCCAAGCTGATTAAGGCGGAATTCAATGGATATACCTACCGAAATCTAGACATAGACGGAAGTGCAAGTCGCGGTAACATCCAGGCAAAAGCAGGAATGGATGACCCGAATCTTCGGTTTAATCTTTCTGCTGCTGCAAATATGTCTAAGACATATCCGGCTGTAAAGTTGGAACTTGATCTGGATAGCGCCAACCTGCAAAAGCTTCGTCTGATGAAGGATGATATGCGCTTCCATGGTAAGCTTTCCGCGGATCTGCCCACTGCAGATCCAGACTATCTTAACGGAAGCATCCTTTTAACTGAAGCGCTGCTTGCACGTAATGGCGAGCGCATTCAAATGGATACGCTGAGCATTGTGTCTACTGCCAGTGCGGACAGCAACTCATTGCGCCTGCGTTCTGAGATTATGTCTGCAGATATCAGGGGCAAGTATAAGCTTACTCAGCTGGGGACTGCTATGCAGGACCTCATTGGCAGATACTACTCTACAGGAACGGCAGCAAAGCTAGCAAAATACGACCCCCAACGTCTAACTTTCAATGCTAAGATTTCAAATGGACCCCTTATTCAGCAGTTTGCTCCGGATCTAAAGGAACTTGCGACAATTGTATTGCAAGGAAATTTTGATAGCGAAGCCCGGGAACTGAATGTTAATGGTTCCATTCCGCGTATTCTATATGGGACGAACGACCTGAACAATTTCCAGATGAAGGTGAATACAGCAGATAGTGCTATCAATTATCTGGTCACTCTGGATAAAATCAATACAGGATCTTTTCAGCTATTGAAGGCAAGCGTAGGTGGAGATGTGAGTAATAACATTATAACTACGGAAATTAAGACTGAGGATCAGAAGGGAAACACAGACTACCGTATAGCCGGTGCACTGGAAGCTTTGCAAGATGCCTTTCAATTCAGCCTTAATCCTAACGGTTTGGTTCTTAATAAGACGGCCTGGACTGTAAGCGATGATAACGTTATTCAGTTTGGTGGCAAAGGAATTCAGGCCACGAACTTTGTGTTATCGAATAACAATCAGCAGCTGAGTATTAATACGAGTCCTCCCGGCTTAAATAACCCTCTTCTGGTTGATTTTAAGAATTTCCAGATCGAGACCCTTACGAATATCGCGAAACAGGATTCGCTGCTTGCGGGAGGTACAATAAATGGAAATGCTACGGTGCGGAACTTTGATACCAGTCCGGTCTTTACGTCTGATATCAACATCAGTGACTTCAGCTTCAGAGGCGACACGGTAGGTAATATTGCATTGAAGGTGAATAACGAGCAGGCAAACTCCTTCGCTGCAAACGTAGCTATTACAGGCAAAGGCAATCAAGTGGATCTGAGTGGATATTATTATACAAACAACAGCAGCTTTGATCTTGATCTTGATATTGCCAATCTGAACATGAAGAGTATTGAAGGATTTACGATGGGGAGCGTGAAGGAAGCGAAGGGTTTCCTGAAAGGGAAACTTGATATTACCGGCACTACAACGGCTCCGGCGATCCGCGGAGATATCAACTTCAACGAAGTAGGATTTAATGTATCGATGCTTAATTCTTACTTCAGAATCGAGGATAACGCCCGAATCGGCTTCACGGCTGAAGGCATCGGCTTCAACAATTTTGCGCTGATCGACTCAGCGAATAACAAAATGGCGCTGGCTGGAATGATCAAAACTAAGACTTATACTGATTTTGCTTTTGATCTTCGCCTGGATGCCGACAATTTCAAAGTGATCAATTCTACAGCTCTTGATAACGATCTGTTCTACGGCAAACTTTTTATAGATACGAGATTGGGTATTAAAGGCACGATGAATGCCCCGGCAGTAGATGGTTCACTGAAGATTAATCCGGAAACGGACTTCACCCTGGTGCTGCCTGCGACTGACCCTGGAATTCAGGATCGGGAAGGTATTGTAGAGTTCGTGGACAAAGATAACCCTGAGCTTGCTAAGGTTTTTAAGGATCCTACCGATACGCTCAATACCTCCACTATCACGGGCATGGATGTTTCTGTGAATATCGAACTGGACAAGGAAGCTCAATTAAATGTGCTTGTAGACCCTGCTAATGGCGATATGCTCAAGCTAAAAGGTGCCGCACAGTTGAACGGGGGCATCGACCCTAGCGGTAAGGTAAATCTGACTGGTAACTTAACAGTGGAAGAGGGATCATACGAGTTAAGCCTGAGCTTCCTGAAACGGCGTTTTGAAATCAAGAAAGGAAGTACACTTACATGGAATGGTGAACCTTTAATGGCTGATGCTGATGTGACAGCTGTATATGTTGCTGAGACTGCTCCTATTGACCTTGTTGAGCAGCAGTTGGGAAGTGTGTCTCAGGCTGAGCTGAACACTTACAAGCAAAAGCTACCGTTTAATGTGAATCTTATGCTCAAGGGAGAGTTGATGAAACCGGACATATCGTTCGATATCATTCTGCCGGAAGATAATTATAACGTTTCTACAGCGGTAATTGACAATGTAAACGGACGGTTGACCCAGCTTCGGAATGAGCCTTCGGAATTGAACAAGCAAGTGTTTGCGGTGCTTTTACTAAATCGCTTCATTTCCGATAATCCATTTGCCAGCAGCGCAGGTGGAGGAGGCATTGAGTCTGCTGCTCGTCAGAGTGTTAGCCGTATGCTTTCAGACCAGCTGAATAATCTGGCAGGAGACATGATAGCCGGAGTAGAGCTCGAGTTCGATCTTCAATCAACAGAGGATTATACAACCGGACAGATGGCCAATCGTACTGATCTTAATGTTGGTTTGTCCAAACGTTTGCTGAATGATCGCTTAAAGGTGACCGTGGGCAGTAACTTCGAGTTGGAAGGCCCTCGTCAGCAGAACCGAAAGACTAGTAATATAGCTGGCGACATCCAGGCCGAATATCAGCTTAGTAAAAACGGACGCTATCTTCTTCGGGCATATCAGAAAAATCAGTACCAGGTGGCACTTCAGGGGCAGGTGGTTGAAACGGGAGTTGGATTTGTGATTACGATGGACTACAATAAGTTCAAACAGATTTTTGGTGCCAAAACAAGGGAAGAAAAGAGAGAGGAACGCAGGCGCAAGCGTGCTCAGAAATCCGCTAAAGAAACGACTAAAGAGAATGACTAAACAGCACATATATTATCTTCTGCTAAGTTGCATGGCACTTGCTGCATGTAATGTTACCAAACATGTTCCGGATGGCGACTACCTGTATACCGGCGGGAAGGTTGAGATCAAGGATAAGGACATTAAGAAGAAAGACAAGAAAGTTCTTGAACCTGACCTTACCAGCTTATTGCGACCTAAACCCAACTCCTCTATTTTGGGTTTGAGACCTAAATTATGGATTTATAATATCACCAAAAACGCAAAAAAGGGACCGTTGAAGTGGATTAAGAAGTATGGCGAACCACCGGTTCTGTTTAGCAGTGTTAAGGTGGATTACAACAGAGACCTGGTATCGAATAGGTTGGAGAATAAAGGATTTTTCCTTGCTACGACAACGTCTGACACGACCATCCGTCGTAAGAAAGCTTCTCTGACTTACAACGCCCTGGCTGGTCCGCGTTATCTGATCAAAAGTGTGAACTTCACAACAGACAGTTCTGTTCTGGGAAAAGCGGTGCACGCGACGGGAGAAAGCAGCTTCTTGAAGGTTGGAGATAACTATGACCTGGACGCGATCAAGGCTGAGCGTGAGCGAATAGATAGCCGGCTTAAGGAGCAGGGGTTTTATTATTTCAGCCCGGAAAACCTTATCGTACAGGTAGACAGTACTTCCGAACGTCATCGTGTTGATCTTTATATGAACGTTAAGGATGAAACATCTGATAAAGCACGGGATCCATATACGATCAACAATATCTACATATATCCGAATTTCAAGCTGAGGGACACGATGAAAGGTAGTTCTCCGGAAGCAATTTTATATAAAGACTTCTACGTGATAGACCGTACCAAAATGTTCAAACCTCAGGTTTTTGAGCGTACTATGTTTTTCAACAAAGGGGATATATATAATCGTACAGACCATAATCTATCTCTGAGCAGACTTACCAGCCTGGGCACGTTCAAGTTTGTCAAGAACCAATTTCAGGAATCAGATACTGCTGATGCTGCACTGGACGCATATTACTACCTGACACCAATGGCGAAGAAGTCTATTCGTGCTGAGGTAACGGGGCGTACCAACTCTGCAAACTTCACCGGATCGGAATTTACAGTGAGCTGGAGGAACAGAAATACCTTCAAAGGGGCGGAACTTCTTACCGTTTCTGCATACATCGGGACAGATGTTCAATATTCAGGAAACAACAGCGGCGGTAACATTTTCAGGTATGGAGCTGAAGCCAACCTGAGTATTCCTCGCTTTATAACGCCGTTTAGACTAAACACGTCCAGTGCTTTCATTCCACGGACAAGAATTACTCTGGGGTTTGACAGACTGGAGCGTCAGAACAACTATAAGTTAAATTCGTTCCGCACATCTTTCGGGTATTCATGGAAGGAGAGTATTGAGAAAGAGCATCAGCTGAATATATTGGGTGTGACCTATGTTCATGCTCCTTACGTATCTCCGGAGTACCAGGCTCTCGCTGATTTAAATTCTACATATCAGCGAACCGTCGACGATCAGCTCATCATAGGCCCTAACTATAATTTTAATTTCACCAATACCCATCGCCAGAACAGAAGGAATACATTTTACTTCAATGGTAATCTGGATATGTCTGCCAATATATTAGGACTGATACAGGGGGCAAGTGAGCCTGAAGAGAAGAAGTTATTCGACACTCCATATTCTCAATATATAAAGGGTGAAATCGACTTCAGACATTATTATAAAATAGGCTTAAACTCTCAGTGGGCTTCACGTCTGATTTTTGGGTATGGTTATGCCTATGGAAATTCAAGAGCATTGCCCTTTATTAAACAGTTTTTTATCGGGGGTGCTAATAGCTTGAGAGCATTCAGAGCTCGTTCACTTGGCCCTGGAACCTATCTTGATCCAACATTGGAGGCAGATAACGAGACGCTTTCAGCTGATCAGTCGGGAGATATCAAGTTTGAGTTTAATACAGAATTCAGACCGAAACTCTTCAGCATAGTGAGAGGCGCACTATTCCTTGATGCAGGTAATGTTTGGCTGCTCAATAACGATTCACAGCGTCCGGGAGCTAAGTTCTCAAAAGATTTCATGAAAGAGCTGGCTGTAGGCACGGGAGCCGGTGTTCGTATTGATGCGTCGATCCTGGTTCTTCGTCTCGACCTGGCCTTCCCAATCCGCAAACCATGGTTGCCAGAAGGCGAACGCTGGGTGTTCGATAGCATCGACTTCGGTAGCAAGGCATGGAGAAAAGATAATCTGGTGTTTAACCTCGCAATTGGGTATCCTTTCTAGTTAGTAGAAAAACGCAGTTTGACAAGATTTGTGAGCGATAGCTTCCTGGATTTACTTAAATTGCCAAACTTTTGTTGAACACTTAAAATCGCAAAGCATGAAAGTTACAGTAGTTGGAGCAGGTGCCGTTGGAGCAACCTGTACTGATAATATTGCCAGAAAAGAGTTAGCCGAGGAGCTTATTCTGCTAGATATCAAAGAAGGGTTTGCCGAAGGCAAGTCGATTGATATGATGCAAACCTCAGCCCTTATAGGCTTTGATACTAAAATTAAGGGCTGCACGAACGACTACGCAAGTACGGCTGACTCTAATGTAGTGGTTATTACTTCCGGTTTGCCTCGTAAACCGGGTATGACCCGTGAGGAACTTATCGGCACCAACGCTGACATCGTGAAAGGCGTTACAGAAAACATTCTTAAATATTCTCCAAATGCGGTAATAATTGTCGTATCTAACCCAATGGATACGATGACATATCTTACGCTAAAGACATCCGGTTTACCGAAAAATCGAATTATCGGAATGGGTGGAGCGCTGGATTCCGCACGTTTTAAATACTACCTAAGCCAGGAACTTGGCTGCTCTCCTGCTGATCTGAATGCAATGGTTATAGGTGGACACGGCGATACTACCATGATTCCCCTGATTAAGCATGCAACATGGAACAGCATTCCTGTGACTCAGTTCTTAAGCCAGGAGCAACAGGAAAAGGTAGTTTCTGCAACTATGGTTGGTGGAGCTACTCTGACCAAGCTCATCGGTACTTCAGCGTGGTATGCTCCGGGTGCGGGAACCGCGGCAATCGTAGAAAGCATCCTGAGAGACGAAAAGAAACTACTTCCTTGCAGCGTTTCTCTGGAAGGTGAATACGGGCAGGCTGATATAGCTATCGGTGTTCCTGTAGTCATCGGAAAGGGTGGCTGGGAAAAGATCATCGATCTTGACCTTAGTGATGATGAGAAAACTGCATTTGCAAAGAGTGCAGAGGCAGTAAGAAGCATGAATGATGTTTTAAGCTTTTAATGATAGACGTAAACATTGAAATTCTGAATTTGAATGACGACGGCTTCCACCCTCTGGTGGAAGTCGTTTTGTTTAACCAAATCTTTAAAGCTGTGATCGATACAGGTGCTTCCAGAACCGTACTGGATAAGACAACTATCGAGACTCATGTTGATGAAACTACGCTTTTAATGAGCGACAAGCTGTCTACTGGCCTTGGAACCAACTCGATGGAAAGCTACACTTTGCTCCTTGACCAAATCCAGATAGGCGCTCTTCTTATCGGCGACATAGAAGTTGCGGTTCTTGACCTTTCGACAATCAATACAGCATATGAAACGCTGTCTGTCACTCCGGTTATAGGGGTCATTGGCGGAGACATTCTTGTTCAATATAATGCAATCATAAATTATCCGTTGAAGAAGATATCGTTTAGCTATGAATAAAGATCTGGAGACCAGAGAAGATATCGAATTACTTGTAAATTCGTTTTACGACAAAGTTCAGGACGATGAACTTATAGGGTATATCTTCACCGACGTGGCACAGGTCAACTGGGAGTATCACTTACCAAAGATGTATGATTTCTGGGAAACCATTCTTTTCGGGAGGAAAGGATTCAAGGGTAATCCGATGGAAGTTCATTTTAAGTTAAATAAGGTACATGTCCTGGAACAAAAGCACTTCGACAGGTGGAAAAGCATCTTCTTCGAAATTGTGGACCAGCACTTCGCTGGTGAAATGGCCCTACTCGCGAAACAAAAGGCTTCTTCGATAGCCGACCTGATGCTGCTGAAGATCACCAGGCCGTTTTAAACGATTCATAAATCATTGCTTGATTGGAGCTTTCGCCTGATAAGTTGCTGGTCTAGGAAAATATGATGAGCGAGCCATTGATAAGGAAGCCACTGGTATTTGATACAAAAGGAAAGGCTGAACCGCAGTTGCGATCCAGCCTTTCCTTTTGTATTTGCACTATTAAGATCTATACATCAATCTTAGCGTACCTTGCATTCTTCTCGATAAATTCACGACGAGGTGCTACCTCATCGCCCATTAACATGGAGAAAATATGATCACATTCTGCAGCATTCTCAATTGTTGCGCGTCTTAACGTACGAGTCTCCGGATTCATCGTGGTATCCCACAACTGCTCCGCGTTCATTTCTCCAAGACCTTTATATCTCTGAACATGAACGTTTTCTTCTTTTCCTGCTCCCTTCAGACGCTGAATTGAAGCATCACGTTCAACGTCATCCCATGCATAAGCCTGCTCCTTACCTTTCTTTACCAGGTATAACGGAGGCGATGCAACATACACGTATCCGAACTCGATCAGTTCCTTCATATAACGGAAGAAGAAGGTCAGGATCAAAGTTGTGATGTGAGAACCATCCACGTCCGCATCCGTCATAATGACCACTTTGTGGTACCTAAGTTTCTCCATATTGAGAGCTTTGGCATCATCTGCGGTTCCGATACTTACACCCAGAGCAGTGAAGATATTCTTTATCTCTTCGTTTTCATAGATCTTATGCTCCATGGCCTTTTCTACGTTGAGGATTTTACCTCTCAAAGGTAGAATGGCCTGATAATGTCTGTTTCGCCCTTGCTTTGCAGTACCACCTGCGGAGTCTCCCTCTACCAGATATAACTCACACTTCTCAGGATCTTTGTCGGAACAGTCAGCCAGCTTACCAGGAAGTCCGGATCCACCCATAACGGTTTTACGCTGAACCATCTCTCTCGCCTTGCGGGCCGCAGCACGCGCAGTCGCAGCGAGGATAACTTTACCAACGATCAGTTTAGCTTCTTTAGGATTTTCTTCCAGATAATTACCGAGGATCTCCCCTACAGCGATATCTACGGCTCCCATTACGTCGTTGTTCCCTAGCTTAGTCTTTGTCTGTCCTTCGAACTGAGGTTCCTGAACCTTAACGGATATTACGGCAGTAAGTCCCTCGCGAAAGTCATCTCCATTGATATCTACCTTTACGTTCTTCAGCAAGCCGGATCTCTCTGCATAGGACTTCAAAGTACGGGTCAATCCTCTTCTGAAACCAGCTACATGCGTTCCACCTTCAATAGTGTTGATATTATTTACATAAGAGTGGACATTCTCCGAATACGTTTCGTTATATTGAAGTGCAAGCTCGACCGGAATGCCTTGCTTAATTCCTTCAACATAAATAGGCTCAGGGATTATAGGGGTACGTGTTCCGTCAAGATACTTAACGAACTCTCTCAGGCCACCCTCAGAATGATAATCTTCCCTGATAAATGTTCCGTCATCGTTCTTTTCCCGCTCATCTGTAAGAGACAAACGGATGCCCTTGTTTAAGTAAGCTAATTCTCTGAGACGTGCCGCTAAAGTCTCAAACTTATATTCAGTCGTCATTGTGAATATGCTGCTATCCGGACTAAAAGTTATGGTAGTTCCGGTTTTTTCCGACTCTCCTACCACTTTCACGTCATATAGCGGTTTTCCGCAGCTGTATTCTTGTTTAAATATTTTTCCGTCTCGACGGATGGTAGCAACAAGTAAGGTAGACAGTGCGTTTACGCAGGATACCCCTACTCCGTGTAAACCACCGGAAACCTTGTATGTATCCTTATCGAATTTACCTCCCGCGTGCAGAACGGTCATTACGACTTCTAAAGCTGACTTCTTTTCTTTGGCCATCATTCCGGTCGGAATACCACGGCCGTTGTCTTCTACAGAAATGGAATTATCAGCGTGAATCGTCACCATGATATCTGTACAATACCCTGCGAGAGCTTCGTCAATAGAGTTATCAACAACTTCATACACAAGGTGATGCAATCCCTTTATACCAACATCGCCAATATACATCGCGGGGCGCTTACGTACTGCCTCCAGGCCTTCTAAAACCTGAATATTATCCGCTGAATAATTAGTTTTGTCTTCCTTTTCTTCGCTCATATTTTATCTTAAAACAATAGACCAAATTTAGCCATTTTAGGTGGAACTACAGCATTTTCAGGCAATAAAGCGCCGAAGGTGAACCGAATTCTGATTCCCAGGATTGTTTACATCGTCCGAAAGATTATATTTGCGTGAAATTAAACTTAAAAATGACAATATCATTCGGAACATTCTCTAAACTAACAGCGGGACTAATGATTGCTGCAGTAGTTTCTTCATGTGGCAATAAAGAGCAAGTGAAGACAAGTGCGCCGGCGACAACGGCATCTGCGGCTAAAGCTACAGAACCGATAGTATTTGTTAACTCTGATTCACTGGTTAACAATTATAACTATTTCAAAGATATCAAAACCAGGCTGGAGGCTAAATCTAAGAAAGCTCAGCAAGATTTAAGTTCTAAAGGAACAGCTTTTCAACGTGAGGTAGCAGATTATCAGCAGAAGGCTCAGGGAATGAGTGCTGATGAAAGAGCATCAACTGAACAACGTCTGGCACGCAAGCAACAGGAACTTGAAGCATTTAACCAAAATGCAAGTTCAGCTTTAGCAAACGAATCTGCAGGGGAGAATGAAAAACTGTACGATAAGGTCGCTGAGTATTTAAAGGCTTATGCGAAGGAAAAAGGGTACAAAATGGTACTTACGTACTCCAAGAGCAACCCATCTTTATTATTTGCAGATGAAAGTCTTGACGTTACTACCGAGGTAGTTAAAGGTCTTAATGACAAATACGCGAAAGATAAGAAGTAGTCGTTTAAAACTGCTTAAAGCAAAAAAGGCTGCAAATTTAAACTTGCAGCCTTTTTTGCTTTAAGCTAACCTGTATTATGATATGGAAGAGCAGCACCTGAAATTTATGCAACACGCGATCGCGCTGGCAGAGAGAAATATACATGAATGCATGGGAGGACCCTTTGGTGCCGTAATCGTAAAAAACAACGTAATTATAGCTGAAAGTCAAAATCTTGTAACCTCTACAAACGATCCCACTGCACATGCAGAAGTCTCTGCAATTAGAAAAGCATGCGAGAAGCTGCAGACATTTGATCTTTCTGGCTGCGTCTTATACACAAGCTGCGAGCCATGCCCAATGTGTCTGGGTGCTGTTTATTGGTCGAGGCTTTCCCGGGTTTACTATGCCAGCACAAGAGCTGATGCAGCGGCTGCCGGGTTCGATGATGAGTTTATTTACAAGGAGCTTGGTCTGCCTGCCGCTCAAAGGCAACTATCTACTCATCAAATATTGGCTGATGAAGCCAATGTAGTGTTTAAACTTTGGAACGATTCAGAAAATAAGACTCCGTATTAGTCATTTCCGTACCATTTTTAAGACATATTAACCTTGATTAGCGTCTTCCTCATCGCTGAGCAGATCGTCTATCTCACGTCTGTCTTTTTTAGTAGGTCTGCCGGTCCCCCTGTCCCTCTTGAGTGCGGGTGCATGAAACATGGATTTGAAACCATATGTTTCTTGTTCAGGAGTAATATCTTCATAAAAGTTAACGACCGTTTTGGCATCTGCCCGGTTGTAAAGTAGACCTGTTACCTTAACCTGCTTACGTTCAATTCCCTTCGAGACATGATATACTTCGCCTACTTTTACCTCATATGATGGTTTTATGTTCTGTCCGTTTAGCTTTACCCGACCAGCTTTACAGGCATCTGTTGCCAGCGTCCGCGTTTTGAATATCCGTATTGCCCAAAGGTATTTATCTATCCGAAGTCTCTCTTTTTCAGCCATGCCTGCTCTTATATCTACTATTGCACATCCGGTCAGCACAGGCGAAGGGCCTATTAATGATACCGTATCTAACAAAAGTCCTCAAAAAAGCTTTATTTTGCTAAAAATATATTGAAATGATTGCTAAACTACAAAAACACGTCGAAGACGCCTGGGAAGATAGAACGCTGCTTACTTTCAGTGAATACGCAACATCCATTGAGCGGGTTGTAGACATGCTGGATAAAGGAGAACTCAGAGTAGCGGAACCCGTTGCTGGAGGATGGCATGTTAATGAATGGATCAAAAAAGCCGTGATCTTATATTTCCCTATCCGCCAAATGGAGGAAATAGAAGTGGGGCCGTTTGTTTTCCATGATAAGATGAAGCTGAAAACCAATTTCAAGGACCTGGGTGTTCGCGTTGTGCCTCATGGAATTGCCCGCTATGGCGCATACCTGGCTAAAGGCGTGATTATGATGCCTTCCTACGTAAACATCGGCGCATTCGTAGATGAAGGCACTATGGTAGATACATGGGCGACTGTGGGTTCTTGCGCGCAGATAGGCAAAAATGTTCACCTGAGTGGCGGCGTTGGGATTGGCGGCGTACTAGAGCCAGTACAGGCAGCCCCTGTGGTTATCGAAGACAATTGTTTCATAGGCTCTCGCGCTATCGTTGTTGAAGGTGTTCGCGTAGGCAAAGAAGCTGTTCTTGGCGCTAATGTGGTACTTACCGCTTCGACCAAGATTATCGATGTAAGTGGCCCTGAACCAGTAGAACACAAGATGGTCGTGCCTGAGCGCTCTGTTGTAATTCCGGGATCATATACAAAAAAGTTTCCTGCGGGAGAGTTTCAGGTACCTTGTGCCCTTATCATCGGCAAGCGTAAAGATTCGACAGACAAAAAGACCTCATTGAACGATGCTCTTCGCGAACATAGCGTGGCTATCTAGCCAATAACATCTAACTGTATAATCCCTCAATCAAACAATCCTCAGGGATTATGCAGTTCTAGATTCCAACACGTTCTTTGGTCTAGAAGCTTCCATCCTGATCCTCGTACGAGACGCAACTGGATGAGGTTGAACTAACTTTTAATCATAATGACAGCATGCATGCAGAAATAACAAAAGCACTGGAAGTACTCAAATCAGGAGGCATAATCCTCTACCCTACTGATACAATATGGGGCATAGGTTGTGATGCAACTAATTCCGAAGCAGTTGATCGCATCTACGCGCTTAAAGGGCGTGATGCTGGTAAGAGCCTCATCGTTCTGCTTGACAGTGACAACAAGCTGCAATCCTACGTGAATGATGTTCCCGAAATCGCCTATACCTTAATTGAATATGCGGAAAATCCCCTTACCATCATCTATTCCAACGCAAAGAATCTTGCTCGCAACGTAGTTCATGAAGATGGTAGCATCGGAATAAGAGTACCAAACCATAACTTTTGTCAACAGCTCATTCAGCGATTCCGGAAACCCATCGTTTCTACATCCGCCAACCTCAGTGGCGAACCTTCTCCCGAGAACTTTTCACAGATTTCAGATGCAATTATCAATGGTGTCGACCATGTAGTAAACCTCGAACAGACGGATTTGAGTGTTAAAAAGTCATCGACCATCATGAAGCTCGAACCAGACGGACGCTTCTCGTTCATCAGGCGATAATATTTCATCAACCGATAAGGCTAAATTGAAATTAGACAATCTGAAATAATCAAATTAGAGTATTTTTGCAATCCCTATATAAGTGCTCCTTTTCACAGAAGAGGTTAAGGCTAACGTGTTTTATGAAACAACACCTGAACGATCCTTTATTTAAAAAACTTCGTCGGCTTGCAGACGAATGTGAAACAGATACTTACGTAATAGGTGGATTCGTACGAGATATTTTCCTGAAACGTCCGTCCAAAGATATCGACATACTGGTTATCGGAAACGGAATCCAATTTGCAGAGAAAGCTGCTGCCGAACTCAGAACAAATGTTTCAGTGTTTAAGAGCTTCGGAACTGCAATGCTTCGCTACAAAGATCTTGAAGTTGAATTTGTAGGCGCACGTAAAGAGTCTTACCGGTCTGACTCAAGAAAGCCAATTGTAGAAGATGGCACGCTTGAAGATGATCAACAGCGAAGAGACTTTACCATTAATGCAATGGCTATTTCTCTGAATACAGTCAGTTACGGAGAGCTCGTGGACCCGTTTAACGGCATAACAGACCTCAACAACCGGATAATCCGCACTCCATTGGATCCAATGGAGACATTTTCGGACGATCCTTTACGGATGATGCGAGCAGTCCGTTTCGCTTCCCAGCTTGGATTCAGCATTGAAGAAAGAGCTATTGAGGCTATTAAAAGCTCTAAAGAAAGAATCAGTATCGTTTCGAAGGAGCGTATTACCGACGAGCTGAATAAAATAATTTTGTCACCCAAACCATCTGTAGGTTTCAATTATCTGTTCGACACCGGGTTACTCCACCTCATCTTTCCACAGATGACTGAGCTATTTGGTGTGGAATATATTAACGGGAAAGGTCATAAAGACAATTTCTATCATACACTTGAAGTCCTAGATAATATTTGCGAAACCAGTGAAGACCTTTGGTTGCGCTGGGCTGCAATTCTTCACGACATCGCCAAACCAGCGACAAAGCGCTTCGACCCAAGCCATGGATGGACATTTCATGGTCACGAAGACCGCGGTGCCAGAATGGTGCCAAAGATCTTTGCACAGCTTAAGCTTCCGCTCAATGAAAAGATGAAATTTGTACAAAAGCTCGTACAACTTCACCTGAGACCCATCGTCATAGCACAGGATATTGTAACCGATTCCGCTGTCAGGCGCCTGTTGTTCGACGCCGGCGAAGATATCGAGGCTCTTATGTTACTTTGCCATGCAGACGTTACAACAAAAAACGAGTATAAGAAGAAGAAATACCGAAATAACTTTGAGCTTGTCAAGCAGAAGCTCAAAGATGTCGAAGAACGCGATCAGATCAGGAATTGGCAGCCCCCCGTCACGGGTCTCGACATCATGGAAACCTTCGGTATAAAAGCAGGTCGTGAGGTAGGTATAATAAAAAATCAGATACGGGAGGCAATTCTCGAAGGTGAAATAAAGAATTCCCGTGAAGACGGCCTCGCTTATATGATTGCCAGGGGGAAAGAACTGGGACTACATCCGGTACAAAATAGTATTTAAAATAATTTGAAACATATTAAAGAGGGGGGCGTTAATGTTACGCCAATTTCTAATTCGCATATAACACAAAACTTGACATGGCTATTTACAGATTCAAGGTAACTTTTGAAGATTACGATGATGTTGTCCGGGAAATTGATATCAAATCCACGCAAACATTTGAGGACTTACATCTCGCTATCCACAAAAGCACCGGTTACAAACCAGATATGTCGTCTTCCTTTTTTGTCTGCAACGACTACTGGATAAAAAGCGATGAGATAGCATACCTACCGAGCCAGAGGAAGATAGAAAGAGGCGTCGCTTTAATGGGAAACACGAAGCTAAGCCGCTTTATCGATGATCCCCATCAGAAATTTTACTACACATATAATTTTGAGCGTCCTTATGATTTCCACGTTGAACTGGTCAAGATCCTGGACGAAGATGCGGGAAAACAATATCCACATCTGACACGCAGCGTTGGCGAAGCGCCAAAAATGCCTGGATCAATCCCTGTTCCCCCAGTAGATGCCGAAGACGATGAAGATTACGACTTCCTGAACGAGACAGAATATGGGATCAACGAAGAAGAAACAGAAGACATGGACACTGTCGATTCTGTTGATGAGTTAAATGGCACATCCGGACAAGGGGAAGAGGAGAAAGATGAGTTTATGGATGAATTCTCAGATAGCGATAACTTTGAAGCTGACGATTTTGAATCAAATGGCAAGGATGATTACTAATCACCTTTATTAAAGATATGAGTTCTAAATCGCTGATCGTCGTTACCGGCCCTACAGCTATAGGTAAGACCAACCTTGCCATAAAAATTGCCTTGAATTACGGTACTGAAATTGTATCCGCCGATTCAAGGCAATTTTATAAAGAGATGAGCATTGGTACCGCTAAACCCACCGAAGATGAGACAGCAGTAGTGAAGCACCATTTCGTTGACTCCATTTCTATTCAGGAGACCTATTCCGCCGGAAAATTTGAAACTGAGGCACTAGCCACACTGAACAAGATTTTTGAACATCATCCTGTTGCGGTAATGGTGGGAGGTTCAGGCCTCTTTGTTAAAGCTGTAACGGAAGGATTCGATGTATTTCCGGAGGTAGACCCAACAGTGCGTGAAAATCTAAACCAAACTTACGCTAACGAAGGAATCACATTCTTGCAGTCACAACTGCAAATCCTGGATCCAATCTATGCTGCTGAAGTAGATTTAGATAACCCTCAGCGCATTATCAGAGCTCTTGAGGTATCCTTAACTACTGGAAGGCCCTATTCGTCTTTCAGGGCTACAAATACGAAAGACAGCCGCCCTTTTCAATCTATAAAAATAGGACTGAATATGGAGCGTCCACATCTTTATGACCGCATTAACAAGCGCGTAGATATGATGATTGAGCAAGGGTTGCTAGAAGAGGTTGAGCGGCTTCTTCCATACAGAAATTTAAACGCTCTGAATACAGTTGGATATTCCGAAATATTTGATCATCTCGATGGCAAAATAAGCCTCGACGAAGCAGTTGAACGTATAAAACAAAACACACGAAGATTTGCCAAACGTCAACTAACCTGGTTTCGTAAAGACACTGAAATCGTCTGGTTTCACCCTGATGATTATTCATCCATCCGGAATTTCATTGATAGCAAACTCACCAGCAGAAAGTAAGCAGAGTTCCACGAACAATACATGGCTCGAAAATACGGGGTTACTTAAGCTTGTGCAGTAGGGCCGCCGAAAGTCAATGGCAATGCCGCTTCTTCCTGAATCTTAATCCTTCCATTCTGCTCCTCAAACTTCTCGACATTATCCGCAAGGGCCCCTAATAGGCGTTTAGCATGCTCCGGAGTAAGAATAATTCTTGACTTCACTCTTGCCTTTGGTACACCTGGCATCACACGGATAAAATCAAGCACAAACTCAGAACTTGAATGAGTAATGATAGCCAGATTAGAATAAATACCTTCAGCGATCTCCTCAGAGAGCTCTATATTCAACTCGTTATTTCTGTTCTGTTCTTCCATGGTGTAAAAATAAAAAAGTCCCCCTAAAATAGGGGGACTTGTAAATATTATTTAATTGTCACTATTAAGCTTCTGTTTCTTCAAGCTTTGATGCCATAAGCTTATCGTATTCTTCCTGAGAACCAACGATTATACGTTCGTAGCTACGTAAGCCCGTACCAGATGGAATCAAGTGACCAACAATTACATTTTCTTTAAGACCTAACAGGTTATCACGTTTACCACTGATAGCTGCCTCGTTAAGAACCTTTGTAGTTTCCTGGAAGGAAGCAGCAGAGATGAACGATTTAGTACCCAATGACGCACGGGTAATACCCTGAAGAACCGGACTGGAAGTTGCCGCAATAGCATCGCGAGCCTCAACCAATTTAAGATCCTTACGTTTCAAGACAGAGTTCTCATCTCTCAGCTTACGCACAGATAGAATCTGTCCAGCTTTAAGATTAGATGAATCTCCCGGGTCTGTAACAACCTTCTTGTCATAAATATCATCATTCTCCAGCATGAAGTCCCAACGGTCAACAGCATCCTTCTCAAGGAAACGAGTATCACCCGGATCCTCAATCTGAACCTTCTGCATCATCTGGTGAACGATCACCTCGAAGTGCTTATCATTGATCTTCACACCCTGCAGACGGTAAACTTCCTGAATACCATTTACAAGATATTCCTGAACCGCAGCCGGACCTTTGATTGATAAGATATCTGCAGGAGAAATCGAACCATCAGAAAGTGGCATACCAGCTTTCACAAAGTCATTATCCTGTACAAGAATGTGTTTAGACAATGGAACAAGGTACTTCTTAAGCTGTCCGTCTTTAGACTCGATGGAGATCTCTCTGTTACCACGCTTAACACCACCTAAGGTTACCACACCATCGATTTCAGTTACTACTGCCGGATTAGAAGGATTACGTGCTTCGAAAAGCTCTGTTACACGTGGAAGACCACCCGTAATATCCCTTGTTTTTCCAGTTGAACGAGGAATCTTCGCGATAACCTCACCCATCTTGATCTTGGCACCTTCATCAACCGCGATGTGAGCACCCACTGGAATGTTATAGCCTTTCACAATCTGTCCCTGACCATCAGCAATCTGAATAACCGGGTTCTTTGTTTTATCACGAGTATCGATAATTACTTTCTCTCTGTGACCTGTCTGCTCATCAGACTCTTCACGGAACGTAACACCCTCAATAACCGCTTCGAACGTAATTCTACCAGTGTATTCAGAAATTATCACCGCATTATATGGATCCCAGCTACAAATTCTGTCGCCTTTAACCAGTTTCTGTCCTTCTTTCACGTACAAGTAAGCACCGTAAGGAATATTGCTTGACATGATCATCCTGCCGGTTCCCGGCTCAATAATACGGAACTCACCAGAACGACCCAGAACTACTTCAACAGGTCCTTCTTCAGTTTCGTAAGGTACAGTTCTGATGTTTTCAAATTCGATTACACCTTCAAACTTAGCCACGATCTGAGATTCAGCAGCGATGTTCGATGCAGTACCCCCAACGTGGAATGTACGAAGTGTCAACTGTGTTCCCGGCTCACCGATGGACTGCGCAGCGATTACGCCGACAGCTTCACCAGCCTGCACTCGCTTACCGGAAGCAAGGTTACGGCCGTAGCAAAGTCCACAAACCCCTCTTTTGCTTTCGCAGGTAAGCACAGAACGAATTTCAATACCTTCAAGCGGAGATGCTTCAATTGTCTCCGCAACTTCCTCGGTAATATCCTGATTGGCAGAAACAAGAAGTTCACCGCTGATTGGATCATAAACGTCATGTAATGATGTTCTACCCAAAATTCTGTCGTATAACGGCTCAACAACATCCTCGTTATCCTTCAGAGCGGTTGTATAGATTCCTCTTAAAGTACCACAGTCTGTTTCACCAACGATCATATCCTGTGCAACGTCATGTAAACGACGAGTCAGGTAACCAGCATCCGCTGTTTTAAGTGCCGTATCTGCAAGACCTTTACGCGCACCGTGAGTGGAGATAAAGTACTCGAGAACCGAAAGACCTTCCTTAAAGTTAGAAAGAATCGGGTTTTCGATAATTTCACCGCCTGAACCAGATTTCTGAGGTTTAGCCATCAGACCACGCATTCCGGCAAGCTGACGAATCTGCTCCTTAGAACCACGGGCTCCTGAGTCAAGCATCATATACACCGAGTTGAAGCCCTGATTATCGTTGGATAAAATATCCATCACATTCGATGTTAACCGATTGTTAATACGGGTCCAGATATCGATGATCTGATTGTAACGCTCGTTGTTGGTAATGAAACCCATGTTATAGTTATTCATTACCTCATCAACTTCTTTGGTTGCCTGCTCAATCAACGTAACCTTAGATTCAGGAATATTGATATCCAGGAGGTTGAAAGAAAGTCCGCCATGGAACGCCATCTGGAATCCTAGTTCCTTAATATCATCAAGGAATTGGGCAGCACGTGCCATACCAGTTACCTTCACAACCTCACCAATAATGTCACGAAGTGACTTCTTAGTCAGAAGCTGATTGATAAACCCTACCTCTTCAGGAACCATCTGATTAAACAGAACACGTCCTACTGTAGTATCAATGATCTTGCTAACAATAGTTCCATCTTTCTCTTTCGTCTTCGCCTTTATCTTGATAAATGCGTGAAGATCTATCTTACGCTCATTGTAAGCGATGATGACTTCTTCAGCCGAATAGAAAGTTTGTCCTTGTCCTTTAACAACTCTTCCCTCATCAGTCTTACGGCCTTTAGTAATATAGTAAAGACCCAAAACCATATCCTGAGAAGGAACTGTAATAGGAGTACCGTTCGCAGGGTTCAGAATGTTATGAGATGCAAGCATCAAAATCTGCGCCTCAAGGATTGCAGCATGTCCAAGCGGTAAGTGAACAGCCATCTGGTCACCGTCAAAATCCGCGTTGAATGCTGTACACACAAGAGGGTGAAGCTGGATAGCCTTTCCTTCAATCAGCTTAGGCTGGAAAGACTGGATACCCAATCTGTGAAGCGTAGGAGCACGGTTAAGCAACACAGGGTGTCCCTTTAATACGTTTTCCAGGATATCCCAAACAATAGGATCCTTGCGATCTACAATCTTCTTAGCAGATTTTACTGTCTTAACAACACCTCTTTCAATCATCTTACGGATGATGAATGGTTTGAAAAGTTCAGCAGCCATATCCTTTGGTAAACCACACTCGTGCAATTTCAGGCTAGGCCCTACTACAATTACAGAACGAGCGGAGTAATCCACACGTTTACCAAGTAAGTTCTGACGGAAACGACCTTGCTTACCTTTCAGGATATCTGAAAGAGATTTCAGGGCACGGTTGCCTTCCGTCTTAACCGCATTCACCTTACGTGAGTTATCAAATAAAGAGTCAACAGCTTCCTGTAACATACGCTTTTCATTACGTAAGATTACTTCAGGAGCCTTGATCTCGATAAGTCTCTTCAAACGGTTGTTACGGATAATCACACGACGGTACAGATCATTTAAATCTGAAGTCGCGAAACGTCCACCTTCAAGAGGCACCAAAGGACGCAGCTCAGGAGGTATTACAGGAACGATCTTCACGATCATCCACTCAGGACGATTTTCAATATTTTTACGTGCACCACGGAAAGACTCTACAACATGAAGACGCTTTAACGCTTCATTCTTACGTTGCTGAGAAGTTTCGTTTGCAGCCTGGTGACGAAGATCATAAGATTGCTGATCAAGATCCAGACGTTTAAGAAGTTCCTCAAGAGCTTCAGCACCCATCTTAGCAACAAACTTTTGAGGATCCTTATCATCCAGATACTGGTTTTCCTTAGGAAGAGTATCCAGAATATCCAGGTACTCCTCTTCAGTCAGAAAATCCATTTTGTTGATACCATCAGCCTCTTTAACACCCGGCTGAATAACAACATAACGCTCGTAGTAGATGATCAGATCAAGTTTCTTGGTAGGAAGACCTAAAAGGTAACCGATCTTGTTTGGCAAAGACCGGAAATACCAGATATGTGCAACAGGAACAACCAGGTTGATATGACCCATGCGCTCACGACGTACCTTCTTCTCTGTTACTTCAACACCGCAACGGTCGCAAACAATACCTTTATAACGAATACGCTTGTATTTACCGCAATGACATTCGTAATCCTTTACCGGACCGAATATACGCTCACAAAATAAACCGTCACGCTCCGGTTTGTAGGTACGATAGTTAATCGTCTCAGGCTTTAAAACTTCACCGCTTGAACGCTCCAGAATAGATTCCGGAGAAGCCAGGCTAATCGTAATCGAGGTGAAATTGCTTTTTATTTTATTATCCTTTTTATAAGACATAGCTTTTATTAAAGTTAAAAGTGTAAAGTATAAAGCCGGAAGCAGATCAACCCGCTTCCAGCTTTAAACTTTTAACTAATCTAACGTGATATCTAAACCTAAACCTCTTAACTCATGAACCAATACGTTGAATGATTCAGGAACTGAAGGAGTTGGAAGGGTTTCACCCTTAACAATCGCTTCATAAGTTTTAGCACGGCCTACCACATCATCCGACTTAACGGTTAGTATCTCTTGCAGAATGTTCGCTGCACCAAATGCTTCCAGTGCCCAAACCTCCATCTCACCAAAACGCTGACCACCGAATTGAGCTTTACCACCCAAAGGTTGCTGAGTAATTAATGAGTATGGTCCGATCGAACGTGCGTGCATCTTGTCATCAACCATGTGTCCAAGTTTCAGCATATAGATAATACCTACTGTCGTTGGCTGATCGAAACGATCACCTGTTAATCCGTTGTATAAGTATGTACGACCAGAAGCTGGGAGCTTAGCCTTGGAAATCCACTCCTCAACCTCGTGATGGCTCGCACCATCAAAGATCGGAGTCGCAAATTTAATTCCAAGTTCCTTACCTGCCCATCCAAGAACAGTTTCGTAAATCTGCCCAAGGTTCATACGCGAAGGTACCCCTAATGGGTTAAGAACGATGTCAACCGGTGTACCATCTTCAAGGAAAGGCATGTCTTCGTCACGAACAATTCTCGCAACAATACCTTTGTTTCCGTGACGACCTGCCATCTTATCTCCAACCTTCAGCTTACGCTTCTTGGCAATGTAAACTTTAGCCATCTGAACAATTCCCGAAGGAAGCTCATCCCCTACACTAATCGCAAACTTATCTCTCTTGTAAGCACCAAGCTCTTCATTAAGTTTGATATTGTAATTATGCAGTAACGCTTTAATTAATTCGTTTTTGTCCTCATCAGTCGTCCATTTAGTAGGATTGATGTTCGCAAACTCAAGCTCAGTTAGCATTTTCTGAGTAAACTTCGCACCCTTAGGTACAAGAAGCTCCTTGTAAACATTATAAACTCCCTGAGAAGTCTTACCATTGACGATAGTAAACAACTTGTCTATAAGGTTTTCCTTCAGACTTTTAACCGCTCTGTTATGAGAATTATCCAATTTCTCAAGCTGAGCTTTCTCTTCTGCTTTCGACGTTTTCTTAGCACGTGAGAAAAGCTTAGTATCGATAACTACACCCTTGATAGAAGGAGGCGTTTTCAATGAAGCATCTTTTACGTCACCTGCCTTGTCGCCGAAGATCGCACGCAGAAGCTTTTCTTCCGGTGAAGGATCAGACTCACCCTTAGGTGTAATCTTACCGATCAGGATATCACCTTCTTTAACCTCAGCACCAACTCGAATGATACCATTCTCGTCAAGATCCTTGGTAGCCTCTTCAGAAACGTTAGGAATATCCGGAGTCAGTTCCTCCTCTCCACGCTTGGTGTCACGAACTTCAAGCTCGAACTCCTCAATATGAAGGGAAGTGAATATATCCTGAGAAACAACACGCTCAGAAATAACGATCGCATCCTCAAAGTTGAAACCCTGCCAAGGCATGAATGCCACTTTCAGGTTTCTACCCAATGCTAATTCACCATCCTGAGTCGCATATCCCTCACAAAGCACCTGACCTTTTTCAACACGCTGCCCCTTCTTAACGATAGGCTTCAGGTTGATACAAGTGCTCTGGTTGGTTTTCTTAAACTTAATTAAGCTGTATGATTTAGATTCGCCATCAAATGAAACCAATCTATCGTCATCATTACGATCGTAGATAATACGGATCTCATTTGCGTCTACGTATTCAACAACACCAGGACCTTCAGCATTGATAAGCGTACGGGAGTCACGCGCAACCCTTCCTTCAAGACCTGTACCTACTACAGGAGCTTCCGGACGAAGTAACGGCACTGCCTGACGCTGCATGTTCGAACCCATCAGGGCACGGTTAGCATCATCATGCTCAAGAAACGGAATCAGTGAAGCCGCGATAGAAGTAATCTGGTTAGGAGCAACGTCGATCAGGTCAAGTCTTTCCGGCTCAATAACCGGGAAGTCACCTTCGAAACGAGCTTTAACCTTAGGAGTTTCAAATATCCCCTCTCCATTATAATGTGCGTTTGCCTGAGCGATAGTTTTACCATCCTCATCTTCCGCGGAAAGATAGATAACGGGCTCTTCAACCACAACCCGGCCATTGTCAACCTTACGGTAAGGAGTTTCAATGAATCCTAGGTTGTTGATCTTCGCATGTACGCAAAGAGACGAGATCAATCCGATATTCGGACCTTCCGGAGTCTCAATAGTACAAAGACGACCATAGTGAGTATAGTGAACGTCACGAACCTCGAACCCAGCACGCTCTCTGGAAAGACCACCGGGACCCAAGGCCGACAGACGGCGCTTATGGGTAATCTCAGCAAGCGGATTGGTTTGATCCATAAACTGAGATAACTGGTTGGTACCAAAGAAAGAGTTGATTACCGATGACAGCGTACGCGCATTGATCAGATCAGTAGGCGTGAACACTTCGTTATCACGAATATTCATACGCTCACGGATCGTCCTTGCCATACGTGCCAGACCAACACCGAACTGGGCATATAACTGCTCCCCTACCGTACGTACACGACGATTTGATAAGTGGTCAATATCATCTACCTCAGCCTTAGAGTTGATCAGTTTGATCAAGTATTTAACGATAGCAATAATATCATCTTTTGTAAGCACCTTAGTCTCTTCAGAAGTACTAAGTTTAAGCTTACGGTTGATGCGGTAACGACCCACATCACCCAGATCATATCTCTTATCTGAGAAGAAAAGGCGGTCAATGATACCACGTGCAGTTTCTTCATCAGGTGGTTCTGCGTTACGGAGCTGACGATAGATATGCTCTACCGCTTCCTTCTCAGAGTTTGAAGTATCCTTCTGCAGAGTATTGTAGATAATCGAATAATCCGCGTTGTTAGAAGCATCTTCCTTAGTCAGGATAACACTCTTAACACCCGCATCAATGATCATATCGATGTGGTTTTCATCAAGAACAGTCTCGCGTTCAAGAATGATCTCATTTCGGTCGATAGAAACAACCTCACCAGTATCCTCATCCACAAAGTCTTCTACCCACTTCTTAAGAACCCTTGCTGCAAGCCTGCGGCCAATAAATTTCTTTAAGCCTGATTTACTAACCTTAACCTCATCAGCAAGTTCAAATAGCTCAAGAATATCTTTATCCGAGTCATAACCAATTGCACGAAGCAAAGTGGTTACAGGGAACTTTTTCTTACGGTCGATGTAAGCATACATTACGTTGTTTACGTCAGTTGCAAACTCGATCCAGGAACCTTTAAAAGGTATTACACGGGCGGAATATAATTTACTTCCATTCGTGTGACGGCTCTGGCCGAAAAACACACCCGGGGATCTATGGAGCTGAGATACAATAACACGCTCTGCACCATTGATAACAAAAGTACCCTTCGGAGTCATATAAGGTATAGTACCCAAATAAACATCCTGTACAATTGTTTCAAAATCCTCATGCTCTTCATCGTTACATGATAAGCGCAATTTGGCTTTTAAAGGAACGCTATAAGTTAAACCACGCTCAATACATTCCTGTATGTCATAACGGGGCGGATCTATGAAATAATCAAGAAACTCCAAAACGAAGATGTTTCTTGAGTCAGAGATCGGAAAGTTCTCAGCAAAAACCTTAAACAATCCTTCCTGGTGACGGTTGTCAGAAGTAGTTTCGAGCTGAAAAAACTCCCTGAAAGATTGCAGTTGAACATCCAGGAAATCGGGATAATCGATTACGTGTCTGCTGGTTGCAAAGTTTATTCTTTCGCTTTGATTTTTGGTTGCCAATGGATTACGATTTTAGTTTATCAAAACTGTGACTTCTTTAGGCATCTATGACCCTGTTGCAAGTCGGACAACTTGGGTATAATACAAACAACAATAGACCCCGGCGAAAACCGGAGTCTAAAGTAAAAAATTATTGAGTTGAGAAATTACTTAACCTCAACTACAGCTCCTGCTTCTTCTAATTGTTTCTTAAGAGCTTCAGCTTCGTCTTTAGTAATACCGGTTTTCAACTCTTTTGGAGCTCCGTCTACTAAGTCTTTAGCTTCTTTTAGTCCAAGACCAGTAAGGTCTTTTACTAATTTAACAACAGCTAATTTCTGACCACCAGCTTCTTTAAGGATCACGTCGAACGCTGTTTTTTCTTCAGCAGCAGCAGGTCCATCACCAGCAGCAGGAGCAGCAACTGCTACTGCAGCAGCAGCAGGCTCTATACCATATTCATCTTTTAGGATCTGAGCTAATTCGTTAACTTCTTTTACAGTTAAGTTTACTAATTGTTCAGCAAACGCTTTTAAATCTGCCATTGTATTTAAATTTTAATATAATACTTTTTTATGTGTAAGAACTTACAGGTGTCCTACTTAACCTCTTTCTTGTAATGTTTTAACTAATCCAGCGATCTTAGCACCACCAGACTTAAGTCCGGAGATAACATTCTTCGCAGGAGACTGCAGTAATCCGATAATCTCACCAACAAGCTCTTCCTTCGATTTAAGCGTTGCAAGTGCGTCTAACTGATTGTCACCGATAAAGACGGCGCTGTCAATGTAAGCACCCTTTATAAGCGGCTTCTCACCAGTTCTTCTTAATTCCTTGATCAATTTCGCAGGCGCATTTGCTACGCTTGTGAAGATGATGGTAGAAGAACCTTTTAACACATCGATAAATTCAGCAGAGTCTAAACCTGCACCTTCCATCGCTTTGCGGATCAGTGTGTTCTTTGCAACTTGAATCGAAATTCCGTTATCAAAAAACTTACGACGGATCGCATTTACTTTAGCTACTGAAAGATTTGAAGTATCGGTGATGTAAAAATTACCGTATTCTTTGATCTGTTCGGTAAGGGACTGAACAATTTCTTGTTTCTCTTCTTTTCTCATGATTAGATTCCCCCTACTGATTTAGTTTCAACCTGGATTCCAGGAGACATAGTTGAAGAGATATGAATACTCTTAAAATATGTTCCTTTCGCTGCTGACGGTTTCAATCTTGACAATGTTTGAATTACTTCAAGAGCATTATCGTAGATCTTATCAGCGCTGAATGATGCCTTTCCAATTGACGTATGGATGATACCGGTTTTGTCAACCTTGAAATCGATCTTACCAGCCTTTACATCTGTCACTGCTTTTCCAATCTCGGTAGTTACAGTACCAGACTTAGGGTTCGGCATCAGGTTACGCGGACCTAAAATACGTCCAAGTCTACCTACTTTTGCCATAACACTAGGCATGGTGATGATGATATCCACGTCGGTCCATCCACCCTCTATTTTAGAAATATACTCGTCCAGACCCACAAAGTCTGCTCCTGCTGCCTTAGCTTCTTCTTCCTTATCAGGAGTTACTAAAGCCAAAACACGAACAGTCTTACCTGTACCATGAGGAAGAGTTGCGATACCACGAACCATCTGATTTGCTTTACGAGGATCTACGCCCAAACGAACGTCGATATCTACTGAAGCATCAAATTTGGTTGTAGTGATTTCCTTAACAAGAGCCGAAGCATCTTGCAAAGAATACGCCTTTCCAACCTCAATTTTGGAGAGTGCCTTCTTTTGATTTTTTGATAATCTAGCCACTTCTTAACTGATTTAATTAATTAACTGTTCCAGGGTGCATTACCAGAAACGGTAATTCCCATACTACGTGCTGTACCGGCCACCATTCTCATAGCAGACTCTACAGTGAAGGCGTTTAAGTCAGGCATTTTATCATTAGCAATAGTCGCTACCTGTTCCCAGGTTACAGAAGCAACCTTTTTACGGTTAGATTCTGCTGAACCACTCTTTAAACCTGTAGCTTCCATTAACTGGATTGCCACTGGCGGAGTTTTAATGATAAAATCAAATGACTTATCAGCATAGACTGTAATTACAACCGGTAATACTTTACCTGGCTTATCTTGGGTACGAGCATTGAACTGCTTGCAAAACTCCATGATGTTCACACCCTTAGCACCTAACGCAGGTCCTACTGGAGGTGATGGATTTGCGGCGCCACCTTTGATCTGTAATTTTACTAACGCACTGACCTCTTTTGCCATTTTTGTTTATTTATTTATTACTCAATGTTAGTAAGTTGGAAGCTGTAACATTTAAGCTCTTATAGAATTATTATTCTTTCTCTACCTGCATGTAGTTAAGTTCGAGAGGAGTACGACGTCCAAAGATCTTAACCATGACCTTAAGCTTCTTCTTCTCTTCATTAACTTCTTCAATAACACCCGTAAAACCGTTGAATGGCCCGTCCATTACCTTAACGTTTTCACCAACGTAATAAGGAACATTCATAGTTTCACTCTGCTGAGTCATCTCGTCTACTTTACCAAGTATCCGGTTCACTTCAGCAGGGCGCATTGGAACAGCGTTACCACCTTTGTCTCCAAGGAAACCGATAACGCTATTTATATTTTTGATAATATGTTCTAATTCACCGTCCAACACAGCTTCAATCAAAACATATCCAGGGTAATAATTACGTTCTTTAGCTATTTTTTTTCCATCCCTCATCTGGTAGTATTTCTCCATCGGGATCAATACCTGAGGTAATAAATGAGAAATACCAAGACGGTTAATCTCGGCTTCAAGATATTGCTTTACCTTTTTTTCTTTGCCACTAACTGCACGTACAACATACCACTTCAGCTGATCACTCATAATAGCACTCATTTAGTTAGCAACTGATCTATAAAATAACTTCAATAAGTTACCTACCGATTCATCCATCGCCAAAACTAAAAGAGCGATAATAACTGAGGCAATCAGGACAATCACTGCAGAATTCTGCAATTCAGCCCAAGTTGGCCATGACACCCTTTGGGTCATTTCCTCATATGAATCTTTAAGAAACTCAACTACGTTAGCCATATTTGCAAACTTTAGCACGGGCACAAGGATTCGAACCCTGATCAAAGGTTTTGGAGACCTCTATTCTACCATTGAACTATGCCCGTATAACAACTGATTAAGCAGTTGAAGACTTTTTTAGAACAAAATACTCAGGAGACCCTGAGTATTTTGTGATTTATTGTTCCGAATAAGCCCTAAAGCTCGTTCTGTTTATTTTAAGATTTCAGTTACCTGACCAGCACCTACTGTTCTACCACCCTCACGGATAGCGAAACGAAGTCCTTTTTCCATTGCGATAGCGTTGATCAACTGTACAGTGATTGTAACGTTATCACCTGGCATAACCATCTCAACACCTTCTCCTAATGAAATTTCACCAGTTACGTCTGTTGTGCGGAAATAGAACTGAGGACGGTATTTGTTGAAGAAAGGAGTGTGACGTCCACCTTCAGCCTTTGATAATACGTAAACCTCAGCTTTGAAATCTGTGTGAGGAGTTACTGAACCTGGCTTACAGATAACCATACCACGACGGATATCAGTTTTCTCAATACCACGTAACAATAATCCAACGTTGTCACCAGCTTCACCTCTGTCCAGGATCTTACGGAACATCTCAACACCTGTTACAGTTGATTTAAGATTTTCAGCACCCATACCCAAGATTTCAACAGGCTCACCAGAGTTGATTACACCACGCTCGATACGACCAGTTGCTACAGTACCACGACCAGTGATCGAGAATACGTCTTCAACAGGCATCAGGAATGGAAGTTCAGTCAAACGTGGAGGGATTGGAATGTAGTTATCTACAGCATCCATCAATTCCATGATTTTACCAACCCATTTGTCATCTCCGTTCAATCCACCTAAAGCAGATCCTTGGATAACAGGAATATCATCACCAGGGAAATCGTAGAAAGATAATAGTTCACGGATTTCCATTTCAACTAATTCTAACAACTCAGGATCATCAACCATGTCAACCTTGTTCATGAAAACAACAAGAGCAGGTACACCTACCTGGCGAGCCAACAGGATGTGCTCACGAGTTTGTGGCATAGGACCATCAGTAGAAGCAACCACAAGGATTGCACCGTCCATCTGAGCAGCACCAGTAACCATGTTCTTTACGTAATCCGCGTGACCTGGACAGTCAACGTGTGCGTAGTGACGGCTTGCTGTTGAATACTCAACGTGTGATGTATTGATAGTGATACCTCTCTCTTTCTCTTCAGGAGCAGAGTCAATTGAATCAAATGAACGAACCTCAGATAAACCAGCATCAGCTAATACTTTAGTGATAGCTGCAGTAAGAGTAGTTTTACCGTGGTCAACGTGACCGATTGTACCGATATTTAAGTGCGGCTTACTGCGGTCAAATTTTTCTTTTGCCATTTTTTTATACTAATTAGTAGGTTAATTTTATTTTTATTGTATTTGATTATATACCTTAACCGAGCCAATGATGGGACTTGAACCCATGACCTCTTCCTTACCAAGGAAGTGCTCTACCGCTGAGCTACATCGGCTTATCCGTCAGTCCGCAGTTCGTTTCCCATAACCCTGAAACACAAAACTGCAAACGGCATACTGCCGACTGCTTATTGTTAAAATGGAGCGGAAGACGAGGTTCGAACTCGCGACCTATAGCTTGGAAGGCTATCGCTCTACCAACTGAGCTACTTCCGCTTATTTTAATTTTCCAAATTTTCCCTCCCGGATTTTAAAGTTTCGATTCCCTGGAGAAACGCAAACTTCAAAATCTAAGATTTCGGTGGGGGGAGAAGGATTCGAACCTTCGTAGCCGAAGCAACGGATTTACAGTCCGTCCCATTTGACCGCTCTGGTATCCCCCCAGCCTGATTGTCGACCATTATAATCTCCAACCTGGAGCCTCCTATCGGGATCGAACCAATGACCTACTGATTACAAGTCAGTTGCTCTACCAGCTGAGCTAAGGAGGCTTATTTTATCCTTGTTCTTCACAAGCACTAACTTAACCGTTAATGGGCTGCAAAGATATGAATACTTTTTAAATTCAAAAATAAAATTTCAACTTTTAAAGAACTACCTTTTTCTGTGTGATTCTCTACGTTTAGAGCCTCTTTGAAAGGGTTTGCAAATCTACATAAAATACACATCCGTCAAAATTTTTTTGAAAAAAAAATCCGGCAGTTCTGTAACTGCCGGATACTTACTAATTTAGCTCTCACTTAAATTAATCCTCTTCTATCTGCAAGATCTCACGGTCCACTTTATGATTACTCAGATGCGGTTTTGACCTTACTTTATTTTTGTCGATCTGCCTCTTTAAAGACTCTATGGCCAGATCTGTTGCTTCCTCAAACGTTTTACATTGCTCCTTTGCGAATAACTGCGTCCCGGGCATGATAATCTTAATCTCCGTGATTTTATTCTCCTCACTAACCGTATTCTCCAGCTTAAGGTAAATCTCTCCGCTTATGATCTGATCGGACATCTGATCTAACTTATCTGCCTTCTTCTGAATAAATGCCAACAATTTTTTGTCTGCACTAAAATGGATTGACTGGATACTGATTTTCATTTGACCTCCTTTTTTTAAGCCTTTGGATGGGCTTGTTTATAAATTGTTTTCAACTTCTCAACTGTAGTATGGGTATAGACCTGCGTAGACGCGAGGCTTGAATGCCCGAGCAGCTCCTTTACCGAATTAAGATCGGCTCCATTATCAAGCAGGTTTGTAGCAAATGAGTGGCGTAAAATGTGCGGACTCTTTTTTTCCTTAGTAGTGATATAGGATAAGTGCTTCGTTACAATCCTATAAATTAGCCCGGAATAAGCTGCCTTCCCCCTATCAGTCAAGATCAACATATCAGAGCAACAACTGAAACCCTGCGTATGTTTTTCTTTAATATATTGATTTATTAACTCAAGCAATGTCTTGTTTAACGGAATTATGCGTTGTTTATTACGCTTTCCATTTACGAGCACAGTCTGCTCATACAGGTTAATATCATTTTCCCGGATGCCAAGCAATTCAGCGAGTCTGATTCCGGTGCCAAACAGGAACTCTATAACGAGCCTGTCACGCAATCCTCCGAAATCCCGCGCGAAATAATCATCCTGATCGAGAAGCTTGTTCAGATCATTCTGATGCAAGGCTACAGGCAAACGCTTTGGTGTCTTTAATGCTTTGATTTGAATTAGCGGATTGGTCGTCGAAAGGCCTTCCCTATTGAGGAATTTATAAAAAGCCCGTAGAGAAGAGAGCTTTCTGTTGACGGTCCGTGGTCCCGACTTCGCCATAAGGTCAACCAGCCAGGTCCTGATATCACCATGTGTAACTGAATTGAAGTCCAGCTCCCGCGAAGAAAGAAAAGATTCGAATTGACCCAGGTCCTGCAAATAAGCTGAGATGGTATGCTTCGAGAACCGCTTTTCGAACTCTATATGATGGCTAAACCTGGTTATAAACATCAAAAACTATTTGCGTATTACAAAAATGCAATATACAAATAGTTTTCGGGTAAAATTTATAAAGAAATTAAACTACATCCTGATTAAGGGTCTGTTTGTATACTGCACGTTTAACGGTAGTACGGCGGGTAATTGATTTCTTCTCGTATGCCTGACGGCTACGTAGTTCTCTTAATACTCCAGTTTTCTCAAATTTCTTCTTGAATCGTTTAAGGGCTTTATCCAAAGACTCGCCATCTTTTACGTTGATAATAATCATCTGCTAATATACCTCCTTTCGCTTTTTAAAGGACTGCAAAAGTAAGGAAAATTTTGGAAACTAAAACATTGATCTGCAAATAATCAGACATCAAAGTCATCTCCGCTAATCATGTGAAATATGATTTCAATCTCTGCCTTAAATGACCCCGGTCATTCCGCTCTTTGTCAACCGGCCTTACCTTTGTTGTATAATCATTGAGAGGATTAAAATCTTATACTTCAGCCAGCAATCTGGGTATAAGAATTGAAAAGTTTGTTTTGAGTTTGAGTTTGTTGATAGGAGCCGATGCTGAAAAGATCGGCTTTCCTTTTTTATACCATTCTTCAATTATCAATCCCATATCTGATCAGGCAGTAGTAAGGATTTGCAAGAATTGGGTGATTGGAAAAAGCAAGCATACAAGAAATACAGACATGCCGATCAATAACTCGCCAAACTCACAATATTAGGAGAGAACTCCCTTAACCTCTCACTTCCCTTCAAAAAGTCCAAATTAATTACAAAAGCATACCCGGCTACAACGCCTCCCAACTCCTGGATCAACTCTGACGCTGCTGCAGCTGTTCCGCCCGTCGCCAGCAGATCATCGTGCACCAGCACCCTGTTTCCCGGTTCGATCGCATCCGTATGCATCTCAATAGTGGCCGACCCGTATTCCAGCTCGTACGACTTCTTTACAATGCTGAATGGCAGCTTTCCGGGCTTTCTCACCGGCACGAAAGGAACATTCAACTTCGCAGCAAGCATCAGTCCGAATAAAAAACCCCTGCTTTCCACTCCCGCAATCACATCAATCTCCATATCTGAGAGCTTCGCAGCAAACGCATCCACGATCTCTAAACATAGTCCGGCATCCTTAAAGATCGGAGTAACGTCTTTGAAAACAATACCAGGTTTCGGAAAATCGTGTATATCCCTTATTACAGACTGTATCTTTGTGCTAATCATCAAAAATCAAATAAGGTGCAATTTTACGCAAAATTTCAGTATCCAGAATATTGATCTTCGCCAGGTCATCAATGGACGCATATCTCCCATGCTGCTTCCGGTACTGAATGATCGCATTCATCTGCTTATACCTCAGATAAGGAAACTTCCTCAGCTCATCAAAACTGACCCGGTTAATATAAATTTTCCTGATAGCTGCAGTGTCGACTACCAACTGTCTGAAAATATCCTCATATCTTATTGAATCGATGCCAAATACCTCCCGCAGCTGACCCACTTCACGGAAACCGCCTAAGCGGTTTCGGTATTGAAGGATCCGCGAGGCGAGAACAGGACCAATACCTCTAACTTCAACAAGAGCGGCCGAATCCGCAGCATTCAGCTCAATGATTCTGCTGATCCTCTTCCCATCCGCGACCTTTTGCTCTAAATAACGACTCCCTTTGCTGAAAGACGGTCTTTCAACCTCAGGGATATTTACATATGGCGCCAGCTCCTGATAACAGGCCTCGCTAATGGAGTAGATCTTTTGCAGATCTTCTTTTCTTCTGAACGATCCGCCCTTGCTCTCATAATTATGAATGACCTTGATTTGCCTGTCCGTCAGCCCCAGCTTTCGCCATTGCTCAGCAGGAAGACGGTTTGGATTAAAAGGAAATAGCTGTTTGGTTACATCCTTACGAAATCGACCATTATCATCGCCTTTTGTTCCACGTAATTTAGTCTCCTTAACCAAGCCTTCAAGATTGCCATCACTTCCTCTACCTTGCGCAACATCCCGCTCAAGAGAAAAATCTTCGACATCGGCGACATCCTCTCTGAAACTGGCCTTATATACTACCGGTAAAAAAACGATTAGAAGAATCAAGACACACAATACGACCAACCCGTTCTGCTCTTTCTTGCTGAAGCCGAAAATTGCATTTAACCATTTGTTCATAATATGATAAGGTTAGCACGATGTACAACCAAACATAAAAACAATAATGCGTCAGAAAAAAAACAGAGAAATAAAAAAAGGGATTCCTTACACGGAGCCCCATCACGAGATAAATATAAATCCAACTGGCAGCAACACCTGGGGTGCACCACCCTTTCTACCTTTCTATACTATAGATTTCCAAAGAAGGTCTTTCAACTCCTGTAAGCCTTTTTGCGCTACAGAAGATATAAAGACATAAGGTACTCCCGCAGGAAGTTCCCGCTCCATTTCTTCCATCAATTCTTCATCCAGAACATCCGACTTACTGATCGCCAGGATCCTCGGCTTATGCATCAGTTCCGGATTGTAGTCCTCGAGTTCTGAAAGCAGAATACTGTACTCTTGCTCAATAGTCCTGTTCGTATCAGCAGGCACCATAAAAAGCAGCACTGAGTTACGCTCAATATGACGAAGGAAACGAAGCCCTAATCCCTTACCCTGAGAAGCACCTTCAATAATCCCCGGAATATCGGCCATCACAAAGGAGCGGTTATCACGGTAAGAAACGATTCCCAGATTAGGAACAAGCGTAGTAAAAGCGTAATCCGCTATTTCGGGCTTAGCAGCAGAGACGACCGACAAAAGAGTTGATTTACCTGCATTCGGAAAACCTACTAATCCAACGTCCGCAAGCACCTTCAACTCCAGGATCATCCACTGCTCCTGCCCCGTTTCACCAGGCTGCGCAAACCTCGGGGTTTGCTGCGTTGAAGATTTAAAATGCCAGTTACCAAGGCCTCCCCTGCCACCGCTGGTCAATATCTCCGTCTGGCCATCAGCCGTAATTTCAAATAAAACCTCACCGGTCTCAGCATCTTTTGCAATAGTACCAAGGGGCACCTCTAGAAACTCATCTCTTCCGGTTTTACCGCTTCTCAATGAACTTCCGCCAGATTCCCCGTCACCGGCAATTACATGCTTACGATATTTCAGGTGAAGCATGGTCCAGAGCTGACTGTTACCTTTCAGGATAACGTGTCCTCCCCTGCCGCCGTCACCACCATCCGGACCACCTTTAGAGGTCAGGATGTCGCGGTGTAAGTGCGCAGAACCTGCACCACCACGACCAGAGCGACAACATATCTTCACATAATCAACAAAGTTGGAACCCTGGGACATACCGTATTATTTGAAAAAAATTTATTTGCTAAAGCTATCCGTTACCTGGCTGATAGAAGCAAAAATATCTTCTATGCTGCCAATACCGTTAACGCTTTGATATTTATTCTGAGCCTTGTAGAAATTAGCTACAGCAGCAGTTTTGTCATTGTATTCCTGGATACGTTTGCTGATAATTTCAGGATTCGCATCATCAGGTCTGCCAGAATCCTTACCTCTTAATAATAAGCGCTTCTGCAGCTCATCATTATCAACGATCAGTGCGATCATTCCTGAGATGGCAGTATTTTTTGACTCAAGCAAGCTATCTAAAGCCTCAGCCTGAGCAACCGTACGCGGAAAACCGTCGAAGATAAAGCCGTTTGCATCTTTATTAGAATCCAGCTTGTTGCTGATCATTCCGATAACGACTTCATCAGGAACAAGAAGACCCTGATCCATCAGCTTTTTTGCTTCTGTCCCTAGCTCGGTACCATTTGAAATTTCACTTCTGAGAATATCTCCTGTGGAGAGGTGTACAAGCTTATATTTTTCAATTAGCTTTTGGGATTGGGTCCCTTTACCGGCTCCCGGAGGGCCAAATAGAACGAGATTTAGCATCTGGGTGATTTTTAAATTTTAAAAGCCTTTCCGTTTGTCGAAAAGGCTTTTTAAGATGGTGGACTTAGAGGGAGTCGAACCCCCAACCTCCTGATCCGTAGTCAGGTGCTCTATCCAATTAAGCTATAAGTCCCTTCGCTAATGGAATGCAAAGATAGAAGTTCTTTCTACATTTTCTAAATAATTTTAAAAAAATAGGCCTTAAAATTAATCCCAGACGCTATTTAATTAACTATCAACAAATTAAAAAACCTCCGTTTTTACACTCCAATGCTGTTTATGGAGTATTCGGAGATCCTTTACCCGGTCTTGATATCGATTCTCTCATATCCGTATCCGATTTCATGTTCTCCATTTTGTAATAATCCATTATTCCAAGGTTTCCTGAACGGAACGCTTCGGCCATAGCCAAAGGAAGCTGAGCTTCCGCTTCAATAACTTTAGCGCGAGCTTCCTGAGCCTTGGATCTCATTTCCTGCTCAGAAGCCACAGCCATCGCACGCCGTTCCTCCGCCCTCGCGTTAGCAACCTTTAAGTCTGCCTCTGCCTGGTCGGTTTGAAGTTTCGCACCGATGTTTTCACCGATGTCAATATCCGCAATATCAATGGATAATATCTCGAAAGCTGTTCCGCTGTCAAGACCCTTGCCCAAAACCGTCTTAGATATCCGGTCCGGATTTTCAAGCACTTCTTTATGGTTCACTGCAGAACCGATTGTGGTCACAATACCTTCGCCTACACGAGCCAGGATCGTTTCCTCACCGGCACCACCTACCAACTGGTTAATATTGGCGCGGACTGTTACCCTCGCTTTCGCAATCAGCTGGATACCGTCCTTTGCCACAGCAGCTACCGGAGGCGTGTTGATCACCCGCGGGTTAACTGATAACTGAACCGCATCAAACACATCACGCCCTGCAAGGTCTATCGCAGTAGCCAGCTTAAAGGTCAGCGGAATATTAGCCTTATCGGCAGATATTAGCGCTTTGATCACATTATTCACATTACCCCCAGCCAGAAAGTGTGTTTCAATATCATTTGACGTGATATTTAATCCTGCCTTGGTAGAAGTGATCATCGCATTGGTAACCAAAGATGGCGGAACCTTACGAAGCCGCATTAGAAATAAATTCAGCAGCGATATCTTTACTCCCGAGAGTTGGGCCGTAAACCACAAGTTGACCGGCAACAAGTAGAGAAAAAAGAACAGGGCGACAATCGCACCTACTACAATCATGATTAATTGAACATTACTATCCATTCGTTAATTATTATATTAAACTGTTTTTAATTGCCTCAAAATCCGGGAGATCAGATGCCGCTTCTAGCACCTCAGCGTATCTTACACGCTGGTCTTCATCAATAACAAAAGCGGCTCGTTTCGCTACTCCCTTCATTCCGAATACAAAGTCCTCATAAAAGGCACCGTATGCCTTTGAAACTTCCTTGTTAAAGTCTGATAATAAAGGAAAGGGATAATGATTTTCCTCCTTGAACTTAGCCAGTGTAAACGGAGAATCCACTGATATTCCTACGATATCAGCATTTAATCCCTCATAAAAACCGAAAGAGTCTCGCATAGTACACAGCTGATCAGTGCACACAACGGTAAAGGCCATCGGGAAAAAATGAATGATAAGCTTTCTGGATTTGAAGTCGCTCAGCGACACCTCTTTCAGCTCAGAACTATACAGGGTGAAATCGGGTGCCTTTTGTCCTGGTATTAAAGCCATAAATGATTCGTGATGTTAACAATTTAGGATCACTGGCTAATATAGGCAATATTATGGACGAGGTTATCTAAATTCAGCAATCTGTCTGAAAAGATACAATAGAAAGGAATTGGCTAAAACTACCGAATTTTGCTTTTCGCACCCGAAGGTTGATCAATCCGGCCATTAATGGCTACGAGCAAAATCAGCACAGCGGTAAGAACCGCCCAAATCCAGGGCTCGTTATACCACTGATCATTTTTGGGGGTCATAAGGCCATAGTCACTTTGGGTCGACTGAGAGAAAGCTTCAAAGTGGAAGATAAGGATTCCTAAAAACACATAAAAACAAGTAATCAATCGGAATGACTTGTCTCTTAAAACATCTTTTATTTTCATTAAGCGGACAATTTCACACTGATTCATAAACATCGTCCCGTTACTTTAGTTTTAAGAAGATAGCATTTTTATGTTATTTTATTGAAAATCTTTTGAATTAAGACATTTTTTTTTCAAAGATAAAGCGTATTATTGCAGACCCAAAAAAGTGACCTAAAAAGGGGCTTAAACATTGATTAATAACGCATTTTATTTCAATATCATATGCCAAGCACTGGAAAAATAACGCAGATCATCGGAGCCGTAGTTGACGTCAGCTTCTCCAATGATGCTAAACTCCCACAAATTTACAATGCACTGGAAATCACAAGGGAAAACGGAAAGAAGGTAATTCTTGAAGTTCAACAACACCTTGGAGAAGATCGTGTACGTGCCATCGCAATGGATTCCACAGACGGATTATTGCGTGGTATGCCTGTTGTTGACACAGGATTCCCTATTAGAATGCCTATCGGTGAAAACGTAAAAGGTAGAGTATTCAACGTAGTTGGTGATGCAATTGACGGTATCGCTGACCTGGACAAATCAACCGGTCGCGCTATTCACGCACAACCTCCGCGTTTCGAAGACCTTTCTACCGAAACTGAAGTTCTTTTCACCGGTATTAAAGTAATCGATTTGCTTGAGCCGTATTCAAAAGGTGGAAAGATCGGTCTGTTTGGTGGTGCCGGTGTTGGTAAAACAGTATTAATCCAGGAGCTGATCAACAACATCGCTAAGGCGTATGAAGGTTTATCAGTGTTTGCAGGTGTAGGTGAGCGTACCCGTGAAGGAAATGACTTACTTCGTGAGATGCTTGAATCCGGTATCATTAAATATGGTGAGGAGTTTATGCATGGAATGGAAAAAGGAGAATGGCCTTTAGATAAGGTAGATCACAATGAATTGAAAGATTCTAAGTGTACATTCGTATTCGGACAGATGAACGAGCCTCCAGGTGCGCGTGCACGTGTTGCGCTATCTGGTTTGACTATTGCGGAATACTTCCGTGACGGTGATGGTCAGGGTCAGGGACGTGATATCCTTTTCTTCATTGACAACATTTTCCGTTTCACACAGGCAGGATCTGAGGTATCGGCTCTATTAGGACGTATGCCTTCAGCGGTAGGTTACCAGCCAACCCTGGCTACAGAGATGGGTCTGATGCAGGAACGTATTACTTCTACAAAACGTGGATCAATTACTTCTGTTCAGGCGGTATATGTACCTGCGGATGACTTGACTGACCCTGCGCCAGCTACAACGTTCGCCCACTTAGATGCTACGACTGTATTATCCCGTAAAATTGCCGAGCTAGGTATCTACCCTGCTGTGGATCCTCTGGACTCTACTTCCAGAATCTTAAGCCCGATGGTTCTTGGTGATGAGCACTACAATACAGCACAACGCGTAAAGGAAATTCTTCAACGTTATAAAGAACTTCAGGATATCATCGCCATCTTAGGTATGGATGAGCTTTCTGAAGAAGATAAGTTAGTTGTTGCCCGCGCTCGTCGTGTTCAGCGTTTCTTATCTCAGCCGTTCCACGTTGCAGAGCAGTTCACTGGTCTGAAAGGTGTATTGGTTGACATTAAAGATACTATTAAAGGATTTAATATGATCATGGACGGAGAAGTGGATGAGTATCCTGAAGCTGCTTTCAACCTTGTAGGTAATATTGAAGACGCCATCGCAAAAGGCAAGAAAATATTAGCAGAAGCAAATAACTAATTGCACTATGACTTTAGAAATCTTAACACCCGATAAAGCCGTATTCCAGGGAGAAGTTACATCTGTAACTGTTCCAGGCGTGCTAGGTTCTTTCGAAGTACTGAACAATCACGCTCCCATCATATCCATTCTTGATGACGGAAAGGTAATTATCCGCAACGGAAAGGCAGAAGAAAGCATCCAGATTAAGGGCGGAGTGGTCGAAGTTCTAAACAACAAGATCACCGTTCTGGCTGAAGGAGTGGTAAGCTAAGTTTTCTTCATAAATAATTCTAATGGAGGTTGTCTCAGGTAATACTGAATACAGCCTCTTTTTTTGTCCTTTTATGAGTGAGCATATAGCCTTCATAAGCATCATTTCATCAAAGAGAACTCTATCGCCTGGAAGAAAACGATATCCGCTTCCCTACCTGGAAATGTCCCTTGTCTCCATCTTCTTTCGCTAGTTTCTTCTTCGTCGTTGTCGCCGTTTTTGTTGTTTTATCTTTCCTTCGTTCCTGATCACGTAGCAGCCTGTTACCCTCATAACACATATTATAGATAGATGCTCCCCTTGTTTGTTGCGCTT
>Ga0160467_100149_pt1 | contig 99799 bp, 95 predicted proteins | sample HID1972I_E11MG_FD_108221 | JGI IMG/M metagenome (GOLD analysis project Ga0160467, IMG submission 108221) | Enriched pill bug-associated microbial communities from UW Madison campus, WI, USA - HID1972I_E11 MG | ecosystem: Host-associated > Arthropoda: Insects > Digestive system > Unclassified ... | reverse complement strand
TGCAGGGCGGGCCGGCCCTGCGCGTCAGTGGTGAAGGTGGAGCGCAGCGACTCGTGGCGATCCACCACGACGTTAAACGCCGCGCGCAGGGCGTCCGGGCAGGTGCCTGCGGCGAGCCGGAAGGTCATCATAAAATTATTTGTTATTTTTTTGTTTTCACTATTTATTAGTGCTTTCAGCATTTCTTCTTGTTGAAATGAAATAGCGTTACGGCTCTTCTCACTCAGTTTTTTTTTACTAGAGATAAACATAATCTTATCACTCGATATAGTTATAAACTGCACCGCTTTTAAAATTTCATTTAAAAGTGATGAAGTGAATTAATGCAGAGGAAGCGCTTGCTTTATTGGCGTGAAATAAAGTTATTAATGATATCAAGCCCGCACTCGGTAAGTATTGACTCGGGATGAAACTGAACACCTTCAACATCAAACCCTACATGCTTTAACCCCATAATTTCGAACCCAAAATCATCACTGTTACACCATGCGGTCACTTCAATATCAGCAGGTAAACTATCATGATCCACGATAAGAGAATGATAACGATTAACATTTATAGGAGATGGGATATTCTTAAAAACCCCAACGGAATTATGTTCTATTAGTGAGGTTTTCCCATGCATTACTCTTTTAGCTAATACTATTCGCCCACCAAAAAAAGCGGCTATCGCTTCATGACCTAAACAAATGCCAAATATAGGAATTATACCAGAAAAGTATTCGATGACACCTAATGAAACCCCTGATTCATTAGGTGTACAGGGCCCGGGCGAAATTATTATTTTATCAGGATTAAGAGTTTTTATCTCACTCAATGTACACTGGTCATTTTTTAAGACAATCACTTCCTTCCCAAGTGCTCTGATGTACTGAACAATATTAAATGTAAAAGAATCATAGTTATCAATCAAACAAATCATTAGTTTAATCCTTTAAATTGAGGTAGCAAACTTCAATTAGTCCAGAAAAATGACTTCCCAGCCATATTTTTTCAGAACTTAAAATATCACTAATATGTATATCCCTTTCTATCACATCGTTATCAATGATAAATTTACTTCTAAATGAGTTATTAATGACACCTGATGATAGCGGAGTGGTTATAAAGCCACCCTGATTACTTATAAATAAATTACTGTAATCCCCTTGAGTAATAACTCCATTTTCATTCGTACGCAAAACATCATAAACCTTATGTTCAATTAATAAAGCATTACGTTCTTCACTCCATCTATTAAAAGACGTATTATTGAATGCAAAAGGACTATTCGAGTTTACTTTATCACTGCTGATGAGAATATTACGATTAGATATTATGTTTGATATGTCCGTATGGTATAAACTAAAGTTACCATCGATAAATAAGTCCACACGTATTCTAAAATATCCTAATGGAAGATTTCTAATATAACTATTTATCTCAGACTTCATTTCACCTTTAACTGAAAACCCGAAATTGACTGCTGATTGTGATAGTGACAAAAACAAATCTGACAAGGTTTCTTTATTAGGGAAAATCGTTGAATACTGAATGCACTCCGAAATATTAAACCCTTCATTTACATTTAGCAGAAATTTAGACTTCAATAAGCATTCTTCATATTCCATTTGAGGATCACTCTCATAAACTATACCACTACCGATCCCCATTTGTGATGTGCCTTTTTTATTCATTATAGTTCTTATAGGAACATTAAAGCAGAAGTCATTATTTGGGAGAAGATATCCTAATGCACCAGTGTATATACCTCGATATTCTATCTCAAGGTCATCAATAATATTCATCGTTCTAACTTTAGGAGCACCGGTTATTGATCCGCAAGGGAACATCTCTTTAATAACATGTGAAAACCTTACATTTGAATCCACTTCACCACTAATTGTAGATATCATTTGAAACAAAGTCTTATATGTCTCAACTTCGAATAAACTTTCAACCTTGACACTTCCTGAATCACAAATACGACCTAAATCATTCCTTAAAAGATCAACTATCATCACATTTTCTGAAATCGTTTTAGGGTCAGCTTTAAAAGATGCTTTAATGACTTCATCTTCTTGAACATTAATCCCTCGCTTAGCCGTACCTTTCATTGGCTTAGTTGTAATTAAATTATCACATTTTTTTATAAAAAGTTCAGGAGATAAAGACAGTATTGTTTCATCGCCAAAATTAAAAAAAGCACCATATCTTACCTTTTGGTTTCTTCTTAGTTTCTCATAAACACCAATTAATTCACCATATATTTTAAAATTATACTTCATCGTATAATTGACTTGATAGGTGTCACCAGAACGCAAATAGTTTTTTATTTTATTAATTGAACTTAAATAACTATCCTTTGATTCATTTATGTTTAAGTCATATACACAAAAATTTTTATTTATAGATTTATTTACAACCTCAAATACTTTTTTAAGAGTATTTGATTCCAAATATTCTATTTCATTGAATGCGTAAAAAAGAATGAGGTGATCTGAATGATGGACTTTTGAGCTGAATATTTTTTTATCAATTAAGGAATAACCAGCTTCATAAGATATATATCCTGACAAATAATATCCCTCTTTAGAGAGAGTTTCAATCTCTTTCAGACTTTCAAGTAGTTCCTTTTCATTGTTTGCAATTATTTTTTTGTAAGGAGAGTGCATTAGCAAACTTACGTTATTACAATTTTCATCTTTATTGTCATCGAATAATGCAAAGATATTATTTGAGTTTGTAATTATATCTATGATTTTTTCACATTCCATTATAACTTTCCTTTTTTTGAGGTTCTTAAAATCAATACGTAATTTATAATGATATGATTGATATTGTCATTTCATTACTTTAGAAACCAAATGAAAGCAAATGTAACACAAGATTACGGTGACATTGGATGATTTAATTGAGTTGATTGTTTTTCGTGTGCCAAACCTTTTTTTTTGGACAGAAAAACCCTATCATCCTAGTACAGTCGATTTGAGCGATGATAAAGAGGTCAATTTGTCAGCTATAAAAAGCAAGCATGAATATTTCGAATCTACCTTTTCAAGGATAGATCTTTCCGAATCTGTTGTACAAAACTCAAATTTTGAAGATTGTAACTTCGATAACTGTAATTTTTCTGGTGCTAGTTTTATTAAATGCAAGTTTAATAACTGCACATTTAATCATTGCAACCTCAACATAACTGAAATAACCGATAGCAGACTCTATGAAGTGGATTTCAATGAATGCAAACTTTCAGGTATTGATTGGACAAAGGCCAATTGGCCCTCTTTTAATTTAGATCATGAGCTTAAATTTAGTAAATCCATATTAACCAACTCTTCGTTCATGGGATTGAAGTTACACGGTGTTATAATGGATGAATGCAAGGTTGTTGATGTGGATTTTAGAGAGTGTGATCTTTCCAAGGGGGTGATTTCAGGTTGTGACCTACATGGAAGTTTATTTAACAAAACAATATTGCACTCAGCTAACTTCACGGAGTCATGGGACTATAACATTAATATATTGAATAACTACGTTGATAAGGCCAAATTTTCGAGGACTGAAGCGATATCCCTCCTTGAAGGATTGGGGATTGAATTAGAAGATTAATAATATTTAAACTCACTGCATGTTACAAATTCACTTCACAATTTGTAACATGCAGTGAGTAGTTATTTCATTATTCTTGGATATCACAATCAATCCTAGCTAAATAGCTGCGCGGAATAGTAGAATCACTTAGGTAATGCTACCAACTTACTGATTTAGTGTATGATGGGGCTTTGTTAATTGAATAGTCCCCCCTTATATCTTGTGCCACGCTCAGCCAGTTCCTCTTGTAAGCATTCCTGCAATCCGCACCATTCACTTTTAGAGATCTTCCGACATACTGATTATGTCCCCCGAGGAGATCACCATGCGTAAAGCCCGATTCACCGAACACCAGATCATTGCTGTTCTGAAGTCCGTCGAAGCCGGACGTACCGTTAAGGATGTCTGCCGTGAAGCCGGTATCTCTGAAGCCAGTTATTACAACTGGAAAGCGAAGTTTGGCGGGATGGAAGCCTCTGATATCAAAAAGATGAAAGATCTCGAGGATGAAAATCGTCGTCTCAAACAGATGTTTGCCGATCTCAGCCTTGAATGCCAGGCCCTGAAAGACGTTATCGAAAAAAAGCTTTAAAACCAGAGATAAAGCGTGAACTCGTCAACTATCTGACGGCGCAGTTTGCCATGAGTTTACGCCAGGCCTGCAGGACATTATCGCTGAGCAGGACGGTGTATTTTTACCAGCCCGATACCCGGCGTGATGAACCGGTTATCCAGGTGCTGGCAGAGCGCTACCCGCGGTATGGTTTTAAGAAGCTGTTCCAGTTGCTGCGCAGGCAGGGTAACGTCTGGACCATAAACGCGTTCACCGAATTTACTGCCTTCTGAAACTGAATTTTTGCCGCAAGGGAAAGCAGCGTTTGCCTGTACGCAACCCGGCACCACTGGTGACGCCAGAAGCGCTGAACCAGAGCTGGTCCATCGATTTTATGCACGATGCGCTGGTCTGTGGCAGACGCTTCCGGACCTTCAACGTGGTGGATGACTTTAACCGCGAGGCGCTGGCAATAGAAATTGATCTGAATATCCCGGCGCAGCGGGTGATCAGAGTGCTGGACAGGATCGTGGCAAACCGGGGCTACCCGCTGAAGATGCGGATGGACAACGGACCCGAACTGGTCTCACTGGCGCTGGCACAATGGGCTGAGGAACATGGTGTGATACTGGAATTTATCAAGCCAGGTAAGCCGACACAGAATGCCTTCATCGAGCGTTTTAACCGGACGTACCGGACAGAAATCCTGGATTTTTATCTGTTCAGAACCCTGAATGAAGTCAGGGAAATTACAGCGCGCTGGCTGGCTGAATATAACAGTGAGCGACCTCATGAATCCCTGAATAACCTGACACTGGAAGAGTACCGGCTGATGGCTGAAAAACAGGAACTCTCAAAAAGTGCGTGGAACTAAAACAGGTGTGCTTACAGTTTGAGTTGGTGACCGAATCCACGGCATAAATCTCAGTGTGTCCGCCCTGCAGTCGGTTGGGGCGCAGCAGGTACTCACTTTCAAGCCTGGTAATGGTTTGCTTGCTCACTGTTGAGTAACCGTTCAGGCACGCTACCGCCCCTGGCCGTTACCGAGGCCCATAAGGTCTGTTTCCGTGATGTGATGTTTAGTCGTTCTTCAGCTACCACAGTTAAAGAACAGCACCTGTCACGGCGCATACAAAAAAGCGGACAGAGAAGGTCTGCCCGCTCGTGACTTACGCGGTTGCGCGTTCGAACCAGGAATCGTAATGAATGATGTAGTCACCGACGCTGAGAAGCTTCAGGGGCAGCTCAACCTTCTTCTGGACACCACCCGTTACCAGATCCAATTTTATATTTACGCGCGCGCGAGGTATCTCGTTCTGAAATGATTCAGACATAACTATTTATCTCCTGAATGAGTTAGTCCCTTTGTCGGGTTGAGTGTCACCATATAAAAGCAGGGGCTTTTTATTTTAACCAGTAATTTGTATTAAGGTAAAGCAGGCAAAACGGAAATGATAATTTCAGTTGCAAACCTAAATATTTAAGCGTTACTTAAATACCGCGTCACATCTGGGACTGGAGGCCAAAATACTGAAATATTCTAATTAATTAAAATGACAATTTAACGAAATTAAGAATATTCATTCAAAAGTTGCAGGCAAAATCTTAATGGTGAAAATTCCTAAAATCATCCAAAAATAGACTTAGCACGAAAATAAGAAACAAATAGAACCCTTGTGAAATATATTTATTGCCCCTGATATAAGACAATCATCATCCGGTTTCATGGAAGGTGTAGCATGTATAAAAAGGAACGTACTTCACCCTTCACCTCGTTTGACGAGGTCGCTCTGTACCACAACAGAGAACTCATCCCCTGCCTGGAATGTGGGAAGCCACTGCAGTTTTTGCCCCGCCACGTCTGGTTTGTACATGGTCTGAGTGCATACGAGTATCGCGAAAAGTGGAACATTCCTCAGAGTGTATCCCTGGCAGGTACTGCCTATCTCTCAAAGCGTAGTCAGAATATGAAGGACAGGATTGCCAGTGGCAACTGGGATCCCGAACAGCAGCTGGCCATGATGCGGGAAGCACGCAAAAATCGTGCAGAAGCCCCATCAGCGAAGCGAATAAACCTGTCGGAACTGCATCTCTATCAGACGCGTAAAAAGATCCTGGAACGCAAAATTTGGGAAAAATCACCGGTTATCATTACGGCCTCTCAGGAGCTGAAAGACAAAGCTATTCAGCGGATGAATAGCAGGCAACAATCAGGCGAGCCCGTAAAGAAGATTGCCGGAGATCTTGGCGTCTCCATCAGCGCGCTCTATAGCTGGGTGAAAAAATCAGGAAACCGGCAGTGAAAATGTTGACCTTTCAAGTCCCCATCCCCGTGCTGTTATACTTTCCTTTATAAGATTTAAGATGAGAGGATGCCCATATCGTATGGCGCGCATTGATCGCTCACCACACGGCAGAGTGCAGGACTTGATCGCAAACTGCCGTTTAAGCTCAATTTTCTCCGGAATATGAAAGTTAGCATCTGTATAAATAATCAGTGCAAAATGAAGGGGATAGTGATGAAAGTTTTTAGCCTAACTACCGCTCATCCCAGACCACAACGCTTATGGCAAGTGGTCGGGTTAAGCCACTCTCATGGAGTGACACTGCTGAAGCAAGTTAGTGTAGGTCTTGATGGTAAAGTTGCCAGATTGATCGTGGAATGGGCGAAAATAACGCAAAGCGATCTGCGTATAATGTGTGGTATTTCGTCAACGAAGTTTAATCGCAGCCTGAAAGCACGCTTTAGTGTCAGCCAAAGTGAGCGGCTCGTACGTATCATTCGCGTTCTAGATCGCACAATGGAACTGTTTGAAGGTAACCAGAAAGAGGCTAAAAAATGGCTGAATGAACCTAACAGAGCGCTGCGCTGGAAAGTACCGGCAAGGCTATTGGCATCCGAAACCGGAGCCTATGAGGTAATGAAATTGATCACACGTCTTGAGCAGGGTGTGTACTCCTGATCCATAACCCGCCGACACATACAACCGTGATCAGGCCTAGTTGTGAGGACGAAAATGTCTAATATCATGCGGTCAGTCTAGTTCAGAATTACACGTTATCATATGTATTTTTTTTACGGCGTAGGTTCGCAATAGCAGGTAACCGCGACAATGCCATTTCGCATCGTATACGTTACAAAAATGGCATTTTGATGCTAAAATAACACGTATACATTACGAAGAGGTGTTCATGAAGATAACCAAAACGATGACTGATCTTGCGATCAGTAAAGAGTTATTTAACCGCCTTGAAGTACACCGCCAAACGAGAGGTATGTCTCAAGAGGCTCTTGTGGATAGTCTCGGGATAAGCAGGCCCACCTATGCAAGGCTAGAAAAGGGGACTTGTAGCTTTGGCACTTTTATCGCTGTGCTTCGGCAGCTGAATTTGCTTGAAGGACTTGATGTTCTGGTACCTGAACCAACAATTCGACCATCAGATATTATTGCGGGCAACTCAAAATTGAAGGTGAGAAATTTCCGTAGAGAGATTGGACACAATATTGCTCATTACCATGTAAGTGGATCTTTAAAATCAAAAAAAGCAGCTCAGGGTAGTGTTAAAACGTTACTCGCAAACCGCAAAAAATTTAAGGTTGAATAATGATAGCTAACTCTTGTGAAGTACTCTTTGATGGTATTCCTGTTGGGTATTTAGCATATGTCGATGATAGTGGCTTTGCCACTTTCGAATATACAAAAGAGTGGCAGAATGACGGATTTAGTCTGTCACCAATTCATCTTCCCTTAAATAATCAATTATTCTCCTTTCCTGCTCTGGCATTCGAGACATTTAGGGGGTTACCAGCTGCTTTTGCTGATTCATTACCAGACGATTTCGGTAACTCATTAATTAATGCCTGGTTAGCAAGGAAGGGTCAGGATAAATCACAATTTTTAGCGTTAGATCGTTTGCTTTATACCGGAACACGAGGAATGGGGGCGCTGGAATACCAGCCCACGAATAACAATCTGGAGGTTGATAGCCAACCCATTTTAATCGGCGAACTTGTTTCAATGGCCCAGAAAGTCCTGGATTCGCGGGATGAACTTCAGCTTAATGATTATGAAGAATCATCATTGGCTAAGTTGCTACAGATTGGCACCTCTGCGGGCGGGGCGAGGGCTAAAGCGGTTGTTGCCGTTAATGCTGACAGATCTGAGATACGTTCCGGTCAGGTAGAAGTTCCTGAAGGTTTCGAGCATTACCTCCTCAAATTTGATGGCGTACAGGAGCATAAATCAGATAAGGAGACGTTCGGCGATCCGAAGGGGTATGGTGTAATGGAATATGTATATCACCTCATGGCCAAGGATGTAGGTATTTCAATGTCAGAGTGCGAATTATTACGCGAAAAGAACTCCGATAGAGCGCATTTTATGACGAAGCGTTTTGATCGAGTTAATAACCAGAAATACCATGTTTTAAGTTTGTGCGGTATTGCTCATGCTGATTTCAGAAAACCAGGGGCATTTAGCTACGAGGAGTTGCTTGCAGTGTCTCGGCAGCTGGGATTGTCCAACAAAGAGCAAGAGCAAATTTATCGCCGAATGGTATTCAATGTCGTTGCGCGCAACCATGATGATCATACTAAGAACTGGTCGTTTATGGTTGATGATAACTTTAAGTGGACCCTTGCCCCAGCGTTCGATGTTGCGTGGAGTTTTAAAGCCGATTCCCCGTGGGTTAATGCCCATCAACTAACGTTAGCTGGAAAGCGAGATAAATTTGTTATGGATGACCTTCTTTCCGTCGCAAAACAGATCAGTGGCCTTCGTCCAAGCAAAGCGAAAAACATCATTGATGAAACCATACGTATTGTGTCTGGGTGGCGAGACTATGCTGAGGATGTGGGAGTACCAGAAGCACTGATTGAGAGTGTCGAGAAGTCACTCAGGATAAGCTGGTAATTCACGCATACAGGTACGATTGCATCGTATACGTTACATATACGGATTTTTTTGGTATTTCTGTAATGTATTCGATGCGACGAGTGTATGCAGATGTTGATCTTGACCGACATATCCAGACAACTGTTGTGTCTTAAGTTAACGATACTCGCTGCCACTGGTATTCCCTCGGGGAGTTATATCCCAGCGCACTGTGTGTGGTTTTCATATTACTGCAAGGTTTCGTAGCGTTGTTCTTGCATCCGGTTTTGCCATGAACGCGATATAGTCTTCCTTCATCGTCTTCACGAACTGAACCGTACCTGGTTTTCGGGGGGCTAAACTCTTAGTAGTGAAGGGATACTCGAAATGACATCCAAACGAACCAACACTTAACGTGCTAATTTTTGCCAAGTTTACTATGAGAATAACAGCCTATCATTGCACTCTCTTAGCAACGCTCTGTACTTCTTTTTCGATACAGAATCCTTTGGTGCGAAGTACCTTTCTAAGGTTGAATGATCAATAGCATATGGGGAATAAGCATACAACTTTAGTGTCATTTTCCGCATTAAGGATACAACTTTATTGTCACTAAACAGGAGTCACCTGATGATCGCAATTACCGGCGCTACCGGCCAACTGGGCCAACTTGTTATCGACAATCTGCTGAAAACTATCCCCGCTAACCAACTGGTCGCCATTGTGCGTAATCCGGCGAAAGCCCAGGCGCTGAGCGACAAAGGCGTCATCGTACGTCAGGGTGATTACACCGACGAAGCCGCGCTTAAATCCGCGCTTCAGGGCGTAGACAAACTGCTGCTGATTTCCGGCAGCGAAGTGGGCCAGCGCGCTGTGCAGCACCGCAACGTCATCAACGCTGCGAAAACCGCGGGCGTGAAATTCATTGCCTACACCAGCCTCCTCCATGCTGACAAATCCCCACTGGGCCTGCACGTTGAGCACGTCGAAACCGAGAAAATGCTCGCTGAATCCGGTATCGCGTACACCCTGCTGCGTAACGGCTGGTACACCGAAAACTATCTCGCCAGCGCGCCTCCGGCCATTGAGCATGGCGTGTTTATCGGGGCTGCGGGTGACGGAAAAATTGCCTCGGCGACCCGCGCCGATTACGCTGCCGCCGCAGCACAGGTGATAAGCGCAGAAGGCCACGCTGGAAAAGTTTATGAGCTGGCGGGTGACAGTGCCTGGACGCTCAGCGAACTGGCCGCCGAACTGAGCAAACAGAGCGGTAAGCCGGTGAGTTACCAGAACCTGAGCGAAGCAGATTTTGCCGCCGCGCTGAAAGGCGTCGGCCTGCCTGCCGGACTGGCAGATATGCTGGCGGACTCTGACGTTGGCGCCTCAAAAGGCGGCCTGTTTGATGATAGCCACACGCTCAGTAAGCTTATCCAGCGCCCAACCACCCCGTTGTCTGAAAGCGTCAAAAGCCTCCTGTAAAAATTAACACGCGGCTATTTTTGTGGCGCACCCACGGGGTATCTTCGATAATGACGGGATATTCCGTGGGAGGTCAGCGTGCAGGGTGTTCCAGAACAGTTCACAGATAAGAGAGATTGCGCCAGTTTCCGCCATCTGGCCCAGGTGCCCGGGGTGGAACTTTATCACGCCTATATCTCGCGCTATGCCTTTGAGCCGCATACCCATGAGGCCTTCGGTATCGGCGCTATTGAACTCGGCGCCGAACGTTTTCGCTATCGCGGCACCCAGTATGTGGCGCCGGTCAATTCCGTTGTCACCATGAACCCGGACGAACTGCATACGGGCGAAGCAGAAACCGCCGACGGCTGGCGCTATCGGATGGTGTATCTGGAACCGGATTTACTTGAAGAAGTGACCGGCGTTCGCCATTGGTGGTTCAGCGATGTGGTTCGTCACGACGCCCAACGCTCCGCCCTGCTTTGCCAGCAAATTTATGACCTGTGGAATACCGACGACCCACTGGCACAAAAAGGGATGTTGCTCGATCTTATCGAGACCTTCCGGCCCTTCGCCCACCATGCTCCGCATTTGCATGAAGCGACTCACCGTTTCGAGCGCGTACGCGACTATCTGCACGACAACTATATGCATACCGTGACCCTCGACGATCTGGCCGCCGTGGTGTCGCTGAGCCCGTACCATTTTCAGCGTCAGTTCAAAGCTCGTTATCACGTTTCGCCACACCAGATGCTGATGGCGATTCGCCTGTGGCGCGCCAAAGATTTTCTGACCCGCGGCATGCCTGCCGCCGAAGTGGCTGCCGCTACCGGCCTGACCGATCAATCTCACCTTACCCGCGCTTTTACTCATCGCTACGGCATCACGCCCGTTCGCTACCAGAAACAGGTCTTCATGCGCTAATGCGCAACCTCATACAATACGTCCCGCCGCCGCCCTTCCTACACTTCGCCTGTTGACGATGAAGGTGCAGAAAATGATGAGTGGTGTGTTGTACGCCCTGCTGGCGGGGTTGATGTGGGGTTTGATTTTCGTCGGGCCGCTACTGGTGCCCGAATATCCGGCGGTGCTGCAGTCGATGGGGCGCTATCTGGCGCTGGGGTTAATCGCCCTGCCGCTGGCGTGGCTCGGACGCGCGAAGCTCAAACAGCTCAGCAAAAGTGACTGGCTTACGGCGCTGGGCCTGACCATGATGGGCAACCTCATTTATTACGTCTGCCTGGCCAGCGCCATTCAGCGCGCGGGCGCACCGGTTTCAACGATGATCATCGGCACGCTGCCGGTGGTGCTTCCGGTATTTGCCAATCTGCTGTACAGCCATCGCGATGGCAAGCTCTCCTGGCTGAGCATGGCGCCCGCCCTGGTCTGCATCGCGCTGGGATTGGTATGCGTGAATATCGCCGAGCTGCGCCACGGCCTCGTTGATTTTAGCTGGTGGCGTTACGGGAGCGGGATCGGTCTGGCGTTAATATCCGTCGTTTGCTGGGCGTGGTACGCACTGCGCAACGCGCGCTGGCTGCGTGAAAATCCGGATAGGCACCCGATGATGTGGGCGACAGCACAGGCGCTGGTGACGCTGCCGGTATCGCTGTTGGGCTACGTGCTTGCCTGTTTGTGGCTCAGCGGCCAGGAGCAATCCTTCCCGCTGCCGTTTGGTCCACGACCAGAGGTGTTTATCACGTTGATGATAGCCATCGCCGTGTTCTGCTCTTGGGTGGGGGCGCTGTGCTGGAATATCGCCAGCCAACGCCTGCCGACGGTTATCGTCGGGCCTTTAATTGTGTTCGAAACGCTGGCGGGCCTGCTGTATACCTTCCTGCTGCGCCAGAGTTTTCCGCCGCTGCTGACGTTCACCGGCATTGCGCTGCTGGTCGTGGGCGTGATCGTCGCCGTGCGCGCCAAACCTCAGCCGCCGCGACTCCAGGAACTGCATGAAAATCCGGTAAAATAATCCGTTATTCCTAAGGGGTATTTCCTTATCTTAAAGATGCATTTAAAATGCATCTTATATTTCAAGATGAGGTAACGGCTATGGCATTTCGCGATCAACCCTTAGGTGAACTGGCGCTCTCAATCCCACGTGCGTCTGCCCTGTTTCGTCAATACGATATGGATTACTGCTGCGGTGGCAAGCAAACCCTGGCCAGGGCTGCGGAACGTAAAGCGCTGGACGTGGCGCAGATCGAAGCAGAGCTGGCAACACTCGCGCTGCAACCCGTCGAGAAAGAGTGGCGCGAGGCGCCGCTGGCTGAAATTATCGACTACATTCTGGTGCGCTATCACGACCGTCACCGCGAACAGTTGCCGGAGCTGATTTTACAGGCCACTAAAGTGGAGCGCGTGCATGCGGATAAACCCAACGTGCCAAAAGGCCTGGCGAAATACCTGACCGCCCTGCATCAGGAGCTTTCCAGCCATATGATGAAAGAAGAGCAGATCCTGTTCCCGATGATCAAACGAGGCATGGGCAGCCAGGCGATGGGGCCAATCAGCGTAATGGAAAGCGAGCATGATGATGCCGGAGAACTGCTGGAAGTGATTAAGCACGTGACCCACAATGTGACGCCACCGCCGGAAGCCTGCACCACCTGGAAGGCGATGTATAATGGCATTAACGAACTGATTGATGATTTGATGGAGCACATCAGTCTGGAAAACAATGTGCTTTTCCCGCGGGCATTAGCGGGGGAATAGTTCTGTGGTTTCCCTCTCCCGTCGGGAGAGGGAAAAAGTCGTTATTTCGCCATCCGTTTTTTACCGACGTACATCCAGCCTAAGCCCAGCACCACGAACCATAGCGGCGTGACGATCAGCGCCTGACGGGTATCTTCCTGCAGCGTCAACAACACCAGCACGAACACGAAGAACGCCATACATACCCAGCACATCATCTTGCCGAGCGGCATTTTGTATTTTGATGCTTCATGCAGCTGCGGACGCTGTTTGCGGTAGACCAGATACGAACACAGAATAATGGTCCACACGAACATAAACAGAATGGCCGACACGGTGGTGATCATCGTGAACGCGGCGATTGCACTTGGATTCACGTACAACATCACCACCCCGCCCAGCAGGCAGATGCAGGAGAAGGTCAGCCCTTTCGCCGGAACGGCGCGCTTAGAGAGCTTGGCAAACGCTTTTGGCGCTACGCCGTCCTGCGCCAGCCCGAACAGCATACGGCTGGTCGAAAACACGCCACTGTTCGCGGACGATGCCGCAGAGGTCAGCACCACGAAGTTGATGATACTCGCCGCCGCAGGCAGGCCAACCAGCACGAACAATTCAACAAACGGGCTCTTATCCGGCACCACGGAACCCCATGGCGTAACGGACATAATCACCACCAGCGCGAACACGTAGAACATGATGATACGGATGGGAATGGAGTTGATCGCACGCGGCAGGGATTTCTCCGGGTCTTTCGTTTCGGCAGCCGTGGTGCCCACCAGCTCAATACCGACGAAGGCAAACACCGCTATCTGGAACCCGGCGAAGAAGCCGCTAATCCCTTTCGGGAACCAGCCGCCGTCATTCCACAGATGGTCGAACGAGGCCTGTACGCCGCTTGGGGATGTGAAGTGCGTCATCACCATAACCAAACCGACAATCACCAGCCCGACGATGGCAACGATTTTGATCATCGCGAACCAGAACTCCATCTCACCGAACATTTTCACGGTGGCGAGGTTCAGGCCCAGCAGCAGAAGGATAACCGCCAGCGACGCGACCCAGTCTGACAATCCGGGGAACCAGAATTGCGCATACGAGGTAATCGCGACGACATCGGCCATTCCGGTCACCACCCAGCAGAACCAGTAAGTCCAGCCGGTGAAGTATCCCGCCCACGGCCCGAGCAGGTCGGCGGCGAAATCGCTGAAGGATTTGTATTCAAGATTCGACAGCAGCAATTCACCCATTGCGCGCATGACGAAGAAGAGCATGAAGCCGATAATCATATAAACGAAGATTATCGACGGTCCGGCCAGACTGATGGTTTTACCCGAGCCCATAAACAGCCCGGTGCCGATGGCGCCGCCGATAGCGATTAGCTGAATGTGCCGGTTGGAGAGATTGCGCCGAAGTGACTGTTCGGTCGATGCCTCTTCGTCGGCAGCGACTTTTATCTGATCTACCATGTGATTTCTTCCTGTTGTTCCTGTTGTGTTGTGCTGGCTCTGCGGCCATTGAATACATCTGTCGATGTTTCAGTTTTAAGACGGATCGATAGTAGGAAAGAATCGGCGGGTTGAATACTAAGAAATGAATATAATGTTAATAAGATGTTTGAAGTGAGTGTTATATCACTCTACTTACGCGAAACAGCTCACAAAAATACACTGACCTCGCGACAATGCAAGATTAAATGCTAACAAATTTCTAACTTAGGGATTTTACGCTACTTTTTGACATCCTCTCCCGCGAACGGGAGAGGATCAGCTGACTTACAGGATTTCGAGCAGTTCGACTTCGAAAACCAGAGTGCTGAATGGTGGGATGGATGCGCCAGCGCCACGCTCGCCGTAAGCGAGGTTTTGCGGGATAGTCAGTTCCCATTTGGAGCCAACTGGCATCAGGGTCAGGGCTTCGATCCAGCCTGGGATCACGCCGTTAACCGGGAATTCAGCGGGTTCGCCGCGTGCGACGGAGCTGTCAAACACGGAGCCGTCAATCAGCTTGCCGGTATAGTGAACGCGTACGCGATCGGTACGTGCCGGGATTGCGCCTTCGCCCTGATTGAGAACGCGGAACTGCAGGCCGGATTCGGTGCTGCTCACGCCGTCTTTCTCACGGTTTTCTTCCAGGTATTTCACGCCTTCTGCAGCCATGGCTTCGAATTGTTCGCGACGCACTGCATCAGCACGTTCGTGAATTTCACGCAGCGCACGGTGAACCACATCCACCGGAACCTGCGGCTGTTTGCCTTCCAGCGCATCAGCAATACCAGCAACCAGTGCTTCTGGCAGCAGGCCCTGCAGGCCGGATTCGCTAAGCTGTTGTCCTACCTGGAGGCCGATTCCGTAACTAGCCTGGGCTTCAATGGTGTCAAAAGTCGGGGTTGCCATGGTCTTTCCTTTCATCGGATGAAAATCAGCGGGCAGCATAACAGCCAGGCCGCATCGGGTAAAACTTTGTCTCGGCAGAATTATGTATATACTGAGGGACAAAACAGGGAAACGCGGAGCAGGAGGTGACCCATGCCCGGGCGATTCGCACTACAACCTACGTTGTTAAAAATCTGGCATGCACCGGATAATTTCACACTGATGGACCCGCTGCCACCGCTGCACCGTCGCGGTATCATTGCGGGTTTTCTGCTGGTCATCATCGGCTTTCTGCTTCCCTCTGATGATAATGCGCCTGTCCAACAGCCGGTGAGCCGCAATGCGCAGCTCGATATCCAGTCGCAGTCTCAGCCGCAACAGGGCAATCTACAGCAGCCGCTGCCACCGCTGGTTTCCACACCACCGGTAAACGATCCAGGCCAGGCCGCGCCTGCTGCGCCGGAAGTGGTTCAGGAAGAACAGCCTGACGAGCAGCCGCAGACGGTGCAATCACAGCCACAATCTGAGCCTCAGGCGCAAACCGCGCCCGCGCAGACGCAATCACAGCCCTTACCGGGCATCGAACAGCAGTGGCGCAGCTATCGCGTAGAGTCAGGCAAAACTCTGGCGCAGCTGTTCCGCGACCATAATCTGCCGCCGACCGATGTCTATGCGATGTCAAAAGTGGAAGGGGCCGGAAAGCCGTTGAGTTCACTGCAGGCCGGGCAAATGGTTCAGGTTCGCCAGAATGCTAACGGCGTGGTGACAGGGCTCACCATCGATAGCGGCGGCGGACAGCAGGTGCTGTTTACCCGTCAATCTGACGGCAGCTATATCCGCGTTCGCTAACGCTTTTGCCCGGTAACGCAGCGCTTACCGGGCCAGTTTCACCCTTTCTGCTTGTTCACCCACCCAATCCCCGTACATACCAGCCCCAGCGCCACCGCGTATTTCCATTCCATAATGTTCTCGCCGAGGAAAATGCCTGACAGCACCGTGCCCGCCACCGGAATAACGAAATTGAAGGGCGCAATCATGCTGACGCGGTTGTACTTCAATAGCGTGCTCCACAGCGCAAACGCCACCGATGAGAGCAGGGTCAGATAGCCCAGCACCGCCACGGATTCAACGCCGTGAAACCTCAGCGAGCCGCCGGAAAGATAGCCGCCCACCACCAGCACCAACCCGCCGATAGCCAACTGCCAGCCGGTCATCACCGTCGGGTCGACAGTCTGCGAAATGCGCTTCCCGTACAGCGTCGCCGCGGAAAGAATGAATGCTGCCAGAACAACGAAACCGTCGCCGCGCCAGACGAAGCTGAAATCGGTCAGTGAATGACTAAAGTTCACCAACATCACCCCGGCAAACCCGAGGATACAGCCCAAGGTTTTGTTATAGCTCAACTTGTCGTTCTGATAGATAAAGTGCGCCAACAGTACGCTAAAGAAGGTACCCGTGGCGTTCATGATTGAGCCTTTCACTCCCGTGGTGAACGACAGGCCGATATAGAAAATGGCGTACTGAATCGAGGTTTGGGTCAGACCCAGGATCGTAAGCTGGCCGAACTGCCGGGCGTTAAGTCGGGCAATGGGTTTACGCTGCGCCAGCGCGAACAGCAGCAGTAACAAGCCTGCGAACAGGAAGCGATAGCCTGCAAAGATGATTTTTGAAGGGATGTCGTCGGTGGCTATCTGAAAGATTTCATAACCATTTTTGATCGCGGGATACGAGCTTCCCCATAGCAAACAGCACAGTGTTGCCCCAGCGTAGACCACGTTTTTACGGGTAAAGAGCGGAGCGGGTGTAACTATTTCCATTACCGACACCTGAATTAAAATAGCGTTTTAATTCATTATCCGGAAATGTCTGGGGAATAGCTACTGTGGGCAGGAATGGAGACAGTGCAGAAAAGCAAAACGCCGGCACAAGGCCGGCGTTTCGTCGTTGTTACAGAGTAATCAAATTACGCTGAAACTACGTTTACTACCAGTTTAGCGAACACTTCGCTGTGAACCTGGAAGTCCACTTCGTGCTCACCAGTGGTACGCAGAACGCCGTTCGGCATGCGAACTTCGCTCTTAGCAACAGCCACGCCAGCAGCAGTAACTGCATCAGCGATGTCGCGAGTACCGATAGAACCGAACAGTTTACCTTCGTCGCCTGCTTTAGACGCGATGGTAACGGTGCCCAGTGCGTTGATTTTCTCAGCGCGAGCTTCAGCTGCAGACTGAACGTCAGCCAGTTTGGCTTCCAGTTCAGCACGGCGTGCTTCGAAGAATTCAACGTTTTTCTTGGTAGCTGGAACAGCTTTACCCTGTGGAACCAGGAAGTTACGAGCGTAGCCCGCTTTAACGTTTACCTGATCACCCAGGCTGCCCAGGTTTGCTACTTTATCAAGCAGAATAACTTGCATTACCTTATCCTCTCAAAGTCGTGTTAATGGACTGTGGCCGATTACTGATGACGATCAGTGTACGGCAGCAGGGACAGGTAGCGAGCGCGCTTGATGCAACGAGCGAGCTGACGCTGGTATTTTGCACGAGTACCGGTGATACGGCTCGGGACAATTTTACCGCTTTCGGTAATGTAGTTTTTCAGCGTAGCGATGTCTTTGTAATCAATCTCTACAACGCCTTCCGCGGTGAAACGGCAGAACTTGCGACGACGGAAATAACGTGCCATTTGGCTAGTCTCCAGAATCTATCAATTCAATCTGCTCGGCATGCAACACCATTTTGCTCAGACCATTTCGTGCCTTGTGGCAACTGATAAAGCCCTGAACGGTGATTTGCGTACCGACCGTTATACTGTGAGTAATGGCCTGGTTCTCGTGTCCGCTAATAATAACGGGCATTTGACACCATGCCTGCCGGTGAAAACCGGCTTCCTCCTGCATAGATCGATGCTCAAGCACGAACTGGCAGTGAGGAATTCCTGATGGGCTAACCTTTCTAAGTGGCGCCCTGCACACTGTGCCGGACAACGCCAGACGGTTGGCCATCAGCGATTACTCTTCAGAATCCCCAGCTTCAGCATCATCTGTGGTTTCATTTGCGAAATCATCGCGACGCTCACGGCGCTCGTCTTTCGCTTTTACCATCGGAGATGCTTCAGTCTCAGCGTGTTTAGTACGCATAACCATGCTGCGGATAACGGCATCGTTGAAGCGGAAGTTTGTTTCCAGCTCATCGATAACTTCCTGCGGCGCTTCAACGTTCAGCAGAACGTAGTGAGCTTTGTGCAGTTTGTTGATCGGGTAAGCCAGCTGACGGCGGCCCCAGTCTTCCAGACGGTGGATCGTACCTTCTGCTGCAGTGATTGCACCAGTGTAACGCTCGATCATACCCGGAACCTGTTCGCTCTGGTCAGGATGGACCATAAAAACGATTTCGTAATGACGCATCGAATTGCTCCTTACGGATTATTCAGCCTCCTGTCTGGGTCAGCCGCGGCCCATGGAGGCAAGGAACGTGGTTAAAGGGCGGCTGAAAAATTGACGCGTAATCATACTTGCAGGCCCTGAATAACTCAAGGTGATTGCACAAATAATTCGCACGAAGCGCAAAGAGGAAGAAAGTCAGTGGTTTAAAATCAACCAACACCGAATGCGCCAATTTTTTGAACAACTGCATCAGAAATGGTCGCTATTTAATCAACCAGGAGGGATTACACTTAAATCATACCAGGACCGAAGCCACGAGGAGACTTCACCGTAACGCGCAGGCTGTATGGAGTCACTATCATGAAAAACATCGCAATCGCCGTAATGGCTGCAGTTTTGCTCAGTGCAAACGCGATGGCAGCCATCAAGATAGACGGCCGACAGGCCAGAAATATGGACGATGTGCAGAGCTTAGGCGTCATTTACATTAATCATAACATCGCCACCGAAAGCGAAGCAGATCAAGCCTTGAGTGAAGAGAGTGACGCCCGTGGCGCCAAATACTATCACCCAATCCTTATCCATGAACCCGGCAGCAATGGCCTTATTCACGCCAGTGCTGACGTTTACCGCTAGCACCAGGAAAACCACAGAACGTATTTGCCCTGACTCAACGCTGCCCCCGTTTTTCGGGGGCTTTTTTTGTACGACAGGGGCTGAAAACTTACTTCTGGCCAGTCTCTTTTTGCCCATAGTAGGCGTTCGGCCCATGCTTGCGATTGAAATGTTTCTCCATCAACCAGCCATCGATAGGCTTGAGCTGCGGATTAATTCCCTGCGCCAGCCACGCCATTTTCGCTACTTCTTCCATGACTACCGCATTATGGACCGCTTCATGTGCATCTTTGCCCCACGCAAAAGGTCCATGCTGCCAGACGACTACGCCAGGCGTATGCAACGGCGGGGCTTCACCGAGAGTTTCGATAATCACCTTGCCGGTGTTGAGCTCGTAATCCCCCTGCACTTCCGGCTCACTTAACGGGCGAGTGCAGGGAATATCGCCAAAGAAGTAATCTGCATGCGTTGTGCCCAGTGCCGGGATAGAAAGACCGGCCTGCGCCCACGCAGTAGCATGCGTTGAGTGTGTATGAACCACGCCGCCGATGTCGGGATACTGACGGTACAGCGCCAGATGTGTGGCGGTATCAGAGGAGGGACGATAGCGACCTTCCAGCACATTGCCCTGGAGGTCGACCACGACGATGTCATCGGCAATCATGGCTTCATACGCCACGCCGCTTGGCTTAATGGCTACCCATCCGTGTTCGCGGTCAATGGCACTGACGTTTCCCCAGGTAAATGTCACCAGACCAAACCGTGGTAAATCCATGTTAGCGGCGAAAACCTGCTGCTTAAGCTGTTCCATCAGCGGCCTCCACCAATCCAGCATTTGCCATGCGCGTAAGCACCCAGTCGCGGGCTTTTATCACTTCGGCCAGAGGGTCTTCCGCCGTTTCGCTCCACATTTCAATCAGATACGGTCCGTGGTAGCCGCTCTGTTTTAAGGTGCTGAAGCATTGTTCAAAATCCACGACACCCGTGCCAAACGGCACATTTTTGAAGACACCCGGTTGTGTATCTTTGACGTGAACCGCCACGATATGCCCTATGCCCGCCTGTAGCTCCATTTGCACATCGTTTTCCCATGCCGACAAGTTGCCAATATCCGGGTAAATCTGGAACCACGGGTTATTGAGATAATGGGCGTACCCCAACGCTTTGCTTATGGAGTTCATCAGCGGGTAATCCATGATTTCCATTGCCAGCGTCACCTGCGCCCGACTCGCCATTTCAACGCATTCTTTCAGCCCTTCGCGAAAGCGGCGGCGCGTTTCATTATTCGCCTGCTGATAATAGACGTCATAACCCGCCAGTTGAATCACCCGAATACCGACATCCTGCGCGAACTGAATCGCCTGGCGCATAATCGTCAGGCCCTGCTGGCGCACCGCGTCGTCCTCGCTGCCGAGCGGAAAACGACGATGGGCGCTCAGGCACATCGACGGCACCCGCACGCCGGTTTCGGCGACGGCGTTAATTAACGCGAGCTTTTGCTCACGGCTCCAGTCAAGGCGCGAAAGGCGCGCATCGGTCTCATCAATCGACATTTCGACGAAATCAAAACCCAGCGTTTTGGCGAGGCCCAGACGCTCCAGCCAGCACTCCCCGGCCGGGAGCGCTTTCTCATAGATACCGAGTGGAACCTGTTTCGACAACATAGCCGCTCCTTAGCCCCACAGCTGGGCGATAGACCGCTTAAACTGACGCGCGGCCTCGACAGGATCTTTTGCATCACGGATGCTACGCCCGGCGATAAATACATGGATGGGAATACCTTTAAACAGCGGTAAATCTTCCAGGGCTAAACCACCGGTCACGGTAACCTTAAAACCCATATCTGCAAGGCGTTTAATGGCGGTAATATCCGCGTCACTCCACGCCACTCCCGCCGCCTGTGCATCACGGCTACGGTGATAAACCACCTGCTGAATACCCGCCTGATGCCACTCCTGTGCCTGTTCCCATGTCCAGAATCCAGTCAGTTCTATCTGCACGTCGCCGTTAAATTCTTTAGCTACGTCCAGCGCACCTTTGGTGGTGTTGATATCCGCGCAGCAAATCACCGTTATCCAGTCGGCATTGGCTTCAAAGCACATCCGCGAGAGGATCTTTCCGGCGTCGGCAATCTTGGCATCCGCGAGCACAATCTTGTGCGGATACAGTGCTTTCAAATCACGCACAGCACGAACGCCTTCGGCCACGCAAAGAATGGTGCCGACCTCAATGATATCGACTTCTTCGGCGATCAATCGCGTAGTGGCATACGCATCGGCCATGCTCTGGTTATCCAGCGCAACCTGCAACATCGGTAATGAAGAGCTCATAGTATTTCCTTGTTAAGCACACGCCGCAGTGGCGCTATCAATGAGGTCCAGCACGTCCTGCTCGCTACGGCAGGCGCGTAAACGGTCGAAATTGGCTTCGTCTTCAAACAGATTAACGATTTGCATGATGCCCACTTCCTGATGGGTGTTGGCATCCACCGCCGCCATGGTGATGAGGATATCCACCGGGTCGTTATCTTCATGGTTAAACACCAGCGGCTCCCGCAGCGTGACCAGGGCAAAACCCGTTTTCTTCACGCCCTCTTCCGGACGACCATGCGGCATGGCGAGGCCTGGTGCGATGACAAAATACGGACCGTGCTGCGCCACGCCATCCAAAATGGCCTGGTAATATCGCGGCTCGACAACGTCTGCCTTGACCAGTAAATCGACGCCCAGCTTTACCGCCTCCTGCCAGGTGTTAGCCTGAGCCTGAAGCAGAATCGAGCGGTTATCGGCCAGCGAATCACGTAGTTTCATACCGCGTCCTTATTTCAGATCCTGAGGAAAATGCGCGGTAATCACTTCCATCAGCTTTGGTCCAAAATCCGCCGCTGACAGCATGTTGCGCACGCCGACCACATGTTTGTTGCCCGTTACCGTGATTTCACCGGCGATGTGCGTTGAAGCAATAATGACGTCAGCCCCGCTCAGCTCACTTTTGTATTCGCCCACCGCACAGCTGTTCACTGAGTGATCGACCCCCTGCTGCGTCAGGAACTGATCCACTTTCATCTTCATAATCATGGAACTGCCCTGCCCGTTACCGCATACCGCCAGAATTCGTACCGTCATAATCCAGATCCTTTTAGTGGGCAGAAGACTCTGCCAGTTGTTTTTCTGCGTCTTCTTCGGCACGCAGCGTGCGGCCAGCGAAGACCATATACGCCAGAGAAATCAAGATAATGACCGCCATAAAGACGATGCCAATAGAGACGAAGCCCTGCATCATCGGCGGAGCCAGAATCGACCAGTCCGCCATGCCCATCCACGCGCTCATGCCGGTGAGTTTGATGGCCCAGACGCAGCCGAAAATCTCAATCATGCCCATCACCAGACAAATTTTGAGCGCAGCGCGCCAGCCGCCAAAGTGGTTAGCAAAGACGCCAATGGTGGCGTTAGAGAAGAACATTGGAATGAAACCGGGAATAATCATGATCGACGATCCGCAGCCGATGAGGATGCCAACGGCAATCAGCTGACCGACGGTGCCCCAGATGAAGCCCCAAACCACAGCGTTCGGTGCGAAGCTGTAGATTGCAGCGCAGTCGATGGCCAGCACGGCCCCAGGGATCAGGCGCTGCGATATTCCGTTGAAGGCTTCGGACAGCTCAGCCACAAACATGCGCACGCCCTGCACGATAATGAATATTGCCACTGCAAACTGGAAACCGGTTTGCAGGATGTAGACGGTCCAGTGCACTTTGCCCGCCATCGCCTGCACCACATCGATACCGAAGGAAAGCAAGATGGCGCCGAAGAACACGGTCATGACAATTGCCGTAGACACGATATTGTCGTGGAAAATATTCAGCCAGCCAGGCAGCTTAAGATCTTCAACGCTCTCCTCTTTCTTACCGAGGTACGGCGCAATTTTGTAGGCAATCCAGGAAGCAAACTGCTGTTGGTGGCCGATAGAGAAACCGCAGTTATCGGTGACCTCCTGCGTCGGCTTGTACATCATGTTGGAAGTAATGCCCCAGTAGAGTGACACCAGTACCGCAGTGCAAATAATGGTGGTCCACATCGGGTAACCGAGTATGTAGAAGAACACGGCAATCAGCCCTGCCTGCTGAAACATGATGTGCCCGGTCAGCATGATGGTGCGGATACCGGTGATGCGCCGAAGCAGGACATAAATAATATTCAGCGCCAGCGCCAGAAGTACCGCGTATCCCACCCAGCTATAGGCATCTCCCATGCGCTCGATAGTCGCCATCATCGACGCGTAGGTGTCTGAAATAGCGCCATTAATGCCATACACTTCTGACATTTTCGCCACCACCGGCTTGAACGTGCCGGTCAAAATCCCCGACCCTGCCTGCAGCAGCATGAAGCCGATAATGGTTTTGATGGTGCCTTTAATGATTACGCTCACGCTCTTACGCAACAGGATGTAGCCCAGACACGTCACTATCCCCAGCAGCAACGGGGCGTTAGTCATGACCTGATTAAAGAACACGGTAAAGGCGGTGTAGAGGAACGCCATAATGATCTCCATGGTTGGAATCATCGGGCGAATTGACACCGCCCGGTGTTGTGCTGCTCACTTTAGTAATCATAAGTAATCACCACAAGATTGAATTTGATTTATTGAGAGTCGGATCGCAAAATATATCCCTGGTTGTTACATGGCTTTCATCACACTGCTTCCGGCACCAAATAAATCAACGTAACTCAATAATAAAAAACACATTTCAACCATCACTGAAACATATTCCGCTCACAAACCGGTCTCTGACGTTAGCGATGAGGGGCAAAAAGCAGAGTTGCGCTGACGCAAAAGTGGTGTCAATATCAATCAATAATAATCACAACGTGATTTATTTTGATAACTGATAAGGACGATAACCATGAGCAAAGTGAAGAGCATTACCCGCGAATCCTGGATCCTGAATACTTTTCCGGAGTGGGGAAGCTGGCTGAATGAGGAAATTGAGCAAGAGCAGGTGGCCGCGGGAACCTTCGCCATGTGGTGGCTGGGCTGCACCGGCATCTGGTTGAAATCTCAGGGTGGCGCCAACCTTTGCATCGACTTCTGGTGCGGTACCGGCAAGCAAAGTCACGGCAACCCGCTGATGAAACAGGGCCACCAGATGCAGCGAATGGCGGGCGTGAAGAAGCTCCAGCCTAACCTGCGCACCACGCCGTTTGTGTTGGATCCTTTTGCGATCAGAGAAATTGACGCGGTGCTTTCGACGCACGATCACAACGATCATATCGACGTGAACGTCGCTGCCGCCGTGATGCAAAACTGCCCCGACGATATCCCGTTTATCGGGCCGCAAACCTGTGTCGACCTGTGGATTGGCTGGGGCGTGCCGCGTGAACGCTGCGTCGTGGTAAGACCGGGCGACGTGGTAAAAGTGAAAGACATTGAAATCCACGCCCTCGATGCTTTTGACCGCACAGCGTTGATAACCTTACCTGCTGAACAAAGAGCGGCAGGGATTTTGCCGGATGGCATGGACGAACGCGCGGTCAACTACCTGTTCAAAACACCGGGCGGTAATCTGTATCACAGCGGCGACTCTCACTATTCCAACTACTACGCCAAACACGGCAACGAGCACCAGATCGACGTTGCGCTCGGGTCGTACGGTGAAAACCCACGTGGCATAACCGATAAAATGACCAGCGCCGATATGCTGCGCATGGCGGAAGCGCTGAACACCAAAGTGGTCATCCCGTTCCATCACGACATCTGGTCAAATTTCCAGGCCGACCCGCAGGAAATCCGCGTGCTGTGGGAAATGAAGAAAGACCGCCTGAAATATGGCTTCAAACCGTTTATCTGGCAGGTTGGCGGCAAATTCACCTGGCCGCAGGATAAAGACAATCTGGAATACCATTACCCACGTGGCTTCGATGATTGCTTCACCACGGAACCGGATCTGCCGTTTAAATCCTTCCTGTAAGACCGCGCTGGCGCGGCACCGATCCGGGGGGATGACCGCTGCGCTGGCCTTTTAATGCGACGTTTACTTAGTAATTTCAGGCTATTTCAAATATCATCATTAAAAATCAAGGATCTGCGGAATAGCTCATGACCGAAGCACAACGGCACCAAATCTTACTCGAACTGCTGGCGCAGACGGGTTTTGTCACTGTCGAACAGGTGATTGAAAAACTGGGGATTTCCCCTGCCACCGCTCGTCGGGACATCAATAAACTGGATGAAAGCGGCAGGCTGAAAAAAGTGCGGAACGGCGCCGAAGCCATCAGCCAACAGCGCCCACGCTGGACGCCGATGAACATCCACGAAGCGCTGAATCACGATGAAAAGGTGCGTATCGCACGCGCCGCGTCGCAGCTGGTGAATCCAGGGGAAAGCGTGGTGATCAACTGTGGTTCAACCGCGTTTCTACTTGGCCGGGAAATGTGCGGCAAGCCAGTACAAATCATCACCAACTATCTGCCGCTGGCGAATTTCCTGATCGACCAGGAGCACGACAGTGTGATCATCATGGGCGGCCAGTACGATAAGAGCCAGTCCATCACGCTGAGCCCGCAGGGAAGTGAAAACTCGCTTTATGCCGGGCACTGGATGTTCACCAGCGGCAAGGGCCTCACCGCCGACGGGTTATATAAAACCGATATGCTGACCGCGATGGCAGAACAAAAAATGCTGAACGGCGTCGGGAAACTGGTGGTGCTGGTCGACAGCACCAAAGTCGGTGAACGCGCGGGCATGCTGTTCAGCCGCGCGGAAGATATCGATATTTTAATTACCGGCAAAGACGCTAACCCTGAAATCCTCAAACAGCTTGAAGCTCAGGGCGTCCAGGTTCTGCGCGTTTAGAGGAACTGCTTAAAGAACGCCACCGTCACGTCCAGCGCTTCCGGCGTGATGCGGTGACGAACGCCTGCTTGCCAGTGGCAGGTGAGCTGGTGGTCCAGTCCCTGCCGTTGCATCGCCTGCTGTAGACGGAACGTCTCAGCGGCAGGGACGACGTCGTCATCTTCGCCGTGCCACAGCAGCAGAGGCCTGGCAGCGAGTTTTTCCAGCTGCTGCCCAACGTCCCATTCGGTCAGTTCTGCTGGCGTTTCCAGTGAAGGGAACAGCGAACGGGAAAGTGATGTGAGGTAGCCTGACCCCATCAGGCTGGCGACGCATTTTACTTCCGGGTGATGCGTCATTATCCCCAGTGCTGTCATGCCACCCATCGATGCGCCCGCCACCGCCAGTCGGTCTTCTTCCAGCCATCCTTGTTCCACGATAGCCTCTTTCAGCGCGGCGAATTCGTGACAGCTGTTGAGCAGAATGGGCCAGAAGCGCTGCATTCGCCTCGCGTCATCACCGCTAAAACGCGAGCCGTGATCGAGCGCATCGGGCATGATCACCCGAAAGCCGGCCAGTGCCAGCGTTACGGCAAAATAGCTGTAGACCTGCTTTGACGAGGTAAACCCATGATAAAAAACGATACACGGCAATGCCAAATCTGCTTTTCCGCGCGGAAAGGCGTGTAAAACTTCGCTGCCCGCCAGCTTACGCATTTCAAGTTCAATCATTTATCTTCCTCTTCTTTTATGCTGGTATGACACGCTGAGATTTCCCGCGCAAGTTTATCCTTTCCTCACGGCTGCTAATGTTGAGAGGTGGATTACGGTTTTACGATTATTTCATTCGAAAATCGCGCCAGAGATAACAGTTCGGGAACATTCCCCCTAAACGCAATTTATTAATCACTACACTAATGATTATCAGGAAACGGGATATGGCTATGCGACGTTTTGCGCCAATGCTGCTGGTGCTTTTGCTGTGTGGATGTAGCGTACTTCAGGGAACCCCTGAAGCCCCGCCGCCACTCACCAGTCACCCGCAGGAAATCCAACGGAATCAGACGGAAGGTCTGCAAAAGATGGGTACAGTCAGTGCCATGGTGTACGGTTCACCGATGGATGTTGAATCGGCCATCAAGGCGAAAGTGACCGCCGCCAAAGCAGATTACTATGTGATCATCATGATTGATGACACCCTGGTTCCGGGACAATGGTATTCACAGGCAATACTGTATCGCAAACCTTGAGCGGGCATAATTTAGCCAGCTTTACATTGCTTTTCAGCCGTTCACGTTTCCCGATGCACAATGACGTCATGCCATCCCCGAAATAATTCGAGTGGCAGGAAGGCGGCAAGAGACTGAATCTCCAGGAGCCTACTTGAGTAAGTAACTGGGTGAGAGAGTGCAGTCAACGCCCCTGCAGATCGAAGTATGACGAGGATTAACAAGGATGCACGTCTGCGATGGATTGCCCAAGGCTAACCTCGGGTTACGTGAAATGGAGCTGACGACGATGAAAAACGCCTTTGCCTTTACTTTAGGATTTTCGAACACCACGGCGCAATCTGCAGAGTTTGCCAGCGCCGATTGTGTGACTGGACTGAATGAAATCGGTCAAATTTCCGTCAATAATATTTCTGGCAGCCTTCAGGACGTCGAACGTGTGATCGCCCTCAAAGCCGATGAGCAAGGGGCGTCGTGGTACCGTATTATCCAGATGTATGAAGAACAGAATCCAGACAACTGGCGCGTACAGGCCATTCTGTACGCCTGATACAATGGGCAGACGCTGAGCGCCTGCCCCCTGCTTTACCCCATCCCACCTGTCGCCCGCAGCAGTAAATCACTCTGTAAACGCTCATCCAGCAGCATTCCGCCGCGTGAATCAAGCATCATCCGACACCACGCCTGCGCCATCGGTGGTGACGCCGTTTGCAGCATTTGCGCGCCGCAGCCCAGAAGATAGAGCTGCTGCGTGATTTCACGCCCCTGCGCTTCCAGCGGTTTACGCAGCCTCTGCTGAAGCTGGCGCCAGGCGCGGTCGAAATGTCGGTCCTGCCCTTTCACTTCATTGCATTCGGCGCTGAGCAGTTCCAGGACCCCCGGCTGTTTCGCCAGCACCCGCAGCACATCGAGGCACATGATATTCCCCGAGCCTTCCCAGATACTGTTCACCGGCATTTCACGGTACAGACGAGGCAGCTCATTATCTTCGCAGTAGCCCACCCCGCCGAGCACCTCCATCGCCTCAGCGACAAACGGAATGCCCGCTTTGCAGATGGCGAATTTCGCCGTCGGCGTAAAGAGTCTGGCCCATAGCGCGCTCTCGGCAGAAGTCTTGTTATCCCACGCCCGTGCCAGACGAAACAGAAAGGCGGTTTGACCTTCCAGCTGCAACGTCATCCGGCTCAATACCTGGCGCATTAACGGCTGCTCGACAAGCGTTTTGCCAAACGCCTGGCGTTGATGCGCGTGATACAGCGCCACTGACAGCGCCCGGCGCATCAGGCCGTGGCTGCCCAGCGCGCAATCGAAGCGGGTCAGACCACCCATTTTGAGGATCTGGCGGATCCCCTCGCCTTCTTCTCCCAGTAGCCAGCCGGTTGCATCGGTAAACTCCACTTCGCTGCTGGCGTTGGAGCGGTTGCCAAGCTTATCTTTCAGGCGCTCGAGCCGCACCGCATTACGCTGCCCATCAGGCAAGAAGCGCGGGACGAAAAAGCACGACAATCCGCCGCTGGCCTGCGCCAGAACCAGATGCGCATCGCTTTGCGGCACGGAGAAGAACCATTTATGCCCCACCAGCCGGTACATTTCACCGTCGATTTTCTCGGCCCGGGTGGAATTACTCAGCACATCAGAACCGCCCTGTTTTTCGGTCATCCCCATGCCAATCAGCAACCCGCGCTTTTGACCACCAGGCAGCAAATGGGAATCGTAGCGATCGCTCATTAAGGGCGTGGCCCAGTCGGTAAAAGGCTTAGGCAGGAATTGCTGTAACAACGGCGTGGCGGCGAAGGTCATGGTCACCGGGCAAAGCGTGCCGGCCTCGACCTGCGCATGCAGCAAAAAACGCGCCGCACGGGCAACAAACGAGCCAGACCGCGCGTCCTCTTCCCAGGCCAGATTATGCACCCGGTTGGCACACAGACCCTGCATCAGCAGGTGCCAGGCCGGATGAAAGCGCACATCATCCAGCCGTTCACCCGTGGCGTCGTAGCGCAGCAGTTCCGGCGAATTCACGTTGGCGAGTCGCCCGAGTTCCAGCGATTCTGCGGTTCCCAACTGTTGCCCAATGCTGGCCAGCAAATCGAGATCCCAGCCTGCGCCTTCTCGCATCACCGCCTCGTGCAGCGCGGTGTCGGAAAGGAACAAGTTGCTGTTATTGAGCGGCATCGGCTGGTTGAACACGGTATGCGTTTGCCAGGACATAGCGCCTCCTTCCTTCATGAGCATCAGCCGTAAGTATGGTCAGCGCACTGAAGGTCTGCCCGTAAAAAGGGCGACAAAAAAGAATCATGCCCGGCTTCGTGAGGCCCATCACAGCCATAAGAATTTTAAATTTTCTTGTCTGTTTTGTATGGAATAATTTATTCAATGGTTAATACGATGTACAACCTCAGGACATGCTATGCAAACAGGATCAGTGGCAGCAGGGGCACACAAACGTGCGTTGATAGCCGGTTCAATTGGCAATTTCATCGAATGGTATGAGTTTGCCGTTTACGGCTTTCTGGCGACGGTTATTGCCAAAAACTTCTTTCAGCTCGAAGGAGAGGCGCCGATTACCGGGCTTATCCTCACCTATGCGGCATTCGCCGTGGCCTTTTTCTTCCGCCCGCTGGGTGCCATCGTTTTCGGCCGTCTGGGCGACCGCATCGGGCGTAAACCGACGCTGATTCTGGTGCTGGTGATGATGACGCTGGCAACCACCGCGATTGGCCTCGTGCCGGTGTACGCCACAATCGGCGTCGCCGCGCCGTTACTCTTAACCGTGTTGCGCATTTTGCAGGGACTTTTCGCGGGCGGAGAGTACGGCGGGGCCGTGTCGTTGATGACCGAATTTGCGCCAAAAGGTAAACGCGGGCTGTACGGCGCGTGGCAATCCTTCACCGTTGCGCTGGGCTTGTTGGCAGGTGCGGGCATTGTGGCACTGATGTCTGCCATGCTCAGCCCTGAAACAATGCTCGACTGGGGCTGGCGCGTGCCGTTCTTTTTAGCGCTGCCGATGGGCGGCGTGGCGCTTTGGCTGCGGATGAATATGGAAGAAACGCCCAGTTTCGTCCGTCAGCAGAAAACTGATGCGGTTCCGGTCAAAGCCAGCACCTCTGGTACCTTTAAAGCGATTGTTATCGGCATTGGCCGTCTAATGGTGTGGTCTGCCGCGGGTTACACCTATCTGGTGATCATGCCTTCCTACCTACAATCTGCACTGCATACCGGGTTTAACCAGGCGCTGCTGATTGCGGTGATTTCTAACATTGGTTTTGCAGTGACCATTCTTCCGTCGGGCATGCTGAGCGATAAAATTGGTCGCCGCACGCTGATGGTACTCGCCGCGGTATTACTGCTGGTACTGGCACTGCCGTTGCTGAAAATTTTGCAGGCGGAATCCAGCACGCTGCTGGTCAAAGGGCTGGTCGTGTTTATTGCAGGTGGACTGGTAGGGATGTTGGCCGGGCCTGGGCCTGCCATGCTGTCGGAGATGTTCCCAACCAAAGTACGGTATACCGGACTTGGGCTGGCGTATTCACTTTCTAATGCCATTTTCTCTGGCTGCGCAGGGCTGATTATTACCGGGCTGATTAAGCAGACGGGTAATCTCGATATTCCGGCGTATTACGTGATGGCCACGGCAGTGGTGAGTATTGTGGCGTTGATGACGCTGAGAAAGGATGACCATCTGCGGTCACTGGATGAGTAAACAAACTGCCCGGCGGGACTAACGCTTGCCAGGCCTACAGGTTGTAGGCCGGGTAAACGTAGTGCCACCAGGCATTCAATATTAACTTCTCTGGCGCACGGCTTCAAACAGGCAAATACCGGTGGCGACAGACACATTCAGTGAAGACACACTGCCCGCCATCGGAATGCTGATCAGCTCATCGCAGTGCTCACGAGTCAGGCGACGCATGCCTTCACCTTCCGCACCCATCACCAACGCCATGCGGCCAGCCAGCTTGCTCTGATACAGCGTGTGGTCGGCTTCACCAGCCGTACCCACAATCCAGATGTTCTCTTCCTGCAACAGACGCATAGTACGTGCCAGGTTGGTCACCCGGATTAACGGCACATTTTCTGCAGCACCACAGGCCACTTTCTTCGCCGTCGCATTGAGCTGTGCAGAACGATCGCGCGGAACAATCACCGCGTGCACGCCCGCCGCATCTGCGCTACGCAGACAAGCACCGAGGTTGTGCGGATCGGTCACGCCGTCGAGGATCAGCAGGAATGGGTTCTCGAACTGGCTCAGCAGATCCGGCAGATCGTTTTCCTGATACTGTCGACCTTCTTTTACACGCGCGATGATCCCCTGATGCACAGCACCCTCGCTCTTCTCGTCAAGGTACTGGCGGTTCGCGACCTGAATCACCACACCCTGGGCTTCCAGCGCATGGATAAGCGGCAGAAGGCGTTTATCTTCGCGACCTTTCAGGATAAAGACTTCCTGAAAACGCTCGGGTGCACGCTCGAGAAGGGCCTGCACCGCGTGGATGCCGTAAATCATTTCACTCATGAATGGTACTCGTAAATTGTTAATCGTTGATCCCCTCACCCCGGCCCGCTTCTCAAAGTGGCGAGAGAGAAAACCCGGATGACTCCAGGCATTCTCCTCGCCCTTTAAAGGAGAAGGACAGCGTGAGGGTAAAAATTACTCGGCGACTTTTTTCTTCGCTGCGCGTTTGGCTTTGGTCGCGGTGGCGATTTTAAGCGTTTTTTCAGACGGTTTTTTCGCTTTCTTACCGGCCGCATCTTTCTTCGCTTTTGGCTTCGGTTTCGCCTGGCCTTTCTCGCCACGGAAGGCACTATCCGGCTCGAAATTCACCTTTTTACCCGCCTGACGGCGACGGTTTCCAGGCTTTGCGCCACCTGGTTTTTTCGCTTTTTCACGCTCAGTTTTACCGACATTGCGCGGGCCACGTTCGCTGGAGATCAGCGAGAAGTCGATTTTGCGCTCGTCCATGTTGACCGCTTCCACGCGAACTTCCACGCGGTCGCCCAGACGGTAAGTCTGGCCGCCGGATTCACCAATCAGACGCTGGCCTACCTGATCGAAACGGTAGTAGTCGTTGTCGAGGGAAGACACGTGCACCAGGCCGTCGATGAACAAGTCGCTAAGACGTACGAAGAAGCCAAAACCTGTCACGCTGGCGATAACGCCAGGGAACACGTTGCCGACCTGATCCTGCATGAAGTCACACTTCAGCCAGTCAGAGACTTCACGGGTCGCTTCATCGGCACGGCGTTCGGTCATCGAACAGTGCTGACCCAGTTGCAGCATCTCTTCCATGCTGTAGTGCCAGCCGCCGGTGTCGGTAGAATTGCCTTTATGGCCTTCCTCTTTCGCCAGCAGATACTTGATGGCGCGGTGCAACGTCAGGTCAGGATAACGACGAATCGGCGAGGTGAAGTGCGCGTAGGATTGCAACGCCAGACCAAAGTGGCCGCGGTTTTCCGGGTCGTATACCGCCTGTTTCATCGAGCGCAGCAGCATCGTTTGCAGCATCTCGTGATCCGGGCGATCGGCGATGGAAGTCAGCAGCTCGGCGTAATCGCGCGGCTCAGGCTTATTGCCACCCGGCAGCTCGAGGCCCAGCTCTGCCAGAACGGTGCGGAAAGAGGTGATCGCATCTTCGGTTGGCTTATCGTGAATACGGAACAGCGCAGGCTCTGATTCTTTCTCGACGAAGCGCGCCGCAGAAATATTCGCGAGGATCATGCACTCTTCGATCAGCTTATGGGCATCGTTACGCTGAGTTTGCTCAATTCGCTCAATGCGGCGCTCGGCGTTGAAGATAAACTTCGCTTCTTCGCTTTCAAAAGAGATCCCACCACGTTCAGCGCGGGAGACATCCAGCACTTTGTAGAGGTTGTGCAGTTCTTCGATATGCTTCACCAGCGGGGCGTACTGCTCGCGCAGATCCTGATCGCCCTGCAGCATGTGCCAGACCTTGTTATAGGTCAGACGCGCATGGGAACTCATTACCGCTTCGTAGAATGTATAACTCGTCAGGCGCCCTTTTGCTGAAATGGTCATTTCGCAGACCATGCACAGTCGGTCAACCTGTGGGTTCAGGGAGCACAGACCGTTGGACAGCACTTCCGGCAACATCGGGACAACTTGCGACGGGAAGTACACCGAGGTACCGCGGTTGCGGGCTTCGGTATCCAGGGCGGTTGGTGGGCGCACGTAATAACTTACGTCAGCAATAGCCACCCACAGACGCCAGCCGCCACCGCGTTTCTTCTCGCAGAAGACGGCGTCATCGAAGTCACGGGCGTCTTCACCATCGATGGTGACAAGCGGCAGATCGCGCAGATCGACACGGCCCACTTTGGCTTCTTCCGGCACCTGTTCTTTCAGGTTCGCAATCTGTTTTTCAACTTCAGGCGGCCAGACATACGGGATTTCATGCGTGCGCAGCGCCATGTCCACGGCCATGCCGGTGCCCATGTTATCGCCCAGCACTTCAACAATTTTACCAATGGCTTTCGTGCGGCGAGTTGGGCGCTGAGTCAGCTCAACCACCACCACAAAGCCCATCCGCGCGCCCATCAGTTCTTCAGGCGGGATGAGGATATCAAAGCTCAGACGGCTGTCATCCGGCACCACAAATCCGATACCTGCATCGGTAAAGTAGCGGCCAACGATTTGCCCGGTTCTTGGCTCAAGCACACGGACGATGCGTGCTTCGCGGCGCCCTTTACGATCGGCACCCAGCGGCTGCGCCAGGACCTGATCGCCGTGCATACACATTTTCATCTGTTCAGATGAAAGATAGAGATCGTCTTTACGCCCTTCGACGCGCAGGAAGCCAAAGCCATCACGGTGACCGATGACTTTACCTTTCAGCAGATCAAGACGTTCCGGCAGCGCATAGCACTGACGGCGAGTGAAAACGAGTTGCCCGTCGCGCTCCATGGCGCGCAGGCGACGACGCAGGGCTTCCTGCTGTTCTTCACCTTCGATTTTCAGCTCTGTTGCCAGCTCGTCTCGGCTGACCGGTTTTTCACGTTTAGTAATGAAATCGAGGATGAATTCCCGGCTCGGGATAGGGTTCGCGTATTTTTCAGCTTCGCGTTCCTTGAAAGGATCGTGTGACATAGCGGTTCCTCCGTTGTCAGCTCCGGTGAAATGATATACCTGTCATACTTCGCGTTGCATGTGCGTTGGCTGCGTCCGCTCACCCCGGTCACTTACCTGAGTAAGCTCATGGGGATTATCAGACTTGCCGCCTTCCTGCGACGCGAATTTTTTAGGGTATAGGTTCACTCCACCAGCAATAATTTATAAAGCGGTTGATTCTCTTCAACCAAATCGGCCAACGTATAGTTATCCAGTTCCTTAAGAAAACTGTTCACGGCCTCAGACAGTGCCTGTTTCAAACGACAGGCGGGCGTAATGTGGCAAAAGTCGCTGCTGCAATTCACCAGCGACAAGGGTTCGAGTTCGCGAACCACATCACCAATAATAATCGTGCGTGCCGGTTTCCCCAGACGAATGCCACCGTTTTTTCCGCGTACGGCATCGACGAAGCCTGCGCGGCTTAGCTGGTTGATAATTTTAACCATGTGATTACGGGATACGCCATATACCTCAGTGACCTCAGAGATACTGGTCATTCGACCGTCCGGCAGCGATGCCATATAGATTAGCGCACGCAATCCGTAATCGGTGAAACTCGTTAACTGCACATCAACCTCAAAGCAGGGAAAAAGACAGATATACGCTAAATCATTCAGGTTGCATCGCGGCGGCAACTGATCGACTCCTGGGAGCTTACACGAGTAAGTGACCAGGGTGAATGAAGGCAGCCAACAAAGAGGCAGCTTGAATGATGACGTGTATTTACATTGATGATAAACCAGCCAGCCAGGTAGCGGTTAATTAATTTAAGCGGGAGAAGAGGGAAAGCAGGAATCAGGGGCGCCATGAAAGCGCCCCCTGACATGATTATGCGTCGAACGGGTCGCGCAGGATCATGGTTTCATTACGGTCCGGACCGGTTGAAATGATATCAACAGGAACGTCGGTCAGCTCTTCGATACGTTTGATGTAGTCCAGCGCTGCCTGCGGTAAGCCGCTGCGCTCTTTCACGCCAAAGGTGGTCTCAGACCAGCCCGGCATGGACTCATAAATCGGCTCGATACCTTCCCAGTCGTCGGCTGCCAGCGGAGTGGTCGTCACTTCGCGGCCATCCGGCATACGGTAGCCAATACAGATTTTCACTTCTTTCAGACCATCCAGAACGTCCAGTTTGGTCAGGCAGAAGCCAGAAAGGGAGTTGATCTGCACGGCACGGCGCACGGCAACCGCATCCAGCCAGCCACAACGACGGCGACGACCAGTGGTCGCACCAAACTCGTTACCCTGCTTGCAGAGGAACTCGCCGGTTTCGTCAAACAGCTCAGTTGGGAACGGACCAGCACCTACACGGGTAGAGTAAGCTTTGATGATGCCAAGTACGTAATCAACGTAACGCGGACCCAGACCGGAACCGGTCGCCACGCCACCTGCGGTGGTGTTGGAGGAGGTCACGTACGGATAGGTACCGTGGTCGATATCCAGCAGGGTGCCCTGGGCACCTTCGAACATCACGAAATCACCACGCTTGCGCGCCTGATCCAGCAGGTCAGAAACGTCAACAACCATCGCAGTCAGGATGTCGGCCACGGCCATGACATCGTCCAGCACTTTCTGGAAATCAACAGCTTCAGCTTTGTAGAAGTTCACCAGCTGGAAGTTGTGATATTCCATCACTTCTTTCAGTTTGTCGGCGAAGGTCGCTTTGTCGAACAGGTCGCCAACGCGCAGGCCACGACGGGCCACTTTATCTTCATACGCAGGGCCGATACCACGACCGGTAGTACCGATAGCTTTCGCACCGCGCGCTTTTTCACGAGCAACGTCCAGCGCAACATGATAATCAAGGATCAACGGGCATGCTTCAGAGAGCAGCAGACGTTCGCGAACCGGGATACCACGGTCTTCCAGTTCTTTCATCTCTTTCATCAGCGCAGCAGGAGACAGCACAACACCGTTACCGATGATGCTGGTCACATTGTCGCGAAGAATGCCTGATGGAATAAGATGGAGGACGGTTTTTTCACCGTTGATTACGAGAGTATGGCCTGCGTTGTGACCGCCCTGGTAGCGTACAACATATTTAGCCCGTTCAGTCAGAAGATCGACGATCTTCCCTTTACCTTCGTCACCCCATTGGGTGCCCAGTACGACGACGTTGTTACCCATTTTTCAAAATCACCGTTTGCTTAAAAAAGGATTCTACCATCGCTTTTTCAGAGATACAGCACTTTTTCCAGGCAAAATCGGGTAAGAGCGACTAAGCCCCTGTCAGGCCATCGCTTTCGTCAACATGTAGTAGATGACGACGCCTGCAACCACAAGACCCCCACCAAAACGACGTAAAATATGATCCGGAAGTTGCGATAACGCCGCGACCATTTTCCGCCAGGCCTGTGGATAGAGCATCGGGCCGAGGCCTTCAAGGACTAACACCAGCGCAAGCGCCAGCCAAATCGTTGAGTTCATGATTCATCCTGATAAAAGAAAACCACCGCCAATGCGGTGGTTTTTTAACTAAAGCAACTACCCGAGAGTTTAGCGCGTTGCGCTGCTCGGCGTCTTCATGTAGCGGAAGAAATCGCTATCCGGGCTGAGTACCATGACATCCTGATTGCTCTGGAAGCTGTTCTCATACGCACGCAGGCTACGGATAAAGGCGTAGAAATCCGGGTCCTGACTGAAGGCATCAGCAAACAGTTTTGCTGCTTCTGCATCGCCTTCACCGCGGGTGATGCGCCCCTGACGTTCAGATTCTGCCAGCGTTTTCGTCACTTCATAATCGGCTGCTGCGCGCAGTTTTTCTGCCTCTTCCTGACCTTGTGAACGGTGGCGACGGGCAACCGCTTCACGCTCAGCGCGCATACGGTTGTAAATCGCTTCCGACACTTCCGCCGGCAGGTTGATTTGCTTGATGCGAACATCAACCACTTCAATCCCTAATGCCGCCATGCTGTTCGGGTTGATCACCGGCACTTTGCCGTTGGTTTCCGCAACTACGCGTTCTGCTGCTTCAGCGATAGCGCTGTCTGCTGCAGGCGTGGCCACTTCGTCATCACCGCCGGAAGAACCGGAGTTCAGTGCGTCACGCACTTCGATGGTCAGACGACCACGGGAATCGGTCACGATGTCTTTCACATCCAGACGACCAATTTCAGAACGCAGACGGTCAGAGAACTTACGTTTCAGCAGCACTTCTGCCTGGGAGACGTCACCGCCGCCGGTCGCCAGATAGTAACGGCTGAAATCGCTGATACGCCATTTGATGTAGGAATCAACGATCAGGTCTTTCTTCTCTTTGGTGACGAAGCGATCGGCCTGGTTGTCCATGGTCTGAATGCGCGCATCCAGCGTTTTAACGGATTCAATAAACGGCACTTTGAAGTGCAGACCTGGCGCATACACCAGCGGTTTATTTTCATCGTCACGAACGACTTTACCAAATCGCAGCGTGATACCGCGCTCACCCTCTTTCACCACAAATACTGACGTGTAGAGGCCTACCAGCACGATGATAATTAACGCAATTACTGATTTACGCATCGTTATTCCCCCTGACGCTGGTAGTCGTTACGCTGCGCATTCGCACGGCGTTGGTCCATGATATTGTCATCGCTTGATGCCGGTGCGTTGCTATTGCTGCTGGCGCTGCTGCTCGAACTGGAGGCAGGTGGCAGGCGCAACAGACTGTTGGCGCCACTGCTGTCATTCTTTTTTGCAGGTGCGGCACTGCCACCTTTCAGCATCTGGTCAAGCGGCAGAACCATCAGGTTGCCCCCTTTATCATTGACCAGCACTTTACGGGTATGGCTCAGCACTTTTTCCATGGTTTCGATATACAGACGTTCACGGGTAATTTCCGGTGCAGCTTTATACTCAGGCAGCAGTTTCGAGAAGCGAGCCACTTCACCCTGTGCTTCCAGGACAGTCTGCGTTTTATACGCACGCGCTTCTTCGAGAATACGCTGCGCCTGACCGTTCGCACGTGGCTGAACTTCGTTGGTGTACGCTTCGGCTTCACGGATGTACTGCTGCTCGTTCTCACGGGCAGAAATCGCATCATCAAATGCGGCTTTCACTTCTTCTGGCGGACGTGCAGCCTGGAAGTTGACGTCCAGAAGGGTGATACCCATGTTGTACGGCTTGATGGTCTCTTCCAGCTCACGCTGGGTATCGCTACGAATAACGGTACGACCTTCCGTCAGAATGCGGTCCATGGTGTATTTACCGATAACCCCACGCAGGGCGCTGTCGGTTGCCTGACGCAGGCTGTCATCCGGGCTGGTGACGCTGTACAGATATTTCTGTGGATCGGTGATGCGGTACTGCACGTTCATTTCAACGCGCACCACGTTTTCATCCGAGGTCAGCATCACACCAGAAGCCGCGAGTTCACGAACCGCTTCCACGTTGACCGGAGTGACTTCATCGACAAATGTCGGCTTCCAGTTCAGACCTGGCTCAACCAGATGACTGAACTTACCGAAGCGCGTCACTACGCCGCGTTCTGCTTCTTTAATGGTGTAGAAACCACTCGCCGCCCAGATGATGACCACAGCCGCGGCAGCGATGCCCACGATGCGTCCACCCATTGGCGCGCGCGGCCCTTGAGAAGAATTATTACTGCCGCCGCCTGAACCACCTTTACCGCCGCCTAAACCACCGAGCTTTTTACTCAGCTTGCGGAAGATATCATCCAGATCAGGGGGCCCCTGATCGCGACCACCTTTGTTTCCATTTCCCCCAGAGTTGCCGCCTTGATTATTGCTGCTTCCCCACGGGTCGCGGTCTTGTCCGTTATTACCGGGCTGATTCCACGCCATGTATATGCTCCATATTTGTTATGCGGTGTATACCCTTTTTACCGGGTATAAAGGCGAATAATCTTCAGGCTAGCTGGCTGTCAGACAACGTAGTCCACCAGCGCAGGTTCTTGCTTACAGAGGCGACGCCAGTCCACGATCGGCAGTCGAACTTCCAGACCGACGCTACCGTCCTCCTCCATCCACTCTTTTTCTATCGCCTGAAGCTGATAAAAACGGCTTCGTAAACGCCCTTCCTGTGGAGGTAAACGCAGCGTGTGCTGTGCCACTTCACCGGAAAGTCGTTCAGTTAAAGCCTGGAAAAGCAGTGGTACACCCACCCCGGTCTGCGCTGAGAGCCAGACCCGAATCGGTTTATTTTCTTCATCCCGGTCGATACGCGGCTCAAAATCTTCCAGCATATCTATCTTGTTCATCACCAGCAGCATTGGGATCTCGTCGGCCTCGATTTCCTCGAGTACAACATTCACTGCATCAATGTTTTCCTGCACACGCACATCGGCGGCGTCGATCACATGCAGTAACAGCGTCGCCTGACGCGTCTCCTGCAATGTTGCTTTAAACGCGGCCACTAAATCGTGTGGCAAATGGCGAATAAACCCAACGGTATCCGCCAGTACGGTTTCACCGACATCAGCGACGTTAATCCGGCGCAGAGTGGGGTCGAGCGTCGCGAACAGCTGGTCCGCGGCATACACCTGCGCTTGAGTTATCTGATTAAATAACGTCGATTTTCCGGCGTTGGTGTAGCCCACCAGCGACACGGTTGGAACATCGGCTTTGGTGCGCGAACGACGTCCTTGTTCACGCTGCTTTTCTACTCTCTCCAGACGGGAGAGGATTTGCATAATACGATTACGCAGCAAACGACGGTCAGTTTCGAGCTGGGTTTCACCCGGGCCGCGCAAACCAATCCCGCCTTTCTGTCTTTCAAGGTGGGTCCAGCCACGCACCAGACGCGTCGCCAGATGGCGCAGCTGCGCCAGCTCAACCTGCAGTTTCCCTTCATGAGTACGTGCACGTTGAGCAAAAATATCGAGAATAAGACCAGTACGATCGATAACCCTGCACTCGCACAAACGCTCCAGGTTTCGCTCCTGGGCCGGACTTAATGCATGGTCGAATAAGACAACGGACGCACCCGTTGCTTTCACGGCTTCCGCAATTTCGACAGCCTTACCTTCACCAACATAATACTTTGGGTGCGGCGCTTTACGGCTACCGGTAATCACCTGCATTGCTTCGACACCGGCGGAAGAGACCAGGGCTTCGAACTCCTGAAGGTCTTCCATATCTTTGTCTTGCGAAAAATAGATGTGTACCAGCACCGCCTGCTCACCGGCGTCATAACGGTCAAACAAGCGTAATATCTCCTAAAAGACCAGCGGGGAACCGAACAAACTGGCTCCCCGACATGGAAAAACAGCCATCAACCTTATTCGGTTTCGTCGCTGTCTTGCGGCGCAGAAGAAGACTGCGCGTTGCTACCGTGATGGTAGTTACTACCAGTACTGCCGCCCGCGGCGTTGTTGCTATGATGAGAGACCGGACGAGACGGAACCACCGTAGAAATTGCGTGCTTATAGACCATCTGGCTGACCGTGTTTTTCAACAGGATCACGAACTGATCGAAAGACTCAATTTGACCTTGCAGCTTAATACCATTCACCAAATAAATAGAAACTGGAACACGTTCCCGACGCAGTGCGTTCAGAAACGGATCTTGTAAAGATTGCCCCTTAGCCATTCTCTTTTCCTTATATGCTTGTTTTACCCACGGTTTTCATGGAGTTACCCACAAACTTCGGGCTTGTACTTAGAACCTTGCGATTCTGAAAATTGCGCACGATACGTCTTAATTTTACACGTTCAGCCAAGACCCGCACCAACAACCTTTAACACATCGTTGAACGCCTGCTCAGGTTGTTCACTGTCTAACCAATGAACGCCTTCCCAACCGCGCAACCAGGTTACCTGGCGCTTAGCCAACTGTCTCGTGGCGCAAATACCTCTATAAACCATTTCATCATATGAGATTTCGCCTTCAAGATATGACCACATCTGGCGGTATCCCACACAACGAACGGAAGGCATGTCCGTATGCAAATCTCCACGGGCAAAAAGCGCCCGAACTTCTGCTTCAAAACCTGAAGCCAACATCTGATGAAAACGCTGCTCGATGCGTTGATGGAGCAGTTCACGGCTCGCCGGGGCGATGGCGAACTGATGCACCGTGTACGGCAGAGCCTCTCCTGACGTTTGCGTCAGTTCCGTTAAAGTTTTACCCGAAATGAAAAAAACTTCCAGTGCCCGGGAAAGTCTTTGCGGATCATTTGGATGAATACGCGCGGCAGCAACCGGATCAATCTCCTGAAGTTGCTGATGCAGCGCATTCCATCCCTGCTCTGCTGCCTGTTGCTCAATTCTGGCTCTGACGTCCGGATCTGCCGACGGTAACGGCGACAAACCCTCCAACAACGCCTTGAAATACAACATCGTACCGCCCACCAACAGCGGGATTTTTCCTGCTGCGGTGATCTCCGCCATCTCGGCCAGCGCATCGCGGCGGAAATCCGCGGCTGAATACGCCTGGGCCGGGTCGAGAATATCCAGCAACCGGTGCGGTGCAGCGGCAAGCTCTGTCGCATCCGGTTTCGCGGTTCCGATATCCATCTCTCGATAGATGAGGGCGGAATCCACGCTAATCAACTCTACGGGTAAAACTTTACGCAGCTCAATGGCTAACGCGGTTTTACCGGAGGCCGTTGGCCCCATCAAAAATATGGCCTTTGGCAGGCTTGCCTCTGTTACATCACTCATTTTTAAGGGCATTCATCGCCGTAATCAGATCAACGGGTTGTAACAGGCCACCCGGCGGAGCTTTTACCAGCTGCGGACAGAGACGTTCGACATCTGTCAGCACGGCAATTGCCTGCGCCATATTCCACTGCGCATGTTCGCTTGCGAGGTTACGTGCCAGCCACTGTGCCAGCGTTCCCGCATCGAAGGTTGATTGCTGCGCGAGGTAGCCTATCAGTTCAGGAATCAAGATTTGTAAATTTTGTTGTCTTAAGGGTAAAGGCACCGCACGCACGGTCACATGCTGGCTTTCTGATTGAATATCAATGCCTAATTGCCCTAATACCGTCAGGGACTTTTTCAGCGCCGCCTGTTCATCTGCGGAAATTTTTAACCGCAGAGGAATGAGCAGCGGCTGTGCGCAAACCGCGGTACTGTCCGGCGAAAGCTGTGCCTGACGTAACCAGCGCTCGGCCACCGGTAATGCCAGTAAGCTCAGTTTTCCATCACGTTCCAGCAGTGCCCGGTCACCCGCCACGATGGTCAGCACTCGACCAAAGCTGCTGCTGTGGCCAGCCAGGCTTTCAGCCACTGGCGTGGAAACAGCTTTACGTTCAGCTACTGGCGTATCCAGAAGCTGCTTATAAAGCGCGCCCTGCTGTTTCTGATAGCCCGGCTGCGCATTTGGCCACGAAGCACCACCTTCAGCCCGCGCATTACCGCCAGAAGAAGAGGCGCTATAGCGTGGAGCCGCAGGTTCCCGGGCGACAGCCGGCTCCGCAAAGTGATTGCGCCCCGCCGCGACGCGGTTTTCCGGCAGTGCACGCGGCGCGGGTTGTTCATCTTCATCAGCCAGCGGCAGCGGGGCGTCCATCTGCTGTTGCAGCACGCTCACCACGCCCTGATAGATAAAGTCATGCACCAGCCGCGACTGATGAAAACGCACCTCGTGTTTGGCCGGATGCACATTCACATCCACCTGATGCGGATCGATAGTCAGATAAAGCACGAACGCTGGCTGCTCACCCGCGCCAAGCTTGTCTTCACAGGCCTGACGAATGGCGTGGTTGATCAAGCGGTCGCGCATCATACGGCCGTTAACGTAGCAATATTGAATTTCAGCGAGCTGGGCGTTAGCGTGCTGCGGGTCTGCCACCCAGCCGCGCAGGGCTAAATCGCCATGCTGCCACTCGATAGCCAGCGCCTGTTCCACAAACGGCGTGCCGCAGATAGCGGCCAAACGGCGTTCTTTCTGCCCGTCCTGGGCTACGGCGCGATACTGACGCACCATTTTTCCGTTGTGATTGAGATTGATAGTGACGTCAAAACGGGCCAGCGCGATTCGGCGAATCACTTCGTCGATATGGCTGAATTCCGTTTTTTCTGTGCGCATGAATTTGCGGCGCGCCGGGGTGTTGTAGAACAGATCCAGCACCTCAAGCGTGGTGCCCACAGGATGTGCGGCTGGTTTCACCGTCACGTCCATGTCGCGCCCTTCGGCATAGGCCTGCCAGGCTTCAGGCTGCTCGGCAATGCGAGAGGTCAGCGTCAGACGGGAAACGGAGCTGATACTCGCCAGCGCTTCGCCACGGAAACCGAGACTGATAATGGCTTCCAGATCGTCAAGCGAGGCAATCTTGCTGGTCGCGTGACGCGCTAACGCCAGCGCCAGTTCGTCTTTTTTAATACCGCAGCCGTTATCACGAATGCGGATGAGCTTCGCCCCGCCGCGTTCGATGTCGATATCGATACGGGTCGCGCCCGCATCCAGACTGTTTTCTACCAGCTCTTTCACCACCGACGCAGGTCGTTCCACCACTTCGCCAGCGGCAATCTGGTTCGCAAGCTGCGGCGGCAGAACCTGAATCGGCATGAAGCGCTCCTTAATTAATTAACGTCCCGTCAGGGCCAGACGCGCTGGCCGTTTGCGAGGCTTCGCCGCGCGGCCCGCTCTGCAGCGGATGCGCGTTAAAATAGTTGCGCAGCCCGTTATAAATCGCCTCGGCGATCTGCTGCTGATAGTCGTTGCTACCCAGTAAACGCTCTTCACCACCGTTACTGATAAAACCGGTTTCGACGAGGATAGACGGGATGTCCGGCGAGCGTAAAACGCCAAGACTGGCGTGCTCAGGACGGCGCTTATGAATGTTTCCGACGCGCTGGAGCTGGCCCAGGACATCAACTGCCACATCATACCCGACGCGTTGGGAATGGCCGAATTGTAAATCCAGCACCGCCTGGCTCAGATACGGGTCAGACTGGCTGTTAGCCAGCACGTCACCCGCCCCGCCGAGCAGCTCTGACTGCTTCTCGTGCTGCTCCAGCCAGCCCGCCATTTCGCTGTTCGCACGACGGTTGGACAGCACCCACACTGACGCACCCGTGGCGTCGCGGTTTGGCGCAGCATCCGCATGGATGGAGACCAGGAAGTTGGCATTCTGCTTACGCGCCACGTCCGAACGGCCCATTACCGAAATGAAGTAATCGCCATCGCGAGTCAGCACGCCTTTAAACATCGGGTCGTCGTTCAGCAAGGTGCGCAGTTTACGGGCAATCGAAATAGTGACGTTTTTCTCTTTGGTTCCGCCCGGTCCGATGGCGCCAGGATCCTGACCACCATGACCGGCGTCGATGGCGATAATCACTTTATCGCCGCTGACGCTGGTTGTGCGGGACCGTGCGGGACGCGTTTCGGTGTTGCTGCTGGTCACGCTGGTCATTCTGTCGTTTTGCGGTTTAAACGGATTACGTGCCGGCTCGACCTGACGAGGAGCGGCTGCAACGACTGGCGCTTCCACACGTTTCGCGACGACCGGAGGCGGAGGAGGTGGAGGTGGCGGTGCATCTGCGTTAATGGTGAAGACGACGGTGTAGTTTCCGCCGCTTTGTTGTTTCACCGCGCGTGTCTTGCCGTCGCCGGTTAAATCAACCACCAGGCGCAGGGACTGTGCGTCCTTCGGCGTGCCGGAACGAATGCTTCTGACCAGATTGTTACCGCTGAAATTGAGCGGCAAACCCTGGATAACACCGGTTTGTTTGATATCGAGCGCGACGCTGCGCTTTCCTTCCTGCGAGAAGGAATAATCAGGATCGCCCATAAAACTGAACGTAATACGGGCCTGTTTATCGCCATTGGATACCTGAATATCGGATAAACTTGCCGCCGTTGCCTGCAAACTAAACAGCATCATGCCGACAACCCACCAACTTTTAACGCGATGCATCATCCCGTCATCCCTCAGGTTAACTGGCCAAGTGTGCCAGTAAAGACTCACCCAGTGAGGAGACTGCCGTCACGCGCGCCTCTCGCCCTTGTGCCTGGTACTCCAGGTGAATTTCGACGTCCGGTTCAGGCAACACACCCGCGCCCTGTTGCGGCCATTCCACCAGGCAAATGGCATTGTCAGCGAAGTAATCGCGGATCCCCATGAATTCAAGCTCCTCAGGATCCGCAAGGCGATATAAATCAAAGTGGTACACCATCAAATTTTCGAGGGTATACGGCTCAACCAGCGTGTAAGTCGGGCTTTTGACGTTGCCTTTGTGGCCCAGCGCTTGCAAAAATCCGCGGCTGAAAGTGGTTTTCCCGGCGCCCAAATCGCCGTAGAGATAAATGACGGTTGCGCCTGTGCAGGCCCCGGCAATGCGGTTGCCGAGATCTAATGTTGCCTGCTCATTGGGTAAGGGAATCACTCGATTTATCATGGTTTACGTCAATCACATCCGGGTTAACAACACGCCTGAGCGTGGAAAAAAGATCGGTAGCAAGCATGCCGCGGGTTCCAGACTGCGCGGCCAGTACGTCAGCCGCTGCGCCATGCGCGACACAGCCTGCGCAGGCAGCATCATACGGTGAGAGATGCTGGCCAAGCAACGCGCCGATAATACCTGATAGCACATCGCCCATCCCACCGCTGGCCATGCCTGCATTTCCGGCATCGACAATCGCGATGCCGTGTTCATTATCAGCAACAATCGTGCCTGCGCCTTTCAGCACGGCGACCCCGCCGTACCGTTTTACCAGACGTTGCGCAGAAAGTAAGCGATCGCTTTCAATTTCTGCCACGCTGCAATTCAGCAACCGGGCGGCCTCGCCGGGGTGCGGCGTCAGTACGCGATTGTGACGTTTATCGGGGTTGATTGCCAGAAGGTTCAGCGCATCGGCGTCCCAGAGCATCGGCTTACGAAGGTTCTCCACTTTGCGTAACGCCTGTTTGCCCCACGACTGTTGTCCAAGGCCGGGGCCAATCACCACTACGTCGGCCCATTCCAGAGCGTCATCCAGGCTTTGAGCAGTGAGTTCATGCACCATCAATTCCGGGCGCGCAGTCACGATCGGCGCGATATTTTCGACGCGAGTCAGCACCCGCACCAGCCCGGCCCCGGCACGCAACGCCGCCTCGCCAGCCATGCGAATGGCACCCGCAGTGCCGTGATCGCCGCCAATAATCACCAGCTTGCCGTGAGAGCCTTTGTGCGACGAAGGACGGCGCGGCGGTAACCACTGCGCCAGTTGGCTGGCATCCACACGTTGAAACTGAGTGGTTTGCGCATTCAGCCACGCTTCCAGACCCAGCGCATGATGATGCAGCACGCCCGTCACGTCCCGGGCTTGCCCGGTTAACAGGCCCGGTTTCAGGGCGATAAACGTGACGGTGCGGGTGGCGTGGATAACCTCTCCCGGCGTCGCCCCCGTTTGGGCAAGCAGCCCAGAAGGAATATCGAGTGAAACAACCGGTGCAGGATGGGCATTAGCGTGCACTATCAGCGCGGCAATCGGCGCGCGTGGCGCCTTAGTTAATCCGGTCCCCAACAGCGCATCAACAATTAAATCGACGCCGTCAGGCCAGGCGATATCGTGGGCGTGAATCACGCCACCGGCGTTGAGCCACGCGGTCCGGGCTTCGGTGGCTTCTTCAGGAAGCGGTTTCTCACTCTCCTGCGCCAGCAACGTCACCTGAATACCCGCCGCCTGCGCCAGTCGCGCCACGACGTAGCCATCGCCGCCGTTATTACCGTGACCGCAGAGGATAAGCCAATGCGTTGTCGCAGAATGATAGCGGCACGCAACGTTGAAAGCGGCCTCACCTGCGCGTTGCATCAATTCGTAGAGCGTCAGACCGAGCGCATCGGCGGCCTCTTTTTCAGCGCGACGCAGGTCATCCGCAGACCAGATGGTGTGTGGTATACTTTCGGGGTTACTCGTCATTGTATGGTCCGTCATGTCACAGCCCCTCGATCTCAACCAATTAGCGCAAGACATCAAACAGTGGGGCACCGAGCTGGGCTTTCAGCACGTCGGTATCACCGATACCGACCTCAGCGCCAGTGAACCCAAGCTGCAGGCATGGCTGGACAAACAGTACCATGGCGAAATGGAGTGGATGGCGCGCCACGGCATGATGCGTGCCCGCCCTCATGAACTTCTGCCCGGTACGCTGCGCGTGATAAGCGTGCGGATGAACTATCTGCCCGCCAACGCGGCGTTTGCCAGCACTCTGAAAAACCCGTCACTTGGCTACGTCAGCCGGTATGCCCTTGGGCGTGATTATCATAAGCTGTTACGTAACCGCCTTAAAAAGCTCGGCGAAAAGATTCAGGAACAGTGTGCCTCGCTGAATTTTAGACCTTTTGTTGATTCCGCGCCTATTTTGGAACGCCCGATCGCTGAAAAAGCCGGGCTCGGCTGGACAGGTAAGCACTCACTTATTCTGAGCCGCGATGCGGGTTCGTTCTTTTTCCTCGGCGAACTGCTTATCGATCTGGCCTTACCCATTGATAAACCAGTGGAAGAAAATTGTGGCCGCTGCGTAGCCTGCATGACCATCTGCCCTACTGGCGCCATCGTTGAGCCTTACACCGTCGACGCCCGCCGCTGCATTTCCTATCTGACTATCGAACTGGAAGGCGCCATCCCGGAAGAGTTTCGTCCACTGATGGGCAATCGCATCTACGGTTGCGATGACTGCCAGCTAATTTGTCCGTGGAATCGTTACTCGCAACTCACCGACGAGGAGGATTTCAGCCCGCGTAAAGCGCTGCATGCGCCAGAGCTTATTACGCTGTTTAGCTGGAGCGAATCCCATTTTTTGAAGGTCACCGAAGGGTCGCCTATTCGGCGAATCGGTCATTTGCGCTGGCTGCGTAATATTGCCGTCGCCCTGGGAAATGCTCCGTGGGATGAACACAATATTGAAGCACTGGAGAGTCGCAGAGGTGAGCACCCACTTCTCGATGAACACATACAGTGGGCGGTTGTGCAGCAAATAGACAAGCGAAATGCCTGCGTGGTTGAGGTGCAGTTACCGCAAAAACAACGCCTGGTGAGAGTGATTGAAAAGGGTCTGCCGAGGGATGCCTGATTCATTCACAGGGTGTGAATAAAAATAAAAACACATTGAAATTCAAGGGTGCCAAATTCGTCAAGTGATCGTGATAACAATTTGAAATCTATTTTTATTGTTATATATCAATAAATTACAACTTTACTATTCACACTTCGAAGCATTTTGAATTTCCAGACAAAACCGCATGGCTGTGGATAAGTCTGTTCACAAGAGTATTTCAGGGAAAATAAAAAACGTCCCCAACGTCATTAAACGCTGTGGATAAGAGGATTTGGATGAAGAAAAATTGGAGCGGGAAACGAGACTCGAACTCGCGACCCCGACCTTGGCAAGGTCGTGCTCTACCAACTGAGCTATTCCCGCTTGGGTGACGCTGGTGCTTGTATCTTGCGATACTTTCAAATTTTGGAGCGGGAAACGAGACTCGAACTCGCGACCCCGACCTTGGCAAGGTCGTGCTCTACCAACTGAGCTATTCCCGCTTGGGTGACGCTGGTGCTTGTATCTTGCGATACTTTCAAATTTGGAGCGGGAAACGAGACTCGAACTCGCGACCCCGACCTTGGCAAGGTCGTGCTCTACCAACTGAGCTATTCCCGCTTAATCTTGCGATTAAATTTGATGCCGTCGTAACGTGTAAAACTCTGTCGTTACGGGAGGCGCATTATACGAGAAATCGAATTAGCTGCAACCCCCCTGTAAGCGATTTTTTTGAAATTCAGTTCAAGTGATGGAATATTCGTCACATCGCCTGTTTTTACACCAAATCGCCCAGAAATCAGGCCCGGCAAGCCAATGCCGCCGGGCAAAACGCTTACAGCTTAATGAAATTCTCACGGTAATATGCCAGTTCAGCGACGGACTCGCGGATGTCATCCATAGCCTGATGCGTACCCTGCTTTTTAAAGCCATCGAGTATTTCTGGCTTCCAGCGACGCGCCAGCTCTTTCAGCGTGCTGACGTCCAGAGCGCGGTAATGGAAATACGCTTCCAGTTCCGGCATATACTTAACCAGGAAACGGCGGTCCTGGCCGATGCTGTTGCCGCAGATAGGTGATTTTCCTTCTGGCACCCACTGTTTGAGGAATTCAATCGTCGCCAGTTCCGCCGCGCGATCGTCTTCAGAGCTTGCTTTCACACGCTCGACCAGACCGCTGCCAGTGTGCGTGCGCACGTTCCAGTCGTCCATTAACGCCAGCTGTTCATCGGATTGATGCACCGCAATGGTCGGCCCTTCTGCCAAAATATTCAGATTTGCATCGGTCACCAGGGTTGCGATTTCAATAATGCGATCGCGCTCGGGATCCAGACCCGTCATCTCAAGATCGATCCAAATGAGGTTGTTTTCATTTGCACTCATGCTATTTTCCACCCTTCTCGCGTCACAACGACAGTGACTATATTCATCTAAAATAGCGTGTATCATAGAGGTTTTGCCCCTCAGGGGCGACCAGGAGTCAGCACGATTGAGTAAAAATAAACTCTCCAAAGGTCAGCAGCGCCGGGTTAAAGCCAACCACGAGCGCCGTCTTAAAACGACTTCGGAGAAGCCCGATCTCGATGACAACCTGTTTGGCGAAAAAGCTGAAGGCATCGTTATCAGCCGCTTTGGCATGCATGCCGATGTGGAATCCACCGAAGGCACGACCCACCGTTGTAACATTCGCCGCACCATTCGTTCGCTGGTCACGGGTGACCGCGTCGTCTGGCGTCCAGGAAAATCTGCCGCAGAAGGCGTGAACGTCAAAGGCATCGTGGAAGCCGTTCACGAGCGCACATCGGTACTGACGCGTCCGGACTTTTACGACGGCGTAAAACCGATTGCCGCGAATATCGATCAGATAGTTATCGTGTCAGCCATTCTGCCTGAACTCTCACTGAACATTATCGACCGTTATCTTGTTGCCTGTGAAACGCTCGACGTTGAGCCGCTTCTCGTTCTGAACAAAATTGATCTTCTTGATGACGAAGGCCTGGCGTTTGTTAATGAGCAGATGGATATCTATCGCAAAATTGGCTACACCGTATTGATGGTTTCCAGTCACAAGAAAGATGGCCTGAAGCCGCTAGAAGAGGCGTTGACCGGGCGTATCAGCATCTTTGCGGGCCAGTCTGGCGTGGGTAAATCCAGCCTGCTGAACAACCTGCTTGGCCTGCAAACAGAGATCCTCACCAATGATGTCTCTGACAACTCAGGCCTCGGCCAGCACACCACCACCGCCTCGCGTTTGTACCATTTCCCTCACGGTGGAGATGTGATTGACTCGCCAGGCGTGCGTGAGTTTGGCCTCTGGCATCTGGAAGCTGAACAAATCTTCAACGGCTTTGTCGAATTCCACGCGTATTTAGGCGCCTGTAAATACCGCGACTGCAAACACGACAACGATCCGGGCTGCGCAATTCGTGAAGCTGTTGAAAAAGGTGAAATCGCCGAAACGCGCTTTGAAAATTATCATCGCATCCTCGAAAGTATGTCTGAGGTAAAATCGCGTAAAACCTTTTCTGAAAGCGGCAACTGACATTTAAGCTGAACGCCGATAGAATCAGCCCCTTTTTTAGTGCTCCGGATAATTCAAGCTGCAAATCCAGCAGCTTGAAGTAGAGGAGCAGAAAGGCTCGGATTTGAGCCTGAAATGGCATAACCATTGGCCTGGAGGCTACCTTGCTAAACTCATTTAAACTTTCGCTTCAATACATTCTGCCTAAACTGTGGCTCACCCGCCTCGCAGGCTGGGGCGCAAGCAAACGAGCAGGCTGGCTGACGAAGCTGGTCATTGACCTGTTCGTGAAATGCTACAAAGTCGACATGAAAGAGGCGCAAAAGCCGGATACCGCCAGCTATCGCACCTTCAACGACTTCTTCGTTCGCCCGCTGCGTGACGAAGTGCGTCCGATTGACACCGATCCAAGCGTGCTGGTAATGCCAGCCGACGGCGTAATTAGCCAGCTTGGCAAAATCGAAGACGACAAAATCCTGCAGGCGAAGGGCCATAACTACAGCCTTGAAGCACTGCTGGCAGGCAACTACCAGATGGCGGACTTGTTCCGTAACGGTTCTTTTGCCACGACCTATCTTTCGCCGCGCGACTATCACCGCGTGCACATGCCGTGCAACGGTATCCTGCGCGAAATGATTTACGTGCCGGGCGATCTGTTCTCCGTTAACCATTTGACCGCGCAGAACGTGCCGAACCTGTTCGCCCGTAACGAACGCGTCATCTGCCTGTTTGATACCGAATTTGGCCCGATGGCACAGATTCTGGTCGGTGCGACTATCGTCGGCAGCATCGAAACCGTTTGGGCTGGCACCATTACCCCGCCGCGTGAAGGCGTCATCAAGCGCTGGACTTGGCCTGCCGGTGAAAGCGAAGGTTCTGTTGCGCTACTGAAAGGCCAGGAAATGGGTCGCTTCAAACTGGGTTCAACGGTTATCAACCTGTTTGCGCCGGGCAAAGTTCAGCTGGCAGAGCAGCTCGCTAGCCTGTCTGCGACCAAGATTGGTCTGCCGCTGGCGGTGTCTACCGAAATCTTTGCCGCTCAGGAAACAGAAGTTGTCACTCCTGTAGCAGAAGACGTTGTGACCGCGGATGAAATCATTCCGCCGGTTGATGATAAAAACGACCAGGGCTAACCACAAGGACCGCTGACGTGCGCCTGATTATCACTTTTCTGATGGCCTGGTGCCTCAGCATGGGGGCGTACGCAGCAAGCGCCCCCGACGCCAAACAAATCACCCAGGAACTGGAACAGGCAAAAGCGGCAAAGCCCGCTCAGCCTGAAGCCGTCGAGGCGCTTCAGTCCGCGCTGAACGCGCTCGAAGAGCGTAAAGGTTCGCTCGAGCGCGTTCAGCAATATCAACAAGTTATTGATAATTTCCCCAAACTTTCTCAATCGCTGCGCACTCAGCTCACTAACCTGCGCGACGAGCCTCGTCCAGCGCCTGAAAACCTCACTACCGATGCGCTGAATCAGGAAATCCTGCAGGTCAGTAGCCAGCTGCTGGAAAAAAGCCGTCAGGCCCAGCAGGAGCAGGAACGCGCCCGGGAAATTGCCGATTCACTCAGCCAGCTGCCGCAACAGCAAACCGACGCGCGCCGCCAGCTGAATGACGTCGAACGCCGGGTCGGCACCGCCACCGGTAAAACCGCGCTGGCACAAAACCTCAGCTTGCAGGCGGAGTCCGCCAAGCTAAAAGCCCTGGTTGATGAACTGGAGCTGGCACAGCTTTCGGCCAACAACCGTCAGGAACTGGCGCGGATGCGCTCGGAGCTGGCGCAGAAACAGAGCGAGCAGCTGGATGCCTATCTCCAGGCACTGCGTAACCAGCTCAATAGCCAGCGTCAGCGGGAAGCTGAAAAAGCGCTGGAAAGCACTGAATTATTAGCCGAGAACAGCGCTAACCTGCCGCCGAGTATCGTCCAGCAGTTCGCCATTAACCGCGAACTGTCGCAGGCGCTCAATCAGCAGGCGCAGCGTATGGATTTGGTGGCCTCTCAACAGCGTCAGGCAACCAATCAGACGCTGCAGGTTCGTCAGGCGCTGAACACCCTGCGCGAACAGTCTCAGTGGCTGGGCTCATCCAACCTGTTAGGCGAGGCCCTGCGCGCCCAGGTTGCCCGTCTGCCTGAAATGCCTAAGCCGCAGCAGCTTGATACCGAAATGGCGCAGCTGCGCGTCCATCGCCTGCGCTACGAAGATTTACTCAGCAAGCAAACGCAGCTGCGGGAAAGCCGCCAGACCGACGGCGAACCGCTGGCCAACAATGAATCACGGATTCTGGAAGCCCAGTTACGCACTCAGCGCGAGCTCCTCAACTCATTGCTGCAGGGCGGCGATACACTGATCCTCGAACTCACCAAGCTGAAAGTGGCCAACGGCCAGCTGGAAGATGCGTTGAATGAGATCAACGAAGCCACCCACCGCTACCTGTTCTGGACCTCAGATGTCAGCCCGATAACCTTCGCCTGGCCGCTGGAAATCGTGCAGGATCTGCGCCGTCTGATTTCACTCGATACCTTCAGCCAGCTTGGTAAAGCCTCGATAATGATGCTGACCAGCAAAGAGACGCTGATCCCGCTGTTTGCCGCACTGATTCTGGTTGGGTTTAGCATCAGCTCGCGTAAGCACTTCACGCGCTTCCTGGAGCGCTCCAGTAGCCGTGTCGGCAAAGTGACACAGGACCACTTCTGGCTCACGTTGCGCACGGTGTTCTGGTCGATTCTGGTCGCCTCACCGCTGCCGGTACTGTGGATGACGCTCGGCTTCGGATTGCAGGAAGCGTGGCCGTACCCGCTGGCCGTGGCGATAGGTAACGGCGTCACTGCTACCGTGCCGCTGCTGTGGGTGGTGATGATTTGCGCCGCCTTTGCCCGCCCGAATGGCCTGTTCGTGGCGCACTTTGGCTGGCCGCGTAACCGCGTCGCACGTGCGATGCGTTATTACCTGATGAGCATCGGGCTTATCGTGCCGCTGATCATGGCACTGTTCATGTTCGATAACCTGCACGACCGCGAATTCTCCTCTTCCCTCGGCAGGCTGTGCTTTGTCCTTATCTGCGGGGCGCTCGGGATAGTGACGCTTAGCCTCAAGCGGGCAGGCATTCCGCTGTTCCTCGACAAAGAGGGCAGCGGTGAAAACATGGTTAACCGCATGCTGTGGAACCTGCTGATGGGCGCGCCGCTGATTGCGATTTTTGCCGCGTTAGTGGGTTACCTGGCGACGGCCGAAGCGCTGCTGGCACGCCTTGAAACTTCGGTGGCCATCTGGTTCCTGCTGCTGGTAATTTATCACGTGATCCGCCGCTGGATGCTGATTCAGCGCCGTCGAATCGCCTTCGACCGCGCGAAGCATCGCCGGGCAGAAATGCTGGCGCAGCGCGCCCGCGGCGAAGAAGAGGCTCATCACAACACCAGCCTGGAAGGCACGCCGGAAGTGGATATCAGCGAAGTGGATCTCGATACCCTCAGCGCTCAGTCGCTGCGGCTGGTACGTTCCATCCTGATGCTTATCGCGCTGGTGTCGGTGATTGTGCTGTGGTCCGAAATTCATTCTGCATTTGGCTTCCTCGAAAATATCTCGCTGTGGGACGTGACGTCCACGGTGCAGGGCGTAGAAAGCCTGGAGCCGATTACGCTTGGCGCGGTGCTGATTGCGATTCTGGTGTTTATCATCACCACTCAGCTGGTGCGCAATCTCCCTGCCCTGCTCGAACTGGCGGTACTCCAGCACCTCAGCCTGACGCCGGGCACCGGTTATGCCATCACCACTATCACTAAATATTTGCTGATGCTGATTGGCGGGCTGGTCGGCTTCTCGATGATCGGTATCGAGTGGGCGAAACTGCAATGGCTGGTTGCCGCCCTGGGTGTCGGGCTCGGCTTTGGTTTGCAGGAGATATTCGCCAACTTTATTTCGGGCCTGATTATCCTGTTCGAAAAACCTATTCGAATCGGCGATACCGTCACGATCCGCGATTTAACCGGCAGCGTAACGAAGATCAATACCCGTGCGACCACCATAAGCGACTGGGACCGCAAAGAGATAATCGTGCCGAATAAGGCGTTTATCACCGAGCAGTTCATCAACTGGTCCCTGTCGGACTCTGTCACCCGCGTGGTGTTGACCGTACCGGCGCCGTCGGATGCTAACAGCGAAGAAGTGACGCAAATCCTGATGACCGCCGCAGAGCGCTGCTCACTGGTGATTGATAACCCGGCTCCGGAAGTGTTCCTGGTCGATTTGCAGCAGGGCATTCAGATTTTCGAGCTGCGTATCTACGCCGCCGAAATGGGTCACCGCATGCCGCTGCGCCATGAGATTCACCAGCTGATCCTGGCCGGATTCCGCGAACACGGAATTGATATGCCGTTCCCACCTTTCCAGATGCGTCTGGAAACGATGGACGGTCGGAAAACCGGTAGAACGCTGACGTCTACGGGGCGCAATCGCCCGGCGGGGAGTTTGTAATCAGGACGTAAGCCCGGCAGCACAGGTTGACTGCCGGGCTTGCGGTTATGCAGGCTCTACAACAAGCGTCGTCGTACGGCGGCGGTAATTCTCATAAATGGCGGACGCCAGCAGTGAGAAGAAAATCGGTCCCCCGATCATCCACAGCGCACTGCTGTAATCCCCTGCTTCAATCACCGGCTGAATCACCGTAAAGATGTTGGCGAAGGCTACAATCAGCACCACGACGGTGGTGGCCAGCAGAATCGACAGGCGTGATTTAAAGATAACGAATGGGCGATCCAGACCGGCTTTAGCCTTGAAGAACGGGAAGGCGATGGTCAGGAACAAATACGGAAGCGTCATAGAGACGTTCGCCATCAGCGTCAGTTTGTTATAAAACGCCGACGCGGTATCTCCGCCAAACGACACCAGCAGAATGAACAAGCACACCAGCAGACACTGCATCCACATGGCATTCCCGGGCATACCGACTGCATTCAGACGAGTCATTTTGGCCGGCCACAGCGCCTTCGGGGTACCCTGAATAATCGCCTTCAGCGGTGAGTAAATCAGCGTGAAAAATGCGCCGGTATAGGCCAGGAACATCGACAAGCCGGTGATGCGGGCAAACCATACGCCCATCGTGATAGCACCTTCCTGTGACAAATTCAGCGCATGGCCAAAGTTCGCCCCGAGGCTGGTCATCAGCACATAGGTAATGTTACCGAGGTTGGTGGAACGATTGCTCAGCACGGCTTGCCAGTTGGTGCTTACGCCCCACAGGAAAATCGCCAGCGAATAGCCGATGGAAATCACGATAGCGGCGATGATGATGCCTTTGGCGAAATTCTTCTCCGGGTTCTCGGTTTTATCGACCAGGCCGCCGACGGCTTCAATCCCACCGTAGGCAAAAATGGCAAATACCACAAACGAGAGCATCGACAAACCGGTCTGATAACCTGGGTTAGGCGAGGCGGTAAACGCGACCGGCTCGGCAAAATGCCCGCCGTTCAGCGCGAAGATGGCAATACTCACCGCTAGCAAGACCAGGTTCAGGCACATCACCGCAATCCCACCCACGGCGGTGATTTTGGCAATTTTATTGATACCTTTTGCGGCCACGAACGTCACCGCCACCATCCACAGAACGGCCAGAATCCCGACCATCTGAGTTGAACTCAGGCCGATGAATGACCAGGTCTGGGTTTTATCGGCCCCGAACAGAAAAGTCGACAGCGGTACCCAAATCTTCGCCGCGGTGCTGACCATCCACACCACGTAGGAGGAGAACCACATGAAGGTGCCGATAAACGCATAGCGTGGACCGACGCTGTTGTTCATCCAGGAGTAGATCCCGCCCTCTTCTTTACGAAATGCGGATCCCATTTCCGCCATCATTAGCGCGAAAGGGATGAAGAAGAACAGCGCCGAAAGCAGGTAAAACGGCGTGGCGCTGTAGCCCATCAAATAAAACGCCGACGGACTGTTGGCGAAGCCAAACACCGACGTGAAAATCATGAGAATGAGGCCTGTCAGACTCATCCTTTTTATACTTTGGGTCATTAACCCTCCTGAATCCTGGCGAAAACGAGAATACTTTCAAAGTGATGCCCGTCGAGCCGAACAGAAATGGCGGCGCGGTAAGGTAAGAAAATCGGACATGATGTCAGGATAATAAGGTAAAGCCAGATAAAAAATGTGACTTTTAGAGCGAAACTGAAATTATCATCTAAGTAACAAGGATGTTACAGATGTAAATTCGAAAAGAGAGTGAAGGGAGATTTCAGGCTTTCGCCGCCGGAGGAACCCGACGGCGAGTGTCAATCACATCAAGCGCGATCTACCGTAAAAGCAATTACGTCGCCAATACTTTGGGCACCCAGTGCCAGCATCACCAGGCGATCGACACCCAGTGCGACGCCGGAGCTGTCCGGTAGACCTGCGTTGAGCGCGTCCAGCAGATTAACGTCAATTGGCTGCTGCGGCAGGCCGCGGGCGGCACGTTTACGATTGTCCTGTTCGAAACGTTGCTGCTGTTCACGCGCGTCGGTCAGTTCGTGGAAACCATTCGCCAGCTCAATGCCTTTGTAATACACCTCGAAGCGTTCCGCCACGCGGTGATCTTCGGTGCTAATCTGCGCCAGAGAAGCCTGACTTGCCGGGAAGTGATAGACGAAAGTCGGACGGTCTTTTCCAATATGCGGCTCAACGCCCATGGCAAACAGCAGCTGCAACAGAGTGTCACGGTCTTCTTCGGTGTCGGCAATATTGCTGAGATCGAGTTTCGCCGCCACTTCACGCAGTTGCGCCTTATCCGCCGACAGCGGATCAATTTCCAGATGACGCTGGAAAGACTGCTGATAGGAAAGGCTCTCAGCCGGCTGGCATTCCAGTACCTGCTGCAATAAATCGTCCACTTCGTTGATCAGGCGGTACATGTCGTAATGCGGACGATACCACTCGAGCATGGTGAATTCTGGGTTGTGATGACGCCCCATCTCTTCATTACGGAAGCTTCTGCACAGCTGGAACACCGGGCCACATCCCGCCGCCAGCAGGCGCTTCATGTGATATTCCGGGCTGGTCATCATGTAGAGATTAATACCCTGAGAATGGCCGGGGCCGACGAAACGCGTCTCAAACGGGACCAGATGAATATCCGTCACCGTCGCCTGACTCATGCACGGCGTTTCCACCTCCAGCACGCCGCGGTCGGTAAAGAAGCGGCGGATTTCCGCCATAATGGCCGCGCGTTTCAACAGATTGGGGATGGAGGCGCTCGGCTGCCAGGTGGCCGTTTCGCTCATGGTAAAACTCTCCGAAGACAAACAAAGGCCCGAAGTCTACTCGCAAGCGCTGCACGAGACAAATTTTGCCCGGCGAAAACGTCCGTTTACGGCGTAAAGACGTTTCCGTGACGTAATTCATCAATTTCGATGATAAATGACCGAACAGAACAACAAAAAAATCGAACGCGTCAAATTTCCCTCGCAACCATATGGATATACTGAGCTACCCATAAAGGAGCAGTGGAATCACGTTCGCAATTGCCGTGCCGACTGAGTGAACTACCTTTGGTTAGGTGTGTTGCGAAATAACAACAATTCTGGAGGAATGTCGTGCAAACCTTTCATGCCGATCTGGCCGTTATAGGCGCTGGCGGGGCGGGGTTACGGGCTGCAATTGCCGCAGCGCAAGCCAATCCCAACGCAAAAATCGCACTGATTTCAAAAGTCTATCCTATGCGTAGCCATACCGTTGCCGCTGAAGGCGGTTCTGCGGCGGTCGCTCAGGATCATGACAGCTTTGAGTACCATTTCAACGATACCGTTTCCGGTGGCGATTGGCTCTGTGAGCAGGATGTCGTGGACTACTTTGTTCACCATTGCCCGACCGAGATGACCCAGCTTGAGCAATGGGGATGTCCGTGGAGCCGCCGTGAAGATGGTTCCGTTAACGTGCGTCGCTTCGGCGGAATGAAAATTGAGCGTACCTGGTTTGCCGCAGATAAAACCGGCTTCCATATGCTGCACACCCTCTTCCAGACTTCCCTGCAATTCCCTCAAATTCAACGATTTGACGAACACTTCGTGCTGGATATTCTGGTCGATGACGGTCAGGCGCGTGGCCTCGTGGCAATGAACATGATGGAAGGCGAACTGATCCAGATTCGCGCCAACGCGGTCGTCATGGCGACGGGTGGTGCGGGTCGCGTTTATCGCTACAACACCAACGGCGGTATTGTCACCGGTGACGGCATGGGCATGGCGCTGAGCCACGGCGTGCCGCTGCGTGATATGGAGTTCGTCCAGTACCACCCAACCGGCCTGCCAGGGTCCGGCATTCTGATGACGGAAGGCTGTCGCGGCGAAGGCGGTATTCTGGTCAACAAAGACGGCTACCGTTACCTGCAGGATTACGGCATGGGACCAGAAACGCCGCTCGGCGAGCCGAAAAATAAATATATGGAACTGGGCCCGCGCGACAAAGTGTCTCAGGCTTTCTGGCACGAATGGCGCAAAGGCAACACTATCTCCACGCCGCGTGGGGACGTGGTTTACCTCGACCTGCGCCATCTCGGTGAGAAGAAGCTGCTGGAACGCCTGCCGTTTATCTGCGAACTGGCCAAAGCCTATGTCGGCGTCGACCCGGTGAAAGAACCGATTCCGGTGCGTCCAACCGCACATTACACCATGGGCGGAATTGAAACCGATCAGCAGTGCGAAAGCCGCATCAAAGGACTTTTCGCCGTGGGTGAATGTTCTTCCGTCGGCCTGCACGGCGCAAACCGTCTGGGTTCCAACTCATTAGCAGAACTGGTGGTCTTTGGCCGTATGGCCGGTGAACGCGCGATGGAACGTGCTTCGACGGCAGGTGAAGCCAACAGCGCGGCGCTGGATGCACAGGTGGTAGATGTCGAAAAACGCCTGAAAGCGCTGGTTAACCAGGAAGGCAACGAGAACTGGTCGAAGATCCGCGACGAAATGGGCCTGTCGATGGAAGAAGGTTGCGGTATCTACCGCACTCCGGAGCTGATGCAGAAAACCATCGATAAACTGGCTGAGTTGCAGGAACGCTTTAAACGCGTGCGCATCACTGACACCTCGAGCGTGTTCAACACCGATTTGCTGTACACCATCGAGCTGGGTCACGGCCTGAACGTTGCCGAGTGCATGGCACATTCCGCCCTGGCGCGTAAAGAGTCCCGTGGGGCGCATCAGCGTCTGGACGAAGGCTGCACCGAGCGTGATGACGTTAACTTCCTCAAGCATACCCTTGCTTTCCGCGATGCAGATGGCACTACGCGCCTCGAGTACAGCGACGTGAAGATTACCACTCTGCCGCCTGCGAAACGCGTTTACGGCGGAGAAGCGGAAGCTGCCGATAAGAAGGAGACGGCAAATGGCTGAGATGAAGAATTTGAAAATCGAGATCGTGCGCTACAACCCGGAAGTAGACACGGCCCCGCACAGTGCGTTCTATGAAGTGCCTTACGATGAGCAAACGTCGTTGCTGGACGCGCTGGGCTATATCAAAGATAACCTTGCGCCAGACCTCAGCTATCGCTGGTCCTGCCGTATGGCTATCTGCGGTTCCTGCGGCATGATGGTGAATAAGGTGCCGAAACTCGCCTGTAAAACCTTCCTGCGTGAATACGAAAAAGGGCTGAAGGTCGAAGCGCTGGCGAATTTCCCGATTGAACGCGATCTGGTGGTCGATATGACCCACTTTATCGAAAGTCTGGAAGCCATTAAGCCGTACATCATCGGCAACCCGCGTACGCCGGATCAGGGGCCAAACACCCAAACCCCGGCGCAGATGGCGAAATACCATCAGTTCTCCGGCTGCATCAACTGCGGTCTGTGCTACGCCGCCTGCCCGCAGTTTGGTCTCAACAAAGAGTTTATTGGCCCGGCGGCTATTACGCTGGCGCATCGTTATAACGAAGACAGCCGCGACCACGGGAAAAAGGAGCGCATGGCGCAACTGAACGGTAAAAATGGCGTCTGGAGCTGCACCTTTGTCGGCTACTGCTCGGAAGTGTGTCCGAAGCACGTCGACCCGGCCGCCGCCATTCAGCAGGGCAAAGTGGAAAGCTCGAAAGACTTTCTTATCGCCACCCTGAAACCACGCTAAGGAGTGCATCATGACGACAAAACGCAAACCCTACGTGCAGCCGATGACCTCCACGTGGTGGAAGAAACTGCCTTTTTATCGCTTTTATATGATTCGCGAAGGAACCGCGGTTCCAACAGTATGGTTCAGCATCGTGTTGATTTACGGACTGTTCGCACTGAAGCACGGCGCTGAATCCTGGGCAGGCTACATCGGATTCCTGCAAAACCCGATTGTGGTGGTGCTGAATCTGATAACCCTGGCCGCCGCATTGCTGCATACCAAAACCTGGTTTGAATTAGCGCCAAAAGCCGCCAATGTGATTATCAAAGGCGAAAAGTTAGGGCCAGAGCCGGTTATTAAAGCGCTGTGGGGGGTGACGATTGTGGTCACCGTGGTGATCCTGTTTGTCGCACTGTTCTGGTAAGGAGACCAAGATGATTAATCCAAATCCAAAACGTTCGGACGAGCCCGTCTTCTGGGGCCTGTTTGGCGCAGGCGGCATGTGGGGGGCGATCATTGCGCCGGTGATGGTGCTGCTGGTCGGTGTTCTTCTGCCGCTCGGCCTGGCGCCGCATGACGCCTTCAGCTACGAACGCGTGCTGGCCTTTGCTCAGAGCTTTATTGGCCGCGCATTCCTGTTCCTGATGATTGTTCTGCCACTGTGGTGTGGTTTGCACCGCATTCATCACGCCATGCATGACCTGAAAATTCATGTGCCGAATGGCAAATGGGTGTTCTACGGACTGGCGGCTATTTTGACCGTCATTACACTCGTCGGTGTGATTTTCATTTAAAGCTGAGATGCCCGGCACATGCCGGGCATATTTCTTGTCCCGTCTCGTACTTTTTTCCCGCCCGGTTCTACACTTACAAGAAAACATGCAAGGACATTACCATGCGTCTGCTGTCCATCATTGCGACTGTTGCTGCTGCATTTTTGCTTGTTGCCTGTAGTAATCCTGTGCCCCCTCCCGGCGTGACCGTCGTCGCCCCTTTTGATGCCAACCGATATCTCGGCACCTGGTATGAAATCGCCCGTCTGGATCACAATTTCGAAAGCGGGCTAGAGAAAGTCACGGCGACCTACAGCCTGCGAAGTGACAACGGGATTAACGTGCTGAATAAAGGCTACAACCCAGACAGGGGGATGTGGCAAAAAACCGATGGCGTGGCTTATTTCACCGGCTCGCCGAACAGGGCTGCGCTGAAGGTGTCATTCTTCGGCCCGTTCTATGGCGGATACAATATTATTGCGCTGGATAAAGAGTATAAGCATGCGCTGGTCTGTGGACCGGATCGCGATTATTTATGGATCCTCGCCCGCACGCCAACCATTTCCAATGAAATGAAGCAGCAGATGCTGGATATCGCGACCCGGCAGGGTTTCCCCGTTCAGAAATTGATTTGGGTGAATCAGACCTATTAGTGCGCGCTGAGTTTAAGACCAATGATGCCGCAGACGATCAGCCCCAGGCTGAATATACGGGCGGCACTGGCGGATTCACCGAGCAGAAGGATACCGGTTATCGCCGCACCCACTGCACCGATACCGGTCCAGATAGCATACGCCGTGCCAACTGGCAGGGTTTTCATTGCCCATGACAGCAGGGCGATGCTGGCGATCATCGCCGTTGCCGTAATGACGCTCGGCACAAGACGGGTAAAACCGTGGGTATATTTCAGGCCGACAGCCCAGACAACTTCCAGCAGACCGGCAACAACAAGAATTAACCAGGACATTTTTGACTCCAGATTGGGGCCGTCCCCGGTATTGTAGATACGTTTACAGGTCGTCCTGTAAAGTCTTTGAGAGTGCTTATTTTAACCGCTGCTTTCGGGGATGCAAGTAATTTGACTTAAGTTAATTTTCCGCGATGATTAAGTGAAATAGGCGCATTTCAATGCGGAGATCGCCTTTTTATGTCGCAGTCACTTTCATTATGATGGCCTTCTGATCCCTTTGCATTCGCAAACTATGAAGCGCTTATCTGGCCTGTATGTATAAAATCCTGATTATTGATCGCTGTTGTTTCAGTCGTCTCGGACTGGAAACCTGGCTGCAAGCGGTCAATGGCGGTAAATCATCGTTTCTGATTACCCATCTGAACAGTTTATTGTTGGCAAAAGCGCATGTGGAAAGCTGGCAACCGCATCTGGTTATCGCTGATTTCATCTGCTTTCAGCACGATCTTCAGCAGTCACATTTTCTGCCCGCCCTTCTGGCCGTTTGTGAACAACGTACGCGCCTGATTCGGCTGCAAAACGAACCCTTTGTCTTTAAAAACGTGGGGGAAGCGCTCGCTAAAAAAGCGCCGCTGGAAACGCTCGGCCAGCGTATTTTGACGGTGCTGCACAACGGCCCCGCAATGAATCCGGCACGCACAGTCACGCCGCTCTTAACGCGTCAGGAAGAGAAAGTATTGTCTTTATGGATGGACGGAGCCAGCAATCAGACGATTGCCAACGAAATGCAGATTACCGGTAAAACGGTCTACACCTACAAGCGCAACATTCGCATGAAACTGAAAGTCGAAAATCGATTTTCGCCGTTCATTCCCTCAGCCGAATGTGTGGAATAACGGTACGGCCTGAAAGCCGTACCGAACATCGTTAGTTCTGGGCTTTGGTTGCTGCGCCTGAAATAGCGTTACCGCCATCAGAAATATCCTCCCCCATCCCTTTCGTCGTATTACAGCCCGAAAGCACAGAAGAGAGCACCAGGAGAGTAAAAAACGCAGCAATGGTTTTCTTAAGCATAATGTCATCCTTTAATTGCCAGTTAATATTCATTATGTAGCAACATAAGCATAGACAAGATCGCCCATCATGGACGAAAACTGCGAAATTTTAAGACGATGTGAAGTGATTAGCTGGCAGCGTGCGAAATGGAGTTACCCAGATGCTGGACGTCCTGGCCGAAGCCGCGGAAGGTGTTGCAGCCCGAAAGCAGCGTACCGGTGAACAGAAGTATAAAGAAGAGTTTGAGTAAACGGTTCATCATCCCTGCGCTCTAAGAAAAAGTCGGCACGACGAAAGCGGTGCCGACTTTTTTATAGCATGAATTACTTCACGCGAGAAACGTATTCGCCAGAGCGGGTGTCAATTTTGATGACTTCACCAATCTGCACGAACAGAGGAACTTTAACCACAGCGCCAGTCGTCAGCGTTGCTGGCTTGCCGCCGGTACCTGCGGTATCGCCTTTCAGGCCTGGATCGGTTTCAACAATTTCCAGTTCAACGAAGTTCGGTGGAGTCACAGAGATTGGACGACCGTTCCACAGAGTCACGATGCACTCAGCCTGGTCCAGCAGCCATTTAGCGTTTTCGCCAACCGCTTTCTCGTCGGCAGCCAGCTGCTCGAAGGTTTCGTTGTTCATGAAGTGGTAGAACTCACCGTCGTTGTACAGGTAAGTCAGGTTCATATCGATAACGTCTGCGCCTTCTGCAGAGTCGGTCGATTTGAAGGTTTTCTCTACGCGAGTACCGGTCAGCAGGCGACGCAGCTTAACGCGTGCAAACGCCTGGCCTTTGCCTGGTTTTACGAATTCGCTGGATTCAACCGAATACGGTTCTCCATCCATCATGATTTTAAGACCGGCACGGAAATCGTTGCTAGAATAAGTCGCCATAAGGCCCTCTAAATTTGTTAACTGGTAGCTAAGCCACAAAATGGCGCATATTGTAACCCTAAACACCCCGTCCAGAGAAGATTGGTTATCGCAACTTGCCGATGTAATCACCGATCCTGACGAACTGTTACGTCTCTTAAATGTAGACGCTGATGAAAATTTGCTCGCAGGCCGTGAGGCAAAACGTTTATTCCCGCTGAGAGTCCCGCGGGCGTTTGTCGCGCGCATGGAAAAAGGCAATCCCAACGACCCTTTGCTGCTTCAGGTTCTGACCTCGCAGCAAGAGTTCGCCACGGCCCCCGGTTTCAGTACCGACCCGCTGGAAGAACAGCATAGCGTTGTGCCGGGGCTGCTGCATAAGTACCGCAACCGCGCGCTGCTGCTGGTGAAAGGCGGCTGCGCCGTGAACTGTCGCTACTGCTTCCGTCGTCATTTCCCCTATGCCGACAACCAGGGAAACAAGCGGAACTGGCAGGTGGCGCTGGATTACATTGCCGCCCATCCTGAACTCGATGAGATTATCTTTTCCGGCGGCGACCCGCTGATGGCGAAGGACCACGAGCTCACCTGGCTGCTGGATGCGCTCGAAGCCATTCCGCACCTCAAACGCCTGCGCATTCACAGCCGTTTGCCGATAGTCATTCCGGCACGCATCACCGATGGACTGGCGGAACGCTTCGCCCGCTCATCGCTGCAAATTCTGCTGGTGAATCACATCAACCACGCTCAGGAAATTGATGATGAATTCCGTCAGGCGATGCGAAAGCTGAAATTAGCCGGGGTGACGCTGCTCAACCAGAGCGTGTTGCTCCGTGACGTGAACAATAACGCACGAACGCTGGCGGACCTCAGCAATGCCCTGTTTGACGCAGGCATCATGCCCTATTACCTGCACGTGCTGGATAAAGTACAGGGCGCCGCGCATTTCCTGGTAAGCGATGACGAAGCCCGCGCCATCATGCGTGAACTGCTGACGCTGGTGTCAGGCTACATGGTGCCCAAACTGGCCCGTGAAATTGGCGGTGAGCCAAGCAAAACTCCGCTCGATTTACAGCTACGCCAAAGCTAATCCACTTTTACGTCACCCTCGCCTGCGCAGAGCCCTTCGCGCAGGCTGCAAGTCCGGAAACCGACTCTTCCCAACCTCCGACGAGTGCTATTTTAGCCCCCGAAAAAACAGGGAGAATAAGATGAGCTCAATCCTCACCGGCATTAATACCGGTGTCATTCGCCACGGCGAACAGTTTACGGCGCTGGCGCTGAAAATTAATCAACAACACGAACAGCTGCTGCTGCTCATCCCGGCGTTACCACTGCGCGATCTTTTTATCTGTTTCGAATATCGACTGCACCTGCAAAGCCTGCGCAATGCTAAAGACAAGGCGGCATTCACAAAACGGCAGGAAATCGCCACTGCGGGGATGCACAAACATATTCCTTCGCTAACCCAGAGTGAATTACTGGAGGCGGGGTTACATCAGCGCGTCACGAAAATTGAGCCGAATAACAAACGCAAAAACGAGCTGCAGCTCACGATTACGCTTCAGGGCGGAAACACGTTATCGCTGTTGATTGATGACGCACAAATTGCGTTATTCGTCAGCGCCATTTCCCAGGCCATCAATAACGCGGGCATGCATACGCTGTCGCTACGCCTGTCATCGCTGTTGGACTTTGTACCTCTGTACGATGCCACGATAAAAAATAACGGCGAGCTGGAATATGATTCTTATCCGCACCCGGCATGGAAACTCGCACTCTTTAGCGAAACGCTGGCGCTGGTGTATCACTACGCCGACGAACACGGTGAACAGCATGCATACGGCACGGTGATTAAAACCCGGCTTCGCAGTGAGATGAAAGAGACGCAGGCCATTGCGCAGCGGCTTTTGGCGTTTAGTCCACGGCTGAAAAAGCTGGGAGGGAAAAAGTGTCAGACTTCGGTCTTTACGTTGGCGTCAGGCACGGAGCATGTTCCCCGCGAGCACTGTTTACGCGCGTTACATGCGTTATGGCAGAAATCACGGAAATCTAAATAAGAAAACGCCCTCGATAGAGAGGGCGTCTTTACGGCGGGAAAGGATCAGTTAGGGCACTTATAAACCTGGCCGATCATTTCGCTGTCCGTTGGAACAAAGCTTGAGAGCATGCCCTGAGTTGGACTGCTCACGCCATAAATAACGTTGCCGCCCAAGTCTGCCGCCTGATTACGCAGCGCATTCGCCGCGCCACGCATTGACCCACCCTCTTCACCATGCTGACCAGAGAGCCAGTTGCTCTGCTTGCCCGTTGCGGTGCCGACCAGGTGGCATTCAGCGCCCGGCTTGTCTTCAACAAAGCGAACATTTTGCCCGCCTGCGGTCAGTTCATTGCTGGAACTGCAGCCTGCCAATAATAAAGCGGCACCGACGATCCCTGCACAGACGTTTACGCGCATCTTATTCCTCGTTATAAATGGGCTGGACACAACTTGTCCGTGTGAACGTTATACTAAAAAGATGACCAAAAGAAAAACCCCTGCGACATTATCTGCCACAGGGGTTTATTTTTACACTTTATAATTCAAGCCGCAGGTGCGTTGTCTGCACTCGCTCACCCCAGTCACTTACTTAATGTAAGCTCCTGGGGATTCTCGAGCTGGCCGCCTTCCTGCGACTCGAATTATTTTGTGTAAGGTTTTAGGGGGGGACGAATTACATCATGCCGCCCATGCCACCCATACCGCCCATACCGCCAGCACCTAAGTCAGGGCCGTCGCCTTTAGGCAGATCAGTCACCATGCATTCGGTGGTGATCATCAGGCCTGCAACGGATGCTGCGTACTGCAGTGCAGAACGGGTTACTTTGGTTGGATCCAGAATACCCATGTCGATCATGTTGCCGTACTCTTCGGTCGCCGCGTTGTAACCGTAGTTACCGTCGCCCGCTTTAACGATGTTAGCCACAACGGATGGTTCTTCGCCGCAGTTCAGCACGATCTGACGCAGTGGGGATTCCATTGCGCGCAGCGCAACTTTGATACCCACGTTCTGGTCTTCGTTCACGCCACGCAGTTCGCCCAGCTTGCTTGCAACACGGATCAGCGCAACGCCGCCGCCTGCAACCACGCCTTCTTCTACCGCAGCACGGGTTGCGTGCAGAGCATCTTCAACGCGGGCTTTCTTCTCTTTCATTTCAACTTCAGTCGCAGCGCCTACTTTGATAACGGCAACGCCGCCAGCTAGTTTCGCTACACGTTCCTGCAGTTTTTCACGATCGTAGTCGGAAGTCGCTTCTTCGATCTGCTGACGAATCTGAGTCACACGACCCTGAATTGCCGCTTCTTCACCCACGCCATCGATGATGGTGGTGGTGTCTTTGTTGATAACAACGCGTTTCGCCTGACCCAGGTCTTCCAGAGTTGCTTTTTCCAGCTCCATACCGATCTCTTCAGAGATTACGGTACCGCCAGTCAGCGTTGCGATATCCTGCAGCATGGCTTTACGACGGTCGCCGAAGCCAGGCGCTTTAACCGCAGCTACTTTCACGATGCCACGCATGGTGTTAACCACCAGCGTCGCCAGCGCTTCGCCTTCAACGTCTTCAGCAACGATTACCAGTGGCTTGCCTGCTTTCGCAACGGCTTCCAGAACTGGCAGCATCTCACGGATGTTGGAGATTTTTTTATCAGCAAGCAGAATGAACGGGCTTTCCAGTTCTACTGCGCCAGTTTCAGGCTTGTTGATGAAGTATGGGGACAGGTAGCCACGGTCGAACTGCATACCTTCTACCACATCCAGCTCGTCCTGCAGACCGGTACCGTCTTCAACGGTGATAACACCTTCTTTGCCCACTTTGTCCATCGCTTCAGCGATGAGTTTACCCACGGTTTCGTCGGAGTTAGCGGAGATGGTGCCGACCTGAGCAATGGCTTTAGAGTCAGAGCATGGTACGGACAGGGTTTTCAGTTCTTCAACGGCCGCAGCGACAGCTTTGTCGATACCACGTTTCAGATCCATTGGGTTCATGCCCGCAGCAACGGCTTTCAGACCTTCAGTGATGATGGACTGAGCCAGTACGGTTGCGGTGGTGGTACCGTCGCCTGCAGCGTCGTTCGCTTTAGAGGCAACTTCTTTTACCATCTGCGCGCCCATGTTTTCGAACTTGTCTTCCAGCTCGATTTCACGTGCTACAGAAACACCGTCTTTAGTGATGGTCGGTGCACCGAAAGATTTATCCAGAACCACGTTACGGCCTTTAGGGCCCAGGGTTACTTTCACTGCATCTGCCAGTACGTTCACGCCGCGCAGCATTTTCACACGGGCGTCGTTACCGAATTTTACGTCTTTAGCTGCCATTTTCTTTTCCCTTAAATTCGTTCAGGTTCGCGAGTGGATTACGCTTCAACAATTGCCAGAATGTCGCTTTCAGACATGATCAGCACTTCTTCGTTGTCGATTTTCTCGGACTTCACGCCGTAACCGTCGTTGAAAATAACGATGTCGCCGACTTTAACGTCCAGTGGCTGCACAGTTCCGTTTTCCAGGATGCGGCCTTTACCGACAGCGATGATTTCGCCACGAGTTGATTTGCCTGCTGCTGAACCGGTCAGAACGATGCCGCCCGCAGATTTGGATTCAACTTCTTTACGTTTGACGATCACACGATCATGTAACGGACGAATACTCATTGATAGCTCTCCTTTGAGAAAGTCTTTATCACTTATGGATGGCGCCGGGACGCAGTCGGTTTACCGGCTAGTGACCTGAGAGATGGGGATGGCCTGCTACCCCTTCAAGGGGAAAATCAAAAAAAAATTTTGAAATGGGCATTCGTCACAAAACGATTTCACACGCTACAGTGCTACGATGCGGGCTTTCCCGTAACAGGTTGAAGTGATGAGTGGTTTAAAACAAGAGCTCGGTCTGGCGCAGGGCGTGGGATTACTGTCCACTTCGCTGCTTGGCACCGGCGTCTTTGCCGTTCCGGCGCTGGGTGCGCTGGTTGCCGGTGACACCAGCCTTTGGGCGTGGCCTGCGCTCATCCTGCTGGTCTTTCCGATTGCGATTGTCTTTGCCGTACTGGGCCGTCATTTCCCAAGCGCAGGCGGCGTGGCGCACTTCGTCGGTATGGCGTTTGGCCCACGACTGGAGCGCGTCACCGGCTGGCTGTTTTTGTCAGTGATTCCGGTAGGTTTACCGGCAGCGTTACATATCGCCACCGGTTTTAGCCAGGCGCTGTTTGGCTGGCATGATGAACAGCTGCTGCTGGCGGAACTCGGCACGCTGGGCATCATCTGGTGGGTCGGCTCGCGCGGCGCCAGTACCAGCGCCAATCTGCAAACGCTGGTCGCGGCCCTGATTGTCGCGCTCATCGCGGTACTGTGGTGGGCAGGCAACATCACCTTTTCCGAGATCCCTTTCCCGCCAGTCACCCGCGTCGACCACTCGCAGCTTTTCGCCGCGCTGTCGGTGATGTTCTGGTGCTTCGTCGGTCTCGAAGCCTTCGCGCATATGGCTTCCGAATTCAAACAACCGGAACGTGATTTCCCGCGCGCACTGATGATTGGCCTGCTGTTGGCGGGAGCCGTCTATTGGGCCTGCACGGTGCTGGTGCTCCATTTCCACGCTTTCGGCGCCGATAAAGCCGCAGCGGCGTCGTTGCCGAGTATTGTGGTCACGCTGTTTGGCGTTAAAGCCCTGTGGATGGCGAGCGTGATCGGTTTTCTGGCATGCTTCGCCAGCCTGAATATTTACATCCAGAGCTTTGCCCGACTGGTGTGGTCCCAGGCGCAATACCGGCCAAATAGCCGGCTGGCGCAGCTTTCCCCGCGACGTATTCCGCTGAATGCACTGAACATGGTTCTCGGCTGCTGCGTGTTGAGCACGCTGTGCATCTATGCGCTGAACATCAATCTGGAAGCGTTAATCATTTATGCCAACGGCATTTTCATCATGATTTATCTGCTGTGCATGCTGGCAGGGTGTCGTTTGCTGAAAGGGCGATTCAGAGTGCTGGCGGTAATTGGCGGGGTTCTGTGTTTGCTGCTGCTGGCGATGGTCGGCCTGAAAAGCCTGTATGCCATTATCATGCTGGCGGCGCTGTGGCTATTTTTGCCCAAGCGCGGGGCGGGGGTTACACAATAAAAAAGCCCGGGGCGTTGTGCTTCCGGGCTCATCTCATTAGCGGTCGTCTTTGTTTTCCAGTCGGTCGCGTTCGTCATCTTTACGCTGATATTCCCCGTCAAAGGTATCCCCGCCGCCACTGCCTGCGGTAAAGCCACCGCCTGGCGTGCGGGCAAAGCGCAGATGCGGCATCAGCTTGAGCGTCAGGTGTTTTTGCACCGGCGGTAACAGCAGCAGCATACCGAGGAAATCGGTAAAGAAGCCCGGCAGCACCAGCAGCAGGCCCGCGATGATCAGCGATACGCTTTTGATCATTTCCGCCGCAGGGCTTTCGCCCGCCTGCATCTTCTGCTGCATCAGCATAAAGTTTTTAAAGCCCTGGTTACGCACCAAAGACATCCCGATGACCGAGGTGAAAATCACCAGAATCAGGGTCATCAATACGCCGAACACATGCGCGACCTGAATGAATATCGAGATCTCGATATAGACATATAAAAAAACGGCAATTAAAGGTATCCAGCGCACTGGTTTCTCCTGTTGAGCAACAACCGCTTCCGGCGGCTGTTTGAATGAGTTTGCGATTCGCGTGTTCAGGAGATGGAGGCAAAAACCGCATTTTCAATCGGCGGTAGCACTCTTTTTCACCCTGGTGTTATTGCGGTGATTCATTTCACAGATTAATAAATCTGATATGGATCGGCGCATAATAAGTGATCCAGATTACGGCAATTCGCTATCATCAGCATATGATCATGGGCACCGGGCCGATTAAGGAAATAATCGTCGGCTAAAAAACACACATGACCCCACTCATCCTGTGTGTAGGGTGAAATCATTAGCAGCTTAATCAAGAAGGTTCACATGTTAAACAACATTCGTATCGAAGAAGACTTGTTGGGCACCAGGGAAGTTCCAGCGGACGCTTATTACGGTGTCCACACTCTGAGAGCGATTGAAAATTTCTACATCAGCAACAACAAAATCAGCGACATCCCGGAGTTTGTCCGCGGGATGGTGATGGTGAAGAAAGCCGCCGCGCTGGCGAACAAAGAGCTACACACCATTCCTAAAGGTGTTGCCGACGCCATTGTTGCCGCCTGTGATGAAGTGCTGAACAACGGCAAATGCATGGATCAATTCCCGGTTGACGTCTATCAGGGCGGCGCGGGCACCTCCGTGAACATGAATACCAACGAAGTGCTGGCCAACATCGGCCTCGAGCTGATGGGACATCAGAAAGGGGAATATCAGTTCCTGAACCCTAACGATCACGTCAACAAGTGCCAGTCCACGAACGACGCCTACCCGACCGGTTTCCGCATCGCAGTGTATGCCTCCATCGTCAAACTGATCGACGCCATTAACCAACTGGGAGATGGCTTCCAGCGTAAATCTGTTGAATTCCAGGATATTCTGAAGATGGGTCGCACCCAGCTGCAGGATGCGGTTCCGATGACGCTCGGCCAGGAATTCCACGCATTTAACGTGCTGCTGAACGAAGAAACGAAAAACCTGCTGCGCACGGCTGAACTGCTACTGGAAGTGAACCTCGGCGCAACCGCCATCGGTACGCGCCTGAATACGCCAGACGGCTATCAGCAACTGGCGGTACAGAAGCTGGCCGAAGTCGCCAATATGCCGGTAGTGCCTGCAGAAGACCTGATTGAAGCCACCTCCGACTGCGGCGCATACGTGATGGTGCACAGCGCCCTGAAGCGTCTGGCGGTGAAAATGTCGAAAATCTGTAACGACCTGCGCCTGCTGTCCTCCGGCCCGCGCGCTGGCCTGAACGAAATCAACCTGCCAGAACTGCAGGCGGGCTCGTCCATCATGCCAGCAAAAGTGAACCCGGTGGTGCCAGAGGTCGTGAACCAGGTGTGCTTCAAAGTGATTGGCAACGACACCACTGTGACCATGGCGTCTGAAGCGGGCCAGCTTCAGCTGAACGTGATGGAACCCGTGATTGGCCAGGCGATGTTTGAGTCCATCCACATTCTGACCAACGCCTGCTACAACCTGCTGGAAAAATGCATCAACGGCATTACCGCCAACAAAGCCGTGTGCGAGAGCTACGTCTACAACTCCATCGGGATTGTTACCTATCTCAACCCGTTCATCGGCCACCATAACGGCGACATCGTCGGTAAAATCTGTGCTGAAACCGGGAAGAGCGTACGCGAAGTGGTGCTGGAGCGCGGCCTGCTTACCGAAGCGGAGCTGGACGATATCTTCTCGCCACAGAACCTGATGCATCCGGCCTACAAAGCCAAGCGTTTTACAGATGAAAGCGAACAGTAATAATTCTGGTTAAAATCATGCAAGGCACGTCAGGGGTGACGTGCCTTTTTTCATTTCTGGAACATCAAAAAAATAACATTTACGTATCCAACATCTAACAATCAAGGAAGCGGCCATGATAGTCATCGAACTTATCATTGTATTAGCGGCGATATTTATCGGCGCCAGACTAGGGGGCATTGGCATCGGTTATGCGGGTGGCCTGGGCGTTCTCGTCCTCGCGGCGATCGGCGTGAAGCCGGGGCACATCCCGTTTGACGTTATCTCCATCATCATGGCGGTGATTGCTGCTATCTCAGCGATGCAGATTGCCGGTGGTCTGGACTATCTCGTGAATCAAACCGAGAAACTGCTGCGCAGAAATCCAAAATACATCACCATTCTCGCGCCGATCGTCACCTACTTCCTGACCATTTTTGCCGGTACCGGCAACATCTCGCTGGCCACGCTGCCGGTTATCGCCGAAGTGGCGAAAGAACAAGGTGTTAAACCGTGCCGCCCGCTGTCCACAGCCGTTGTTGCCGCACAGATTGCGATCACCGCCTCACCCATTTCCGCAGCCGTGGTGTACATGTCGTCGGTGCTGGAAGGCCACGGTATCAGCTACATTCACCTGCTTTCAGTGGTTATCCCTTCCACGCTGATGGCGGTACTACTGATGTCTTTCCTCGTCACCATGCTGTTTAACTCTAAGCTGTCCGACGACCCGGTATACCTCAAGCGCCTGGAAGAGGGCCTGGTGGAACTGCGCGGCGAACGTCAGATGGAGATCAAACCCCGGGCGAAACTGTCGGTACTGATGTTCCTGCTCGGCGTGGTTTGCGTGGTGGCTTATGCCATCGTCAACAGCCCAAGCCTTGGCCTGGTAGCCGCCCCGCTGATGAACACCACCAATGCCATCCTGATTATCATGCTGAGCGTCGCGACGCTGACCACCATTCTGTGTCGCGTAGAAACCGACAGCATTCTCAGCTCCAGCACCTTTAAAGCCGGGATGAGCGCCTGTATCTGTATTTTGGGCGTAGCGTGGCTCGGCGACACCTTCGTGTCCGCCAATATTGACTGGATCAAAGAGACTGCGGGCAGCGTGATTCAGGGCCATCCGTGGCTGCTGGCGGTGATTTTCTTCTTCGCTTCGGCGCTGCTTTATTCTCAGGCCGCGACCGCCAAAGCGCTGATGCCAATGGCGCTGGCGCTGAACGTGTCTCCGCTGACCGCTGTAGCCTCATTTGCAGCCGTGTCGGGCCTGTTTATCCTGCCGACCTACCCGACACTGGTTGCCGCCGTGCAGATGGATGACACTGGCACCACGCGCATTGGCCGCTTCGTGTTTAACCATCCGTTCTTTATCCCTGGCACCATGGGCGTGATTTTCTCCGTATGCTTCGGTTTCCTGCTCGGCAGTTTCATTCTCTGACCCTCACCGGGTGTAAAAATGCTTAAAGTCAGGCCGCTAGCGGCCTGACTCCTTCATCCCCTCGCCTCGCATCGTGCTATAGTGCCTTTTTTCGCCGATACGAGGTTGACGATGACCCTGCCCACCGCAGTTGTTGTGCTCTGTACCGCCCCGGATGAAGCTACGGCCCAGGACCTGGCCGCCAAAGTGCTGGCTGAAAAGCTCGCGGCATGTGTCACACTTATGCCCAACGCCACGTCGCTCTACTACTGGGAAGGCAAGCTCGAACAGGAGTACGAGGTGCAGATGCTGCTGAAATCAGACACGGCGCATCAGCAGGAACTCCTGGACTGCCTGAAGTCACATCACCCGTATCAAACGCCAGAATTGCTGGTTTTACCCGTTTCCCACGGAGACAATGCTTACCTCTCATGGCTCAACGATTCATTACGCTGATCCTGCTGCTGTGCAGCACATCGGCCTTTGCCGGGTTATTTGACGCACCCGGCCGCTCCAATTTCATTCCTGCTGATCGGGCATTTGCTTTTGATTTCCAGCAGAACGCCCATGACCTTAATCTGAGCTGGCAGATAAAAGACGGCTATTACCTGTACCGAAAACAGGTGAGCATCACGCCCGCGCAGGCCTCCGTCGACCCGCTACGGCTGCCCAAGGGCGAATGGCATGAAGATGAGTTCTTTGGCAAAAGTGAAATTTACCGCCATCAGCTCACGCTTCCGGTCACCATCAACCAGGCCAGTAAAGGCGCGACGTTAACGGTCACCTATCAGGGCTGCGCAGAAGCCGGGTTCTGTTATCCACCGGAAACAAAAGTGGTGCCTCTGAGCGACGTTATCGCCCCGGCCAAGGCTGCGCCTGAATCAGTGACCCCGCCTGCAGCGCAGGTTAATCACCCCACCCGCGAGCCGCCCGCTACATTGCCGTTTTCGGCACTGTGGGCGCTGCTGATTGGCATTGGCATCGCCTTCACGCCGTGCGTGTTGCCGATGTATCCGCTGATTTCCGGTATCGTGCTTGGCGGTAAACAGCGCCTCTCAACGGGTCGCGCGTTGCTGCTGGCGTTTATCTATGTACAGGGCATGGCGCTGACCTATACTGCGCTGGGCCTGGTGGTTGCGGCTGCCGGGCTGAAGTTTCAGGCTGCACTCCAGCATCCTTACGTGCTGATTGGCCTGTCAGCGGTGTTTATTCTGCTGGCGTTGTCGATGTTTGGCCTGTTCAGCCTGCAGCTCCCCTCTTCGCTGCAAACCCGCCTGACGCTGATGAGTAATCGCCAACAGGGCGGCTCTGCGGGCGGCGTATTTGCGATGGGTGCCATCGCCGGGCTGATTTGTTCCCCCTGCACTACTGCGCCACTGAGTGCCATTCTGCTGTACATCGCCCAAAGCGGAAATCTGTGGTTGGGCGGTGGCACGCTGTACCTGTACGCATTGGGAATGGGATTACCGCTGATTCTGGTCACCGTCTTTGGCAACCGGCTGCTGCCGAAAAGCGGGCCGTGGATGGCACAGGTTAAAATCGCCTTTGGCTTCGTGATCCTCGCGCTGCCGGTGTTCCTGCTCGAACGTATTATCGGCGACACATGGGGACTTCGACTGTGGTCGATACTTGGCGTTGCCTTCTTCTGCTGGGCGTTTATCGCCAGCCTGATGGCCAGCAAACCGTGGATGCGGGTGATACAAGTCATACTGCTGGCCGCGGCACTGGTCAGTGCGCGCCCGCTCCAGGATTGGGCATTTGGCGCTGTGCCAACGCAACAGCAGGCACATTTAAACTTCACGCGTATCACTAACGTGGATGAACTGAATCAGGCCCTGGCACAGGCTAACGGCAAACCGGTTATGCTAGACCTGTACGCCGACTGGTGCGTTGCCTGCAAAGAATTCGAGAAATACACCTTTAGCGATCCGCAGGTTCAGCAGGCGCTGAAAAACAGCGTTTTACTGCAGGCCGACGTGACGCGTAACACAGCGCAAGATGCGGAGCTGCTGAAACAGTTGCAAGTTCCGGGTCTGCCGACCATTCTGTTTTTTGATTCCGCAGGTAAAGAGATCCCAGCCATGCGGGTTGCCGGATTTATGGATGCCGCCGCGTTTCAGGCGCATTTGCAGAATCTGGTCCGGTAAACGACACTTTTAAAGGGATAAACGGAGGATAAAGCCGTGCAACGCGAAGACGTATTGGGGAAAGCCCTGCAATTACTTGAGATTAAAGGGATTGCCGACACAACGCTGGAAATGGTGGCCAACGAGGCCAACCTCCCGCTTGATGATCTGCAGCGTTTCTGGCCCGACAAAGAAGCGCTGTTGTATGACGTGCTACGCTATCTCAGCCAGCAGGTGGATATCTGGCGCCGACAGTTAATGCTCAATGAGGAGCTCAGCAGCGAGCAAAAGCTGCTGGCCCGCTACAGCGCATTGACGGAGTGTGTCAGCAATAACCGCTATCCCGGCTGCCTGTTCATCGCGGCGTGTACATTTTACCCGGATCCCGAGCACCCCATTCATCAGCTTGCGGACCTGCAAAAGCGCACCGCCCATGCTTTCACGCATGAACTGCTGACGAAGCTGGAAGTCGACGACCCGACGATGGTGGCGAAGCAAATGGAGCTGGTGCTTGAGGGCTGCCTGAGCCGTTTGCTGGTTAAACGCAGTCAGCAGGATGTAGACACCGCACATCGCCTGGCAGAAGATATTCTACGCTTCGCCCAGTGCCGTTCGGGTGGCGCACTGACCTGATGCGCGTCATTGACGCCAATCGCAGCTAATTTGCGCAAACTGCCGCAATGTTAAGCAAACGCGCCAGATTTCCGTGATTTGGGTTGACGGACAACGCTGATTAAGGTTTAATGCGCCCCGTTGCCCGGATAGCTCAGTCGGTAGAGCAGGGGATTGAAAATCCCCGTGTCCTTGGTTCGATTCCGAGTCCGGGCACCACTCATTTAAAGAACCCGCCTATGGCGGGTTTTTGCTTTTCTGCGTACGGACTCTCCATCGAACTCCGTTCGATTATTCGCCGCAAGCGGCTCACCCCTTCGGGGCCAGCGCAATAGCGCGCTGTTCAACGCCTTCGGCGTTAGTCCGAGTCCGCTCGACTACTTACCGCGACAGTCCATATCATCCCTCAATACTTTTATGACTTCCCATATCACTCTCTGTTAAGCGAATAGTGTAACGACATAACACATTAATCGCTCTTCAATCGCCCCCTTATTCCATTCATAATACTTCTTATTACATAGAAATAATTTTTCTGATGAATATTAGGGAAATTATTTCTATTTTGCTGATTTATGATACAGGTATACAATCACTCTCGCTTTTAGGATATACAATACAATCATATCTCATACACATAAGGACGCAGGCTGTATGAACTCCAGGTCAACAATATTTTTATGTATAATGTCTTTTTTACTGGTGGGTTGTACCCCCCGCTCTCCAATAGATTCAAAAAAAGCAAGCATGTCTCGCACGGAAATAGGAAGCAGCAAAACCACTTCCACACAGCAATTAAGTGATAAAGACATCTTTGGAAATGAAACCACTCTGGCCATCACTGAAGAAGATATCCAGGCTGCGCTGGAAGGTGAAGTATTTCGCGTTCCAAAAAACTCACCCGTTATCCTCGTGCAATCCGGTAGTCGTGCTCCGGAAGCAGCGATGCAGATGGAGTTGAGAAAATTCTATTCTGTTTCAACATATTCCGGCATCCCTGACAGACAGAAAAGCCTTTCCTGTAATAAAGATGAGGATGGGAATGTGACTGTAAGTGAAAATATGAATTACATGCAGGCACTGCGATACGTCGCGGCTAAGGGACACCAGAAAGCCATTATCGTTTATCAGGATTCGTTGCAGTCAGGCAAATATGATACCGTAACCAAAAATATGACGTGGACAGATTATAAAAACGAAAAAATCACCACGACGTCATCGCTACGCTATTTGGTTCGTTTTACGTTAGTTGACGTAGCAACGGGCGAATGGGCATCCTGGTCTCCCACTAATTATGAGTCCAGTATAGTGTTGCCCGTGAGCGGGACAGCAGATATCACAGAAGAGCAGATTATGCATGTTAAGCAAAAAACCTATACCGCTGTAGTTAAAGACCTGGTAAATCGGTATCAGTAAAAAATTATGCTAGCATGTTTGAATGATGATGGTCATGTCTTTTATCCAGCATGAGGACATGACCACTATAGTAAATGATTAAAAAACCCGTTCTTCCCACAAGCTATATGCACTCGTACCTGCAATGCAATGCTCCTGAGTGATACTTTCATAGGTGAAGGATATCGATTCTTCCGGCTGCCCCTGGCTGTTAGTGATAGTATGTGGAACATTATGTGCAATTTTTGAAATGCGGGCATTAATCAACTTAACTTTATAATAAAGTTCATTAATACCAAAACGGTTCGTGCGATAATATTCAAAATCGCAGGTCAGACACTCGTTTTCGGAAATTGCTTTACTCAATAATGGCGTAGATTTATCCACCGGCTTGTGAATGGTCAGAGCCAAATGATTAACGTTCTGTGCTCGACTCAGTCCATGCGTCAGTCCCAGTACCATAATTTGATCCAAATGCGAGAGCTGCGCCTTATTCCCGATCGACGCTAAAGAAGAACATCCCGTTGAAATCAGGCCCTGTAATTGTCCATTCAATGTTAGATAAACAAGATTTGCCATAGTAATACTCCTTACGTTCGTTGTTACTTCCTGGTTTCGCTTTCGTTAGCTGTTTTTGGTTGAGCATTATTTTTCAATAAAAACCAGCGGCTCAGCACTCCCTCCAGCCGATCATTAATTTGTTTTTGCAGATCGTCAGTATTCTGTTTCTGGGCCTGAGCAAGCTGGAACTGGGTCAGTAATGCCTCCACCGGGGTTTCTTTGTTCAGCATACGCTCAGCCTGATAAATCACGGTTTTGATGTAGGAGAGAGTAAACCCTTCTTTTGCCTGTTCACGCTGAACCAATAATTCAGCAAAGGTGCGTAAATCCTCGCGGGTTTGTAACCAACCACGCATTTGGGGACTGTGCTGTGCCTGATTATTCAGCATCTCATTCCACTGAAAAGTAGCCTGCTGTTGTTGCTGGCTCTGTGGCCAAAGACCATCTGCGATATGAGTCATCTTCAGACCCACCTCCAATGGCAGTAAAGGGGAAGCGCTTGAGAGTCTTTGAAGGTTTTTTCCATAACTATCCAACTCAGGGGATGACAGCCATATGGTAGCAGCCCCCTGCACAGTATCTTGAACTTGCAATAACTGCCGCTGTGTCGGATATACCAGCCACCACCAGAACGCAGCAACTACAACTGCTGTACAAGCAGTGCCCGCCAGAAAGCCTTTGACGATATGAACAGTATTTTTTTTGCCCCTCTCTCCTGCCATACTGCTTTGGACCATGACCTTCATTTCAGGCAAATCCGGCAGGAATGGGACGATCTCCGACGATGGGGGCAATGCATTCTCCGGCGCATAGACGAGGGTTCTTACGGCAGGTTGAGTTGATCCTGTGCTCGTTTTTGGCTGTGGCTCGAGCCTTTTGCGAGTGTTCTGCACAAAATAAAGCAGGTTTTCAACATGCGGTGAACGCTTCAACTCTACCTGCTGAAGTTTGTCACAAATAAGTTGTAGTGCTCTTTCGCCTCGATACAGCAAAGGCAGGTCAGCATCAGAGAAGGACAATTGCTGGCGCAGAATGCTACCCGTACGGGTGTTGAACCAATCGAGCATTTCCGTCCGCGCCGCTCCTCCCTGTGGCCAGAAAGATTCCCAGTCATGGCTTATCATTGCTGCCAGCAACTCAGCTCCTTCACAAAATCCCGAAAGTCCCTGTATCCGGGTACGTGCGAGAGCGTAGTAAGTCGCGGTGTGCAGATCGACTCCATTCGTTTTAAAAATTACCAGCGCCAGTGATTCCACCAATTTCCAGTTCAGCTCTGGCTGCGATGGATGGCTGGCTTTGTTAATTTCCTCTCGAATGGCGCTAAACTCCGGCAGGCTACGAGGGTCACTGCCGGTAATGATGATTTGTGTTAAGGCATCATGACTCATTTTCGTTCCCTCAGTACAACGTATCTGGTAACAGGAAATGGCTGAACAGACCACCAGTAAACGGGTTATCTTGTGTGTCGGTATGGACTTGGTACACCATCGCGCCACCACCCAGGTTAAAGCGCACGGTGAAGTTGTCAGCCTGAACCTCCGTGAGTTGCCCTGCTCCAAATAAGCGGAATTGAGCCCATGGTCCACTAAATGTGATACTGCGTGGTGAACTACCGGAAGTGTCTATCAATGTCAGCTTGCTTTCATTACCCTCACGCATATTGTTCGGCCACACCAGATGAGTGGTGTAATTACGCCCTTGGCTGTAGTCCACCAACTGCCCGTCGAGATTCAGTACGCTACGTCGTTTATTGCCTGAGAGTGATACAGTTTCCACCGCGAACTGTGCGCCAAGACCATTTTGTCGACTGAAGAATACATCACTAATTTTTTGTGCTGTTTCAATCTGTTGGCGAACATCTTCACGAATAATGACGCTATCGTCTCCGTTCCGTGTTAAGTCGTTCTCCATAAACAGTTTCAGGTTTTGCTGATAAAAACTGTCAAGAATACCCTCAGGCTTAAAGAACCGTTCAAAGGCATCCAGAGACGCATCTTTTGAGGCATTAGGATTAAACGGATAGTTATCTGCAAGCTGTTCGTTAAACGGTTTAACAACATTGTTACGCCAATCAACTTCCATGTAATGCACAGCGTCTACCATAACAACATGCCAGGCCTGATCGGCCAATTTGCCCACCCAGCGGTTCAGCGGTGCTGGCAACGTTTTCGCCATTTGACGAGTGGCAAATATCGGGTCACTGCTATTCTGATCTAGCCGTAATTGCACTGCCTTTAGCGCCGATTTTCCGGGTACTGGCGCGTTCTCTATTGCCAGTAAATAGCGGTGTAGCTCTGTCAGTTGTTGGTACACAGCCTGAAGTGTGCTTTCTCCATTTTTCTGTATCATCAGCGTCCCATTTTCTGGGGCAAATTCACGCCCAAGCCGGGTCAATAAACGATAATCAGGTTGTGCCTCAGCAGCTTCGCGAACCTTGTCCTTGAGTTTATCCGAGAGAACTACAGGCAAGCTGTTGTCACGCAACGCGCCGAGTGCTCTCTGGAGCGGCTGGTCGCCACTGATGATTTGCTCCAGAGCCTCCGTAAGCGCTGAAATAGACTCATAATCGCGCACGTTAAGATTATCCATTCCAGAACGCCAAGTGGCGATGTAATCGCTGAGGTACTGTTCGGTAAGTTGACGCTGGATTTCGGTCCTGTCAGCATCACTGTATTTCACGCTATTGGTGAGATTTAAAACCCAAGAATCCAAAGCTGTTAACTCAACCAGTGATTCACGTTGCTTAACAAAATAGTTTTGCAAGCCGTAGCGGGTAAGAAATTGCGGCACAAGCAGCTTGCTGTCTTCAGCTGAAGTAAACACCTGCTCAAAAGTAGGGCCGATCAGGTCGCGCATGTTGATATCTGTGGGCAGGACGCCAAGTGCTCGTGTTTTCAGACTCTGATAAACCCGCTGATAAACGGGCAACTTACTGAGCTCTTTCTGTGCCATAACAACTGTCTTGTCATAAGGCATCCAAAGGCTCGTGGCATCACTATCGCCAGCCACACGCTCCGCATGCCAGTCAGTGTTTTTCAGTCCGTAGTCCAGATGGGACATCAGTTGAGCCTGGATTTCACGCTGCCCCTGGAATGCATCACTCCAACGCTTCGCCATGTATTGCTTTACGACTTCATCATTACGCCCACTTTTATCCTCCAACATTCTTATTACGCGGAGGATCGCTAACTTCTCCTCACTTTCCGGTGGCGCGGCATTCATGTCTTTGACCAGGCCATTAAACAAGGAGGGAAAGAAACGTTGCTCCAATAATTGCAGATAGGTTTGTTCTACATACGGCCCAATACGTCGCCCTTGGTACAACCCCAGATCCGCAATGCGGCTACGATCACCCCAATTACCATATGCCAGGGTTGCATCGCGAACCGGATTCAGCAAAGGAAGTTGCAGATTGCCAAACTCATCATTTCCCTGTGGCGGAGCTACCGCCATAAAGGCTTTGGCCTGCTCCAGTACTCTTATTCCTGCACGCCAGTTGGTGTTGTAATAATGGTGCCAGCCACTGACAATAAGAAGCGTAAATACTGCTCCGCAAGCAGAAAATGCCATCATTCGGCGGCGAGCAATACTCAGCCAGACGCTGTTTTCTCCAGCCAGATTCGGCTCGGCCAACAGCACCTGTGGGAAAAGGTTGCGGGTAAAATACGGCGCAGTATCTTCCAAAGGCCAGGCGACAAGCGGGCTGTTCCCTAACTGGTACTGACGAGCCGCAGACTGCATGAAAACGTCATCCATTTGGCCGCGTTGCAGGGAGGAAGAGAGATACACACCCCGTAACATTACGTCCATGTTCTCCCCTTCAAGTAAATTGTTTAGCAGTGCTGTTAGCGGGTCACAACTTCCCTGCATCTGGCGAATAAAGCTAAAAAGCGCACGCCGTGACATGGAACTTTCCTGTGCGAGCATCAAATCAGGCAACGCTTGATTGAGGAGCTCTCCCCACTGCAGCCAAAAACCATTTAGTTCCGCGCGCCATTCATCATTCTCATGAGCGCGACGGGTAAAGGTGACACCTAGAATGGTTTCTCGCTCGCGTCTATCCAGACCACGAAGAAGCGAAGAAAAACCTGCCAGTAAATCCAGTTTCGTCAGTACCACATATACCGGTAATTGACAGTGCAGATTCTGGCGAAGATCCTGAAGACGATTACGCAGTGTCTGTAACAAATATTCACGTCGCGACTTATCCGCAGTTAAAAGGTCGGGAAAATCCAGGGTAAGGATCACACCATTCAACGGCTGACGGGCCCGTTTTTGTACCAGCCAGCCTAAGGCATGCTCCCACAGTCGGCGGTGTAGAATATTTGCATCTACCTGTTCAAAGAAGATACCATCGGTATCAAACACAACAGCCTGTTTCCCAACATGCGGCGTGATATACACATGTTGTTCTGCCCCCCGCACAGCCTCAGGGGTGTAAATGATGTCAGCAGGATAACCTTCACGCAGCAGTGAGGTTTTGCCGCTTCCTGACGGGCCGAGAACCATATACCAAGGCAACTGCCACAGGTAGCGACGGTTATCGAGATGGCGTTGCAAACGCAACAACCAACGGTCAAGGTAGCGTTGTTGTGCATTCAGCTCCATTCCAAGAGGGTCTTGCCCTTCTTCACGCTGTGTACGCTGCTGTTTTTCCAAATGTTGCAGGCGCTTAATGACTCTGACTGTTAGCCAAGCCAGTGCAATTAATCCCCAGGCCGCGGTCGCCAGCCAGCGATTAGCCAGTGGCTTCAGCCAGTGTTCGTCGAACAGCGTCCACGCTGGACCTTTCCACCAGACCCACACCAGCAGAAAAATCCACGCCAGCACCAGTAGCCAGGCAGCAGAGACTTTAAACCGCGGCATGGCTGGTCTAAGGGTCGACCTGAGCACGTTGAATAGTCGGGATGTTGGTAATCTGAACACAAAAGCTCCTGTTATCTCACCGCTCTGCTGTGAGTTTATTTTCCATTTCTTCCAGCAGGGAAGGTTCCCAATCGGCCAGCATCATCTGCGCCCCTGCCCTGAATAACGTCCGGTACTGCTGCTGTGCAAGCTGCAACATCCCTGCGTCTTCCATCAACTGAGCCCCGAAATACTGCCGGTAAAAGCGATCGCGAGGACTTCCTTCAGGTAAAGCGTCCAGATATTGCAGCGCTGACACCAGCCCACCTTCGTTAAAACACTGGCGAACAGCCTGCATATCTTCATTTGTTGAGACGGTCGCTTCTGTCTGACGAGCAGAAGACGAGGCGAGCCACCGTTGAGTGGACAAGGGAATAAAGGGTGTGTGGTCGTTAAACAACAAAGTGGCAAGCTGAGGTAAGCGATTTACAAAGTTGGCGACTTCATCACGAATAGCCTCTGCAACATCAAAATAGCCCAGACGAAGTGCGACCTGAGCCGAAAGATAATGGCCTTCGAGCCAGTAAGGTGCCAGCAACAAACTTTTCTCTATCTGTTGCCATAACATCAAATCTGCACTGACAAGCCGGGTCTGATAATCAGCCACCATATCTGCCGAAACTGCCGCCAGCTGCGTTCTACCGTCGTTTTCTGTCTGAGGAGCACCAGTAATGCTTAGCCATAATGCAAGTCGACGCAAACGGTAGCCGTGTGGCGAATCAGGCTGGCGTTCACAGAGGATCGTGGCGACTTTCAATAACGTATCCCGCCAGGAATTATCATCATGACTGTCAATATTAATAACTGGGGAAGGGTGCACAGGCCGCGATTCCTTAAGGTCCGGGGCATATGTCACCAAGGGGGTACCTGCAGAAGGTGTTGTTAATGGCGCTGATAACACAGACTCCGCATCATGGAATGCCCGCAGATACTGTTCAGAGAATGCATTCGCCGCCTCAGCCAATACCGTGGCGTTATGTTCTTGCCAGCTTGCTGCAAGTTTAGCTATTTCAGCAAGTAAGTCGGCTCGCTGTATTGCGGTTGCGTCTTTCGAAAAACTGACTATACCGGACTCAAAACGCTTCAAAACCTGAACAGCAAGACGCTCTTTATGCGTGGTAGTTTGTGGGGCAGCGATCGTCCAGTAATGTTCCACATACAGCACCAGCAGGCGTAGTGCCAGCAGCGGTTCCCCCGTATGTTGCAATGTACGCAGCAGATGAGTAAGCAGGCGAAAATCCTTACTCTCTGACGCCAGGAGCATTAGCCCCCGTCGCTGAATCTCAGGAATATCGAGCTGTCCGTGCCCCAATGAACCGAGTTTAACGATCTCGCCGTCAATGTACTCCCAGTCAGAATTGTCGTCCGCCAGTGCCGATGCTCGTTTTTCTTCCGGAAGATTTTCCAGCAGGTGCGAAATCCAGATTTCAGGACTGCTTAAAACCATTGTCATTATTATTCTCCCGCCCAGTGGCAGGCGTCGCGCAACGGCGAAATGGCCTGAGCAAGTCCATCAATGCTAAAGGTCAACTTCCCAGTATCGCTGTCCGGGCTGGTATCTATAACCAGCGTTTTAGCACCAAAAAGTTGCTTAATCTCGTCAATGCCAGAGAGTCCCCGGCTCGATTCCAACAGTGTTCCATTTTCGCGAACAAACCAGCGGCTATGGAACTGTCTGTCATCCGCATGAAGAGTGACTGCGATATCGTGGGCATCCTGCGCCTTCCTCAGTGCCACCTGCATCCGGGTAATATTATCGACGCAGCTGAACATCAATACTGGCCGTGGTGGCAGGTTGCCAATAGCCGGAGCGGTAATAACAACGACCGGACGTTCACCCGTGGTCTGCCGGACCAATAAGTTAGTCGTATTTCCCTGTCGTTTTTTTTCCTGTTGAATGGCGCGGGTCCAGGCTTCACCTTGATAGCTGGCCTTAACCAACGCTCCGTTGAAACCCGTAGGGGCTTCAGGAGAAAATGTGCGGTCGTAGCAGTCGAGTCGCTCCAGCGCTGCTAATTCTTTTCGGCAAGCATCCATCGCTGCAACTGTCACAGAGATATCAGGCACCGCAGACGACAATAGTTTCTGTGACGGTTCTGCCCCTGCATCACAGGCGACTACCACGACCAAAAGCAGCGCCGCTTGCCGGATTACGTGCACCCTTCTCATAAAGCGCCTTCATCCTTTGTATACAGGATTGAATCATTATCAGGCAGGTCATCTTCAACGTCAGCGCTAAACACACCATTTTGGGCAGAAAGTCGAATACGGGCAATGGCCGTATTCGCCGCCATTTTCTGCAACAGCAGCAGAGCCAGTGAAGGCAACATTTCGCCGTCAATCACTGATTCCAGCATCCTCGCCCCATTCTCAGCGCGAGTAACGCGACTCATGATTTCATCTGTCACTTCCGTTTCGATAATTACGTCTGCGGCAAAGCGGTCACGCAGAACGTTTTCGAGCCGTGCCAGTTTGCCGGCAATAATAGTAGCGAGCGTTTCACGAGAAAGCGGCAGGTAAGGCACGACTTCCATGCGTGCCAACAGTGCAGGTTTGAAGAAGTCAGCAAGGACAGGATACAACGCATCATGCATTAGTTCTGGATCGTCGGCATGCTCAACTATTACCTGATAACCTAAGTTGGAGGTCAGGAAAAAGACGATATTTTTACAATCAATTAGACGGCCCTCACCATCAGCCATTTCGCCTTTATCAAACGCCTGGTAGAAAAGGTTCAGCACGTCGGGGTGCGCTTTTTCAACTTCATCAAGGAGCACTACCGAGTAAGGCTTCTGGCGAATAGCTTCAGTCAACACGCCGCCTTCACCGTAACCGATATAGCCCGGGGGAGAGCCGATCAACCGTGAGACGGTATGTTTTTCCTGAAACTCTGACATATTGATCGTTGTGAGATACTGACGCCCACCATAGAGCAGCTCAGCCAGTTGTAATACCGTTTCAGTTTTACCCACTCCACTGGGGCCAGCTAGCAGAAATGCGCCAAGCGGCCGCCCTGGTCGACGTAAATCTGCACGTGCGGTGAGGAGGTGTTTATGCAGGCAAGCAATCGCCAGACCCTGGCCTTTAATGGCCTCTCCCAACCACATTGGTAGATCGGTAATGACCGACATTTCATTTTGTGACAAACGGTTGAGCGGCACTCCTGTCCATTCAGCAATCACGGCAGCGATTTGTTTTTTGTCCACATGTGGCGAAACCAACAACTGACTGTTATGAAGCATATCCAGCTCAGCAGTCAGGTCTGTAAGACGTGCCGCAGTTGAGATATTGGCATCTGTTTCCACTGACGCTATTACCGGGTCATCTGATGATACAGATTCTTTCAGCAATCCCTGACGCAAGATAATAATCTCCTGCACCATCGCCAACTGCTGATGCCAGGCCTCTTCCAGAGCCAACAATTCGCTACATGTCGATTCATACTGTGCGTGAACTTCGTCCAATCTGGCCGATTCTGAGCGAAGGCCAATGCGAATTTCACGTTCCAACTGGAGGATTTCTGCTTCACATTGATGGCATATCGTTGTCAGCGCTGAAATCTTTTTGGGTGGAGACGTTAAATTGATTGCTACGCGAGCGCAGGCGGTATCCAGTACGTCGATGGCTTTGTCTGGCAGTTGACGACCCGAAATGTAGCGTTCACTTAAGTTGGCCGCGGCCTGCAAGGCATCATCGTCAATCAGGACACCGTGTGACTGCTCGTATACCGCCGAAAGTCCGCGCAAAATAACAGTGGCCTCTGCGGCGGTGGGCTCGTTGACTTTGACCAGTTGGAAACGGCGCGATAATGCAGCATCTTTTTCAAAGAATTTTTTGTATTCACCCCAGGTAGTCGCAGCGATTGTTTTCAGCTCACCCCGCGCCAGTGCAGGCTTGAGTAAGTTGGAGATATCCAGGCCACCCTGTTGGTTTCCCGCACCAATCAACGTATGTGCCTCATCAATAAACAGAACAACTGATCTGGTAGACTGAGTCACCTCAGACATCAACCCTTTGAAACGTTTTTCAAACTCTCCTTTCACCGAAGCCCCTGCCTGCAAGGCGCCTAAGTCCAGTGTCATGATATCGGTGTCACGAAGCTTATCCGGAACGCGCCCCGCAATAATTCGCAATGCCAGCCCTTCAATCAATGCGCTCTTACCAACCCCCGCCTCCCCCACTACCACCGGGTTGTTTTTACGGCGGCGACAGAGGATATCGATAATCAGGTCAATTTCATTATCACGACACAGGACAGGGTCAAGACGCCCCTGACGTGCATCTTCAGTCATGTTCTTCGCGTAGCGATCAAGTAAGCTATCACCTTGAACTGCAATCGTTCTCGCCCCCTGCTTAGCTTCATCCAACACGACTGACTCAGCAGACTCCTGGGTCCACTGAACAAAATCTTGTTGCAGACGGTCACGATTAATTGCCGTCAGAAGCCTGGCGGCGGTAGGTGATACGTAGCGTAATGGCGAGTGAAGTAAAGCTAGCAGCAGAGCTCCACATCGCAGCTCTGTTTGCTGCAGCTGAGCAGATGCCAATAGCCAAGCCTCTTTTAGCCATTCTGATAGCATCGGTGAAAAAGAAGGATAGCTGTCAGCCGTCCTGGCGGTTGTGTAATTGTCCATCGTCAGTGACTGTCGAAGTTCGTCGGCCCGGATATCCACTTTCTCAATAATTACGCGTAGATCGCTTCGTGGGATGGTCAGCATCTGTATTAACACATGACTGACCGTAATTTCTGCGGCCTGCTGGCTCATGCACTCTGATGCTGCCAACTCCAGTGCTTGTTTTGCAAAGGGGTTTAGCCGTTTCACCAGTGTGGATAAATCAATCTGAATCATAGGTGTCCTTACCTGGCGAGCAGCCGGTTTAACTGTTGGAGAATGTCCTGCGTCTGGTTATCCAGCCGCAGCGCGTAGAACAGATAGAACAGTACCAGCCCAGAAATCGCCCCGATCAGGACATGTTTAATCGTCAGTCGTTTGATTAACTGATAACGTCCCCCTTGCGTGTTCTTATCCTGGTGCAACAGTGGAAACGGTGCATCACCGCGCAGCAAATGCAGGACATGGTGTAGGCGGCGGTAAATTTGCTCAAACTCACCCAAGTCCTGAACCGCAACTTTGTAACGTCCGCGGAAGCCTAATGAAAAACAGAGATACAAAAACTCGAGTAAATCCTGATAACGCTTTGGTTCACGAATCAGCCGCTCCAGCAGGATATAAATTTTTTCGCCACCCCATGCTTCATTATGGAAATGAACCAGTAATGACTGCTTTATCCACTCATTTTTGTTGGACCAACCGTTACCCAGTGCGACCTCATCTATAAAGGTGCAAAGGATGTAGCGAAACGACACAATCACGCCCGGTTCATAACCTTGCTCCTGCAAAAGCTGCTCAACCGCCTGAATATCAGTGACCACCTGAGTGAAAAGATGCTCAGGCATAGCATGGCTGTTCATCCCACCAACCCGCATTACCATTCCAAGTAGCGGCGTGGCTGCATCAATCATTGGGTTAAGGCTATTGCCGCGCAGTGTAAGTCGGTACTGACGGCGAGATGTTTCAACAACACTTTCAGGGAGAAGAACCGATTGTTCGATCATGGATTTAGCCCCTTATCGCCCAAAGTTGCATATCCAGTTCCGGGAAGTTTCCGGAAATATGCAGCGCCAGTGCCCCGGACTTCACAACGTCCAGCCAGGCGGCAGCCCCCTTTTCCAACTCGAAGTAAACGTAACCGTCATGGTACGGCAATTGACGAGGCGCCGCGGTGAGAGGGCGTAGTGGCACACCAGGAACCTGAACACTGACCACGTGTCTAATTTTGTCGGTAGCCGCAATTTTCGACTGCTGAGTGAACTGGAGAATAATTTGGTTGCTGGGCATTCGTGCCCGGACAGCCAGTACGAAGGAACCAGACTGAAGCAAAGAGGGGTCATTCACGGTGGCAAGATAGATGCCGTCACTGAAAATCAGCGGCAAATTTTGTGCGCGCGGCATAAGCACAGTATTGAGCGCTCGCCGCAGCTCCGGAATGACCGTACTAAATGACTGCGTAAGATCGCGGTGGTTATATACTTCCACACCGCAGGGCAGGCGGTTGTTTTCCGTGAAAGTCATTAGCTCGCCAAGCAAGCGGACTAAATCCAGATAAAAGGCTTCCGGATGCAAAGAATGCAAATGTGAACGGTGTGTTAAATGCATCTGATTGCGGTTGAGCATTTGCAGCATCATAAATTCAGCCACATCAGCAATACCGCTTTGCTCTGGCGAGCCAATTCGCTTTGCCAGCTCGCTAGCTCGATTGCTGACTAGCCCCTGTAAATCACCAGAAAAGCCATTCAAAACCGGACTCACTCGAATCGCCTGACAGGTTGGAATAAAACTGTCATCCAGCACCAATGCACCATTGGGCTGAATGTTACGAATCCGGCAAAGAGGGAGCGTTACCATCGCGCTGAGATCTTCCGTACCACTGACGATACGAGGAACCAATTGTCCCAGGACTAACTGTTGTACATCACCATCATCGGAATGCAGGTCCCTTATATCGGCGCGGGTGAGACAGTAACGTGCGGTTCCCTGTCCTGCACTCAGATGGCCTTTAATTTCGCAGGTGATATCGCTAATAACGGGTAGAGCCAGATAAATATCATGGCTTCCAGGCCTTGATAAATCGACTGGATGAAAAGGAGTTGGCAGATGATCCTGATCCGGAATACTGAATACTGTACCGTCCGGCATACAACCTGCTGCACTGGACAGCATGATTTTACCCTGAGAAAGAAGCTCTGTATTCAGCGATAATGTGGTAAATCCCCAGATATAGTCACTCATAGCATTTATACGCTGGTTCAGCAGATATTCGTGGTTACGCTGCTGTTGCTGAAAGTGTTGTGGCATTGCAAACAATCCTTCTTGCCATAACACCTTATTTTTCGTGGTTGCCATCGTCAGTTTTCCTCTTTTTTCATTTCGATACTGCTCTGTCGAACATGGACTAGCAGGCGATAGCGGTGCCCGGTACTTTCCACCGATTCGATTTGTTTCCATTCCGTAATCTGGTCGTCGGAAAAATAAGTGACGACACCAATGAACTGCGTTTTTGCATCCAGCTTCACTAGTGGCTGAGTTTTTATCGTGTCAGGCAACAGGCTAAAATCCTGGTGATCGATATAGTTTTTCCCCAGTACATCCGGCAGCGCTGTGCTGGCAATCTGATCATAATCAGCAGCCTGCAACTCTGAATCGTCGCTCATGTAAATAAGCTGCACATCAACTGGCGAGGCTTCGCCATCAGCATTGGGATTGATGTCCGGCTCGGTCAGCAAAGTAACCGTAATTTCAGACGGCTGTTCTGTTAGCTTTCCAACTTGAATGTCCGGGTGGCGTATCACCTGACCAAGTTTTTTTGCGGTTTCACAGCCTGTCAACATGATGGTTATCAGAACGCAGGCCAGAATCACCTTCCGGTTCATGCGCTCGGCTCCCGCTGTTTTTCACGTAGCACCCGGTCATATACCTGGGCATAAACTTCGTTAAAAAGCATCGCAAACCCTTGCTGCCGGTCAGACGACAGTTCGTCGTAATAGTGGCTGTACATCTGCCAGGCTCCAGCGTCATCCAGCTCCCGACGCAGCTCGTGGCTACGGCGGTACTGAACAAATCTCCGAAGCAAATTTCGAGGGGAAAAAGCGTCCAACATTACGCGGAGTGCTTCGCTAATCGCAGCACTATTCGCTTCTTCGTGATGGCGAATATTGCGTAGGCTTTCACCTATGGCTGCAGGAGCAGCGAGATGTACGGGGCTTTTTCCTTCGGCAAACATCACATCCAGGGCCGTGGAATAATCCATGTTAAGGCGGAGTGGATTATCTTCAAGAGGGCGTAAGTGCTTGTCTGAAAGACTGTTTTTATGACTCTGCAAGTCAAGCAGCCCTTTTATCGCCGCTTGCAAAGCCCGCCCAGCCTCTTCAAGAAACTCATCCGCATCTTGTGAATTACTCACCGAGAGCGAACTGCCCAGTCCGCGAAGTAATGGATTAATAGCGAGATGCCGCTGGGCCATTTCCGCCGCAGCGTACTCATCATCTTCATGTGAGTTGATGTGAGCAGGAGGAAGGTCCATAAAGGGAATGTCGATGCCGCTGTTTTCAGCACCTTTCACACCAGCCATACTGAAGCGTGTTGCAGAATAGGATGTGCTCAGACTTTCCACCTGCAGTACCTGCAGCGGATCTGCAGAAAACCCATTCGCCACATTATCTGCCAGCTGATGCTTGTGCGGCATTCCCGGGTAAGTCGGCTGCCCGTCGGTAGTTAAAAGCGCATCTGCCAGACGGTCTCGATTACTCACAATGGTTTCAGGAGCTGCCATCTGCTCGCTATAACTCACCAATTTCCCTTCATGGATAAATACCTTTAACGCCAGTGACCCCAGACCGATTTCATCACCCTGCCTCAGATGGACCAGGCCAGTATCTACAGATACTGGCGCGAGGTTTATAAGCAGCCCAGGTACCACGCTACGTAAGCAGAATAAACCGTCATGCAAAACGATCTGGCATGCCTTGCCAGCAACTGAGCCGGCTCTGTCCTGCACTGACCAGTGGCATTCTGCTGCGTGGCCAATATCTCCACCATCGTGATTAAAAAGACATCTTGCGGCACGTCCACTTTCCAGTTCGTTACCATTCATCACCTGCAGCGTCAGCGATAATGCGAGAGACTGTGGTTTTTCCTCAGCTATGGGCTGTTCCATAAAATTAATCCCTGATATGTAGAGTGATGGAAGGCTGTGCTTTCGGCTGACCAACAAATGCCGTCCTGCCGATACATGATCGAGAACGTTCACCGAGTTGCATGCATTGTGCTTGTTCTGGGGACAGACACAGACGTAGATCCCAGGCAAGTTGGTCTCGAAGAAGGAAAGAAATAAACATCGTTAGAGACTGGTGGTTTTCTCCATCCGGTAAAAATGAGAGATACCTATCCATCGAAAGATTATCAATCAGCAGCATAAATTTACCGCTGCGGTCTGGCACCCTTGAACCCAGCGTAAAATTAACGCCAATAACCGAGCGTCCGGGAACATATCCAGCGGTTTTTGTCTTCGGATTCCGCACACCCAGACGATTTTGCTGTACCGATTCGACCACTACTTTACGTAACTGCCAGTTTTCAATTTTGACATTAGGCAGATCAAAACAGTGTGAAACCAGATTGGCCACTACGTCCGGGGATCGTCCAGGTGTCGCTAGTATTCCGGCATAAGCCAGCATCTTGCTATGATTGATAGCAAGTTTGTCACGGACACTTTTATTCCCCAGGCCAACTAGCGCATATAGCCGCTGTGAGAAAATATCTGTTCCACCGTTGCGAAAGCAGATGTAGTAACGATATTTTCGCCAGGCATGGTATGCAAACTGTGTCCAGCGGTGACTAAAAAGATCAAGGAACGCCTTCACACCTTCTTCATTCTGTGCTTCTTCCTGGGCCATCTTATCCAGGTAATAACCAGGTAACGGAGACTGGCTACCAGAAAAGCCCAGGAAGCGAGTGGTCAACGTAAACTGTTCCCTACTGTTACGTGAAATGCTGCTTAAATCACTAACAGGAAAGGCAATAGAAGCATCAGACTTAAATATTGCAATCTCATTTTCTGGCTCCGTGCATAGCGACGGTTCCTTATCGGGTTCACCGAATCGGCGATACAACGCGTCCATTAGCACATAGAAATTTAACCCACCCACATCCTTCGGAAATGGTAATTTCCTTCCAGCCTCTACATCAATGCGTGTCGACCCGTGTGCTGCCATTCCCAGGCCTCCTGACTTTCCGTGTTAATAATTTTTAAACAGTGAAATGAGTTGATGCTGGCATATAGAGAAAAGAACTCCGCCAACACAGTCCCCAGCAGATAGATTTCCCCTTCGCAGATAAACGGCGCAGGGTTAATAGACAGCGTTGTGGATAATCCCCGTACAGGCACTCCTTTGAATAGTCTGTCCACTGGGCGGGATTCCATTTTTTCAATGGCATCGAGCTTTTGACTGGATAACAGAGCCTGCTGTGGGTGATGAATACCAGGAAGATCAAAGGTGCGAAGTACCTGAATTAGGGCCTCCCTGTCCAGTAAAGAGAGATAATTGAGGTTCATGCAGGAAATCAAAGACCAATGCATATCTCCGTCCATTACTGGGTAAAGTGGCCTGGTAGGGCGAGTTACGTTAGTAAAAGAAGCCACTGCCGGATTTTTATTAATGGCCACATTCACGTCACCAATGTGTAACGATGTTGGTAGCATCCTGTTAGTGCATACCAACGATGCGGAGATGACATCACCGCCAAGTTGAGAGCTTTTTGGCTGGCTACCATCGGCATGAATAAAAGCAATGGAATGATCCAGACCATGATGGAACAAAGAGGTTTTTGTTCGGTGATGCCAATAAACCACTTCACGTTGACGGGTATATTCAATCTGATGTTGAAACCCTTCGAATTCCGGCCAAAGGCGAGTTGATTTATTTTGTCCAGACTCCGTTCTCTTGCTGGTGACGGATTTCACCTGGAAAATATCATAGGCTTCAGGATTCTTTTGGCTCGCGCGTAACGGGTATTGTGGAGTGCTGCCATCAGGTCTGACCGGTTCAGCATCATGGGCAAACAAATTCACTGCAGGCGTACAATAAGGACGTAAAGAATTCTTACGCAGCTTTACATCAACAGGTAGTGGCTGATTAAAACGCAGACGCAATGTAAAATCATTAACCAGAAAATCCTCCGGTAATGGTGGTACACCTCGCAGATGAAAAAAGAAAAAGCTTTCCGGATAGCAGAAATATTCCTGAAGGACTCGATAACCGTTATGAACATTTTTTGGCCATGGCAGCAATGCATCTTCCCGCTCAAATCCAGCTGCCTCTAGCCACAAATTCGGTAATGGCACATGATGTTCGCCGGCGACCAATTCGGCATCCATCAGTCGCTCGCTGAACCATAAATAAAGCTGATGCCGCGTGTAATCATCTTCATTGCCCAGCCAGAACGTGAGTTTATTCAGTTCCAGTGAATCGTAAGAGACATTTTCTTTAGTAACGAAGTCAATCTCAATCCCGCCTTCCTTAAGGGTGCTACTATTCCGCACATCGTTCACATGAAGAGGTTGTAACCAGATATCACGCGCGATAGTGAAATAGCAGTCCGGAAGTGGTTTTCTTTTTTCGTGAGTCAGAGCCCCCTGAAAAGAAGACTGTAGATCATTCCCTGAATGGGTTTTCACCAACTCGTCACGACAGACTTGCACAGAGGTTTTCAACACACTTTTAGGATTAAACTCCATCACCGTCATAGCGGGAACCGGGCGCAGATAATTAGGCCAAAGCATGTTGATTAAGCTATGTGTAAATTCTGGAAATTCGTCTTCAAGCTTCTGTCGCAACCCACCAGACAGAAAAGCAAAACCCTCCATCAGGCGTTCAACATCAGGATCACCTTCTTTCTCAGCTAGAAAACGAGCAAGATGCGGTTTCTCCGTCGCCAGTAATTTGCCAAGTTGGCGTAGGTAATCCAGTTCTTCGCGATAGTATCGCTCTTCAAAGGCCATCAGGTTGGCTCCACGTGCCAGTGCTGCCGGTTATCCAGTAAGATCTCAAACTCAAGAACCTCTTTACGGTCACTGAATACCATCATCGCCACAATGTGAAAACGTAGTTCCAGCGGTATATCGCAATCTTCCACCGCTGCAGTTACTCGTACATCAGAAATACGAGGTTCATATCGCAAAACACAATTGGTAATGGCGATGTTGATTGCTTTCCTGAAATCGGAGGATATAAGGGCATCATCGTTGAAATCGGTGAGCCCCAGCTCCGGCGATCCGTAGCAACTGCCTGAACGAGTATTAAGAATGTTGCGCAGAGTATTTCGTACAGAATGAAGCAATGCCTCCTTCGGTTTCCTGCGCACAGGCGAAGTCGCCGCGTCCTTTATGCGTTCAAACAGACTTGCTCCAGATTCCCGCTCCTCCACCATGATCATTCCCTGTCCAGGCGTCCCACCAATGACAATTCAAAACTCGCGCCCATGAATTTAAAATGTGGACGGACGCTGAGTGCGACCTGGTACCAACCTGGCTCGCCTTCTACATCCATGACTTCAATTTTCGCCTGACGAAGAGGTTTACGACTCCGTACTTCAGAAGGTGGATTTTCTTGGTCAGCGACATACTGGCGAATCCAAGTGTTGAGTTCGCGTTCAAGGTCGCTACGCTCTTTCCATGACCCTAACTGTTCACGCTGCAGTACTTTGATGTAATGCGCTAATCTGTTGATGACAAACAGATAAGGTAACTGCGTTCCCAGTTTGTAATTTGTTTCGGCAGCCTTACCATCTGGGGTATTGGGAAATGTCTTAGGTTTCTGTACAGAATTTGCGGAGAAGAAGGCAGCATTATCAGAGCCTTTACGCATTGTCAGTGTAATGAACCCTTCTTCTGCCAATTCATATTCACGGCGGTCAGTGATAAGGATCTCTGTCGGAACTTTGGACTGAAGTTGTCCCATCGCTTCATAAAGATGCACAGGCAAATCTTTTACTGCCCCGCCACTTTGGGGACCGACAATATTCGGGCACCAACGAGTGGATGCAAAACTTTCGGCCATATTGGCAGCCAACAAAAACGCCGTATTGCCCCATAGATAGGCATCGTGGCTATGGCTGACATTCTCGTGATAATTAAAACTCTTGATTGGATTTTCATTCGACGCATAGGGGTGGCGTAACAAAAACCTCGGTGCTGTAAGTCCTAAATTGCGGGAATCTTCTGATTCACGCAAGGCGCGCCATTTGTTGTATGCCGGCCCTTCAAAAATAGCAGCAACATCTTTAATACCCGGAAGCTCAGTGAACGAATCTAGCCCAAAAAATGCAGGTGACACGGAAGACAAGAACGGCGCATGAGCCATGGCACTGACTGCGCTGATATATTTTAGTAATTTCATATCTGCCGCAGTATTATCAAAGGCATAGTTGCCAACCACAGCAGCTACTGGCTCTCCACCAAACTGTCCGAATCCAGAGGAATATATATGTTTATAAAACCCAGACTGAGTGATTTCCGGAGCGAATTCAAAATCATCCAGTAGCTCTTCTTTGGTCGCATGCATTACATGAATTTTAATATTTTCTCGCGGGTCCGCATGATCAACCAACATCTTTAGGGCACGGAGGAATGACTCCAACTCCTGGAAGTTCGGTTCGTGAAGTATAAGATCCATCTGGCGACCTATACGTTCATCAATATCGGCGATCATTGCATTAACGGACAAGATATCTATGGGTTCTTTCGTATTATCGCTTTTCAAGATAGCTGCAATAAACGCCGTTACCCCCTGACGAGCGACATCATAGCCCTCTGATGCTGGTTGAAAACGCGTCTGCGCCATAATTTCGTCCAGCAGGGAGGATGTGGTAACTGCTGTAGGAGCAACAACAGGCTCTTCCTGTAATGAGATATCTGATGACATACTGAAATCCTTGTACAATGTTATTTCTGACCAGCAAGACCTAACTCTGCAATCAACTGTTCACGAGTATCTTCGTTATCCAGTAACGCCTTAATTTGGGCGCGGAATGCCGGCATATTGCCCATCGGCCCTTTCAACGCGACCAGCGCCTCACGCAACTGTAATAATTTATTCATTTCTGGCACTTGGGATGCAATATTATCCGGAGAAAGGTCAGCCAGAGATTTTACTTTCAAGCTAACGCTTATCGTCGAATCAGGTGTTTCACTGATTACTGACGGAACAATAAAATCTCGTCCAATTTCGGACTGTTCCAGAACTGCGTTAAAATTGTTTCGATTAATAGCGACGGATTGACGCTCATCCAACGGCGTACCATCTGTCATGCCTTTCAGATCTCCAGTGATCAGCAAGTTAAGCGGCAACTCGATTTCAGCTGTCTGGCCATCTGTTTTTGGGGTATAACGAATATTAATTCGCTCTTTAGGTGCAATACTACCGTCAAATTTATTGCTGCTCATAAGAATAGTCCATCGGGTTATCGTTCTGGCCACAAGCTCGGCGAAATCCCATAGCAAAACATCGGAAATGCCGTAATGGTGGAGTTAAATAATTACTTGGTTTACTTACTAAATGTCAGTGTACCCGTTACAAGCAATTTTAAAAGTCCTTTTTCGAGCTCTTTCCTTGTAAATAAAAGAAGTGTAATGTCTGACAATAAATCCTACAGCATTACAGGAAATGGTCCCGAGATTTGAGGCGGAATGTGATACTTAGCACAAATTTGTGTCACCATTGTCTTTTTTTAGAAAGAAATTCGAACCAACATATCAGCAAGATAAATATAACCAGATCAGACATTCATTGAAGCCATTGAAGATTATTAAAAACCACCATGCAAATTTAAAAAAGTAGTTCCAAGATATTCATCTATAAACATGATGATTTGTGCGAGATGAATTTAATCAGTTACGAAAGTAACGGTCAGATCCATAAGTTTTATTGCGGTGATAAACAAATATATTCAGGGAATCAATTGATATCTACGGATGCCTCCTCTTGGATTCAACTAAATCCAGATTTGGAAGATAAGAGAGTTAATCAACAAGCCGTACTTCTTTCCCTGCTGAAGTTTAAGAGCAGGCTATAGCAAGTCCTACTGAAATCACCAATACAAGGAGTTAATAAATGCCTACACCGTGTTATATCTCGATTACAGGCCAAACCCAAGGAAACATCACTTCCGGCGCATTTACAGCCGATTCCGTTGGCAATATCTATGTGCAAGGCCATGAAGATGAGATGTTAGTGCAGGAGTTTTTACACAACGTGACGGTTCCGACAGATCCGCAATCTGGTCAGCCTAGTGGCCAGCGAGCTCATAAACCGTTCATCTTCACCATCGCGCTGAACAAGGCTGTACCATTGTTGTACAACGCACTCGCTTCGGGAGAGATGCTACCGAAAACTGAACTGCACTGGTGGCGTACCTCAGTTGAAGGTAAACAGGAACATTATTTCACCACCCGCCTGACCGATTCGACAATCGTCGATATCAATCTGCATATGCCACATTGTCAGGATCCTACACAACGTGAGTTTACGCAGTTGATCGCCGTAAAACTGGCATACCGTAAAATCGAGTGGGAACACGTCAAATCAGGTACCTCTGGTGCTGATGACTGGCGTGCACCGCTGGAAGCGTAAGTGTGAACCAACAGCACTTTGCCCTAACAAGCAAAGTGCTGTTTCGCCATATCAAAAAAAGGTTGTCAGTAAGAATCTACGTTTGAACTACAAGAAATGGCAACAGCCGCGTATTTCCTTAACGCAATAGTAACACTGTACTTTCATTGCGACTATTGAGCGGATGTCTGTTTCCTATGAACATTAGGGGTCAATATGTCATTAAAATGTAGTGGTCAACAAAAACTGGCCACCACTTTAGAGTTTTCCCAGTATCGATTTTCCGATTCGTTGGGGGGTAACCCGCCGTTATATTCATGCGGCCTGAGCGCGCTGTAATACCCAAC
>Ga0160467_100148_pt1 | contig 100176 bp, 90 predicted proteins | sample HID1972I_E11MG_FD_108221 | JGI IMG/M metagenome (GOLD analysis project Ga0160467, IMG submission 108221) | Enriched pill bug-associated microbial communities from UW Madison campus, WI, USA - HID1972I_E11 MG | ecosystem: Host-associated > Arthropoda: Insects > Digestive system > Unclassified ... | reverse complement strand
CCATCTCGAACACGACCGTTAAGCCTTTCAGCGCCGATGGTACTTGGACCGCAGGGTCCTGGGAGAGTAGGACGTTGCCAAGCACAATGGAAGCTACTGCAATTGCGCAGTAGCTTTTTTTGTTGTACGACTAATTTATAATCGCGTTAATACAGCAAAACTTCAAATAAATAATTAACATTCTTGAACAAGTGTAGCTAAATACCTTATATGGTTAACATTTGAAATGAGCGGATGCTAACAGAACTGAGTGACGTTATTACAACAAATTACGTAGGCTTTTTTATACGAGTGAAGTGATGCGATATAAATTATTGCTATGCAGTTACTGTTACTGTATAATCTCCTAAACTAATAACCTAGGGGGAGATACGATGGGCAGTCCGGTTTTAAGAACGTTAACGACAGCTGACTTTGAACAAAGCATGGAGCTTTCATCCTTTGCTTTTCAATTTCCGCTTTCTGCTGAGCAATTAGAAGACAGAAGAGCAGGATTTTTAAAGGGTAATGACTACCGAGTTGGTATCTTTGACAATGAGCAATTATGCGCTCAGGCGACGCTTCTTCATTTGAACGTATACGTGAACGGAGAAGTGTTAAGCATGGGTGGCATAGCTGGAGTGAGTACATGGCCTGAGCATCGAAGACATGGATATGTAGCACATATGATAAAAGAGCTTTTGGTTGTTATGAAAGAGAATGAGCAAACAATCTCTATGCTGCATCCCTTTTCATTCTCCTTTTACAGAAAATTCGGCTGGGAATCCTACATTGAATATAAAAAATATGAGCTAGGCTCTGATCATTTGCCGTCACTGCGGAAGAAATTTAGCTCAAAGCGGCTAGGCACTGTTAAGCGATTAGACGATTGGCAGCACCTTGCTTCAGTATATGATCACTATGCAAAACAATATAATGGAATGTTAGAGCGTAATGCTAGCTGGTGGAAGGAGCGAGTGAGTACACGTAAGCCAGGAATTTATGCGGGTGCTTACAACGAGGAGCAAGAGCTTACTGGCTATATTATTTATGAAGTGACTAATCGAGTGATGACGATACATGAATTTATCACGTTAACGGCAGAAGCAGAGCTGCAGCTACTGATGTACATTGCCCAGCATGATTCTATGGTAGAGAGTGTAACATGGACAGCGCCAGCAGATGATTGCTTTGCGTACGGACTAGATAATCCAAGAGTTAAACAAGAGCTTATTCCGTATTTTATGGCTCGTATCGTAGATGTTGAACGTTTTATTGCACATTATCGATTCAAGCCTTCCGATCAGGATCAGGTATTTACTTTAAAAATTGAAGATGAGCACGCATCGTGGAACAATGGAAATTATGAACTGAGAATAGCATCGAGCGGAAAGGCTACACTAACAAAGGGAGAGCGAAACGATTCTCCGGAACTGGCGATATCGATTGGTTCACTTACTGCATGGTTACTTAATTACCAAAAGTATGATGTTTTACAACGATTTGATCAGTTAACTGGTGATGAACAAGCTATGAAACGCTTACAAATTCGAATTGAAGAACATACGACCTATTTAACTGACTTTTTCTAATTTATTGAACATTTCGTCTATTTACAATAAGCGTAATTGTTTATTTTTGTGGCACCTGAGCGCATTGACAGCCCCTAACTCAAGTGATAATATTGCAATAATATACATTCAGAGAGATTAAAAATAAGGGAGGAACATACTCGTGTGGGAAAATAAATTCGCTAAAGAAGGGCTAACGTTTGATGACGTATTGCTTATTCCTCGCAAATCAGAAATACTACCAAGATCTGTTGATGTATCCGTTCGATTGAGCGATACGGTCAAATTAAACATCCCATTGATTAGTGCAGGTATGGATACCGTAACGGAGTCTGCTTTAGCGATTGCTATAGCTCGTGAGGGTGGAATTGGTATCATTCACAAAAACATGACTATTGCACAGCAGGCTGAAGAAGTGGATCGCGTTAAGCGTTCGGAAAGTGGAGTTATTACGAATCCATTCTCGTTAACGCCTGATCATCATGTATATGATGCGGAAGAATTGATGGGCAAATACCGCATTTCAGGTGTGCCGATCGTTGATGAAAATAAAAAGCTAGTCGGTATTCTTACGAACCGTGATCTACGTTTTGTACACGACTATTCGATTAAAATTAGTGAAGTAATGACGCATGAACAGCTTGTAACAGCGCCTGTTGGTACTACTTTGCAACAAGCGGAAGGTATTTTGCAGCAGCATAAGATAGAGAAACTCCCGATCGTAGATGAAGACAACATGTTAAAAGGTCTCATTACGATTAAAGATATAGAAAAGGCGATTCAATTCCCAAATGCGGCAAAAGATAGTCAAGGACGTTTATTGTGTGGTGCTGCGATTGGTATCTCTAAAGATACGCAAGAACGCGCAGCTGCATTAGTCGCTGCCGGTGCAGACGCACTTGTAGTGGATTCTGCACACGGACATTCCTCTAACATTTTGAATGCAGTTAAGGAATTGCGTCAAACATTCCCTAATCTAACGATTATTGCGGGTAATGTTGCAACTGGAGAAGCAACTCGCGATCTAATTGAAGCAGGTGCTTCGGTAGTAAAAGTGGGTATCGGACCTGGTTCAATTTGTACAACCCGTGTTATTGCAGGGATTGGTGTTCCTCAGATTACTGCAATCTATGATTGCGCATCTGTAGCGCGCCAGTACAATATTCCAGTTATCGCAGATGGCGGTATTAAATACTCTGGAGATATCTCCAAATCAATTGCAGCTGGAGCAAGTGCAATTATGATCGGCAGTTTGTTTGCCGGTACAGCTGAAAGCCCGGGCGAAACGGAGATCTTCCAAGGCCGTAGCTACAAAGTTTATCGCGGTATGGGTTCGCTAGCTGCGATGAAAGCTGGAAGTAAGGATCGTTACTTCCAAGAGAATGAAAGCAAGCTTGTTCCAGAAGGTATTGAGGGACGTGTTGCTTACAAAGGACCACTTGCAGATACGGTTCATCAATTAATCGGTGGTTTGCGTTCCGGTATGGGTTATTGCGGTACAGCTACACTTGATGAATTGAAAAACGATACACAATTCATTCGTATTACTGGTGCAGGCCTTCGTGAAAGTCATCCGCATGATGTACAGATTACGAAAGAAGCACCTAACTACTCACTATAATAAGCTTTTAATACAATAAAGCCAGAGCTACATGATCTAATCGATGATCGAGCTCTGGCTTAATTTATATCCGAAAACACAATTAATGTAAAAAGTATTCATAATTGGTTGATCATGTAAGGTCCAAAAAGTTTAACTAGCAGGTTGAAGTATGTTACAATAAAAAGCGGACAATCCAAAGGGAAATGGGGAATAAAGGTGTTAAAAACTATGGGGAAAATTCGATTACTATCGATGTTTATGCTATGCTCTATGCTAATTGTTTCATCTCTAGCAATTAATGCGCCTCATGCAGGAGCAGTCGGCTATAACAACAGACCAAGTACTGAAAATGAACTTGGACTACAAGTGAAGTCAGCGATACTAATTGAATTTGAAACTGGTCAAGTAATGTACGAGGTAAATCCTGACGAATCGCTACCAATTGCAAGCATGACAAAATTGATGACAGAGTATATCGTAATGAAGGAAATTGGTACTGGTCGATTAACTTGGGATCAAGTCATTACTGTAACATCTGAAGCAGCAGATACTCATTCTTCTGAATCACAAATTTATCTTGCAACTGGAGACCAACATACGGTCGAAGATCTATATATCGCTATGGCGGTTGGTTCTGCTAATGATGCAACAAAAGCGTTAGCGATTGCTGTAGAAGGAAGTATTCAAGCCTTTGTTGATCGTATGAATGAAACAGCAAAAGAGCTTGGTCTAACATCTGCAGTTTTTACAAGTGTAACTGGTTTGGAAGATACAACGATGATGTCTGCAAGAGATGTCGCGGTATTGGCACGACATATTTTGAAGGAGTATCCCGATTTCTTGAAATATTCCAGCCTCCAGGAATACAAATTCCGTGAGCGCGATGATGCACCGATGATTAACTTCAACTATATGCTAGGTACGAATGTGAATAGATCTGGTCTAAAGCATTTGGCATATGAAGGTGTAGATGGTCTAAAAACAGGCTTTATTAGTGCAGCAGGATATAACTTTGCAGGTACGGTAGAACGTAATGGCTTACGTTATATTAGTGTCGTGATGGATACACGTTCTAAAGATGCTAGATTTCTAGAAACAGCTTCATTATATAATTATGCATACGCTACGTTCGATAAACACACGGTTATTTCACCGAAAAGTGTAGTAGAAGGTTATGAAACGGTTAAAATAAAAAAAGGTGTAGATAAATCAATTCCAGTTGTAACAAGCACGGACGTTACAGTCGTTACAGAAAAAGGACAAGAGCCTAAACTAGAGCTAGTTAGTGCTGATATTATGACTGAGGATGAACTGATTGCTCCGATTACAGCAGGTACAAAAGTCGGTACACTAACCTATAAATTCGTAGACCATAACAATGTGGAGACGCAGCACTACGTTGATCTAATTACTACGGCTGATGCAGAAAAAGCGTCTTGGTTCAAACTCTTTTTTAGAGGAATTGGAGACTTTTTCTCAGGCCTATTCGATAGCATCTTAAATATCTTTTAATCCGAGTGAGTTACATGGAAATAAGGGCTTGTCGAAGTGACATCATTCCTGTAAAATCAATGCTTAGAGTATTAACGGTGATCTATATTAATAGATGCGACAATTAGGAGGAGACGTAACAATGGAAACAGGTACTTTTCGTGTAAAAAGTGGTATGGCTGAAATGCAAAAAGGCGGCGTCATTATGGACGTTATGAATGCCGAACAAGCGAAAATAGCTGAAGCTGCAGGTGCTACAGCAGTTATGGCGCTTGAACGTGTGCCATCTGATATTCGTGCGGCTGGTGGCGTTGCTCGTATGGCTGATCCTACAATTGTAGAAGAGGTTATGAAGGTCGTTTCAATTCCAGTAATGGCGAAAGCGCGTATCGGACATATCGTTGAAGCAAGAGTGCTTGAGTCAATGGGCGTTGACTATATTGACGAAAGTGAAGTACTAACGCCGGCGGACGAAGTTTTCCATATTAGCAAACATGAATTTACAGTACCATTTGTATGCGGTGCTAAAGATCTTGGTGAAGCACTTCGTCGTATTCAAGAAGGCGCGGCAATGCTTCGTACGAAAGGTGAGCCAGGAACAGGTAATATCGTTGAAGCTGTTCGTCATCTTCGTCTAATTAATGGACAAATTCGCAAAGTTCAAAACCTATCTAAGGACGAGCTATATAATGAAGCGAAAGTGTTGGGTGTTCCATATGACTTGCTTCTTGGCGTACATGAAACAGGTAAGCTTCCAGTTGTTAACTTTGCAGCTGGTGGCGTAGCTACTCCATCGGATGCTGCGTTAATGATGGAGCTTGGTGCGGATGGCGTGTTCGTGGGATCTGGTATATTCAAATCCGATAGCCCAGAAAAATTCGCACGTGCAATCGTCGAGGCAACAACGCATTATCAAGATTATAAGCTTATCGCAGAGGTATCCAAAAATCTTGGTACTCCGATGAAAGGCATCGAAATTTCTAAGCTGAATGCTGCAGAACGTATGCAGGATCGCGGAATTTAATACAAGATCATATAGATAAACCCTAAGAGCCGAGCTATCCAGTGATCTGGGTAGGTCGGCCTTTGCGAAAATGGGGAGGTATTGGATATGAAGGTTGGAGTATTGGCACTGCAAGGCGCTGTTGCCGAGCATATACGAGGCCTGGAGGCTGTTGGAGCAGAAGCTGTAGCGGTAAAGCGTGTAGAGCAGTTGGAGCAATTGGACGGGCTTGTCATTCCTGGTGGGGAAAGTACGACGATCGGAAAGCTGATGCGTAAGTACGGCTTTATCGAAGCAATTTCACAATTCCACTCAGAAGGAAAACCTTTATTCGGAACTTGTGCGGGTTTAATCGTGCTAGCAGAACGTATCGATGGACAAGATGATGCACATTTGAAGCTGATGGATATGACCGTTGCTCGAAATGCTTTTGGCCGTCAACGTGAAAGCTTTGAAACGTCTTTGCCGGTTAAAGGGATCGATGAACCAATTACCGCAGTTTTTATTCGCGCACCGCTTATTAAATCAGTAGGTAAAGATGTCGACGTATTGTCAGAATATAATGGTGAAATTGTAACAGCACGTCAAGGCTCACTGCTAGCGTGCTCATTCCATCCAGAGCTGACAGAAGATGTTCGACTGCATGCATATTTTGTAGACATGGTAAAAGAGGCTAAAGCTTTACGTGCATAGCAATGAAGAATCGAGGGAATAACTGCGGTTCTAGCTAGAAAGGGGACAATCATGTTAGATGTCAAATTATTGCGCACGGATTTTGCGAAAGTAGAGGAAGCGCTCCGCAATCGACAAGCTTCGTTAGAGCTAGTTGCAGCATTTCCCGAGCTTGATCAAAAACGTCGTGAGCTTATTCAGATGACAGAGCAATTGAAAAATCGTCGTAATACGGTTTCGCAAGAGGTTGCAACGATTAAAAAAAGCGGCGGAAATGCTGATGCACTAATTATAGAAATGCGTGAAGTCGGTGACCGTATTAAGGAGCTTGATGATGAGCTTCGTGTGCTAGACACACAGGTTAATGATCTGCTTTTTGCTATTCCGAACATACCGCATCACACGGTGCCAGTTGGAAAGTCAGAAGAAGAGAATGTTGAGATACGCAGAATTGGCGAGCCAGCTAAGTTTGCATATGAGCCAAAGGCACACTATGATCTTGCGGCAGAACTTTCTATTCTTGACTTCGAGCGTGCAGCAAAAGTAACAGGTTCACGTTTCGTCTTCTACCGCGGTCTAGGGGCTCGTCTGGAGCGTGCATTAATGAGCTTTATGATGGACCTTCATAGTGACGAGCACGGCTATGAAGAGATCTTACCGCCTTATATCGTTAATCGAGATAGCTTGGTAGGGACAGGACAGCTTCCTAAGTTTGAAGAAGATTTGTTTAAAATCGCGGATACCGATTATTTCTTAATCCCGACAGCTGAAGTACCTGTAACGAATATTTTGAGAGATGAGATTCTAGATGCAGAAGCTCTTCCTGCTCGCTTCGTTGCGTTCAGTGCGTGCTTCCGTTCAGAAGCAGGTGCTGCAGGCCGTGATACTCGTGGCTTAATTCGTCAACATCAGTTCAACAAAGTTGAGCTTGTGAAAATTGTTAAGCCAGAGGAATCCTATGCAGAGCTTGAAAGCTTGACGGCTAACGCGGAGAAAGTATTACAACTACTTGAGCTTCCATACCGTGTTATAACGCTTTGTACAGGCGATATGGGCTTTGGATCGGCTAAAACGTATGATATTGAGGTTTGGCTTCCGAGCGCGGAAACATACCGTGAAATTTCTTCTTGTACTAACTTTGAAGACTTCCAAGCACGTCGTGCTGGAATTAAATATCGTCCAGAGCCTAAAAGCAAACCAGAGTTTGTTCATACACTCAACGGATCTGGACTTGCGCTCGGCCGTACCGTAGCAGCAATTCTTGAAAATTACCAGCAAGAAGATGGTTCTGTTATCATTCCAGCAGTGCTTCGTCCTTATATGGGCGGCGTTGAAGTGATCGCTCCAAAATAATTTTCAAAAAAAGTTGAAAAAGGGGTTGCAATCCCCTTTTCGACTATGGTATACTCTTTCTTGTCAGCAAAATAAAATACTTTCTGGAGAGATACCGAAGCGGTCATAACGGGGCGGTCTTGAAAACCGTTAGGGTGCAAGCCCACGGGGGTTCGAATCCCTCTCTCTCCGCCATTTATGAATGTTCACGCTCAAGCTTAGGCTTGAGCGTTTTTGATTATGATTAATCTAATTAGGATGTAATAAAAAAACGCCGTGCACTTATGCTCGGCGTTTTTATGTATTGTTACTTACTGTATGAAACGGAATATAAACGGGTAGCGATAATACTGTCCTTGATTGGACTTTACAGCTGCGATAATTGCAAAAACAATCCACACAACATAAACGATTGGAATTAAGATAATACCAATAACTAAAAACACAAGCAGCATTGCAATAAGTGAGTAAATCGTATACGTAATATTAAAATTAAGAGCTTCTTTTGCATTTTCGGCAACGATGTGAGATTGATCCTTTTTAAGCAGCCATATAACGAGCGGACCTATAAAACCACAGATAAAACCAAGTCCTGAAAATAATAATCCTGCCAATGATGATAGATGTGCAAGCATACTCCATGTTCTTTCATCTTGAGTATTCAATAGCAAAACCCTCCATCTTAAATAAAATACAAACAATAATCTCTATACTATATCGATAGCCTACATTAAATATACTATAAAATGGGCGTAATGCTACAATAAGTTGGAAAAGGTAAAGCAAAATATAATAACATGGTTAAGCTATCTCTTTCCGCATCAGTCAAATTCGACAAATGTTTGTCGAATGAAGGATAGGACTTATTAAGTATTGTAAATAATAGTGAATAAACTGTATAATTTGAGAGATAAACACTATTTTTGTCGTAAAATAACTTTTATTCGCAATTATGTATCGACAGTATCTAACACACATCAACATATAAACTCGCTATAATTAAACATAAGCGATACCCTAAATAGAGGAGAGTGAGTCGAAGCGAACTATGGAAAAAAAACTAATCGAACTTCAGTTGCAATCGCTTCGGGACAAGCTCTACGAGGTGGTAGAGGAAAAGGGAAGCTTTACTGATCCAGCAGTCCTTGCTATTAGCGAAGAAGCGGATCAGCTCATTGTTGCCTTACAGACGATGAAGAGACAATGTGAATGCATACATCATAAATCTTCAGAACGCTCTATATAATCTAACGGTTTATTTTTGCGCTTTAATCGAAGCTGCTTGAAAAAATTTGTTAACAACTGAGCGCAATCATCCTGTAGCACATATCCAGTGAGCTCCGTTTCATGATTGAATCGGGGCTCCTGCAATAAATTCATTAACGTCCCTGCACAGCCTGCCTTAGGGTCATCTGTACCGTATACAACACGCTTCACGCGTGACTGGATGATGGCACCTGCACACATAGGGCAAGGCTCTAGGGTTACATAAAGAGTACAATCTAACAATCGCCAAGCATCTAATGCTTTGCTAGCTTGTTGAATGGCCATGATTTCGGCATGAGCGATAGGATTATGCTGCGTCTCCCTTAGATTATGACCGCGACCGATAATGACACCTTCCTTGACGACAACAGCTCCTATAGGTACTTCTCCTAGACTCTCAGCCTTTCTTGCTTCTGCAATGGCTTCATTCATCCACAGCTCATCTTGATTGGAATACATAGGATTCTCCTTATCTACAGATTTTTATATTTATACATCGAACAAACATTCTTTTTGTTAACATACTGTGCACAACTTTGTGTATAACTTTTATTTATTCACAGTTTAGTCCACATATCATCCACGAAATTCACATTCAATTGTGGAACATGTTAGTAATTTGTTGATAAGTTAATTGATTAAGGGTGTGAGTCCGTGTCACTTAAGTATAAACTAAGTATAACTATAGCAGGATTGCTACTGCTTGTAATTGTAATGTTTCAGTTCCTATGGGAGTACAATCAACAGCAACGCAATACCGAACTGTTGAACCTAGCCTCACAGACGTTATCTGAACGCTTGTTCCATCAAATTATTGTACAAGCTCCGCAGGCTGATTACCAGCTATCGGAGCTGTTTCAGCTTATCCAGGCCGATAAGCCTTATTTAATTGAATTAGCGCTTATTGATCCGCAGACAGGAAGACAAGAGTTAGCTATTGGTGAAAAGGAGCAGATGAACGCAGCGCTTTTCCAGATGCAGTTATCGTATGACAATCAGCAAGCTTATCAGTTTCAGAAGATCAATGCACATAGCAAGTCGTATTACATTAGCGATTTCCGCATGCAATTAAACAATGGTCAACGTATTGTGTTGTTGTACGATAAGCAGGTGTATGACAGAATGTACAGTAATGACAATAATTTGTTTTATGCAGCTCTTATTTATTTAGTGTTTTTCGCGAGTATTGCCAGCTACTGGTTCGTTTCACGCATGCTAAGACCGTTAAAAGACATACTGTGGAAGGTGAATGAGGTTTCCTCTGTTCGCTTTCAACGGCCCATTCCAATCACAACAAAAGATGAGTTTGGGCTTTTAGCATTTAAAATTAATGCAATGAGTCAAAATTTAAGCATATATATGAATAAGCTCAGACATGCATTTGATGAGAACAGACGAATGCGTCTATATATGGAGTCCTTTATTAATCATTCCTCCGATGCTATTTACATTATGGATGGTGAAGGGCGAATTATTCAGGCCAATAAAGCGTTTGAGGAGTTGTTTGGCTTTACTGCATCTGAGACGATTGGCAACCGTTATCGTGTTGTTCCTGAGCATTTGATCCATGAGAAGGAAGAGCTGCTTCGACTTGTACAAAAAGGAGAAGTAATTAGACCGATTGAAACGTATCGCCAAACGAAGGACGGAGACAAAATTCCCGTCAGCATAACGATTAGTCCGATTCGTGATATTAACAATGAAATTACCGGATTTGCAAATATCTGTAGAGATATGCGACATCGTCATCGTATGGAGGAGCTTATGCGTCGCTCAGAGAAATTAAATACGGTTGGTCAGCTCGCGGCGGGGGTTGCGCATGAAATTCGCAATCCACTAACGACACTGCGCGGCTTCCTGCAGCTTCAAGTGCAAAGCCAAAAGCTTAATTTAGATCATGTTCGCGTTATGCTATCTGAGCTTGAACGAATCAACCTCATCGTCGGAGAGTTTTTGATATTATCGAAGCCGCAAGCTGTTAAATTTAAAGATCGAGATATTCGAGATATTTTAGCTGAAGTGAGTGCATTTATGAGCAGTGAAGCTCTTATGCACAACGTTGTTATTAAGGAAAATTACACGAGCGATGATTGCAATATCCCTTGTGAAGATAATCAGCTAAAGCAAGTATTTATTAATGTGTTGAAAAACGCAATCGAAGCAATGCCTAATGGTGGACAAGTACATATCGCAATCCAACGTTTAGCTAACCATGTCAGCGTTCAAGTGACAGATGAAGGAATAGGCATGGATGAAGAAACACTCAATCGGATCGGAGATCCATTTTTTACGGTTAAGGAAAACGGAACAGGGCTTGGCATTATGGTGAGTCAAAAAATTATACAGTCTCATCAAGGCTTAATGGAATTAAGCAGTCAGATTAATGTAGGGACGACAGTAAGAATTTTACTGCCACTTCCCGAGGAAAGTAATCAATATGCGGAGGCAAGCAATCTGTAAAAGGCCGTAGGAGGGTGTGTGAAGGACTTGAAAGCCGTTATCGTTGGTGCGACAGGTCTAGTAGGCAAAGATCTGGTCCGCTTGTTGCTGAATAGTAAGAAATATAGCAAAGTGACAGTTATTGCACGGAAACGATTAAGTGTTGTACATCCGCGATTAGAGCAGCAATTGATTACATTCGATGATTTTCTAGAATGCCCGGGTGAATGGTTCCAGGATGCGGATGTTTTCTGTGCACTCGGCACTACGATGAAAAAAGCAAAAACAAAAGAGAAGTTTAAGCAGGTAGATTATCAGTATGTCATTGAACTAGGCAAGCTGGCAGTAAAGTATGAGGCTAGAAAGCTTGTTGTGATATCAGCTATGGGTGCTAATGAAGATTCGATATTTTATTATAATAAAATCAAAGGAATGACAGAGCGTACGCTTCAAGAGCTTATGCTGCCGCAGTTAGTTATCATCCGTCCATCGCTCATTATTGGCGATCGCAATGAATTTCGATTCGGTGAAGCATTAGCAGCAAAGCTTAGTGGCTGGCTATCGTTTGTATTTAAAGGTAAAATGAGAAAATACAAACCTAATCAAGCAAAGGATATCGCGCAGGCGATGTTAAAGCTGGCGTTGCTCTGTACAGAGCAAGTTCGGATTGTAACCGCAGACGAGATCACTTCTTGGTCTAAGCGGAAGGTATATTAAGTCTATGAGGTGGCATCTTTGAGAATCAATAAATTTATTAGTGAGACAGGCTATTGCTCACGTAGAGAGGCTGACAAGCTAGTAGCCGATGGTCGAGTCACGATTAATGGAATAAAGGCTGAGCTTGGCAGTCAGGCGGAGCTAGGGGATGATGTGCGCATTAACGGTCGCCGTATTGGTGCTCAGAAAAAGCATGTTTATATCGCTTTACATAAACCGGTAGGCATCACTAGCACAACGGAGCAACACATTAAAGGTAATATTGTTGATTTTGTGAATCATCGAGAACGTATATTTCCAATAGGTCGGTTAGATAAAGACTCTGAAGGTCTTATTCTATTGACGAATGACGGAGATGTGGTCAATCCAATTCTTCGTTCAGAAGGTAGACACGAGAAGGAATATGTCGTTACAGTAGATAAGCCGCTTTCTCCGAGCTTTCTAAAAGGCATGTCGGAAGGCGTACATATATTAGGAAGTATGACGCTGCCGTGCAAGGTGAAGCGTGTAGGTGCAAGTACATTTCACATTATTTTGACGGAAGGTCGTAATCGCCAAATCCGTCGTATGTGTGAAGCGCTTGGCTATAAGGTACTGCGTTTGAAGCGGATTCGTATTATGAACATACTGCTTGGAGATCTTCAAAAAGGAAAGTGGAGAGATCTTACAGAAGATGAAAAACGAGTGTTGTTTGATGAAATACATTATCAACCAACATTATAATAAAAGGCGTATCACGACGCTTGTAAGCTGTCGGATACGCCTTTTCTCTATTCTTCATTAACGGAAATGCTTTGTTGCTTGTTCGGATCAAAATAATTATGAACGATAGAGATTTCAACACGACGGTTTTTTGCTCTACCTTCGCTCGTATCATTAGTTTCGACTGGATGATATTCCCCGTATCCAACAGGGCTGAATCGCTTAGGATCCAAGTTAGTGTTTTGCAGCATAATATCTAAAAACCGTACCGCACGCATAACGCTCAGATCCCAGTTTGATCTATAGGTGGAGTTACGAATCGGTGCATCATCCGTGTGACCAGCGATGACGACGTTAAAATCCGGATAATTTTCAAGCATTTTAGCAATGCTGCCAGCCAGTTCACGTCCATCTTCCTTGACCGAAGCTTCTGCCGAATCGAATAATGCATTGTCACGAATTGTAATCAGAAGCTGAGACATATTCAGCGATGTATCTAAGCTTGTCGTAAGACCGTTTTCAGCGATATACTCGTCAATTTCCTGCTTGAGGGTGTTCAATTCGCTTTCACTCTGCTCAAGAAGCTGTTCGATCTCTTCCTCCGATAACGGTTCTTCATCCGTCATGCCTTCTTTGTCGGAATCCTCGTTACCGCCTTTTTCAGCGTCCGTGCTTGGTCCGCGCTCAACAATAGTTGGCATATCCATCACACCTTGTCCACTACTGAAAGCAACGCTGAATGCTTGAGAAAGCTCTTGGAACTTTTTCACGTCTACTTGGTTCATAGAATATAGAACGATGAACAGGGCAAGCAGCAACGTTAAGATGTCGGCATAAGGGACTAGCCAAGATTCGTCTACGTGTTCTTCGTGTTCCTCGTGTCTACGCTTTTTGCTCAACGTCTCCTTCCTCCTTCGCTTTCATTGCTTGACGTTCTGTCGGTGTTAAGAATACAGACAGCTTTTGTTCAATCGCGATTGTAGATACACCAGATTGAATAGACAACAATCCTTCTAGCATCATGAGACGAATTTGAATTTCTGCTTTAGAAAGACGTTTTAATTTGTTAGCCATCGGATGCCATAATACATAACCAGTAAAAATACCGAGTAATGTAGCCATAAAAGCAGCTGAAATCGCATGTGCAAGTGAATCCATATCACTCATATCTGCAAGTGCAGCGATTAGACCGATTACAGCACCTAGTACCCCAAGTGTTGGAGCGTATGTACCGGCTTGAGTAAAGATTAATGCACCGGCTTTATGACGGTCTTCTGTAGCGGATATATCTTCAAGCAATACATCTCGCACAAGATCTTGATCATTACCGTCAATAATCATTCGCATGCCGTTCTTTAAAAATGAGTCTTCAATATCGTCGACTCTAGCTTCAAGTGCAAGCAAGCCTTCGCGACGTGTAATTCCAGCCCATTCTACAAATTGTTTTATCAAATCCTCACGTTGTACAAGTTGGCGCTCTGTGAATAGAATTTTGAATAGTGTGCCGACCTTTTTAAGCTCTCCTAATGGGAAAGCGATCGTTACGGCAGCAATTGTACCTACGATAATAATCATGAATGCTGCTGGATTAAGGAAGGCGCTTAAGCTTGCACCTTTTAGTACCATACCGACAAGTACGGCAAGAAAACCTAAAATTAGACCAATAATTGTTGAATTCTTCATTATACACCTCGATTAATCCATTTTCGACATAGAACTACTTCTTCTATTATCGTCAAATAGGCATTCCGACATTAGAGCAAAATTGTAACGATCTTTAGAAGAATTAGAATTGTATTAAATAGAGGAGATGTATAGCTTAGATATTCATTGGAACATACTTGGTATAACGACATTTTACTTGGTTTGTGGCATAATAGTTAGGAACGCTTACAATAGGAGGATGGGTTATGGGGGTGCGCCACGCGCGTGAATATAGTGAGATTTTACAAGAGCTAACAGAGGCGATTGGAAGTATTGAGGATAGCTATCTGTTTTTCGAGATGGATGTGGAAGATTGGAAGGAATTGCAGGACGAAGAGAAGCATGAGGTGCTAGAAGCGTTAGCAGATGATGTTTTCTATGGATTAGGCGAGCATCCTGAGATCGCAGTTGGAAGCGGGCAAGTGATATATAGTCCGAAGCTGCACCATATCGTAGTGAAGACTGACGATCAAGTATATCGTACTGTTCGATTAATATAACATCATGGGCATGCGGAGATTACCTGTATGCTTCGCTTAAAGGAGTTTTGAAGTGAGAAAAATTTTATGGTTGGGCTGCCTATCTTATCTTGTCATCGGGATTGCTCACATCATCGGCGGCTCGATCCTTGAGCAGCTTGTGACGCATTATGAGATTTCCTATGCTGACGGTGGCCAATGGATAATGAATCAATTTCTTGGATTTTTGGTTGGAGTATTGTTAGGACCATCATTATCAACAAGACTCGGCAAAAGAATTACAATCGTTATTGCTTTTAGCTCGTTGACATTGGCAGAAGCCATTTACAGCCTATTGCCTCCATGGGAGATGATGCTAATTATTGCGCCATTGGCGGGTTTTGGCTTTGGTATGATCGAATCTGTCATTGGGGCACTTATTATTGATTTATTTAAAGATCAAACTGCAACAGCAATGAGTAAAATCGAAACATTTTTTGGATTAGGTGCATTATTTATTCCTTTAACAGCAGCTGTACTTATTCGATATCATATATGGGAATGGTCATTCCCGATTCTAACCGCAATAAGCGGTCTAACATTGTTGCTTTGGCTATGTCTATCGTTCGGTAAGGATCTAGATTCGAAGATCTCGCAGCCTTCGAAGCAGGAGCGCACCGCTGTATTACATAAACCGAAGTATCAACAGCGAGCTCTGCCTTTTTTAGTGCTAGCGATGATATTTTTCTTTCTTTATGTTGGGGTAGAAATGAGCGTGTCTAATTACTTGCCATCCATTATGATTGAGCGAAGTGGGCTATCAGAGTCGAGTGCAGCAAGCATGCTGAGCTTGTTCTGGGCATTCATGGTGGTAGGGCGCATGGTCTGCGGTGTGCTTGCAGATCGTTACGGCTACATGAGATATTTAATAGTATCTATGGTCATTGCCGTTCTAGCCTTTATTGGCATGGTGTTCATAACACAAGAATGGGCGCAGTTCGCAATGATTGCAATTAGTGGCTTAGGTTTCTCAGGTGTATTCGGAATTGGTCTAGTGTATGTGAATGCATGTCTGCAAGGAATGACAGACCGTACGACGAGCTTACTTGTTGCTTGCGGAGGATTAGGGGGCGCATTGTTCCCTAAGCTGACAGGATGGTCGATGGACCACTATAATGCTGCGACTACGATAAACATTGTAGCGGGATTAGTAGCGATTATGCTAACGTTTATGATCGTCATGATGGCCTTTGGACGCAATCGCAACTTACAAGAAGTTTTACCTGCTTCTCATAAATAAATATTAGGATTTCTGCAACAAAGGAACGACGCTTCTCGTCTATAAGGGTGTTCAAAGATTTTGACTAAGCTGAAACTTTGAATGGACACCTGTAACGAGTGATCGTTCCTTTTTGTTTGCAATCAGAATGAAGTTCTCGTACAGGCAGTCATATTGGCACAGCTTGTGCATATAGTAATAGTAAAGCAACCAATTGAACGGAAAATAAAAAGAGACACGACCCTCTCTTGTGGAGAACGATCCTATCTCTTCGTTACATTATTTACTTGCTTCTTCTACATACTTATCGTACTTTTCATCTGAAAGTACTCGTCTTGCCGTTACATAACGTGGCTTGTAATAAGAAGAGTCTAGAGAGTCGACTGTAACGCCTTTGCTTGTAGAAGCGTGAGCGAATTTACCGTCACCAACATAGATTCCTACGTGAGTAATACCGCCGTTGTTCGAGCCGCTTGTATCAAAGAATACAAGGTCGCCATTTTTTAGATCTTCTTTAGCAACTTTTGTTCCTTCAGCTGCTTGATCTGCAGAACGACGAGGAAGCTCAACATCCATTTTATCGAATATGTATCGAACAAATCCAGAACAATCAAATCCGCTAGTAGAATTACCACCGTATTTGTACTTTGTTCCTTTTACGTCCTCAATATTAGTAAGCATTGAAGACGAGCTAGCAGAGACGCTTCCTGCTGAGAACGCTAACAGTAGAGTGAGCGCTAATACCATCATGCTAAGCTTTTTCACAATTTAAGTCTCCTTCCAGATATGCCGACGAGGTTAGCTGACGGGTTCGGTTGAAGGTTCCCTATGAAACTACCGTCATGATCTCTCACAACGCAGTTCAATTCACCCCAAATGGATCCCCCGTTTCTTATGATTTCTCACAAGAATTTGGCGACAGGCTTACTTGTTACAAGCTTAATAATAAACTGAAAATTAAATTCTGTGTAAAATGTGAGAAGATTCTAATCGTTTTCATTATTCTCTAATAATTGATAGGATTGCAAAAGAAAGATAATCAACCAACATAAACTGTGCTATCGTACGATGCACAGATGATTTGGCGTGCAAAATGGGTGTATTTTCATGAAAAGTTGTGTATCATAGAGGGATAAATATTCGTTTACGTGAAAGGTTGGTATAGATGGAAAACACTAATGAAACGAAGTCGGCTGCTTCTAATTTTATTAAAAATATAGTGATAGAGGATTTACGGGAAGGAAAAGTGAATGAAGTGGTCACTCGCTTTCCACCAGAGCCGAATGGTTATCTTCATATTGGTCATGCCAAATCCATCTGCCTAAACTTTGAGCTAGCAGATGAGTTTAAAGGAAAAACGAATCTTCGCTTTGACGATACGAATCCGGTAAAAGAGGATACAGAATATGTAGATTCAATTAAAGCGGATGTCGAGTGGCTTGGCTTTCATTGGGATTCTCTTTTTTATGCCTCTGACTATTTTGAGGAAATGTACAACCGCGCAGTGCTTTTAATTAAAAAAGGCAAAGCCTATGTGTGCGATCTTTCTGCTGAGGAGATGCGCACGACTCGTGGTACATTAACAGAGCCAGGACAAAACAGTCCATATCGCGACCGTCCTGTAGAAGAAAGTCTTGATCTGTTCGCGCGTATGCGTGCTGGAGAATTCAAAGACGGAGAACGTGTACTTCGTGCGAAAATTGATATGGCCTCATCTAATATAACGATGCGTGATCCTGTGCTGTACCGCATCGCTCATGCACATCATCATCGTACTGGTGATGCATGGTGTATTTATCCGATGTATGATTTTGCTCATCCACTTGGCGACGCGATTGAAGGCATTACGCACTCGATCTGTACGCTAGAATTTGAAGATCATCGCCCGCTATATGACTGGGTCATTGCCGAATGTGAGATGGAAGCTCAGCCGCATCAATATGAGTTTGCGCGACTTAACATTACGAATACGGTTATGAGTAAGCGTTATTTGAAATCACTCGTTGATGAGGGCGTAGTGGAGGGCTGGGACGATCCTCGTATGCCGACGATTAGCGGAATGCGTCGCAAAGGCTATACAGCGGAAGCGATACGCAACTTCTGTCGTGAGATCGGTGTAGCTAAAGCAAACAGTGTTATCGAGGAAAGCTATCTGGAATACTTCATCCGTGAGGATCTGAAGCTAAAAGCTCCACGTACGATGGCAGTGCTTGATCCAATTAAAGTTGTAATAACGAACTATCCAGAAGGACAAGTTGAATGGCTGGATGCGGAGATTAATGCAGAGAATCCGGAGATGGGTATTCGTCAAATTCCATTTTCTCGTGAGATATACATTGAGCGTGAAGACTTTATGGAGAATCCGCCGAATAAATACTTCCGCTTGTTCCCTGGCAATGAAGTGCGCTTAAAACACGCTTATTTCATTGTGTGTAATGAGGTCGTGAAAAATGAGCAAGGCGAAGTTATAGAGCTTCGTTGTACTTATGATCCAGAGACGAAGTCTGGCAGCGGATTTACGGGAAGAAAAGTAAAGGGTACGATTCATTGGGTAGAAGCATCGATGGCAGTTCCAGCGAAACTGCGCTTGTTCGAACCTTTAATTGAAGATGCTCCAGAATTGAAGGATGTGCCATTCCTAGAGCGGATTAACCCTAACTCTATGCGCGTTGTGAATGGATATATTGAACCTAATATGAAGGATGCTCAATCAGGAGATAAGTTTCAATTTTTCCGCCATGGCTATTTCAGTGTCGATCCTGTAAAAGGTGAAGACGATCAGCTTGTGTTTAACCGAGTCGTTTCTTTGAAAAGCTCATTTGATCCGAAGAAAGCATGATAAGTTTGAGGAGTGAAGCAGTCGTGAGTAAATATTGGAGTCCCCTTACTGCTTCGCTAGAGCCCTATGTGCCTGGCGAGCAGCCTAAGGATAAAAAATATATTAAGCTGAACACAAACGAAAACCCATATCCTCCCTCACCACTTGCGATTACAGCAATGACGGAAGCGATTAATGGGGACTTGCGATTGTATCCTGATCCTAATTGTGATGTGCTTGTCCAGACACTCGCTAAGCAGGCGGGCTTATCCCCAAAGCAGGTTTTTGTAGGGAATGGATCAGATGAGATTCTGGCATTTGCGTTTGCTTCGTTTTTCGATCCAAGCAAGCCTGTGCTGTTCCCTGATGTTACGTACAGCTTCTATAAGGTGTATGCTAAGTTTTATAGCATTACACCAAAGCTTATACCGCTCGACGAGCAATTTAACATCGATATAGAGCAGTATGTAGGTGATCATGGTGGGATCATTATCCCGAATCCGAATGCTCCTACTGCAATGCCGCTATCGTTAAAGGATATAAAGCGACTAGTAGAGAATAACGCTGATCAAGTTGTTATCATTGATGAGGCCTATGTTGATTTTGGTGCTGAATCAGCTGTAACACTTGTAGATACTTATTCGAACTTGCTAGTGATTCAGACATTGTCTAAGTCGCGCTCGCTAGCGGGATTGCGCGTTGGATTTGCTTACGGTTCCGAAGAGTTAATCGAAGGCCTTAACCGCACGAAGAACTCATTCAATTCTTATACCATTGATCGCGTAGCGCTAGCTGGTGCAGTTGCGGCGATAGAAGATCAAGCATATTTCCAAGCAATGACGGAAAAGGTTGTAGCTACACGCGAGCGCGTTGCACAAGCATTGCAATCGCTTGGCTTTATTGTTACGCCGTCTAAAGCAAACTTCTTATTTATTTCGCATCCTACATTTGCTGCGAAGCAGTTATTCGAACAGCTGCGAGAGCAAGGGGTGCTAGTACGTTACTTTGCATCCCCGCGTATTGATAACTATCTGCGCGTTAGCATTGGTACGAATGAGGAAATGGATGTGTTTCTCTCATTAATAAAACAGCTTACTCATTAACGAGTGTTAATGGCAGGCTTACAGTATAATATTTGACACGATCTCTTGTGGCCATAAGCTGCAGGGGATCGTTTTGCATTGAAGTCAGCGATGTATATTTAACCTGCATATGATGAATGTTAATGGGTAACAGTGGGATGTTATTGACAACAAGAACTGTAACGTTTATTATTACAGTATAAAGCAGGGAGGCCCACTAAAAGTGAATAGTGAATTTACAATTGCAGTGCATAGTTTAGTTTATTTGGCGAACTTACCTGATAAGATGGCCAGTAGCGAAATGATTGCTGAAAACGTAGGCACTCATTCGGCACGAATCCGAAAAGTGATGAGTGGTATGCGACGCAGTGGCTTCGTTAATACTAGAGAGGGCTCTGGTGGCGGCTACCGATTAACAATCGATCCAGACACTGTGACACTTGCCGATGTATATCGTGTGATGGCGCAAGGATCACTTATACCAAGCTGGTGTTCGGGAAATCCTGAAATAGATTGTGCGGTAGGCTCTAACATGAATACTGTCATGTACGGTATCTTCTGTACTGCTGAGAAAAAACTGGAGGAGCATTTTAGCCATATTACGATCAGTGACGTGCTAACGCAAATCCATGAATGCTAGACGCCTGTCGGTGTGTAGGGTTACGCCCTTAATCATATTACATTAGTTATTAGAGAGGATGATTGTAATGGCAATCGTATTAACGAAAGATAACTTTAATCAATCGATTGAGAACGGTGTTTCTCTTGTAGATTTCTGGGCTCCATGGTGTGGTCCTTGTAAAATGCAACTTCCAATCGTTGAGGAGCTTTCTACTGAACTTGAAGGTCAAGCGACAATTGGTAAAATAAACGTTGATGAGCAGCCAGAACTTGCGGCACAATTTGGAGTAATGAGTATTCCAACGCTTATCTTGTTCAAAGACGGTCAACCTGTTGATAAAATGGTAGGTCTTCAAAGCAAGGATGCTCTTAAAGCGAAAATCTCTAACGTTTAATTCATTAACTGCGTGTTCAAATAAGCTGTCTTTGCAGTGTGCATATGCCATTGCGGGGACAGCTTTAATTATGCTTACCGTTTGCTGCAATACCTCTTTCTTTGTCTCTTCAGCTAGGGTATAATGACGAAAGTTATGTACAAGCGGTTATCATGAAAAGTAAAGCAGATGCTTTCGTAGTACTTTTCATGTACGAAGAAGTGAATCAAGCAGTTACCATGAAAAGTAAAGTGAATGCTTTCGCAGTACTTTTCATGTACAAGGGAGCATAATAAGCAAGTTACCATGAAAAGTAAAAGCAGATGCTTTCGTAGTACTTTTCATGTACGAAGAAGTGAATCAAGCAGTTATCATGAAAAGTTTTAGGAGTTGAAATGAATGGGTCTTTCATGTGGTGTCGTTGGGTTGCCGAACGTGGGTAAGTCAACGTTATTTAATGCGATTACGCAAGCGGGTGCAGAATCGGCAAACTATCCATTTTGTACTATCGATCCTAACGTAGGTGTTGTTGAAGTACCTGACAAGCGTTTGGATAAATTAGTGGAATTGGTGAAGCCGAATAACATTGTTCCTACTGCTTTTGAATTTGTAGATATTGCAGGACTTGTAGCAGGTGCGAGCAAGGGTGAAGGTTTAGGTAATAAGTTTTTAGCGCATATCCGTGAAGTGGATGCGATCGTTCATGTCGTTCGTTGCTTTCAGGATGAGAACATTACGCATGTATCGGGTAAGGTAGATCCGCTTAGTGACATTCAGACGATTAACCTAGAGCTGATTCTAGCAGATATCGATTCTGTTGATCGCCGCATCGAGCGTTCGCGTAAAAACTTGAAAAGCGGTGAAAAAAAGGTTGCTCAAGAGGTAGAGGTGCTAGAGAAGGTTAAAGAAGCACTATATAATGACAAGCCAGCACGCAGCATAGAGCTGACGGACGATGAGCTTGCGCTTATTAAAGAGCTGCATCTACTTACATTAAAGCCTGTGCTTTATGCTGCTAATGTTAGTGAAGATGACGTCGCTAACCCTGAGGACAACGAGTATGTGAAAATTGTCCGTGAGTTCGCCGCAAGTGAAGGTGCGGAGGTTGTTCCAATCAGTGCGAAGGTTGAATCCGAAATCGCTGAGCTTGAAGGCGAAGATAAGGATATGTTTCTTGAGGAGCTAGGTCTTGATGAATCTGGTCTAAATCGTTTGATTCGTGGAGCGTATAAGCTGCTTGGCTTGTTTACGTATTTTACAGCTGGTGTGCAAGAGGTGCGCGCTTGGACCATTCGTAAAGGAATGAAAGCTCCGCAGGCAGCAGGCGTAATCCACACTGACTTTGAACGTGGATTTATTCGTGCAGAGGTTGTATCATACGATGATCTTGCAGCAGCGGGATCAATGGCTGTTGTTCGTGAGCGTGGGCAACTGCGTCTTGAAGGAAAGGAATATGTCGTGAAAGATGGCGACGTTATGCATTTCCGATTTAATGTATAAACAATAATGTATATGTGCTTCGAAATCCAACTGTGGATCATCGGAGCACTTTTTTTGTACAGATGTGTATAATATAATGAAAAATAAACTAAACTGTGGATATCTTTATAGTTTGATGTGAATATTTCCCCAGTTCTTGTGGACGAAATTGTGTATAGTGTGAATAACCTGTTGATAAGTGTGTGAAAATTAACTTCCAAAAAGCTATGATTCTATGCTGGCACTGGATATGTTATAATAACAATTATTTTATTTTGAGGAAATGACAGAGGTGAATAACGTGTTAGATCGTTTACAGGCATTAGCTGATCGGTATGAAAAGTTAAGCGAATTGCTGTGTGATCCAGATGTAGCTAGTGATCCAAAGCGATTACGTGAGCTATCGAAGGAGCAATCGGATCTTCAAGCTGCTTATGATGCCTATACTGAATATAAGCAGGTAAGTGAGCAACTTGACGACGCTAAGGAAATGCTTGCTGAAAAGCTCGATGATGATATGCGCGAGATGGTCAAGATGGAAGTCGATGAGCTATCTGAGCGTAAAGAGGAGCTGGAGGAGAAGGTACGCATATTGCTTCTTCCGAAAGATCCGAACGATGATAAAAACGTCATCGTGGAAATTCGTGGCGCTGCAGGCGGAGATGAAGCAGCTTTGTTTGCATATGAGCTGTATCGCATGTATTCGAAGTACGCAGATGCTCAAGGCTGGAAAACAGAGCTGATGGAATTTACTGAAAATGACTTGGGCGGATTCAAGGAAGTTATCTTTATGATTAATGGTAAGGGCGCGTATAGCAAGATGAAATTCGAAAGTGGCGCGCATCGCGTACAGCGTATTCCTGTTACGGAATCCGGCGGACGCATTCATACTTCTACTTCTACCGTTGCAGTAATGCCTGAGGTTGAAGATGTTGAAGTTGAAATTCTTGATAAAGATATTCGTATTGATACATTCTGTTCAAGTGGTGCGGGTGGACAGTCCGTTAATACAACGAAATCCGCTGTCCGTGTACTGCATGTGCCTACTGGAATTATGGCTACATGTCAGGATGGTAAATCGCAAAACGATAATAAAGCGAAGGCGCTACAGGTGCTTCGTGCCCGTATCTTTGATATTCGTCGTCAAGAAGAGGAAGCAAAATACGCAGGTGAGCGTAAAAGTAAGGTTGGTACAGGTGATCGTAGTGAGCGAATTCGTACGTATAACTTCCCGCAGAGCCGTGTAACAGACCATCGTATTGGTCTAACGCTTCATAAGCTTGATTCTGTAATGAACGGTGATATCGATGATATCGTTAATCAGCTGACAGTAGCAGAACAAGCAGAATTGCTTGAAAATGAATCGATGGGTGTATAATAAAGTAACGCGTAAGCGCGAGCCAAAGGCAGCTTGTTGTAAAACTGCTGAAGGGCTTGCGCTTTTCTCTTAGTAACGAATTCAAAGAAAGGGGAGTAATGATGGCACAGCATTACCCAAATCTCGAGGAGTGCAGATCTGAAGGTCATACGATCTATGAGAAGCTTCAGCTCGCAACTGCTTATCTACGCGTGCAAGGGGTAGAAGAAGCTAAGGAAAACTCAGAGCTGATGCTGCTCTATGTTTTAAAGCTTGACCGGGCACAGCTATTGCTTCACTGGCTAGAGCCATTCCCATCTGAGATGTTACCGACATGGGGCCAATGTTTAGAGCGAAAAGGAAACGGTGAGCCGATTCAATATATTATAGGAGAGGCGTGGTTTTATGGGCGACGCTTTATTGTTTCATCTGCTGTGCTTATTCCCAGACCAGAGACGGAGCTGCTCGTAGAAGCTGTATTGAAACATGCTTCAATATCGGATAGTAAGGGATTAACTGTGCTGGATGTTGGAACAGGCAGTGGTGCGATTGCAGTGACGATGCAGTCTGAACGACCACATTGGCAAGTCATAGCCTCTGATCTATCTCCTGAAGCATTAGCACAAGCAAAGGAAAACGCGGAGCAGTATGAGGTAGCAGATAAGATGGCTTGGGTTGAGGGGGATTTGCTCCAGCCATTTATTACAGCTGATGGATTAAAGCATAATGGAAAAATGATCGATGTACTTATCTCGAACCCTCCTTATATTCCTCAAGCTGATATGAAGGACTTGCAGCGAGAGGTAAAGGATTATGAGCCTCACCTAGCACTAGTAGGGGGCGAGGAAGGTCTAGATCCATATCGAGCGATGCTTGAAGTGCTAGCACAACTTCCTAATAAGCCAAAAGTTGTTGCATTCGAGCTAGGCATTCATCAACCAGCGATTGTAGCGGATATGCTTCGATCACTGCAAGCATGGGACGAGATATCAATCATAACAGACTACGCCGGCATAGATCGCCATGTAGTGGCAATACGTAAGTGATTAATATTTCACTTCATACTCGTTGCTAGTTCGGCTACAATGCATTACTTCGAAGCTGAATCTTTGTAACTTCGTCATCAAAGTCTTATTTTTTGATTTCCTATTCAAATAAGAGTTAAAAAGTTCAGCTTTCAGGACCGAGAAGATGACAGATTCTTGAAAGCGAGGAGCGCAGCGTACGCAATTGGTACGTGAGCACCACAGCGCATTAAGAGCATGGCATATTCGACGTAGAGTAAGCTGCAACGCGATACATCGTCATCAAAGTTGAATCTTTTTAACTTCAATTTAAATAAAGGTTGAAAAAGTAGGGCTTTCAGGACCAAGAAAATGACCCGATACTAGAAATCGAGGAGCGCAGCGTAGGTATTGACTACGTGAGCACCGCAGATTTCGGTAGCGCGTCATATTCGCTGCCGAGTAATCAACAACGCGATACATCGTCATCAAAGTCCTGCTTTTTCAATTTCCACTAGATTGATAGGTTTATAGTTTGGATAATCTGGGCAAGATAAGTGTAGAGACGTTCCGGGACGCAAGCGGTACATTTTAGCGGATGTACGAAAGGGGCTTGTGTAGAATGACGCATTTATCTTCTTTTTCTTATCGTAAAGTTTATGGGTATGTTGCACTTATTTTAATGGTTTTAGTTATGAGTTGGGAGTTTCAAAAGGTAGATGCTGCGCTTCATACGAATGCAATTCCTGAGGAAGCAATTCGTCTGCGTATTTTAGCTAATTCTGATTCAGCTTCTGATCAATTTATTAAAGCTAAAGTTCGTGACGCTGTCGTAGAAGTGATGAATGACTGGGTTAGTGAGCCGATGTCGATTGAAGAAGCGCGTGAATTGCTTGTAAGCCGCGAAGAGCAGCTACAGCAAGTCGTTGCTAATACATTGACTAGTTATGGTTATAATTATGGATTTGAAACAACGAGTGGACAAGTTGAGTTTCCAACAAAAATGTATGGTCAGCTAGTATATCCTGCTGGTGATTATGAAGCACTGCTCATTACACTTGGTGAAGGTGAAGGTCGTAACTGGTGGTGTGTGCTGTTTCCTCCGCTATGCTTTACTGATGCAGTAGTGGGTGAGGCTTCGGGTGTAACTACGGTATCAGCTTCTGAGGAAGCTGAAGTTCAAGAGGAACAAGGGGAAGCAGCAGATCAGACTTCTGAAGTCGAAGTGAAGTTTTTTATTGTAGAGTTACTAGAGGATATTGGTAGTTGGTTCGGCTCTTTGTTTGCTTAATTGGCAACTGAATACAAACGCGAGCATGCCAGCCCTCTTTTAACTGTGCTATAATAGCGTGGCAAACGATGAAGAGGGATGGATTGAAGTGAAGGTTCATACAACGGTATGGAAGATCGATCAATTAAGCTCGGATTGGCAAGCGAAGCTGGCTCAGCCAGCAGCACTGCTCTCGTCCGGGGAGCAAATCGCCTTTCCTACAGAAACAGTATATGGTCTTGGTGCGGATGCACGAAGTGAAAACGCAGTTAAAGGGATATTTTCCGCAAAGGGAAGACCTTCGGATAATCCACTTATTGTACATATTTATGATCGCAGTCAGGTTAACGAACTGGTTAGTTATACGAATGAGCTTGCTGAACGATTAATGGACGAGTTTTGGCCGGGGCCTTTGACTTTAATTCTTCCTGTGAAGCAGGGAGTGTTGTCTCAGCATGTAACGGCTGGTCTCAATACAGTAGGACTGCGAATGCCCAATCATCCGATTGCACTTGAGCTAATGCGGCAAGCCGCAGTGCCTATTGCTGCACCGAGTGCTAACACATCGGGTAGACCAAGCCCTACATTAGCGTCTCATGTATATGATGATTTACAAGGAAAGATCGTCGGTATTGTAGATGGTGGTGCTACTGGAGTAGGACTTGAATCAACAGTAGTAGAAGTAGTGAATGATCATATTCATGTGCTTCGTCCAGGTGGTGTAACGCTCGAACAGCTACAGGCATGTTGTCCGAAAGCAATCGTGACGCTGGAGACTGAGCTTGAAAGCAAACAGGCACCGCGTTCGCCAGGGATGAAATATACACACTACGCACCGCATGGTCAGCTCGTTGTTGTAAAGGGTGATGCAGCGCAAGTTGCACAGTATATCGGTCAGCAAATCCTGCAAAGTAGCACTTCGGAAAGATGTGGAGTGTTATGCTTTGAAGAGCATGTGCACATGTACGAGAAAGCAGGTCTTGTGATCAGCTTAGGAAGTATGAACAATCTGGAGCAGGCAGCTTCACGACTATACGATGCGTTACGGACATTCGATGAGCATCGTATTACGAATATATGGTCGGAAGCAAGCACGACAGAAGGAATAGGCGTAGCATTTATGAATCGACTACTGAAGGCCTCTGGCTATTCAGTTATTAACGTTTAATGTAGATGTTTAAACAATAAATAGTCAACATTCTCCTTTTACCCGCATATGCTTGTACGAGTATATCGGACAAGGAGATTGGGGATATGGATATCAAAGTATGGCTAGGGCAGCTGATGACGATTGCAATGATAGCACTCGCACTTGGCTTTGATGCATTTTCACTTGGCATAGGTATTGGGTTAAAAGGAATACGCTATATGCATATATTGAAGCTAAGTGTTGTCATTGGCTTGTTTCATATCCTGATGCCTATTGGCGGTATGCTGATGGGAAAGATGATGAGCGTTGTTCTAGGAGAATGGGCGACAGTAGCAGCAGGCGTCTTATTGATTGTACTTGGGCTGCATATGATTATTCATTCGTTGAAGGAAGAAGAGACGCAGCTTTTTGATCACCGAACGTTATGGGGATTACTATTGTTGGCGTTTAGCGTAAGTGTAGATTCCTTCTCTGTAGGCATAACGCTAGGAATGTTTCGACTGCCGATCTGGCTCACCGTGTTGCTGTTTGGATGCTTCGGTGCACTAATGGCTATGCTAGGCTTGACCGTAGGGAAGCGGGTCAGTCATTCTCTTGGAGATTACGGTGAAACATTAGGTGGTGTCATTTTGGTCGTGTTCGGCATTTACTTTATTGTATAATAGGGACGTAAAGGAGTTGGCGATGATGAAGCGAATCTTGTTCTTGTGTACCGGCAATACGTGTCGATCTCCAATGGCCGAAGCGTTTCTTAAAGATTTGGCTCAAGAGAAAGGGATAGCGGTAGCTGTACGCTCTGCTGGAATCTCAACGATCGATGGCCTGCCCATATCAGCAAATTCTGTCCATGCATTAAAGCAGCATGGAATTCAGCATCAAGGAAATTCCACAACGTTGAATGAAGAAGTGCTACAATGGGCAGATCTCATATTAACGATGACCTCTGGTCATAAACGTGAAGTAATCCGTCGTTATCCAGATGTGATGGATGATATTTTCACATTAAAAGAATATGCTTACGTGGATGATCAGCTTCAAGCTCAGCTAAAGGAACTTGAAGTACTCTATTCTGAATTGCAAATGCAGCAGGCGTTAGGACAGCCCCTTGATGAAAGGAAGCGTCAACGTGCAATCGAGCTGGAGCAAAGCATACCTAACTTTGATATCGTTGATCCGTTCGGTGGATCTCAATCCGTTTACGATGCATGTGCTAAAGAGCTAGAGTCAGCAATAATAAAGGTAGTGGATAGGCTTAATCAGTTAAAGTAGTATGGGTTAAGCAATGACATATGTGAGTGAGAAGGTTAGCTGCATATTTTCAAAGTAAGTGATTGATATTTCAATTCAGATCGGCTATTATGAATATAACATAACGGTATTCGATGTAACTGGCGACGTTAGTGGGTAACCACGATGGAGCATCGAAGTATACGGCCGGTCGCCTGGGCAAAGAGCAGCGTGCTGATTCAGCATGTCTTGCTCTTTTTTTCATTTTTTTCAAAAAAGCGTTATACTACTAGTGTATGTCCGAATAAGCGTTCAGTAATTCTTCGTGATCAAAGTAGAACTTTTTGAACAACCTCTACTACTTGTAAGTATAACTTAACTACATCTTGTTACTTATCCACAGAACGAAAGGGTGTCTTACCTTGAAAATTGCAATTAGTGCTGATCATGGCGGCTTTCGCTTGAAAAATGAAATCGTACCGTTTATCGAGTCATTAGGTCATGAAATTGTTGATTTCGGATGTGACTGTAATACTTCAGTAGACTATCCAGACTATGCTCTGCCTGTATGTGATCTTGTTGCAGAAGGTAAAGCAGATCGCGGGATTTTGATCTGCGGTACAGGGATTGGGATGTCAATTGCAGCCAACAAGCATGCAGGCATTCGCTGCGCACTCGTTTCTGATACATTTTCTGCTCAGGCAACACGTGATCATAATGACACGAATGTACTGGCACTTGGCGAACGAGTACTTGGCCCTGGCCTTGCTCTTGATATCGTTAAAATTTGGCTTGAAACTCCGTTTTCTAGCGGTGAGCGTCATGTCAATCGCATCAGTAAAGTGATGGAGATTGAAAAGCGTTTTATAAAAGGAGAGTAAGCTGTATGTCCTATTCACTAGATACGATTATCGCTCAAGTAGCTACAGTAACAAGTGAATTAATGGAACGCTGTCAATGGAAAAAGCCTAAGCTGCTCATCGTTGGAGCAAGCACAAGCGAGACAGCAGGTGCACATATCGGCACGGCTGGTGCGGAGGATATTGCACAAGCCATCTATGCTGGCATCCAGCAAGCAGCAACCAAAGCTCTCTTTATACCTGTATTTCAATGCTGTGAGCATTTGAACCGTGCTATCGTTATTGAACAGGAGCTGGCTGAAAGCTTGGGGCTTACGATAGTACAGGCCCGACCTATTCCAAAAGCCGGCGGTTCGATGGCTGCCTACGCATACAACCAATTAAAGCAGCCTTGTCTTGTTGAAAGCATTGCCGCTGATGCGGGAATCGATATTGGAGATACCTTTATCGGAATGCACTTGAAGCAGGTCGTTGTACCGTTCCGTGCTTCCATTCAGTCGATTGGTTCAGCTCATGTTACGCTAGCTTATACACGCCCGAAGCTAATTGGTGGAGAGCGAGCAGTATATGAATAAAGTAAACTTATCTAGGGAGGAATTATAATGGAGCATTTACGTAAGCAAGACCCAAAATTGTTAGAAGCACTTGGCCTTGAGCTTCAACGTCAACGCGACAATATTGAATTGATCGCATCTGAGAACATCGTTAGCCCTGCAGTATTGGAAGCGATGGGATCCGTTCTGACGAACAAGTACGCGGAAGGCTATCCTAGCAAGCGTTACTACGGTGGCTGTGAGCATGTTGATATCGTTGAAGATATTGCTCGCGACCGTGCAAAAGAGCTGTTCGGTGCAGAACATGCGAACGTTCAGCCGCACTCTGGTGCTCAAGCGAATATGGCTGTTTACTTAGCGGCATTAAAGCCTGGAGATACCGTGCTTGGTATGAATCTTGCACATGGTGGACACTTAACACATGGCAGCCCTGTTAATGCGTCAGGACTACTTTATAATTTCGTAGCTTATGGTGTACAAGAAGATTCCTTTACAATCGACTATGAAGAAGTTCGCAAGCTTGCATTCAAGCATCGTCCTCGTATGATCGTAGCGGGTGCTAGCGCATACCCACGTGTCATTGACTTCGAAAAACTAGGACAAATTGCGAATGAAGTAGGAGCGTTGTTCTTTGTTGATATGGCGCATATTGCTGGTCTTGTTGCAGCTGGATTGCATCCAAGCCCTGTGCCACATGCTCACTTTGTTACAACGACAACACACAAAACACTTCGCGGTCCACGTGGAGGTATGATTCTATGCCGTAAAGCTTGGGCTCAAGCGATTGATAAAGCGGTTTTCCCTGGATCTCAAGGTGGTCCACTAATGCATATCATTGCTGCTAAAGCCGTTGCATTCGGTGAGGCGCTACAAGATGAGTTTAAGCAATATGCTACCAATGTAGTAAACAATGCGAAGGCTCTAGCTGAAGCGTTAAGTGCACAAGGTATCAATCTAGTATCAGGTGGAACAGACAATCACCTTATGCTGATCGACACTCGTAATCTAAACATTACTGGTAAAGATGCTGAGCACGTACTTGATGAAGTCGGCATTACAGTGAACAAAAACGCGATTCCATTTGATCCAACTAGCCCATTCGTTACAAGCGGTATTCGTATCGGAACACCTGCTGCAACAGCTCGTGGTATGAACGTAGAAGCGATGAATGTCATTGCTGATGTTATCGCATCTGTATTGAAAAGCCCGCAGGATGAAGCAGTTAAAGAAGCAGCCCGCAAAAAAGTTCGCGATCTAACAGCTCAATTCCCTATTTACCCAGGATTAACTTATTAATAGATTGTTCAGGCCATTAAAACCATAAAAAGGTGATCATAATTCACCGTTTTATGGTTTTTTCCTTTTAAATTAGCAAATTTCGAACGAATATAGAATGCATTTTACAATGAATAACTTGCATGATTATTACAGTTTTGACGTATAGAGGCGAGTATTTATGCAGATATTAAACACGTAAACGTGTCGATGTGGAAAATAGTAGTTAACATATTTTTGCAATGGAGTTAAATAATGAACTCCATTAAATGTATTCAAATGATGTTCACAATATAAATTTAACCGCTTCATTTCAGTAACACCAAACAGTTCACAATTTTCACAAATAGGTTTAGCCATTTTAATGGCAAGGGTTGCCTTGACAGGTTTGTCGAAAAAGGAGTATATTCATCTCCATCTTTTTATTAAGGGATTGTAACTTTGCACGATAAGTAGGGATATTAATGCGAATGAATATTCATACATTCATGTATATTCTTACGATGCATTCGACTCGATTCCACACGCCAAACGCTTTACACATCATGAAAAAGGGGAGTGTCAACATGAAGAGAAACAAACTTGTATCCATTCTTTCGTTGGTGCTAGTGCTAGCTCTAGTTACAACTGGCTGTGCATCTGGCTCTAAAGGTGAAAGTGGTGCAAAGAATAATGAGTTCCGCATGAACTTAGCGAGTGAACCACCAAGTTTGGACCCTGCTCAGGCAACCGACCAGGTTTCATTTACGATCATAAACGCAATCTACGAGGGTTTAACGATCATTGATGAAAACGGGGATGTTCAGCCGGGTATAGCTGAAAAATGGGCCGTTTCCGAAGATGGAAAAACGTATACTTTTACGATTCGTTCTGATGCAAAATGGAACAACGGTGACGCAGTAACCGCTCATGATTTTGAGTTTTCCTGGAAACGCGCACTAGATCCGATGCTTGTTCCTGAACCATCACAATATGCTTATCAGTTGTACTATATCGAAGGTGCTGAAGCATATAACACAGGCTCAGGATCTGTGGATGATGTAAAAGTTAAAGCGACGGATGATCATACATTGGTCGTAACACTTAACGCACCGACTGTATACTTTGAATCCTTGCTATCTACCGCAGTTTACTTTCCAGTCCATCAATCTGTAACTGAGAATGAAGCATTTGCTGCAGCTGCTGATACGATGGTTACAAACGGTCCATTCACAATGACAGAATGGAAACGTAATACAGCAATTACGCTAGAACCAAGTGAAACGTATTACGGCCGCGATAATATTAAATTCGCTAAAGTATCATTCACTATGGTAAATGATTCTAACTCTGAGCTTAATATGTATGAGACAGGGAAGCTGGATTATGCTGGTTATCCAACTGGCTCCCTTCCAACTGATCAATATGAGAGTCTGAAACAAAAATATACAGAAGAATTCCAAATTAAAGGTACAGCGAGCTTGTACTATTACTTGATTAATACAACGGAAGCGCCTTTTACAAACCAAAAAATTAGACAAGCATTATCTTTATCTGTTAACCGTGCAGACATTACGGATAAAGTTACACTTGGCGGACAACTTCCTGCTTACGGTCTAGTACCTCCAGGAATTAAAGGTGTAGAGGATGAATACCGAGCTGAGGTTAGTGATGACTACTTCAAAGAGGATCTTGAACTAGCAAAAACATTGCTGGCTGAAGGTTTAGCTGAAGAAGGACTTACAGAGCTTCCTGCATTCTCCGTAACGTTCAACACGAACGAATTGCACCAAAAGGTTGCTGAAGCAATCGTTGATATGTGGCGTAACAATCTTGGTGTTAATGCTCAGATCGGTAATGAAGAATGGGGCGTTTTCCTAGACAACCGTACAGCGATGAATTATCAAGTTGCACGTGCTGGTTGGGGAGCAGATTATAATGATCCGATTTCTTTCATCGGTCTGTTCACTTCAAAAAGCGGTAACAACAACACAGGTTATGCCAATGCTGATTACGATGCGCTTGTAGAACAAGTGAATCAAACAACAGATGCAGCAGAACGTATGAAACTAATGGCTGAAGCTGAAAAAATGCTGATTGATACGCATTCCATTATTCCGCTTTACTATTACAGTACAGTGTATCTAATGAAGCCTGACGTTAAAGGCGTTTATGTTGACTATAAAGGCGACATTATATTCACTCGTGGTTATTACGAAGCAGAATAATTAACGTTAGTAATATTGAGGGATATATGCGCAAGTATTAGCATATATCCCTTTCTTTCAGCATGATTATGGAGGTGTACAAGCAATTGGTTCGATACGTTATCAAGAAGATTCTGTTTATGCTGCTTTCGCTTTTTGTACTGGCATCTGCAACGTTCTTCTTAATGAAGGCCATACCCGGCAATCCGTTTCAATCTGAGAAAAATATCCCTCCAGCCATTCAACAGATGCTGTATGAAAGATATGGATTTGACCAGCCGGTATGGAAGCAGTATCTAAATTATATGGGTAATTTGCTGCAGCTTGACTTGGGTACGTCGATGAAGCAGCAGTACGTTACTGTGGAAACAGTTATTAAGAATGGTTTTGGCTATTCATTGCAACTTGGCGTGTTAGCAATTTTAGTATCAATTGTAGTCGGAGTGCTGTTAGGTCTTGTAGCAGCATTGAATCATCGTAAATTTTTAGATGGGTTTACAATATTTATCGCAGTATTAGGTGTATCTATTCCTAACTTTGTCGTTGCTTCTGCGTTGCAGTATATATTTGGTGTTCAATTACGTTGGTTTAACGTTACTGGTTTATATGAACCGCTTGACTATGTTCTTCCAGTTATTGCGCTTTCATTTCTGCCTACCGCATTTATTGCGCGATTGACAAGATCAAGCATGCTTGAGGTGCTATCAGCTGACTATATTAAAACAGCTCGATCCAAAGGGCTATCTGGCAGAGTGATATTGGTTAAGCATGCTTTGCGCAATGCGATATTGCCTGTTGTAACGTATGTAGGTCCTATGACAGCTAATATTATTACGGGTTCAGTTATTGTTGAACAGATCTTTGGTATTGGCGGACTCGGGAAAGACTTTGTAAGTAGTATTACGAATCGTGACTATACGCTGATAATGGGCCTGACGTTATTCTATGCGGTCATTCTAATGATTGCGCGTCTGATTACCGATATCGCCTACGGCTTTGTTGATCCTCGGATCAAATTAACACGCGGGAAAGGGGGATCGTAATGTCAGACCAAACGTTGAAAAAAGAAGATTTTGCTAAGCTCAATAGATCTGAGCAGCCGAAAGAGCTCGTTGTACGTGAAAGTATTTCAGCTTGGAAGGATGCCTGGATTCGTCTAAAAGAAAATAAATTAGCGATGATTAGCTTAGTTATACTAGTCATTATCGCGTTGTTTGCGATATTTGCTCAGATGATGACACCTTATGATTATAAGACGAATGATCTTTCAAGCACGAACCTACCTCCTAGCACAGAGCATTGGTTTGGTACGGATGCGCTTGGTCGTGATATGTTTGAACGAACGTGGATGGGTACAGGAATTTCTTTGCAGGTTGGTCTTTATGCTGCACTAGTTGACCTTGCGCTTGGTGTGATCATCGGCGGTATTATGGGTTACTACGGTGGTAAGGTCGATGAGATTCTAAACCGTTTTTGTGAGATTATGTACTCGATTCCAAGTATGCTTGTCGTTATTTTGCTCATTGTTGTGCTTGAACCGAGTATGTTTACGATTGTTTTAGCGTTAAGTATAACCGGCTGGATTAATATGGCTTGGATTGTTCGCGGTCAGGTTATGCAATTAAAAAATCAAGAGTATGTGCTCGCTGCACGTACGATTGGAGCTAGTACAAGCCGTATCATGTTCAAGCATCTCATTCCAAATGCGATGGGCCCCATTATCGTTACGATTACGATGACGGTGCCTTCAGCAATATTCGCAGAGGCGTTTCTAAGCTTCCTTGGCTTAGGTGTTCAATCGCCAGCTGCTTCTCTAGGTACACTGATTAATGACGCCTTAAAGGCGATGACTGTATATCCATGGCGGATGTTGTTCCCTGCCATACTCATTAGTTTAACAATGCTTTGCTTTAATATTTTTGGTGACGGTTTGCGCGATGCACTTGATCCGAAAATGAAAAAATAGGAGGTGGAAACATGGAAAAGCTACTTGAGGTTCATGATCTAAAAGTTAACTTTAATGTTCGCGGCGGCGTCGTACAAGCGGTGCGTGGCGTGAATTTTCATATTAACAAGGGTGAAGCTGTAGCTATTGTTGGTGAATCAGGATGTGGTAAAAGTGTAACTGCTCAATCCTTGATGCGCCTAATTCCGAGTCCTCCTGCTAATTTGAGTGGTAAAATTCTTTTTAATGGGGAAGATCTATTAAAAAAATCAGATAAAGAGATGGAGGCTGTTCGTGGTAAAGATATCGGAATGATCTTTCAGGATCCTATGACTTCGCTTAATCCCACATTAACAGTCGGCACACAAATTATCGAAGGTCTGCTAAAACATGAAAAAATGAGCAAAGCAAAAGCACGCGAACGTGCGATTGATATGCTTAAGCTTGTAGGGATTCCTAATCCTGAAAGCCGTGTTGACCAATATCCCCATCAATTTTCCGGTGGTATGCGTCAGCGCGCAATGATTGCCATTGCGCTGGCTTGTAATCCTGCACTACTTATTGCAGATGAGCCAACGACCGCGCTTGATGTAACGATTCAAGCTCAAATTATGCAGGTCATGAAGGACTTGCAGAAACAAATGGGTACATCGATTGTGCTGATTACGCATGACTTAGGCGTTGTAGCTGATGTATGTGATCGTGTTATCGTTATGTACGCTGGTAAGGTTGTCGAGACAGGTACGAAGCATGAGATCTTCAACAACCCACAGCATCCTTATACAAGAGGTCTTCTTCGCTCTGTTCCAAGGCTCGATCAGAAGAAGGATGAGCCGTTAATTCCTATACATGGCACTCCGCCAGATTTGTTCTCTCCACCAAAGGGCTGCAGCTTCTGTGCGCGTTGCGATGAGGCGATGAAAGTTTGTGTGGACAATGACCCAGATCTCGTTATCGCCGAAGAAGGCGAAGAGCACACTGGCCATCGATCAGCATGCTGGCTTCTGCACCCTTATGCGAAAGGGGAAGTGACACAATGAGTAAGCCGCTTATAGAAGTTAATCATTTAAGCAAATTTTTTAATTTGGGAAATAATAATATTCTTAAAGCAGTCAATGATATTAATTTTTCAATTATGCAAGGTGAAACGGTAGGGGTCGTTGGAGAGTCCGGTTGCGGGAAGTCTACTGCAGGACGTACGATTATGCGCTTGTACGAACCAACAGATGGTGAAGTGATATTCAACGGAAAAAACATCTATAATATGCGTGGCTCTGAGCTGAAGCAGCTTCGTCGCGATATGCAGATGATATTCCAAGATCCTTATGCTTCTCTTAACCCACGAATGACCGTAATGGATATTATCGGAGAATCGCTTGACGTGCACAAGCTCGTAAGCAGCCGTAAGGAGCGTAAGAAGCGCGTAGAAGAGCTACTTGATCTTGTAAATTTGAATGCAGCACATGCTTCTCGTTATCCGCATGAATTCTCAGGAGGACAGCGTCAACGGATCGGTATTGCCCGGGCGCTTGCAGTGAATCCAAAGTTCATTATTGCGGATGAACCGATTTCTGCGCTAGACGTATCGATTCAGGCACAGGTTGTTAATCTTCTTCAAGATTTGCAGCGTGACATGGGTTTAACATATCTGTTTATTGCGCATGACCTGTCTATGGTTAAGCATATCAGTGATCGCGTTGCGGTAATGTACCTTGGTAAAATTGTTGAGATTGCTCGTAGTGAGGATCTTTACGATGACCCTAGACATCCGTATACAAGAGCACTAATGTCGGCTATACCGATTCCAGATCCAGATGTGGAGCATACGAGAGAGAGAATCGTATTAAGCGGTGATCTGCCAAGTCCGATTCATTTGCCTACGGGCTGTCCGTTCCATACGCGATGTCCTATGGCTACTGATAAATGTAAAGTCGATGCTCCTAAGCTGTTAGAGGTTAAGGATAAGCATTACGCTGCTTGTCATTACGCATAAGAGATGTTGTAATATATACAAAATCGACCAAGGCGAGTATGCTCTTGGTCGATTTTTAATAATAGTATGATATAATTTTCACTAAGTATGAAATGAATTGATGGACAGCTTGTGACTAACAAGTAAATTATGATGCAACAAGCAAGTGACAGTGCTATAATAAGTTGGATTATGAGCAATATTAATAAGAAGAATAAAATAGATGGATACAAGAAAATATTTGGTTAAATTTGGGAGGCACCATGGGTAAATTATTTATTTGTGATCATCCGATGATCCAGCACAAGTTAACATTTATTAGAGATAAGAATACGAACACAAAAGATTTTCGTGAACTCATTGATGAAGTTGCTACATTCATGGCATATGAGATTACTAGAGATCTGCCACTGCAAACGGTGAAAGTAGAAACACCGGTAGCTGTAACAGATGCTAAAATTGTTTCTGGTCGTATGATTGGACTTGTGCCGATTCTTCGTGCTGGTCTCGGAATGGTGGATGGGATATTGAAGATGATCCCTTCTGCAAAGGTTGGTCATATTGGACTGGCTCGTGATCACGAAACATTGATGCCTAAGGAATATTACATTAATTTACCTACAGATGCGCAAGAACGACTTTTAATTGTTGTAGATCCGATGCTAGCTACGGGTGGCTCTGCTATTGCAGCAATAAACTCACTAAAGCAGCGTGGCTGCGAGCATATTAAACTAATGTGCGTCATAGCGGCTCCAGAGGGAATTAAGGCTGTTCAAGATGCACATCCAGACATTGATATTTATATTGCTGCGCAAGATGAGTGTCTGAATGAACACGGCTATATTGTGCCGGGTCTTGGTGACGCAGGCGACCGTATATTTGGAACGAATTAATTGAAATGTAGAATTGGAGTTGAGCAGTTTGTCTAAGTTGAAAGTGATGACGATTTTTGGAACGAGACCTGAAGCTGTGAAAATGGCCCCTCTCGTGCTGGAGCTGCAAAAGCGTGAGGAAGAGATTGAGTCGATCGTATGCGTAACGGCTCAACATCGAGAAATTCTTGATCAGGTTCTTGAATTTTTTGAGATTAAGCCAAATTATGATTTGAACGTAATGAAGGATCGTCAAACGTTAACCGAAACAACGGTACGTGTTATTGAAGGATTGGATCCTGTATTAGAGGAAGCAAAGCCGGATATCGTTCTCGTTCATGGAGATACACAGACTACTTTTCTAGCGAGCTACGCATCTTTTTTGAAAAAGATTAAGGTAGGGCATGTTGAAGCTGGATTGCGTACTTGGAACAAGATGTCTCCGTATCCGGAAGAGATGAACCGCCAGCTTGCCGGTGTGTTGTCAGATGTACATTTTGCACCAACGCAGTGGTCAGCTAATAACTTGCGTAAAGAAAATAAACATGAAGATAGCATATATATTACGGGCAACACAGCAACTGATGTTTTCCAATATACAGTGGATGAATCGTTCATGCATCCAGTGATCGATTGGGCTCGTGGGAAGCGAATGGTGCTTATGACTGCACATCGCCGTGAATCGATCGGTGAGCCTCATCGCAATATTTTCAAAGCGGTTAAGCGAATTGCTGATGAATTTGAAGATGTCGCTTTCGTATACGCAGTGCATCCAAATCCTGCTGTACGTGAGCCAGCAAAAGAAATACTAGGCAATCATCCGCGTATTCAATTAATCGATCCACTTGATGTGTTTGAGTTCCATAATTTCTACCCTCATACATATATGATTATGACGGATTCAGGAGGCCTGCAGGAGGAGGCACCGTCGTTCGGCGTCCCTACACTCGTGCTGCGTGACACGACTGAGCGTCCGGAAGGAATCGAGGCTGGAACACTTGAACTAGTCGGTACTGATGAAGAGCAAGTTTATGAGCGTGCTAAAGCGCTGTTAACAGATTCAGAGTTGTACATGCGAATGAGTCAAGCCGCGAACCCTTATGGCGATGGACATGCTTCAGAACGAATTGTTGACGCAATTCTCCATTATTTCGGAAAAACGTCAGAAAGACCAGATTCGTTCACACAACGTTCATAGTTTGTGTTTTTAGTTGGACAAATAGCTGAATATACAGTATACAGTAGTACTGTACGGTTTTAGGTTAAGGAACAACCCTTGATTCACAAGGGTTGTTCCTTATAAATAGCAGTAATTATATTGGAATTTGAATTGACAAACCTTCTAAGGCTTCGATAAAATAAATTAGGATTGACAGGAGTGTCTACCTATGACTAAACAAAGGAAATTAGATCAACCGATATATGCTGTTGCTCTAATGGGTGTGATCGGGATACAAGTCGCGATCTTCATTGTTCTAGGTTATTGGGTAGGTTCTTATGTAAGTGATTGGACTGGCAGCAAGGGTTGGCTCATCGGTGGTGTTCTAACTGGACTTGCTATCGGAATCGGATCAGCAATCTTAGTAGTGTTGAAGGTGTTGGAGGGCTCCGATGGATAAAATGATGAAGTCAGCAACACGTTGGATACTCTACCTTCTAGTGCTGACGTTAATCGCTTATGCAGTATTTCCAACTTGGAGATCGGCAGCATTGGGATTAGCGCTTGGCTTGATAGCGAGTGGTTTGAATGCGTTTTTATTACAGCGCAGAGTAGGGATGGTTATCGGCTCTGTCACGCAGGAAGGTGCTCGAACGAGAAGAAAAGGGCTAGGTTTTGGTAATCGAATTGCAATGGTATTATTAGTTGCAATGATAGGCTATCGATTCCCGGATATTGTTAATCTTCCCGCAGCTCTTGCTGGAAGTATGGTAATGCCTTTTCTTATATTGGCGTCAGCTATTATTCACACTGTGAAAGAAAATAACGGCGGAAAGGGGTGATATTGACTTATGCATTTGTTTCCAATAGTGGAATTCATGGGGATTCGATTTGACCTTTCAGCTATTATTGCAATTGTTGTCACTTCAATAATTGTGTTTGTACTTGCTCGCTTATCGGTACGCAATCTATCAGTAGAAAACCCAGGGAAATTGCAAAACTTTATGGAGTGGGTTATCGAATTCGTTCATAACACGATTGCAAGTACGATGCCGCTTGAAAAAGCGAAAAAATTTGTTGGCTTAGGAATGACTATAATCGTTTTCATTTTTGTAGGTAACTTGCTAGGCTTACCGTTCCAAATCATCACGGAGGCTACTACAGAAATCAAATGGTTAGGAATTACGCAGGCTGTGCTTGATGCACATGATGGTCATGCGCATATTGCATGGTGGAAATCTCCTACAGCAGACTTATCTGTAACAGCGGGATTAGCGCTTGTCGTATTCGTAATCGTCCATTCCCTTGGTTTGAAATGGAACAGAAAGCACTATCTTAAGCACTACTTTGAGCCGTATCCGATTTTCTTCCCAATCAACTTGATTGAGACGCTAGCGAAGCCGTTAACGTTGGCACTGCGTCTTTACGCGAACATTCTAGCAGGTGAGATCTTAATCTCTACCATATTAATGCTAAATGTTGTAGGTATACCATTTATGATGGTGTGGCAAGGCTTTAGTATTTTCGTTGGTGCAATCCAAGCCTTCCTATTCACAATTCTTACAATGGTGTACATCTCACAGGCAGCGGTTCATGAAGATGATCCGGCTTTGACCCATTAATCTTAGGAACTAGCTTTGAACGAGCCAATAGGCAGCTTCAAAGTTTGTTATACAAATGTTAACTACAATATTATTTATTTAATCTGAGGAGGATTCAGTAATGAGTGTATTGGCAGCAGCTATTGCAGTAGGACTAGGCGCGATTGGCGCAGGTATTGGTAACGGTATGATCGTATCTAAAACAGTTGAGGGTATCGCTCGTCAACCAGAACAAAAAGCAGCTCTTCAAACAACAATGTTTATCGGTGCAGGTATCGTAGAGGTTGTACCTATCGTTGGCGTAGTTATCGGTTTCTTGGCGTTCTTTAGCTAATATTAACCTCTTATGGCGGGGAAGGGCTTGCCCTCTTCGCCTTTGTTTTGATTACGTGTACTAATCGAAGGAAAGGAGTGCAGATATGGATATAATTTTTTCGTCTACCATAATTACTATTGTTTCCTTTCTACTCTTGCTCTGGCTTTTGAACAAATATGCGTTTGGTCCTTTGTTCGGAGTTATGGAGAAGCGTAGACAATTGATTCAAGATCAAATGAATGCTGCTGACAACAATCGTGCTGCAGCCGAAGCTTCTATGGCAGAACAAAAAGCAGCGCTTGACGAGGCGCGTAAGGAAGCTTACGGGATTCTTGAGCAAGCACGTGCGACAAGCACAAAGCAAGCTGATGAGATCGTTGCATCTGCTAAAAACGAAGCAACAAGACTTAAAGATGAAGCACTCAAAGATATCGAGAGTGAGAAAAATAAAGCGATCTCCGCACTTCGTACAGAAGTGGGCGGCATTTCTGTGCAAATCGCTTCCAAAATCATTGAGAAACAAGTTGACGAGAAATCTCAAGAAGAGATCGTTGATAAGTATCTTAAAGAGGTTGGAAATAAATGAGCCGCGATGTAGTGGTAGCGAAGCGCTACGCACAAGCATTGTTCGAACTTGCAGCCGCTAGCAAGGTCGTTAGTGAGATTGAGACAGAATTGAAGCTTGTTGTTGATGCTATTTCTAGCAATGAGCAGTTAAATAAATTTCTTGATCTGCCAAGTGTAGAGCTTGATAAAAAAGTGCAGCTTTTGAAGGAAACATTCGGTTCCTCTGTGTCTGAGCTTGTATATAACACGTTGCGTCTTATGATTGAGCGTGGACGTCAATCTGTAATTGCGAATTTGTATGATAGTTACGTGAAAATTGCAGGTGAAGCATTAGGTCAAGCGAAAGCAGTTGTATATACTGCGAAAACGCTGTCTGAAGCAGAGCTAGCTAGCGTAAGTTCACAATTCGAGCAAGTAACTGGCAAGAAAATTGTTGCAGAGCAAGTGGTAGAACCAGCATTGTTAGGTGGCGTTCGTGTAAGGATCGGTGATCGCTTGTACGATGGAAGCTTGTCCGGCAAGCTGGAGCGTTTGCAAAAAACTTTAGATTCTAAAGCACTGTAGATAGGGGTGAACGAATTGAGTATCAGACCTGATGAAATTAGTACGCTGATTAAACAGCAAATTGAAAAATATAAATCTGAAATTGAGGTCGTGGATGTCGGCACTGTCATTAATGTCGGTGACGGTATTGCTCGTGTTCACGGTCTTGAAAATGCGATGCAGGGTGAGCTTCTTGAATTCGCAAACGGTGTCGTAGGTATGGCTCTAAACCTTGAGGAGAGCAATGTCGGCGTCGTTATTCTAGGACCGTATACAGACATTCGTGAAGGTGACCAAGTTAAACGTACAGGTCGCATTATGGAAGTGCCAGTAGGTGAAGCACTTCTAGGACGTGTTGTAAACGCACTTGGACAACCAGTTGATGGTAAAGGTCCAATCAATACTACAGAATTCCGCGCGATTGAATCACCAGCACCTGGTGTTATCGATCGTAAAAGTGTACATGAGCCAATGCAAACGGGTATTAAAGCGATTGACTCAATGGTACCAATCGGTCGTGGTCAGCGTGAGTTGATTATCGGCGACCGTCAAACAGGTAAAACAACGATCGCAATCGATGCGATTATTAACCAAAAAGACACTGGCGTAAAATGTATCTACGTTGCGATTGGACAAAAGCAATCTACAGTAGCAAACGTAGTAGAAACATTGCGTCGTCACGGTGCGCTTGATTATACAATCGTCGTTACAGCAAGTGCTTCTGAGCCATCTCCACTATTGTATCTTGCTCCATATGCAGGATGCTCAATGGGTGAGTACTTTATGTACAAAGGCGAGCACGTGCTTGTTATCTATGATGACTTGTCCAAGCAAGCAGCAGCATACCGTGAGCTTTCCCTATTGCTTCGTCGTCCTCCAGGTCGTGAGGCATATCCAGGGGATGTATTCTACTTGCACTCTCGCTTGCTAGAGCGTGCAGCTAAGCTTAGCGATAAACTTGGCGGTGGTTCGTTAACTGCATTGCCATTTATCGAAACTCAAGCTTCAGACGTATCTGCTTATATTCCAACGAACGTTATCTCCATTACAGACGGACAGATCTTCCTTGAAGCTGACTTGTTCTACTCTGGACAACGTCCAGCTGTTAACGTAGGTATTTCCGTATCTCGTGTTGGTGGTTCCGCGCAATTAAAAGCGATGAGAAAAGTAGCAGGTACACTTCGTCTTGATCTTGCGGCATACCGTGAGCTTCAAGCTTTCTCACAATTCGGATCTGACCTTGATAAATCTACAGTAGCTCGTCTAAACCGCGGTGCTCGTACGATGGAAATTCTTAAGCAAGGTGTTAACCAACCGATGCCAGTTGAGAAGCAAGTTATCTCCATCTACACAGTGGTTAAAGGTCATCTTGATGAGATCGCTCTTGAAGATATCCTGCGCTTTGAACAAGAGTTCCTTGCATTCCTAGATAGCAAGTACCCTAATATCGGAGCTTCAATCCGCGATACGAAGGATCTAGCTGCTGATAACGAGAAAGCTCTTGTTGATGCAATCAACGAATTCAAAAGAAGCTTTGCTGCCTCTGTGTAAAACAAGCAGTAAAGAATCGTCCGATAGATGATCGTCTGCATTAGCGGGGCTAGTGCAGACCCCTTACCAAGCTTGGTCTGTGCCAAGCATCGAAGGCGGGTGAAACGAAATGGCAAAAAGCATGCGTGAGATTAAGCGTGAGATTAAAAGTAAACAGAATACACGTCAAATCACGAAAGCAATGGAGATGGTTGCTGCTTCCAAGCTTAGAAAAGCACAAGAGGCTGCAGTAGCTGCTCGTCCATATGCAGATAAACTATTAGAGGTAGTTAGTAATATAGCTGCAGGTACAAAAGGTGTGCGTCATCCAATGCTGGAGGCTCGCCCGATTAAGAAAACAGCGTATCTTGTAATTACTTCTGATCGTGGTTTGGCTGGTGGTTACAATGCTAATCTACTACGCCAATTAACGCTTACGATTAAAGATAGACATAAGTCTTCTGATGAATATGTAATTTTTGTTATCGGACGCAAAGGTCGCGATTATTTCCGTCGTAGAAATATGCCGATCATTGAGGAGATTATTGGTTTAGCTGATGCTCCAACGTTCGGTGACATTAAATCTATCGCTGCTAGCGCAGTAGCTAAGTTCTCAGAAGGTGCTTATGATGAGCTTTATATCTACTTCAACAAATTCGTTAACGCATTGACCCAAATTCCGACGGAAACAAGATTGCTGCCGCTAGAGAACTTTACAGAGGATAAGCAAGCTGTTTCTTCTTACGAGTATGAGCCTTCCGCTGAAGGCGTGCTTGAGGTGCTGCTGCCTAAATACGCTGAAACGCTTATATATAGCGCAGTGTTGGACGGTAAAGCCAGCGAGCAGGGTGCTCGTATGACTGCGATGGGCAGTGCGACGAAAAATGCTACGAAGATGATTAACTCCTTGACGCTAACGTATAACCGTGCACGTCAGGCTGCGATTACGCAAGAAATTACGGAAATTGTTGCCGGAGCAAATGCGCAATCTTAAGTTGATATAATGAGGAACCAGGAGGGAAAGCAATGAAAAAGGGACGCGTTGTATCCGTCATGGGTCCGGTCGTCGATTTGGAATTTGAACGCGGCAATCTGCCAGAAATTATGAATGCTGTAACGATTAATCGTAAAGCAGAAGCTGGCGGTGTAGATATTAATCTAACGCTAGAAGTTGCCGTTCACCTAGGCGATAACCTAGTTCGTACAGTAGCTATGAGCTCTACAGACGGTCTAGTTCGCGGTATGGATGCAATCGACACTGGAGCTGCAATTACAGTACCAGTTGGTGCACCTACACTAGGTCGCGTATTCAACGTACTAGGACAGCCGATTGACGAAGCTGGTGATGTGGTTTCTGAAGTGAAACTGCCAATTCATCGCCCAGCACCGACTTTTGACGAATTGTCGACACAATCTGAAATTCTTGAAACAGGTATTAAAGTTATCGACCTTCTTGCTCCGTATGCAAAAGGTGGTAAAGTTGGTCTGTTTGGTGGTGCCGGTGTAGGTAAAACGGTAACGATCCAAGAATTGATCAACAACATCGCACAAGAGCACGGCGGTATTTCTGTATTCGCGGGTGTAGGTGAGCGTACTCGTGAGGGTAACGACCTTTACCACGAGATGAAGGACTCCGGAGTTCTTAGTAAAACAGCGATGGTATTCGGTCAGATGAACGAGCCTCCAGGTGCGCGTCTTCGCGTAGCACTAACTGGCTTGACAATGGCTGAATATTTCCGTGATGAAGAAGGCAAAGACGTTCTTCTGTTCATCGATAACATTTTCCGTTTCACGCAAGCAGGTTCTGAGGTATCCGCGCTTCTAGGCCGTATGCCATCTGCGGTTGGTTACCAGCCAACACTTGCTACTGAGATGGGTCAATTGCAAGAGCGTATCACGTCTACGAAAAAAGGTTCTGTTACATCGATCCAAGCGATCTATGTACCAGCCGATGACTATACGGATCCAGCTCCTGCAACAACGTTTGCCCATCTTGATGCAACGACTAACCTTGAGCGTAAAATTTCCGAGATGGGTATTTTCCCAGCGGTTGACCCGCTAGCTTCATCTTCTCGTATTCTTTCGCCTGAGGTTCTTGGACAAGAGCACTACAACGTTGCACAAGGCGTTAAAAAGATTCTTCAAACGTATAAAGAATTACAAGATATTATCGCTATCCTAGGTATGGATGAGCTTTCTGATGAACAAAAATTGGTCGTTGCTCGCGCACGTAAAATTCAATTGTTCTTGTCTCAACCATTCCACGTAGCTGAACCGTTTACTGGTCTAGCTGGTAAGTATGTACCGGTTAAAGAATCAGTACGTAGCTTTAAAGAAATTCTCGAGGGCAAACACGATGATCTACCTGAGGAAGCATTCCGTTATGTAGGTACAATCGAAGAAGCCGTGGAGAAAGCCAAAACGCTTGTCTAGCGAAGGGCGGGAGGAATCCACATGAGTACGTTTCAAGTAGAAATCGTAACGCCTGAACGCAAAGTATACAGTGAGCAGGCAAATATGGTCGTTGTTACTGGTGTCGAGGGTCAATTAGGTATTATGCCTAATCATATCCCGCTTGTAACACCGCTACGTATCGCTCCTGTTACGATAAAGCGTGATGGAGGATCAGATGAAATTGCAGTGAATGGCGGATTCATCGAAGTTCGTAAGGACAAGGTCGTTATTCTAGCTGAAAGTGCTGAGCTACAGGATGATATCAATGTTGAACGTGCAGAAGCCGCTAAGCAGCGTGCAGAGCAACGTTTATCCATTGCAAAAGGCGATGAGATTGATTTCCGTAGAGCAGAGCTTGCTTTGCAGCGTGCAATGAATCGTCTAAACGTTACACATCATAAACACAAATAATAAAAAAGCTGCTTATTGCCTAGGTAATAAGCAGCTTTTTTATTAGGAAGTGCTGTTATGCGTTAACTGGACAACTAGCTTGCACATTAGTAAGATTAATAATGACTGCTCGTTGGAGAGGTGAAGTAAAATGCCTGCATTTTCAGATATGGTATGGGTGATTCCCATTTTATATGGATTAATTTTTGTTATTGGATTAACAGTCGGCAGAAGTCAGCAGAAGTTTATGGTGATTGGTAGTGCACTGCTATCTGCTGTTGCCTTTGTTATAGCGGTTGGAGTTATGTGGGAGCGAACGACTGCTTTTGCCGAGGATTATAGTTTCTATTTCGATTGGCTCGTAATCGGAGATACGTTTTATCGCATCGGATATGAGCTTAACAACATGGCTACTTGGCTGCTAGTTTTAATTACAGGAGCTAATATCTTATTGCTGTGCTTACTTTATCGTAAGCAGGATCAGACAGCGATTGCATCGATCTACGGTTATATGGGTCTTTTACTGCTTGCGGCAAGTGGAATGATATTAGCCGATCATGTACTAACTTTTTACGCTTGTGCCTTGCTTGTGAGCTGCAGCATATATTTGCTGCTATCCCATCCAATATACGGCTGTAAACCGAAAGCTGCATATCGATACATAACAGCTCAACTAGCGGGACATGCTGTATTTCTCACAGCTCTAGTAGGGCTCTACTGGTATATGCCGAATCATGCATTGGAATTTACAATGTTGGAGACAATTTTTAGTGGGACGGCACAACAATTTACGATTCATATGAAAAATATCATTGCTGGAGCACTCGTTGCTAGTGCACTATTCATTGCGGGGATTTTTCCTTATGGACATTGGATGAGATATGTAGAGTTAGAGCGTCCAATCTTAAAAGTTGTCATTTTTTGTTTTGGCAGCGCATTAGTTCCTATGTATATTTTGCTGCGCTTTCAAGTGATGATAACAGAAAGTAACGATATACTAACGTTATGCAAATGGATCGGGGCAATCGTTGTTGTATGGAGCACGCTTCGTATGTTGACCCGCGCACAAGAAGCGTTGGCTTATATAGGTATGACGATGGTAGGAGCTATTGTGTTTGCGTTCGGACATGGCGTCTATATGTATATGATTGCTCAATTGACGTTTATTATGCTGTCACTAATCGTCATCTATGGAGCGACACTTCAAACAACTTCGGTTGTTGTATTTGGAGCTTTTTTAGTCGCAGTGTTGACATTAGTCGGACTGCCGCCGCTTAGCGGCTATTGGATGCAACAATCCTTAATAGCTACAATTGCAGCAGAAAGCGCAGGTTGGACTGTTATAGCATTAATCGTTGTTATGTGCTTAGCATTAGGCGTTACAATATCATTCACCTCTTATTGGAAAAAGTTTTCTATTTCACCTAAGCATAGTGTTATGATCATCGTTATATGGCCGGCTTTATTATTAATCGGTTTAGGATTAGTATGGCTGGTTGCTAATCATCGGTTAGAGCAATGGTTGTTTGATCAGGTCACGATGGAGTCGATGAAGCTTGTACCGATGCTGTTAACGATGCTTAGTGTTGCTATCGGTGTTGTTATTGCATGGCTGTTTAGTGAGCGGCTTACTGAGGCTTTATCGAGTAAGCTTGGCGCCATCGACGAAAACTTACATCGGTATGGTGAACAGCTAGGTGCAGCGATTAGAAGGCTAGGACGCTTTGTAGTGAGTGGTGGTCAGCTAATTGAGCGTGCTATTGTACAAGTGCTAACCGTATGGCTTCCGTTCCCATTCCGCATCATTAGTCGGGCTGGAGTGCAGGCAAGCATGCTGCAAAGTATAGGGCTTGTTGTAGTGATAACCGTTTTAATAACTGTGCTATGGTATGGCTTGAGGGGGTGATAACGCTGGATAATATAATACTGCAGTTGCTGCTTGTGCTTCCTATAGCACTAGCGGGTATTCTAGCACTCTGTCACCGAGCAAATTTGCAAGTCTATCGTCGTTTATCGATTACTAGCGCGAGTATTCCTTTAGTTATATTAACCTATTTTATAAATGAAGCTGTGCAGCGTGGTTCTCTTGCTGATTTTTATATTTCTTTTTCTACGAAAGTATCGATCGTTAGCTTTAGCTACGGTATGGATAGTGTATCGCTTTGGCTATGTTTTATTACGAGTATCGTTATGCTTGCAGTTCTTCTATCTGCTGTTTACATTAAGAAGCGTCATAAGCTTTTTTATGTGTTAGCATTGCTGGTAGAAGCAGCGTTGCTGCATATTTATTTAAGTCGTGACGGCTTGCTGCTATGTGCGGTACTGTTACTGCTGGCGTTTCTGTTCTTATTGTTGATCGGAGTATGGGGAGATGACCATTCAGTAAAGACGGCAAGACGTTTTTTCTATTGGCAATTGGCAGGAATCTTTTTTATTTCCATGAGTTGTATACTGCTGCTCGGCATTAGCCAGCAATATTTGCATTCAGCAACGATTCCGCTTGGTGAATTATCACTATCAGAACTGCAGCAATATATAACGGAAGCACCTGATCAAGGTCAACGTATATTGGCATTTATTATGATGTTGATAGGATTAGCTTGTTTTATCCCTATCATTGGCCTTCATCGGCCAATTATGTCTGTGTATAGACATAGTCATCTTGTCGTATCAACGATGTATAGTATAGGTGTTGGTTCTATTGGGATCTATATAAGCTATCGACTTGGCTTAGTATACTTCGCTGATTTGATGATGTGGATCAGTAAGCCTGTAATTTGGATTATGGGAATTCAATGGCTGCTCGCAAGCCTAGGATTGTGGCGTCAACAAGATGTGAAGGGATGGCTTGCATACGTTGTATGGGGGCAATATTCTATTGCTGTTATCTTGCTTCTTTCAAGTTCAGAGCTTGGAGTTACGATGATGTGGCTGCATATGCTGTCATTCCAGCTAGTAATCGCATTGCTATGTGTGCTGCTTACTTCGTTACATGAGAGAACGCATAGTTTACAATTCGAGCAATGGAATGGGCTTTTAAAAGGTTCGCCTTATATGTCTGGGATGTTTGTTGTAGCGTTGCTTGCATTGATGGGCTTGCCAGGTCTATCGCATTTTCTAGGAACATATCATGCATTGTTGCTTAGTTTTCCTGTTAGCAGGTGGATTACTGTTGTTGGTGTGCTCGGTATTATTAGTGTCATTGCTTACAATGTACGTCTTTTGTTCCGATTGCAACAAGGACAAACTGATACGCGTATAAACAATATAGCGGACCTTCGCTTTGTAGAAGCTCTACCAGCTATTGTTCTGCTTACTTTTATCATCGTATTAGGTTGCTATCCGATCGTCGTTGTAGATTTATTGGAATATGAGCTGCACCAGTTACATAGATTTTGGGAGCATGCAGCTACAACAATGGCAAACATGGATTATAGCTACTTATCGGTTTTTGAATTTACTAGTTCTGCGTGGCAGCTGCCTGTTATTGTAAGTATCGTTATGTCTCTAGCGATATGGTTAGTAAACAATAGGCAAAGCAATATCAATCGAATGCTGCTATGGCAAGGCGTTTATCATATACTAACCCTTATCGTTGTTATAACAAGCGCAGAAGCGATGGCAGCTGAGCTCGACATGAAGCGGACCGTTGTTATAGCGATCTGGTATGGTGCAATGCTTATAGGCGGATACAGCATGTTTAGAGCGGTGCTAGCACCTGATCATATGCAGATAAAGGCGTTGACGGGTTTGTATCATCGTAAGCCGCTTCAAGCATTTGTATTAATGTTATTTATGCTGGCACTTATGTCAGCTCCAATATCTGCAGGATTTTCTTATCAGCTTAGTATGATCGAGCTATGGAATGAGCATGGTCAGTATGGATTAATTATGCTGTGGCTCGTAGCGCATGCTTTGATGGCGACGATTCCTTTAGAGTATATTATTCAGATGTACATTGCGAAGGGTACAACTCATGAGGATCATGAATTCAAGAGTCCGCCCCTATATTGGTATATAATAGGCTGTAGCTGTCTTGTCGTGCTGCTTGGGCTGTCTTTCTTGATGTAAGAAGGTGAGGATGTTAATGAGTTTAGGGGCTCAGGGGATATTTTCCATTATCGTTGTAATATTATGCATTTTATTCGTTTGGATGCTGCTGTCAGTGGTCGCTTGGGATAAGATATTAAAAAATGTGAACCATCCTAAATCAAGAATGCTGCAAATCGTCATCGCTATTGTGCTTGGTTATCAGTTGAGTAATTTTTTTCTGCAGTATTGGGGCTTCTCCACAATGCTCCAAGATTTTGTAGAATAACTCTTTTCAATTATGCAAACACTTGGTATCAACAGAAGATAATAACCATATCATCACCTTTATAAGTTCAAAAAGGCGAACAATTTGAACAAGAAATTAGCAAAAAATCGACAATATTATAACGAATCAAAATTGTTGTTGTCGATTTATAGGTAATGATGTTAAGATGAAGTTTAATGAGTGTATGATTATACTCTAAATGGTAAAATTCGGTAATGGATAAATATGATTCGCGGAGGGACGCAAGATGGCAAAGATTATCGTCCGCGGAGGTCAACGATTGATGGGAACGGTACGTGTAAGTGGCGCTAAAAACGCGGTACTCCCTATTCTTGCGGCCTCATTATTAGCGACTGAAGGTAAAAGTGTAATTTCAGATGTTCCTGAATTAGATGATGTAATGACCATTCGTGAGGTATTAAACACACTTGGTGCAAACACACACTTTGAGCAAGAGACAATGACAATCTCGGCAGCACAGATTACTTCATCTGAGGCACCATATGAATTAATTCGCAAGATGAGGGCATCTTTTTTAGTAATGGGTCCATTACTTGCTCGAGTAGGTCGAGTTAAAATCTCGTTGCCTGGAGGATGTGCAATCGGTTCACGTCCAATCGAACAGCATCTAAAAGGATTTGAAGCGATGGGAGCTACAATTCACTTGGATCAAGGTGCGATCGAAGCAACATGTCCACAAGGACTTCAAGGCGCTAAGATTTACTTGGATGTTGCAAGTGTTGGAGCTACTGAGAATATTATGATGGCTGCTTCTTTGGCTAATGGTACAACGATTATTGAGAATGCTGCAAGAGAACCGGAAATTGTTGATCTTGCGAACTACATCAATGCAATGGGTGGTAAAGTAAGGGGCGCTGGAACCGGCATTATTCGTATTGAAGGTGTCGAGGCGTTACATGGAGCTGCACACGGCGTTATTCCAGATCGAATCGAAGCGGGTACGTATATGATAGCTGCTGCGATTACTGGCGGAGATGTTTTCGTTGAAGGTGCAATTGCTGATCATCTGGCACCCGTCATCTCGAAGCTAGAGGAAATGGGAGTGAGTGTTGTTGCTCATGATCATGGCGTTCATGTTCATGCCCAGCATCCATTAAAATCTGTAGATGTAAAAACATTGCCTCATCCTGGTTTTCCAACGGATATGCAATCTCAGATGATGGCGCTACTTCTTGTTTCTGAAGGAACGAGCGTTGTAACAGAAACGGTATTTGAGAATCGTTTTATGCATGTGGAAGAATTTCTAAAGATGGCTGCGAATATTAAGGTTGATGGCAGAACTGCTGTTGTAACCGGCAATGCAGCATTGCAAGGCGCTAAAGTAACTGCTACCGATTTACGTGCTGGCGCAGCTTTAATCTGTGCGGGGCTTGTAGCAGAAGGTGAAACGACGATAGATGGTCTGCATCACATTGATCGAGGCTATGTCGATATCGCTGGTAAGCTGGCGTCACTTGGTGCTAACATTACTCGCAGCAGAGAGCTGGAAGAGACAGCTAAAGTAAAAGTAAAGCATGAGCCTGTCGTGTTAACGCATGTACAGGAATTAATGGCATAATGCAATAGTGTATATGGAACGATGTGTGTCTGGTATATAGACGCACATCGTTTTTTTTATTGGGGTTCACATCGTGATCAAGGTTCAAAAATTCGCCTTTCAGCACCGAGAAGATGGGACGATACTAGAAAACAAGGAGTGCAGCGTACGGTGTTCGTACGTGAGCACTGGAGTTTTCGGTAGCGTTTCATATTCGATGTCGAATAACCGTTCAGTACCACATCGTGATCAAAGGTGGATTCTTTGAATATTCTATAATTGTGATTCTATTCTAGTAGCTCTTTCATAGACTATAACATAGAGAGTGTTGTAGGTTATGGAGGAGTGAATATGAACACTAATTTGAAGGCATTACTCATTGCATTAGTAAGCGTAGTTGTTTTTATGGGCTTGTTGATTACGAATGATCTGAAAAAAAAGAACGATCACAACAAATTAAAGGCCTATGCGCAAGAACAGTCTGACACGTTTGCATTGACTGAACTTTATACTCGGTATAGTAATAACGATGAAATTGAACAGCAGCATGAGAGAATAATAGAGCAGGAGCAGAACGACACCGACGAATTAGCTTATCAGCCGAGCAATGAATCTCAGCCGTTGGGAAATGAACGCGAGGAACAACTCGTTTCTCAAGCAGAACCGGTCATTACGGTATTTCTTAGCCAAGAACATACGACCGAACATGTCCCAATTGAACAGTACGTACTAGGCGTAGCATTAGCTGAGCTGCCAGGAAGTTTTGAATATGAAGCGATTAAAGCACAGATGCTTGCAATCCGAACGTACATTATACGACGTGTAAACAATGAATTGAAGTCGGACGAACCTACTCCCTATACAGTAACAGATACCACTGCCGATCAAGTATATATGTCATTGGAAAAGGTTAAAGCGTATGAAGCCGACTATCCGGAACAATACGCCAAATTCGTAAAGGCACTGCAGGAGACAGAAGGCCAATTCATCAGCTATAACGATGAACCGATTGATGCATTGTTTTTTTCAACGAGTAATGGCTTTACGGAAAATGCAGATGCTGTGTGGGGGCAAGATCTACCGTATTTACAAAGTGTAGCTAGCCCTTGGGACGAAGACCTGTCACCGAATTATGAGTCAGAGACCAGCTATAGCTTTAATGAATTATATGAAAGGCTGAACTTAAAGGAAAGCAGAAGAAACGGCAAGGTGAAAGTATCCGATATTACGCGTACAGAAAGCGGAAGAATCGAATCATTGCATATTAACGGGGCAAGCTTTACGGGTAAGGAGCTTAGAGAGAAGCTAGCACTATCATCGACAGATATGACCTGGACGATTGATCAGAAGCAAGAAAACATTACATTCATCTGCCATGGCTACGGGCATGGTGTAGGCTTAAGTCAATGGGGAGCTAATGGAATGGCGAAGCAAGGGTATCTAGCAGAGGAGATTATTAAGCATTACTATACTGGAGTTTACATCGAGTAAGCTAGCTTAGAAGCTTGTAAAAAAACTAGTAAAAATTCATTCATGTCACGTATAAAGCTAGTCAATCTGGCAACAATGGCTAGTGAGGTGATATAAATGAGTGAATTCAACAATCAAAACAAATCTCAATCGACAGAAGATTCTCTTAAATCTGAAAAGAGAGTTTCTAATGTTACCCAATCAACATCAGGCATGAAAAGGCTGCTTACCCAAAAATGGTTTTCTCCAGCATTGTTTATGATTACAGCAGCAATCATCGTTACCTTACTGTGGGTATATCAGGACAAGCTTACTGATCAGCCAACCACAGGCACGGAGGTATCGGAGGACGGTACTGCGGTAAACAGTGAAACGGAGCAAGGCGCTACGACAGTAGATACGGATGCTACGGAAGAGATTGCAGCAACAGGAGAAGATATGCAATGGCCTGTAGCCAATATGAGCGAGCTGGAGATCGAGATTCCATTCTACGATATGCAAGCAAGCGCAGTTGAAAATGAAGCAGCACTCATCCAAGTCGGCACAACATTCGCTCCTCATATGGGAATCGATATTGTGCATCCTGATGGTACTGCGTTCGACGTACATGCAGCACTTGGTGGAATTGTGACAGTAGTTGAGAAAAATCCAATTAACGGCAATCTTATCGAGATCGACCATGGCAACGGATTCTCCACTGTATATCAAAGCTTAAGTGATATTACCGTTAATGAAGGCGATGAAGTGAAGCAAGACACTGTGATTGCTAAGGCTGGTCGCAGTGATGTAGAGAGTGAATTAGGTGTGCATCTACATTTTGAAGCTCGATTGAACGGTGACAATGTGAATCCAGGCGCTTACATCGCTGAATAAAAAAAGGACCTATTCTCTTTTATGAGAATGGGTCTTTTTTGTACTATTATTCAGGTCACTTGCATAGAGAATGGGTGAGGACAGGCTAAAAACGGCCCATTGAAAAATATTTATTGCATTTGTAGCGATACAGGCTTGGACATAATGAATATCTGCAAGACCTACTCATATAATGTACCAAACTTAATACGAGTAGGGAGGCGGGAGCGTGCACGATTACATCAAGGAGCGAACGATCAAAATTGGCCGTTGTTTAGTGGAAACGAAGCAGACGGTTCGTACGATCGCGAAAGAATTCGGTGTATCTAAAAGTACGGTGCATAAAGATTTAACAGAGCGATTGCCAGAAATTAACCCTGAGTTGGCAGATCAAGTTAAGCACATTCTCGAATATCATAAGTCTATCCGTCATTTGCGAGGCGGAGAAGCGACGAAAATTAAGTATAAAAAGAATACTCCTAAAAAAAGAGAGGTGCTTACAGCAGGTAATCCGAAGTAACGTACCCTATAACTTTCCTTAATGAAGTAAATACCAATATAAAATATTTTTTTAGGAGAGGATTTTCTGATATTTTGGCGAATAATGTTATTAACTGTGATTATTTCCGGTGGGGAAAAACAATACATTATTCGTTGGAGGACTAAGGGCTGATGTTTAGTAAGGATATTGGTATTGATCTCGGTACGGCGAACGTATCGATTCATGTAAAAGGAAAGGGTGTTGTACTCGACGAGCCTTCTGTTGTTGCCATCGAGAGCGATACTAAAAAAGTGCTAGCTGTTGGAGAAGAAGCTCATCGTATGGTAGGACGTACTCCGGGTAATATTGTTGCAATTCGCCCTCTTCGCGATGGTGTAATTGCTGATTTTGATATTACTGAAATTATGCTTAAGGAATTTATCCATCGTGTAGATGGACGTACCTGGTATTCACGTCCGCGTATCTTGATCTGTGCACCTACGAACATAACTTCTGTAGAGCAGAAAGCAATTCGTGAAGCAGCAGAAAGAAGTGGCGCAAAAGACGTGTACTTGGAAGAAGAGCCAAAGGCTGCCGCTATAGGGGCTGGAATGGATATTTTCCAGCCTAGCGGCAATATGGTCGTAGACATCGGTGGCGGTACGACAGATGTAGCCGTATTATCAATGGGCGATATCGTAACGGCTTCTTCCATCAAGGTTGCTGGAGACATGTTTGACGAAGCGATTATGAAGTATATTAAAAGCAAGTACAAGCTGCTTATCGGCGAGCGTACGAGCGAAGATATAAAAATTCGTATCGGAACTGTACTAGAGCAAGCACCTGTAGAAGAAATTGATATTCGCGGACGAGATATGGTAACTGGCTTACCGCAAACTCTTACTATTCGCTCCAATGAAGTACGTGAAGCGCTGTGGGACCCAGTCATGTCAATTGTTTCTGCAGCGAAATCCGTACTAGAGCAAACTCCGCCTGAGCTATCGGCTGATATTATTGACCGTGGTGTCATTTTAACCGGTGGTGGTGCATTGTTGGGCGGATTTGATACTTTGTTAGCAGATCAGCTTAAAGTACCAGTGCTGATTGCAGAAAATCCAATGCATTGTGTCGTTAAAGGCACAGGCATCCTTTTAGATAATCTGGACAAGCTCAAAAGATAATTTGTCGTGAGTACGAATAAGCACCGGTAGGGCGTCATAAGGGGGACGTGCTGAAGTGCTTATTCGTCATTGCTTTCGCACTATTCATTAACTGCATCCTATGTCCGATATACTTAGAGTGCATGTATTAAAGTATGTTTTCTAATGTCCAGCTTTCAGCACCGAGAAGATTGGATGAAGCTAGAGATTGAGAAGCACAGCGTACGTAGTTGGTACGTGAGCATCTACAATGTTTTCGAAGAAAACATGCTTCGGAAGCGTAATCCATCGGCCGAATTCAAGACTCGATGTCGAATAACGATCAGTGTTACTTCGTGATCAAAGATGGACACTTAGGATGATGAGGAGGAGCAATATGCTTAGAGGGCTCTATTCCGCTGCATCAGGTCTAACTAGCCAGCAGCGACGTCACGATACAATAACGAATAATATTGCTAATATAGAAACTGCAGGATATAAACAGAACACAACTGCACTACGTTCATTCAATGAAATGCTTCTATCAATGACAGGCGTAGATAGTAATCAGCCTAAAACGATTGGCACATGGACGGGTAATGTATTTGCAGAGGAAAGCTTAACTTATCACTTGCAGGGTGATTTAACACAGACGAATAACCGGAATGATTTTGCGATTATTTCTAATATTGCTGTCGATGGCTTAATCTTCGATCAATCTGGTAAAGCGGTGTCTGGGAACGGAGACGTTGTTTTTCAGCCGCAGGCCTACTTTACTGTGCAGAATGATCAAGGTGAACTTCGTTATACGAGAGGCGGTCAACTCTCGGTAACTAGTGAAGGTTTTCTTACGACTAGCACGGGCGATTATGTACTGGGCACGAACAATGAACCGATCGTCCTTCCAGCAGGAGTAAGCATCGATGAGCTGACGTTGACTAGTGATCGTCGTCTTGTTACATCAGCAGGCACGGATACGGGTATTCAGCTGCTTATCTCTCGTATTGACAACCCGAACGGTTTAGTTCGTGAGGGAGACGGAAACTTTAAGCTCATCGACGGCACAGCAGCTGCAATTACAGGTGATGAAGCAGTAGAAGTTCGTCAGGGCTATATCGAAGCTTCCAATGTCGATGTTGCGCAAGCTTCTGTAGACCTAATGGCTGCACTGCGTGCATATGAAGCGAATCAGAAAGTTGTACAATTCTATGACTCAACGCTGCAAAAAACAGCAAATGAAATAGGCAGAATTAGCTAAGGAGGTATTAATTCATGAATAGCTCAATGATTAAAGCGCTCAATTCAATGAACTCCTATCAAATGAAGCTGGATATGATTGCTGATAATGTAGCGAATTCCAACACGGTAGGGTATAAAAAGAAATCGGCAGTATTTGAAGATCTACTTAATACGATGAAAAACCAGCCAGAAGGCTTTGAACTCGATGGACGCTTGACTCCTCTAGGCTTTAATCAAGGCTGGGGTTCCAGAGTGACCGGTATTGCAACTGACTTCACGCAAGGTACGTTGAACGAGACAGGCGTATTAACTGATATGGCAATTGAAGGAAATGCTTTGTTCGAAGTGCAGGTAGATGCTGCAGGAACAACGGCATATACACGCGATGGTTCTTTCCAGATCAGTATTAACGAAGCGGGTGAGGCTGTACTAACAACGTCTCAAGGCTACCCAGTTGTTGCGACCCTTCCTGATGGATCACAGGGCAGAATTGTTGTGCCAGATGGCTATGCAATGCAAGTTAATGGAGATGGTTCGGTTAATGCAGTCAATGAAGCTGGAAATTCTATTGCACTTGGAAGAATTCGTTTAGTAGAAGCCGTTCGACCTGATGCTTTGGTACAAGTAGCCGACAATTTGTTTGCTGTTGCACTCGGAGCAGATGCTGCGCAAGCAGTAGCACAGGTCATGCCTAATGCTGAGAACCGGATAGCGATTCGTCAAGGGTATTTGGAGAAATCCAACGTAGACCTTTCAATAGAAATGACAGATGCGATAAAAGTTCAGCGTGCATATCAGCTAGCAGCAAGAGCCCTAAGTTCTAGTGAGACGATGATGCAATTAGCGAACAATTTGCGTAGTTAGAACGTAGGTGACTAAATGAGTGATAAAAGTTACGATGAAGACAACAAGGAAGCTATAAATGAGATGAATTCATCGCCTCAAGAAGAAGTTTCCTTAAAAAGAGCGGAGAAGCATCGCTCAGCTGATCGAGGCGGATTTCAGTTATTACGCAGAGATCATAAACGTAGTGACTTAGCTAATGAAGAGATAAAGTCGTCGGCTATTGAAGAGCAAGCAGAAGCGGAACCATTTGTGCGTAAAAAGGCTCCATTATGGGCACGTACGTTGTTTTGGATTTTACGGAAAAGCATTGCGCCGCTCATTATGATCGTTATGCTGTTGGCAGGCTTGTATATTGGGTATGTCATCATGGGAGATCAGCCGAAAGAAGAGGCATTTCAATTCAGCACCTATAAGCATTTGTGGGATCTTATATTCGCTGAATCATAGGCGGTCTGTATGCATATAATTGGTAAAAGTAATCAGTCAGCAGCCTGCTGGCTGATTTTTACTTTTCGCAAAGTTTTCATTTTCCACTGGGTAGTCTATAATAGTTGGGAGTTAGGTAAAAACATAAAACACATAACACACAAAGAAGCTTGCCTACAATAGAACAATCGTTCCAGCAAGCAAGCTTCCTTATCTCAACCTTCGTTTCCTGCAGGATATAGAAGGATACTTATAGTATGGGGATGAAAAGTAATATTTATACGTCGACATCGAATCTTGAATTCAGCCAGAACTTTTTGAACATTTATTTAAAGGAAAAGAGGGAAATTCTAATGTTGGATATTAATGAAATTCAAGAAATTATTCCGCATCGACCACCGTTTTTGCTTATCGACCGAATTACAGAGGTCGTACCTGGTGAACGGGCAGTGGGAATTAAGAACGTAACGATGAATGAACCGTATTTTGTTGGCCATTTTCCAGGATATCCAGTTATGCCTGGAGTGCTTATCGTTGAAGCATTGGCTCAAGTAGGTTCTGTAGCTATGCTTATGCTTGAAGCGAATAAAGGAAAGTTAGGTTTCTTTGCTGGAATTGATGGATTTCGCTTCCGTGGTCAAGTTACCCCAGGAGACACACTAACGCTTGAAGTTGAAATCACTCGATTGAAAGGTTCAATCGGTAAAGGCAAAGGCACTGCAAAAGTTGATGGTAAAGTCGTAGCAGAAGGCGAGCTTATGTTTGCACTTTCTGATCCGGCAAAGTAATTTGGAAAGAAGGGTTATTTAATGACACAATTATCACAAGAGCAAGTAAACCATAGATATAAAAGCTGGATCAATGATCCAACAATTGATGAAGTAACGAAGCAAGAACTTTCTGGATTGGCAGGGAATGATCAAGAAATTATGGATCGGTTCTATCGCGATCTGGAGTTCGGAACAGGCGGCTTGCGCGGTGTTATGGGTGCAGGTACGAATCGTCTTAATGCATATACGGTAGGCAAGGCTACACAAGGATTAGCGAACTGGCTGCTCGGTCAAAAGCTAGATCAGCCTTCGGCAGTTATAGCGCATGATTCTCGTCACAATTCTCCGCAGTTTGCATTAGATGCAGCACTTGTACTAGCAGCAAACGGAATCCGTACATATTTATTCCGTTCACTTCGTGCTACCCCGCAGCTGTCATTTGCTATACGTTATCTTAAAGCAAACTCAGGTGTTGTCGTTACAGCAAGTCATAACCCTCCAGAATACAATGGTTATAAGGCATATGGTGCTGACGGCTGTCAGCTTGTTCCTGAAGACGCTGAGCAGGTCATTGCAGCAATTGCAGAGATCGCTAGCTTTGATGAAATTAAGCGTTTGACTCAAGAAGAAGCGGAAGCAAAAGGTTTACTTGTTTGGCTAGGTGATGACATCGATCAAGCTTATGTAGAAACAGTTGTCTCACAAAGCGTGAATCAACCGTTGCTGCAAGGTAAGCTAGGTGAAAACTTCAAGGTGGTATTTACACCGCTTCACGGTTCAGGCAATATGCCTGTACGTCAAGTGTTAGCTGCTGCGGGATTCAAGCAGGTGCATGTTGTAGCAGAGCAGGAGCAGCCAGACGGTAATTTTAGCACAGTCAAATCTCCTAACCCAGAGGAGAAGGAGGCTTTTACGTTAGCTATTGAGCTTGCGCGTAAAGTAGGGGCTGATGTTATTGTTGGAACAGATCCTGATGCAGACCGTATGGGGGCCGTCGTTAAGAACAATGAAGGCGAATATGTTGTGCTTACAGGCAATCAGTCAGGTGCGTTGATGATTCATTATTTGCTCGGCCAGCTTAAAGAACGTGGCCAATTGCCGGATAATGGAGTCGTTATTAAAACAATTGTTACGAGTGAGATGGGTGAAGTGATCGCCAAGCATTATGGTGCTAGCGTGGAAAACACATTAACAGGATTTAAATACATTGGTGAAAAGATGACTCAATATGAGCAAACGGGCGAGAAAACATTCCTGTTTGGCTATGAGGAAAGCTATGGTTATCTAACTGGAACTTACGCACGCGACAAGGATGCGATTGTAGCTTCGATGTTAATATGTGAAGCAGCGGCATATTACAGCACACAAGGGAAAACGCTATATGATGTGCTTTGTGAGCTATACGAACAATTCGGATACTTCTTAGAAAGTCAGCAATCGCGCACATTAAAAGGGATTGACGGTGTAGCTCAGATCTCAGCGATCATGACTAGCTTCCGTGAGCAGCCGCCTATCGAGGTTGCTGGAATAGAGATTGAACGTGTTCTTGACTATTCACAGCGATTGGATGACTTGCGTCCTGAGAACGTGCTGAAATATATACTGAAAGACGGCTCGTGGTTCTGTCTAAGACCTTCAGGCACAGAGCCTAAGATCAAGGTTTACTTTGCAGTGAAAGGCACATCTACTGAAGATGCTGCTGCAAAACAAGCTGCAATTAGCGAAGCTGTGATGAAGCGTGTAGATAATATTTAGATAAAATTTTGAACTCGTACTATACAAGCAATAGGATTGCCTTCTAAGTTCACTTCGCAGGCAATCCTAGCTTTGTTGTAGTTTCTAGAAAGTGAAACGGAGGGTTACTGTGCGCTGGAAGCAATGGAATAAAAAAGCGAGGACACTGCTATGGATTATAACATTAATAGGTGTTATAGCAGCAATTCCTTTAGCAATATTACGCATGGATATGGAAAATTCAGCGGATACCGTTGAATATGTGTTCGACTACCGTGATTTGGAAGAGATTGCGAACTATCAAAGTAATGTATCACAATTTATTGATGAAAAACTGCTTGCATTGAAGGATGCCGGCGTAAAAACGATGTCGCTCTATGAGAGCTCTTTACGTGATCTTATGCAGTCTGGTCGACTTGTGTATTACTCAGAAAAAGAAATGGCTGCTTTACAAAGTAAAGTTTTGGATACAAACGTAAATCTAACGTATGTCGTTTTTAACGGAGAGCATGAAGCTGAGATGATCACTCCGATTATTGAGCGAGAGTATGAACGACAAGGCGTAAATGTTACAGATTGGACGTATGATAGCAAGCCGGGTCTGATCATTGAAGAAGCGATTAACGCCGCGACTTTGAAAACATTAGATTTTGATCCAATTACTTTGGAAAAGCTATCGGGCTACGGTTTCAACATTATTGCGCGCTTCTCGGATCGTGTACAGCCGTATAATGCGGAAATGACAGAACGCCAAATCCAACGTCTAAGTGAGTATGGTGTAACACGTATTATTTTTGACGGATCAAAGGCTAAAGGAGCAACAGATCAAGCGGAATTAAAAAGCTTGAATCATTTTGGTTCGTTGCTAAAGCAATACGGAATCGGGATTGCAACGATTGAAAATCTTAATGCTCCACAAGCGGGAATTAGCACACTTGCTTACTTGCTTGATTATAACGTAGTGAGATTATATTCACTGTCTGATAGTGATAGCTTTACAATGACTGCAGAGGGCATGATCGATCGCTTTAAACTTGCAGCTAAAGATCGTAACATTCGCATGTTTTTCTTGAATGTTGGAATTAAGTCCAACGGTAATACAGGTGTTCTTGAGCAATCTGTGGACAAGCTTACGCATGAGCTTGCTGGAGAAGAAGGAGTTATCGCTCAGATGGAGAAAGCCGGATACCCTGACGGAATTGCGAATGCCTTTAATTATGAAAATCCATCATGGTCCAAATTCGTACGCCTGATCGTAGCAGTAGCTGCAGTGGCGTTTATTACGCTGCTTGTTGGTGCATTCTTGCCGGGAACAGAGATTATCGTATTCCTATTAGGATTAATAGGCTCGGCAGGACTATATGTACTCAACAGCTCGTTGATGGAGCAGGCATTAGCGCTTGGTGCCGCAATCAGCGGACCTACACTCGGTGTGATCTGGATGCTTAACCGAATCTATTCTCGTACCATTGGTGATCGTCGCATGCTTGGTAACGCCAACTGGACGTTAAGCGGTACAACACCGATCCATGATGGAAGCATTGAAACGGATCGCTGGATTTTCCCAGAGCTTCCGTTGACGCGTCGTCTAGGCTTGACGCTGAACTGGTTTATCGTAGGTACAATTATTACGCTTTGTGCTGTGCCGATTGTTTTCGGCTTGTTGTTTAATATTACGTACAGCTTAGTCATTGAACAATTTAGAGGTGTAAGTATGCTTCATCTAGGACCACTTGCGCTCGTAACGATCTACGTGCTGTTATATCGTGGTCAAGAAGCAAAAGGTGTGTTTAAACGTCTATGGAAGATTCTGCTGACACCTATTAGTTTATTGTGGGTAGTGATCGCTGTTATCGTAGCAGCAGTTGGGGTATACTACTTATCTCGAACAGGTAACAGCGGACAGGTATCATCGATCGAGATGATCATTCGTAATTGGCTGGAAACAACTGTAGGTGTTCGTCCGAGATTCAAGGAGTTTATGATTGGACATCCTCCACTTATATTGGGACTGTTTTTAGCTTTGCGTTACCGCGCTTCTTGGATGCTAATCATTGTCGGTACATTAGGTCAATTGACGATGGTAAGTACGTTTACACATATCCATACACCAATAATGATGTCGACATTACGGACGCTATTAGGATTAGGGTTGGGCATCATATTCGGCTTGTTGCTAATTGCAATTTGGACAGCATTGGAAGGAGTTTGGCGTAAATGGGTATGGCCGAAGCTTCAACAACGTTTCGAGTAGTTATCTCAGGTTACTACGGGTTTAATAATAGCGGGGATGAGGCAGTGCTTCGCTCCATACTGTTAGCACTAGAGGAGCAAGGGAAAGCAGCGGGTATAACAATTACTCCAGTTGTGCTGAGTGCAGATCCAGAGCAGACGACTCGAATGTATGGTGTCGAAGCGTTACCGCGCATGCACCCTGCGTCACTATGGCGCGCGATATCATCAGCAGACGCATTAATAAGCGGTGGTGGAAGCCTGTTACAGGATGCAACCGGAGTAAAGAGTATTCCGTACTATACAGGGATCATTAAACTAGCACAATGGCTTCGCAAGCCAACCTTTATCTATGCTCAAGGCATAGGTCCGGTGCATCGTAAATCGATGTATTCGTTTATTGTATCAGCAATGAACAAAAGCCGTTATGTATCGGTTCGTGATGAACAATCAGCGCATTTTTTAACTTCAATTGGCGTAAAGTCAAAGATAGAGGTCGTGCCAGACCCTGTAATGGGCATGCCATTGCCTAAGCAACAAAAAAGATTGTTGCCTGAGACAAACGGATTACAGCAGATCGGTATTTCGGTTAGATATTGGAATAAGGATCGATCAGATCTACAGAGAATCGCCGAATCGCTTATCGCACTGACAGAAAAGCGTAATGTACAGCTGACGTTTTTGCCTTTTCATACGCCTGATGATATTGAGGCATCGCAATATGTTGCTTCACAAATGCAATCGCGCATTGCAGCGGGTAGCAACGTGAATATTGCATCCCTTACAGATGATCCTCAACAAATGTTGCAGGCGGTATCGGAATGCGATGTGTTGTTCGGCATGAGATTGCATGCTTTAATCTATGCGGCGAATCAGCGTATACCTATGCTAGGCTTGTCGTACGATCCGAAGATCGATCAATTTCTTAAACGTATTGATAGCAGACCGATAGGAACAACAAGCGCCCTTGTGCCTGAGGAATTTGCTCTGGAAATGATGAATATTCTAGATCATCGTGATCGATGGTTACAGCAGCGCGAGAGACAAATTCAGACATTAAAAGAACAATCCCAAAAACCAGCGCAACAAATCAGTCAATTTTTGCGTCAGAATATATCGAGGTGATTCCCTCATGACGAAAACTATACCTAAAGTTCATATTTTTGGTATTCCTTTTTCGAAAATGGGTATGAAGGATACGGTTCAATATTTAACAGACCGGATCAATGCACGTGAACAGACACATATCATAACTGCTAATCCAATTATGGTTATGAGTGCACTTGAACAACCAACTTATAAAGAAATGATGCTTAAATCCGATATTATCGTACCAGACGGAGCAGGCATTGTATGGGCTGCACAAAAAGGTGGAGATCCTGTAGCCGAGAGAGTTACCGGGATTGAACTGCTTCACGGGCTGCTTAAGGTAGGAGAAGAGCATCATTGGAAAGTATACTTACTTGGCACAACTCAAGAAATTATTGAAGCAGCTGCGCAATCATTACAGATGCAATATCCTCAGGTGCGTATCGTTGGATGTCGTAACGGTTATTTCAATGCGGCGGAAGATGATGAAGTAATTGCATCCATTGCTGAGCTGCAACCGGATTTACTGTTTGTTGCTAGAGGAGCCGAAACCCAAGAGCCATGGATCGTTAAGCATCGTAAAGCTTTAGGGGTTCCTCTTATTATGGGAGTTGGCGGGAGCTTTGATGTCATCTCAGGAAAGCTGAAGCGTGCACCTGAGTGGATACAACAGTTGCGAATCGAGTGGCTGTTTCGCTTGCTTCAGGAGCCGAAACGACTGCCTCGCATGATGGTTTTGCCGAAATTCATGTTAAAAGTGATGCGTAATAAAGAAAATGTTACAAAACATGTTGAAAATTCGTGAAAACAGCCCAATTTCTGTTTTTATGATGAATTTCAATAGTAGTATTTTGTTTTCAATGGGAGTATAATTCAACACGATGCTTTAACGATAAGAAATATACAGTAGTGTTGGCATCAAAGACGCTGGATAAGTTGATTGTCTACAGTAAATGATAACGGTAGACAACTTCAATCTCGCTTGTAATTCCAGAGGGGGAGAATTCACATTATGCCTATTGGAGTCATTTATGCGGTTGGTTTCGCAATTGCGCTTATCGTTGCCTTACTTATGACACCGCTCGTTAAAAAATTTGCTTTTTTTGTAGGTGCAATTGATAAACCGAATCATCGCAAAGTCCATACACGTATAATGCCAAGAATGGGCGGCCTTGCTATTTATCTTGCACTAATCGTTTCGTTCTTTTGTGTGATTACGTTGTTCCCAGAAGGTACGCTACTTGGGAAGGACCTCAACCTGTTAAAAGCAGTATTGGTTGGGGGTACGATTATTGTCATTACAGGAGCGTTCGATGATCGATTTGAGCTTTCTGCTAAGTTAAAGCTCGTTATGCAGATTATTGCAGCATGTGTCGTTGTATTCGGATTTGATATATCGATTGAATTTGTAAGCTCGCCATTCGGCGAAAATATGCAGCAAATTAATGATTGGATTGGCATCCCAGTTACCATCCTGTGGATTGTCGGGGTGACGAATGCTATTAATCTGATCGACGGTCTAGATGGCTTAGCTTCGGGAGTATCCGGTATAGCTATCGGTACGATTCTAATTATGGCGATTATTATGGGCTTTACGCCAGTTATATTGCTAAGTACATTGCTACTTGGTGGAATTGTTGGGTTTCTACGTTACAATTTCCATCCAGCTAAAATATTTATGGGTGATTCCGGATCGTTATTTTTAGGCTTTTGTTTAGCTATGCTCTCATTAATATCCTTTAAGCAGGTTACACTGGTTTCGTTTGTTATTCCGCTACTTATTATCGGAGTCCCGTTATCAGATACATTCTTTGCAATTATTCGCAGACTCATTAATAAGAAGCCAATCTTCGCTCCAGACAAAGGTCATCTGCATCATCGTTTACAAGATCTAGGGTATGGTCATCGCAAAACGGTGCTTATGATCTGGGGAATCGCAGCCATCTTTGGCGCAATGGCCATTGTACAGTCTGCTGTCATTAAGTTCAACGGAGCCAACTGGATTACATTCGCTGTGGTATGTATCGTCATTTTCTTAACACAGATTGGTGCTGAATTGATTGGAATTGTAGACAAGTCTCGCCGTCCGCTTATTGGGTTATTACAAAAGCTTGGATTGAAGCTTGGGATCGTCAATTCGCAATCACGCAGCAAGTAATATCGTATAACGTAAAAGGAGCTCAAGGTCATTGTAAGATGATCTTGAGCTCCTTTTTTCGTTGCATAAGTTGTACAAAGTCGCCTAACACATAGGCGGCATTGTCGTTTTCGAAAGAAAGTTGTCGTCAGCAATAATTTCATTATTATGCCACTTTAAATCAAGCTTCGACTAACCGATATAAATGTTACGGAACTTTTTAGCAATACCTGCGTCTAAAGTAATAAGTAGGTAGTAAATTATGGGAAGGAGTTACTGTAGACATGCCGTCAATCGTCATGTGATATGCACAGCGTGCAGTTCATATAGAAAAATATCGAATAATGTCATGAAGAGAGGAGTATTCACTTGAAAAAACTAGTATCGATCTTTTTGGCACTGGCACTCATCGTAACGTTAATACCAGTGTACGGTCCAGCAACTCAAGTTGATGCGGCAGGGAGCTACTTCATTTTCCCGAATGAAAAGGATGATAAGACATCTGCCCGTGTTGTTTCTAGTAAAAGTGTAACGCTAAACGGAACGATTAATGGAGTTGTAGGTTCTTCAATCAGCTATAAGGTAGAGCAGATTACATTGAATAGTGATACAGCGCTTAATAGCACTGAAGATATTACGACAGGGATTACTACGACAGGTGATAATCAGCTTACAGTATCTAATGTAGAGCTTTTTCCAGGCTTGAATAAAATTACATTTAAAGGGGTTGCAGGAACTTCTACGCAAGAAGAATCCATATACATAGAGTTCCGCGACAGCCCGATGCTGAATGATTTACAGATTTTATTTGAGAACCAGGCATATGATGTACTAGAGGACGGCGTGACGATGCTTTACTCTAACAGTCAAACCCCATCCTCTACAGGGGTTATTACAATTGACGGTTATGCTCCAAATGCTACGAAGGTAACCGTAGAAATTAATAATTACAGCTATGATTTCAACGTTTCTCAAACGGGTAATTTCCGTTTCACAACATCCCAGCTTACGATCAATAAAGGGATGAATACGATCAAGTTCAAAGTAACGAACGCAGGTCAAGTGATTGAAACGACACGTCAGGTTACACTTTACAACGGTGAAGTAACGTATTACGATGAAAAGCTTACGAATAACGGTAAAGTTTACGATCTTTCATACAATGGCGATTACTCTGTTAATACGAGTACGGGCCAAGAGTTAGTTCTTAAGGGTAAAGCAATTATTCCTTGGCCTTTATATGATCTTGCTAATAACGGGACAACACCTGTTACTGCAGCTGATATTAAAACAACGCTAGAACGTAATATGAGTATCGCGATTACAGGAGAGGCCTCGAATCCTGGAGTTACTATTGTAAATAATGCTTGGGAGCCTGTCACTCCTAATGCCAATACCAAATACATTACGGTAGAGTATAGCTATGTCCTACCAGCTACATTGGAGTTTGATAAGACCATCACGTTTACAATGAAGGCTCCAAACTCGATGCAATATGATACATCAACTACAAGACAATTTATATTACGAGACGGCAATAAGGCATTTATTGCAGATATTAACTATCTATCCGGCTATGATGCAACCTTAACATCAGCAAGTCGTATCAAAGCACTTCAGCCTACAGATATACCAGCAGCAGGTGTAGAGGTGTATTCTATTCCGATGGCGGTTGAGTTGCTTATTGCCAATCATACATCGTTAGGATCTACTACATCGATTGATTTTGATAATCAGTTAGAGGTTACAATTAACGGTACAAGCTATCCATTCAAACAGCTTAAAGACGGAACTGTACCGATTACTGAAGAAGTTACACGTAAAGTAGACGGCATTGATGTGACGTATCTACGAGTGTTCCTTGAGTTAGCCAAACTAGACAAGTCAGGTACAAACAATATTGGTTTCAAGTTCAAAAATACGACCAGTAATGCAGTACATGATGTGAAATACGCAATTTTCAAGCTTCAATATGGTCCATATGTGAAGTTTGAAAACGTCGTGAATGGCATGACGGTTAACTATGATTCCTACAAAGATAATAATGAGGATCTTGTTAGACGAATTGGTGCTTTAGTTGGGCGTATTATGAACATTGCTAATAATGAAGATATTGTATATAACGATGTCATGGATACTACAAATAATGTGCTAAAAGAGCGTAAAACAGTATTTTTATATTTGAATAATGTTGAAATTCCGATCGAATCCTACGATTCAACTAACAAGAATTCACCTTTATTCCAACCAGTAGGAGTAAAAGTTGATGCCTCAGGCAAGATAACGTCCATTACAAGTGATTTTAGTAAAGATTTAGCTGCAATTATGAATAGAGCTGGAGAAAATACAATTAAGTTTGTATTCCGCTCAAGTAATTATAGCTATGAAAATACGATTAAGTTCAGCGTAGTTCCGACGAATCTGCCAACTGTGCCTGCGCCTGACACCGATGGAGTATATCCATATACAACTGGGAAATGGCCGCCAACATCAAGTGATTCAAATTTCACCTTTAGAGATGGAGTTTATACAACGAAGGATGCTCAGTTTAACGTATTTGGTACGTTTGACTTTATCGACCTTGGAACGAAGGATGAAGAAATCAGGTCATTACTTGGTTTAGATAACAATGGAGTTAGTTCTATTAAAAAAGAAGACTATATTGTTCAGATTTCTAATCCAGACTGGAACACATCAGTTCAATGGGATCTTTCAAAACAATTCAAGTCTACAGACAAGCAGCGCAACGTTATAAAAACATCTAACGGAGAAACAGACCTTATCTATAATAGTGGTGCTTCGGGGGCGTCCACACCGGATGCTAATATTACATTCTACTATAATAAGGATGAACAAAACTTCTTCTTCAACATCACGAACCAGCAGATGCCTGAAGACGGAAGCCCACTCGTTTATGTTATTACTGTGTATAATGCTGGTTTAAGCGGTCCACGTGCAACGTATCGCTTGGAGGTTAACCCGATCTCTATTCCTTACAGCATTAAGTCACCAGTAGAAGAAGAACGTGTCGTGAATCAGAACTTTGTAGAAGTTATTATTTCTTCACCAGGTGCTGAATCAATCACGATCGGTAAGCAAACAATGGAGCAAGTTGACTACTATGACTACAGCTCTGGTACAACATCTACGATTAAAGCATTCCGCGCAATCGTAAGTGATCTGAAGGCCAATAAGGATACGAAGCTCGCATTCACGATAAAACGCGGAGATACAACGACGACAGGTAATATTAACGTGAAGTATGTTCCAACGAATATACCTGGAGCGCAGTATCTTGAAACGATGAAAAGTTCTCATAAGGTGTTTAATAACACATTGACGTTAACGTTTCCTAAAAACACGAATCTAATTCGTCCGAAGTATAACGAGGCTGCTAACTATGCAACTCAGGTGTACAACAACCATGAAATGCTGTTTGCCATTGCGAACCCGGATGATGGTATTGTTGATCGCCATATGTTTGAAAGCCAGCCGCCAGATTATTCTGCGAATAGTCAAGCGACAGGAGATCTTCATATTAAGACGAGATTTGAAAGCTTTGCGAATCGCTATATTAAAGCGAGTCCAATGTATTGGATTGATGCAGGTCTAGCTGATGATCCAGATGTTTCATCACCGCAGTATGATCCAATTACGAGCGGACTTGATCCATTCCCATTCCCAACTTATGTAGGGAAACATACGGGTAACTTTGCTAGTCGTTACGGCCAAATAAACCGTGAGTTAATACCAAGCAGCGCAGGTTCGTTGTCCATTGCTTATGATAAGAGCATCGTACAAAGTGCGGGTACGACAATTACTGTATTCCGCTTTGATCCGTACTCCAGCACATGGGAGAACATTGGTGGCGTAGTCGATGATAAGAAAGGTACAATTACTGTGCCGTTCACTAAGTTTGGCTACTATGTTGCTGTTAAGCTAACGCGCAGCTATAACGATATTATCGACCATAGCTATGCACGTGAAGCAATGGAGGCAATTTACTCTAAAGGGGTAATGAACGCGGTTGAGACGGTGAATCGCTTTGGTGGTGATGAGTACATTACACGCGGTGAGTTTACACGCATGATTGTACGTGCTCTTGATCTTCCACTGAATTACTCTGGAAGCCTGCACTTTACGTACTATCCAGAGACGATTACGAACGCAAGCAACTCGAACGCGATATATGATTATCGTTACATCGAAACAGCTGCTCGCGCTGGTATCGTAAACGGAACAAGACCTGGCTTCTTCGGTGAAGATGTGTCCATCACTCGTCAGGATGCAGCTGTAATACTTGCTCGTGCATTGGAGCTTAAGCTAGAGACGAATGCAACAAAAGCGAAGCAACAGCTAGATAAAGCATTCCTTGACAGTGCAAGCTTTGATTACTACGCAATTCCTGCAGTACTGGCAATTCAGAAGAAAGGCTTTATCGTAGGTAAGCCAATTAATAGTGCTGATCCAAAAGCCGGCTCGATCTTCGATCCAAAAGCTAGAATGCTGCGCAGTGATGCTGCAATTATTATGGCACGTGTAATGAATAGCTTGAAAAAGCTGCCTCAAATTTATAATTAAGTTGTATCTAGGCGGTATAAGAGAATCCTCTTGTACCGCCTGGTGCTATAATGAAGTGATGGTAAAAGTTTGGTATCGACTTCAAATCTAGTACAAGCTATACTATTTATAGAAGTTTGGAACAAAAACTTCCATCACTTAGCCTTAACAATTCAATAAAAACTTACAGATTAAAACGCAACTTTTTGAATTCTGATGCGTCTAAATAAATGTAAGTTTGATTGAGAGGTCGGCAAACCTAGAATCCGGAAAGATTTGGAATGAAATTTGAAGTTTCTCTTTACGGTCTGGGCACAACATTGTATAATGTTATAGTGATACGTGTAATCTAGCAATACTCTCTCATTGTTTACAAGTTTCTACAGTGTGTACTATAATAACAGTCATGCTCGTAGACATCATTTAATAATTACGTGCTCTACTCTAGGAAGGGGGTGAACTGGCTATGAGTAAAACGAGCCATTTATTATCAAAACAAAACTCTCAACAACCGAAGCAATTTAGAGGAGGAGAAAAAAAGGTTATGAAAAAAAGTTTATCTCTACTAGTTGCAATTGCAATGGTATTTTCCATGTTTGCAACACTTGTTTCTGCTGACGGTAAAGCAGCAGGTCAAAAACTCCAAGATCTTGGAGTAATCAATGGTACATCTAATGGTCTTGACGAAGACAAAGAATGGTTGCGTCAAGATGTAACAGTCCTTATCGCACGTCTTCTAGGTGCAGAAGAAGCAGCAAAAGCTACTGCTAATACGCATGGCTTTGAAGATCTTGATTCCAAGTTCTACAATGGTTTTGTATCTTGGGCTAAAGAAAACGGTTATTTCAACGGCGAATCTGCTACTAAATTCGGCGTAGGTAACCCTATCACTAACCAACAATTCGCAGCAGTTCTACTTCGCGTTCTTAAAGTAGACGTTGAATATGCTGAAGCATTCGACAAAGCTGTTGAGCTTGGTCTAGTATCTAAAGACCTTGACAAAGCTGCTAACGCTATCCGTGGCGACATCTACAGCTCTCTAGTAACTGCTCTTGATTACAAAATCGATGGCAAAACTCTAGGTAACATCCTTGGTCTTAAAGGTTATGAAATTGTTGACCTTGACATCGCTAAAGCATCTGCAGTTGTTTCTAAAACAATCACAGTTGACTTTAACGCTGAGCTTGACGCTCTTAAAGCGTCTGACGTATCAGTAACTAACGCTGATGGCGCTGGTCTATTGATCGAAAAAGTTTCTTTCGAAGGATCTAAAGCGACAATCGCTCTTAGCGACGCTCTTTCTAACGGTAAAACTTACACTGTGAAGATTGCTTCTGCAACTTCTAAAGAAGGTTCTGTAGCTTCTGCGCTTTCAACTGAAGTAACTTTCAACAAAGCTACTCCAGCTACAATCGCATTCGTATCTAAAACTGTAGTATCTGAGAAAAACGTTCAAATCGTTATCAAAGATGCTAACGGTAATGATGTAACTGCTGACTTCGCTGATGATGTTGAAGTTTACACTTCTAACTCTAACGTAGTTGACACTGATCTTTCTACTGATGCAATCGGCGATTCTATCGTTAACGTTTCTCTAGTTGTTGACGAAGACGAAGATGTTAAAATCGAAACTGGTAACGAAATTATCTCTGTAGTTGCTCTAACAACTCTAGGTGTTACTGATGTGTCTTTCGGTGGCGACAAAGCTTCTGACAACACTGTAACTCTTTACAAAGATGATGCAGTTAACGTACTAGTTGCTGCAAAAGACCAAAACGACAATGAGTACAAAAGCATTGTAAATGGTCTAGGTGATTTTGATGCTATTTCTATCAAATCTCTTAACCCTTCAATTGTTCAAGTTGACAACGATACTCTAACTGCTAAAGCTCTTCAAACTGGTTCTGCAACAGTTCAAGTAACTACTGAGTTTGGTGGCGTTAAATCTACTAAATCTGTAGTTGTAACAGTAAAAGCTGCTAAAGGTCTTGCTGGTATCGAACTAAGCACTTCTAGCTTGAAACTTGTTAAAGATGCAACTGTTGAGTACACTGTTGACGTTAAAACTGTTGACCAATACGGTAATGCAATCAATGTATCTGAAGATGTAACTGCTGTTGCTAAAAACGATAAATTCTCTGCTGTTGAAACATCTGACAACGGTGAAGGCAAACGTGTATTCACAGTATCTTCTACTGAAAATGGTTCTACTACTATCAAGTTCTCTGTAACTAAAGATGGTAAAACATTCTCTAAAACTCTAAGCGTAACTCAAGCTGACCAAAACGGCCTTGGCGGTTACCTAACTGAGTCTGATGCAGTTCTTGATTTCGACCACGCTGGCGATAACAAAGCTGACGGTGCTGTAAACACTACAACTATTAAAGTGTTCAAAAAAGATAAAAACGGTGTTAAATTCGCTCAAGAAACTGGCGCTGAGTTCGCTTCTTTGAACGAAGATATCGTAGATGTTGATGCTAACGGTAATGTAACAATCGTTACTAAAGATGGCAAACCTAAAACAGGTAAAGCTACAGTAACTGTAACTGTTGGTAATGCTATCGTTGCTAAAGTTAACGTTGAAGTAATTAACTCTGCTTCTCAATTGAAAGTTGTTAAGCAAGTTAAAGAAACAATCACTGTAAAAGTTGGTGACAACGTTTCTGCTGAGCTATTCGGTAACGGTAAAGCTCTTGAGCTAGTTAACCAATACGAAAAAGAGTACACAGTTCAAGCTGGCGATTACACAATTGCTACTTCTGACTCTGGTATCGTAGATTCTACTGGTCTTGCTAAAGATGATGGTAAAGCTACAATCACTGTTGGTATCAACGGTACTTTCTACGTAGTTAACGTAGTAGTAAAAGAGTAGTAATACCTAAAAACCTTCCCTTCGGGGAAGGTTTTTTTATTTTAAACGCAACATAGTGTATCGTTATTGCGTCTTAATAGTAAACCGATAAAGAAAGGAATGCCATAATATGATTTTGCGATTGAAACGACAGATTGGATTAATGGTTTGCTGTATGCTTTTATTTGCTTTCATAACACCTGTAAGTTATACCTATGCAGATGGAACGTCGTCCGAAGTGATCTCCATTAATTCTTCTGTGAAAGTAACGTTACATAATAAACAATTGATTAAGCAAGATAACGGAAAGGTAGCACTATTTACTTTACGTATCGACAATCAATCGGATGAAGTGGTTCCTTTAATCGATTACTGGGCGCGCATAAAAAGTGGTGCAAGCAGCTACGTTACAAAACTAGTACCAGTAGACGAGGGCCGCTCTGTAGTGATGCCTAAGAACGAGTTGTATTTAAGCTTTTATGCAGTCGTCGGTCAAGCAGATACGTTGGACAAGTTAAAGCTCGAGTTTATAAAATGGGATTTTAGTGTAAGTAACTACGAGCGTGTTCTAGGAACATTATCTACTAGTAATATTACTAGTCAAAAGTATCAAACGACTGCGTCAACAACCTATGGACAGTATTACCTCAACACAAAGATAACAAGCTACACGATGATTGAAGAAGCTGATTATAATCGCCTCAACTTTAAGGTCTACGTAGCAAATATGAATAGTAAAAAAGTTGCTTTGTCCGGACTACAGTTCATGTTAGAAACAGGTGATGGAACGGTATATGATACGGACAGCATACTGTCAACACTTGAGTTGAAGGGCAGAGAGAATAGGTACGTAAATGTCTCGGTATACGTCCCTAAACAAAAAAGCTTAAAAGGTTCAAAATTAAAACTAATGTCTTTGGAGGAAAAAGCAGATCTTCCAATTATGACATATGATTTACCGGATCTATCGGAAACTAAGCCTGTAAAGAATGATACCTTTAAAGCACTATCTGTAAACGAAACAAGTTTACATGTGAAAAACGGTAAAAGTGAAGTTACGACTGAGAATAATCGTGTAATTTTAAGTTCAGTTGTAACGATAATTAATAAATCAACAACACCGTTAGAACTTCCTGATTTTACTTATTACGTTAAAACTTCTGAAGGCTATATGTATCCATTAGCTCATGAAAGTGAAAACCCAATTAAGCTGCTGCCTAATATCGAGCAGGAGATCGAAGTAACTGGACAAGTGCCATCAAGTGATGTATTAAAAAATGGTCAATTAGTTATTTTTCTTAAAGTAGACGAACAAGAACAGCTTATCCAGAATTTTAATCTTTCTGTCTCGGCGTCAGAAGAACCAGTAGAAACAGGAGTCAATGAAGCATCTTATGATGGTAATGTGATTTCTTTTAGTTCGATGAACCGAATTCCTAAAGGTGATAAGGATATTATTGTTACCGAATTTACAATAAAAAATACATCATCAAAAGCTAAATCTAAGCTGGATCTAAAAGGTCAGTTTATTCTAGATGGTGTGAAGTTAGATGCAGAAAATACGAGCATTTATAATTTGAATCCAAACTATACCGTACAATCAAAGGATCAATATAGAGTGCTTGCATATTTCGAAATTCCTTATACACAAACATTCAATGAATTGAAATTCGAAATGCAGGATGACGAGAAAAAAATTCAGACGTTTGATGTTAAGGATATGACTTCAACTAAATTACTTGCAGCGAATCAAAAGTATCAAGTTGCGACTGTTGGTAAAAGAGCAGATGTGCTTTATAACCAAAGTAAAATATACGAAGGAACAAAAGATAATTTATTTGTTGCTGAGTTTGTATTAACGAATACAGAAACTCGAAGCGTAGTTCCTTCTAACTTAAGTGGCTATATTCAGAATAAAAAGGGAGAAATTCTAAACTTAGATTTTGAAAAAGTTGAAGAAAGAATTCTTCCAGGTGGTAAAGTATCGTTGCTCGGTAGTGTTGTTGTACCGAAGACATTTGATAGCAAGAACGTGGAAATTCATATTGGAGAACAATTGGTGATCGAAGAGAACACTGTAATGATTAATCCGGTATATACAAACCACGTTGATGTCAAAAAGGTGTTAGATAAGATTAACGAACCAATGCAAATTAAAGATCTTGAGTTTAAGATCAATATGGTACAAGTAGATTGGTTTAGTTCAGATGGTTATACATTTGATGGTATCCAAATGTACTATGAATATTCACTGAATGCTAGTGAGCAGGATAGTACGCAACTAGGTGAACGTCAAGTTATGGTTGAATACCAAGATCTACAGGTGCCGACTATTAAGTTCTCTAAAACATATACGCTAGGGGAACAAGAAGGTGAAGATGGACTCAAGATTGGTAATAGAGGAACAGATACGATTGTGAGAACTGATTCAGCAGTACTGTTTTCTGATCTTGTTAATTATCAAATTAATGTGTACGAGGTTTACAAAGGGTATAAGACACTTATTGCTTCGGAAACATTTAACTAACGAACTCTAGCAATTCATCTCTTAATCTAGTATCGTATAAATGAGAGGAGATGAACGAATGAAGGGTTTATCGGTGAATAAGCTAGGAGCTACAGCTATTTTAGCTGTTGGAATAATTGCTGGGGTTGTAATTGGCAACGCATTTACAGTTGGAACGAGCTCAGTAACACCAGGAACAGTAAATGATCCGGTGGTAACCAAAAGCTACGTTGACGAGCAAATTGCTAAAATAGGCGGCAGCGGCGTTTCAGAAGGTGGTTCATCTTCAGGTAGTCAAGCAACACTTGAGGTAGTAACCGTTCCTGTCGGTAAAACCTTGATGGTGAACGCCGGTAGTGAAGTCGTCGTTCGTGGTGGTAAGGCAATAGCATACAGCTCTGATACGAATGGGATATCGGATGTAACAGCAGGTGTCGATATTAAAAAAGGATCATCCGTACCTGCCAACCATTTAATATGGTTCCCTCGTGAAGGCCGCGGTATTCAAGCAGCTGATGATTCTAAAACATCATTGACTGTTTTAGTAAAAGGCACGTACGAATTAAAGTAATCATATATACGTATTAGAAATAGCTGCCCAAGATCGAGTGATCGACGATGGGCAGCTTTTTTATTACGTCCATTCCATATCTATTATTAGATCGATGGATTACTGACTTCAGCATATACGTTGATTATGGATACGGAGCAAAGATTAACCAACGTTGACAAAACTTCATCAGCGTACAATGACTTCATACAGCCATACTACTTATTGTAATCATAATCTATACCAACGAAGGAGGAAGATACGATGAGTAGACGTAATAATGTAGTCGTTCCAGAGGCAAAAGCCGCACTTGATGCGATGAAGTACGAGCTGGCTGCAGAGCTTGGGCTACACCCTACAGGCGGTCAAGACTTTAACTCAGAGTTTGCTGATGAACTAGGCGGAGCTACTCCAGTTCCAGGATCAATTAATTGGTCAACAGTCTCAACGAGAAACGTAGGATATATTGGTGGTTCGATTACGAAACGCTTAATTCAACAAGCTGAGCAAGTGCTGGGGCGGATATAGCTAATAGCTTCTCGGTATTTTTACCGACAGCATAATAACTGGGAATTTGACTTGCATTGACACGAAGCATGATTTTCTGTATTATTCTATCTTAGAAGTGTTGTAAATCAACCTTTTCCTACGGGAAAAGGTTAATTTTTTGTGTATAAGGTTATTCTTATATATAAGCATATGGGAGGTTGATACGGATGTCGGTAAAAGGACGCCATTTATTCACATCAGAATCTGTAACAGAAGGTCATCCCGATAAAATTTGTGACCAAATTTCTGATGCAGTTCTGGATGCATTTTTGGAAGCTGATCCTAATGCGCGTGTTGCATGTGAAGTTTCTGTTGCTACAGGCCTAGTACTTGTTATTGGGGAAATTACGAGTAAGGCTGATTACATCGATATTTCGGCGATTGCTCGTCGTACAATTAAGGAGATCGGTTACACACGTGCAAAGTACGGTTTTGACTACAGTACTTGTGCAGTGTTGACGTCGCTTAATGAGCAGTCTGCAGATATCGCGCAAGGTGTTAATGCAGCACTTGAATCTCGTGATGGTAAAGACATTAATCAGGAGAATGAGGATATTGGTGCTGGTGACCAAGGTTTGATGTTCGGCTTTGCAACCAATGAAACGCCTGAGTTAATGCCGCTTCCAATCGCGCTATCGCACCGTATCGCCCGTCGTCTATCTGAAGTACGCAAAAACGGTACATTAGATTACCTTCGCCCAGATGGCAAAACACAAGTTACGATTGAATATGAGGATGGCAAACCTGTCCGCGTAGATACGATTGTTGTTTCTACTCAGCATGCTGAAGAGATTACGCTTGAGCAAATTCAATCTGACATTATGGAGCATGTTATTAAGCCAGTTGTACCTCAAGAGTGGCTTGATGAGCAAACGAAATACTTTATTAACCCAACTGGCCGCTTTGTTATCGGCGGACCACAAGGTGACGCTGGTTTAACAGGTCGTAAAATTATTGTAGATACGTATGGCGGCTATGCGCGTCATGGTGGCGGTGCGTTCTCCGGTAAGGATCCAACGAAGGTTGACCGTTCTGCTGCATACGCTGCTCGCTATGTAGCTAAAAACATCGTAGCTGCTGGACTAGCTGACAAATGCGAAATCCAATTAGCATACGCAATAGGTGTTGCACAGCCTGTTTCTATTAACGTAGATACGTATGGTACAGGCCATGTCGCTGAAGAAATGCTTGTTGAGATCATCCGCAAAAACTTTGATCTTCGCCCTGCAGGTATTATTAAAATGCTTGACCTTCGTCGTCCGATTTATTCTCAAACGGCTGCGTACGGACATTTTGGCCGTACAGATATCGATCTACCGTGGGAACGTGTAGATAAAGCTGAAGTTTTAAAGCAGGACGCAGGTCTTTAATTCCATAAGCTAGAAACATTTAAGCCAGATTCTACGTCTAACTAGATGTAGAGTCTGGCTTATTTTGTATGGAATTACCCTTCATTTTTATGGTTGAAAAGCCGAAAAATAAGGTACGAGTGTAATTTGAGGAGTGGTATGAATGCGGGGAAAACAAAAACTGTCTTTAATTATTGCGATTCTGCTGGCATTACAAATAGCCCTTCCAGCTAGCCTTGTGCAGAAGGAAGTAGTAGCAGCCACATTAGGGCCTGTCGTGTTAGGATTAAGTCCTTCTGATGACGCTACGAATGTGCCATTACGTCCAACGTTTAAAGCTACGTTTGATGAAAATATCGTGAAGCACGATAACAACAAAACAATTAAGGTGTATCGTTATGCTGACAATGCTGAAGTCGATTCAATATTGATGAGCAGCTCCAGTGTTACGATCTCGAACAATGTATTGTCATTCAGCGTAAAGAGCAATGCATTAGCACTAGATACGGAATATTATGTGCTTATAGAAGCAGGAGCAGTTGCGAATGCATCAAACGGAGCATTGTTTCAAGGAATTAACTCTGCTGCGAGCTGGAATTTCAAAACGATCTCGACTACGGATAATGTGAAACCTACTGTAACAGAAGCGTATAATCTTTGCTCAGCTTCTGGTACGTGCAATGTGACGCTGCCAATTACAACGTCGCTTACATTCACATTCAGCGAGCCCGTATATGTTGCGAGTGGAAGCATTACATTATCAAGCGCGACGGACAATCGTTCCATTCCAGTGACGTCCTCTGAGGTCGTTGGTAGTGGTACAAGAACAATAACGATTACACCGAGCACAGCATTAACACCGTCTACACTATATACAATTAAGATTGATAGCAGTAATATTATTGATTCATCTGGCAACGGCTATGCAGGTGGAAGCTGGAGATTTAATACAAGCGATAGCCCTGTGAAGTTAACTAATGTTACGCCTGCTAATGGGGCTACGAATGTCAATCTGTCCAGTAATCTTGAGCTGGAGTTTGATAAAAACGTTCAAGCAGGCTCTAAAAAGATTCAAATTCGTAACGTTGCAACGAATGAATTGCTATTCGATGAAAACGCAACGAGCTCACGTGTGAAAATCGTTAATAATAAAGTAACGATCGACCCATCTAAAAATTTCGATAAAAACTCAACATATTATGTCACGATTGAATCGGGAGCATTTTACCTAAAAGATAACCCTACACAGGTTTACTACGGTATAACGAATGCAGCGGAATGGAGATTCCAGACAGGGTATGGCAACGATACGACAGCGCCAACGATCACTACATATTCACCTACTAAAAGCAGCTCGTCTGTCGGCGTTACAGAGAAGTTGATTCTGACGTTTTCTGAACCCGTATATGCAAAAAGCGGAAACATTGAAATTCGCGAGTACAATTCCGGTGCGGTCTATCGTACGATCGATATCACCTCCAGTCGAATATCTGGTGGTGGAACGAATCAGTTAACGATTGATCCTCATGCTGCTAAAACGGGAGAAAGCTCCAAGTCATTTGCAGTGGGAACTCGTTATTATGTGACGATCGATAAGCAAGCAATTGTTGACGTTGCAGGCAATGCGTTTGCAGGAATTTCGAGTAAAACCTATAGCTTTACGGCATCATCACAGGCAACAGGCCCTCAGCTTTCAGCCTTGTCACCTGTAAACCTAAGCACAACAGTAGCGACAAATGGTAAGTTTCAGCTGACATTCGATAAGGCTGTGCAAGTGGATGGCAGTAACAATACTGCAACCATCTACAGCTTGTCGAATAATGCTCCGAATGTATCAGCGATTCTTTCAGTTAATAGCAGCAATAGCAAAGTAGTGGATCTTGTTCCGGTTACAGAGCTGCAACCGAATATCGATTACTATATTCATATTGAGACGAACTCAATCGTTGATCAAAGTGGCAATTATTTCGCAGGCATTAAAAATCAATACCAATGGAAGTTTAAAACGCTTGGTGGGGATACAACACCGCCTTCGATTGTAAAATCAGAGGTGAGCGGTAACACAATCCGCATCGTTTATAACGAATTACTAAAGGAAACATTGAGCCCGTCTCCAGCAAGCTACTATGTAACGGTTGCAGGCAGTGCGCGCAATATTAACAGTGTTAAAGTAGAAGGGAACGTCGTGTTCCTTACGCTATCATCTAGTGTTACGAATAATCAACAGGTTCTCGTATCCTACAGCAAGGGTGGTACTGGAGAGGTCCAGGACTTGACGGGCAATGCAGCACCAGACTTTTCTAATCGATTGGCGACGAACGGATTTACTGAAGCGAATCCAGTTGTGACGTCCAGCAGCAATAGTGGTAGTACGATTACGTTGACATTTAGCGAATCACTCGACACGATCAACTCTTTAGCATATACACAATTTACCGTTACTGCTAATGGGAAAGTCGTTACGATTCAGCGCTTAGCTCAGTCGAATAATAGCTTAGTGTTCACGATGAATGAATCCATTGCATCGAATGCTACTGTTATTGTCAGCTATGTTCAAGGTCTGTATCCGCTAAGCGGCTTATCTAACAATAAAGTAGCGTCGTTCTCGCATACAGTAGGTACATCGAGCAACAGTGGAGGTAGCAATACACCGGGTGCTCCAGTGTTACAAACGATCTCACTTATTGCAGATAAATTGTATCTAAAGTACAACAAAACGATCAATTCCAGTACGAAGCCAGGTACTTATCAATACTCAGTGCTAGTCAATGGTCGCACAGCTTCCATTCAATCGCTGGATATGACGACAGATACAGTTGTATTGACACTGGGTTCTACGCCATCCAGCTCGGATACGGTCTATGTGACCTATTACGGCACAGGCTCATCGCTGCAGGATAGTAGTTATAATGCAGCAGCTACATTCACAAATGTAAAAGCTACAAAAGGTTCAGCAGAGGAAGTAAGTGAATCAACAGTAACGGTACAAGGTGCGATTATTAAAGGAGATACATTGACGCTTAACTTCTCCGGTAAGCTGGACGAAGGTTCTGTACCAGGCGAAAACAATTTCCTAGTTCGTGTATCTGAAAATGTAAGAGTGATATCCAATGTATTGGTGAGTGGATCTCAAGTTATTCTTAAGCTGAACACGGCAACGAAAGTTGGCGAAACGGTAAAAGTATCATACTTTAATACGAGTAGCTCACTTCGCAGTGCTGCAGGCATTTCGGTTAATGGATTTACTGATCTGAATGTAGCGAATCAAACGACGTTGCTGGATGGTTTGTCGAATGATTATGCTTCTGATGCGAATGGAATTATTATTAAACAATCTGCAAGCACGACGAGCTCAGACATCTCCCCAGGTGGGTACTCTGTGAATCGCTATACAGTAAATACTGAGAAGCTTATTACAGCGATCTCAACGTTATCTGATTCAAAACTGACTACGTCTCAGTTAATATTCGAGGTACCAACGTCAGAACGTTCAGCTATTGTTGCTTATTCAGTGTCAGCACTTGAGTACGCAGCAAGAAAAGGCGACTTTACGTTAGTTGTGAAGCATGGCGATATGACTTATAAGCTTCCGATAAGCTCAATTGACGTAACGAATGCAGCTAGAGCGCTCGGCGGCAGTTCTGTCTCTAACTACTTGAAGATTGTAGTTGAAGAAGGTGAGACACCAGCGACGTCTTCGTTAGTTACTGCGATTAATCGTAGTGGTGCTACGTTAATTGAAGGACCGTTCTATTACGATGCATTGATCGTCAATGGTTCGCAATCTCAAGCAGCGAAGATTACTGGCAATATTACACGTACCGTTGAAACGACCCGTTCATTTACGAATAATAACACGACAGCGGTGTTCTACGATGAAGTAGTTGGTCAGATCTCATACGTGCCTACAACGTTTAGTAAATCTGGCAACACGACCACGATTACGCTTAAGCGTCCTGGCAACAGTGCTTATGCAGTAGTTTCTAACAATAAGCTATATAGCGATTCATCGAAACATTGGGGACTTAGCTCGATCTCATTGATGACGCGTAAATTTATAGCGGATGGACACAGTACGACAAACTTTAATCCGAAAACGAATATTACTCGTGGAGAATTTGCAACGTATATCATTCGCGGATTAGGCTTGAGTGCCAACAAAGAGGCAGCGAAGCAGTTCAAGGATGTGAATAGCAACTCGGTAATGGGCGGTTATATCGGAGCGGCAGCGGAAGCTGGTATCGTTGCAGGCGTATCGTCTACATCATTTGCTCCGAATAGCTACATTACTAGACAGGATATGGCGATCATGATGATCCGGGCAGCTAATTATGTTGGACTTGATACGAAGCTATATCAAACAGCTGATAGCATACTAGGCGGTTACAAGGATAAATCATCCGTAAGCTCTTATGCGAAAACTGGTCTTGCTCAAGCGATTGAACTTGGCATAATCTCTGGAACAACATCAACGACGTTATCACCGAAGGATAACGCCGAGCGTGTTCAAGGCATAATTATGATTCAACGCTTGCTTGAAAAAGCAGATTATTTACAAAAATAACTAAGGCAGCGGCACTATCGTGTATCGGTAGAGCCGCTGTTTTTTTATGGAGTCAGCTATCTAAACTCTCGAGTAAACACTATCATTATCACGCAACATTAATAGATTCTAATCTTTGAAATTAATTACCAGTCGCGGGCAACTTTCTATCTCTTGCTGTAGTCTAATATAATGATAGAGTAAAGAGATAGGAGCGAGATTAATAGATGCAACGCTATACGATTAAAAAACTGTTTACGAATAAAAAAGCGATCGTTTTACTGATTTCAGGAGCGCTTATTGCAACACCGATACAATATTTACTGCCTTCTTCCATTGTTGCGCAGAGTGATCGTGCTTACGCTGCAACGGCTGAGCAGGCAAAGCTTACAGCCAATGGTGAGAGCATTATATCATCGGGAGTCGTACGCAAGGATTATACATTCTCAACAACACGTGGTAGCAAGCAGATTTCTACTGGCGTTCATGTGATGGAAGTCGACTTATCTAATCCGTATATTTCCTTACAGGCTATTAACGGGAAAAATGGTGAAGTTGGCACACGAACGAATACTATGACAATGGCGACGAATTCTGGGGCAATTGCTGCAATTAATGGTGATGTGTTCAATATGGGGAGAGAAGGCGCACCGCTTGGTTCTCATATTGTGTCAGGGGATCTTCTCGTTAGTCCTTCCTTATTAAAAGGAATGTATGCTTTCGGTGTATCGGCGGACAAAAAACCGTCCATTGATGCATATACCTTTGAAGGGGTTGTTACTGCCTCGAATGGCTCGAGCTTCCCGCTATCAGGTATCAATCAGTCATCCTACAGCTCTGATGTAACGGGTGAAACCTATAGTCATTATAATCGTTTATTTATTTATACAAGTGCTTGGGGTGGCAAGGAAAGACCAGCAAGCTCAGGTACAACACCTACAGAAATACTTGTCGTTGATAATGTAGTAAAAGAGATTGCCAATAACGGGACGATCACTTCGACAATCCCTGAAAACGGCTATGTGCTGCGCGGACATAAGGATGCAGCGAGCTTTTTACTTAAGCTAGCTGTCGGAGACTCAATTACTGCGGAGTACAGCCTAATCTCGCAAACAACGAAGAAAAAGATGGATCCTTCAAGCTTTGAGATGATGGTTAGCGGCCATACTTTACTCGTAGAAAATGGCAAAGCTTCAAGCTTCTCGCGCGATGTAACAGGGGTAAGCGGAAGCTCTTATACATCACGTACAGCTGTTGGCTATTCAGCAGACGGTAAAAAGGTGTATATGGTGACAGCTGAGAAATCAGGATCGAATACCGGCCTTAGCTTAAGAGAGCTGCAAACCGTTATGGTAAAGCTTGGGGCTCATAAGGCAGTTAATCTTGATGGAGGCGGTTCTACGACTATGGTCGAGCGCAAGCTCGGATACAGCACGCTTTCGCTCGCTCATTCGACTCAAGAGAGCTCGATGCGCGCAGTAGCTAATGGAATCGGTGTATTCACATCAGCTCCGCAAGGCACGCTGAAAGGGCTAATCGTTACGGGAAATCAAAAGATGCTGATCGGTCAGACAGCAACTTTTAATTTGCGAGGTTACGATACACACTATAATCCGATTGAAGTATCTGGAACGCCGACATGGACAAGTGAAAGTAGTGCTGGAAGCTTTGCGGGAGACGTATTGACAGCGAAAGCAGCGGGTACAGTAACTGTGAAAGCGACGTCTGGATCAGCATCTGCAACGACTAAGGTTGAAGTTGTCGGCAGTGATCAATTGAAATCACTTGCAAATCTGTCAGGCGTTGGAGCGCTGTCAGCTGGAGCAACAATCCCAGTTTCACTTAAAGCTACTTTGAAGAACGGGGATCAGTATACGCTTAATGGAAATCATTTGACGTGGGAATTCGTAGGCTTTGATGGTACATTTAAAGATGGAACGATTAAAGTTAATTCCGTAACAAAAGGAGCAAAGACTGGATATGCAGTTGCTCGTTATGGAGATCTTGCAGCGATGATTCCATTTACGAATGAAATGGCAACCTCTACCGTAGAGAATTTTAATAATGTTGGTTATAGCATTACGAATCAAGTGACGCCTGCTGACACGACAAAAGGTAGTGCGAAGCTTGTAGCGGGAGCATCTTCAGATAGCTCTGATAAAGCATTGCAGATCGGCTATGATTTCACTGCAGGAACCGGAACGAAGGCTTCCTATGCTAAGCTCGGAACGGCAGGACGTACATTATTGTCTGGCTTAAACGGGTTGTCGATGGACATTCTAGGCGATGGCAGCAACAATTGGTTGCGTGCTGAAATTATAGATGAAGAGAATACGATTCATTACGTTGACTTAGCTAAGTCCGTGAATTGGACAGGCTGGAAAAACGTAAAAATTGCTGTAGACAGCAGTAAGATGAAAGGAACACTGAAGCTAAGACGTATCTATGTCGTTACTGTTGATTCGTCGAAGTCTGGTGTTGCTTTAAGTGGCAATATTTCAATTGATAATATTGTACAGTATGCGCAAAATGCGAACGCATCATCTTCGAATACAAACGTAATTAAACTGACGCTTAATAGCAAGCAAGCTACTGTTAATGGAAAGGCAGTACAGCTGGATGTTGCGCCGATCTTGAAGGGCGACTATACCTATCTTCCAGTTCGTTTCATTACAGAGCAGCTTGGTGCGCAGGTGAAATATAACAACTCTGCCAAACGAGTTACTGTGCTTAGCGGCAGCAACATGCTTGAGATGAAGCTGAATGAAAAACAATATATTCTTAACGGCGCGCGTAACGAGTCAGAAGTTGCACCGTTCGTATCGCAGGGTAGAACATTAATTCCTGTACGCTTATTCTCAGAGAAGCTGGGCTTCAAAGTGACTTATAACCATGCAGAGCAAAGTATAACGATACAGTAACAATTAACGTTCTAGTTCTAGTTATGGTATAATTATCTGAGCAATTTATGAAAAAGGAGTTCTGGATAAGGTGGATCACCACTCGGTCGATATTAATCGAATATTTACGAATGCGATTCGTGTAATGGAAGACAGTAAATATCAAATTTATGAGGTGTGTGAATCTGCTCGCAGCGAGCGGTTAGCCTTAGAAAAAGAACTCGAGCAAGTGCTCCAGCAAACGGTTCAAGTCATTGAGCAAGTCGACAAGCTTGAATTGGAATATCGTTACGCTAGAATTCGTCTTACAGAAGTAAGTCGTGATTTTACACGTTATGGGGAGCTGGATATCAAGAAGGCTTACGAAAAAGCTACCTTGATCCAGCTTCAACTTGCGACTTCAAGAGAACAAGAAAAGCATTTGAAAATGCGCAGAGATGATCTTCAAATACGTATGCGAAATGTCGAAAAAAATATTGAACGCGCAGAAAGCGTAGCTTCACAAATGAATGTTGTGTTGGAATATTTATCAGGCGACTTAGATAATGTATCGCGGATATTGGAATCAGCAAAAAATCGTCAGATGTTAGGTCTTAAGATTATTCTTGCACAAGAAGAAGAACGCAAGCGTATTGCTAGGGAGATTCACGATGGACCAGCACAGACATTGGCGAATCTTGTGCTTCGCACAGAGATTGCAGAGCGTCTGGCTGCTAAGCGGGATTACGACCTCGTTAAGGATGAACTAGGGGATCTTCAAGGTCAAGTGCGTTCAGGACTGGAAGAGATCAGAAAGATTATCTTTAACCTAAGACCAATGGCGCTTGATGATCTTGGATTAATTCCAACGCTGCGTAAGCTGTCGCAGGACTTTGAAGAAAAGACAAGAGTTCATTCGATATTTGAGGTTTCTGGCAAAGAGGTTCGTCTAAGCTCCTCTATGGAAGCAGCAATCTACCGATTGCTACAGGAAGCATTATCTAATGTGCAGAAGCATGCAGGTGCTTCAAGAGTTACGATTATATTAGGATATTTACAGGAAAAGCTCCAAATTGTCGTGAAGGACAATGGGAGAGGATTTAAGCAAAAGCATAGCAATGATGATCAAGCGCACTACGGGATTATCGGAATGTATGAACGTGTTGAGCTGCTTGAAGGAACGATTGACATCAAAACGGAGGCGGATAAAGGTACAGAAATTATAATTGAAATACCACTAAAGAATAGCTAGGAAAGGGGATAGGTGATGATGTATAGGCAAGAAGGTAACGGTACAAGTACACCGGCAGAAGCGATAAAAATATTACTCGCTGACGACCATCAGTTGTTTCGTGAAGGTTTGAAGCGTATCCTTAATATGGAAGAAGATCTTGAAGTCATCGGTGAATGTGGCGACGGCATTCAAGTGCTAGAGTTTTGCAATCATACGCTTCCTGATATCGTCCTAATGGATATTAATATGCCGATCGAGACAGGCGTTGTAACGACTGAGCGATTGCGAGATTTATTTCCTGATGTGAAAGTTATTATTTTATCGATTCATGATGATGAAAGTTATGTGTTTGAATCGCTTCGTAAAGGAGCTACAGGCTATCTGTTGAAGGATATGGGGGCAGAGTCGTTAATCAATGCGATTCGTGCTGTATCGCAAGGATACTCTTATATTCATCCGAAGGTAACTGGTAAGCTCATTCATCAACTGAGACGCATGACGTATTTGGATGAGATTGGCGTAGCAACGAATCAGAATATTGATATCGGTGCAACCTACATTCCGCTTGAAGAGAGCCCGCTAACGCGTCGTGAAGCAGAAGTATTGCGCTTAATGGCTGAAGGAAAAAGTAACAAAATGATTGGCGAGCATTTGTTCATTAGTGAGAAAACAGTAAAAAATCACGTCAGCAGCATATTACAGAAAATGGAAGTTGATGATCGCACGCAGGCGGTTATTAATTCCATCAAGTTCGGATGGGTAACTCTGTAATAGAGTGAGTTCAAAAAGAAAAATTATCGCAGATTTTACGGCGACCATAAAAGATGGTTATGTTCATTGTATTCCCTGAATATGATACGACATAGCCATTTTTGACGTTTAAGTATAGGTTCAAAAAGTTCGACTTTCAGCACCGAGAAGATTGAATGAAGCTAGGGTACTGAGGAGCGCAGCTAAACGTTTTCGAAGAAAACGACTTCGGAAGGAAGCATCCTCTTGTAGTAGGTACGTGAGCACCGGAGCATATGCTTCCGATGTGCGTTTTTTCAAAACGCTTTAGCTGAGTTCAAGATTCGATGCCGAATAAGCATACTCTACTGCTTCGTGATCAAAGTCGGAGTTTTTGAACTACCTTTAAAGAAAGGGCTTTCTTAGGTGACCGCATAGGTTAGTTGCGCATACAATATGCAAAGAGGAGGTTACGACGATGATAAGTCTTCTACTTTTTGTTATTGGATGCTATGTGCTTGTAGCGGCTGCTGTTCATTTGTATTATCGAATGTGCCGGCATCATCAGGTAGAGAAACATTATGTCTTGTTGACTGAAGAGCCTAAGGAGCAAATGGAGTGGGTTATTCGTTCGATGCACTCGTTCTCCAGATGGATGGGAATTCCCGTTCATGTTACGATTGTGCCATCCCTTTCATGTCATGAGCTCAACTATATGGCTGAACGATGGAGTAATGGATGGTTCCCGATTCATATCGAGCAGCAAGCCGCAGCTCCACCGCATGCTATTGTTGTAGACCTTAATAAGGAGCACGACTTGTGCAAGCTGCCATTCTAATCTATACTCAAGGAAAGTTCAAAAAATTCTTCTTTAACTACGAAGTAGCATTGGATGTTATTCGACATCGAATCTTGAATTCATTGCTCATGGTGAATTTTTTGAACAATACATGGAAAAACTCGTGAAGCACACGAATCGTCTACAGCGGTTCGTGTGCTTTTTGTGTTGGAGGGTGATCTTTTTGTATTGTAAACTCGCAATTATTAGTTCGCAGCATCGTGCTCGTGCGGTTTTATTGCCTTACGAGAAGCGCAATGAGTTTCAGGTGGAGCAATGGCAAGCCTGTTTACGTGAAGAGGAGCTACTTGAAGTATATGATGCGCCAATAGCTCTTTACTTGGCAGATTGGCTTGCTCGGTATGTGGAGGTAACTGTGAGACAGCAGCCTTTGATTCAAACTGGACATTTGTCGAAACGATATAAAACCGTGTTAGCTCAGCAACTCACATCATTCGGGATAAGCCCAGCTGGCAGATGGGTCGCTTACGAGTATCGTTCGATCATGTCAGCTTCGCCTAATTCAATGGTTATGGGCGTGGAGCTTGAAGCTCTTGAAGCGCTGCAAGATGATATTGCGTTCTTGCTTCAAGGTAGGAAGCTTCTATATGACGAGTGGTTGAGCCTCGGAAGCCAGCAAGCAAGTGCGGATATGGAGCAGTTACATACAGCTTTCCGCTATGCGGTACTTCATGGCTTAATCAAGGTACGCAGTGCCATTCAATTAACGAAACAGAGTGGCAAACTTCGCTGCTTGCGTTGTTACGAAACAGAGCTAGTACATAATGAACATGAATGTCCTTATTGCGGTGAGCATTGCTACTATTGCAGAACTTGCCTGCAGATGGGACGAGCAAGAACGTGCAGTGTCGTCATTATGGGCCGCTATCGTTCTCCTGTGGCGAACATCCATACAGATTGCTCACCTTCACGTATTTTGAATTTGGATACGTTTGGATTAAGCGATGCACAACAGATGGCAACTACGAAAGCTTTAACATTCGTGCATCAATGCTTAACACACCGCAACAAGCTACCCCGTTCCTCTTCCTCATCCGCATATAAATTCGCTCGACAATTTTTACTTTGGGCAGTAACGGGAGCGGGTAAGACGGAGATGATCTTTCCCCTTGTGGCTTATATGACAAAGCTGGGCGGTCGAGTGCTGCTAGCAACACCGCGTAGAGACGTCGTATTAGAGCTTTCGCCTCGGCTACGCAAAGCTTTCCCTGAACTCTTGATTGCAACGCTGTATGGGGGCAGTGAGGAGCGCTGGCAGCACGGTCAGCTCGTAATCGCAACGACACATCAGCTTATGCGTTTCCATCATGCTTTTGATCTCGTCATTATCGATGAGCTTGATGCTTTCCCTTACCACGGTGATGAGCGCTTATACCGCGTAGCAGAGCAGTGCAGTACACAAAAGGGAGTAAGACTACTGCTATCTGCGACACCTCCAGCGTATGTACAACGAGAGCTTAATAAAGGTCGTCTTGCCTATGTAAAGCTTCCTGTTCGTTATCATCGTCACCCACTGCCTGTCCCTATCCGCATAAAAACTCCGCTTATAGCAGATCAGCTCAACAAGCGAACGATTCCTTCAGCTTTGATCCAGGCGATCCATAGCTCGCTTCAGGAAGATGCGCAGGTGTTTATCTTTTTGCAGCGCATTGTTCATACCGAAGCTTACGCTTCCTTGCTTAGAGCAAAGTTCCCCCATGTTTCCATTCAAGCGACTTCTTCACAGGATACGTTAAGAAGTGAGAAGGTTACCGCGTTTCGCAATCGCGATATTCGAATATTAGTTACGACGACCATTCTAGAACGCGGAGTTACTGTACCGCGAAGCCATGTCTATATATGCGATGCAGAAGCTCAGCTGTTTGACGAAGCATCACTCGTGCAGATGGCAGGTAGAGCAGGGCGTTCGGGTGATGCGCCTAATGGAGCCGTATACTTTTTGTCTCAGCAATGGAATGAAGCGCAGCGCAAGGCTGTTAAGCAGATTAAAAGTATGAATGAGCTGGCGAATGATTTAGGGTATTTATTGCCCCAGTATCGTACGAAGCGGTAAGGAGAGAAAAGAAGATGAAGGCTTGGAATCCATTAATGTGGCTTGAGCCAAGAGGATCAATCTGCATCATCTGCACGGGCAGAAGGGTGCAGGCATTAGCTTCAAACCGCTTAGATCGGAAGATCGTTAAGAAGCTGTCACAGCTTTTATGCGGATTATGCTTTAACGAAATTGCCTGGATCGATCAAGTACTTTGTGTACATTGTGGTCGACATCATCGTTGCCCGGATTGCCAGCAGCGTCAAGTGTCGGCTCTATGGCTTAGCCGCAGCTCGGTTATCTATCAGTCGGTGATGAAGGAATGGCTTCATCGTTATAAATTCCAAGGAGATGAGCGGCTCGCTGATTTGCTCGGGATGATGCTCATGCCTGCGATCGAGCGAGTGAGTGCTCAGATGATTATGCGCTATCGATTAGATAAGGAATGGAAAGCTAGTGGCAAGCCACCGCTAACATGGCTTAAAAATAATGCACCTATATTCTGGGATGCTGTGACAGCTGTGCCAATTAGCGAGGAGCGGTATCGCCAGCGGGGTTTCAATCAAGCAGCTCAGCTAGCCCAGATTGTCAGCAAGGAGATAGGGGTACCATATGTCGAACTACTTGAACGTAAGTCGCATGAGGCGTGGCAAAGCCATCAGAGTCGCGGAGCACGATTTCAAGGGCTTGCCAATCGGTATGGCAGTTCATCGAAGGGTTGGAATACACTGCTGCGACTAGTTGGGGAGCGGGACAAGCTGCATATACTACTTATTGACGATGTATATACGACAGGCAGCACAGTACATGCATGTGCGCAGGTTATGGCACAGAGCAGCCCAATATCATTAACGATCGCAAGTGTTACATGGGCAAGGTCATAGCTTGAACAATATTGCGGCGTCCCAAAACATCAAATTCTTTTCACAAGTATGCTAATGAAAAGTACTGAATCTTACGATAAACTAAGTATAAGAAGTTGTTCAAAAAGGCTGACTTAGATTTAAAGACTTCTCGACACTAAAAACTAGACTTTTTGAACACGCGCAATAAGTATATCGAAGGTTAAGGGGAGGTCGCTTTTTATGAATATTGACAATTGTCCTCGATGCGGGAAAATATTCGCAAAGGGCTTTAATGATGTGTGCCCAGCTTGTACTCGCGAGATTGATAAGGAATATGAGACATGTGCGAATTATCTAAGAGAGAACAGAGGAGCTTCGATTACACTGCTTTCTGATGAAACAGGCGTATCGATAAGACAAATTACGAAGTTTATACGTGAAGGCCGAATCTCGCTAATGGATGCACCTAATCTATCTTATCCTTGTGAATCTTGCGGTGTATTAATTCAAAGCAACAACTTATGCGACAGCTGCAGAAAGCGTCTCGTAAATGCTTCAAAAAATCTTTTCAGCGATGAATCAATCGCGCAAGAGAAGAAACTAAGTGAAGAGTCGGTTAAACATGTTTATAAAGGGATAAATCAGTATAAAGATCGTACTTAACTCGAATTTATTATAAAGCTGGACTTTTTGAACTGTTTTGGACTGTACTATAAATAAAAAAACAAATGAAGCCGATAATACTATTAACAGTTATCGGCTTTTTAGTTTGGAAACGATGGGGTGAGAATATTGAAAATCAATGACATAAATCGAGTGAACGGAATTAATAAAGGGTATCAGCAACAAGTTGACTTCCGCAAGGAAAGTAAGCAAGCGTCGAAAAAGGATGAAGTGCAGATTTCTACAGAAGCGCAAGAGATGCTAGAGAGCAGCCGTGCGGAAAGCTCAGAGCGTGCGGAGCATGTAAAAGCATTGAAGCAAGCCGTTCAATCTGGTACGTATCATGTTGAAGCAGGCAAGCTTGCAGAAAAGCTGCTGCCATTCTTTAAAAACTAATCTGTGAAACATGGAGGAGCTAGGATGGAAGCAACTACTTTTCAGCAGCTCGTACAACAACTACAGCAATTGCTGCTTATCTATCGTGCGCTATTTACATTTGCCGATGAGAAGAAAAATGCAATTGTTCAGAACGACGTCGAATCGATCAATATGATTACGATGAAGGAGACAAAAGCGTTAAAGCCAGTTTCGGAGCTTGAGGCTAGTACTCGCACTTTGATGACGAAGCTACAGCGAGAGCTCGGATTCAGACCGAAGCTGAAAATGACACTTTCAGAAATGGTACAGCTGCTTGTCGATCCAAAGCATAAGCAAGAACTTGCTGAGCTTCAGACTGACCTAGCTCATATGTCTGAACGACTGAAGCAAGCAAATGAGCATAATCAGCAGTTAATTCAGCTTTCACTGGAATATGTGCATTTTTCATTAGACGCTATATGCGGGCCGGAAGAAGATGAAGTAACGTATAAACGACCGAGCCCAAGCACAGATGTGCAGCGAAGAACGGGTATATATGATACAAGAGGATAACGAAGGAAGCGATTAGGAGGGCATTATGGTATCTACATTTCATGGATTAGAAACGAGCAAGCGCTCACTTTTAACACAGTCTACTGCTTTGAGCACGGTTGGGCATAACATATCGAATGCATCAACAGTGGGCTACTCACGTCAGCGTGTCAATATGACGAATGCAGATCCAGTGTACATGCCGGGCTTTAACCGTGTACATACGCCTGGACAGATTGGTACAGGGGTTCAATACGAGAGCATTACTCGTGTGCGTGACAGCTATCTGGATATGCAATATCGTCGGGAGAATCAAGATTACGGCTATTATAATATCTATAATTCTACAATGAATTCTATTCAGACGATTATTAATGAACCATCTGACAACGGCGTTAGTGCGGTTATGGATAAGTTCTGGAATTCATTAGAGGTATTGAATCGCGATTCGAATCTACTTAGTGCGCGCGTTGACTTCATCGGCAACGCTAAAAACTTGACAGATACATTTAATAAAATCGGTACATCGCTATCTACATTGGAGAGCGATATTAATAGCAATATAACGATTAAGCTGAATCAAGCGAACAATATTTTAGATGGCATTACACAGCTTAATGATACGATTCGCAAGATTGAGATGCTTGGTGACAATGCCAACGATTATCGAGATCAACGGGATGTGTTGCTTGATGAGCTGTCGATGCTGGTTGACGTTCAATATGCTGAAGATGCTAATGGCATGGTTAACGTTTACACCGGCGGTGTGCAAATCGTTAACGGAGTGCAATCAACGGCTCTAACGCAAAATAATGTCGCTGCTATAACTGGCGGTGAAATTGCTGGTTATAAGAAGTCGCTAGAAGATATTGAGCTTACTCGTAATCAACTGAACGCACTTGTCGACACATTTGTTCGTGGCGAGATCGAGATCACGATGCCGAACGGCTACAAAACATCAACCGATATGGTTGCAGAAAACAATGTTACAGTTACCGATGCTGCAGGTAATAAAACAACAATTGCTGCAGGCGATACGATCCCGGCAGGCTCTAAAATTACATCGAGCGTAACATTTAAGGTTAATGGATTTAACGGTGTGCATGAGTTGGGTTACTCAATTAATACGCCTGCTGAAACAGGAATCTCATTCTTCACATCCAAGGATAGTACGGTTCCATTTACGATAGATAATATACAAGTTAACGCTGATATATTGGCAGATACGAATAAGGTCGCAGCATCTGGTCAGTATGATCTAGGTGGGGACAATGGCGATGAGATACACACTATTAAAGGTAACAGTGATGTTGCGCTTGCTTTAACTAGCTTGCGTGATGGGAAGTACACATATCCTGTTGCTCTAACTTCGATGTCCGAAGGTACGACAGACGATTATTTCCGTGCATTTGTCAGTGATCTTGGTACACGAGCAAGTATTGCTAATACGAACTTTGAACGTAGTGGTAATCTTGTAGACAATGTCGAGATTCGTAGACAAGCGACAAGCGGAGTTAGCATCGATGAGGAACTTACAGATATGCTGCGCTTCCAACATGCCTACAACGCTGCAGCACGGAGTATGACGGTAGTAGATGAGATGCTTGATCGCATTATAAACAATATGGGGATCGTTGGCCGATAGGAGGTAGGATATGAGAATTACGACTATGATGCAAAACACGCAGCTACTTCGTAACCTGCGTAACAACAATTCTGAGATTTTGGACTGGCAGAACAAGCTAGCTACAGGGCAAAAAATTAGTAAGCCAAGTGATGATCCTGTCGGCATCGGTTATCAGATGCGTTATACTACAGACCTTGCGCGCAATGAACAGTATTTGTCCAATGCGAAGACAGGGTATGGCTGGCTAAGTCAGACGGATTCTGTGTTGCAGCAGGCTAACAGTGTCTTGCAGCGCCTGAACACGATAACGAATCAGGCTGCCAATGGAACGATTACTCCTGAAGTAAGGGAACAGATCAGGCTTGAAGTACTCCAGCTGCGTGAGCAGATGGTTTCCATCGGTAACAGTACGTACGATGGCCGTCATATCTTTAATGGACAGAAGACAGACGTGAAGCCTTATGACCCTGCTACAGCAGCTACTGACGATACGGATATGGGTGTGTATTACTTGAATGTTAGTCCGTCTGTAACCGTTGCTGTGAGCTTGCCGGGTGAGCAGGTATTCGGTGAAGCTGGGGCAGCAGATAATATATTTAAAATGTTTGACGATATTGCTCAGCAGCTTGCGGACGATGATCAAACAGCGCTGTCGGGAAGTTTAGATGATATCGGTTCGGCAATCGAACGCATCTCGTTTAATCTTGCTGAAGTTGGTGCGAGAATGAATCGTTTTGAACTAATAGAAAACAGAATTGCTGATGAAAAGGTCAGCTTAACGACATTAAAATCAGCAGTTGCTGATGTAGATATGGCTGATGCGATCGTGCAACTGCAGCTACAGCAGAATGTATTGCAAGCCTCATTGTCTGTAGGAGCACGAGTGTCACAGATGTCCCTTTTAGATTATATTCGTTAATTATAAATAGGTTAGGAGAGCTACTTAATGAGTGAGAATGTAACAAATCAATTGATCCATAGCGAGATATATGGTGATATTCAGGTCGATCATAATCAAATATATAACTTTGCTCAAGGAATCGTTGGTTTTTCTCACTTGGACAAGTTTGCACTATTGCCCCTAGAGGAATCGGATTTGTTTGTTCTACAATCATTTAGTGAAGAGCTTAGCTTGATGTTGTTCCCAGCGATGCTTAGTGATAACCATATTGGTTTTCAGATCGACGATGCTACCGTGGAGCAGTTAGGAATAAAAAACCAGGATGATTTGGTTATCTTTTATGTGTTGCGGTTTATCGATAAAAAGCCATTTATAAATGTTAGAGCACCGATCTTAGTGGTACCAAAAACTCAAAAGGGATGCCAATATGTTATATCTAACGAAGCTTTAAGTTTCCGCGAACCGTTGGTCATTAAAGGTGATGCGCCATGTTAGTCTTAAAAAGAAAAGTTGGAGAAGTTGTTCGCATTGCCAACGATATTGAGGTTCACGTTTTAGCGGTAGAAGGAGAAGTTATTAAGTTAGGTTTTGAGGCTCCTAAACATATTTCAATAATGCGCTCAGAGGTGTATGAAGCAATAAAAAATGAAAATCTGCAATCTTCGATCTCGGCAAGCATGGACGCTAAAGAGATGATGAAGCAATTGAAGCAGGGAAATTCTTTAAACAAGGATAAATAAGGAGGAATTATTGTGTTTGATTCAATCAATCGTATGGAAGGATCCACCGTTGATTGGAGTCAACTACCGAGCATCAAGAGAACGGCATCACAAGATATAAATGTAGCTGCCTCTTACAAGGGAGAACAAGAGCAAGGAGAGTTACAAGAAAGTAAGGAAAAGCTTTATAAAGAGTTAGAGAAAGTAAATAGTCAGTTCGATGCTCTCAACCACTCACTTCGTATGAAATTCAATGAAGAAGCTGAGCAATTTTATGTTGAAGTAGTGGATGTTCAGACAAGAGAGGTTATTGACAGCATTCCAGCAGAATATGTACTTGATCTAGCAGCAAAGCTAAAGGATATGGTAGGATTTTTCATTGATCAGAAACTATAGGAGGCGAACGATATGGCATTCAGTATTACAGGTTTATCTGGCTCTGGCTTAGACACTACTCAGATTGTAAGCGATTTGATGGATGTAGAACGTATTCCGTATACAAATCTAACAACAAAAAAAACAAATCTACAATCGGAACAAGCTGTATTCCGTCAATTAAATACTAAGTTAAGCAACTTGCAAAATTTAGCGAGAGATTTACAATATTCATCAGCATACGATAAAAACACAGCTAAATTTTCATCTAGCGGTACTGCTACGGCAACGGTTGGAGAGGCAGCGATTAAAGGTAGTTATAATATTGAGGTTTTGGAGCTTGCTAAGCATGAGATTACTGGCGTATCTGGTATTAAAGGAAGCGATGTTGATCTAAAAAATGCTGAATTTAAGATCGGTAGCAAAACAATAAAGATTGCAGATTTGGGAACATTCTCTACTAATGCAGATGCGTTAAAAGCTCTTGTAACTAAAATCAATAGTAATCCAACGGAATATGGAGGTAAAGCTACTTTAGTTGATGTATCAGGTAATGGAGAGTACAGACTGAACATCAACGCTGTAAAAGGTGGCGACCAAGATATAGATTTTACGTTAGGCGCTAATACTAGTACATCGGTACAAGCCGCATCAGATGCTAAGCTTAAAATCGATGGTATTGAAGTAACACGTTCTACTAACGAGATTAACGACTTAATCGACGGCGTCACACTGAATCTAACTTCAAAGGGCACTACAACTTTGTCAGTCGAAAGAGATACTGATGCAATTACAAGTTCTGTTGAAAGTTTTGTAAATGCCTATAATGATCTCATGGATTTAATAAATACTAATCTAGCAAAACCAGAAAGTGATGATTCAATCAATCCACTACAGGGAGATACAACTTTAAAGTCATTGAAGGATGATCTATATAGTTTATTTACTGGAATTGTTACTGAAGGAAATCAGTTTGTTGGGTTTATGGAAGAATTAGGACTAAGTGTAGATAAATACGCTGGCTCGGGAACAAAGTTAACGGGTAAAATCGCATTTGACAAAACTGCATTTGCCAATGCTTTGTCTGAAGATCCTACCAAAGTGACATCGGTATTTACCGACCGGATTGGACAGATGTGGGAAAGATTAAGTGGAACGTATACTAGCTCTACACAAGGTATTATTGCAATGAAGATCTCAGGATATGATAGTGAGATTAAGGTTGTTGATGAGAGATTAGAGGCTATGGAACGTTCACTTCAGATGAAGGAAGCGCGATTGAAGCAACAGTTCAATACTATGGAAATTATGCTAAACTCACTTAACAGTACTTCTGATTGGTTGAAGTCTCAATTTGATACATTGACTAATTCGAATAAAAACTAATAGTTTAGATAGGGGATGAGGATATCGTGATCGCTAACATTAATGGATATCAAGCTTATCAGAAAAATAAATACGAGACAGCTTCTCCTCATCGATTGATTACGATGCTTTATGAAGGTGCCATTCGTTTTGGTAATCAAGCAATTGGTAATATAGAGAATGGCGATTTAGAAGGGAAAAACCAATCTATTCAGCGATTTCAGGATATTATATTCGAATTAATCTCGTGTCTCAATTTTAACGAGGGCAAGGAGATTGCCAACAATCTCTATGTACTTTATACATATGTGCTAGAATTGTCTACTCGTAGTAATATTGAAAAAACCACAGAGCCACTAAAGGAAGCAATTTCAATAATTGCTGACGTTAAATCATCCTGGGAGCAGATCGGTAAGGAAGTGCAAATGAATGGATGATACAAAAGATCAGTTACTGGAGAGTTATCAACAATTAGTAGTTTTATTTCAAGAGCAAATTGCTATCTCAAACAAAGATCCATATGATGAACAATTAGATGAGATTAACAACTTAGAAAAGAAAAAAGTAAATTATCGAATCATTATTGATCAAATTCGATTAAATACTGATCTCTACAATAGTATTATTGAGCTTCATAGTGAGGTAGTTGAACTTCATTTGAATCAGTTAAGGCAATTAAATGCTACGTTAATTCAACAAATCAACAAACTATATTCTGAAGCTTCAAAGGATATGAAACAAGTAACGACACAACGAAGAACTCTTCAGTCTTACGGCGGGGTTAATTATAGTGATGTTATTTCATATTATTTTGATGAGAAAAAGTAACTTTACTATAAAGAATCTAGGAGAATAGTCCGATAAAGCTATTATGACCACAAGGATGTGGCTAGTAAAAAATCATGGAGGATGATAAATATGTTTATCAACACAAACGTAGGTGCAATGAATGCACACCGTAACCTAACGGCGAGCAACACTGCAATGAACAAAACAATGGAAAAACTATCTTCAGGCT